>Ga0070684_100000004_pt1 | contig 231043 bp, 165 predicted proteins | sample KBSC723LmetaG_FD_65653 | JGI IMG/M metagenome (GOLD analysis project Ga0070684, IMG submission 65653) | Corn rhizosphere microbial communities from Kellogg Biological Station, Michigan, USA - KBS C7.2-3L metaG | ecosystem: Host-associated > Plants > Roots > Rhizosphere ...
CGGGCGGCACTGCGGGATCACTACGATTGCGGGGAAACGGTCGGGATGGTTGCGGACGGCGAGCGGGAAGCCGACGAGCGACGGTTGAACGCCGTCATCGCCGCGCTCTTCCGACCCATGTAGGGAGAGAACGACGGGCCATACACGGTCGGCGGTCCAGTCCGCGGGAATCGCGACGACGTAACGGTAGGTGACGGCGTTTAGGGTGACGCTGCGATTGAGGAATTGCGGCTCGGAAGCGGCGTTCAGTAAGAGCGCGCACCAAAAGAGCAGAGAGGTCCGCAGCAGCATATGACGATGATACGTCGGGATTTCTGCGACGGAATCCAGATTTCGTCGTCTAAAACGTCATGAAACAGCTTCTAGGGTTGATCGTGTTGTCCGCGCTCGCGATAGCGCCGAGCTTCGGACAGGCAGGGGCGAATACCGGAGAGATTTCGGGCGCGGTGACGGATCCATCTGGCGCAGCGGTGGCAGGCGCGACAGTGACGGCGACGAATACCGGCACGGGATATAAGCAGGCGGCGAAGACGAGCGACGCCGGCATTTACCGGCTGACGCTGATGCCGCTCGGATCGTACGAGGTCGAGACGCAGGCCGCGGGATTCACGGCGGCGAAGGTGACCGGGGTCGAGTTGAATGCGGGCGCGGTCCGGACGGTGAATGTCGCGGTGCAGGTGGCGGGGACGGCAACCACGGTCGAGGTATCGGCCGGGGCGGCGTTGACCGATCCGAGTCGGAGCGACATCGGGTCGACGCTGGACTCCAACATGATCCGCAATCTGCCGCTGGTATCGCGGAATCCGTACAACTTCATTCTGTTCCAGCCCAACGTGAGCGGTCGCGGAAATACGGAGTTCGGCGTGCCGCGCAAGATCAACGCCAACGGGTTCAACGGGCGGATCAATTATCAGATCGACGGCAGCAACAACACGGAGAGCGACCGGGCCGGCATCCGACTGATTCCCATCTCGGACACGTACGTGGAGGAGATCCAGCAGGTGAGCAACGGGTTCGCACCGGAGTTCGGGAACACGGTGGGGACGGTGTTCAACACGATCACGAAGTCGGGGACGAATGAGTATCACGGCGAGGCGCAGTACTTGTTCCGGCGTACGGATTTCAGCGCGCGGCCGAAGCTGCTGGCTCCGACGGCGGCGACGCCCGAGGTGAACGTCGATTCGTACGCGGGTGACGCGGGCGGACGGTTGATCCGAGACAAGCTGTTCTTCTTCGGCGCGTTCGAGCACGTGAAGCGAGACCTGCCGGCCCCGGTGACAGTCCCGGCGGCGACGATCGCGACACTCGGACTGCCGGCGGACTACGTAAACGCGGTCCCGTTCCGGCAAAGCGTGTACTTCTACATGGCCAAGGCAGACTGGCTGTTGACGCCGCGCAATCGTGTGTCGGCGCGGTATCTGCATCACTCGAACGATTCGCCGTATAACAACAACACGATCGGCGGGCTGTTCCTGATTTCGCAGAGCTACAACTTCGTGGACCGGTCGCACGTCGGCGCGGTGCAGGTGGTGAGCGCGATTTCGCCGAGCGCGGTGAACGAGGCGCGGATGCAGGTGGCCTATCGCGGGCAGGAGAACGACCGGTTCGACGGAAGCGGCACGGGTCCGGCGATTACGATCAGCGGCGTCGCGAATTTTGGCGGTCCGACGCAGGCCGGGTTCGTGTATCGCGAGACGACGCCGGAGTTGACGGATAACTTCACGTGGATCTCCGGATCGCACGCCATCAAGGTCGGCGGCAATCTACGCTGGGTGCGCGATACGCAGGTGGCGGCGCAGGCCGCGACTTACACGTTCGCGTCGATCGCGGCATATCTGGCCGCGAAGGACGGGAGCGTTCCGCGCGGGTACAGCACGTTCACGCAGACGCTCGGAAACACGTCGTTGGACTACAATTCGCTGTTCGCGGGCTGGTTTGTGCAGGATAGCTGGAAGGCCCGTCGGAACCTGACGATCACTTATGGCGTGCGGCACGATATTTACAAAGTGCCGGACGCGAAGACGGATTCGGTGTTCCCGTACTCGCAGCAGTTCCGCACGGACAAGAATAACTTTGCGCCGCGGCTCGGGCTGGCGTGGGGACTCGGGAAGGATGCGAAGACGGTGGTGCGGGCGAGCAGCGGGATCTTCTACGATCCGCCGCAGACCGATCAATACCGGCTGGCGCTGTTGAACAACGGCACACCGCAGTTCTTCAACGTGACGACCGGTAATGCCACGAGTTATGCGCCTGCGTTTCCGGGTGTCTTCTCGTCGGTGCCGACCGGGTTCACGCTTGCTCCGCAGACGATCTATACGGTGGACCCGAAGTTCGCGACGCTGTATTCGTACAACGCGAACCTCACGGTGAGCCGAGAGATCGGCCGCGATTTCGTGGCGAGTGTCGGGTACCTGTACACGTCGGGGACGCATCTGCCGGTGTATCGGAATATCAACCTCGTGCCGACGGGCGGGCTACTGGCGGACGGGCGTCCGATTTTCAGCACGACGGCGCGCGTCTATCCGGGGCTGGCGAACATTCTGTCGGCGGAGTCGGTGGGGAAGTCGGTGTACAACGGGCTGAATCTGACGCTGCAGAAGCGGCTCTCGAAGGGGTATGAGCTGATCGCGACGTACACGTGGTCGCACGCGATCGACGATGCGCCGGAGCAGAACAATATCGATAGCGGCGCGGCGTTCCTGTCGGACCCGACGAATCGGAAGCGCGATCGCGGAAATTCGCTAACCGACAAGCGGCACACGTTCAACATGACGGGCGTGTTCATGCCGGAGTTCGGGATCCAGAACCACACGGCACATTATCTGGCGAATCACAATCGGCTATCGGTCGGCGCGGTGGCGTCGTCGGGCGACTTGTTCAATCTGGGGAGCAACGCGACCTTGAACGGCGATCCGACGGAGACGGCGGGATACCAACGTCCGGCGTACGTCGGCAGGAACACGATCCGCGCGGCGAACCAGGTGGAACTGTTCGCTCGGTACTCGCGCCTGTTCCCGATCAGGGAGCGGAAGAGCTTCGAGTTCCTGGCGGAATCGACGAACCTGACGAATCGGATGAACCCGATCGGGCTGAATACGACGGCGACGGTCGATGCGGCGGGCAATATCACGAAGCCCGCAACGAACGCGGCGACGAGCGCGCGGGATCAGCGGCTGATTCAGTTGGGGCTGCGGTTCAACTTCTGAGGGTATCCTCGGAAGATGGTGATTCACTTGGCGAGTTGCCCTCCCGAGCCCACTCGGCATGGCAATCCGAAACAGGTGCTCGTGCGGGGTGGAGTACTGCCGGCAGTCACACAGGTGGCGGTCGCGACGTTCCCGGAGTGTATCGAGACCGACCTGCACAGCCACCCGACGATGTATGAGGTGTATTTCGTTCTGGAAGGGCGCGCGGTTTACTCGATCGGCGACGAGACTTACGATATGGGCGCCGGGGATTTCTTCGTTGTGGAACCTGGTGTGCGCCACAATCAGCGAGTGACCGAGGCGCCACATCGGATCTTCTATTGGGGAATCGCCACGAGTTGAGCTCTTCCTATTCAACGCGGAGACGCGGAGAACGCAGAGATCACGCGGAGAAGAACTGTTCCGAGTTCATGACGTAGTTCTCCGCGGTTTCTCCGTGAGCTCCGCGTCTCCGCGTTGAATACACATTAGCGCGAGTGCTTCACCGCGATTACGATGCCGCTGGCCCAAGCTAGGGGGACGATGATCAGGCTTGGGTCGGCGGCGAGGCGCTGGAGGAGGACAGGGACTTTGGCGGCGTGCCCTTCGGGCCAGTTCTGCTGCGGGAGCAGGTCATCGATGATGTAGAAGCCTCCGGGGCGGACCACGCGGAGGGCGTCGTCGAGGCCTTCGTACTTGCCGGGCATGGCGTCGGCGAAGACGATGTCGTACGTTTCGGCGGGTTCGCGGCGGAGGAATGCGAGCGCGTCTTCCAGGACGAAGTGGAGGCGCGGATCGCGGCCGAGGATGTCGCGCGCGACCTGCTGGACTTCGACGTCCGTGTCGACGGTGGTGAGAGTAGAGCCCGCGTCCATGCCGTCGAGGAGCCAGGCGGTTGCGATGCCCGTTCCGGTGCCGATCTCGAGGAGCTTGGCATTCGGTTTCGAGGCAGCGAGGGTGCGGAGAAGGGCTCCGGTCTTGGGCTCAGAAGCCATGGGGAAATCGAGCGCCTCGGAGCGTTCGGTGAGGGCGCGCAGGGTGCTCGGGAGTTGGATGTGGTCCAGCTCAGTCATTGCTGTAGTGTAGCGACGATGCGAGGGTGTCCGTTCCTCGATGCTGGTTGGGCTGAAGCCCTTCGCAGACTGAAGTCTGCCCACGAGGGGCTGTAACATAGAATTCACTTGCTGGACCCATTCAAGGTTTGAATTGGATTTCGCCTTCCCACAACCCCTATCCTGTTTGCATGCAGCGCTGAAGCTGCCGTACCTTTTCACCGTCTGATACCCCGGACCCCGACCTGTCCGATTCGGCAGTTCACTTTGGATTCGGAGGATTGGACGTGTCCTTACTGCTCCTGGAGCGAGCGCAGAACGGCGAGACTACGATCCGGCCTCGGCCGGGGGAACAGTACCGGTTCCACTTCGACATGTCGAAGTGCATCGGGTGCCGGTGCTGCGAGGTCGCGTGCGCGGAGCAGAACGGCAACCCGCTCGAAGTCAATTGGCGCCGGGTGGGCGAGATCGAAGGCGGTTCGTACCCTTTCACACAACGGTTCTACCTCTCGATGGGGTGCAATCACTGCCTCGAGCCCGCGTGCCTGACCGGGTGTCCGGTCAATGCGTACACCAAGGACGCGCCGACCGGGATCGTTCTCCACAGCGCGGACGCCTGCATCGGGTGCGGCTACTGCACGTGGAACTGTCCTTACGGCGTGCCGCAGTACAACGACGCACGGGGCGTGGTCGGCAAGTGCGATATGTGCTTCGGGCGAATGGAGCAGGGGCGGGCTCCGGCGTGCGTCGACGCGTGCCCGGAGACCGCGATCGAGATCGAACTGGTCAATATCGCGGAATGGCGCGGCGACCATCAGGCGGCGAACGCGCCGGGGCTACCTCCCGCGCAGCAGACGATCTCGACGACGCGCATCACCTTGCCCGCCGAGATCACGCCGCAGCTTCGGCGCGCGGACTATCACCGCGTCCGCCCGGAAGATCCGCACCTGCCGCTGGTCGCGATGCTGGTGCTGACTCAGCTTTCGGTCGGCGCATTCCTCGGACTGGGAGTCCTCCGGCCGCAGGGTCCGATCGCGGCGGTGGCGGCGCTGGTGGTGGCATTCCTTTCGCTCGGCGCCTCGACGCTCCACCTGGGACGTCCGATCTTCGCGTTTCGAGCGCTGCGAATGTGGCGGAGATCGTGGCTGAGCCGCGAGGTGCTGGCGTTTTCGGTGTTCGCAGGGACCGCGGCCGCTTCAGTGCTGCTCCCGGGGCTGACGGCGGTCGCCGCGGCGATCGGATTCGCGGGGATCACGGCCAGCGCGTTCATCTACATCGTGCCGGCGCGGCCGGCGTGGAATAGCAAGAGCACGCTGGCGGACTTCTATCTGACGGCGCTGGTGCTCGGACCGCTGTTCCTCGCGGCGCTCGGCGTCCAGACGCCCGTGCTGGCGATCGCGGCGGCGTCGGCCGCGCAACTGCTGACCTCGGTCGTGAAGCTGATCGCGATGGCGGCGTCGGAGGAGTTCGAGCTGCGGGCGTCGTCGCGGCTGCTGGCGCAGGACCTGCGCGGGCTGCTGGTGGCGCGGTTGGCACTGCTGATCGCGGGTGGGATCGTGCTGCCTCTGACGGGGCACGCGGGGATCGGGTTCGCGCCGGCGCTCGCAGCCGAGTTGCTCTCGCGATATCTCTTCTTCGTTTCCGTCGTGCCGCGGAACATGGCGGCGTCGTTCTTCAGCCGGGAGGCCGCGTGAACCTGAAGCGCCTGCTCGGCCTCGATACGCTGTCGGCGGACTACGCCTACGCGGACGATCCCATCTGGGGACGCACCGCCGCGTCGCGAGTCGCGGACCGTTGGACGAAGACCACGTGCGGGTACTGCTCGGTGGGCTGCGGGATGCTGCTCGGGACGCGCGACGGGCGCGCGGTAGCGGTCCGCGGTGACGCCGATCATCCCGTGAATCGCGGCAAGCTGTGCCCGAAAGGACTCTCGGAGCACCACACGCTGGCGGCGCCGGGACGGGCCATGTATCCGATGCTCGACGGCCGGCGAGTCGGCTGGGACGACGCGCTGGATACGATGGCCGCGCGTTTCCGCGCAATCCAGGCGCAGCACGGGCCGGGGTCGGTGGCGGTGATCAGCACGGGGCAGCTCGTGACAGAAGAGTTCTACACGCTCGGTAAGCTGGTCCAACTCGGGCTCGGCACGACGAATTACGACGGCAACACGACGCTGTGCATGGCGAGCGCGGTCTCTGGCTACAAGCGGACGTTCGGCAGCGACGGACCTCCGGGCTGCTACGACGATCTGGCTACGGCGGACTTCATCCTGCTGATCGGCGCGAACATCGCGGAGAACCATCCGATTCTCTGTCAGCGCCTGGAGGAGAATCCGCGGACGACGCTGGTCGTGGCGGACCCGCGCCGCACCAAGACGGCGATGCTGGCGGACATCTTTCTGCCGGTGAAACCGCGGACGGACATCGCGCTGCTGAATGCAATGGCGCACGTGCTGATCCGCGACCGGTTGGTCGACCGCGCGTACGTTGAGGCGCACACGACGGGGTTTGATGAGTTGCAGCAGCACGTGGCGAAGTTCACGCCGGAGTTCGCCGCCGGAATCACGGGACTCGACGCTGACGTGATCGAACGCGTAGCGATGCTGTACGGACGCGCCAAGGCGGGCTTCATCGGCTGGACCATGGGCGTCAACCACTCGACGCAGGGCGCCGAGACGGTGAACGCGATCAACAATCTCGCGCTGCTGACGGGGCAGATCGGTCGCGCAGGCGCCGCGCCGTTCTCGATCACGGGACAGTGCAATGCGATGGGGACGCGGGAGGCGGGCTTCACGTCGGGACTGCCCGGGTATCGAAAGTTCGAGAGCGCGGCGGACCGGGAAGAGCTCGCGGCGTTGTGGAACGTGGACGGGGGACGCATCCCGTCGAAGCGCGGTCTGGCGTATCCGGACATCATCGAGGCGGCGCTGGCGAAGCGGGTTCGCGGGCTCTGGATCATCGCGACGAACCCGGTGGTGTCGTTTCCGAACCACAACGTCCTGATGCAGGCGTTGGAGTCGCTCGAATTCCTGGTAGTGCAGGACGGGTTCGATCCGACGCCGACGTCGGCGATGGCGCACCTGGTCTTGCCGGCGGCGATCTGGGGCGAAAAGGAAGGCACGTACACGAATTCGGAGCGGCGCGTGAGCAAGGTGAATGCGGCTGTTGCGCCTCCGGGCGAAGCGCGGCCGGATTTCGACATCTTCCTCGGACTGGCGGAAAAGCTCGGAGTGCGCGACGAATTGTTCCCCGGCTGGAACGGTCCGCGCGATGCCTTCGAGGAATGGAAGCGGGTCTCGCGCGGCCGCATGTGCGACTACAGCGAGATGACGTACGAAGCGATCGAAGCCTCGGGCGGCATCCAGTGGGGCGGCGAGCGGCTGTACGCGGACGGGCAGTTCCCGACGCAGGACGGACGTGCGCGGCTGTATCCGGTGGAATGGCAGCCGTTTCCGGAGCAGCCGAATGCGGAGTATCCGTTCGTGCTGAACACCGGCCGCACGGTGGAGCATTGGCACACGCGAACCAAGACTGGGGTGGTGCCGATCCTCGACGCGATGTCGCCGCGCGCCTGGCTGGAGATGAATCCGCGGGATGCGCGACGGCTCGGGCTGCGGCCTCACGATCGCGTCACGGTGCTGTCCTCGCGGAGCCAGGTGGACGGCGTCGAGCTGCGGGTGACGGAGATCGTCGCGCCGGGGCAGGTGTTCATGCCGTTCCATTACGTGGAAGCGAATTCGAATCGGGTGACGCAGAGCGCGTACGACCCGATCTCGCGCGAACCGAATTTCAAGCAGTGCGCGGTCAAAGTGACCAAGACGGAGACGGGAGCAAAACGATGGAAGATCTAGTCGTAGTCGGCAACGGGATGGCGGGGATCGCGTGTCTGGAGCAGATTCTCAGCCACGACCGCAAATTCAACGTCACGGTGTTCGGCGATGAGACGCACGTCAACTACAACCGCATACTGCTCTCGTCGGTGCTGGCGGGGGAGCGGTCGACCGATGAGATCACGCTGAACTCGCTCGAGTGGTATCAGCAAAACCAGATCGCGCTGCGGCTGGGCGTGCGGGTAATCGATGTCGACCCGGTCAATCGAATCGTGAAGGGCGACGACGGCTCCGTGCAGCATTACGACCGGCTGCTCTTGGCGACCGGCAGCCGCGCCTTCCTGCCGCCAATCAGCGAACTGGACAAGGAGAACGTCTTCACGTTCCGCAATCTCGACGATACGAAGGCGATTCTCGAGGCGGCGCAGCCGGGCGCGCAGGCAGTAGTGATTGGCGGTGGGCTGTTGGGACTGGAGGCCGCGCGCGGATTGCAGGTTCAGGGCTGCAAAGTGACCGTGGTCCACGTGCTCGACACGCTCATGAATCAGCAGCTCGACATCACGGGCGGGTCTTACCTGCGGCAAAAGATGGAGCAGATGGGAATCAAGGTGCTCACCAGCCGGGTGACGACGCGGCTGCTCGGGGACGGTCGGGTCGAGGGTCTGGAGTTCGCAAGCGGCGAAAAGCTGGAGGCCGACCTGGTCGTGATCGCGGCCGGCATTCGTCCGAATGTCGACCTGGGGCGGAAGGCCGGTGTGACGGTGAATCGCGGGATCGTCGTCAGCGACCACATGGAGACGTCGGACCCGCGCGTGTTCGCCGTCGGCGAGTGCGTGGAGCATCGCGGGCAGGTGTACGGTCTCGTGGCGCCGCTGTTGGAGCAGGGCAAGGTGCTGGCGGCGACGATCACGGGCAACAAGGGTCCGACATTCGAAGGGTGGACGGCGGCGGCGAAGCTCAAGGTAATGGGGGTCGAGGTGTTCTCCGCCGGCGATGTCCAGGAGCAGGAGGACAGTGACTCCGTCCGGTACGAAGATCCGGCGCTCGGGATCTACAAGAAGCTGATGATCCGAGGGAATCGGCTCACCGGCGTGGTGCTGGTCGGTGACGCCGGTGACAGCGGCCGGTACATGGAATGGCTGCGCACAAACGCGGACCTCGTGGTGCGGCGGCGCAATCTGCTGTTCCCGGAACCGGTCGCAGATACCGGCGAAGGCGTCGCGGAGATGTCGGATGGCGAGACGGTCTGCGGCTGCATGGGCGTGACGAAGGCGCAGATCATCGCGGCGATCCACGAGAAGGGCGTCAACACGATGGCCCAGCTCAAGGAGCGCACGAAGGCGTCGACGGGGTGCGGGAGTTGCACGGCGACATGCCAGGGGCTGTTGAAGGCCGTCGCGCCCGGGTACGAGGAAGAGACGAAGAAGCTGCTCTGCAAGTGCGTGCCGTTCACACAGGAGAATCTGCGCGACATCATCAAATCGCAGCGTTTAAAGTCGGTGCAGCAGGTGCTCGAGATCTACGGGAACGGCGTCGGATGCGAGGTGTGCAAGCCGGCGCTGAGTTACCTGGTCGATGTTGTGTGGTGCGGCGATCACGAGGAGGACCGGTCGGCGCGGTTCATCAACGATCGGGTGCACGCGAATATTCAGAAGGACGGGACGTTCTCGGTGGTGCCGCGGATGCGCGGCGGCGTGACCACGCCCGCCGAACTGCGGCGCATCGCGGACGTGGCCGAGAAGTACAACGTCCGAATGGTGAAGGTGACGGGCAGCCAGCGGATCGACCTGCTCGGCGTACACAAGAGCGATCTGCCGAAGATCTGGGCGGAGCTCGGGATGCCCTCGGGCCAGGCGTACACGAAGGGCGTGCGCATGGTGAAGACCTGTGTCGGGACGGAGTTCTGCCGCTTCGGCGTGCAGGATGCGATCCACGCGGGAGTCGAGTTGGAACGGCGCTTGGAGAATCTGTACACGCCGCACAAGACGAAACTCGGAGTCACGGGATGTCCGCGGAACTGCGCGGAGGTGACCGTCAAAGATATCGGGCTGGTCGGGCAGGAAGGCAGTTGGCAGGTCGTGGTCGGAGGCGCGGCGGGGAAGCACGTCCGCAAGGCCGACCTGCTCATCACGGTGCAGACGACCGATGAGGCGCTCGACTCCGTCATGCTGTTCTTCCAGTACTACCGCGAGAACGCGAATTACCTCGAGCGGGTGTACGACTTCATCGAACGGGTCGGGATCGAGAAGGCGCGCAAGGAGACGGTGTACGCGCCGGCGGCGCAGCGGAAGGCGCTGCTGGCGCGGCTGCAGAAGTCGAAGGTCCTTTCGCACGACGCATGGACGGAACGCGAGACGCCCGTCAATCCGACGCAGTTCGTGCAAATTCAACCTCTGGAGGCGGTGATCCAATGAAGTGGTTTCGAGTGACGCAGGTCGAGAATATTCCGCTCCGTGAGGGGCGCGCCGTAACGCTCGCCGATCGTGAGATCGCAATCTTCAATCTGGGCGACCGATTCGTGGCGGTGGATAACGCGTGTCCGCACCGCGGAGGTCCGCTGTGCGACGGGATCGTCTCCGGCGCGTCGGTGACGTGTCCGCTGCATGGATATAAGGTGTGCCTCGACACAGGCGAGGTGCGGAAGCCCGACGTGTCCATCCGCGTCGACACATATGCGGTGCGGGTGGAGGACGGGGTGGTGTCGGTGCGGGTGGAAGAGGCTCGGAACAAGGCGGCGTAAGACAGTGGGGCAGACTTCAGTCTGCGCGGGACTTCAGTCCCGCTTCGGAGAACGCGGTCGAGGATGAAGAGCGGGACTGAAGTCCCGCGCAGGCTGAAGCCTGCCCCACATTGATGAGTCTGTAAACACAGCTTCAAGGAGCATTGGATGAAAGGTCGCACGCTCGTAGTGTGTCTGCTCGCCGCAGTGTCTGCGAGCGCGCAGAGTTCGAACGGGATCACCGTGAGCGGGAGCATCCGGTCGCGGGTCTACGGTTGGGACTGGTTTCAGCCGGACTCGGGTGACAACTCTTACGCTTACGCCGGAAATGTGCTGCGGATCGGCCTCAGCCAGTCGCGTGAGAGCTGGGATTGGACGGCGGAGTTCGAGGCGCCGCTGCTCTTCGGCTTGCCCACGACTGCGGTCGCGCCTGGCGTGCAGGGGGCGCTCGGACTTGGCGCGAATTACTTCACCGGGAACCAGGGCGCTCGAAACGCAGCGATGCTGTTCCCCAAGCAGTTGAATGTGCGCTTCACGCACTTCGGCGGGCGCGGGAGCGTGCTCAAAATCGGGCGCTTCGATTTCGCGGACGGCGGCGAGACGACCCCGAAGAGCGCGACGCTGGCGGCGCTGAAACGCGATCGCATCAACCAGCGATTGATAGGCGGGTTCGGCTGGTCCGACGTGGGCCGCAGCTTCGACGGTATGCACTACTCGTATACCGGCGCCGGTGGGACTCTGACGGTGGTCGGGGCCGTTCCGACGCGCGGTGTCTTCCAGGTCGATGGCTGGGGCTGGAACCGTGTCGCGTTCGGTTACGCGTCCTTTGCGAGGCCGTGGGGGAGCGGATCGCACAGCGCCGATACGCGCGTGTTCGCGATCTACTACGACGACTTCCGCGGCGTTCTGAAGACGGATAACCGGCCGGTGGCGGCGCGCCGCGGGGACGTCGCGAATCTGAAGATCTGGACCTTCGGCGGCCATTCGGTGCACGCGGTCGAGACGGGAGCAGGGACGATCGACGTGCTGCTGTGGGGCGCGGCGCAGACGGGACGGTGGGGCGTCCAGGACCAACGGGCGCACGCGATCGACGTCGAGGCGGGGATTCAGCCGAAGGTGCTGCGGGGTTTGAAGCCGTGGCTCCGCGGCGGGTTCTACGACGGGTCCGGCGACGGCAATCCCAATGACAACGTACACGGGACGTTCTTCGGCGTCCTGCCGACACCGCGGCCATTCGCGCGATTTCCGTTCTTCGACATGCTCAACAATCGCGACACGTTCGGCATCCTGATGCTGCGTCCGCACGCGAAGGTCACGGTGTCGAGCGAGTTCCACGCGCTGCGGCTGAGCAACGCGAACGATCTCTGGTATGCCGGCGGCGGCGTGTTTCAGCCGTGGACGTTCGGGTACTCGGGTCGCGCGACGAACGGCCGTCGGTCGCTGGCCAACCTCTACGATTCGAGCGTCGAGTACCGCGTGAACCGGCACGCGACATTCACCGGCTATCTCGGATACGCGCAGGGCAAGGCTGTGATGGCCGCCATCTACCCGCGCGGAACCGATGGCAAATTCGGGTACCTCGAGGCCCTCTACAAATTCTGAAAAGGAGACGACAATGACCTGGCGCGATTTCCGAAAGGCCGGCCACACGCCCACGCTGGCGGCCGCATTCCTATACTTCGACGTGAGCTTCATGGTCTGGGTGATCCTGGGGCCGCTCGGACCGTTCATCGGCGAATCGCTGAAACTCTCGGCGACGCAGAAAGGGTTACTGACGGCGGTGCCGCTGCTCGGCGGATCGTTCTTCCGTCCGATTCTCGGCTGGATGACGGAGCGGATCGGCGGACGGCGCACCGGCCTGATCGGATTGGCCGTGAGCCTTCTGCCGCTGTTCATCGGGTGGCAATTCGCGACGGAGTTCGGACACTTCCTGGCGCTCGGAATTCTGCTGGGCGTGGCGGGCGCGAGCTTCGCGGCGGCCCTGCCGATCGCGAGCGGCTGGTATCCGCCGGAGTATCAGGGGATCGCGATGGGCATCGCGGGCGCGGGCAATTCGGGGACACTGCTGGCGACGTTGTTCGCCCCGCGGCTGGCGCAGGCGTTCGGATGGCGCAGCGTGTTCGGCGTCGCGATGATTCCGATCGCGATCGTCTGGGTCCTGTACTTTCTGATGGCGAAGGACGCGCCGGGCGTTCGCACGGTAAAGCGGTGGCGTGATTACGCGGCGATCCTGCGCGAGGGCGACACCGGGTGGTTCTGCTTCCTGTATAGCTTGACGTTCGGCGGGTTCGTCGGCTTGGCGAGCTACCTGTCGATCTTCTTCCGCGATCAATATCACGTCAGCAAGGTGGCGGCCGGCGACCTCACCACGGTGGTCGTGCTCTTCGGAAGTTTCCTGCGGCCGGTCGGCGGGATGCTGGCCGATCGCTGGGGCGGCTACCGGATGCTGCTGTTCCTGCTGACGGGTGTTTCGCTGTGTCTGGCCGGGGTCGCGACGCTGCCGCCGGTGACGATCGCGGTCGGGATGCTGGTGCTGGCGATGGCGATGCTCGGGATGGGGAACGGCTCCGTCTTTCAGTTGGTGCCGCAGCGGTTCGCGGGACGAGTCGGGATCATGACGGGGATCGTCGGCGCCGCGGGCGGCTTTGGTGGCTTCCTGCTGCCCTCGCTGCTAGGCGCGATCAAGGATCGGACGGGATCGTTCGGGCAGGGCTTCGCACTCTTCGGCGCGCTGGCGCTCTCCGGGGCCGCGACGCTGCTGTATTTGGGACGCGTCTGGCGGCACAGTTGGAGCGAGGAAGCTGCTGTCCGGGCGGGACTGATCGAGGCCGTGGAGGAAGTTGGGGAGTCGAAGGTGGCGTGAGAGAAAGAGCGGGAATGAATTCCCGCGCAGACTGAAGTCTGCCCCACGTGGGGGTATCATCGAACCGGGTATGGGCGTTTCTCTCGACGACGAGCAGTTCTTTGCGATCAGCAAGGCTCTGGCGGACCCGAAGCGGTTCGAGATCCTACAGAAACTCGGGACGGCCAAGGAATCGCCGACCTGCACTTGCGTGCGGGATTGGGTCGGACTGTCGGCGGCCACCGTGTCCCATCACCTGAAGGAGTTGGACGGAGCGGGACTGATCGACGTCGAGCGAGACGGCAAGTTTGCTCGCATCCGTCTACGCCGGGACGTTTGGAAGGCCTATCTCCAGCGCCTCTCGAAGCTCTGAATCTTTTCCGATTTCCGCTTCATCAATTCGATAGCCATCGAAATGACGAGGCGGAAAGAGGGAATTGAGATGAGCAAATTGACGGGCAAAGTGGCGGTCGTGACCGGAGCTTCGAAGGGGATCGGGGCTGCGATTGCGAAACAGTTGGCGGCCGACGGCGCGAGCGTCGTCGTGAACTATTCGACCAGCCGCGAGGGCGCGGAGAAGGTCGTGCACGAGATCACCGAGGCCGGTGGGAAGGCCATCGCGGTCGGCGGGAGCGTGGCGAAGCAGACGGGGATCGACTCGCTGTTCGCCGAAACTCAGAAGGCGTACGGCAAAGTGGACATCCTGGTGAACAACGCCGGCGTCTACTCGTTTGCGTCGCTGGAAGACGTCACCGGCGACGAGTACAAGCGGCTGTACGACACCAACGTGCTCGGACTGCTGCTCACCACGAAGGCGGCGCTGCCCCACTTCCCGGCCGAGGGTGGGAGCGTGATCAACATCAGCTCGGTCGTGAGCACACTGGCGCCGGCGGCGAACTCGCTCTATGCGTCGACCAAGGGCGCGGTCGATACGATCACGAAGTCCCTCGCGAAGGAACTCGGTCCGCGCAAGATTCGCGTGAACGCGATCAACCCCGGACTAGTGATCACCGAGGGCACCCAGTCGGCCGGAATCGTAGGCAGCGACTTCGAGGCGGGGGCGATCGCATCTACGCCGCTGGGGCGCGCAGGACGGCCGGAGGATATCGCGCCGCCAGTCGCTTTCTTGGCGTCCGACGATTCGCGCTGGATCACAGGGGAGACGATTTTTGTTTCGGGCGGGGCGGCGATCTAACGCGCATTTGAGGGCCTCCGGCTGCATTCGTACATCAGTCTAAGTACCTATTGCCCGAACACGCACGAAATCGCGCCAATCTCGCTCCTATCCCGGTGTCGCGCCGCACTAGTTCCGACAACTATCGAAGACGGCGAATGCTAGGCTGAAGGCGATGTCGTCAGTGAATCATCAAATCACGCTAGCTTCTCCCCCCGTCGGCATTCCGAAGTTGTCGGATTTTCAGATGATCGAAACTCCGATTCCCATAGCAGGCGCGGGGGAAGCGCTCATTCGCGCGTTATATCTCTCGGTCGATCCGTATATGCGGCCACGGCTGAGCGGCAGGGCGGGAAATGCCAAGGCGGTGCAGCCGGGTGAAGTCGTCATCGGCGGCGTCGTGGGTGAGGTAGTGGAGTCGAACGACCCACGAATCGCGGCAGGCGATATCGTCGAAGGCATGCTGGGGTGGCAGGAGTACGCGGTCGCCCCCGCCAAGTCGCTGCGGAAACTCGATCCGAACGCGGCGCCGATTACGACGGCGCTGTACATCCTGGGGGCGCCTGGCCTGACGGCCTACTTCGGCCTCCTCGATATTTGCAAGCCGCAGCCCGGCGAGACGGTGGTGGTCTCCGGCGCGGCGGGTGCGGTCGGGTCGATCGTCGGCCAGATCGCCAAAATCAAACGGTGCCGCGCGATCGGCATCGTCGGCAGCAACGACCGGGTGCGGTTCCTCACGCGCGACCTCGGATTCGACGGGGCGTTCAACGCCCAGGAGATCGAGGATCACACCGTACGGCTGAAGGAGCTGTGTCCGAATGGAGTCGACGTCTACTTCGACAATATCGGCGGGCGCATCACCGATGAGGTGATGTGCTGCATCAACACTCGGGCTCGCATCGCGGTCTGCGACCAGCTCGCACAGTACGCGAATGAGGAGTCGGAGATGGGGCCGCGGTGGCTGGGACAGATCGTCGCGAAGCAGGCGAAGATCGAGGGTTTCCAGATACAGCAGTTCGCCGACCGGTTCGAGGAGGGACTGCGGCAGCTAGCTACCTGGTTGCGCGAGAAAAAGCTCAAGCATCACGAGGAGATTGTCGATGGGCTTGAGAACGCGCCCCGGACTCTGATTTCCATGTTTGAAACGCAGAATCTGGGTAAGCAGTTGGTGAAGGTGGCGGCGTAAATCTGACGCGAATGAAAACCGGGACAGACAGGGCTGTCCACGCGGCCCAAAAAACGGCCTTGGGACAGTCTCGTCTGTCCCTGGTTTTGGCGTAACTTCAGCGGCGGACTTCGGTCAGAGATGCCTGCACGACTCGCAGAAGCGCTTCGACGGTGAAGGGTTTCGGGAGCAGGGTGAAGCCCTTTGCCGTCACGAAGCGTTGCACCAGGTCGGCGTCGTGAAAGCCGGAGATGAACAGAACCTGGAGGCCGGGTTGGTGGGCGCGGAGGCGTTCGGCGAGCACCGGTCCGGTGAGATCCGGCATGATCACGTCGGTCAGGAGCAGGTCGATCGGGGCTTTCGCGCTTTCGTAGAGCTCAATGGCGCGCCGGCCGCCATCGGCGAGCAGCACGTGATAGCCGGCATCGGTCAAGGCCTGGTTGAGTAGGCCGAGAATGCTGAGGTCGTCGTCTACAACCAGGATCGTGGGGCCGGTCTCCATCCTCTTCATTATAGGAACGGGACCGGGCAACTTCCGGGCGAGGCAGTACAACCGCGGGATCGCCGACTTGACCAAAAAGCGCTAGAGCGATCGATCGATCCCGCGGAGGGCGCCTCCGAAATCGAGGCTACTCGTGAGTCGCGTTGGCGACAATGTGGATGCGGCGATTCTTTTGCCAGCAGGGCTCGGTTTGCTCGGTGCAGACCGGCTTTTCCTTGCCGTAGCTGATGACGCCGAGCTGATCCGAGGGGATACCGACGCCGACCAGGTACGTCTTGGCGGACTCGGCGCGAGCCTCCGCGAGGGTCATATTGTATTCGGCGGAGCCGCGCTCATCGGCGTGGCCTTCGATCGTCAGCTTGTAAGCCGGGTAGTCCTTCAGGATGTCGCGAAGCTCGGTGGAATCCTTCTGCAGAGCGCTGATCGCGTCGGGACGCAGGGTGTGCTTGTTGTAATCGAAGTAAGCGTCTTCGATGCGGGCCAGCAACTGGTCGATGCGGGCGCGGGTGGCGGCATCGGGCATATTCGAGCGCGGCGCGGGCGTTGCAGCGGGCGCGGGCGTAGAGGCGGTGCGCGTCGGCTGCGCGACAGGCTGTGCGGGTGCTTGCTGAGCCGCGGGCTGCGGCGCCGGCGGCGTCGCGGTCGCGACCTTCTTCTTTGCACAGGCGCCGAGCGAGACGGCGGCAACCAAGACCAGGAGAACTCCCCGATTCATCTTCATGATTTTATTAATAGCGCTCTGCGCGCAAAATGCCAATCCTGTTTAGACAGTATTCAGGCGCCATCGGCAGTTGACTACACTGGATTGTGGACACTCGGGTGCCGGTCTTGCCGATTTTTCGCCGCCTGCGCGCTCCCTGGCTAGTACTGTGGATGGGGTTCGGGGGGCTGCTCGTCTGCATTGCGGGCGCTGCGACGGAGACCGTGTTGTCTCTCGACCGCGTGCGCAAAGACGAGACGCGCATTCGCAAAGCCTTCCTGGGCCGCATCCGCGAACTGGACCGGATCCGCTCCCACATCTACCTTTCCGGGACGTATGTGCGCGATTTTCTGCTGTCGCCCGACCCCAGCGGCGCGGCGGCGCAGACATCGCGGATCGGCGCCCTGGAGCACGAGAGCTATGCCGCTATGGACGGCTACGCGCGGCTGGTGGAACCGAACGAGCGCGATCCGTTTCAGTCGCTGCATTCCGAGATCTTGGGCTACTGGCAGGTGCTCAATCGGATGATGTCGTGGAGTCTCGAGGAGCGGAGTAAGCAGCGGGAGGCGTTCTTCTACGACGAGCTGATTCCGCGCCGGAACGCGATGCTGCAGATCGCCGACCGGATCGCGGCGGCGAACGAACGCGGCTTGGACCGTGCCGAGGAGCAGTTGGCAGCGGCGTCGGACGGCTTCCGCCGGACGCTCGTGGGGACGTTTGCGATCACGTTCGGCGGCGGGCTGCTGCTGGCATTTCTGACGATCGGGCACACGCTGCGGTTGGAACGCGAACTCGAGCGCCGGCTGGAAGAGAACAGCCGGGCGCGCGCCGATCTACAGGAGCTTTCGGCGAAACTCCTGCGGGCGCAGGAAAACGAGCGGCGGACCCTGGCGCGCGAACTCCACGACGAGGTGGGGCAATCTCTCTCGGCGATCCTGATGGAGGCGGACAACGCCGCTTGCGCGGCAGGTCCGGCAGAGGCGCACGAGCATCTGGTGGCGGTGCGGACGCTGGCGGAGAAGACCGTGAACGAGGTCCGCGACCTGGCGCTGCTGCTACGCCCGTCGATGCTCGACGATTTCGGACTGGTGCCGGCGCTCAACTGGCACGCTCGCGAAATGACCAAGCGCACGGGGCTGAACGTGGTTCTGACGGCCGACGAGGCGGCGGACGATCTGCCGGATGAGCACAAGACGTGCATCTATCGCCTCGTGCAGGAGGCGGTGAATAATGCGGCGCGGCACGCCAGCGCGCGCACGGTCCAGGTGGAGCTGCGGCGCGAAGAGGATCGGGTCTACGTGAGCGTGCGCGACGACGGCGCCGGCTTCGATACCCGGATCGTCCGGGGACTGGGACTGCTCGGCATGGAGGAGCGGGTGCGGCGGCTCGGTGGCCGGATCGCGGTCGACTCACAGCCGGGGCGGGGCACCGCGATCGTCGCGGAACTGCCGGTGACGGACTTGGCCCGAAAGGAGACCGCCGATGGGATTGCCCATACGCATCTTGCTGGCTGACGACCACACGGTGGTTCGCGACGGTCTGCGCGCGCTGCTCGAAAAACAGACGGACATGGAGGTCGTGGCCGAGGCCGGCGACGGACGCGACAGCGTCCGGCTGGCGGAGGAGCACTCTCCGGACGTGGTCGTGATGGATATTGCGATGCCGAACATGAACGGCATCGAAGCGACGCGGCGGATTCTGGCGGCGAACCCGCGGACGGCGGTCGTGATCCTGAGCATGCATCAGGACGAGAGCTATGTGCTGCGGTCGCTGAAAGCGGGGGCGAAGGGGTACTTGCTGAAGGATTCGCTGCGCGCGGACGTGATCGAGGCGATCCGGTCGGTGGCGCAGGGACGGTCGTTCCTGACGCGTAAGGTGAGCCGGATTCTGCAAGAGGATTACGTCCGGCAGTTGGAGCGTCGCGGGCTCGACGACAGCTACGAATTGCTGACGGATCGCGAGCGCGAGGTGCTGCAACTCGTCGCGGAGGGGCAGACCAATAAGGAGGTCGCCGGGATGCTGAACGTGAGCATCACGACGGTGGAGACGCACCGCACGCACATCCTGCAAAAGCTCGGGCTGCACAGCATTCCGGAGCTGATTCTGTACGCGGTGCGGAAGGGGATTATCTCGTAAGATAGACGCTATGGATGCTAGCGGAAAGAAGATCGCGATTCTCGTGGACACGATGTACCAGGAGATGGAGGTGTGGTATCCGCTGTACCGCTTCCAGGAGGCGGGCGCGACCGTGATCACGGTCGGCGCGAAGGCCGGGGAGACGTACGGCAGCAAGCTCGGGTATCCCGTGAAGTGCCAGATCTCGTACGACGAGGCGAAGGTCGCCGATTTCGACGGCGTGATCGTGCCGGGCGGGTATGCGCCGGACCATATCCGGCGGCACGCGAAGGCGAATCAGTTCGTCGCGGATATGGACAAGGCGGGCAAACTGGTAGCGGCGGTCTGCCACGGCCCTTGGGTCCTCTGCTCGGCGCACGGAATGCTGAAAGGCCGCAAAGCGACGAGCTTCTTCGCGATCAAGGACGACGTCGTGAACGCCGGCGCGAAGTGGTCGGACGAGGAAGTGGTGGTCGACGGGAATCTGGTGACGAGTCGTAAGCCCGAGGACCTGCCGGCGTTCTGCCGGGAGAGCTTGAGAGTCCTGAGCGGAGTTCTCGTTTAGCGCGAATCCGGCTTTGACGCAGAGACGCTGAGACACAGAGAAAGCAGCTCTTGGATTTTGTGTTTCTCAGCGTCTCTGCGTCAAAGCCTTCACCCTCTCCCCACGAACGGCATCTTCGTCGCCATCACGGTCATGAAGAGGACGTTGGTCTCCAAGGGCAGATTCGCCATGTAGAGGACCGCTTCTGCCACATGGTCGACGTCCATTCTCGGCTCTGGGGCCTTCGTTCCGTTCGCCTGTAGGACTCCCTCTGCCATGCGCTCGGTCATCTCGGTCGCGGCGTTTCCAATATCGATCTGACTGGCGGTGATGTCGTAGGGGCGACCGTCCAGGGCAATGCTCTTCGTCAGGCCGGTGATCGCGTGCTTGGTCGCCGTGTATGGGGCTGACAGCGGTCGCGGGACGTGGGCCGAGATGGAGCCGTTGTTGATGATTCGGCCTCCTCTGGGATCCTGCGATTTCATGAGGCGGATCGCTTCCTGGGCGCACAGGAAGGCTCCGGTGAGGTTCACGTCGACTACTGAGCACCACTGCTCGTAGGTGAGATCTTCCATCGGGATGGCGGGGGCGCCTTTGCCCGCGTTGTTGAAGAGGACGTCGACGCGGCCGAAGGTGTCGCGGGCCGCGGCGAAGAGGCGGCGGACGTCTTCGGCGCGAGCGACGTCCGTGGGGACAGCCAGCATGCGGCCTCCCTCCGGGGCCGCCAAGGCGACGGTATCCTGTAACTTCTCAGGGCGTCTCCCGGCTAGTACTACAGAGAAGCCTGACCTCTGGAGTCGGGTAGCTACCGCTCTTCCAATGCCGCTTCCGGCCCCCGTAACGACTGCAACGCGATTATTCATGAGGAGTTCTCCCGGTACCAGAACTCCCAGCGAAGGTCTGGTATATTTTTTCCCTGATATCCGCACCCTTGATAGTCAGAAGGTAACACTCCGATGCTGACTGACGAAAGAATCCCGATCTGGATGGCCGCGCTGCTGGCGAGCAACGCGGGGACCGAGGTTGCGTGGCAATGGCGCGCGGGGCGCGCGGTGTACACGAATCGCGGCGCCGAGTCCGAGGTGATCGAGGCGTTCGGGCTGGAAGTACAGCGCGGCGAGTCGGTCGCGGTCACGTGGATTCCGGGCGACACGGCGTACACCGTCGAGCGGCTCGCGGCATAACGGTCAGCCATCCTTATCAGCCCAGGATCACGCTCATACACGTGACTCCGGCCTCCGCCTTCTGCAATTCCGAAACATCTACAGTTTGAACGGTGAAGCCCTCGCGCGCGATGAGTTCCTGCGTCCGTGGGAAGCCGGCGGGCATGAGGATCGTGTCGCCTATCGCGAGGACATCCGCGGCCCAAGGCTCGGCAACCTCCAAGATCCGGAAGCCGTGTAGGGAATCCGCGTCGATCCAATCGCGATTGGCGAGGATGGTGTCGCGGCCGAGGTAGCAGGCGCCGCTCTTGAGGTGGAGGCAGCCGCGGACCTCGACGGCGCGGACGTCGTAACCGTGGGGCGCCAGGAATTCCGCGAGCTGCGCAATGCCTGCGGCGTTGGTGCGCTGCGAGAGGCCGGCGAAAAGGGTGCGTCCGGCGCGGAACACGTCGCCGCCCTCAAGGGTGGCAGGGGCGGTCATCCACTGGATCGGACGGTAGCGCGCGACGGCTTCCGCGAGCGTCTCGGCTTCCCGGCGGCGGGATTCGGCGCCCATGCGGGCCATGACGGCCACCTCGTCGACGGCGACGACCGGGTCTTCGACGAAGACGGAGTCGGCCAAGTCGGGATCGGCGGCGAGGGTGATGACGTCGAGGCCGAGATCGCCGAGACAGCGGCAGTAAAGGTCGTGCTGGGCGGCGGCGCGGGCGACATCGATCGGGACGCGGTCGAGGTACGTCAGCTCGCAGCGGTTGAGGGCGGGGCTGACGGCGCGCGTGATCGCGGTGGGCATGTTCCTTGCATTGTAGCGGCGCGGAGTACACTGGCGGCATGAGTCGGTTCCTTTTGGTGTTGGCAATGGCCTCGACGCTGTTCGGTCAGGCGGTGTCGGATGCGGAGAGGCAGCGCTTCGAGGAGATCAAGGCGCGGCACGATGCCGGTCAGCGGGTGTCGGCGGAGGAACAGCAGTTCGCGCAGCGGATCCTGCAGCGCATGAATCAGCAGCAGGCCGCGGCACGCAATCAGGATTGGGCAAAGGCGCATCCGCCGCGCTCATCGACGGGGCTGGTGGCCCTGCCGGCGCTCGGGACCGGTCGGTACCAGGGTGAAGAAGGCGGACTGTACCCGGGCGGGAAGAACACTCCACCGCCGGAGTATCTGGCGAAGGGACTGGCGCTGGCGAAGCAGATCGTGCCGCTCAATCGCGAGGGACGACCGGACGCCGGCGGACGGATCGTGCTGCTGTCGATCGGGATGTCGAACACGACGCAGGAATTCTCGGCGTTCCAGAAGCTGGCGGCAGGGACGCCGGGACTGAATCCGAAGGTGACGCTCGTGGACGGAGCGCAGAGCGGGCAGACGGCGGCGATCACGGCGAATGCGGCATCGAATTTCTGGAAGGTGGTCGGGGAGCGGCTGTCGGAGGGCGGAGTGTCGACTGCGCAGGTCGAGGCGGTCTGGCTGAAGCAGGCGAACGCGCAGCCGTCGACGCCGTTTCCGGAGCACGCGCGGAAGCTGGAGGCGGACATCGTCGCCACGCTGCGGAATCTCCACGACCGGTTTCCGAATTTGAAGCTCTGCTATTTGTCGAGCCGGATTTATGGAGGATATGCGGTGACGCCGTTGAATCCCGAGCCGTATGCGTACGAGGGTGGGTTCGCGGTGAAGTGGGCGATCGCGGATGAGATCGCCGGGAAGTTGAAGGACGTGCCGTGGATCGCGTGGGGTCCGTATTTGTGGGCGGACGGGGCTCCGGCGTGGACCCGCGACGACGTCGGCGCGGATGGCACGCATCCCTCGGACGCGGGTCGGCGGAAGGTCGCGGAGAAGCTGATGGCGTTCTTCCAGAGCGATCCGACTACGAAGGGGTGGTTCTTGAAATGACCACCGAAGGCCTTACTGGACGGGCTTCTCCGCCACGTGGTCGATCACAACCACGGGAATGGATTTCTTCGTCTTCACCAGCTTGAGGCCGAGTTCCTTCTCGACCGCCTCGAACACCGAGAGGCCGTTGGGATCGGACGCCTCTCCCGCGGCGGCATTCGGATTCGGAGCTGCCTGCAACTGGCCCTTCGGTGTCCATCCCATCACGAAATCCCAACCTCCCTGGAGGCCGGTGGCGTCGACGATTGGGTGGTCGATGTAGGCTCCGGCGAATTGCTCCAGAGTTTGGGCGAGATCGGCCATGCTGAGGTTCTTGCAGCCGATCATCACTCCGATAGTCTTCACCGGCTTGGGCGCGTCGGGCGCGGGGGCGCAGCCGGAGCGTTCGGACTCTTCCGCCTGGGTCATTTTCGGCTTGGCGCTGCCGGCCGACAGGGCGTAGACGGTGACTTCGCGGTTCTCGGTATGGTTTTTGAGTTCGAATGACTCGAGGAGTAGGCCGCGGAGCATCTCCAGGCCGATGCTGAGGGGCGGGGGCTGCGGCTGTCCTTTGACGATGTTGGGAGCGCCTTCGCCGGTGCTCGGGACTTTGGCGATGATGTCCCAGCGCTGCGTGTCCGCAGCCTTGGGAATTCCGATCAGCGTATCGCCGGCGACATTCGGCGAAATCTGCAGCGCCATCGCAATCATCTGACGCAGCGTGCCTCCCGCATGCATCTGGCTGCCGCCGGTGTAGAGCAAGCCGACGAAGGGTTGCGCGTCGGGATCGGCAGGCTTGATAGTGGCGGCTTCAAAGCGCGCTTCCGCCAGATTCAGAGCGGCCGAGATGTTGGAGGGGTTCGGGGTCGGTTTGCGGTTGACGCTTTGAATGACGAGGGCGGGCATCGGGATATTTTTCAGCTCGACCTTCAAGCCGAGCTGCTTATCGACGGCGTCGAAGACCGAAATGCCGTCGGCTCCCTTGGCGGCGAGCACACCGCGGCCGGTCCATTCGATGTCGAAGTCATACGTGCCTTCGAGCTTGGTTTGATCCACGACGTCGTGATCGAAGTAGCCGCCCGCCATCTGTCTCAGGTTTTCCGCGATGCCTTGGGCGGTCAGGTTGTGGCAGGAGACCTGGATGTTAGGGATCGACGCCGGGTCGGACGGCGTGCCTCTGCCGCCGCCGGGTAACTGCTTCTGCTGGCACCCGGGGTTGCCCTCGCCGCCGGGCTTCAGTTTCGATCCCTTGCCGACGGTCAACACGTAGCGCGGCTGCGGAGCGTTGTCGTTCTTGACCTTCAGGTCAAAGCGCTCGGCCAGGAGCGTCTGGAGCATTTGGTTGGCGGCGGCCATCTTCGTGCCTTCGGGAACTTTGGCGATGACGTCGAAGACGTCGGAACTGACCCAGCCGGGCCCGCCGGCGATGCCGTCCTCCGAAATGCCGTACGCGGCCGAGATGAGGTTGAGCATCGTCGCATCGCGGTTGACGTACTTCCCGGCGCGCAGGACGCCGCCGAAATTCTGCGCGAAGCCGCGGGCGGTCGGGCTGACATGAACGTCGGCGACGTCGAACTTGGGCGCCTGGGCAAGAGCGGGCAGGATACCTACGAGGGCGAGCAAGGCTGTGCGACGCATTTTGGAACCTCGGGGGTTTGACGCCGGAGAAGAGGATTTGTTTCTAGGGATCGCGCTCTCCGCCCACTTCTCAGTGGGCTTTCAGGCTTCCGAGGTGGTCCAGAGTGGCGGAAAAGTCTCCGTCGACGCCGATAGCGCGGTCGTCGACGTAGGCGAAGGCAGAGGGCTTTTGGTCGGTCACCATCCAGACGAGCTCGGAGAGGCCGTGTTTGGCGAGCCAGCTTTCGACGTGGGGACTCCAGCGGACGGTGAACACGACGACGCGATAGCCGCGGTGGTTGAGCTCTTCGAGGAACTCGCGGGCGCCGGGGCGGGGCGGATGGAAGAAGTCGGTGCCCCTCCCGCCGTCGAAAGCGTTGAGCACGCCGTCGAGATCTACGCAGACAATCGGTTTGTTTTGCTCGTCCATCTCTCGTTTCCGATCAGCGCCTCATAGCGTTGACGCGCACGGGCGAAACGTGCAGCGTCTTCGGACCCACCGAGCGCTTCGGCGGCAGTGTCGCAATAGCCGAGCCGGAACGCGAGGTACGCGGCCCGGTAGAAGGGGAGACGATCCGCGATGCCGCGGTCGCCGGCCAGCTCGGCGTAGCGCTCGGCGACCCGGCGCGCGGCGCCGCACTCGATGCCGAAGGCGGCGACGTCCCACGCGATGTCCTGCGGGCCGGGGAAAAACTGGTCGTCGTAGTGATCGACGGCGTCGGTTTTCACGATTCCCGAGGCGGTCTCGAGCCACTCGTGGCGCGCCATGTGTCCGTCGAGCAGGACCGCTTCGCTCTCGGGCAGCGGATCGTTCCACGACCGTCCCGTGTTCACCTCGATCAGATGGGCGAGTGTGGCGGTGTCCGCTGGTTGGCCGGTGCGGAACCCGCGCGCGACGTGGGCGAGGTAGCGGGCAGCGTGCTCGACGAACTCTGCGGTAGTGCGCACCGGACGGCCTTCGACCCAGCGGGTGACAAGGAAGCCATCCTCAAGCCCAAGCACCGTGGGAATCCAGCCATCGAGGCGCGCGGCGCGCTCGAGCTTTTCGCGGCCGTACCGTCCGTAGCCGGCAAACTTGTAGAGACGGTCGGCGCAGAGATACTTGCGCCGCTCGTGCTGCGGCTGGACGGCGGGCCAGCGGCGGAGTCCCTCGCGCCATTTGCCGGCGGAAAGATCCGCGGCGTCGTCGAACTTGTGGAGATCCTCGAACGGCACGGTGTAGCGCCGGTGACGCGTCCAGCAGCGGCGGGCGCGCTCGGAGTGAAATGCGGCAGGGTCGGCGTCCCGACTCGGGAACAGGACGATGCGGTCGTCCCGGATTCCGAGCGTGCCGAGGAACTCTGAGACGGAGGCGAAGGATGTAGCGCTCGGGCCGGGACCTTCGTCGACGATAGCGAAGACGCCGGTCCAGCCGAGCCAGGAGTGGGCGAGGTCGTAGTCGACGCGAAGCTGGCGATCGAAGGGGTGACTGCGAGGGCGGACGGTGGCGAACCGGGTCGCGACGTCGTGTTTGCGTAGCTCGCTTTCGACTACGCCGCCGAGTGTCGCGCCGATGCTGCGGATGCCGATGACCGCGACGCTCTCCGGGCGCTGTTCCGCCAGGAAGCGCCGCGCCGCCATGCGGTAGAGCTCAGGGTCGACCGCGTAGTAGGCGAAGCCCTCCGGCACCGAGATCTCGACTTCCGCCGGGAGTTCGGCGTTGCGAACATCGCGATCGCAATCGGGGCAGAAGGCGTCGGCGACGCCGGCGTGAAGCTCGCCCATTTCCATCTCGCGCTCGAAGCCGCGGGCCTCGCCCACGCGGCGGAGGATGTCGGCGGTGGCCACGCGGCGGCGCTGTTCCCGATAGACCATCATGTGGCATCCCGCTTGTAGGGGGCCGAATCTCGATCGATCGGTTTCGATTCAACCGACATGGCTGGCGCCTGCCTCCGCGGTTCGGCTCGCGCCCGAGCGGGCCAGACGCTCGTAGAGACTCAGATATTGGCCGATCATGCGGTCGGCAGAGAAGCGCTCGCGCGCGGCGGCACGGCAGACCGCGGGGTCGAGCTTGGCGGCGTCGTGAATGGCGCGGGCCATCTCGCGCGGGTTGTCGACGAGAAAGCCGGTGCGGCCGTGCTCGACGATCTCCGGGAGCGCTCCCGTCGAATAGGCGACGACGGGCGTCCCGCAGGCGAGGGCCTCCATGGCGACGAGAGAGCTGGTCTCGCGCACGAGGCTGGGGATGAGCAGGCAGCGCGCCGCGGCGAGGAGGCGGCGTTTGCGCGCGAAACCAACCGGTCCGATGAAGCGGCGGTAGCGGCCGTCGAGGCGGGGCAGCATTTCGCGCTGGTAGTAGTCCTCGTGCGAGCGGTAGCGAAAGATCTCGCCGGCGACCACGAGGGGGAACTCGGCCAATTGGGCAGCTTCGAGCGCGAGGTGGAAGCCCTTCTCCGGGCAGACGCGTCCGAGGGCGAGCGCGAAGTTGCGCTTGCGAACGTGAGTCGCGAGCCGGTCGATCGGCACGCCGTTCTCGATCGGCGGCAGGAGCGCGGTGCTCGGCGGACAGCTCCGGAGCTGCGATGCGGAGACGCATTGCAGCCACGTTTTGGGACGGTCGAGATGGAAGATGTTCTCGGGGTACCAGTCGGGAGGCAGATGCAAGGTGATCAGGACGGGCGGGCCTTCGGGCGGCAGGTACTGGTGGAAATCGAGCGAGTGCATGTGGATCAGGTCGAAGTCCCAGCGGGCCAGCGCCTGACGGATGGCGGCGCGGTATCGCTGCTGCGCGGTGGCGCGGACCTCATCGTCGAGCTCGGCGGCGTCGAGGGGAATCTCGATGAGGCGGCCTTCGGCGCGCGAGCCCTGGCACGCGATGACGACGGAGTTGTGGCCGTCGCGGACGAGGCGGTGATCGAGCTGGCTGAGGATTTGTTCCGAGCCGCCCGCGGCGTCGGGACCGATGGGCGCGAGGGGATAAGCAATGCTGAGAACCGAGAGTCTCATAGGGTAGCTGTAGCGGCGCCTAACGTTCGTAGCGCCTCTTCTGCCAGGAGGCGCCAACGTTGGCCGTCGACGCCCCAACCAAAGGATTCGTAGAGCAGTTTGCCAGGGTGCGGGGCCTGGGTGAAATCGTAGGCGGGGGCTTCGCGATAGCGCTCCGTATCGAGGGAGAAGTTGCGGAGCATGTGGAGCTGGGAGCCGTAGCACTCGATCATCTGCGACTTGCGCCGGCTGGCCTGCTGGGAGAGGACGATGGTCTCGCCGCGGTCGCCGAGGAAGCGGCCGGTCTCCATGGTGGCGTCGTCGTGGCGGTGGGGTTCGGCGGCGTGATAGGACGTGAACTCGAAGACCGTGGGCGGCGAAGGAACGCGCGCACACGCAGCGTGGACCGCGAAGGCGGTAGCGTCATGGTCGGGATGGCCGCCTTCGTAGGGGTGCGTGATGAGGTAGGTTGGCCGGAACTCGCGCAGCACGTCGAGGAGTTTCAGCGTAAGGTACGCCATTTCGAGCGAGGCTTCCTGGTCGACGATGCCGAGGGACCGCGCGTGTTCGGGCCGAATGCCGGCGACGTCGAGAGCGTCAAAGAGCTCGCGCCGGCGGAGGGCGGCGTAGTCTTCCCGCGAGGCGCAGCCGGCGCGTTGGGCATCGCCGGAATTGCGGGGAGCCCCGTCCGTGACGGTGACGATGACGGGCCGCTGGAGCCGGGGCAGGAGAGATCCGGCGCCGATGGTCTCATCGTCGGGATGCGCTGCGACGACGATGACCGGGCGACTCGATAGGGCCTCTTCGATCGGCATGGCGGATTACTCGCGGGCGGAGCCGGCCTGCTCGACGGGGAGGCTGACGGCGGCTTCGAGGATATTCTCGAGGTCGAGTGCGCGACGGTCCGCGGTGTGCATCGCAAGAGCGCGCTCACGGCCGGCACGGGCGATGCGGCCGAGCTCCTCGTCTGACATGGCGAGAGCGTCCATGACGTGCCCAGTGGTGCGGGCGACCAGAATCTCGCGTCCCGGTTCGAAGAAGTAGTCGAGGCCCTCCCACTCGTCGCTGAGGATCGGGACTCCGCAGGCGGCTGCCTGGAAGAGACGGCCGGACGGACAGTAGCCCATGTCGGCCGTGGCGCGCCGGGTGAGGCTGAGAGTGAGACGCGAAGAGCAGTAGAACGCGGAGTGCTCTTCCGGTGCGACATCCGGGAGCATGAACATGTTGGGTGTCCACGGAAAGCTCGCCGGGTACTGCGGACCGCCGAGGATGAACTTGAGATCGGGCCGGCGGCGGGCCGGTTCGACGAAGAAGTCTTCCAGGTCGCGCTGGCTGTCGGCGGCATAGGCGCCGAGGTAGGAGAGCGCGCAACGGAAACGATCGATGGGCGCTGTGGGGTGGTGAATTTCGGGGTCGACGCTGCCATAGAGCGGGGCGACGTGGCGAGCGCCGAGGCAGGTCTTGAGCTCGGAGAGAGCGTGTCCGCCGATATAACTGAGGACGAGATCGAAATCGCCGAGCCCGTTGGCCGGGATGTAGTCGACGGATTGGCCGGCGCGCAGACGGTCGAGAGTGACACCGGTGTCGAGATCGTAGAAGCAGCGGACGCGGACAGGCGAGGTGAAGATGAGCTCGGCGGCGGCAACGGCGTCAGGGCAGCAAGAGGTGACGATGGCGGCGTCGGCGTCGGCTAGTTGAGTGGCCGCGTCGCGGCGGACGTCATCCCAGGAAGCGTAGAGTTTGAGCTTGCCGCCGGGGAGTTCGCGAAGGTCGCGGTGTTGCGCGTGGTAGGGGGTGTCGTGCTCGAAGAAAATGACGCGATGACCGAGTCGGTGAAGGCCCTTGATCAGCCCGCGCCAGAGGGTGGCGTGTCCGTTGCCCCAGGCGGAGCTCACGGACAGTCCGAAGACGACGAGTTTCACAGTTCAAGGATGTCAGAAGGAGGTTGGGAAGGGACAGTGGCGGAAGGGGTCGGCGGTGCGAGAAGGAACAACGGCGGGGGAGGTGCGGGTCGCCGAGAACACAGCTCAGGTAATCATTACCTGAGCCTCACAGAATCCAAAGGGGTTAGGCCCCACTTTCAGGTAATGATTACCTGAAACCGTCAGCGGCGAAGGCGGTCCATCACATCCTTAGGTGGCTCGTAGCCGCCTTTGGCGGCGGATTGGGCGTGGTCGAGCGCGCCGGCGGTGTCTCCTTTCCGAAACAGGAGAAGGGCTAACTGCTCGTGGCCGAGGGCGTTGCTCGGATCGAGCTCGACGGAGCGGCGGAGGGATTTGATGGCCGCTTCCACATTGCCGGCCCGCGCTTCGGCCAGTCCCAGCGCGAAGTGCGCTTGCGGATTGTTCGGTGAGGATTGCGTCCTCTTCTGTTCCTCTGGAAGAGCGGCCTGAGCTTTCGCTTTGAGCGCCTTGGCGCGCTCGAGGCCGGCCGCGGCGGGTTGGAGGTTGGGGTCGAGTTGGAGCGCCGCTTCGTAGGCCGCGATGGCTTCGTCGATCCGTCCCGGCTGCTGCGTGAGGACGTACGCGAGACCCGATTGTGCGGTCGCGAACTTGGGGTCGAGGCGGAGGGCCGCGTGGAATTCGTCGATCGCGTCTTCGGCGAGTCCTGTATTCGCGAGGGCGATCGCCAAGGCGCCGCGGTCGCGCGCGTTATTCGGTTCCAGTTTGACGGCCGCCCGATATTCGGCGATCGCGTCGGCGGTTTCGAAGGCGTGGGTGTAGACGGTTGCGAGGTCGACGTGCGCCGCGGCGTTACCCGAGTCGAGTGCGGCCCGTTCTTTCAAATCGCGGATCGCGGCAGCATAGATGCCGTCGGCGGCCAGGGACATGCCGAGAATGCGATGGGCTTCTGCCGGGGGAAACAGGTCGAGGAGCGCTTTATAAACGCGGTCGTGAGCCTGTTCGAGCGCTTCCGTGCCGCGCGCGAAATCGAAGCCGCGAAGGTGACTGATGAGAGATTTCGGGAGTTCCTTACCGGCTGGGGCTCCGAAGAGCATCGCGAGTCCCTGCACGAAGAGCGTATCGGAATCGCCGACGATGGCGGTGTGCGAGAACGGCGGGACGTCGCCCTTGACGCCAGCCTGTCCAGTGACGCCGAGGATGATATCCGCCTCGCATTCCGTGCGGATGAGCTTCTGACGACGGTCTTCAATGCCACCTTCGAGATTGCCGGTGGGGTCGGGCTGGTCGGCGTCACGAAAATCCCAGTGGACGCCCGTGCCTCGGAAGGCTTGTTGGGCAGCCTCGAAGCGGGCAGCGAGGACGTCGCGCCAGTTCGAATGGCTGTTGCGGAAGGAGTAGTCAGTGACCACGCAAACCGTGAGGGTGCGCGGCCGCGTCGCGCGCCAGATGGCGTAGGCGCCGGCGACGGCGAGGAGAAGTCCTGCGGCAATCGTAAGTTGGCGAAGAGTGGGCCGGGTCACCGCTTTTAGTGTGCCAGAACTCACCGGAAGGCGGAATGGCTCCACGCCGCCGTGGCGCCGTCTCGTTGGCGCCTTAGAATAGTGGACGAATGGCCCGCGTGCCCGCCGCACTTCGTGCGCTGCTGACTGAGTCGATCGATTACGCCGGGCTCTATCCACCGGCGGCGCTGCCGCTCGCCATCGTCGAAGAACGGTTCCGCGGGTTCCGCGCGTCCCCGGAAGCGTGGATCCTGAACCGGCTGGTGTTGCCGCTGGCAAAGCTGGCAGAGGCGAAGATCGACGCCGGCTGGAGAGTGACGCTGCTCGCCGACACCGACCCCGGTCCGCTGCCGCGGCAGGTGGAAACCATCGAGAGCAAGGCGGCGGGCGCATTCGCACTGCCGACGTATTTCGAATTGCCGCTCGACCAGGTCCAAGACGGGTTCGCGAAGGTGCGGACGGGCGGCCTGACTCCGGAGGCGATCCCGACCGCCGAAGAACTCGCGGCATTTTTGTGCGCGGCGGTAAAGCGGCGCGTTCCGTTCAAAGCGACTGCGGGCCTGCATCATCCGATCCGGGCCGTGCGGCCGCTGACGTACGCGTTGGACAGTCCGCAGGCGCCGATGCACGGCTTCCTCAATGTGTTCGCGGCGGCCGCATTGGCCTGGCACGGAATGGACGAGGCGCATGTCGCGCAATTGCTGGAGGAGCGGGACCCGGCGGCATTCCATTTCAGCGACGACGACCTGCTCTGGAACGCGCATCGAGTGACGACGGAACAGATCGCCGAAGCGCGGCGCGATTTCGCGCACAGTTTCGGATCTTGCTCGTTTGAAGAACCGGTCACGGAATTGCGACGCTTGGGACTGCTGCCATGATCGACCGCACACACGATCCCGATTTGCGGAGTTGGGTGGAATCCGCTACCGAGCCTTCGACCGATTTTCCGGTCCAGAATCTGCCGCTCGTGATGTATCGCAAGAAGTCGGAGCGGCGGTCGCGAGCGGGCACGGCGATCGGCGACTATTTGCTCGACTTGACGGCCGCGTTCCGGGTGGATTCGGTGCGGTCGGTGATGTCGATGCCGAGCGCCGAGCGCGCGGAACTACGGCGGAAGATCAGCGAGTTTCTGACGCTATATACGCCCCGCGCCGAGGCGTTCCTCTCGCCGATCGCTGACGCGGAATTGCAGTTGCCGTGCGAGATCGGCGACTACACGGATTTCTACGCGTCGATCCACCACGCGCGGAATGTCGGGAGCATGTTCCGTCCGGACAATCCGCTGCTGCCGAACTACAAGTGGCTGCCGGTGGGGTATCACGGGCGTGCATCGTCGATCGTGGTGAGCGGGACACCTGTGCGCAGGCCATGTGGGCAGATTTCGGAAGCGCCGGGCGGTCCGCCGATGTACGGGCCGAGCCGGCGCCTGGATTACGAACTGGAGGTCGGCGCGTTTCTGGGGCCGGGTAACGCGCTCGGAGAGCCGGTGCCGATTGGCGCGGCGGGGGAACAACTGGTCGGCGTGTGCCTGTTGAATGACTGGTCGGCGCGCGATGTGCAGGCGTGGGAGTATCAGCCGCTGGGTCCGTTTCTGGCAAAGAATTTCGCGACGACGATCTCGCCGTTCGTGGTGACGGCGGAAGCGCTGGCGCCGTTCCGTTGCGCGCCGGAGCCCCGGCCCGAGGGCGATCCCGAGCCGCTCGACCATCTGCGCGGCGGGGTCGACGACGCCTACGACATCCAGCTCGAAGTGTGGCTGCGGTCGGCGAAGATGGAGGAGCCGGTGCGGCTGAGCGGGTCGAATTTCCGGTCCTTGTACTGGACGCTCGCGCAGATGATCGCGCATCATACGTCGAACGGGTGTAATGTGCGGGCGGGCGATCTGATCGGAAGCGGGACGGTGTCGGGACCGGAGAAGGGGAATCGCGGGTGCCTGCTGGAACTGACGTGGAAGGGCACGGAGCCGGTCGAGTTGCCGACGGGCGAGACGCGGCGGTTCCTGGAGGACGGCGACGAAGTGATTCTGCGTGGATGGTGCGAAGCGCCGGGGTTTCGGCGAATCGGGCTCGGGGAGTGCCGGGGTGTCGTGACTCCGGCGGAGTGAACAACGTGGCGACGACGATATCGAAACCGAAGTCCGATTCAGCCGACCGGTTCGCAGGGCTCGACGGGGAGTCGCTGATCCGCGCGTTCCGCATCATGCACCTCTCGCGTCGGCTGGACGATCGCGAGGTTACGCTCAAACGGCAGAACAAAATCTACTTCCAGATCAGCGGCGCGGGGCATGAGGCGATCCAGGTGGCGGCGGGGATAGTGCTGCGTCCGCCGGCGGACTGGTTCTACCTTTACTATCGCGATCGCGCACTGTGTTTGACCCTCGGTGTGACGCCGCGCGAGATGCTGCAACAAGCGGTCGGCGCGGCGGACGATCCGGCGTCGGGCGGCCGGCAGATGCCGTCGCACTGGGGGCACAAGGACCACAACATCGTGAGCGTGTCGTCGCCGACCGGGACGCAGTATTTGCAGGCCGCTGGTTGCGCGGAGGCGTCGCTCTATCGGAAGACGGCAGGCGAAGTGACGCTCGTGACCTCCGGGGAAGGAGCAACTAGCGAGGGCGAGTTCTGGGAATCGCTAAACATCGCGTGCCTCAAGCAACTGCCGCTGGTGTATTTGATCGAGGACAACGGGTACGCGATCTCGGTGCCGATCGAGTGCCAGACGGCGGGCCAGAATATTTCCCAGTTGGTCTCGGGATTCCCCGGGCTGTTCCGCGTCGAGGTCGACGGGACGGACTTTGTCGCGTCGTATCGCGCGATGCGGGAGGCGGTGGAGCACGCGCGCAGCGGCGCGGGCCCCGCGTTGGTGCATGCGCACGTGATTCGTCCGTACTCACATTCGCTCTCGGACGATGAGCGGATGTACAAAACGGCGGCGGAGCGCAAGGCGGAAGGGGAGCGCGATCCGATTCTGAGCTTCCCGAAGATGCTGGTGGACGAAGGGATCCTCGACCGCCACATGCTGCAGCGGATCACACACGAGGTCGAGGAAGAGGTACAGGAAGCGACGCAGCAGGCGCTGCGCGATCCGGCGCCCTCGGGCGATTCGGCGATGACTCACCTGTACTCGGAGACGGTCGACCCCGCCTCGGCGGAATTCGAGAAGGCGCCGGAGTTCCACGGCGCGCCGATGACGATGGTCGATCTGATCAACGCGACGCTCCGCGAGGAGATGGCGCGGAATCCGGAGATCCTGGTGTTCGGCGAGGACGTCGCCGATTGCAGCCGCGCCGAGAGCCTGTGCGAGGTCAAGGGCAAGGGCGGCGTGTTCAAGGTGACCGCCGGGTTGCAGCAGCAGTTCGGGGCGGAGCGGTCATTCAATACGCCGCTGGCGGAGGCGGCGATCGTGGGGCGGGCAATCGGGATGGCGGTCCGCGGACTGAAGCCGGTCCCGGAGATTCAATTCTTCGATTACATCTGGCCGGCGATGATGCAGATCCGCGATGAGTTGGCGACGTTCCGGTGGCGGTCGAACGGGAGCTTCTCCTGCCCGGCGGTGCTACGGGTGCCGATCGGCGGGTATTTGAATGGAGGCGCGATCTATCACAGCCAATGCGGCGAGTCCGAATTCACGCACCTGCCCGGGCTGCGTGTCGTGATGCCCTCGAATGCGCTGGACGCGTGCGGGCTGCTGCGGACCGCGTTGCGCTGCGACGATCCGGTGCTGTTCCTCGAGCACAAGAAGCTGTATCGCGAACCGTACAACCGGTCGGCGCATCCCGGCGCGGATTTCACGGTGCCGTTCGGGAAAGCGCGAGTCGTCAAGCCTGGCCGGCATCTGACGGTGATCACGTACGGGGCGCTGGTGCAGAAGTGTCTGCAGGCGGCGACGCAGGTGGAGCGCCGAAATCCGGAGCGGTCGGTGGAGATTCTCGATCTCCGGTCGCTATCGCCGTACGACTGGGAAGCGATCGCCGAGTCGGTGGAGAAGACAAGCCGAGTGATCGTGGCGCACGAGGACACCCTCTCGTGGGGCTACGGAGCGGAGATCGCGGCGCGGATCGCCGACGAGCTCTTCGACCACCTGGACGCGCCCGTGCGGCGCATCGGGGCGTTGGACACGTGGGTCGGCTACCACCCCCAGTTGGAAGCGGCGATCCTGCCGCAGACGGAGAGGATCGCGGGGGAGTTCGAGAGACTGCTGGCCTACTGAAGGAAAAGCATTCTCTCGCCAAGGCGCAAAGACGCAAAGGAAGGTCAAAATCAAAATTAGCTTTTGAATTACCTTTGCGGCTTGGCGTCTTTGCGAGAGCATGTCTTTTGCTTTTCCCGGCAGTACAATGTACGCATGTCTGAACAGCTTCCCCGTAGAGCGTTCCTTGGCGCGACCACGCTTACGGCGCTTTCTTATTCGCGCGTCATGGGGGCGAATGAGCGCGTCCAGATTGGGTTGATCGGGTGCGGCGAGCGCGGCCGGCACGATATGGACACGTTCATCAAGACGGACACGGTGAGCGTCGCCGCGCTCTGCGACATTTACGACACAAATATCGAGGCGGGGAAGAAGGCCGCGAAATCGTCGAACTTGAAGACGACGAACGATCACCGGAAACTGCTGGAGACGCCGGGCCTCGACGCGGTCATCATCGGCGTGCCGGACCATTGGCATTCGCGGATCGCGATCGACGCCTTGAACGCCGGGAAGGACGTGTACGTCGAGAAGCCGCTGACCCTGAAGATCGAGGAAGGTCCGGAGGTGGTGAAGGCGGCGCGGGTCAACAAGCGGATCTGCCAGGTCGGGATGCAGCAGCGGTCGGGGCAGCACTACATCGCGGCGAAGCAAGAGTACATGGACGGCGGAAAGCTCGGGAAGGTGACGCTCGCGCGCACCTGGTGGCACGGCAACTCGTACCATCTGCGGAAGGCGCCGGCGTCGCTCGCGACACAGCCGTCCGATCTCGATTGGGCGCACTTCCTCGGTCCGGTGAAGTGGCGCGACTGGGATCCGCAGCAGTACTGGAATTGGCGCGCGTATCTGGATTTCGGCGGCGGGCAGGTGACGGATCTGTTCACGCACTGGATCGACGTCGTCCACATGTTCATGGGGAAGGACATCCCGATTTCGGCGCAGGCCGCGGGCGGGATCTACCACTATAAGGACGGGCGGACGGCGCCGGACACGATCAACGTGCTGCTCGAATACCCGTCGGAGTTCACCGCGACGTTCGAAGCCACCCTCGCGCCGGGGATCACCGGCGAGGGTGTCGAGCTCTGCGGAACCGAGGGCAAGCTGTACATCGACCGCCAGCATTACACGTGGACGCCGAAAGGGCGGAATCCGCAGTCGGTCGACGTGAAGGCGGCAAGCAATATCGATCTCGACCACGCCAAGAATTTCCTGGATTGCGTGAAATCACGGAAGCTGCCGAACGGCGACGTGCTGGTGGGACATCGCTCGGCGCAGGCCTCGCATCTCGGGAACATCTCGTACATGCAGAAGCGGCGGATCGATTTCGACCCGGTCCGCGAGGAGATTCTCCCGTTTTAGCCGCTGCTATACTGAAAGTTCAACTACAAACGATTGAGGATGGCATGATTTCAGCGACACAACTGCGCCCCGGCATGGTGGTGAAGTTCAATAACGAACTCTATTCGGTTTTCAGCATGACCCACCGCACGCCGGGCAATCTGCGCGGTTTCGTGCAGGCGCGTATGCGCAGCCTGCGCAGCGGGACCATGATCGAGCACCGCTTCTCGTCCGAAGACAAGGTGGAGAAGGCGCTGCTCGAACAGCAGGAGATGGAGTACCTGTACGACGACGGCGAGTACTTCTACTTCATGAACACGGAGACCTACGAGCAGATTCACCTCATGAAGGACCTGCTCGGCGACGCGGTGAACTACCTGGTCCCGCAGTTGAAGGTCGAGGTCGAGTTTTACGAGGGCAAGCCGATGTCCGTCGAGCTGCCGGCGACGGTGGAGATGACGGTGGTCGAGACCGAGCCGGGCCTGAAGGGCGCGACGGTGTCGAACGTGACCAAGCCGGCGAAGATGAACACGGGCCTCGTGGTGCAGGTTCCGGCGTTCATCACCGAGGGCGAGCGGATCAAGGTGAATACGTCGGAAGGGACGTATCAGGAACGCGCCTGACCTACGAGTTGGGTCGCTAGCTGCTCTTCTTCCTCGGGGAGGACCGTGCGCAGGTCCAGGACGAGTCGGTCGTCTTCGATTCTTGCGATGACGGGCGGATCTCCTGTGCGGAGTCGCTTCTCGGCTGCCACGGCGTCGGCGACATTTGGCGAAAGGAGCCATGTGTCGAGGGACTGGTCGGGGGTCGAGCCTCCGCCGATCACCGATTTGCCGGGCAGGATTTCGGCGTCGATCTCCGGATGGCGGGCCAGCAACGCCTCGGTGCGCGTGTAGATCGCGGCCGGAGTCTGCGCGATCATCGCGACGGCGGGGATCGCGTCCCATTGTCCCAATACGACATTTCGGAGCGTGGTCTCCAGCGCGCTGTAGATCAGTTTGTCTACGCGGAGCGCGCGGAAGAGCGGATTGCGGCGGAGGCGCGCGACGATCTGCGCGTTGCCGGCGAGGATGCCGGCCTGCGGACCGCCCAGGAGCTTGTCGCCGCTGAAGGAGACGAGGTCGGCGCCGGCGTGCAGGCTCTCGGCGACACGAGGTTCGGTGATGCCGAACGGGCGCAGGTCGGCGAGACAGCCGCTGCCGAGGTCCTCATAGACGGGGATGCCGCGCTCGCGCCCGAGGGCGGCGAGGTCGCGAAGTTCGGGGCGCGCGGTGAAGCCGGTGATGTGGAAATTGCTGGGGTGCACGCGCAACAGGAGGCGCGTGCGGTCATTGATGGCGTCGCGATAATCGTCGAGGTGCGTGCGGTTGGTGGTCCCGATCTCGCGTAGGATGGCGCCGGAACGGGCCATGATCTCGGGGATGCGGAAGCCGTCGCCGATCTCGATGAGCTCGCCGCGGGAGACGATGACCTCGGCGCCGGCGGCGAGCTCGTGGAGCGCCAGGAAGATGGCGGCGGCGTTGTTGTTGACGACGATCGAAGCGGCGCCGAGGAGACGGTCGAGGAGTGCGGCGGCGTGGACGTCGCGCTTGCCGCGTTTGCCGGTAGCGAGGTCGTACTCGAGGTTGGAGTAGCCGGCGGGGGCGGTGGATGGCGCGAGCGGCGCCCGTCCGAGATTGGTGTGGAGGACGACGCCGGTGGCGTTGATGACGTGACGGAGCGACGGCCGTTCGAGCGCGGCGAGGGCGGTAGTCACGCGGTCCTCGACGGAGGGTCCGGGAGCGCCGCCGCCAGCGATTTCGCGGCGAATGGCGGCGAGAGCGCGACGGATTTCGTCGACGACGAGGGCGCGGGGGTAGCGGGCAAGGGAAGGGGAAAGGCGGTCGAGGACTTCATGCACCGCGGGAAGATCGCGTAATTGAAGCGCGTCCGGCACGGAATCGATGGTATCGCGCTTGTGGGAAGCGCGGCGATAGATTACACTAGTGATTTCGGGGCGTGGCTCAGCCTGGCTAGAGCGCCTGGTTCGGGACCAGGAGGTCGGTGGTTCGAATCCACTCGCCCCGACCATTCCTTTCCAATCACTTCCAGACACCAGAAACTACATCAGGGTCCGCGCAGGGTCTGTTTTTGGACCCTACACCAACGCAGATGTTGGACGGCTATTGGTCGTTGTGACTGTGTTTTAAGCGATTTGCCGTCCGACGACTTCGACGATCCCTTGTGCCGCTACCAGGAGGTCTTGCGATGCAACCGGACGGGTTTCAACTGTGGCAGCTTAAGAGTGTCTAGAAGAGGCGGAGGCCGTGATTATTCTTCGACTGACGAATCTGCACTGGATTGACGCGACCTCAACCTCATCGCCGGCGTGTCTATGATGGCATGCTCACGCCGCCCGGACTGGGATTGACTCCGCCACCGCGGTCGGCTCGGGAACGGATTCGCCGTGCAGTCGCATCCCCTCGATGTGAAATTCGATCGCTTCGGCGATCAGATGGCGCGTTTCCTCCAGCGTCTTGCCAGTGGTGACGCAACCGGGGAGATCCGGCACATACGCCGCCCAATTGTTCGGCGCTTTTTCAAAGACGACGGCATACTCTTTCATTTCAGCCCTGCCTTCTTCAGTATAGAGTTTAGCGTTCCCGCGGGCATGTCGTCACCAGGGTGGCCGGGGGTAGTGTCTGAATTCTGCGTTGAGGGATTTTTGGGGCAGACTGCGATTGCCTTACGGTAGACCGCCCTTGTTGTAGCGGGGCAAGTCCTCCATCATGGCTGGTAGGGTCGCCGCGAGAGGTGCACTATGCTAGGCTCAAAAGCCATGCGCTACGCAGTCTGGAACAACAAAGGCGGAGTCGGAAAGAGCTTCCTGAGTTTCGTTTTGGGCACAGAGATTGCCCATCGGAATCCTCATCAGCACGTCATTCTTGTTGACATGTGCCCGCAGGCCAATCTCTCCGAGATCGTACTCGGGGGGAATGGCAAAGGCTCAAGCCGGCTTCAGAAGGTTTTGGGGAATCCAAACCGCGCCACGATCGGAGGATATTTCGACGCCAGAATTGCTTCACCGCACAAGCAGATCGGCACCGAATCGCAATACTTGGTTCCGGCCAAGAAGTTCAACCCAAACCTGCCGGACAATCTATCGCTTATAGTCGGCGATCCGAGCTTGGAATTGCAGGCTCAGGTAATCAGCCAAATTGGCGGCCAAACGCTCCCGCAAGATTCATGGAAAAACGTTCGGAGTTGGCTGCTGGATCTGATAATCGCCTGCACCGCCAAGGTTGGCACACCTGAGACCGTCAAGGTGTTTATTGACTGCAACCCAAGCTTCGCGGCATACACGGAACTGGCGATGATAGCGTCTGAGCGTCTGATAGTGCCGTGCTCCAGCGATGGATCATCTGCCCGCGCCATCGACAACATTGGCGCCCTCCTATATGGTCTTGGCGGAAGCAACGCCTACAGCGGGGTAGGATTCAAGGCGCAAACGCAAAAATTCTCAATGCCGCTTCCGCTCATCCACTCTGTTTTGCTAAACCGATCAACGCTCTATAGCGAGAAGGCAAGCAAGGCATTTGGCGCTATGTTTGACGAAATTAAGCGGCGAACAAGAGCACTGCAAAAATTAGATCCAGCCATCTTCGTGACAGGCAAAACGATCAACTTTCACGTGATTCCCGACAATCATTCAGTCGCAATAGTTTGTTCTCACCTGGGCCGCCCGCTGTACACCATCACCCCCGGCAAATATCAAGTCCATGACACGAGTCCGCAGGTGAATGATGAACCGCTAGACCGCTACAAGAAGGCCGTAGACGACCTAATCGCTGTGATTTAGGCCAGCAAATCGGCCAATGTCCAGACGCGCGACGTGATGCCCGTTTCCATCGCGGGCGTGACGCGCAGCGTCTTGTGAATCCGGCAGAAGTTGTAATAGGCGAAGTGCAGGCAGTACGCGGCCCAGAGGTTGTCCCACTTCTTGCTGAACGCATTCGTCAGCCGCGTGAGGCGGCGCATGGACATGCGGATCGTGAGGTTCTGGCGTTCGATGTGCGACGTGCAGATTTTTTTGGGATCGGGATTGCCCATGACTGGGACTTTCTCCGTGTGCGATACATCCGCCGGGCTGTACCGCCGCTGCCCTTCCGGATCGGAGTTGTTGTAGTGCTTGATGATTTGGGCGAAGTCGCAACGGTCGCCTAGGGTCGTGGTGATCGCGCTCTTGTAGGGCACGAATCCATCCGTGCTGACCTGAAAGTTCTGATGGCTGGTAGCGTGGCGAAGGCCCTCAATGAAGGCGTCCGTCGTGGCCTGCGTGCGGCGCCCTAGGGCGAAGTTCAGAACCAACTTGGTAGAGCGCTCCATCGCCACGAAACAGTAGGCGTCACCGAGGCTATCGTCGTGCGCTTCCGTCGGGAGCTTGTGGCCTTCCTTCTTTCCGACGTATGCCCAGATTTCGTCACACTCAACGTCCTGGACCGGAATGTTCACGATCAGCTTGCCCATGACCTTCTCGCACTTCTCGCCAGCGCGGACCAGCAGCTTCATTAGCGTGTTGATGTTGATGTTCGTAATCCGCTCCGTGCTGCGGAGCGAGTTGCCTTCGATCAGGAGTTGCAGCGCAAGCAGGGCCTTTTCGTCGGCGAGGTTCATATCCTCGATCAGGCGCTTGTGCGGCTCCGTGTAGGTCTTTTTGCAGTTCGGGCAACGAAACCGCCGCAGGCCGTTGCGGTGCGCGCCGAACTTCTGGCACATCACATCGCAGGCCGTGCAGGTCATCGTGGTGGTCGTTGTTTGCCTGTCCGCAATCATCATAGAGACAATTGTAATGCTTAGGCGGGCAAGCTGCAATAAATAATTGCGAAATGTTTGCCTATTTTGCTTGCCACGTTCACCCTAGCGGCGGTAATATTCATAACAGAGGTAAACATATGGCAAACGCCGAAACAGTGGATGATGTGGCCAGCCTGGATGAGTCCCTGCCTGAGACGCAAGGGGAATCCGAATCCAAGCGGGAGCAATCTACTATCAGCTTCCCCTACCACGACTTGGGGGATGCAATAACGGTAGCCAAGGGCGTACACGCATTCGGCGGAACCTGCGAAAACGCGCAGCTTGCCGCAGAGCTTCAAAGCACGGTAACGAGCGGTGGCTTCAGGCTGCGGCTATTGGCAGCCAAGATCTTCGGACTGGTTACCTATAAAGAAGGGCGCATCACGCTGACCAGACTTGGGGAACAGGTCTGCGATCCGAAGCAGGAACAGGCCGCCAGCGTGGAAGCGTTCCTGAACGTCACGCTCTACCGTCAGATGTACGAGCGGTTCAAGAACGGGGCGCTCCCGCCCAATCAGGGTCTTGAAGCGGCTATCACTGCAATGGGGGTTATTGAGAAGCAGGCGGGGAAAGCCCGGCAGGTGATGCAGCGCTCGGCAAGCCAAGCGGGGTTCTTTTGGTCTGGCCAGGATCGCTTAGTGATGCCGCGCATCAACGGCAGAACTGACCAAGTGCCGCCCGCCGAAAAGAATCCGCCGTTAGGCGGCGAGAAGCCGAAGGGCGGCGGGGATGGGGGCGGCGGCGACCTGCATCCGCTGATCGAAGGGTTGATTAAATCCCTCCCCAGGGAACTTGACTGGCCAATCGAGAGGCGCGTCAAATGGCTGCGGGCCGCCGCACAGAATTTTGATCTGATTTACAACGATACCGGCCTCGATTCGATCGAAATCAAGGTGCAGAAGGGGACGGCGTAAATATGCGCCTTTGAGAAAAAGAGGGTCTATGCCACCTCCATTATGGGTAACCGCCCGTCGCATCCAGGTCACCGGCGTGACGGGCCATGAAGTGACGTCGGGCCGATCCGTCCAGCCCTAGGAAGTTAGCCGGATCGGCCCGTGGTGACCAAGGCCGTCGTTCGAGGAGAACTATGACCAAGATCAAATCGCAGCCAGCAGGCCAGGAAGGGGCGTTTGCTACTCGCATCTGGCACTGGCGAGCCAAGAAGTACATTTACGCATCCGACTACGGATTGAAAGCATTTCCGATCCGTCGCGGACGCTGACCCAAAAACCGTTTCAGCTAACCGGGAGGCCCGTTCGGGCGGGCTTCCCTTTTCCATCGTTTCTGCGCCGCCTTCTTGGCGATCTCCTTGCGCCTCTCGGGGGATAGATTCTCCGCCCTCTTCCTTCCGCCCTTTGATCCACCCAACTTTCCAAGCGCGACCGCCGCTGGGTTCTTTTCCTTCTTTGCTGGCCCGGGAAAGTTTATCACTTTCGGAGCAGCGTCTGGCGGGGGCGCTACTAGCTTCCTAATGCTTGAGCGGCTAGACACACTCAAATTATGCCACGGAATCTTTCAGTAAATCATCCGTGATCGCCTTGGCCGCGCGCAACAGTTCGCGGCAACGAGGCGTCCGACCTTCGGGAAGCGGCTCGGTTGTCTCCAGTAGCAGGTCGGTTTCTTCGAGCATGTTTCGGAGCGCTTCGAGCGAACCGCGATCAGATGGCATACTTCCATCGTGCGGCAGAGCCTAGGGCGGCGCAAGGGGCGTGCTTTTTTCTTCAACGCAGAATTCAGACACTACCTGGCCGGGGACCGTAACCGTTCCCGCTTCCGGGCGGCCGGGGTGCCGAAATTGCCGGTGGTCGCCACGCGTCCGGTCGATCACCCAACCGTCCTTTTCCATCGCCTTGATTACGTCCCGAACCTTCATTTCGCTTATCCCTTACCGACGAATGTACTGCTCGGCGGTCGACCTGCGTTCGGAGCGTCTGGCGCCTCAGCGCCAGTGGAAGCGCGGTAGGCATGTCCACACGATGGCGCCGATCCTTTGTGGGGATGTGCCCCTATAGGGAATTTCAAAACCCTGTCTGAGCAACTTAGTTTGGTCAATCCCTAGTACACGCCATATGCTAGCTTATTTACAGATGCGCCCCAGAACTACTTTACAGTTCGCTGCGCTATTCCTGCTGCTGGTTAGTGAGATTGAGGCCGAGGCGCCCGTCCCGTTTACACCACTCTTTCGAGACTCCGACAGGCTGAGCTGACGCTTCGGCTGCGGCTCTTCCTTCACGTCATATACTGGACACCATGTTGAGGTCCAGCCTGATCGCCTGCGCGGCGCTGACCGCCGCGGCGCCGTTCCTGCTCTCGCAGCGCGAAGTGAGACGCCCGCCCATTACCGGCGTCGCCCACGTCGCGCTCAAGACCAACGACCTCGCCGCCGCTCGTCATTTCTATGGCCACGATCTCGGGTTCTCCGACGCTCTCGTCATGCCCGAGCGTCTCGGCCCCGCCGCCTGGTTCAAGGTCAACGACCACCAGTACGTCGAGATCTACCAAACGTTGAAAGACGACGAAGACCGCCTCATCGAAGTCGCCTTCCAGACTCCCGACGCGAAAGGCATGCGGGACTATCTCGCGAGCAAAGGCGTCGACGTTCCCGCCACGGTCAGCGCAGGCTGGGACGGGAACCTCACCTTCCAACTCAACGACCCCGAAGGGCACCGCATCGCGTTCGTCCAATACCTCACCGACTCGATTCCGGGGAAGCAGTTCGGTCTCCTCATGCCCGCCACCCGCATCTCCGAACACATGATTCACGCAGGATTCCTCGTCAAAGACCGCGCCGCCGAGGACCATTTCTACAAAGACATCCTCGGCTTCGACGAGATGTGGCACGGCGGCAAGACCGATACTTCCGCCGACTGGATCAGCATGCGCGTCCCCGATGGCGAGGACTGGATCGAGTACATGTGCAATGTGCAGAACCCGTCGTCGCGCACGCGCGGCATCATGAATCACGTCGCGTTCGGCGTGCCGTCCGCGGCGGCTGCCGCCAAAACCCTGGACGCGCGGCAGGCGCCGATGCCGGAAAAGGCGAAGATTGGCCGCGACGGCAAGTGGCAGTTGAATCTCTACGACCCCAATCTGACTCGCGCGGAATTGATGGAACCGAAGCCGGTCGAGACGCCCTGCTGCTCGGAACTCAAACCGCGCCGCGGACCCGAGGGTCCCGTCGGGATCTTCACCAACCAGGGACCGGTCGGCGACGCGACGGCAGGCAGCAAAGCGACGTTCGACCCGGCGAAGCAGGAGTACCGCATCACGGGAGGCGGCGCCAATGTCTGGGACACGACCGACGCTTTCTACTTCATCTGGTCGCGCCTGTCCGGCGATCTTAGTTTGACCGCGGACGTTACATGGCAGGGCACGAGCCCGGCCGAACATCGTAAGGCGATGCTCATGGTGCGCGACGGCTTGGCCGCGGGAGCCGCCTACGCCGATGCGGCTTCGCACGGCAATGGACTCACGTCGCTCCAGTTCCGCGGCGTGGCGAACGAAAGCACCTACCAGACCTTCATCAATATCGACGGTCCGGCGCGCCTGCGCCTCGTCCGCCAGGGCAGCCGCTACACCATGTATGCCGGTAAGCCCGGCGGTGAGCTCAAAGAGGTCGGGCCCGTGGAGTATGTGCGCATCAAAGACCCGGCGTACGTTGGGCTGGGCGTATCGTCCCACGTCGCGACGACGCTGGAGACGGCCGTGTTTTCGAACGTAAAGCTGGAGCCACTGAAGAAGTAGGAACACTGGGCTGTTGTAGACTGTTCTCTACCGTGGACCATTCTGCCTCGAGCGAATTAGCTATGCCTGCCCGCCGCGACTGGGCCGATTTCACGGCGAAACTGGCCACATCCTGGGTCGGCCTTTTCACGGCGTATGTGACCGCGCTGCTCCTGGCATTGACCAAGTTCAAGGAACTGAAGGCCGGGCTTCACGAGTTGGGGATATCTCCCTTGGTCGGCATCGCGCTCGTAGCGGTATTCCCGCTGCTGGCCTTCCTCTGCTCCACGGCGCCATCCTTCATCGAAGAGCAGCGGATCAAACGTTATGCCGAGATCACGGGGGCTCTTCAGACCGGCTACTTTACGCTTCGTCCCCGACAAGACGAGGACGTTTTCGACCGCGCCGACAACGCTCATCACGAGATCCTTCGCTGGATTCAAAACAACCGGGAACCGATTCTGTATCTGACCGGCGCGTCGGGAACCGGCAAGACGTCGCTCCTGTCGTCGTGGGTGCTCCCGCAACTCGAAGCCGCCGGTCACGTCGTGATCCGGCTTCGGGGCTACGAGAACGATCTGTTGGCGCGGCTCCAGGAGAGACTTCGGGAGAGTCCGGCGGGCGGGCGCCGTGTGGTCGTAGTCGTCGACCAATTCGAAGAGTTTCTGATTCTCGCGGACGACCCACGGCAGCGGGAGCTTCAACAGTTCCTCGCCGCCCCAGTCGAGGGAATCGCCTTTTTGCTGGTCTACCGGCCCGAGTATGAAGGCATCTTGCAGGATCGGCCGTGGCCCAAGATGCTGCTGGATACCAACCGCCGCGTCCTCTCGCCCTTCACCGAAAACGCCGCGCAGGAATTCATGCGCAAGTCGGGCCTGACCGTGACGCCGGAGTTGATGCGCCGGACTCTGCGTGAAGCCGCGGAGATAGAACAGACCAGAGGACTGATCCGGCCGATCACCTTGAACCTCTGCGGTCTGGTGATGGGCCGGTTCTCGAACGGACTACCCCGCCGGTTCCGGGGCGGCCTCATTCGCGGCTTTCTGAGAGAGTCGCTCTCGCTTTCGGAGGTTCGCGGCGTTGCCGGAAGGTTGATTCCGGAACTGATCACCGCCAACGTCACCAAGCGTCCGCGCCGTATCGATGAGTTGGCAGAGGTCACGCAGCTCCCTGTTTCCGCCTTGCGCGCCTCCCTGCGCCGGTTGGGCGAGAGCGACCGCGCGATCGTTCGTCCGCTCGATCGGGACCAGGAGACCTGGGAGATCTCGCACGACTTCCTGGTCCCGTTACTGGATTCGATCGTGGCGCGGCGGACGGTTTCCGTGTGGCGGCAAGTTCGCCCCTGGCTGCCCTGGTTGGCCACCGCGATGCTCGCAATCGGGATCGTGACGATCCACGTCTTGACGCAGGCGGACCCGCGCGTGGCGCTCCGCGCGCAAGGTTGGTCGATCGGCGAGCGCGGAGGGGAACTGGTCGTCGAACGGAGCACGCCGATTCCTCCGGAGAGCGTCCCGATCCTCCGCAGCCATCGCTTCTCCCTGATCTTGAGCGGTCTGGCGGATATGCCCGACGCGTCCGTCCTGCGCGAATTGCGGAAGATGACGAGTCTGACGTTGAGCGTCACGAACTCGGGCGACGTGTCGGCGTTGCGCGAGCTCACGAACCTCACGTACCTCGACTTGAGCGGCCCGAAGATCTCCGATATCTCCGCGGTCGCCGACCTGACGCGCCTCACGTTCCTGGACTTGAGTGGAACACAGATCCGCGACATCTCCGCATTGCGCGAGTTGACGAAGCTGGCTTCCCTCAACTTGGGTTACACGCGGGTAGACGACATCTCCGCGCTGAAGGATTTGAGAGCCCTGACCTTCCTCGACCTCACCGCGACGGAAGTCTCCGACAGCTCCGTGTTGCAGGCCTTGAGGAACTTGACCTGGCTCGGTTTGAGGCGCACGCAGGTGCGCGATGTCTCGGCTCTTCGGGGGTTGAAGGGTCTCGCATATCTGGATTTGCGGACAACGCCGGTGAGTGACGTGTCGCCGCTGCGGGACTTGACGCTCCTCACCGCGCTCGATCTGAGCGACACGGACGTAAGCGATGTGACGGCGCTACGCGGACTGACGCGCCTCACTTCGCTCGACCTGAGCGACTCACACGTGAAAGATGTGTCGGCGCTGCAGGACCTGCAGAATCTCACTTCGCTCGACGTGAAGGGAACGCTCGTCACCGATGTCTCAGCGCTCAGCAAGCTGAAGATTCTGACGTCCCTCGATCTGCGGCGGACGCGCGTCAGTGACGTGTCGATGCTGGCGGCACGGAAGGGCCTGACGCTGATTCGTTAGAGTTGCTTCAGCGCGCGATGCCACTTTCGTCCGGTCCGCACGCCGCGCGCCCAGGTGACGATCGTGTTCCCCGTATGCAGGAAGGAAACGAAGTATTTGGCGTTCTCCGCGTGCGCCCAGAACTGGCAGCCAAAGCCATACCAGGGCCAGGAGATCGCAAGTTGGGCCAGCGGACTGTCGAATGCCACCGTCCGTTCCAGCTCGAGATGTAAACGATCGCCCGTGAGCCGCAGCAGCCCTTTCCGGGGTGAGAAGCCTCTGCCAACCCAAACCGTAGTTTCCATCGCGCGCGCGTTCGGGGATTTCAGTTCCGCCATGGGAAAGCATCCATCGTACAACGGTCCCCGGCATCCCCTCGCAGAGCTGCGCAGCCCGCTACAATCCGGACATGCTCCGATTCATTCGGCCGGCCCCCGCGGTGTTCGTGCTGACGGTCTGTGGGCTCGCACAGGACTCGCGAGCCATCTTCCAGGACATCTATTCCGCGTTGGACGCGAAGATCTCCGCGAAGGATCAGGCCGCGATCGACCACGTCATCGCGAAAGACGCGCAGATACACGTCGGCCCGGTCAAGCTGTCGCTGCGCGGCTTGATCGCCATGGAAATGGCCAAGGCGGGGTTGTCGCGCCGGTCGAACGTAAAGTCGGCCCGAATCGAAGGCAATTCCGCTCACGTCGTCGTGGATATCGTGTACGTTGTCGAGTCCGGCGGCCGGAAGGAGGAAAATCACAGGTCCGCGCGGGACACCTGGGAGCGGAGCGGCGCAGAGTGGATTTGCCGGGAATCGGAACAGACCGAAGGCGAGTCGGTGGTTCCGCCCACCAGCGCCGACGAGGCTAAGCCCGTCATCGAGGAGCTCAAGAAGCGGGCGGTGAAACTCGCGACCGTCGAGCCGCCGGCCGCCGGACAGGATGGCGGATTCGACGACCTGGAAGCCTTTGGAACAGCCATTGGCAATGCGCGGATCGTGGCCCTGGGAGAGGCCACTCACGGAACCAAGGAGTTCTTCCTCCTGAAACAGCGGCTGATCCAGTATCTGGTCCGGCGCAAGGGATTCTCGGTGGTCGCGTTCGAGATGAACTGGCCGGATTCCGACGAGGTCGACCGTTACATCAAGATACCCGACGCCCCGCGCCCGCGCCTGGGATTCGCCGACCTGACGGAATGGATGCGCGCGCAGAATCGCGCCGGCGCGAAATTGACGTCGACCGGCTTCGACATGCAGGCAGCCGGCGCCGCAGCGGACCTGGCGATCGGATATTTGAAGCGAGTGGCGCCGGATGCCGCCGAACGGGCCGTCGAGGCATACGCAGCCGCGCGGAAGGTTGACGAAGATCACACCAACGTCTTTCTCCCGGGCGCGGCCGATGCCGCGCGACGGACACAGCCGGTGCTGGCGCTCTTCGACGCCAACCGGACGGAGTGGGTTGGCAAATCGTCGGAAGCGGAGTGGCGCGATGCGCGGCACGCGGCCCAGATCGTGGTGGAGGCGGCCACGATGCGCGTGGAGGGCAACGGACCGGCCTATCGAGATCGAGCCATGGCCCGGCACGTGGAATGGCTGGCTGAGGAAAAGTACGCCGGCCAGAAGATCATCCTCTGGGCGCATAACGGGCATGTTGTGTCCGACGGCGAGCAAATGGGCGGTTGGCTGCGCAAGCGCTTCGGCGACGCTTACTATGTCGCCGGCACGGCGTATCGCCGCGGCGAGATCTGGGCGTACGGCGTCGAGGGAAATGAGAACAAGGGGTTCGGTGCGTGGCCCATCGCGCCGGCGCCCGAGGGGGCAGGCGACGCCATCCTCAGCGGGGCGGGAATGCCGTTGTTCTTCCTCGACGTGCGCAGCGTTCCGCCCGATGGGCCGCTCGGCGGATGGCTGGCGGCCAAGCATCGTTTCAACCTGGCGGGCGGCGTGGTCCTGATCGGCAAGGAGAATATGGACACCGGCGTGGTGCGCGGCGCTTACGACGGCCTATTCTTCGTGGAGGAATCGCACGCTGCGCGGCCTGCGCGGTAGGACGGTAGTGTGCGCCGCGTGTGTCGAGTAGCGGATTCTTCTGCTTGACGCTGGAGAATGTCTTCACGACCAGATCGGCGGCATCGAGAATCTCCAGCGTTACCTCGCTCTTCGGCGCGGTCTTCAGGTAGTAAGAGAGGATCCCTCCGGCGGGAGGATGGTCGCCGGCGGGCTGCCGCTTGTTGGCCAGGCGCTGCCGCTCTTTTTAAGGTTCGATGAGGCCGCGCTGCACCGCGATCATGGCGGCGGCCGTGCGATCCGGCGCGTCCAGTTTCGCGACGATGCTCTTGAGGTAGCCCTTGACGGTATTCTCCGCCAGACTCAGGCGGTCGCCCGCCTCCCGATTCGAATGGCCGGAAGCGACCAGACGTAGGATCTCGAGCTCGCGCGCGGTGAGCGGGTCCGAGGTGAGACGGCGTTCGAGCAGCGCGGCGACGGTGGCGGGTAGCGTGCGCTGCCCGGCCGCGGTGCGGCGGATCGCAGCCGTCAACTCGGCCGAGTCGGCATCCTTGGTGATGTAGCCGAGCGCGCCGGCCTGGATCGCCTGGTAGACGTGCTCGTCGCCGATCAGCGTGGTGAAGATCAGGATGCGGCTTTCCGGCCAGCGGCTGCGTAGGGCCGCCACGGCCCGCTGACCCGGCATACCGGGAAGTTTGAGATCCATCACGACGGCGCCGGGACGCAGGCGGTCGTACTGGCGAATTGCCGTTTCCCCATCGGACGCTTCGCCCACGACGCACATGTCCGGCTGTCCCTGAATGATCGCGGTGAGGCCGGCGCGGATCACGTGATGATCGTCGACGAGCAGAACTCGGATCAGCGCCGTGCCTTCGAAATGAGTCGTTTGCATTCCTCTCTGTGAAGAATACAACCCTTTCGGGGGGTGTGCGGCGCCGGAAAATACCTCATACTCGCAACGCGGAGGGAATATGCGTTCTGGAATTTGCCTGTTGGCGGCAGTGCTCGGAGTGAGCGCCACGGCGGTAGCGAACCCGATCGGAATCGGATACGTTGCGGCAAGCGGGGGGACGCTGTATAAGATCGACCTGTCGAACGCCGCCGTGCTGGACACCCAGACCATGGGACGCACGGCGCTGAGTCTCGCGCTCGATTCGAACGGAACACTCTGGGGCGCATTCTTTATCGGCAGTTCGACGTTTCAGTTGGGCACGATCGATCCGACGAACGGCGCGATTACGTATAGCCCGAGTACGTTCACTGGAATCCTCGATGGTGTGTATGGCTTGGCCTTCGACGACACCGACAATTTGTTTCTGATGGATGGCACGGCGATCTACTCCATGAATCAAAGCACGGGAGCGATCTCCGGAACGTATGCGTCCTGCGATATTGGCGGAGGCGCGGTGGGTCTCGGCTTCGGACGCGACGGGCAGGCGTGGATGGCCGCGTCGACACAGCTTCAAGAGGCGCCCCAAAACGGCTGCGGCACCTTCGGAGGCTCGGTTCCGGGTGGTTCCGGCCTGGACCAGATCCAACAAATCGCCAATTCCGGCGCGGTGTTTTATGGGGTCACGTGGGCGGGCGGTAGCGCGGCGAGTGCGGAACTGGTCTCCTTCGACGGCACGACCTTTTCGTCAACGCCCAGCCTGACGGTTCTCGGCAGCCTGCCCAGCACATCCGCCGCGATTGCCGTCCCGTTTGTCGCGCCTGCCTCGGTGCCCGAACCCGGATCGCTGGGGCTGCTCGCGGTGGGCGGCGCTCTGCTGGTCGGCGCGAAGCGGGCGGCGCGTAAAACGGAATAACCTAGCTTCATGGATCGAAGCAGACCCGCGGTGGCCGCCGCGGCGACTCATTGGGCCTTGGCGGCGGCGATCCAGGCGGGCTGTTTCTGCGCGTACGTCCTCCCTCCGGGCGCGCGCCTGAAGGACACCCTCTCCACACTCATCGCGCTGCCGCTCCTGCAGGGCCAGACGATCCTCGTCGCCGTCGCGATCGGCTGGCTGGCCTACGGACTGGCGGGACTTCGCGGGGCGCGGTGGCTGATCGTGCCGGTGCACGCCGCATTGGCGGCGCTGCTGCTGGTGGACCAGTTGTTCTACAAGATCTCGTTCGATCATCCCCGTCCGTCGATGTTCGAAGTCGGGCGCTCCACGAAGATCGGTGTCGCTGTAAGCTCTCTGGCCAGTGAAGCGGACGCCTTGTTTTACATGGCGGCCGCGATCGCGATCGTGGGCGAGATCGTCCTGATCCGCGCGTTGTTGGCCGACCGGCCGGCGCCCCTTCGCCGGTGGCTGGCGTTCGCGGGACTCCTCTTGCTTGCCGGTATTCCTCGCTTCACCTCGACTCGCTACTTGCACCTCAACGAGCATCCGCTGATCGCCGCAGGGCGAGACTACTTCTCGGGCAGTCTCTCGGCCACTCTGGCCAGGCGCCGGCCCGTTGCCGCCGCGCCCGTTCCAGCCCCGAGCGCCGTCGATCGCGATCCCCGCTTGGCGCAGATCCTGGCCGCCGGCCGTGCCCGCTCCGGGCGTCCGAACATCGTCGTCGTGGTGATCGAATCGGTGGGCGCGCGCAACCTCCTCAACGACGCGGGTTTCCCGTCACCACAGCTAGCCCCGAATCTCGCGCGCCTGGCCCAGAGCGGCGTCACCTTCGATTCCCTGTACGTTCCCTTTCCCTCCACCGTCCGGTCGCTGATGAATCTACATACCGGCGGACGCATGCTGACGCAGGGCGGCACGTACGAGGTCGAGCATCGCTACCAGGGGCAATTGCTCGGACGCGCGATGCACAACCTCGGCTATGCCACCGGGTTGTTCTCCAGCGAACGGCTCAACGTCGAGGCCTGCGACACGTTTCTGAAGCAGGGCGACTACGACCGTTTCCAGGACTTCGAGCAGGACATCGCCAATCGCGATCCCAACATCGTCCTCGACTCGTGGGGCGCCCGCGAAGAGTACACGCTGCGCCTGATGGAAAACTGGGTGGACGATGTCCACGCGGCGGGCAAACCGTTCTACCTCGAATATATGAACGTGGCGACGCATCATCCTTACGTCGTCCCGCCGGGTTATCGCGGCCCCTTCGCGGGCAACGACGACCGGTCGCATTACGGAAACTCCGTGCACTACACGGACGCGGCGATCGGCGCGCTGTTGACGATGCTGGCTCACGAGGGGGTGCTCGACGACACCCTGATCGTCGTCACCGGCGACCACGGCGAGGCGTTCGGCGATGTGCATCCCGGCGACGTCTTGCACAAGAACTTCCTCTACGAGGAGAACGTCCGCTCCTTCGTACTGTTATGGGACCGGCAGTGGAAACTGGCGGCGCCGATGACGTCGTCCCGGCTGGCGTCGAACGGCGATCTCCTGCCCACGCTCCTCGATTACGTGGGGGCGCCCGACACGTCGCTGCCCGGACGCAGTCTGCTGACGGAAGAGTTCGATGGACGCCGAGTCTTCTTCTTGAAGACGTCGTTGCCCGAGCAATGGGGGCTGCGCGACGGCAAGTGGAAGTTCATCGCCGAAATCCGCACCGGGAATGCCGAGTTGTACGACCTCGCGGCGGACCCTCTGGAGCACAACAATCTCGCCGCCCGAGAGACGAATCGCGTCGCCCAATATGGCGCGCTGTGCGAGGACTGGTTCGTCCGCTCCGACGCGGAGTACACCGCCCGGTTGGAAAACTACCGCAGCCGGGGCGGACGCACCCTGCGCCCCGAGGAGTATCGCCAGCCCGGTCCGAAGATCCAAAGCGTCGGCATGCTGGATCCCGCGCATGGCGGAGCATTCGCGGAGAGTGCGACTCTCCAGCCGTCGCAGCGGGCGGTGGTCTGGACGCGCTGGGTGCAATACGGCGAGCCGCATCATACGCGCTGGCGTTGGACGTCGCCCTCCGGCACGGAGTCATGGAGCGACGGCGACTTGAGCGGCGAATGGGAAACGACCTTCACGCCGTTTCCCGGGAAGCTCCCGATGCAGTCGGGACGCTGGACCGTGACCCACGTCGACGAGGGGCGCGACGGGTTGGTGAGCCGCTTCACCGTGCAGTGACGGATCAAAAACTAACGCGCACCATCGCCTGAACCTGGCGGGCGTAGTTCAGCGTGGCGGTGATCTGGCCGAAAGCGCTGTTGAACTGGTCCGTCTGCGGATTGGCGAAGGTCGGGTGATTGAAGGCGTTCAACGCGTCGCCGCGGAGTTCGGCGGTGGCGCCCTTTTCATTCAAACGCCAGCGCTTATTGAGCGACAGATCCACATTGTTCAGAGCGTCTCCGCGGATATTGGCGAAGCGGAAGGGCCAGGTTCGGTAGTGGTTCGCGGGACGGGTCGCGCTGTTCCGGCTGAAGCCCGCGTTGATGTTGAACCACTCTTCCGCGTGTGCGGTCCGTTGGCGATATCCTCCGGGTGGCCGAAGAAGATGGCGTCGCCCCAGGTGAGTGGCTGCCCGGATTGGTAGAGGTAGATCGCCGAGACCTGCCAGCCGCCGATGACTGCGTCGACGGGCCGGGGCACGCCGCGTAAAAACCTGCCGCGTCTTCCGATCGGGACTTCGTATAGCAGGGCCACTGTCACGCGGTGCCGGCGATCGGCCGACGAGATGCTGCGGTAGGGCAGGGGATCGGCGGGGTTGAGAAAGCCGTTCGCGAGCATATTCTTCGACCACGTGTACGTGGCGTTCACGATCGTGCCGCCGACGCGGCGCATGACGCGCGTTTGCAGCGAGTGATACCACGAATAGCCCTGGTAGGTCTCCGCCTGCACCGCACTGAACTGCGGGAAGGGCTTGAGCAGACTCTCGCGGGTCACGGTGCTGTTGGTCCCGAGGGACCCGTTCACTCCCGGAAGGCCCCGAAATGGATTGGGCACATTCGCGCTGAGATAGTTCACGACCTGTTGATCGAAGACCGGGCTGCGCGAGAGATTCTCGTTGCCGACGACGTTGAGGTCGCGATCGAGCTCCACCTTACTGGAGCGATTCCCGACATACGCGGCCTCGACGAGCGTGGAGCGGTCGAGTTGACGTTGGACGCTGATTTGCCAGCGCTGGTTGTAATCGGTGACCGGGTCCGGATTGAAGGGATTGATCGAATTGCCGATATCCGTCATCGCTCCGAGAGACGCGCCGACCGGATTCAAAATGCCGTCGGGGAAGGGATTCGAGAGTGTGCCGTAAAACGAGAGGCCGCTGTCCTTGGTTGGAATGACGTTGGTATTCCGTTCGAAGCCGTTCTGCTGCACGTCCGTGCGCCGGTAGCCAAGCGCTCCAAAGTAGATGCCGTAGCCGGCGCGAACGACGGTGTTGCGGGCGACTCCCCACGACACCCCAATTCGCGGAGCGAAGTTGTTCCAGTCGCGATTCCACAACTCTCGAGGTTGGCCTCCGACTCCGGCGAAGAGCAGCCCGCCCCGAACTCGGAAACGCGACGGCGGCAGCTCCGGCGTTGGATTGGCGGCGTAGCTCGCGGCGTACGCAGCTTGCGCGGCGGCTTCAATCGGCAGGACCGTGGTTGGGTCGAAACCGCGCACGCTGCGCGCATACCGCTCGGTGAGCGGACCTTCGAGCTCGTAGCGGAGCCCGAAATTGACGGTGAGGTTGCGACGCACACGCCAGTTGTCCTGCGCGTAACCCATCCACACCGTGGACTCCTCTGCGAAGTCCGTATTGCGCGCGACGAAGCTACTGGAGGCGGGCAGGCCGAGCAGAAGCGCGGCAACGCCCTGGCCGAGCGGAGCGCTGCTGGAGTTGTCGAGCGGACCGCGCGTCCAGGTCGTGTCGAAGGTGAAGGCTCCGCTGCGCGTGGTGCTCCCGTTGTATTTGTTTTGCCGGTAGGCGCGGTACTCGAAACCCGTGTCGATGGTATGGTTGCCGCGCACTTTCGTCAGCGCCGCCACCAGAGTATGGGTGTCCATGAAGCGGGCTTCCCCGGTGTTCAGCGAATTGAAGTAGCCGCTAATCGAAAAGTAGGGAAACTCGCGAAGAGCGGGGCTGATCGCGTCGTTGAAGGACTGCGGGAAGCCGAGGGACGTGAGGTCGAACCCACGCCCGCGAAGGGGTGTGGTTTCGCGTGTCATGCGCGTATAGCCGTAGCGGACGTTCAAAATGAGGCTGGCGCCGAAGGTGTGAACGTCGTCGAGCGAGGCGCCGAGCGGGTGGTATTGCTCCGTGAGCCCGGATGCGGCGGTGCGGAAATAGTCGTTACGCGAGGTGTTGCGGACATACCCGTTGCCGCGCAGGAACACGCGGTCGCGGTTCCCCGGATTCAGATCGATCCTGCCGGTGTGGGTGTAGTACTTCGCGGTCTCGGGCGAGTTCACCTGCGGGTAGTTATTGCGGTGATCGGTTGTGGTGCCTGCGTTGATCGGCAGAGGGAAGTACTGCATGACTTTCAGCGCGACTGGGTTGAAGAGACTCGAGGGAATGATGTTGCCGGGGAACGGATCCTGCCGGAAGCGCGTGGTGCTGCCGGTCTCCGGGCGGCGGGAGAAGGGGTTGTAGACCTGGTAGTTGGCGCCGAGCGCGAGCAACTCCGAGAAATCGCCTTGCCGTTCGGCGGCAGTGGGGACGGTGAGGGTAGTTCCGCCGCGTGGACGCTGGTCCTGGAGCGCCTCATAGGCCCACATGAAGAAGGCGCGGTTTCTGCCGTTGAAGACGTGCGGGATGACGATAGGCCCATTCAGCGACGCGTTCCAACGGTTGTAATCGAAGTCGGCGTCTTGCGCGCCGGCGCGGTTGGAGAAGAAGTTGTTGGCGAACCAGGCGGGCGACATCTTGACGAAGGTCGCCGAGCCGTGCAGCTTGTTCGTGCCGGATTTCAGGCTCATGGTCACGACGCCGCCGGAGGATTGTCCGGTGCGCGCATCGAAGGAATTGGTTTCGATGCGCACTTCACCGATGGCGTCGACCGGCGGCACGTAGCCGGCGGCGACCTTTCCCTGGGTCGACCCCTTGGTCGTGTTGGAGACCCCGTCCAGCGTGAAGTCGGTCGTGCCGCTGGCGCTCCCGCCCATGCTGTAGTCCACGGAATGGGTGGGATCGTAGGGCCGGTTGAGCAGCATATCGCCCTCGAACGTGACGCCGGGAGCGAGCGCAATCAACTGATAGGGATTCCCGTGAGCAATCGGGAGGTCGGTCATCTCCTTCGTGCCCAGGAGCATGCCCATCGAAGCGGTGGTAGCGTCCAGCACCACGGAGGACGCGGTGACTGTGATGGTGTCGGTGACGCTGCCTAATTCCAGACGGAAGTCGATTTGCAAGTCGGCGTTGACGCTCAGGGCGATGTTGGTGCGGGTTGCGCGCTTGAAGCCATCGCGCTCCGCCACCACCTGATAATTGCCCGGCAAGAGGAGCGGGGCGACGTAGACGCCCTTATCGTTGGTCGCGAGCGATATCGCGACCCCCGTGTCCTGATTCGTAATCGCGACGTGCACACCGGCTACAGCGGCATCCTGTGCGTCGACGACGCGCCCACCGATGGTTCCGCGGGAATCCTGGGCCAGCGCGGCCGAGGAGACGAGGGAAAGCCACAAGAAGCAGCGGCTGAGAGAAAGCATAGGTCCTCCGTTACGGACTCCACCCAAGAGTCGGAAATGATGGGGTCCACTCTATCACGAGTGAGCGGTAGGAACGGGCGATCTTTCAGGCCGTGCCGAGCAATACTGCATTCGCAGACCGTCGCGTCCGCGCAGTCCACGCTGCTGAACACGACCTTCGGCTGGAACGCGGTCAACGATCTGGCGAGCATCACGGACCAGGTCACGCCGGCCAACAGTTACGGGTTCCAATACGATGCGGTGGGACGGTTGCAGGAGGCCACCGGGCCATACCGGACGCCTCAATCGTTCGCCTTGGCGTACGGCGCGTCGTCGTACTTCTCGCAGTCGGAATCGCAAGCGTCGGTGATGAGCCGGTGGATCGACGATGTGGATGACGGTCAGACCGCAGGCACGGCGCTTCTCGACTGACGTCCTGTGGCAGAAGGCGTTGACGAAAGTGCCGGCAAACTCTTCGGGCACCGGCGGAAAGGCGCTGCTGAAGTTCGGCCCACAGTGGGCCTGGTAGCGAAGGCAAAACCGCACACAATGTGCGTTTTCGCCTTCATAACTGTTTGCAGGCAAAGGATCGCCAAATGAAAAACCGCACATGATGTGCGGATTCGGTCGCTATGCGCCTGCCGAAGCGGCGCGGCCCACTCGGTCGGCGATGAACTGTGTGATCGGCCGGGTGAGCTTCACGTGCGCTTCGTTGTGATGCGGGAAATACCAGTCGTCCCAGTGCCGGTTGGCGGCGCCTTCGGGAGTGGTCGGCGCTTGATACCAGATGTCGTCGGCGCAGTCGAGGGCGCTGGTCGTCGGAACGAAGCAGAGCTCCGGGACCGCGGGCAAGAGGCGTAGGAAGTTCAGGGCATTGTTGGTTTGCTGCCAGAAGTTGCCGGTTCCACCCGCGGCGCTGTCGAGCGGGTAGAGTCCCTTCCAGATCCAAGCCCAGGCGAGCGCGGGACGCTCGGCGCCGAAACTCACGAGCTGGCACTCCTCCCAGTTCTTCGGCATCGTCCGGAAACACAAGGTGTTCGGAATCCAGAGAATGACCTCGCCCGGAGCGATCGCCTGGGGCGTGCCGACGCCGCTGCCGTTGGAAATCGCGTAGCGCGCGATCCCGCGCGGCCAGCGCCCGCCGAGCTCGTTGAGCAATTGCTGGCGGAGCGGGTCGGGCCCGGGATTGCTGCCTGGACGGAAGGTGTCGAGCCCGTAGTGGTGGCTTGCGAGCTGGCGCGCCGCGATCGAATTGACGAGGTCGACCTTCTCCTTGACGATGCCGTCGAGCGCCCGTTCGATCGCGCCGCCGAGGAGCGGGACGTTCCGCAGCACGGAGTTGGCGCCGCGGACGCACGCATTGAGGTTGTTGAGGAAGTACTGGATGCCGGGCGGGACATTGGCGCCGCGATGGGGCGTGTCGAAGGAAAGGTAGCGGACGGTTCGCTGGTGCTCGCGCGGTAGATGGTCCTCGATGTGGAGGAGCGCCCATCGCGTAATAACTCCGCCCGCGCTCAGCCCGACGATCGTGTTGGGACCGGCCGCGGGGTACTGCTCGTAGATGGTGTCGAGCAGGCGGATAAGCAGCAGTGCGTTGGCCTGGAGGAAGGTGGCGCTGTTGTCCGGGAGGAGGACCAGGACGTCATGCCCGGCTGCGATGAGCGTGTCGAGGAGGCGGGCGCCGGGTTCGCCTAAACGCTGGTCCTCACCGTTGAGCAGGCTCAGAATCTGTTTGTCGGTGTACTCAGAAGTGTAGGGGTCGAAGCCCCAGACGAAGATCACCGGGTTGCGGATCTCGCTGCGCAGCGAGTTGCGAAAGTGCATCGCTCTGCCGGTGGCGGTCACTCCGCTGTAGTCCCGCGCCGCCGATAGATAGGACGTCGAGCTAGTTATCATTTCCCCTCCCGGACTGCTATATTAGCCGAACGGCTGCCAGTTAGCCAGCCGAAGGAGATCCCATGCCCGAAGTTTCCTTGAAAGCGATGAGCTGGAACCTGTACGCCGGAGGCGACGTGAGCCGGGTCATCAATGCCGACCAGGCAGTACTGCCGTCTCGCATGGCCGATCTCTGGGCGATGGTGCAGCGGACGGATTTCCGGTCGCGGGCTCGGGTCATTGCCGACCGGGTTTGCGCCGCGGCGCCGGACGTAGTGGGCTTACAGGAAGTGCTCCGCTGGAGCACGGTCCAACGACGACCGCTGCGGGATGGCGGCCCGGAGGAGCGGGTCGAGTGCGATTTTCTGGCGGTGCTGATCGAGGCACTTCGCGCGCGGGGAGAGGAGTACTTCGCGGCGGTGCGGACGTTCGGGGTGGACGTCGTAATTCCCATGGAAGGGGGCCCTGACGTACGGTTGCAGGACTCCGTTGCGATCCTGCTCCGGGCGGGCAAGGGGTCGGAATGGGCATGGGAAAAGCCGCGGCAGGGGCGGTTCAGCGCGAACCTCACGGTGAAACTCGACGGAGAGCCATTCGTGATCGCGCGCGGCTGGAACTCGGTGGATCTGCGGCAGGGAGAGGGCGTCGTCCGCGTGATCAACACCCATCTGGAGTACTTCGACCCGGCGGTGCAGCCGGCGCAGGTGCAGGAGATTCTGGACGGGCCGGCGTCGGTCGCGGGACCGCTGATCTGGATGGGCGATTTCAATTGCACGCCCGACTCGCCGAGGAACACGTGGCAGCGGCTGCAAGCGCTCGGGTACCGAGATGTGTGGACCGCGGAGAACGGTCCTGGACTGACCTCCTCGCAGGCCGAGGACTTAGCTAACTTGCAGCCGGCCGAGTACGAGCGGATCGACTGGATCCTATGCCGCGGCCAGGTGCGCGTCTGTGCCGCCGGGTTGCTGGGGAACGACGTCCGAACGCCGGAGGGGCTCTGGCCGTCCGATCATTTCGGAGTGCACGCGAGCCTGGCGGTGACTCTCGACGCCGCACGGCCGAGGGCGGCCGCGGCGTAGAGCCGCACGACCCGACGCTATTGCTTCGGCAGGACCGTCACGGGAAGGCGTTTCGTGAGCCGTCCATGTGGCGCGACGGTTACGCGCTCCGCGCCGGTGAGGTACGGCCCGAGCGCGCTTGGGTTGGTGTACTCCAGGTACGGCGCCTTCGCCGCGAAGAGGAAATAGTCGCCGGCCGGGATATTCGGCCAATCGAAGCTGCCGTCGCTGTCGGTTTGAAAGCCATGGTAGAGCGACCAATTCGTCGGCAGCGAAACCGGCGCGAGGACCACCCAGACGCCCTCGACAGGCGTGTCGCCATCCATGACGAGGCCGTCGATACGCCCCGTGCGGTCGCTGGCGACGATGCGGATGTTGACCGTCGCGCCTTCTGCCGGCGTGACGAGACCGTCCCGGAAGTCGGCGCCTTCGACTTCGATGTGCGAAGCGAAAAACCCGTCGGTGCCCCGGAGGATCGGTCGGAAGGGTGAGGCGGCGACGCCGGGGAGCGAGAACGTGCCATCCGGCCGAACCGTGGCTGAGACGGAGCTCCGGTTGATCTCCCGAAGCACCGACACGAGCAGCGTTGCCTTCGGCTTCATGGACGAACTCTCGAACTGCACCGTGCCCGCGATGACGGGCCGCGGCTTGGGAGAGATCTTCACCTCGAGATCGCTCGCGCCGACGTCGATCGTCTGTCTGGCGGTAACGGGCGCGCGATCCGCCGTCGCATTCAGGTAAACGCTGTAGCGTCCGGGCGGAACGCCGCGTAAGAGATTCCTACCCGGGATTGCCGACGCCTGAACCTGGAATTCGTCCGAAGCTGCGAGACCCTCCCGGACGAGCCCAAGGTTGCCGGTCAGTGACAGACCGGTCGGGATCTGGACGGTGACGGTGACGCCGGGGACCGTTCGCAAGATGAAGTCGGCGCGGAAGTCTTCGCCGGGTCTTAGGGCGATCGGCACGGCTCGGGCCGGATCGTTACCGGCGGGGTAGTACACCGGCAGGTAAGCCTTCGTCTCGCCCGCTTCCGCACGGAAAACGCCGGAATTGTTGGTGTACCAGGGAGTGCCGGTGACCGCCAGATAATAGGTGCTGCCGGGCAGGCGGCCAAATCGGTAATAGCCGCGATCGTCGGTGCGCCCCCATCCGGCGGTCGCCATGATGCGGCGGCCCCCCTGTACGGTGGAGCGGACCAGTTGGATGATGGCGTTCTCGACGGGATCGCCGTTCTCGTCGACGATCGTGCCCTCGATCGCCGACGTTGCGTACCAGCGGAAAGTGAGGTTGTCGGTCTTCTGACCAGGGCCGGTAATGATCGAAGAGCCGACCATCGCGTCCGGTGTTGGCATTCCGTAGTAGAGGAAGACGTCGCGGGTTCCGCCCCAGAGCCGGTATTTGCCCGCAGGCAAGTCGAAGGCGAAGCGGCCGTCCTCTCCGGCGGTGGCTGACTCGAGTACGCGAGTGGCGCCCTGTGCGGTGACGGCGAGGCGGGCTCGCGCCAGCGGGGCGCCGGTCTGGGAATTGACGATGACGCCGGAGACGCGATACAGGTCGGCTGCGTGCGAGGATGCCGCGAGCAGGGCGGCCAGGGCGAGGAGCCTGGTTTGCGTCCTCATCGGGTCACCTTCAGGCGGACGGTGGTCGATTTCTTGTCGTCGACTTGCACCGTGACGCCTCCGGACAGAGTTGCGAGAAACGCCGGATTGCGGAACTCGATATCGTTGTCGCGATCGAGGAGCGCGTATGCGGTGTAGGTCCCCGGCGCCAAGTTGGCTGCCACGGCTTCGAAGTCGCGGGCTTCGAGCCGGAAGGCCGGAGTCAGCACAGGGCCCGTACTGTTCGAAGAGCTGGGGATGAGCAGAACCTGCACGCGATCGGACCGGCCTGCGCCGTCGGGCGGCGCGATCGTGACCTGGAGGCTGCCGCCTCCGTATGAAGCGACTATTTCAAGGATCGGAGGAGCGCCCGGCGCGATGGTGAGCAGCGGATTGGCGAGCAGGTCCTGTCTGCCGGCCGATATCGAATTCGGATAGGCGCCGAAACATTGAATGGTCGAGCGGTAAGTGCCGGGCTGCACCTTGCGAACTACGAAGTCCGAACCGTCGCTAAATTCCGAGCGGAGTACGATTCCGGAACGGTGGAGGCTGAGCATGCAGCGTCCGACCATCGCGCGGGCGCGGCGGACGGAAGTCTGATCCGTGCCGGGGGGTGCGTCCGGGACGTTGGTGAAACGGACGGACCCGCGGACCTCGACCGGGGGGAGCAGTTCCAGACGGAGGCCGTTCAGGTCCGCGCGTCCGACATTCACGGGGAGCTCGGCGCTGTCATCGTCCTGGGTGGCGCGCAAGATGTAGGCGCCGGGGAGGACGTCCTGAATCTCGAAGCGTCCGGTGTCGTGATTCAGCGTGACACGGGAGGGAGAGACGTCCTCGTCGCCGGCGAGGAGTTCGAACTTGACGGGGGGGTGTGGAGCGGCATTTCCCAACACGCCGCGAATCTTGAAGGACGGCTGGAGTTTCAGCCGCAGATTCGCCTCGAACTCGGTTCCGGCGGAGATGACCACGGGAGTGGCGGAGTCGAGGGTCTGTCCGCTGCCGAAGAACGTAGGGGCGAAACTCTCGTCGGCGAAGAGCTGCGGCGTGTTGTCACCCGCGTATGAGAACGTTCCTCCGCTTCGGCCGGCGGCCTTGATGTAGTACTTGCCTGGGGTGAGATTCCAGAGCCGGTAGACACCGCGATCGTCGGTGGAGACGTCCCGGCTGGCATGGGTGACGCGGACGCCGTCGTCCACCCGCACGCTGAGGGCAAGCACGTTCACCCCCCGCAGCGGCTGATTCTCGGCGTCCACGACCTTCCCGGTGATGACGCCGAGAGGGGCGAGTTTGATCTTCAGATCCGCGACGGAGGCGGTGAGCTTCAACGACTCCCCGCCGCCATCGTTCAAGAACTGCGGCTTTTCCGCGGAGACGTGGTACATACCGGGCGCGACTCCACTGAATTGAAAGGCGCCGCCGATGTCCGTCAGGGTCGTGGCGTTGAACTGGGCGCGGAGCCTCGCGGCGGCGTCCGGCGCTGCCCCTCTTGGCGCCGCCGAAGTGTCGATCCGACGCAGGCGAACCACCGCACGCCGAACGGGTTCGCCGGTCGCGGAGTTCAGGACCACGCCGCCGACCGACAAGTCGTCGGACCTAGGCTGGGCGGGCAGGGAATAGGAGCACAACAGGGCGATGAGAAGACCGAGGCTGGCTCTTCCGGGCATCAGAAGAAGTTAGCATATCGCGCTAAGTCGCGCACGCGCCGCCGAGGCGCAAAACCGCACCGAAGTGCGGTTTTGGTTTCTAACTGCTTCCAGCCAAAGGATCGCCGGATGGAAAACCGCACATCGTGTGCGGAAATCACATCCCGTGGTGCTTGATCGTCGTGCTGTTCGGGACCACTTCGATCAACTGCATCATGCCGCGATCTTCGTGTCCGAGAATGTGGCAGTGCAGGACGAACTTGCCGGGGAAATCCAGGAAGCGGTGGCGAATCCGAATGTGTCCCGGGACGAGTTTGTAGTCCGAGAGCTTGGTCGGGTCGGGAGTCGTGACGATGGGCTTGTAGAACCCGGCCGGAATCGCGATCGTGTCTTGCCAGACTCCCTTCGACGTGATCTTGACCGGGTCCGTCATTTTCGACGGATCGAACACTTCGACGATCTGGAACGGGTTGATATGGATATGGAACGGGTGCATCACCGAGTTCAGGCTGGTGTTGACCAGGAGCCACTCCTCCGCGTCGTTCAGGAGCATCACCTTGTCGATGGTGCCTTCACTGAACTGGCGGCCGTCGATCATGAACTCCGGCCGCTGACCCGGATTCCGGATCATGCTGAACTCGACCTTACGGGTGATGTTGATGTCCTTCTCGGGAATGTCCGGGAGGTATTCCGGAAAGACGGGATAGTTCGCGGGCGGCGTGGGCAATGACGGGTCGTACCACTCCGTGTTTTCGCCCGCGAGAGTTCCTTCGACATGCGCGCGCAGGACGACCTGATTGCGAATGTCGGTAAACTGCGGCGGCCCGGCGTTCGGGCTCGCCAGAGCGGGCGACGGCCATAGGACCATCACGTAATCGCCGGCGTCCTTGGGCGCCTGGACCAGGAAGTCGATGCGATTGCCGGGGGAAAGTTGGAAGTCGGGGTCGGCGGCGTGACGCTGGTAATTCTCCCAGGCGAACTGTACACCGTCGCGGGCAACCTGGCGGATCGCCGGAACGACGCCGCGGGCGCTGGGCGCCGGCATGGTCGGCTTCTGGCCCTGATCGTATTGGTCGGCGAGCTTGTTGTATTCGGCCTCGGCGAGGAACAGGAACGTGCTGATGCCGTGCGACTGTATGCTCCCGTTGCCGACGCGCCACCATTGCACCTCGCCGGGTTTCATCGTGATCTTCGGCTGCAGCAGGCCGTTCACGCACAGCGATTGCGGACTCTGTCCCGCCGCCCCTGCCATGAGGTTCGTCAACTCCGAGAAGAGTTGGAGGAAGAGGACCTTCTCCTTGATCTTCGGCGCCTTGTCCGTCCCGCCGCCGAGGCTGAGGATTTTGCCGTCGTAATCCGGGCTGGTAATGAGGAACAGGCCGGACATGCCATTGAGAAGCTGGATGGACGTGGAACCGTGCTGGTGCGCGTGATACCAGTGCGTGCCCGGAGTCTGTCCGGCGGCCGGATACGCTTTGCCGTGTTCGTACTTGGGCAGCGGGAAGTAATACGGATAGTAGCCCGGCCAATACTGCGGCCACTCTCCGGCCGCCACCGAGTGCGTGTTCGCCATCGCGGCGGCCGCGCCGTTGCCGCTCATCTTCGAGAGCCGGTCATTGGCGGCGTTGAACCACGCCTGGTATTTGTCCCATTTCGTCTTGTTGCTCTTCCAGTTCGCCGGGATGTAGTCGGTCGGCGTGCAGAGGTCGAAGAGCTCCTGGCACGACTTCAGGGCGGCGGAGGTCTGGATGGCGCGGTTCGGGAGCACGCCGACGAGCACGTTGTCGCCGAACGCGCCCGGCGTCGTGTGCGTCCCGTGGTAGTGCATGTTCGTGGTGTTGGAGACGCGGAAACAGTCCGGGAACTTGTCCACGAAGTTCTTGGGATTCGTCGGCGATTCCGGTTTGCTCGGGTCGTACCCGCCGTTGGCAATGCTCGGATACGTCTGTTGTCCGGCAGTGTTCTTGGCGACCTCGCAGCCGTTGCCCTCGCCCGTCATGGGCGTGTCGTTGAAGCACGTGGTGTCGATGCGGTTGAGAAACATCAACTCGACCGTGTCGCCGACTTTGGCGCGGAGCGTAGGTCCGGGGGACGCGACGCCCTGGGTCGTGACCGGCTTGGACGCGCGCAACGCATCCTGGTTGACATAGCCGTGGTAAGCGCGCAACTGATGCGTTTTACAGAAGAAGTTATTCTTCGAGTAGTAAGTGACGTTGCGCCGTTCCGCCTCGACGGTTACGATGCCCTTCAGGAAGGGCGTGTCTCCGCTGGTCAATTCGCCGGGATTCTTCAACTCGAGGTTGATCGCCGCCGCGCAGTTGATCGAGGATTCGCAGCCCTGCTGCGCCTCGGCCGGGGAGTCGCCGAGGAGCGCGGAAAGTCCTAGTGCGGACGCGGTGGCCGCGAAGCCGCCGAGCAACTCCCGGCGGTTCAGTGTTTCCTGTGCTTTGGTCTTCTCGTCTTGGGACACTTGGACACCTCTTGGACTGACGGCTGCGGTTAGGTCGTGGGCTGCGGTTGCGGGACGGTGAGGGCGCCTTTTTCCTTCGGGTCGTCCGGATGAAGGGCGCAATGGTAGTTGTAGGTTCCGGGCGCGGTGAGTCCTTTGATCGCGGAATAAGCTCCGGGCACGATCGGATTGGCGAACCACGTTCCCTGGCTCGCATCGTCCGGCACGGGCTGGTGCGAGAGGCTTTGATCGAGATTCAGGAAGACGAACAGCCCGCTGTCGGTCGTGGGATTGAGCTTCTGAGTCGCCGGGTTGAAACCCGTCCGGATCATCTCCATCTGGATCGTGATCACGTTGGGCGCGACCACCACGCCGGTCTCCGCGGGGTGCAGTTTGCAGTGATACGAATACGAGCCAGTCTTGTTGGCGGTGATCAGCGTCGACGGCTCGCCCGGCAGGATCGGGTTGTCCAGCCAGGTGTTGGTGGTGTTGTCGGGCTGCGGCTGGTGCGATTCCTGCGCGTCCTGATTCTCGAAGATGAAGCTGCCGCCGTCGGTCACGCGGTCGACCATCTGGTCGGCCGGGTTGAAGGTCACCTTATCGCCCTGCCGCTGGATCTTGATTCGTTGCACAGTAAGTCCCTCCGAGCGCAGCTCTCGCGGATGCCGGGATGACCGGCACGCTCTGTATCTACCGATACGTTGATTGTGGACTATTCTTACGAAGTCATCCCACAGAGTCAAGGAAAACTATTCGGATTGTTATGCGGAAGCGCCGGCCGAAGTGGCGAGCCACTGTTGGAACGCCTCGAGCGTGCCCGCGACCTGCCACTGAGTCTTGATCTCGGCGGGGAGTTCGGGTTGGTCGCGAAGATCGGGCTCCGATGGATCGCCGCAGTGGACGATGGGCTGCGGGTTGTATTGCATCGCGAGCTGCGCCCGGCGCGCGGCAGCGACGCCGCTGACGGTCGAGATGATGTAGAGCGCTTCGTCGATACCGGAGGAGATGCCGCCGCCGGTGACGCGATTGCCCGATTGCACGTACCGGCGATAGTCCGGAACCACGGTGCACGGGAACAACTGCAAAACCTCGTGGTACGCCCAATGGGTCGTGGCGACGCGGCCGTCGAGCAATCCAGCCGCGCCGAGGAGGAGCGCGCCGGTGCAAACCGAGCAAACCAGTTTCGCGCCGTGAGCCTGCCGCGCAAGGAAGTTGAGATACGGATTATCGCCGCGCTTTCCCAAAGCGAGGACCGAGGGGACGTCGGCGCCGCCGGGCACGAACAGGATGTCGAAACGGGTGTCGGTGTCGAAGGTGTCGTCCGGCATGACGGTGACGCCTTCGAGGGAGCGTACGCCGTCCAGGGTCTGGGCGAGCAAGGTAGAATTCCACCCCGCGTAAAGGAACGCCTGAAGCGGTCCCATGACGTCGAGAGTGTCGAAAGATTCGTAAAGCGGAAATGCGACGGTCAAACTCATATCATCCTCAGAATTGAAACCGGAGCGACACCTGCACAATGCGCGGTCCGCCGGTAGGTCCGCTGCTGGTTCCGGCGGAGGTGACGACGGCCGAGCCCAGCGTCTGGGTAATGCGGCCGAAGTTCGCGTTGCTCAGGTCCGCGACCGGGTTGGCGAAGTTGGTGTGGTTCAGGAGATTGAAAAAGTCGCCGCGAGCCTCCAGGCGCGCCTGTTCGCGCCAGCGTCGCGGCATGCCGAATGTGCGAGCGATGGAGAGGTTATAGTTCTGCAAACCAGGACCGTAATATTGGTTGCGTCCCGATGTGCCGTCCTGGCCGGCGAGATTCGGAGCGAACCAGGAGGGATCGAAGGCGGCGTCGGGATTGCGATTGTCCTGCGGTAGCGGCGCAGCGCGCACCAGATTAGGACGATTGCCGCCGTCAGGACTCGTTCCCGGCGTCGACTGATTGAAACCGCTCGTGTCCTGCCCGCCGGTGACGATCGTGAACGGGCTACCGGTCTGGAGAGTCGCGATGCCGGCCAGCTTCCAACGCCAGGGCAGATCGAGGGTGAAGAACGCCGCAAAGCGGTGGCGAACGTCGAAGGCGGACGGTCCATGCTCCAGCCGGAGATTGCGGGCGTCGATCGGCGCGCCGGGTTCGCCGGTCTGGTTGCCGGAGCCGAAGAACGACGAGTTGTAGTCGAGAGACTTGCCGAAGGTGTAAGAGCCCTGGAAAGCGAGGCGGTGTCGGGTGGCGCGGCGCGCGGTGAGCGTGACGCCGTCGTAATGCGAGTTCCCGATCGACTCGGCGACTTGCGACTGCCCGTAGTTCGGATAGGGAAAGAGCTGCACGTTGGGCGCGACGGGTCCGCGTTTGGTGGCATCGCGGACGATCACGAAGGGTTGGTTGGCGTCGACGAACATGCCGAGGTGGCGGCCCTGGCTGCCCTGATACGCGGCCTCGAAGAACATGCCGCCCACCTGTCGTTGGATCGAGAACAAGTAGATGTAGGCTTGGGCGCTGCGGATGTGCGGGTCGACGCCCTGGAACGTCAGGATGCCCGAGCCGTTGGAGACGAGCGGGACCGATTGGTCGAATGCGAGCGGCCACGCGAATTTCGCCGGCTGGGTCACGTTGGCGGTCTGGGTCGTCTGGAGGCTCATGGGCGCGGCGAGCCCCATGGCACTCGGGACGTTGTTGAACAGCTCGTCGTAGGCGAGGCGCGCGCCGCCACGGATCACGGTCTTGCCGCCGGAGGGAGTCCAGGCAAAGCCGAGCATCGGGGCGAAGTTGTTGCGGTCCGGATAGACGCCGGCGGACGGGAGAGTGAAAGGCGCGGAGCGGTAGACCAGCGAGGCGGGACCGCGCAGCGCCGTATCGATATCGAGAATGCGATTCGTTCCGGCGATCATCGGTCCTACACCCGGGACGAAGGTGGTCGCGCGGCCGCGCCGCTCTTCGATGGCGGAGGGGTACTCGTAGCGGAGACCGAAGGTGACGATCAGGTTCTCGCGGACGCGAAATTCGTCTTCGAAGTAGAGGTCCCACGGGTAATTGCGCCAGTAGGTCTGGGTGCTGCCGGTGCGGATCGTGGCGGCGTTGAGTTGGCCCCGGGCGAAATCGGCGAAGTTGGCGAAGTTGATCGAGCCGCGCGCCGAGCGGTCGAGGAAGCGGCTGAGATCTTCGCGGCGCACGTGCGCCCCGGCGCGCAGCGTGTGGCGACCGGCGATGTGGGAGAAGTTGTCGAAGGCCTCGACCGTATTCGAGGTGCGGCCTTGTGGGAAATTGGCGTTGGAACCGAGTGCCGCAAAGCCTCCGCCGATCGCGATACTCGGCAGGCCCGCATTGCGCGGCACGCCCGGAAGCGGCGCGCCCGTTGCGTCCGTCAGGATCGAGCCGGCGTCGAAGCCCTGGTCCTGCACCGAGCGTTGATTGCCGTAGCGCGAGAAGCCGAGACGGAGCTCGTTCAGGGTCGCAGCAGAGAAGGTGTGGGTCTCGGCGAGCGTCGCCGACACTTGCGAAAGTGGACCCTGGCTGCCGCCCGTGAGCGGCGTCGGACCAGCCGCCGTGCTCGTGCCCCAGTATTCGGTCCAGCGCGCCGAGAGCTGATCGCGGTCGGTGGCTCGATGGTCGAGGCGGAGCAGGGCGGTGTCGTCGGCGTCCAGATTGCGGACGTTGGCGACGTAGTTGAGCGACCCGGCGGCGTTCGGCGCGGGGTAGAAGGCGAGCAGCCGCCGTGAGATCGGATCGGTGACGGTGGCCGCCTGTTGCGGAGTCGGCACAACGGTGGAACTGACGGCGGGCGCGACCTGGCGGAAACCCTCGTAGGACGCAAACACGAAGGTGCGGTCGCGGCGGATCGGAGCGCCCGCGGTGGCGCCGAACTGATTCCGATTGAGAACGCTTTTCGTGCCGCCGAGCTTGTTGGTGAAGAAATCGGAGGAGTTCAGCACCGTGTTGCGAAGGTACTCGAACGCGGACCCGTGCACGCTGTTGCTGCCGGATTTGGTCACGACGTTCACCTGCGCGCCGGCGCCACGTCCGAATTCGGGAAGCGGCACAGCGGACTGGACCGCGAACTCGCGGACCCCGTCGGTAATGCGAAAGAGGTTCAGCGGCTGATTGGTCTGCGTGTCGATATTGGCGACGCCGTCGAGCAGGTAGACGTTCGATTGCGATCGGATGCCGGCGACGCTGAAACCGGAACCCTGCGTGCCTGGCGCAGCGGGAGTCGCGCCGCCTGCGAGCAGGGCGAGGTCGAGGTATTGACGGCCGTTCAGCGGCATCTCGGCGATCGCTCTGGAATCGATCAAGGTCTGAAAGGTGGGCCGCGCTTTCTCGAGGCCGGGCGCGATCGCAGTGGCGACGTTTACGACGTCGGTCCGCTCGCCGAGCTCGAGGCGAACGTCGACCGTGGTGGCGCGGTCGACCTGAACCAGCACGTCGAGGTGGACGCGGCGGAAGCCCGGCGCGTCGATCTGGACGGACCAAAGGCCCGGGCGAAGGTCGACGAACTGAAATGCGCCCGTGGTATCGGAGGCGGCGGTGCGTCGATCCGGAGTCGTAGTCCCGGCAAGGTCCAGACGGGCGGCGTGGATCGGGAGGCCGCTGGGGTCGCGGACGATGCCGTGGATACTACCCGCCGGAGAGGCGGCCAAGACGGTGGTCCATGCGAGGAAAGTTAGTAATTCAGGAAAACACCGGAGACAACGCGGGTAAGTGGACCTTCCCTCAATGGACATGAATTCGTATCAAGCTAGCACAGTTTGGAAGGGCCGCGAAGAGAATTACGCGCGGCTGTGCAGCGGCCATGTGTTGGCCTGGGCTCGGGACTGCATGGACCTGCGCAGGACCTTGCCGTTCACCGTCGTCTCGATGGACGGAACGAAGGCGAGGTAGTCCGGAACTTTGAACGCAGGCAGCCGACCGGCGGCGAAAGCGAGGAGATCGACCGCGGAGGGGACTGCGCCGTCCTTGGGGACGACGCAGGCGCAGAGCGCTTCGCCCAGGAGATCGTCGGGCAGGCTGAACGCGACGACGTCGCCGACCGCGGGCGAACTGCGGAGCACGGTTTCGATCTCGGCGAAGAAGACGTTGTTGCCGGCGCGGATCGCCATATCTCCGGAGCGTCCGGCGATGCGAATCTCGCCGCTGGGTCCGATTGAGCCGAGATCGCCTGTGTGCAGCCAACCGTCCGCCGTGATGCGTTTCTGCATCTCGGCGCGCTCCGTGAGGGCGGAGCGGAAAACGCCCGGCGTGCGGACCAGGATCTCGCCGTTCTCGACCCGCGTCTCGACCCAGGGAAACGGACGGCCGGTGCTGCGGAAGACAATATCGCTCTCCATGTCGTCGAGCCGGACCGTGCTGATTCCGCCGCACTCGCTCATCCCGTAGTGATTGCAGAGCGAGATACCGAGACGGTCGCGGACGCCGCGCACGACCCACTCATCGCAGACCGAGCCGGCGACGACCGCGCGCAGGCCCGGCGCCGCGTAGCCATCCCGCAGCATCTGCACGAAGTTGGTCGGCACCCCAACGAGAGTGGTGGCGCCCTGCAAGGCGGCCCACTCGACCGCGCCTGTCTTGGGCGCGCCGAGCACGAGAGTCGCGCCCGTGTGGAACAGCGCCGGGATCGAACTGCAGAGATTGAAGTGGCTGGTCAGCGGGACGAGCGTCGCGATGCGGTCGGCGTGACCGAGTTGCATGGCGGCGGCCAATTCGTTGCCGGTCGAGAGGACGGAGAATTGATTGACGACGATCGCCTTGGAAGCTCCCGTCGTGGCGGAAGTGATGCCGACGGCGAAGTCCTGCTCGAGGCGGTGCTTGCCGGTGGGGCCGGCGGCGAGCCAGTCACACGGCGGCCGGTCGAGCGGAGTGACGGCGCCGTCGCGGAGGATGAAGCGCGCGCCGGTGGTGGCCGCGATGGTGTCGACCTCCGCGGCATGGAGCTTGATATTCACCGGGACGTAGATCCCGCGAAGCGCGTCGAGTGCGGCGATCGCGGCGACCAGCAGCGGGCTGTCCGGGACGTTCACCATCAGGCGGTCGCCGGGCTCGAAACCCTGCCGCTGAAGCGAAATTTCCAGGTCGTGCGCCAGGGCTGCGAGTTCGGACCACGTTACGGAGGCGCCGTTTTGGACGATTGCCGGATGCTCGGGCCGATCGCGCCGCCACCGCTCCAACAAGGCCGAGAAGGTCGAGAAACGGTCGAAGTCGATCACGCTCGGAGGGCCTGTGTGACGCGCGCCGCGAGACTCTCGACATGTTCCGCCGAGAGATACGGCTTCGCGAAGAAGTAGTTGATGCTGAGTCGTCCGCTGACCGTCATCACGACGGCCGAGAGGCAGGCTCCGAAATGTTTCGCCGAGAGCAGGCAGGTCTGATGCTCGCGGACCCAGGGGCCGATTTGCGTCGGGAAAGGGAAGTTCCCCAGGTTCGTGATGAACGTGGCGGGCTTGCGCAGCTTGTCCACTTGGGCGGCCAGTTTCTCCGGCGATTTGGCCTTACCGCTCATCCACGTCTGGATACGGATCATGGTGAAGACCAGCCCGCTCGAAAGGTTGCGGGCGATCTCCTGGCGCACCTCGCGAGCCAGATCCCAGAAATTCACGGACGGGCCCGCGTAGTGGAACGAGATGGTGGCGGAGACAAACGTGCCCATCGAGTCGTCGAGGGGCTGGTCGAGCAGCGCGCGGACGTCGTACGTGTAGGTCGTGTCTACAGCGACCTTCTGCTTGCCCTGCTTCTCGCAGAGTTCGCCGGCGACGGCCTGCAGGAACGCCGCGGAGAGCGCGCCCTGCACGGTCGTTTGGTTGGCGCGGCAGCGTGCCAGCAGAGATTGCGTCTCCTCCGGAGTGAAGAGACACGAATGCAGTCCGGTGCGGACCTTCGCCATCGGGACGCGAGACTCGGGCGCGATCGACTGCGGCTTCATGCGCAGGATCGTGATCAGGTAATTCGTAAAGAACGGGACGAGCCGCCACAGACTGGCCTTGGCGCGGACCGGCTCGGAGATGTCGTAGACGCCGGACAGGGCAGGGAGGTCGGGGTCGCGATTCTCGACGATGGCGGCGGCGAACTCGACGGTGTCGCGCAGAGCGTTCACTCCGGACCGGCCGTCGTGCATCGCCTTGTGCATCGAGAGCAGCAGGTCGCAGCAGTCATCGGACTGTAACAGGACCGCGCGCGCCAGCGGAGCGACGTTCCAGCGAATCGCGTCGTCGACTTCCTGTTCGGCTTCTGTCTTCCACGCGTTTTCCGACCACGGTTTGACCGTGAGCGGGATCTCGGCCGGGTCCTCGACGAACTCGGGTGGATTCCCGTCGACAATGCGGCTGCGGAGTAAAAAATGGCGGGCTTGGAGGCGGCGGAATGCTTCGCGGAGGACGCTTTCTTCCAGCCGGCCGCGCAGGCGCACGATGTGGGTGCCCTGCATGGAGGCCGCTTCGTTGAGGAGCCAGGAACTCTTCTCGGCGTCGGTCATGGGCCGACGTGCAGGAGATGTTTGCATGCGCCTCTTGATCGGTATTCGTGGGTATTCTAACATGGGCAATCGGCTAAATTGCCTCGAGGTACCGGAAGGTTGAGGACGGCTACTACTTTTGCGCTGGTATCTTTGGGGACTTTGGGGGATTTGGATCCCCTGCTGGCTCTCGGACTGGAGTTGCGCGCGCGCGGCGGACGGGTGGTTGTGGGTGTAGCGGAGAATCTCTGTAAACGGGTGCAGGACGCGGGTTTCGAGGCCACGGCGATCTGCGGAGACCTCTCCGGGATGACCGCCAATCCGCTGGCCGGGATCATGGAGATCCGAAGATCGATGGCGCGGCAGATGGCGGCGCTGGAAGGGCTGTCGGACGGCGCGGCGGCAGTACTTGGAAGCGGATTTCCGATGGGTGCACCTACAATCGCCGAGCTACGGAAAATACCGTACCTATATGTTGCGGTCTCGCCGAGTTATCTGCCGGAAGCGGGACTCCTACCGTACATCGGGTCGCCTGCGCCTGCTTGGGTATGCCGTCTCGGGTGGGCGTATCAAGGCTTCAGTAACAACGCCATGTTCGCCCCGGGGCTGAACGCGTATCGCGCATCGAAGGGCATGGCTAAGACCCCGCCGGTGTTCCGGGCGGTCTTCCAACCGGAGCGGAGGATGGTGGCGGCGCCCAAGGACCTGGCAGGCGAAGCGGGGCTGTACGCGCCGGGATTCCTGCGAATGCCGGCGAGCGGCGAGATTCCTGCGGAGGTCGCGCGCTTCCTGGACGCCGGCGAGCCGCCGGTGGTGATCGCGTTCGGCAGCAGCCGGATCGCGAAGGCGCGCGAGCTGACACTCGGGCTGATCGACGCGGCGCGCGTGTGCGGACGGCGGACCCTGCTGGCGAGCAGTTGGAGCGATCGCGAAATCGGCGAGCTGCCGGCGGACGTCTGCCGAGCTCCGTACGTGCCGTATTCGCTCCTGTTCGAGCGGGCGGTATTGGCGATCCACCATGGCGGCGCCGGGACCTTCGCTCAGGCGTTGGCGGCGGGAATCCCGCAAGCGACGTTGCCGGGATTCGCGGACCAGTCGTTCTGGGCGCGCAAGGGCTTCGACTTGGGCGTCTCGCCCTCGCCGCTTCCCCGGAAGAGCGCGACGAAGGAAAAGATGCTGGCGCTCGTGCGGGAGGCGCTGACCAATTCGGCAATCGCGAAGCGCGCCGCCGAAGTGGCGGCGGGACCGATCGCGGAGAACGGCGTCACGAAGGCGGCCGACTGGGTCGAGGAGGCCGTCCGGTAGTCGTGCGCGGAGCCATTGCCATCGTCGGGTTTGCGGGGCGATTTCCCTCCGCACGCAACGTGTCCGAGTTCTGGCGGAATACCGTCGAAGGCCGCGACTGCATCACGACGCTCTCCGACGCGGAACTCCTGCGCGCCGGGATCGACGCCGCCGAGTTGGGCGATCCGCATTACGTCAAGGCTGCCCCGTTGCTCGATGGCGCCGATTGTTTCGACGCGGAGTTCTTCCAGTACTCGCCCAAGGAAGCGGCGCTGATGGACCCGCAACACCGCGTCTTCCTGGAGTGCTGTTGGGACGCGATGGAACACGCGGGCTATGCGCCGGGACAGCGGTGCGGCGTGTTCGGCGCGTCGGGCGCGAACATCAGCTCCTACGGTCTGGCGTATGCCGAGCGTTTCTGCGAAGAGCTCGGACAGTCGGGCGGACTCTGCAATCTGGCGTCGGACAAGGACTACCTGACGACTCGGGTGAGCTACAAGCTGAAACTGCGCGGCCCGAGCCTTGGAATTCAGACGGCGTGCTCGTCGTCGCTGGCCGCGGTGCATCTGGCCCGCATGAGCCTGCTGGCGAACGAGTGCGACATGGCGCTGGCGGGCGGCGTCTCGGTGCGCGTCCCGCTGATGCGCGGGTATCGCCACGTGCCCGGCGGGATTCTCTCCTCGGACGGCCGCTGCCGGGTGTTCGACGCGGCGGCGGACGGCACCGTTTTCGGAAGCGGCGTAGGCGTGGTGGTGCTGCGCCGGTTGGAAGACGCGATCGCGAGCGGCGACCGGATTCACGCGATCCTGCGCGGCAGTGCGCTGAATAACGACGGCGGGCGGAAAACCAGCTACTCGTCGCCGAGTGTCGAAGGGCAGGCGGAAGCTATCCGTGCGGCGCTCGACGCGGCAGAGGTCGCGAGCGCTCATTACCTGGAACTGCACGGGACGGGTACACGGGTGGGCGATCCCATCGAGGTTGCGGCGTTCCGTGCGGCGTTGGGCGACGCCGAGTGCTTCGTCGGGTCGGCAAAGGCATCGATCGGTCATCTCGACGCCGCGTCGGGCGTGGCGGGGCTGATCAAGGCGCTGATGGTCGTGGACCGTCGCATGATTCCGCCCGTGCCGCATTTGCGGAAACTGAATCCGGCGATCGAGTCCGGGCGGTTTGTCTTCCCGTCGGTCGCCACCGAATGGGCCGGCGAAGGTCCGATGCGCGCGTGCGTAAATTCGCTCGGCATGGGCGGGACGAACGCGCACGTTGTCATCGAGAGCTATTCGCGTACGGAGACGAAGCGGTCGACCGCGAAGCCGGTGATCGTGCTCTCGGCGGCGACGAAGGAAGCGCTCGAGGTGAAGGCGCGGGAGATTGTCGGGGTCGTGGAGAATGCAGAGGACGTCGCATTCACGGCGGCGGTGGGACGCGCGGCGCTCCCCGAACGGCTGGCCATGCGCGACGGGGCCTTGCTCTGCCGGGCACGGGCGAAGCAGCGCACGAAGATCGCGTTCCTGTTCAGCGGCCAGGGCGGCCACGAGGGATTGAAACAGGTCGGGCTCTACGATCTGCAGCGCGAACTCGTCGAACGGTGGGCGAAGTGGGGCGTGACGCCCGACGTGGTGGTCGGACACAGCGCCGGCGAGTTTGCGGCGGCAGCGACGGCGGGCGTGTTCACCTGGGACGAGGGCCGACGGCTGATTGCGCGACGGGCGGAGTTGATGGAAGCGCTCCCGCCGGGCGGCGCGATGGCGGCCCTGCTGGCGAGCGAGGCGCCGGCAGGGGTCGAGATCGCGGCGGAGAATGCGCCGGGCAGCATCGTCGTGACCGGTGACGAGGCGGCGGTCGAACAGGCGCTGGCGCGCGGCACCGGACAGCGTCTGCCGGTCGCACACGCGTTCCACAGCTATCGCATGGAGCCGATGCTCGCCGAGTGGGAGGCCTTCGCGGCGGGATTCTCAGGGCAGACGAAGAGCGCGGTTTGGATCTCGACGCTCACGGGCGACGCCGTCACCGAGGTCGACGGACGGTATTGGCGGGCACAGGTGCGCGAGCGCGTGCGGTATCAGGCGGCGATCGAACGCGCGATATCGGAGGGCTGCGAGATCTTCGTGGAGATTGGCCCCGGTTCGACGTTGCTGAATCTCGGGAAGCGATGCGAGGGCGGCGAGGCTCGGGAATGGATCGCGTCGCTGCCCGCGACGGACGAGGCGGCGGCGCGTTTGTGGTGCCTAGGCGTGGCAGTCGATTGGAGCGCGGTCTTCGCGACCGGCCGCCGAGTGCCCTTGCCCGCATACCCATTCGCCCGGCAACGCCATTGGCTGCCGGACCCGAAGCCGGCGATCCGGCGTATCACGAGCCCCTTGTTGCGGAGCACGGTGTTCGAGCAGCAACTGGCATCGACGCCGTCGAGCCTCGACGAGATTGTGCCGGCGCTGGGCCTCGGCGAAGTCTCGGCGCGGCATGTCGTCTGGGAACGTCCGGGAATCGTGGGTGCAGTAGTGGCGCAGGCGATCGTGACGCCGCAGGCCGACGGTGTCCACGCCTTCGAGTGGTTCGTGCGGCCCGTGGACGATCTCGACGGTTGGAAGCGTCTGGCGCAGGCGCAACTCGCGGCGGGCAAGGCGGGCGAACTGCTCTACGAGACGGTCTGGCGGAAGCAGTCGCGCACGCCGGGTCGCGAGCGGTGGCGCGTCGTGACTGCGGGCAACGACCCCGAATGGGAGCAGCGCGTCGCGTCGCGAATCGAGCCGGGTGGCGATGGCGTAGTCTTCATCGCGGGCGCCCCTTCGGATACTGTGGACGCGCAGACGAGAGTCCACCACGAACTGCTGCGGTTGGCGCGATCGGCGCGGAAGCTGCTGGTCGTGACGCGCGGCGCCTGGGCGACGGCAGGGTTCTGCCGCGTGTTGGCGAACGAGCACCCCGAGCTGAGCGCGGCGCGGATCGAAGTCGGCGATGGAGTATCTTTCGACCACATCGCGGCGGAGATCGCGGCCCCGCGCGCGGATCGCGAGACGGAAATCGAACTCCGCGCCGACGGCCGTTACGTGCGCCGTCTGGTCCCAGCCGCGCCACCCGCGCGGCGGCCCCTGCGACTGAATCCGGAAGCCGCGTACGTGATCGCGGGAGGCAGCGGCGGACTCGGCCGCGAGACCGCGCACTGGCTCGTCGAGAAGGGCGCGCGTCGTCTGGTGCTGATGCAGCGCGGCGCCGCCAGTCTCGACGTCGACGCTGAAGTGGCCGTCGAACGGTTCGACATCGCGGACGAAGCGGCGGTGCGGGCGGCGTTCGCGCGCATCCGCGGGCCGATCGGGGGCGTGGTCCACGCCGCTGGCCTGATGGACCAGGGACTGATCGGGTCGCTCGATCCGGCGCAGGTCGAGCGCGTCTTCGCGGCGCGTATCGCGGGCGCATGGAATCTGCACGTCGCAACGGAACATCTGCCGCTCGATTTCTTCCTGCTGTACTCCTCGCTCTCGGCGACGCTCGGGATCGTCGGCCTCTCGACCTACGCCGCCAGTCACTCATTTCTCGACGCGCTTGCCGAGTATCGCCGCGCGCGCGGACTGCCCGCCCTCAGCGTCCAGTGGTCGGCGTGGGAGGATATCGGGCTCGGCAAGTTGATCGGCGTGCGCAACGATCAGTTCCGGTCGCATGGCGGACAGAGGCTGCCGAAGTTGGAAGCGTTCGACATGCTGGAGCGGCTGATGGGGTCGGGGAAAACGGTCGCGGCGGTGTTCCGTATGGACTGGCAGAAACTCGCCGGGCAGTTTCCCGAGGGGGGATCTCCCCGATTTCTCGGGGAGATTCTCGGCGAGAGCGCGCCTACCCCTTCCGTTCCGGTACCGGACACGAAGAGTGTGGTCTTAAAGCACCTGTGTCAGACGCTACAATTACCAGAACACGAGGGGATCGCGATGGACCGGCCACTGACAGAACTCGGGTTGGATTCGATGCTCGCCATTGAGCTGCGGAACCACCTCGGGCGCGCGTTTCAGCGACAATTGCCGGCCACCATTTTGTTTAATTACCCGACCGCGCGCGAGCTGGTCCGCTATTTCAGCGAGGACGGCGAGCGGGACGCGGAGCGGCGGCTATCCGAGAAGGTAGCCGCGCTTGCGGCGCGGGAGTGGAGATAACGTGTCTCCAGTCGAACAGGCCCTGAAGGTCGTCGAGGACCTGGAGCGGAAGCTCCTGGAATCGGAGGAGCGCCGGTTTGCGCCGATCGCGATTCTTGGGATGGCGTGCCGCGCGCCGGGCGCGAAAACGCCCGATGAGCTTTGGAATTTGGCGGTTTCGGGACGGCGGGCGTTCTCGGATCTCGCCGCGCGGTGGCCTCTCGACGAGTGGTATTCGAAAGATAGTTCGGCGCCAGGCCGCGCCTACATCCGCGAAGCCGGACTGATCGAAGGCATCGACGAGTTCGACGCTCCGTTCTTCGGAATCTCGCCGCGCGAGGCCGAGCGCATGGACCCGCAGCACCGCCTGCTGCTGGAACTCGCGTGGGAAGCGCTGGAGCGGGCCGGGATCGATCCGCAGTCGCTGACGGGGTCGGCGACGGGCGTGTTCGCGGGCGTCTACAACACGAACTACGCGCGGTTCGGGATGGACTCGACGGGCGCGGAGCGAATCGACGCGCACACGCTTTCCGGCGGCGCGCCGTGCATCGCGACCGGACGGATTTCGTACACCCTTGGCCTGCAGGGTCCGAGCCTGACGCTGGACACGGCATGCTCGTCGTCGCTGGTCGCGGCGCAGTTGGCGATGGAGAGTCTGCGGCGCGGGGAGTGCTCGCTGGCGCTGGCGGGCGGGGTCCATCTACTGCTCTCGCCGCTGCCGCTGATCGCGCTGTCGAAGTCGAAGATGCTCTCGCCGAGCGGCATGGCGCGCGCGTTCGACGCCGCCGCCGACGGGTTCATGCCGGGCGAAGGCGGCGGTATGGTCGTGCTGAAGCGGCTGGCTGACGCGGAGCGTGACGGCGATCCGATCGTGGCGGTGATTCGCGGCGGGGCGGTGAATCAGGACGGTCGCAGCGCGGGTCTGACGGCCCCCAACGGGCGCTCGCAGGAGGCACTGCTCGCGTCGTCGTTGCGCAATGCCGGCGTTCGCGCCGAAGAACTCGCATATTTCGAAACGCACGGGACCGGCACGAAACTCGGCGATCCGATCGAGGTAAATGCGATCGAAGCGGCGCTGGGACGCGGACGTCGCGGGGCTCTGCCGCTGGGCGCCCTCAAGAACAGCATCGGACATCTGGAAGCGGCGGCCGGCGTCCTGGGATTGATCAAGACGGCGCTGGTGCTGGAACGCAGGACGGTCCCGCCGGTCGCCGGGTTCGACCGGCTGAATCCCGAGATCGACGCTGTGAGTGTGCGGATTCCGAGGTCCGCCGAGCGGTTGGCGGGCGAGTGCGCGGCGGTGAGCAGCCTCGGCTTCAGCGGGACGAACGCGAACCTCGTTCTCGGTGTGGCGCCGCCGCGGCAGAAGCGGTCGGCCGCGGCTCCGGCAGAACTGGTGCTGTCGGCGCGAAGCGAGTCGGCACTCCGCGCGCTTGGCGCTGCGTACGCCGAGTATCTGGAACGTGCGGACGCGAATTGGGACGAGATTCGCAACGCTGCGATGACGCGGAGGGCCCAGCTCGAATATCGTGCGGAAGTGCGGGCGGCAAGCGCGGCGGAAGCGGCGCGGATGCTGCGGACGTGGTCGGCAGACGTGGTCGTGACGCAGCGTCCGGCGGAGAGCGATGCGCCGGCGCGGACAGTGACGGAGCGCGGTCCCATGCCAGCCGGGCTGCCGGTGTATCCGTTCGAGCGGCGGCGCTACTGGTTCGATCCGTCGGTCGAAGCGGTGGAGGACAGCGGCGCCTCGCGGTCGACTGGCATCTCACACTACTTCGACGCGATCACGGTTCGCGACGAGGGCGAGGCGAATCATCACGTCACGTTCGGAGTCTTCCCGAAAGCGGTGCCCGGGTTCTCATTTGTGAGCGCGTATTTCGAGCCGAAGGAACACCCCGAGCAATATCAGGCGTTGGTCGAGGGGCAGCAGCGGCTCAAAGGCGTCCTGTTCTCGCAGGTCGATCTGGAGCGCGTCTCGCGCGTGATGGACTACGGCTGCGGGCTCGGCGCCGACCTCATCGATTTGGCGCAGCGCAATCCGCGGCTGCGGCTCGACGGGTTCACGATTTCGGCGGAGCAGGCGGCGATGGGCAACCGTCGCGCAGCCGCCCTCAGACTCGGCGACCGGCTGCGCATTCACCATCGGGACAGCGCGGCCGACGCGTTCCCCGGCGAGTACGACCTGATTCTCGGCTTCGAAGTCACCGGACTGATCGCGAATAAGGTAGCGCTCTTCGACAATCTCCGGCGGCATCTGCGTCCGGGGGGACACCTGCTGATCGCGGACTGCGTGGCGCCGTTCACGATTGAGAATGACGAGACGAGCACATACACGCTGACGGCCGATGGCTGGAACGCGCTGCTCGCGCCGCGCGGCCTGCGGGTCGCGGAACTGATGGACGTGAGCCAGGAAGTCGCGAACTGCATCGAGGACCCGCTGTACCAGGAGCGGCTGGCGGCGGTCGGACGGCAGCACGGGTTCGACGAGACGACGATGCGGCACCTAAGCTCCCATGGGCGTATCGGACCGGCCCTGCGCCGCGGCCATCTGCAGTACATCCTGCTGCACGCGGTCGCGGAACTGGCCCCGTCGCCGAGATTACGGGAGCAGAACGCGCGCTGGTTTGCGGTGCCCTCGCGGTATACCGAGCCTGCTCCATGTGCTCCGGTGTATGAGCCGGAGTGGGCGGAAATCGCCACGGTCGATCACGACGCGGTGGTCGAGGAACTGGCGAACGCGGAGCACTACAGCGAATATCAGGCGGCGGAGGATGCGCTGGAACAACTCGCGTCGGCGTATTTCGCGGAAGCTGAGCGGCGGGTCGGTTCGCGCGCCGTGCTGCCGAAATTCGGGAAGTTCCATACCCGGATTCGTGCGCATGCAGTGGCAGGGGATGTCGACGTGCTGCGCGATCGGGCGAGAGCGGCAGGGCCGGAGCTGCGTCTGCTGGAGCGATGCGGCGCAGGTCTCGCAGATGCGATTACCGGCGAGACCGACCCGCTGGAACTGATCTTCGCCGGCGGCAGCGTCGCCGACGCGGAAGCGCTGTATCGCGACAGCGTCCCGACGCGGGTGTTGAATGCGGCGGCAGCGCGGCTGCTGCGCGACGACCTGGGGGACGAGCAGCGTCCGCTGCGCGTCCTCGAAGTGGGCGCGGGGACTGGCGGCACTACTGAGGCGGTGCGTGGTGTGCTGCCGGCGGGCTCGTCATACTGCTTCACCGACGTGTCGCGGCACTTCCTGCGGACTGCGGAGAAGAAGTTCGGATCGGGGCTTGAATACCGGCTGTTCGATTTGAATGACGCTGCCGAACTGCAGGGCCTCGGCGGTCGCGAGTTCGATTTGATCGTCGCCGCGAACTCGGTGCATGCGACGCGGGATTTGCGCGCGTCGGTGCGGCGACTGGAGCGTCTCCTGGCGCCGGGCGGCCGCCTGTTGCTGGTCGAGGCCGTCGGTCCGCTGCGCTGGGTCGATGCGGTCTTCGGGCTGACGGATGGTTGGTGGAGCTTCGCCGACGATCGCGATTATGCTCTGGTCCCGCCGGAGCGGTGGCGCGCCTTGCTCGAGGAAGCGGGTCTTGCGGTGGAGGCGATCGCGCCGTCGCGGCAGTTGGCGGGCAAGGTCGTGGTGCTGGCGCGGAAGACGGCGCAATGGTCGGTGCTGGCGGATCGCGGCGGCGTCGCCGAGGCGGTCGTGGCGCGCTGGCCGGGAGCGCGAGTCCTGCGATCCGGCGAGAAGGCGACAGGGGCGATCCTCGATTTCCGCGCGTTGGATTTGGCGGCGCAGGACGATCCGTCGGCGACGCTCGCGGGAATCGCGCGGGTGGCGGGCGAATGTTCCGAACTCGTGCTCTTCACGCGCGGCGCACAGGGCGTCGTTTCGTGTCCGGCGCAGGCGTCGGTGTGGGGACTCGGCCGCGTGCTCGCGAACGAACAGAAGTCGCTTGGAGTCCGGCTCGTGGATCTGGACGAGGCAACGGCGATCGAGGTGCTCGCATCGTTACGGCTGCGGACGTCGCAGGTCGATTGGCACGAGGGCCGAGCGCGCGAATTCAAACTCCGGGAATCCGTCGTGGAAGGCGCGCCGGACTTTCGCGGCGACGCGTCGTATCTGGTGACCGGCGGATCGGGCGGCTTGGCGATCGCGGTCGCCGAGTGGCTCAAGGAACGCGGTGCGGGTCGAGTCGTCCTGTCGTCGCGGTCGGCGGGCGTGCGGGCGGACGTGACGAAGGCAGACGAAGTCGCGGCGCTGGTGGCGCGGATCGAACGCGAAGGTCCGCCGCTGCGCGGCATATTCCATTTGGCAGGGGTCTTGGAGGACGCCGCGGTCGCACGACTCTCCGAAGACACGCTGCGGCGTGTGCGCGCTCCGAAGGCCGAAGGGGCGTGGGCGCTGCATCGCGCGACGGAGGGCTTGGCGCTCGACTGGTTTGTGCTGTTTTCGAGCGCCGCGGCAATGGTCGGAATGCCGGGGCAGGGCGCGCACGCAGCCGCGAACGCGGAGATGGACGCGATTGCGCACTGGCGCCGCGCGGCGGGATTGCCGGCGGTCACGGTGAACTGGGGCGCCTGGCGGGAGACGGGCAGCGCGGCGACGCAGGAGAGACTCGCGGCATTGGCGGCGAAGGGGGTCGGCGGCATGTCGACCGGCGAAGCGCTCGGCGCGTTGGACGGCATCCTGGCCGGCGGTCGCGCGCAGGCGACCGCGTTGCGGATCGACTGGAAAGCCTTCCGGGGGACCGCTGCGCCGGAAGCGGCTGCGCACGCGTCGGGATGGAAGGACGCCGTCGCAGCGGCTGCTCCCCGCGACCGTCGCGATGTACTCGTGGCGCGGTTGGAAACGCTGACGAAGTCCGTCATGGGAATGGCGAATGGCGAGGTGCTGCATCCGCGCCAACCTCTGCGCGATGCCGGGCTCGATTCGCTGCTCTCGCTCGAACTGCGCGACAAGCTCGGCCGCGAACTCGGCAAGGGACTGCCCGCGACGCTCCTGTTCGAACAGCCGACTTTGGAGAAACTCGCGGAGTACGTGCTGGCGGAGATGGGATTCGGCGCGAAGGCTGACGCGCTGGCCGACCTGGAATCCGAGGAACTGGGCCGGTTGCTGGACGAGGAGCTGTCGCGGTGAGCCGAACCGACGCCGATCGTCTGCGCGAAGCGATTGTCGAGATCCGGCGGCTGCGCGCCCAGGTGGCGGACGCGGCGGCGCCGGTCGCGGTGATCGGGGCTGGCTGCCGGATTCACGGTGGAGCCGATTCGCCGGAGCAGTTCTGGCAGCTCCTGCTCGATGGCCGCGACCTGATGGTCGAGACACCGCGTGACCGCTGGGATCCCGCGGCGTGGCCGATGGACGCACATCGTGGCGGCTACCTCGACGATGTCGCGATGTTCGACCCCGCGTTCTTCGGCATCTCGGATCGCGAGGCGCGCGGGATGGACCCGCAACAGCGGCTTCTGCTCGAGACCGCGTGGGAAGCGCTGGAAGCGGCGGGGCAGGCGCCGTCGCGTCTCGAGAACTCGCGGACGGGCGTTTTCTTCGCGCTCAACAACAACGAATATTTTCAGATGGCCATGGAGGGCGACCCGGCGCGGCTCGACCCTTATAGCATTTCGGGCGGCGTTCACAGCACGGCGGCGGGGCGTGTCGCGTACTTGCTGGGTCTGCGCGGTCCCGCGATGAGCGTGGACACGGCGTGTTCGTCCTCGCTGACGGCGGCGCATCTCGCGGTGCAGAGTCTGCGGACGCGCGAGTGCTCGATGGCGCTCGCGGGCGGTGTGCACCTCACGCTGCGTCCGCACCTGACCGTCGGACTGTCGCGCCTACGGATGATGGCGCCGGACGGCCGTTGCAAAGTCTTCGACGAGGCGGCGGATGGGTTCGTGCAGGGCGAAGGCTGCGTCGTGATGGCGATGAAGTTGCTCGCCGACGCAGTCCGCGACGGCGACCCGATCCTCGCCGTGATTCGCGGCAGCGCTGTCAATCAGGATGGCCGAAGCTCGGGACTGACGGCGCCCAGCGGTCCTGCGCAGGAAGACGTGATCCACGCGGCGCTCGCGCAGAGCGGTATCCACGCCGCGCGCGTCGGCTTCGTCGAGGCGCACGGGACGGGCACGGCTTTGGGCGATCCGCTGGAGGCTCGCGCGTTGACCGCGGTCTATTGCGCGGCTCCTCGCCAGGAGCCGTTGTGGCTCGGAGCGATGAAGAGCTCGTTCGGGCATCTTGGTCCGGCGAGCGGTCTGGCGGGGCTCCTGAAGCTGGTCTGGTGTCTGCGCACCGGCGAGCTTCCTCCAAATCTGCACGTCCGCAAGCCCTCGCCGCATATCGACTGGAATGGCGCTCAACTGGCTCTGCCCTTGACCCGCACGACGTGGGCGAGCGAGGAGCCGCGCGTGGGCGGCGTGAGCTCGTTCGGCTTCAGCGGGACCAATGTCCACATGGTCGTTGAGGAGTATCGCGCGACGGTTGAGGAAGCGGAGGGCGACGGGATGCTGTGCCTCTCGGCGCGCAGCCCCGAGACGTTGCGCGAGCTGATTGCGCGGTACGTCGCATATCTGGAGACGACCGCGGATTCCTGGGCGGCGATCTGCTACACCGCGGGAGTCGGGCGCGACCACGGCTCGCATCGGATCGCGGTGACGGCAGCCTCGGCGCGCGACGCGGCAGCGAAGCTTCGTTTGGGCGAGTATCTGGCGGGCGTAGTGTCATCGCATCCGGCGCCGAAGTTGTGTTGGATTGTCGCGACCGACGGCGATGCCGAGCGGTGGAGGGCTGCGGGGTTTGAGCCTGACGCCGTGCAAGGACCGGCAGCGATCGCCGCGCGTTACGGAGTTTCCTGCGTAGACCGCGCACCGGAAGGCTCGGTGGTCGTCGACTGTCGCGAGCCGGTGGACGCGGCGCGGTTGTACGTCGCGGGTTTCACCGGGAATTGGGGCGCGCCGCTACGAAAAGTGCGCCTGCCGAACTCAGTTTTCCAGCGGCGACGCTTCTGGGCGTCCGACGATCTCTGGGAACTTGGTGAGTCGTACTTGTCGGAGCACCGGATCGGACACGAGGCCGTCCTACCGGGCGCGTGGTTTGTTGCCCGCGGGCTGGAGCGAGCGGAGGCGATCCGCAACGTCGTGTTCCAACGCCGCGTCAAGCTCGACGCTTCGGTCACGGTTGAAGCGCACGAGGCGGGCGGCCGGTGGATATTCCGCAGCGGCGACGAAGCAGCGAGCCTCGAACTGACGACCGGCGGTGATCCGGGCCGGGCCTGGACGCCGGCTGGGCCGTTGATCGCGACTACCGAAGAGCACGTCGCGCGCGCCGAGGCGCTGGATGTCCAGATCGGGCCTTCCTTCCGTGGGATCGCGGAGATTCGCGGCGGCGGTCGCGAGTACTTCGCCAGGATCGCGCGCCAGGCGAGCCTGGTCGCCGATGGCCCGTGGCATCCCGCGATTCTCGACGCCTGTCTCCAACTCTGCGGATACCTCGCCGACGGCGCGTGGATTCCGGCAGCGATCGACCGCGTGACGGCCTTTGCCTCGGCCCCGGACGAGTTCTGGTGCCGCGCGGAACTGATCGAGTCGGCTGACGGTGTGATGCGCGCCAACGTCGACTGCCGCGACCTGGACGGACGGCCGCTGCTCGCCATAGAAGGCGCGGTGTTCCGCCGCGAGCGGCGCGACTGGTTCTACGCGATCGAGTGGGAACCGAGCGAAGTCGGCGGCCGGCGTACCGCTCCGGCGGCGCTGGTGTGCGAAGGAGAGCGCTCGATCGCCGAGCTCCAGGAGTTCCTGCGCGGAATCGAAGGCGAGCGGGAGGTCTGGTTCGTTGGCGACCGCGCGACGGCGGAGTGGTGGGGCCTCTGTTCGACCATCGGGCCGGAGAATCCGGGATTGCACGTGCGGCGCGCCGAGGGTCCGGCTGCCGAAATCCGCGCGTTGCTCGAGCGGGGATCTACCGAGGACGAGTTCGTCTGGCGCAACAGCCAGTGGCAGTCACCGCGATTGAAGCCGATCTCAACCGACCGCGAGTGGCGTCCCCGCGCCGACGGCTCGTATCTCATCACGGGCGGGACGGGCGGCATCGGCATGGCTGTCGCCGAGTCGCTGCTGGCGCGCGGAGCAAAGAACGTGGTGCTCGCCTCCCGCAGGCCGCCGGGCACGCCGCTGCTCTCGGGCATGGAGTGGGTCGAGGCCGACGTGTCGCGTGAAGCGGACGTCGCACGCGCGATCTCGTCGTGCCGCGATTTACGTGGTGTGTTCCACGCGGCCGGCGTGGTCCGCGACGGGCTGTTCCTGGGTATGAGCCATGAGAATTGGCGCGCGGTGATGGCCCCGAAGCTCGACGGCGCGCGCTATCTGGACCGCCTCACCCGCGGCCTCTCGCTCGATTGCTTCGTCCTGTTCAGCTCGATCTCGGCGTACATGGGCGCGGCGGGGCAGGCGAATTACGCCGCGGCGAACGCGGGACTGGACGCGCTCGCTGAGGCGCGTTTCGGCGCCGGGCTGCCGGCGTTAAGTGTAAATTGGGGCGCGTGGGGCCAGGTCGGGATGGCCGCCGCGATGGGCGAGACGGGGACGCGGCGGCTGGAGCAGCTCGGGATCGAAGCCATGTCGCCCGCGCAAGCTTGCGACGCGCTGTGGCGCGCCATGGCGATCGGCCGGCCGCAAATCACCGTGATGCCGCCGGTGAAGTGGGAGCGCCTCATCGCGAAGTTGTATCCGCACGGAGCGCCGTCGCGGCTGCGCGGGTTCGCGCGCCGGCAGACGGCCGTCGCGGCCGCGGCGGAATCCGGCGGAGTGGTCGAGCGCGTCCAGCGCATCGCGGCGGGGATCATGGGCTCTGCGCCGGAGTTGGATCGTCCGCTCTTGAGCGCGGGTTTCGATTCGCTCATGGCGATGGAAATGCGTGCGGCGCTCTCGAAATCGATGGGCGTCAATGTGCCGGTCAGCCGTTTTCTGACGGGCGCCACGATTCGGGAATTGGCGGCGGAGTGCAGTCGGCTCGAGCCGCAGGTTGAGCGGGAACGGTTCGAGATATGAGCGCGCGGGAACTGCTATCGGAACTGGAAGACCTCGGGGTGCGGCTCACTTCGGCGGAGGGTCGGATCTCGGTATCCGCGCCCCCGGGCGTGTTGACCGCTGGGCTACGGGATCGACTCAAGGAACACAAACAGGAATTGCTGGCGGCGCTGTCCGATAATCTCGGATCGTTTCCGCTGACCGATATCCAACAGGCTTATCTCGTCGGACGCACGGCGGAGATGCCGCTGGGCGGCGTCGGCTGTCATTATTACTGTGAGTTCCGCACGCCGAAGCTGAACGCGCCGCGTCTCGAGTGTGCGTGGCGGAGGGTGATTGAGCGTCATCCGATGCTCCGCGCCGTGATGCGAGAAGACGGGACGCAGATCGTCCTGACGAGTGTTCCCGAATGGCGCCTGCACATCGACGATCGCGATCCCCTCCTGATCCGCGAAGAGATGGCGCACGCCTCGTTCGATCCGTCGCGTTGGCCGCTGTTCGACATCCGAGTGTCCGCGCAGGGCGTGCATTTCGGGTTCGACCTGCTCGCAGCCGACGCAGCGGGGATTCGCCGGCTGTTTCAGGATTGGCGCGACTTCTACGAGGACCCCGAACGGCCTCTCGACGCGCCTACATTCACGTTCCGCGACCACGTGCTTGCCGCGCGCGCCGAAGAGCGGACAGCGGAGTTCGCCGAGGACTTGAAGTACTGGACGGAGCGCCTGCCGCATTTGCCCGGGCCGCCGGAACTGCCGCTCGCCCGCGCCCCGGAGAAAGTGACGCGCCCACGCTTCGAGCGCCGCACCGAAGTCTTCGGCCCCGACGAGTGGAAGCGGCTGCAAGCGACGGCGGCGGAGTGGCAGGTGACGCCTTCGGTCCTGATCTGCGCGGCGTTCGCGGAGACTCTCGGGCGCTGGTCGCGGCAACGGCGAATGACGTTGACCCTGACGCGATTCGCCACGCATCCCGAGGCGCGCGACGTGGTCGGCGACTTCACGTCGACGGTGCTGCTGGAATGCGCCGGACGCGGCGAGTCGCTGCACGAGCGTGCAGCGGAATTGCAGCGGCGGTTGGCGGTCGATTTGGAACACGCTCGCGTGAGCGGCGTGCGCGCGTTGCGCAGTGCAGGCGGCGCAGCCCCGTCGTACGGCTTCCCGGTGGTGTTCACGAGCGCGCTCGGGCATCGCGGCGGCGACGCGTTGAGCTGGCTCGGCGAAGCCGTTTACACGCTCACCGAGACGCCTCAGGTCTGGCTCGATCATGTGGTAGTCGAGGACGCGGGATGTCTGGTCCTGAGTTGGGACGCGGTCGACGAACTGTTCCCCGCGGGACTGCTCGACGACATGTTCGCGGCCGAATGCCGGCTGCTGCGCAATCTCGAAGGCGGCGACTGGCTGTTCTCCGCCGAGCAGCTTGCGGAGCGCGCGTCGTGGAATGCGACGGCGGGGCCACTGCCGTGCGGACTGCTCTACGACGGCCTCGCGGGTGTCACCGCCGACCGTATCGCCGTGATCGACTGCGAACGCGCACTGACTTTCGGCGAGCTCGACGAGCAGGCGCGGCGGCTGGCACACCGGTTGGTACGCGACGGCATGCGGCCAGGCGATCGTGTGGCGATCGTGCTAGCGAAGGGCTGGCGGCAGGTGGTCGCGGTGCTCGGGACCTTGTACGCGGGAGGCATCTACGTCCCGATCGACCCCGAGACGCCGGCGGCGCGAGTCGCGCGGCTGCTGGAGCGCGTCGAACCAGCCGCGGTCCTGGACTCGCTGGAATGGGACGATACGGGCGATATGCTCGCGGAGTTTGTCCCGCGCGACGCTGGCGACCCCGCGTATATCATTTTCACCTCGGGCTCGACTGGTGAACCGAAAGGCGTCGTCATCGACCATCGCGGCGCCCGCAATACGATCGACGATGTCAGCGCTCGCATCGACGCGGGACCCGCCGACCGTGTCCTGTCGCTCTCGGGCCTGCATTTCGATCTCTCGGTGTGGGACATCTTCGGTGTCCTCAGCGCGGGCGGCGCGGTCGTGCTGCCCGACCCGCGCCGAGGCGCCGATCCCGAGCATTGGCTGGATCTGATCGAGCGCTACGAAGTGACGATCTGGAACACCGTCCCGGCGTTGCTGCGGATGGTGGCGCACGGACGGCTCGATTCGCTTCGCGCCGTGATGCTCTCCGGCGACTGGATTCCTCCTGCGCTCATCGACGAAGTCCGAACCGCGGCGCCGCATGCCCGGCTGATCGGCATGGGCGGCGCGACCGAGGCGTCGATCTGGTCGATCTGGCACGACATCGGCGACCTGGACCCCGACTGGCCGAGCATCCCGTACGGGCGGCCGATGCGCAATCAGACTTTCCACGTCCTGGACGCGGAGATGTCGCCATGTCCGGTGTGGACGCCGGGGCAGCTATATATAGGTGGGATCGGCTTGGCGCAGGGCTATTGGCGTGCCCCGCAGCGCACGGCGGCGCAGTTCGTGACACATCCGTGCACGGGCGAGCGTCTCTACGCCACAGGCGACCTGGGGCGCTATCGACCGGGCGGCGTGATCGAGTTCCTCGGACGCGAGGACCACCAGGTCAAGATCCAAGGACATCGCATCGAACTGGGCGAGGTCGAAGCGGCTCTGTGCCGGCATCCGCTAATCGAGCACGCGGTGGCCGTCGCGAAGGGCGAGACCTTCGGGCCGCGCCGGCTGGTGGCGTACGCGGTGGCGACGCCGTGCTGGTCGCCCGCGGTCGATCCGGACATCGTGCTGGATCGCGGCGCCCGCGTGGAACGGCGGCTGGCGTTGCATCGGCGGCAGGAAACGGCAGAGATCGCGTTGCCGGAGACTGACGGCAGTGGGCCGGCACGGCGGAGCGTACGTCGCTTCGCGCAGGAGACTGTATCGAGGGAAGGGCTCGCAGCGCTGTTGCGCTGTCTGGGTCCTATTGCGACGGACGCGTCCGGATTGCCGCGCTATCGCTACGCCTCCGCAGGACATCTTTATCAGGTCGGCGCCTACGTGCATTGCGCGCGGGTCGACGGGCTCTCGGGGTTCTATCGCTACGCTCCAGGGGCGCACGGGCTCGACGCGGTGGCCGGTGGATCGCCGGCCCGCTGGCATGCGGCCGAGAATGCCGCGATGGCTGCGGAAGCCGCCTTTAGCATTTATCTCGTCGCGGACCTCGCCGCGGTGCGCGCATTTTACGGCGACCGCGCGCTCGAGTTCTGCCTGCTCGAAGCGGGCTACATTGGGCACGCGTTGATGATCGAGGCGGAAGCGCGGGGACTTGGGCTTTGCGCGATCGGCGCTATGGACACGGCCGCGGCGAGCGCCGCGATGCGCCTCGGACCCGGGCTTGAGATCGTCCACAGTTTTGTCGGCGGCGTTCCGCTGGAAGCCCCGGCGCATGAGCCGGTGAGCCCGTCGTCGCTGCGGGCACATTTACAGGGCGAACTGCCGGCGTACATGGTCCCGTCGAATATCGTGATGCTCGACGAGCTGCCGCTGACGGCGAACGGGAAGGTGAATCGCGCCGCGCTCCCGGACCCGGCCGCAGTCGCGGTGGAAGCTCCGGCGGATGAAGCCGTAGCCTGGCTGGCGGACCTCGTGAGGGAAGTCCTCGGCGGCGCGCCCGTCGATCCGCGCGCGAACTTCTTTGAGATCGGCGCGACGAGCCTGCACCTGGTTCAACTGGCGCGGCGTCTGGAAGCTGCGGGAAAACGGGTGGCGATCACCGACCTGTTCCGCAGTCCGAGCGTGAATGAGTTGGCGCGGCATCTGGCGCGCGGCGCCGATTCGGTGCGCGATGAAGCATTGGCGCGGGGGCGCGAGCGGCGGGTGGCGCGGCGCGGAAAGGCCGAATGAGCGCGCTGCCGCCGGATTCCATCGCGATCGTCGGTCTGTCGATCCGCGCGCCGGGCGCCACGGACGCCGCGTCGTTCTTCGCCAATCTGCGCGCCGGAGTCGACTCCATCTCGCGCTTCACTCGCGCGGAACAACTGGAGCGCGGTGTGCCCCGCGAGATCGTCGACGATCCGCGTTACGTGGCCGCGGGCGGGGTGCTCGACGGCATCGAGTATTTCGACGCGGGCTTCTTCGGGTTGAGCGCGCGGGAAGCCGAGTTGACCGATCCGCAGCAGCGGATCTTCCTCGAACTCGTGTGGCACGCCCTGGAGGACGCCGGTGTCGACCCCGGCGCGGCGGACCGCGTCGTGGGGCTGTTCGCCGGCTGCAGCATGAGCCGCTACCTGTTGCTGCACGCGGCGCCGCAGACGGACGCCGTGGGGTCGGTCACCAACCTCCTGGCGCTCGTCGGCAACGATAAGGACCACATCGCGACGCGCACCGCGTACCTACTGAATCTCCGCGGCCCGTGCGTGAATGTGCAAACGTCGTGCTCCACGTCGCTGGTCGCGGTACATCTGGCGTGCCAAAGTTTGCTGGCGCGGGAGTGCGATTGTGCCGTCGCGGGCGCGGCCTCGATCCAGTTGCCGCAGGGGCACGGGTATTTTCACGAGCCCGGCGGGATCACGTCGGCGGACGGCGTTTGCCGGCCCTTCGACGCGGCTGCGGGTGGGACGGTATTCGGCAGCGGCGCAGGCGCCGTCGTGCTGAAGCGCGCCGAGGACGCCGTGCGCGACGGTGACCGGATCTACGCACTCATCCGCGGTTCCTCTATATATAACGATGGCGCGCGGAAGGCCGGATACTCCGCGCCGGCCCATGACGGGCAGGTACGAGCGGCGGCGACGGCGTTGGCGGTGGCGGGCGTCGACGCGGCCGGCATCGACTACGTGGAGTGTCACGGTACCGGGACCGCGCTCGGCGACCCGATCGAGATCGCCGCGCTGTGGGAGGCGTTCGGCGGGGGCTCCGCCTGGATCGGGTCGGCGAAGGCGAACGTCGGGCACCTGGAGTGCGCGTCCGGAATCGTGGGGCTGATCAAGACGGCGCTGGCGTTCCACGAGGAGTGGCTGCCCGCATCGCTGCACTTCGAAAGCGGAAATCCACGGATCGCATTCGAAGGCTTCCGTGTGCTGACCGAGGGTCGGGCATGGACGCGCGGGTCGCGGCTGCGGCGTGCGTGTGTGCACTCCCTGGGGATCGGCGGAACGAACGCGCACGTGGTGCTGGAAGAGGGTCCTACGACGCCGACGGCGGCCCGGGGCGAAACGGTGCTGTGTCTTTCGGCGCGCGATTCCTTGGCCCTGCGTGCAATGGCATCGGAGTATGAGACGTGGCTGCGGACTCAACCGGAGGCGCGGTGGGGCGCGATCTGCGCTGCGTCGCGGGCAAGGCGCGCGCGCCTGGAGGAGTGGGTCGCGATCGAGGCTCGAAGTTGCGCGGAGGGCGCGGATCGGTTGCGCGAGTGGCTGGCAGGCGGCGCAGTCTCGAAGGTCGAAAGCCGCGGGAGCGGTCCAGCGGCACACGTGGACCTGCCGCGCTATCCGTTCCAGCGCAAGCGGTATTGGATCGAACGTGCTCGTCCGAGGACGGCGATGCGCGGCCGGCAGCGTGAAGTGATCTACGAGACGACGTTCGCGCCCGCCGACCCGGGTTGGCTCGACGGTCACGTCGTGAGTGGCGCGGTGACACTGCCCGGCGCGGCGTTCATTGAGATGGCGCTGGCAGCGTCAGGGTCTGCAGCGCTGTCCGATGTGGAGTTCGTGCAGCCCGTCATTGTGAATGGCCCGGTGACGCTGCGGACGCGTGTGGCGGGCGAGTCGTGGGAGATATCCGGCGACGATGGTGTGTGCGCGCGCGGCAAAGTCGCGTCAGCGGGCGCCGTCGACTCGGCGCCGCTCGATATCGCGGGAGAGGACCAGGCGGAGTTGCTGTACGGGCGCGCAGCGGCCTCGGGCGTGGAGTACAGCGGCGCCATGCGGTCGGTGCGGGCCTGGCGCGCCGAGGGGAATCACGCCAGCGCGCGAGTCGAACTCCCGGCCGACGTCGCGGCGTCGGAATACACCGTGCATCCGGCGCTGCTGGACGCGTGCTGGCAAGTGGCCGGGGCGCTGCTAGCGGAATCGGGCACCTGGGCGCCGGCGGCAGTCGGCCGGATTTCTGTCTACCGCCCGGGCGTTCGTTCGGGACGATGCGATGCCGAGGTCGTGAACGGAGCCGCGTCAGCGCGGTTGTGGGACGACGACGGGACGTTGGCGCTCGCGATTGACGGCCTGTGCTTCCGGCGGCTGCGGGGCAGGGACTGGCTCTACGAGCCGGTGTGGGTGGAACAGCCGCTGACCGCGGCGGCGATTGCGGCGTCCGTGACCACGCAGGCGGTCTCGGTCGAGGGCTTGCGCCAGCGGACGGACCGCGCGTGCGCGATGTTCGCTTCCCGAGTGAACGGGAACGTCCCGGAGCGGTACGCGCCTCTGATGAAGCGGCTGCGAGCGCTGCCGCGGGCCGACGGGGAGGCCGTGGCGTACTGTCGGGAGCAGGCCGCAGCCGACCCGGAATTCGCGGGACAGTGGCGGCTGATCGAGCGTTGCGGCTCGGCGTTGCCGGCCGTGCTGCGCGGAGAGGTGGACCCGCTCGAAGTGGTCTTCGGCGGCGCGGAAGAGGTGTATCGCGAATCGCCGGTAAGCCGCGCGTTGAACCAGATGCTGGCGGAAGCGGCTCGGCTGTGCGGCGCCTCGCGCGTGCTGGAGATCGGCGCCGGAACCGGCGCGTCGACTCCGCGGCTCGACGCTGAGTACTGGTTCACCGACGTCTCGCCAACTCTGATAGAGCGCGCTCGGCAACGCTTCCCGGAAGCGCGGTTCGCAACGCTGGATATCGCCCACGATCCGGTGGCCCAAGGCTTCGACGCGGCGTCATTCGATCTCGTGATCGCCGCACACGTGCTGCATGCGACGCCGGACCTGCGCGAGACGCTGCGGCATGTCCGCAAGTTGCTACGCCCCGGCGGGCGGCTGTTGCTGCTGGAGACCGTCGAGCCGCAGGCGTGGCTCGACCTCACCTTCGGCCTGACGCCGGGATGGTGGTCGGGGACGGACCGGGAACTGCGCGGCGGATATCCGCTGCTTTCGGCGAGCGCCTGGATCGACGTGCTCGCGGGGGCGGGCTTCGATGCGGCGGCGACTATCGGCGCTGGCGGGACCGCGCTGATCGTCGCCGAAGCGCGGACGATCCCGGACGAGTGGGACGCGATCGGCCCCGCGGATCTGCGCCGCGAACTGGAAGCCCACGGGCTGCGGATTCGCGCGCGGGCGAAGTCCGCCGTCGATCTGCGGGCGTTGGCGTCGAATGACGTGATTGACTTATGCCACGGCGCGATGGAAATCGCGGCGGGCGGGCTTCGGCGGTTGGTGTTCCTCACCAGAGACGACGCGGCCGGCAGCGCGTTGCGCGCTCTGGCGCAGACGATTCGGCTCGAAGTGCCGGAGACACGGATATCTTGCATCGTGCTCGACGACGCCTGGGACGCAGTCGTGGAAGAACTGCTGCGGCAGGCGCCCGAGGACCGGGTCGCGCTGCGCGGCGGGAAGCGCTTCGTCGAGCGGTTGCGCAAGCTGGAGCCTCGGACTCCGGGCGCCACATGGTCGCGAGTGGCGCAGGAGCCGGGTCGCGGCGAGGTAGCAATCGAGGTCGTGGCCGCGGGACTGAATTTCCGTGACGCACTTCGTGACGCGGGTGTCTATCCGGCGGCCGCGGGGGAACCGGGCGGCGAGTGCAGCGGAATCGTCCGCGCTGTTGGCGCGGGCGTCGAGGGAATTTCGGTTGGGGACGAAGTGATCGCGGCGGCGGAAGGTTCGCTGGCCTCGCACGTATGCGCCCGCGCGGATCTGGTCGTGCGGCGTCCTGCGAACGTGCCCGCGTTGGCCGCGGCGGGAATTCCGATCGCGTGGCTCTCCGCCGATTACGCGTTGCAAGATCTGCGAGCCGGACAGACGGTGCTGATCCACGCCGCGACCGGCGGCGTCGGATTGGCTGCGCTGGAACTGGCGCGGGCAGCCGGCGCGACGATCGTTGCCACCGCGGGGTCGGAAGAGAAACGCGCATACTTGCGGTCGCGCGGCGTCGAACGAGTCTACGATTCGCGGAGCACGGCGTTTCGCGAACTGCGGAACGTCGACGCAGTCGTGAATTGCCTGGGAGGCGACGCAATCGCAGCGGGCTTCGACGTCCTGGCGCCGGGCGGACGCTTTGTCGAACTGGGACGGATCGGGATTTGGAGGGCAGAAACGGCGCGGGAGTATCGCGCTGACGTGCGCTACGAAGTGATCGCGCTCGACGAGACGCTCGCGAGGCGACCCGCTGAGGCCGGTGAACGGCTGTCCAGATTGGTTGCGCGGATTGCGGCAAGAGAGCTGCAATTGCCTCCGCTGCACATCTTCCCGGCATGCGAGCTCTCGCAGGCGTACGACTTCATGCGGCGCGCGCGGCACATCGGCAAGATCGTGGTGCGAGCTCCGCAGCGCCGCTTCACGGCCCGTCCGGACGCGACGTACCTGATCACGGGCGGCACCGACGGACTCGGACTGCGGACCGCGAAATGGCTGACGGAACGCGGGGCGCGGCATGTCGTATTGGCGGCGCGGCGCGCGCGCGACGTGGGCTATCGGACCATCGTCTGCGATACGCGCGACGCGGAGTCGGTGCGCGCGATGCTGCGCGAAATCGATGCGACCATGCCGCCGCTCGCGGGTGTCATTCACGCCGCGGGCATCCTGCGCGACCACGCCTTCGCCGGGTTCCCGGCGGATGCATTCGAGGACGTGGTGCGCACGAAGGTGGTGGGCGCTCAGGTGCTGGACGAGGAGCTGGCCGGCCGTCCGCTGGACTTCTTCGTCTGCTACTCGTCGGCAGGCGCGCTGCTGGGCTCGGCGGGGCAGGCCAACCACGTCGCCGCCAACGGCTATCTCGACGGACTCTGCCGCGCGCGGCGTCGCGCCGGACGTCCTGCGCTGACGGTGAATTGGGGCGCCTGGAGCGAAATCGGGTCGGCGGCCGGTGAGGACCTCGCTGCGCGGCTGGCGCAGCGCGGCATGCGTCGCATCGCTCCCGACGCTGGAATCGCCACGCTCGAATCGATGCTTTGCGACGAGGTCGTACAGGCCGCCGCATTGCCCGCCGATTGGGCCACCTACTTCCGAACGGAGCCAAGCCCGTCGCGATTGGTCGAAACTCTACGACCGGCGCGCGCGGCGTCGAAGCCGTCGCCGGCTCCGGCGGAAAAGCCCGCGAACCTGCGAGAACAATTCGAGGCCGTCGCCGAGGAGCAGCGGCGACAATTCCTGGTCGCGGCCGTGTGCGCGGAAGCGGCTCGCGTGCTCGGCGCACGGGCGCCTATGCCCGACGAACCGCTCGGCGACGCGGGCCTCGACTCGTTAATGGCGATCGAGCTGCGCGCGCGGCTGGCTGCGGCCACGGCCCTCTCGCTCCCGGTCACGTTGCAATTCAACTATCCGACGGCCGCGGCGATCGCCGACTACCTCCTGTCGCAGTTGCAGCCCGCGGCCGAGAATGACGAAGCGATGCTCGCGGACATGCTCGAGCGCGAGTTGCGGGAGATCGAGACGATATGAGCGCGCGGCCCGACACCACGCGCCTCCTCGAGCAGGCGCTCGGCGAACTTCGCCGCTTGCGCTCTCGCGTGACGGAACTGGAAGCGGAGCGGCGGCCGCCGATCGCCATCGTCGGGATTGGCTGCCGCTTTCCGGGTGGCGCGAATTCGCCGGAGTTGTTCTGGGAACGGCTGGAGTCCGGCGCCGACCTCGTGCGGGAAACGCCCGCGTCGCGATGGGGCGCAGAATACTACGATCCCGTCCCGGGGACGCCCGGCAAGATGTATTCGAACGCCGGCGGCTACCTCGACGAGATCGACCGTTTCGACGCGGCGTTCTTCGGCATCTCGCCGACCGAGGCCGCAGGCATGGACCCGCAGCATCGCCTGCTGCTCGAGGTTGTGTGGGAGGCGCTCGAGGACGCGAACATCCCGCCTCCGCAGCTTGCCGGCGCGCCAGTCGGCGTCTTCACCGGCATCTGTACGAGCGACTATTTCACGCTGCGTATCATGGGCAGCGAGCTCACCGACGTGGACCCACGCTTCGCGACAGGCGTCTCGGCCAGTGTGGCCGCGGGGAGGATCGCGTACCATCTGGGTCTCAAGGGTCCGGCGCTCTCGGTGGATACCGCGTGCAGTTCGAGCCTGGTTGCCGTGCATCTGGCGGTCGAGAGCTTGAGGCGCGGCGAGTGCGACGTCGCGGTCGCAGCGGGCGTGAACGCGATCCTATCGCCGTTCTCGACCATCGCGCTTTCGGCGGCGCGCATGCTGTCCCCGGACGGCCGGTGCCACACCTTCGACGCCGCGGCGAACGGCTTCGTGCGGGGCGAGGGCTGCGGTGTTGTCGTCTTAAAACGCCTCGCCGACGCGATCGCGGCTGGCGACCCGATCCGCGCCGTGATCCGCGGATCGGCGGTGAATCAGGACGGGCGCACCAGTAGCCTGACCGCGCCGAACGGGCCGTCGCAGGAGCAGGTGATTCGTGCGGCGCTGCGCGATGCGGGTGTGAGCACGGCGGAGATCGGCTACGTCGAAGCACACGGAACCGGCACGGCGCTCGGCGACCCGATCGAGATGAACGCGCTGGTCAACGTCTTCTGCGCCGATCGCGAGAGGCCGCTGGTGGTGGGGTCGGCCAAGACCAACATGGGCCACCTGGAGGCCGCGGCCGGCATCGGCGGTCTCATCAAGACAGCGCTGGCTCTCGAGCACGCGACCATTCCCCCACACCTGCATTTCGAGCGGCCGAATCCGCACCTCGACCTTGAGGGCCGGCCGGTACGGATTCCGGTGGTCGCCGAGGCGTGGTCCGGGAAAAGGATGGCGGGTGTCAGTTCGTTTGGGATGAGCGGCACCAACGCGCACGTTGTGCTGGAACAGTGGGCGGCGCCGGCGGAGCAGGCGTATGACGGTCCTGCGTTGCCGCTCGTGATCTCGGCGCGGACCGCCTCGGCGCTGCGGGAACAGGCGGAACGGTGGGCGGAGTTTCTGGAGCGCGCTGCGCCGAACGAGGCCGAGGTGGCGTGCACGGCGGCATGGGGTCGCGCGCGGTTTGAGCATCAAATCGTGGTGGCTCCCGGGGATTGGGTCGCGCGTCTCCGCGAGTTTGCGCGAGGGGGCGCGGCGCCAACCACCGACGTCGATTTGGCGGCGATCCCGAAGCGACGCGGGGTCCGGGTGCCGCACTACGCGTTTCAGCGCGAGCGGTATTGGATCGACGTCGCGCAGCCCGTCAGCGCGCCCGATTGGTTGCAGGAAGTGCGTTGGGTCCCGACGGATGAATCTTTGCCCGCGAGCGGGGTGGTTCACACGGTCTCGACCGACGCGTCGTTGGACGAGGTCTGCGCCGGGACCGTTGCCGCGGCGCAACGGGCGATCGCGCTCGGCGAGGAACTGACAATCGTCACCGGCGCCGGCCAGTGGCAGCGCGCAGCCTGGGGAATTGCGGCGGCGGTGGGGGCGGAACACCCGGAGACGAAGGCCGTGGTCGTCGAAGGCGGGCGCCGCGTCAAAGCGCAATTGACGCCGGCAAACGCGCGCGGAACGGCGGACTTCGGCGGCGGCGCATGGTTGGTGACTGGGGCAACCGGCGCGCTCGGAAGAGAAGCCGCGCGCTGGCTTGTCGACCGCGGTGTGCGCCGTCTTGTGCTCCAAGGCCGGCGCGCGGAGATGAACGAGCCCATCGCTGGCGCTGCGGTCGAGTACATCGCGATGGATCTCGCGCGGCAGGGCGCCGGAAAGGAACTGGCGGCGCGGGCAGGCACGCTCTCGGGCTGGATCCACTGCGCGGGCGAGCTTGCCGACGCCCTGATTTCCGACTGGAGGCCCGAGGATTGCGCGCGGGCCACCGGAGCCAAGGCGCGGGCCGCTTGGGAGCTCTATGAGGCGCTGAAGGGTCGCGGCCTGCGGCGCATGATCCTGTATTCGTCGACCGCGTCCGTGATGGGGTCGGCGGGGCAGGCCAGCTACGCGGCGGCCAACGCGCTGCTCGACGCCTTGGCGTGGCATGGCCGCGCGCACGGCGAAAACGTGGTCGCGGTGAACTGGGGTCCGTGGGCGGGCGCGGGGATGGCCTCCGCCCTACGCGAAGACCGCCTGGAGCGCGCCGGTCTGCGCCGTCTCTCGCCGAACGATGGGCGTCGGGTCCTGGATGCCGCGATGGTGTCGGATGCGGCGCAGCTGCTGGCCGCGCCGCCGCGGGAAAAGATCGCCGCGACGACGTACGACCTTCGCGCGAAGGTGCGCGAATTGATCGGCGGAACGGTGGACGATCGGCAGCCGCTCTCCGACGCGGGGCTCGACTCGCTCATGGTGATCGAACTGCGGAACTGGTTGATGGAGCGGACGGGCCGGACGCTCCCGGCCACGCTGCTGTTCGACTACCCGACGATCGAGAAGTTGGAAGCCTTCCTTAATATAGAAGGGACGACGGAAGCGCCGGAGCGGGCCGCGAAGGCGAGCGGCATCGATGCAGTCGCGATTGTCGGCATGGGCTGTCGCTTCCCCGGCGGCGCGGACACGCCCGATCGGTTCTGGGATCTGCTGCGCAACGGCGTCGATGCAATCGGCCGCGTGCCGCGCGATCGCTGGGATGCCACCACGTACGACGACGCGGGCGCGGGCTTCGGCGGGTTTGTGGACGGCATCGCGGAGTTCGATCCGCAGTTCTTCGGGATCTCGCCGCGCGAGGCTGCGTCCATGGATCCGCAACAACGACTGCTGCTCGAGGTGACGTGGCATGCGTTGGAAGACGCCGGGATCGCGGCGGACGCGCTTCGCGACAGCGCGGTCGGCGTCTTCGTGGGCGCGGGCGCGAACGAGTACGCAAAGCTCGCCGGCGCGGATGCGATTCGGAATGGCTACTTTGCAACGGGCAATGCGGGCAGCGTGCTCGCGGGCCGGCTCGCGTACACCTACGGTTGGACGGGGCCGGCGCTGGTCGTCGACACCGCGTGCAGTTCGAGCCTCGTCGCACTTCACCTGGCCGTCGAAAGTCTGCGCCGTGACGAGTGCGCCCTCGCCGTCGCTGCCGGTGTCAACGCGATCCTCACCCCGGAAACGTCGATCTCGCTCTCGGCCGGTCGTATGCTCGCGCCCGATGGCCGCTGCAAAGCGTTCGGCGCGGCGGCGGACGGCTACGTCCGCGGCGAGGGCTGCGGCGTCGTAGTCCTGAAGCGGCTCGCCGACGCGGTGCGGGACGGTGATCGGATCGCCGCCGTCATCTTGGGAAGCGCGGTCAATCAGGACGGACGCAGCGCGAGCCTGACCGCGCCGAGCGGCCGGTCGCAGGAGGCCGTGCTACGGCGCGCGCTCGACCAGGCCGGCGTCCGGCCGGAGGAGGTCGGGTACTTCGAAACGCACGGGACCGGGACGAGCCTCGGCGATCAAATCGAAGTGGCGGCGATCCGCGGGGCCTACGCAGGCGCATCGCTTCGCATCGGCAGCGTGAAGACGAATATCGGCCATCTCGAAGCGGCAGCAGGCATCGCGGGCCTCATCAAGACCGCGCTGGCGATCGAGCATGGCGCCATTCCTCCGACGCTGCATCTGCACGAATGGAACCCCATGCTGCCGGCGGAAGATGACTCGGTCCGCGGCGCGCGCGCGTTCGAACCGCTGACGGCGCGATGCGCGGCGGTCAGTTCGTTCGGCTTCAGCGGGACCAACGCCCACGCGGTGCTGGCCCGCGCGGACGTCGTGGCGTCCGGATTGGCGCACGGCGTCGGCGTGCTGCCGATCTCGGCGGCGAGTGTGGCGTCGCTGCGTGAGATGGCGCGGCGATGGGTCGAGTGGCTGCGGGCATCGCGCGATCCGTGGCCGGCGCTGTGTTGGAGCGCTCAGACGGCGCGCAGCCATGCCATGCATCGGTTGGCCGTGACCGCCTCGACAGCCATGGAGGCCGCCGATGCGCTGGAGCGCTGGGTCTCCGGCAACGTGGACGCGGTCGCGCACGGCGTCGTCGAGCAGCGCCACGGCCGGTACGAAGGCGGCGATCCGGCGACGCATTACGTTGCGGGCTGGGACGTCGCGTGGCAGCAGACGGCGGCCGGACGTCGCGCGGCGTGTCCGCTTTATGCGTTCGATAGCCAACGATGCTGGCACGAGGGCGAGAGGGTGGCGCATTTCGATCTGCCGTTCGCCGACGAGCACGTCGTCTATGGCGAGAAGGTCTGTCCTGGAGCGGCGCTGCTCGAGTTCGTTCGCGAATCGCGGGGCGCGTTGCCGTTGACGATCGACGAAATCGTCTTCGAACGCGCGATCGTGGGCGGAGGCGGCACGGTTGATGTCACGGTCGGTCCCGACGTGCGATTGACTCGCGATGGCGTGTTACACGCGACGGCGCGAGTGCGCAGCGGATTCCCGGAGCGGCCCGCCTCAACACCGGAAGAGTTCGGGGCCATCGAGGATGTTGCCGGCTTCTACGACCGTTTCGAGCGGCGCGGCATCCGTCTCGGACCGTCGTTCCGGTGCATTCGCGAATTGTGGCGCGGAGACGGGCGGTCGCGGGCCGTGCTGGCGCTACCGGCGAACACCCGCTACCTGTTTCCGCCCGGGCTGCTCGACTCGTGCCTGCAGGTCCTCGCCGGGGCCGGAGACGATTCCGCCGACGGCCCCAGCACCGTCCCCGTCGCCATGGACGAGGTCGTGTTCCTGCGCCGGCCCACGGCGAGGATGCGCTGCGAGGCGCGACTGTTGGAGCGCACCGCCATGTCGGCGGTCGGGAGCGTAACGCTGTGGAGCGATGACGGCGAACCGATACTGCATATCGGGCGCGTACATCTGCGAGCGGTGTTGGCAGAGGAACTCATCCGCGAGCCTGAGGCGGATTGGCTGTACCGGTCGGAATGGTCGACGGAGCCGCTCGTCGGCGAGAAGCCGGCGACGATCCTAACGTCCCGCGCGGACGCCGTCGAAGGCTGCTTGGAATTGGCGAAATTGGCGCGTACGGGCGCAACGTCGCCAGTTTGGCTCGTGACCGGCGGCCGCGATTCGGCGCAAGCCGCGCAGTGGGCTGCCGCCGGAGCGCTGGCCGCCGAGCATCCCGAGTTGCAACTCACTCGCGTCGAGGACGGGCAGCGGCTGCGTCGCTCCTTGACGCCGTATCCCGCGGCCGGCGCTCTGGCGGCGCCGGTCGGAGATGTGCGTCTCGGCTTGCGCGCGAAGGGATCGTTCGGCGACTTGTTCTGGGAGGCGACGCCGCCGCGTGAGTTGCGCGAGGGCGAGATCGAAGTCGAGGTGCTGGCCACCGGGTTGAACTTCCGCGACGTGATGCAGATCCGCGGACTCTATCCGGGCGACGCTGGGCCGCTCGGGTACGAATGCTGCGGCCGCGTGGTCGCGACCCGGGCGCCGGAGTTTCGCGAAGGCGACCTCGTGATGGGGATGGGCGCCGGATTCTTCGGCGCGAGGGCGCTGATCGACGCGAGGTTCGCCGCGCCCGTACCCGCCGGAATGGACGCTGCAACGGCCGCCACGATGCCGATCGCGTACGTTACGACGATCTGCTGCCTTCGCGAAACTGTCAAACCAAACGAGCGTGTTTTGATCCACGCCGCGGCCGGCGGTGTTGGCTTGGCGGCAGTGCACGTCGCGCAACGGCTCGGCGCCGAGATCGTCGCCACCGCCGGATCGGAAACAAAGCGCGCGTTCCTCCGCAGTTTGGGTATCCAAGAGGTCTACTCATCGCGGACCACGGAATTTGCGCGGACCCGCCCCGTGGACGTTGTGTTGAACTCGCTCACGGGTGAAACGTTGTCAGCGTCGGCGTCCGTCCTCGCGCCGGGCGGACGGTTCATCGAGATCGGGAAGCGCGAGATCCTTCCCGGCGCGGTCGCCTTCGCGCTCGACGAGGAAATGGCGCTACGGCCGGAACGGGTCGGCGCGGCGCTGCGGGAAGCGGCGACGTTCCCGCCTCTGCCGCGGCGCGTCTTCGCCGCGTCGCGAGTAGTGGAGGCTCTGCGGTATTTGGAATCCGCGCGCCACATCGGCAAAGTCGCGGTTTCGCGGCAACCCGGCTTCCAGCCGTCCGCGGACGGCGTCTATTGGATCACCGGCGGGACTGGAGCTTTGGGGCGTCGGGTCGCGGCGTGGCTGCGGGAGCGCGGCGCGCGCAAGATCGCGATCACGTCGCGGACCGGCGGCGATTTTCCCGGCGATGTCGCGGCGCCGGGCGAGGCGCGGCGCATCCTCGGCGAGATTGAGGCGCGGCGAGGACGGGTCGTTGGGATCTTCCACTGCGCCGGCGTACTCGACGACGGGTTGATGGAAGACATGAACGAGCGGCGCTTCCGCACGACCTTCGCCAAGTACGAGGCCGCGTGCGCGCTGCACGAGGCGACGCTTGACCGTGCGCTCGAATGCTTCGTCCTGTTTTCTTCGGCGGCCGCGATTGACGGCGCCGCGGGACAGGGCAACTACGCAGCCGCCAACGCCGCGATGGACGCTCTGGCGGAGGAGCGGCGCGCCATGCGTCTCCCAGCGCTCAGTATCCAGTGGGGTCCGTGGGACGAGGAAGGAATGGCGGCCCGGATGGACACCCGGCATCGCGAGCGCCTGCGCGATTCCGGCGTCGGCCTGCTCCCGCCTGCCGAGGCGATCGCCGCGCTCGATCGACTATTGGCCGATGGCGAAGGCGATACGGCCGTGGTCGCGGCGGTCCGTCTGGAGCGACGCGCATCGGCGACGGCCGTGCCGATCGCAGACGTGAAACTCGACCCGTCCAATCTTCGCGACTTCCTGCGAGTCGAGGCTGCGAAGCTGCTCGGGATGCCGGCGGAGGCGCTCGCCATGCTGCGCCCGCTCGCCGAACTTGGAATGGATTCGTTGGCGTCGATCGAATTCCGGACGCGCGTGAGCCAGGCGGTCGGCGAAGATCTGCCGGCGACCCTTCTATTCAACTACCCGGCGCTGGAGCCGTTGGCGCGCTATCTGGAAGAGCGCTTCTTTGCGCCGGTGGCGGCGGGTTCGGCCGAGGACGACTTGCTGCGGGAGCTCGAAGATGCCGGATACTGACCGCATCGAGAGCAGCGACGCGATGCGCCGCGCCATGCACGCCATCCGCGATCTCAAGCAGCGGCTGGAGCGCGCGGAGAGCGGAGGCCGGGAGCCGATTGCGGTGGTTGGGCTGGCGTGCCGATTTCCGGGCGCCGATTCGGCCGACGAGTTCTGGGCGCTCCTGCGGGAAGGCCGCGACGCTGTCGTGGAGGTGCCCGCCGAGCGGTGGGACGTCGACGAGTTCTACGACCCCGACCCCGCGACGCCCGGCAAGATGTGCTGCCGGCACGGCGGCTTCCTGCGCGGCGTGGACCGCTTCGATCCCGCCTTTTTCGGCATCTCACGGCGCGAGGCGGAACGCATCGATCCGCAGCACCGCCTGCTGCTCGAGCTCTCGTGGGAGGCGCTCGAAGACGCGGGAATTCCCGCCGCGGGCTTGAACGGCAGCGCGACCGGAGTGTTCGTCGGGATCGCCACTAACGACTACTCGTCGCTCCTGCTGCGGTCGGGGGATTTGTCCTCGATCGACGCATACACCAGCCTCGGGAACACCAAGAGCGCGGCGGCCGGGCGGATCTCGTACACGCTCGGGCTGCAAGGGCCGAGCATCGCGATCGATACGGCATGCTCGTCGTCGCTGGTGGCGGTGCACCTCGCGTGTCAGAGCTTGCGGACGGGCGAATCGTCGCTGGCGCTGGCGGCGGGCGTGAATCTCGTGCTGACGCCGGAGCTCTCCGTCAATTTCTCGCAGGCGCGGATGCTGGCGCCGGACGGCTGCTGCAAGACGTTCGACGCAGACGCCAACGGCTACGTGCGGGCGGAGGGCTGTGGGGTCGTTGTGCTGAAGCGGCTCGCGGACGCCGTACGCGACGGCGATCGAGTCCTGGCCGTGGTGCGTGGTTCGGCGGTGAATCAGGATGGCCGGAGCGCGGGCCTGACGGCGCCGAACGGGCCTGCGCAAGTCGCGGTGATTCGTAAGGCGCTGTCCATGGGCGGCGTGGAGGCGGACGCTGTCGGGTACGTGGAGGCGCACGGCACCGGCACGCCGCTGGGCGATCCGATCGAAGCGGCGGCGCTCGCCGAGGCTCTCGGCGCAGAGCGGACGCTCCGCATCGGCAGTGTCAAGACGAACATCGGACACGCCGAGACGGCGGCCGGGATCGCGGGCTTCATCAAGACGGTCCTGATGCTGCGGCACGCCGAGATCGCGCCCAGCCTGCACTTCCGTCGGTGGAATCCGGAGATCGCGGCGCGCGGCTTGGAAGTGCCGGTGCAACTTGCGCCGTGGGACGGACATCGCGTCGCGGGAGTGAGCTCGTTCGGTTTCACGGGAACGAACGCGCACGTGATCCTGGAAGAGGCGCCCGCGGCGCCGCCCGTGGAATCCGAAGACGGTCCCGCGACTCTGATCCTCTCGGCCCGGACGGCGGAGGCGCTGCGGACGGTCGCGGAGCAGTATGTGTCGTGGCTGACGGCGGCGGAGTTTTCGTTCCGCGATATTTGTTTCACGGCGGGACGGAAGCGGTCGTTGCTGGAGCGGCAGCTGGGCGTCACGGCGCGGGATGCGGTCGAAGCTGCGACCCAATTGCGCGCGTGGCTCGCGGGTGAGACGTCCCACGTATGGACGGGGAACGAGCAGGAACCGTTGCGCGCGGAGAGTCCCGAACTTGGGAATGCGGTGGCTCTCCCGTCGTATCCGTTCGACCGCGTGCGCTGCTGGCCTGAGGACGAAAGACTCGGCGGACGCTTGCGAGTCACGGGACCGGTCGGCGAGCATCGTGTGCGCGGCGAGGTCATCGTACCGGGCGCCTGGTACCTCGCGATGGCGCTCCAATCCCCGGGCATCTCCGCTCTCGCGAACGTCGCGTACGAACGGCCGCTGCGGATCGCACCCGGACGTCCGGTCGACGTAGAGATCGTGTTCGATGGCGCCGAGTGGGAGGTCCGCGCCGATGGCGAGCGCCACGCGACGGGACAGAGTGTCGCGGCGACGGACATCGCAGCGGCAAAGATGGATCTGCCGCAAACGTTCGAGATCAACGGCGACGACTTCTATTGCGGCCTGGCGGCGCGCGGCCTCGATCTCGGCCCAAGCTTCCGCTGGCTGGATGCTATCCACGTGGAGGACTCCACAGCGGTCGCGCGACTGCGTGCCGGCGGATCCTTGCGCGCGCCCGGGATGCTGGACTGTTGTTTCCAGTTGGCGGCCGCCGTGTCGCGCAGCGGCGAGAGCGCATTATTCCTGCCGATCGGGATCGAATCGATCGCCATCGTGGCGGAAGGCGCGCCGGCGTGGATGCGGTTCGAACATCGCGGCGTTCACGATGGCACGATCACGGGCGACGCTCTGATCGCGGACAACGAGGGGCAGCCGCTGGCGGTCCTCCGCGGCCTGCGCTTCCGTGAGGCGACGCAGGAGTCCCTGGAGCGGCTCCTCGATCCTCTCCCCGCCTGGCTCAGCGAAGTGCGCTGGGAGGCCGAAGAAGCCGTGGCTCCGGCGGGAGCGCTGGTGTACACCGTCGAGAACGGCGCGACGCTGGAAGAGATGTGCGCAGGAGTTGTCGAGGCGGCGCAGCAGGCGATCTCGCGCGGGACGCCGCTGGCCGTGGTGGCGAACGACTGGGAAACGTCGGCTCGCGCCGTCTGGGGCATTGTCGCGACGCTGCGGCAGGAGCATCCGGAACTCGACGCGGTCCTGCTGGACGGCGCCGGACGACGGCTGGCCCCGCGCCTGGTCCCGGCGAAACTGCGTGGGAGCCCTGCTGCAATCGAGGGCACGTGGCTCGTCACCGGCGGACTCGGCGCACTCGGCCGCGAAACGGCGCGGTGGCTGCGGCAGCGCGGCGCAAGTCGCATCGTGCTCAACGGACGCCGTCAACCCGGCGCCGCAGACGACGCATTCCTGCGCGAGACGGGCGCCGAGTACATCGCGCTCGATCTCGGCGTCGAGGGCGCAGGCCGGGAACTGGCCGAGCGAATCGGCCGGATCGACGGGTGGGTGCACTGCGCGGGTGTCCTTGCCGACTCGTTGCTTCGCGATTGGAAGCGCGAGGACTTCGCCCGGGTCGCGGCCGCAAAGGCGAATGGCGCCTGGGAACTCTACCGCGCACTGGAAGGACGCGGCTTGCGGCGGATGCTGCTGTACTCGTCGTCGGCGTCAGTGATGGGGTCGGCCGGCCAGGCCAGTTACGCGGCGGCGAACGCGTCGCTCGACGGTCTCTCGGCATATGGCCGGCAACGCGGCGAACCGGTAGTCGCCCTGAATTGGGGGCCGTGGGCGGGCAGCGGGATGGCCGCAGGCCTGCGCGACGACAAGCTGGCGCGCGCCGGACTGCGCAGGATCAAGCCGCGCGAAGCCCGTCGCGTGCTCGACGCGGCGATGGAGTTCGAAGGCGCGCAACTGGCCGCTATCCCGCCGACGGCGCGGAAGACCGAAGCCGCTCCCCGATGGGAAAGCGCCGAGGCCGTCGCCGCGATGGTGCGGCGCAAGGTCGAGGAGGTGCTCGGCGGGCGTGTAGACGCGCAGCAGGCGCTGACGGAAGCGGGCATGGACTCGCTGATGGCGATCGAGCTCCGCAACTGGCTCATGGAGCAGACGGGGCTGAAACTCAGCGCGACACTCCTCTTCGACTATCCGACTCTCGAAAAGCTCACGGCATATCTGTCGGGGACGGCGGTGAAGACCACCGTGTCGCGTCCCACGATCGCCCGCGAGCCGATCGCGATCATCGGGATGGGCTGCCGGTTTCCGGGCGGCGCCGATTCGCCGGAACAGTTTTGGGACATGCTCCGCGCCGGCACGGACGCGATTCGCGAGGTGCCCCGCGACCGCTGGGACATCGACGAGTACTACGACCCGAACCCGGACGCGCCGGGGAAGATGGCGACGCGCCGCGGTGGCTTCATCGACGGCGTCGCCGAGTTCGATCCGCAGTTCTTCGGAATCTCGCCGCGCGAGGCCGCATCGATGGATCCGCAGCAACGGCTGCTACTCGAGGTCTCGTGGCACGCAATCGAGGACGCCGGAATTCCGCACGAGCGGCTGTGGGGCACGCGCACGGCCGTGTACGTCGGCATCAGCACGGACGATTACACGGCGGTGCTCGGCAAGGCGTCGGAGACGGTCGCGCTGGACGCGTATGTAGGGGTCGGGACCGCGGGGAGCGTCGCGTCGGGCCGGATCTCGTACACGTTCCACTTGCAGGGTCCTTGCGCCAGCGTGGACACGGCGTGCAGCTCCAGCATGGTCGCGATTCACGAAGCGTGCCAGGCGTTGCAGATGGGCGAAGCGGAATTGGCGCTGGCGGCGGGCGTCAACGCGATGCTCGCGCCCGGCGTCACGATCAACTTTTCCCAGGCGCGCATGCTGGCCCCGGATGGCCGATGCAAGACCTTCGACGCGTCGGCGGACGGATACGTGCGCGGCGAAGGATGCGGCGTCGTAGTGCTGAAACGCCTGCGCGACGCCGAGCGCGATGGCGACCATGTATGGGCAGTGATCGCCGGGTCGGCGATGAATCAGGACGGGCGCAGCGCGGGCCTCACGGCGCCCAACGGTCCGTCGCAGCAGGCCGTGATTGAACAGGCGCTGGCGGTCGCAGCGGTCGACCCCATGACGGTCGGCTACCTGGAAGCGCATGGCACGGGAACGTCGCTGGGCGACCCGATCGAGATGAACGCGGCGCTCTCTGTGTATGGCGGTGAGCGCACGTTGCCGCTGCTGATCGGCAGCGTGAAGACGAACATCGGACATCTCGAGGCGGGGGCGGGCGTGTCTCAGGTGATGAAGGCGGCGCTCGCGGTGCGGCACGCCGAGATCCCGCCGCACCTGCATTTGCGCACGATGAATCCGTTGCTCTCGCTGGCCGAACACAACGCAGCGATTCCGCAGCGGTGTGAGCCATTTCCGGCCCGTGGGACAAGGCGGGCGGGCGTCAGCTCGTTCGGCTTCAGCGGGACCAACGTGCATCTAGTTTTGGAACAGGCGCCGGCCCGAGTCGAACCGTCGGCGGAGAGCGGCTGGATTCTGCCTTTGAGCGCGCGGAGTCGCGCGGCGTTGGCTGCGCTTGTGCGCCTGCACGCGGCGCGGTTGCGGACGCTCGCACCTGCCGAGTGGGGGAACTACTGCTGGAGCGCTACGGCGCTGCGGAGTGCCTTCGCGGAACGCGTCGTGGTGGTGGCGGGGAGCGCGGCTGAGGCGGCGGAACTCCTGGATCGCTGGGATGGCGAGACTGCGCTGCTGATCGGCCGCGACGCTCCGAACGCGGAGTTGGAGCGGGCGCGCGGCTGGCTCGCCGGTACGCCCCTAGACGCGGGCCGCGGCCGTCGAATCGACATGCCGCTGTATCCATTCCAACGGCGTCGCTACTACATTGACCCTGCTCCCAAGATCGAAACCGCAGCGCTTCCGGGACGGCGCTTGCGGCTCGCCGGCGTGGCGAAGGTCTGGGAGATCGATCTCACGCGCGTTTCGTGGATCGCGCAGCATCGCGTGGGCGGCGAGGCGATCGTGCCCGCGGCGGCGTACCTTGCAGCCGCTCTGCATGCGGGTGAGGAATTGCTGGGCCGCGCGTGCGAGGTGCGCGGAATGCGGTTCCTGCAGCGGCTGCGTGTCGCGGTGTCGCCGACGATGCAGACGATTCTCACCCCGGTGGAGGAGGGCTTTGCGGTGGAATGCGCCGCCAGCGCCGCCGACGACTGGTCGGTGTACGCGTCAGGTTCGGTGGTGTCGGCCGGCGCGTTGACGGGACACGACGATCTGTCGGGATTTACAGGCCGCGTGGTCGACGGCGAAATCTATTATGGCGGCCTCGCCGCGGTTGGGCTCGAGTACGGCCCGGAGTTCCGCTGGATTCGTGAAATCCGGATCGGCGATGGCGAGGCGGTAGCGCGATTGGAGCGACCGTCAGGTAGCGCCGTGGCGGGGCGCGTCGACCCACGCATGCTGGACGCCTGCTTGCAGTGTGCGGGTGCGGCCTGCGGGGCGGCGTCTACGTACCTGCCCGCTTCGGTCGGATCGCTGCGCTGGAATGCGACGCCGGACGCCGCATGGGTGCATGCGAGGGCGAAGGCTGACGGCGACGGCTGGTCGGTGACGCTCCGGGTGTTCGACGACGCAGGCGCGCTCTCCGGCGAGGTCGTCGACCTGCGGGTCATGCCGGCGCAGGCCGGCGAGGCGATCGATTCGTGGATGTACCGGGTCGAGTGGGTCGAGGCGCCGCGCGAGGGCGATACCCGGTCGGCGCGTTTCTTCCCGGACGTGGCGGAGATCGCGATGCAAGTTGCATCGCCTTCCGATCCGCGACTGACGCGGTATCAGCAGTTCGTCGCGGAACAGGGAGCGTTGTGCGGCTCGTATGCGCGCGCGGCGCTGGAACAGGTAAGTTCCGCGCCCGCCCGGATCACGGCTCTCGCGGCCATGGCGGGTGACAGCATCACGGCGGACGAACTTCGCGCTCGGTACCCCGAGTTCGCGGCCGAAGTGAACCTCCTGGAGCGCTGCGGGGCCCAGTTGGCCGACGTCCTGACTGGGCGCGCGGACATCGTCCGTATCCTGTTTGAAGACTCCGCAGCGGCGGAGTTCTACGAGCGGTCGCCCGGATTGCAGGCGCTGAACGGGATTGTGGAGGATGCGGTCCGGAAGTTGGCGGAGCGTTGTCCCGAGGGCCGTAAGTTGCGCGTCCTGGAGGTTGGCGCCGGCACCGGCGGCACGACCGCGTCGGCGCTGCGCGCCCTCGCGGGTCGCGACTTCGAGTATTGCTTCAGCGACGTTTCTCCGGCATTCTTCGCGGCGGCGAAGGCGCGTTTCGGCGAGACCAACCTCACGTATCGCGTGCTCGACCTGGAGCGCGATCCCGCCGGGCAGGGTTTCGCCCCCGATGCCTTCGACATCGTCATTGCCGCGAACGTGATTCATGCGACGCGGTCGATTCGCGAGTCGATCGAGCATCTCCGCCAACTGACCGCGCCGGGCGGAATGCTGCTCTTGGTCGAGGGGACGCGGCCCGTGCCATTCCTCGATCTCACGTTCGGCCTCACCGCCGGTTGGTGGCGCTTCGAGGATCGCGACCTCCGACCGGATTACCCGCTGCTGCCGTTCGAGAAGTGGCGCGAGGTGCTGGGGGACGCAGTGTGCGTGGGCGGGAAAGCCGATGACGCGCAGGTCGTGCTCCTATCACGCAAGCCCGCTCCGTCGGTCGCGGAAGATACGTTCGTTGAATTAGAGTCTTGCCGAACGGCACTGGAAAGAGCCCAGCGGTTGGCCGCCTCGGGAAATACAGAGCGCGTGTGGGTGCGCGGAGACCACCCGACGCTGCGAGGTTTCGTGCGCGCGCTCGGCTCGGAGTATCCCGGTTGGCGTCCGACGCTGATCGAGTCGGGAACGCAGGCGGAGATCGAACGCGAGGTGTCGCTGCCCGACGATGGAGAGCGGCAGATCTCGTTCCGCTTCGGCGAGCGGTACGCGACGCGGCTCGTCCCGCTGCGGCTGGCGGGCGGCACGGTGGCGTTCGATCCGGAGCGATCGTACCTGATCACCGGTGGCGCGGGCGGTCTCGGCATCGCGCTCGCGGAATGGTTGTGGGAGCACGGGGCGCGCCGCATTGTGCTGGTGGGCCGCAACGCGCCGGAACGCCTGCCGGAGGGAGCGACGTTCGCGCGCGCAGACGTCGCGGACCGCGCGGCGCTGGCGGCGGTCATCGACACGCTGCCGGGTCTCGACGGCGTGTTCCATCTCGCGGGTCGACTCTCGGACGCGCCGATTCCGAAGCAGAGTTGGGCCAAGTTCCAGGAGGTCTTCGCCTCGAAAGTCGCGGGCGTCGACAATCTGGTGGAACTGACCCGAGACCTACCGCTGCGCTATTTCGTGCTGTTCTCCTCCGCGGCGGCGGTGATGGCGCCTCCCGCGCAGAGCAATCACGCCGCGGCGAACGCATATCTGGACGCGGTGGTAGAGCATTTGCGGGCGGAAGGCCGTCCCGCGGTCAGCATCGGGTGGAGTGCGTGGAGCGGTCTCGGCGCCGCGGCGGCGCGGGGAGCAGACGAGCGCTTCGAGCGCTTCGGCGCGGGGGCTATCGACCGCGTGAACGGGTTCCGCGCGTTGGAACGAATCCTCGCGGGATCGCCGCCGCACGTCGTCGTGATGCCTATGGACTGGGCGGCGTACCGGCGGAATTTCGCGGACGGCCAGTGGCCTCGGTTCCTGGAACGAGTCGGCGGCGCCGCGGCAGTCGAAGCGCCGGTCATCGCGCCGGCGTACGATTGGTCCCGCCTGCCGGTGACGGAACGGCGCGCGCGATTGCGCGATGAGGTGCGCACCCACGCGCGTCGCGTTATGAACCTGGCCGCGGACGATCGGCTCGACGACCGGCAGCCGCTGAGTGAAGCGGGGCTCGACTCGCTGACCACACTCGAACTCTCGCGGGCTTTGACGGCGCTCACCGGGCTGACCGTGAACGCGACCGACTTTTTCCGCTATCCCTCGGTCGCGGCGCTCTCGGAATGGCTGGCAGGGCGGATGGCAGAGCCGGAACCGGAGGCCGTTTCCGACACGCCCGCATCCCCGGAATTGGAAGACGAGTTGCGGTTGATCGAGGAACTTCTGGGGGACGCTCATGCCGGATAGCGCCCAGGACCAGTTGAAGCGCGCGGCGGTGGCGCTGCAAACTCTGCGGCAACGGTACGAGGCCCTGGAATCGCGACAGCGCGAGCCAATCGCGATCGTAGGCGCGTCCTGTCGATTGCCCGGCGGCGCTAACGATCTCGACAGCTACTGGCGCCTGATCGCGGGCGGAGTCGACGCGATCGGGCCGAATCCTCCGGGACGCTGGGAAGGCGAAGCGCACCTCGGCGGATTTCTGGATCGACCGGTCGACGAATTCGACGCGGCGTTCTTCGGGATCGCGCCGCGCGAGGCGGACCAGATGGACCCGCAGCAGCGGCTCGCGCTGGAGCTTGTGTGGGAGGCGCTGGAGAACGCGGGCTGCGCGCCGGACCGGCTATCGAACACGCGCACGGGCGTCTTCCTCGGTCTGATGTCGAACGATTACGGCCGCATGGTCCACCGGGAGGGATCGGGCGTCGACATCTACTCCGGGACGGGCAACGACGCGAGCTTCCTCGCCGGGCGCGTGTCGTACGTGTTAGGCCTACAAGGGCCGTCGATGGTGGTGAGCACATCGTGCTCGTCGTCGCTGCTGGCGGCGCACCTCGCGGTGCAAAGTCTGCGGCGCGGAGAATGTCGAGTGGCGCTGGCAGGCGGCGTCAACCTGATGCTCGCGCCGGACCTCTTCGTACTGCTTTCGAAGATGAAGGCGCTCTCCGCCGATGGCCGCTGCCATTCGTTCGACGCCGATGCGACAGGCTTCGGACGCGGCGAAGGCGGCGGCATGGTCGTGCTGAAGCGGCTCTCCGATGCGGTGGCGGATCGCGACCACATCATCGCCGTGATTCGTGGGTCGGCGACCAATCACGACGGTCACAGCAACGGCCTCACGGCTCCGAACGGCGCGGCGCAGGAGGCAGTGTTGCGGGCGGCGCTGGCGGATGCGGGACTCGAAGCGGGCGCGGTCGGGTATCTGGAGGCTCACGGCACCGGGACGCCACTCGGCGACCCGATCGAGTTGCAGGCGGCAGCCGCGGTCCTGGCGGAAGGCCGCTCGCTGCGCGTCGGCAGCGTGAAGGCGAACATCGGACACCTGGAGGCGGCGGCCGGCGTGGCCAGCCTGCTCAAAGCGGCGCTCGTGGTGAATCGCGGAGCGTTTCCTCCGCAGGCGAACTTCCACGCGCCGAATCCGCGGATTCCGTGGGATCGCTTCGTCCTGCCGGGCGCGCTGGAGGCGTGGACGGAGACGCGCCGGATCGCGGGCGTCAGCTCGTTCGGTATGAGCGGGACCAACGCGCACCTCGTGATCGAGAGCTACGAGGCCGAGCAGAGAGCTCCCTCGGAGCGTAGACCGGTGCTCGTGCTCTCGGCTGCGACCGAGATGGCGCTGGCAGCACAGGAAGAGCGCTTCTCGGCGTATCTGAAGGACACGCGCGAGAACCTCGAAGACGTCGCATACACCGCGGCGGCTGGGCGCGCGGCCCTCCCTGTGCGCGTCGCCAAATCGTCGACTCAGGTGTGGCGCGGACGATTCGCTGAGCCGCCGAAGGTCGCGTTTCTCTTCAGCGGACAAGGCGCGCAATACGCGTCGATGGGCCGGGAACTGCTGGCGACGGAGCGCGTCTTCCGCGAGGAGATCGAGCGACTGAGCGCGGCCATTGAAGGCGAGTGGGGCGGGGGAGAGCTCGAGCGGCTGCTGCGCGACGGCACGGACCAGGAGCTGAAAGACACGCGCCGCACGCAGGCCGTGATCTACGCCCTCCAGTGCGGCCTGACGCGATTATGGGCGAGTTGGGGCGTGTTGCCCGACGTCGTGCTGGGACATAGCGTCGGGGAATACGCGGCTGCTGCGGCAGCGGGCGTGTTCACTCCGGTCGAGGGGATGCGGTTGATCGCGCGCCGCGGCGCGTTGATGGCCGCGCTGCCCGCGGGCGGAGCGATGGCGGCGATTCTCTGCGGCGAAGACCGTGCGCGTGGTTGGCTCGACGACGGCGTCGTGATCGCGGCAGAGAATGCGCCTGAGAGCGTCACCGTCAGCGGCGCGGCCGCGGCGGTCGATCGTGCGATCGCGCGCGCCGCTGCAGCGGGCGTCGTCGCACAGAAGCTGCAAGTGTCGCATGCGTTCCATAGCGCGCTGATGGACCCTATGCTCGGCGAATGGGAGCGGTTCGCGGCGACATACCGCGGACGGCCGCGCAACGCCGTGTGGCTCTCGACGCTCACCGGCGAGCGCGTCGACGAGGTTTCCGGCGACTATTGGCGGCGGCAGGTGCGGGAGCGCGTCCGCTATCGCGCGGCGGTCGAAAAGGCCATCGCGGAGGGTTGCACGGCGTTCGTCGAGATCGGCCCCGGAGGCGCGCTGGCCGGGCTCGGCAAGCGCTGCGAAGGCGCGCCGCGCGCGGAGTGGTTCGTGTCGCTCACGCGGGGCAGGGAAGCGCGCGAACAGCTCGAAGAGTCGGCCGCGCGACTGTGGGTGAAGGGCGCGACGGTGGACTGGGAGTCGTTTTATCGCGGCCGTAACGTGCGCCGCGTGCCGCTTCCCACGTACCCGTTTGAACGGCGCCGGCACTGGTTCCGCGCATCCGAAACGGCGTACCGGTTGGAGTGGATTGACGCGCCGCTGCCCGTGCCGCGCATCGAAGAAGTGCTGCGCGAGGGCGCCGCAAAGATCGACGTCGAAGGCGTCGCGGCCATCAACCGGAAGCTGGACCGATTGTGCCTCGACTACGCGCGAGAGGCGATGTCGCGGGCCGACCTGCGGGTTGCACCTCGCCACCAACGGCTCGCGAACTTGCTGCGCGAATGGCTGAAGGACGATCCCGGACCGTCGGGCTTCTCGCCGGAGACCCTGATCGCCGAGCATCCGCAGTTCGCCGGATACGTGCGCATGTTGGCGCGCTGCGGCCCGAAGCTCGCCGACGTTATGGCAGGCGAAGACCCTCTGCCGCTACTCTTCCCCGGCGGGTCCTTCACCGAAGCGCAGGAGATTTACGAGGGCAACGAGTACGCGGCGCTGATGAACCGCGCGGTGGCGGAGGCGGTCGTGGGCTTCTCGCCGCAGCGTGTGCTCGAGGTCGGCGCGGGCACCGGCGGCACGACGTCGGCGGTGCTCCCGGCGTTGGGCGCGGGCGTCTCGTACACCTTCACCGATCTCTCCACGATCTTCCTGACGCGCGCGCGGCAGAAGTTCGCTTCGCACCCCAATGTCGAGTACCGGCTGCTCGACCTGGAGCGTGATTCGGAGGCGCAGGGCTTCGTCGCCGCCTCGTACGACGTAATAGTCGCGGCGAACTGTCTGCACGCGACTGCCGACGTTCGCGCGGTGCTGCGCCGCCTCCGCGGCCTGCTCAAACCGGGCGGCCGGATCGTGATCCTGGAGGTCACGCAGGCGCAGCGCATGATCGACCTCACATTCGGTCTGACGGAAGGCTGGTGGCGGTTCGAGGACCTGGAACTGCGCCCGTCGCATGCGCTGATGCCCGCCGGGACCTGGGCGACCGCGCTGCGCGACGCGGGCTTCGAGACTGCCGAGACGTTCCCCCGCGGCGAGAATCCGGCGCAATCCGTGATCGTGGGCTCGAACGCGGTGCGGGGCACGGTGCTTCGCCTCGACACCGGCGCTTCGACGGTCGAACGACTCTGCGAGCGCATTCAGGAGGCGGTGCGCCACGCGCCCTCGCAGTTGACCGTCGCGTGGCCGGAAGCGCCGCCCGAGATCTCGGGAGCGCTGCGGGGATTCCTACGGTGCGTCGCGGTCGAGGCGCCGCGCGTGAACTGCCGCTGGATCGAGTACTCCGACGCGGCGGCCCTGGACCGCGAATTGGCTTCGCCCTCCGTCGAGCAGGAGGTGCGGCTCGGCGCGTCGCGGCAGGTCTCGCGCCTCGTCCCGTACGCGCTCGACGCGCCGGCGTTCGCGCCGCGCAGCGATCGCACGTACCTCATCACCGGCGGACTCGGCACGCTCGGACTTTCGCTGGCCCAATGGCTGAGCGAGCGAGGCGCGGGCGAAATGGTCCTGGTCACACGGCGTGCAGACGCGGCGCCGCCATCGATCCCGCGCACGCGGGTCGAGCGCGCGGACGTCGCCGATACGGATGCCATGCGCGGTGTGCTCGTGCGCTGCGGACGACTGGCAGGCGTATTCCACGCGGCGGGCGAAAGCTCGGTGGTCGCGCTTGACGAACTAACGCCCGACGAGATCGCGCGCATGTTCCGGGGCAAGGCGCACGGCGCGCGGGTGCTTGACGAACTCACGGCCGGAATGCCGCTCGACTGTTTCGTGATGTTCTCGTCGGCGGCGGCAGTGTGGGGCTCGGCACGACTGGCCCACTACGCGGCCGCGAACGGGTACCTCGACGGACTGGTGGAATCGCGTGTGCGTCGAGGCTTGCCGGCGCTCTCGATCCAACTGGGTCGGCTCAGCGAGCGCGGCATGGTGCCCGAGACCGAGTACCGGCACTTCGATCGCATGGGGCTGCTGCCGATGCCGCTCGACGCCGCCTGGGAGACGATGGCGCGGCTGATCGGCGGAGGCGCGCCTTCGTCCGTGGTGGCGCGCGTCGATTGGGATCGTTTCCTGCCGGTCCATCAGGCACAAGGCGCGCGACGGACGTTCTTCGAGGCGATCCCGGTGAAGGCGACGCCACAGCCGACAGCCGCGAAGGCCGCGCGGCTCGCTGGGACGGTCGCCGACAAGGTTGCGGCCTTGGTGGGGCAGGTACTCGGGTACGCTCCGGGCGAGACGGTGGTCCGCGACCGTGGACTGTTCGAACTTGGGCTCGACTCGCTCACCGCGGTCGAACTGCGCGACCGGTTGGCCACGGAGTTCGAGCGCCCGCTTCCCGCGACGTTGCTATTCGAGTGTCCGACCGTGGACGCGCTGATCGAGTTCCTCGCGCCTTCCGCTACGGCGGTGAAGGTCGAGCGAACGCACGAGAAGGAGGCCGCGATCGCGATCGTCGGGGCGGGCTGCCGGCTGCCCGGCAGCATCGATTCTCCCGAGGCGTTCTGGGAGGCCCTGCTCGCGGGCCGCGATCTCGTAGGCCGGATTCCTGCGGACCGCTGGGACGTCGACGGCCTCTACGACCCGGCGCCGGCGACGCCCGGCCGCATGTACACGCGCGAAGGCGGTTTCCTCGACCGCGTCGATCTCTTCGACGCCGCGCACTTCGGGATTTCGGCGCGCGAGGCGGCCCGCATGGACCCGCAGCAGCGCTTGCTCCTCGAGGTCGCGTGGGAGGCGCTGGAGCACGCCGGTATTCCGCCGCGCGAGTTGCGCGGATCGCCCACCGGAGTCTTCACCGGGATCACGACCTGCGATTACGCGGCGCTGCTCCACGAGGCGGGCGCGCTCGGCGATGGCGGCCTGTTCGGTATCAGCGGGACGGCGCTCAACGCCGCTCCTGGACGCATCTCCTATGCGCTCGGACTCAATGGGCCGAGCGTTGCGATTGACACAGCGTGCTCGTCGTCGCTGGTCGCGGTGCATCAGGCGTGCGCGGCCCTGTCGGCCGGCGAATGCGACGTCGCGCTGGCCGGCGGCGTGAACGTGATCTTACGGCCCGACGTCCACGTGCTCGCGTCACAGGCTCGCATGCTGGCGCGTGACGGGCGCTGCAAGACGTTCGACAGCGCGGCCGACGGCTTCGGGCGCGCCGAAGGCTGCGTGCTGCTGGTGCTGAAGCGGTTGCCGGACGCGCTGGCGGCCGGCGATCGCGTGATGGCGGTGATCGCGGGTTCGGCGGTGAATCACGGCGGCGCGAGCGGCGGCTTCTCGGTGCCGAATCCCAAGGCGCAGACCGCGGTCATCGGAAAGGCGCTTCGCGCCGCCGGCGTCGACCCTGCCGAGGTGGCGTTCGTCGAGACGCACGGCACCGGGACGTCTCTAGGCGACCCGATCGAGGTGCGTGCGCTGGCCGAGGCGTTGCAAGCGCGGGCGCCGGAGCGTCGCGAGATCTCGCTGGGCGCGGTGAAGTCGAACCTCGGACACGCCGAATCGGCGGCCGGCGCCGTGAGCTTGCTGAAAGCGGCGCTGGCAGTGAGTCATGGCGTCGTGCCGCCGAACCTGCATTGCCACGCCCCGAACCCGGCGGTGGAGTGGGACGAACTGCCGTTCCGACTGCCGGCGCGAGTCTCGCAATGGCCTGAGGGGTATACGCGCCGCGTCGCGGGCGTGAGCTCGTTCGGGATGAGCGGGACCAACGCGCATGTCGTCGTGACGGCTGGACGCGAAGGCGGACGGGCTCCGCTCGCACGCACGCCATTCAACCGGCAGCGGCATTGGGTGGACGCGCCAAAACGGGAGGTCGCGGTCGAGCATATCTATCGTCCGGTGTGGCCGCCTGTGGAATTGCCGGCGACGGCAGCGTGCGACGGCTGGCTGCGACTCGGACCGGAGTGGTCGACGCTGCCCGACGGCAGATGGCCCGGCGCGATCGTGACGCTGCGCGGGATGTCCGACTCGGACCCGTCGGGCTCGGCCGAAGAGACGATGCGGCGACTGCTCGCCGTGGCACGGTGGATGGATCGCGCGGGAGCGTCGTTCCCGGTCTGGTTCGAGTCCGCCGGGCCGAATCCCGTCGCGTCGGGTTTCGTGCGGACGCTCGCCATCGAGAACGCCCATCGCACGATCGGCTTTTGCGAACACGACAACCCCGCCATCTTAGAGAACGTGTTGGGGCAAGCCGCGTACCGAGACGTGCGCGTCCGCGCCGGCCGTGTTTATTCGATGCGTCTCGCCGACGAGCCGCTGCTTTATCGCGAGTTCAAACCGCCACCCGATCGCACGTACCTCATCACCGGCGGTCTCGGCGACATCGGCGCGATGTGCGCTCGAATTCTGATCGACCGCGGCGCGCGGCACGTGGTATTAACGGGCAAGAGGCCGCTGGATGATGAGCGGCGGGCACGGCTGGCCGCACTAGCTCCCGCTGTATACATCCAGAGCGACGTAGCCTCGGCCGAGGAGACGGCGGCGCTCTTCGTCCAACTTCGCGCCGAGTTCCCGCAGGTGGCGGGCGTGATCCACTCGGCGATGCTGCTCTCGGACCGTCCCGCTTCGCTGCTCAGCGACGACGACGCGCGCGCCGTCCTGGCCCCGAAAATCGCGGGAACGTGGAACCTGCATCGCGAGACGCTCGCCGATCCACCGGACCTTTTCGTGATGCTCTCGTCGGTCTCGGGAGTGCTCGGGAACGCGGGCCAATGCGCGTATGCGGCGGGCAACGCGTTCCAGGACGCCTTCGCGCACCAGCGACGTGCGGCGGGACTCCCGGCCGTCGCCATCGATCTCGGCCCGGTCGAGGACACGGCAGCGATCCGTCGAGTGGCCTCACGACGCTTTGCGCCCTCGGTAAGAGCGCTCAGTGCGTTGCAGACGGTGCGCGGGATCGAAGCGATTCTGGCGGCCGACGGCGCGCAGTACGTCCTCTGCGCCCTTGAGCGCTCCGCGACGCGCCAGGCCGCCACGACGCTCGCCGGCGCAGATCCCTTAGACTATCCGCGGCTATTGCGCGAGATCGCTGCCGCCGTCCTGGACCAGCCGCCGGAGTCCCTGGAGCCCGACCGTCCGCTGCAGGAGTACGGCCTCGACAGCCTGCTATCGCTGGAGTTGCGCAACCGGCTTGCCGCCGGCAGCGAGGTCGAGTTGCCGGCGTCCCTGCTGTTCGACTACCCGACGCTGGACGCGCTGGCGCGGTACTTATCCGAGCGCTTCACACCCGTCGCGGACGACGATGCGGAGGCGCTGCTCGACCAACTTGCGAGCAAGGTCTTGAAAGCGGAGGGCCTCGGTTGAGCGAACCCACCGTAATGCAGAAGGCGTTGCTCGCCATGCAGAAACTGCAGGCGCGTGTCGACGCCTTGGAGGCGGGCACGCGCGACCCGATCGCGATCGTCGGCGTGGGCTGCCGGCTGCCCGGTGGGGTACGCGAGCCCGATCAATTCTGGGACCTCCTCGCGAACGGCCGCGACGCGATCCGTCCTGTTCCGCCATCGCGATGGCCGATCGCGAAGTATTACGACCCCGAGCCGGGCGCGCCGGGCAAGACCGTCAGCCGCGCCGGCGGGTATCTCGAAGACGTCCAGGAGTTCGACGCCGCATTCTTCGGCATCTCGCGCCGCGAGGCCTCGGCCATGGACCCGGCGCAGCGGCTGCTGCTCGAAGCGTCTTGGGAAGCGATTGAGCGCGCCTGCATTGCGCCGCGCGCCCTTTCCGGGACGCGCACGGGTGTCTTCGCCGGCCTCGGCGCGGGCGATTACGGAAATCTCCAGCTCGCGAACGAAGCGCAGTCGTCGATCGACAGCTACACCGCGTCGGGCACGTCCGCGAGCGTCGCCGCGGGACGTCTGGCGTACATTCTGGGACTGCACGGGCCGTGCGTGTCGATCGACACCGCGTGCTCGTCGTCCCTCTCGGCAATCTACCTGGCGGTGCAGAGTCTGCGTCTGCGAGAGTGCGACGCGGCGCTGGCGGGCGGCGTGAATCTCGCGCTTTCGCCGTTCTCGACGGTGGCGCTCTCCCAGATGCGGATGCTCTCGCCGACCGACACCTGCCGCGCGTTCGACGCCGCGGCGGACGGCTTCGTGCGCGGCGAAGGCTGCGTCATGTTCCTGCTGAAGCGGCTGCCGGCGGCGGTCGAGGCGGGCGACCCGATCCTGGCGGTAATTCGTGGCGCCGCGATGAATCACGACGGGCGCAGCGCCGGTCTGACCGCGCCCAACGGGCCCGCGCAGGAGGCGGTAATCCGTCGCGCCCTCGACGATGCCGGGTGCGCGCCCGGCGCCATCGACTGGGTGGAGACGCACGGCACCGGCACGCAGCTCGGCGACCCGATCGAGGCGCAGGCGCTCGGCAACGTGTTCGCCGACGGCCACAGCGCGGCCGACCCGCTCTGGATCAGCGCCGTCAAATCGAACATCGGACACCTGGAGGCCGGCGGAGGCGCAGCGGGACTGCTGAAGGCGGCGCTCTCGGTGCGGCATGGCTGTGTGCCTGCGAGCCTGCACGTGCGCGAGCCCAATCCGCTGATCGCGTGGGATCGCATCCCGGTGTGCGTCGCGACGCGCCTCACGGGCCTCCGCGATCGAGGACGTCCGCGGCGCGCCGGTGTGAGCAGCTTCGGGTTCAGCGGCACGAATGTGCACCTCATCGTCGAGCAGGCTCCGGCCGCTCCTGCTGTCGATGAGGCAACCGGCGAGTGCGTTTTGCCCATCTCCGCGCGGACCGCTTTGGCGCTACGCGAGCAGGTGGCGCGGTGGGCCGACCATATCGCCGGGACGACCGACTCGCTCGCGGCGATCTGCCGGACCGCCTCCGTGGGTCGCAATTCTTTCAAAGAGCGGGTAGCGTTCCGCGCCGCGTCCCGGGAAGCGATGGCCGAGGCGATGCGGACGTGGCGGACAACCGCGGACGAACCTGGTCCAGTAGGAACGGGCCCGCGAGCGTCGCTGCCGACATACCCGTTCTCGCGCGAGCGTCACTGGTTTTCGCAAGACGGCGCTATCGAGTTTCGGATCGACCCCGCCGGCATGCCGCTCCTCGCGGACCATCAGATCGGCGGCGCCATCGTCGTGCCGGGTGCGGCGCTCATCAGTCTGGTATTCGACGCGGCGGAGCGGTGGCGGGGTGAACCCGCCCAGGCGCTACGCAACATAGCGATCGCCAGCCCGCTACGACTCGCGCACGACGAGGTCCGCATTGTCCAGGTGGCGTTCCGAGGTTCGGGCGAGTGGGAGCTGTCGAGCGTCTTCATCGACCGCACCGAACTGCACGCGGTCGGGGACGCCGACTGGACCGCATCGACGGCCACCCTGCCGGCCGCCGGGGATGGGACGCCCATCACGGCCGAGGCCTTCTATCGCGGACTCGGCATGGACATGTCGAGCGACGCGGGCGTGCTCGGTCCGACGTTCCGGTGGGTGCAAGCCGCAATGCGCGGGTCTGAGTGGATCGCCGCGGAGATTCATTCGACCGCGGAAGCCTGCCGGCGCGCTACGCCGTCGTTATCCCCGGCGCTGCTCGCAATCGACGCGGCATTCCAACTGGTCGCCGCGGGAGCGAGCGAACCGGGACTCTATCTGCCGTTCACCATCGACGAGGTGCGTCTGCTCCGGCCCGACGCGGTCCCCACGACCGCTCAGGTCCGCGGCGCCGAAGGCTGGCTCGTGGACAGCGAGGGACAGCCGGTGGTCCAATTGCGCGGGATCCAACTGCGCCAGGCCGGAGCGCAGCGAGCGACGACGAACCTGCTGCACCGCATCACGTGGCGCGAGGAACCACCGCCTCCGCCGACCTCAGCCGAGATCGTCCACCGCTCCACCGACGTCGTTGAATTCGCGATGCTCCTCCGCCGCCTCGCGACGGAAGGGGCTCCGGCGCGCGTGCGCCTGGAGTCCCCCGACCCGATGCTCCACGCCGTCGCCCGAGTCGCCGCCCGGGAGCACCCCGAAATCGAAATCGTCCCGCGACCCGCGACGCCTACGCTGTCACCGCTGACAGCGATCGACTCGTTCGCCGCCCGTCCCGACGCCTTCTACTGGATCACCGGCGCGTTCGGCGCGCTCGGACGGCACACTGCCCGGTGGCTGATCGCGCGCGGCGCCCGGCAACTCGCGCTCACCGGCCGCCACGTTGACCGGGACGTCGTCCGTGAACTGGAATCTCTCGGCGCCACCGTGCTGCCGATCGAGGGTGACATCGCGGACCTGCAACTCCCGCCGGTCCAGAAACTCGCCGGGGTCTTCCACGCCGCCGGAGTGCTCGACGACGCGCTGATCGTGAAGTCGACCGAGGAGCAGTTCCGTCGCGTCCTCGCCCCCAAAGTGGAAGGCGCCCGCAACCTCATCCGCTTGCTGGCAGGCCGCGACCTCGACTTCCTCGTCTTCTTCTCGTCGATCTCCGTGTGGACCGCGCCGCCGGGACAGGCCGCTTACGCCGCCGCCAACGCCTTCCTCGACGCCGCCGCTGCAGCCCGCAACGCCCGCGGACTTCGCACCCTCAGCGTGAATCTCGGGCCGTGGGAAGGCTCCGGCATGGCGACCCGCTCCCCCGAGACCGAGAGTCTCATTCGGCGCGCCGGCATTCGCCCGATGGCGGCTGAACGCGCACTCTCGGCGCTCGGCGCCGCCATCGCCTCTCCGCACGCGAACCTCCTGCTCGCCGATATTCAGCCGGTGGCGGTCGACGTCGCGTCCGCCCCCGCTGCCTCGATCCGCGACCGCGTCGCACAGATCCTCCAGATCGACCCCGCCGCCCTCGACCTCGACTGCCCGCTTCCCGAACTGGGCGTCGATTCTCTGATCGCGCTGGAGCTCAAGCAGAAGGTCGAGCACGGCGCCACGCGCAAACTGCCGTTACAGGACTACCTTTCCGGCCTCACGACGCGCGAACTGATCGCGCGTCTCGAACAGACCGCGGCCCCCGAGTCGCCGTTCCTGGACCTCTCGCGCCCCCGGCGCACGCTGTTCTTCTTCCCCGGCGCCGTAGGCTCCCCGCTGTACTTCCGCGCCGTGGCCGAGCACCTTGGCGCCGACGTCGAGGTCGCCGGCGTGGACGCGCTCGGACAACTCGCCGCCGCCGACCTCTCCGCCCTCGCGGACGCCTGTGCGGCGGCCATCCGGCAGCGCCAACCTCGCGGTCCGTACCGGCTCGCCGGCCACTCCTTCGGAGGCTACCTCGCGCTCGAAGCGGGCCGCCGCCTCGACGCCGACTTCGTCGCCATGATCGACAACGCGGTGCTTGCCGGGCGCGCCGACACGACAGTCGACGGCACGGCGTACGTGGCGAGGGTCCTGCGTTATCTCAACGGCCTGCCCGAAGGCGATGAGATGCCGGCGGGATATGACGCTGCCGAAATGGTCCGCCGCGCCCGCTTCGCCTTCGACGCCATGGGTTCGTATCGCCCGCAGCGCTATGACGGCCGCGTCACTCTGATTCGGTCCGGCGAGCCCTTTCCTGCCGCATACCTCGGCGCCCAAACTCCGGCCGTCGAATGGAGCGATGCCGATCTCGGATGGCGCGACTGCCTGCCCAACCTCACGACCGTCACCGTCCCAGGCAACCACTTGACGATGATTCGCGAGCCTCACGCCGGCGTTCTGGCGGAGGCGCTGCGAAAAGCGATGGGCGAATGACGGAGCCGATGCTACGATTGCAGCTTTTTGAGCCCGGCGGAGCGGTCGGACTCGATCGTCAGGAAGGTGTTGAAGCCCGTCAGCTTGAAGACCTCGGCGACGTGCTGCGTGAGTCCACAGACCACCAGCTTGCCCTTCTTCTGCGCGGACGATTTAGCGGCCACGAGAAACAGGCGCAGTCCCGCGCTGGCCACGTAATCGAGCTTGCTCAGGTCGAAGAGAATCCTGCCGCCGGCAGGCAGCGCGGTAATCGCTTTCTCGAATTCCGGACAGCCATCGATATTCAACTTGCCGTGGAGCGAAAGAACCGTAATCGAATCGATCTGTTCCAACTGCAGTGTCATAGGGAGCGATCTTGCAGAGATTGTCTTGAAAAGAGTAGCATAATGGGTCTGCCGCTTTCACCAAACTTTCCCCGGGTGCAGCTATGAGTCCCCAACCGATGCGCACGTTCCGGCTGGTTCCTCCGCCGGAGCCGATGCCGGAGGATGCAACTCCCGCGGGCAAACTGAAGGGCGGCTACCTGGTTCCGCAGCCGCTGCCCGACCATCCGCGGGAAGAACGGGTCTCCCAGGAGTGGCTGACCCGCTGGGACGAAGGCGCGTGGGGCGTAATCGCGACCCTCAAGCTGCTGATGCCGGTCTCCCTGCGGGCCCTGCGCAGTTGGGTTCTCAAGGGCTCACGTCCGCGCTTCTGGGCGGAGCTCCGCCTGCTCATGGAATCGCTCGGCGGACTGTGGGTCGAGATCGGGCTGCTGCTCGCAAAGCGTCCCGACCTGATCGGCCAGGCGGCTCAGGCAGAGATGGCCAAGCTACGGCCTCCTGTCAACGAGTTTCCCGTCGAAGTCGCGGAGTTGCTCTTCCTGAAGCAGTTCGGGGAGAGCGTCGAGGATTGCTTTTCGCGCTTCGATCCGCGCCCGGTTTCGATCGGCGTCTTCTCGCAGACCTATCGCGCGCGGCTGCACGACCCCGAGCTCGAAGTCGCCGTCAAGGTGCTCCGCCCCGACGTCGGCGCGCTGCTGCAACGCGATCTCGGCATTCTGCGAACGGTGATGCGGATCGGCGGCTGGATCTCGGCCGTCCAGGCGCTCGGCTTCGGCAAACTGCAGTGGGAGATCGAGCAGTGGTTGATCCAGTGGAGCGACCTGCGCTATCAGGCAGCGAGCCTGCGGCGCATCCGCCGCTCGCTCAAACGCCACAAAGTCTATGTGCCGCGCGTCTTCCTGAAGGCGTCGAGCAATAATTTCCTGACCACGGAATTCCTCGCCGGTCCCACGCTTGCCGACGTCCAGCGGCTCTCCGACTACGACCCGCTGCAAGCCGCGGAGTGGATGCGCGCCAACAACATTCAGCCGTGCAAGCTCGGCCGCCGCATCTTCCAGAGCTATATGCGGCAGGCGCTGCAGGACAACCTGTTTCATTGCGAGTTGTCGCCGGCGAATATCGTCCTGATGCAAAACAGCCGCTTCGCGCTCGCGACCGCCGGTCCGGTGGCCGCTCTCGATAAGCAGTTCGCCACCTACCAGTCGCAGATGTTCCGTGCCATCGCCAGCTCCGACTACAGCAAGGCCGTCGACTACCTGTTTCTGACGTGCGACGCGCTCCCGAGAGTCGGCCTCAACGAGCTCCGCGTCGAGCTCGTGCGCCTCTATCGGTCCTTCGAGATGCGCAGCGAACTGCACGGCGTTGGCTTCACGGAACGCTCCTTCGGGGCGCTCTCGAGTGAGATTTCGGCGGTCATGTTCCGCAACGGAGTCGCGCGAAGCTGGCAGGGCGTCAATCTCGACCGCGGCTGGACCAACCTCGAGCAGAGCCTCCAATTCCTCGATCCGCAATTCAACCTCCGCGAAGAGTTGCAGCGCTACTTCCGGGCCGCCGATCGCATGAACTCGTCCATCATCGGCAAGGACGGAGTGCGGGTCAAGATCGGACGCCTCGTCGCTTCGCTCTCCGAGCACGCGATGTTCCTGGGCGTCCAGTTGCGGCGGCGGGCGCAGTCGTTCGAAGGCATCAGCAAGGCCTCCTACATCGCGGCGGTGTTCTTCCGCGCGCTCCTGCGGCTCGTCGCGCTTGCCCTGGTCGGTATGGTCGCCGCGCGCTTCGGGTTGCACTACAAGCTGCCCTTCATCGAAGGCACGTGGATGCACCGCACCGCGCTCTGGGTGGAGAGTCAGCCCAAACCGATTCTCGTCCTGATGAGCGCGATGGGGCTGTACACGTTGGTCATCCTGCGCGGTGTGGTGGCGCGCTTGTTGCAAAGGGAGCGGAGAGGCTGATGCCCTGGAAGGACACCTGTCCCCAACGGCTGATCCCGACGCCGATCCCGGTCGAGCGCTTTCGCAAGCCGGTCGTGATCCAGGACTTCCGCAAGCGCTTTTCCAGCCGCAAAGTCGAATTCGTCGTGAAGTTCGGCGGGTACCTGCTGGGCGGCATCTGGCGCGGCATTCGCGGCAAGAAGACCCCCGAGGACGAAGCCGTACGCCTCCGCATGCTGTTCGAAAGCATGGGCGCGCTGTGGATCAAGGTCGGGCAGCTCATCTCCCTGCGCAGCGACGTCCTCTCCCAACCGATGTGCGAGGAGCTGTCGAAGCTCCAGTTTCAGTCGGTGGGATTCCCCTGGGTGCAGGCGAAGACGACGATCGAATCGGACCTGAAGCGACCGATCGCGGAGGTGTTCGAATCGATCGACGAGATGCCGATGGCAGCCGCCAGCATCTGCCAGGTGCATCGCGCGAAATTGCGCGGTAGCGGGGCAGACGTCATCGTCAAGGTCCAGCGGCCGTATGTGGAAGAGGACCTCGCGCGCGACCTCCACATCCTCGAGATTCTGATCGGGATTTTCAAGGGCATTGGCGCCCTCCGCTACCTCCGCTGGGACAGCCTCCTGTGGGAGGTGAAACAGATTCTGCTGGAAGAGGTGGACTACCGCTTCGAGGCAAGCAACCAGCGCCGCATGCGCAAGATGCTCCACAAGCAGATGGTGTACGTGCCCAAGCTATTCGACCACCTCTGCACCAAGCGCGTCCTGGTGATGGAGTTCGTGCCGGGCGGGCTGATGTCGGACTACCTGGAGCTGTACCGCAACGATCCACCGAAGCTGCGCGAGTGGCTCGCCGAGAATAACATCGACCACAACAAGGTCGGCGAGAGACTGTTCCTTTGTTTTTTCCGGCAGTTGATGGAAGACAACTTCTTCCACGCCGATCTTCACCCGGGCAACATCCTGCTGCTCAAGAACAGCCGTTTCTGCCTGATCGACTTCGGCTCAGCGGGCAGCACTGAGGCGAACCTGCTGCGCGTCTACACTATGAGCCTGAACGCTCTCGGGGAGGGTGACTTTCGCCGCGCCGTCGACTACACCACGCTCATGTGCGAGGAGCTCCCGTCGACCGGACTGGAGGAGGCGAAGAACGAAATGGTGCGCGCGTATCGCGAATGGTCGGCAAAGGCCGCGCTCGATGGCGTCGACTATCATGAGAAATCGATCGCGGCGGCAGGCACGGCCTCGGGCCGGGTCATGGGGAAGTACAAGATTGCCGCGAGCTGGCAGTTCCTCAAGATCAGCCGAACATGGGTAACGCTCGACTCGTCCCTTGCCTACCTCCTCGACGACTCGAACTTCGTCAAGCTGATCCACAAATACTTCAAGGACCGTCAGAAGCGCCAGCGCACAGAGAAGAAGAAGGGACCGACCGGACTCGACGCCATTCTCGGCGGCCTCGGCGAAATGGTGCTGCTGCAGGGAGGCAACCTGCGTCGCCAGACGCAGCGCTTCTCGGAAGTAGCGGGCAAGGCGGCGTCGGTGGCCGCGATCAGCTTCACAGGTATGCGTCACGCGCTCATGGTGCTCATGATTCTGCTCCTGATCGGCGAACTGCGGGCGGAGATCCCGGTGCCGGGACTGGTCGTCTCGCTCCTGGAAATGGTCGAGCGTCGCTGGCCGATCGGCACCACCGGCTGGTTCGCGGTGCTGGCGGTGATGGTGTTCGTCTGGTTCCGCCTGGGACGAATCGTCCGCGGATTGCTTACGCGGGAAGTGTAAGCAGTAGATGGTTCCTATTCAACGCGGAGACGCGGAGGGGCGGAGAATACGCGGAGAGAAAACCCTGCGCGATGAGATGTGCAGTTCTCCGCGTTGCCTCCGCGTACTCCGCGTCTCCGCGTTGAGGAAGACGTTGAAGGGAGACGAAGCATCATTGCTCCAGAGCGGCGAATTCACTAGTATGGAGCAAGTGACGTCCACGCCCGACCGGGAAAGTCCCGCATTTTGTTCCCAGCTATGATTTCGAATCCCTGGGTAACTCTGTTTGCCAATCCGCCGAAGGCCGCGGTGCGTCTCTTCTGCTTCCCCTATGCGGGCGCCGGCGCGTCGGCGTTCTTTCGCTGGTCCCGCGACCTGGCCCCCCCGATCGCCGTGCATGCCATCCAATTGCCGGGGCGTGAAGGCCGCCTCGCCGAGCCTCTGATCTCCGACGCCGGCCAGATGGTGCGTGAGATCCTCGCCGCGATCGAGCCCCTGCTCGACCGGCCCTACGCCTTCTTCGGCCACAGCATGGGAACCGTCCTGGCCTTCGAGGTGGCGCGGCAACTGCGCTCGAATCCTCCACTCCGCCTCTTCGTCGCGGGGCGCGAGGCGCCGCATATCGAACACGGCGGCACGCCCCTCCACCGGTTGCCGGACGCGGAGTTCCTGGCGGAGACCGTCCGGCGGTATGACGGAATTCCCCCAGCAATCCTGGCCGAGCCGGACTTAGTCAGCCTATTTACGCCGATCTTACGGGCGGACCTAACGGCTATCGAGACCTACCGCTATGTGGACGGCCCAAAACTCTCCTGCGGGATCACGGCTTTGCATGGAAAAGAGGATCGGGGAAGACCTGAGGAGATGCGAGCCTGGAGCGCGCATACCGAGGGGCAGTTCGAATACGGGGAGATTCCGGGGGGCCACTTCTTCATTCAAACGGCGCGGGAGCAGGTGCTCGACGTGATTCGCCAAGCCCTGCTTCCACCGCTCGAACGCTAAAAAAGCGACTTGATCTTGACAGCCTTGCGCCCGTCTTTCATGGACGCCTTCACGTTCTTGCCGAAGTCCTTGTACCAGCCGTTCTTCTTCTTGGCGGCCGACCGCTCATGGCGTTGGGTGTAACTTTGGAGCGCCTTCGCATGCGCCCGCACGACCCGCCGGACCACGCGTTCCACACCCTTGTACTTCTTCGACGTCGTATTGCTGACGCCCTCGGGTTGATAGACTTCCACGGCTTCGAAGTGCCCGCCGGGGACGGATTTCAGCATCACTACAGACTGGACTGTATCGGGGAGTTTCAGCGTTTCCGGCATTCAAACCTCTCTCGAGCGACCTGTTTGACAAGCCCTGTATGCTATGGTACGCTCCCACCTTGTCCCCAGTGTTCCAGGGTCCGGTGAATACCAGGCGTCCTGATGTTCGAACGCCTATGCGTGAATCGAGATTACCACGATCGCGGCAAGTCGTAAACGGAAACGTGAGCGAAAACAGCTTCGGCATATTCCCCGCGAGCGATCCACAGTTAGCGCCTTACGCGCCTCGGGTTTCAGCCGAGAAGACAACCGGAAGGACACTTCCAGTCAGGTAGGTTAAGACCCCTCCCATGAGCTCCACTGCTACGCGATTTCTCCCGATCCTTCTGGTCGGTCTCTCTGCCTGCGGTCATAAAGGCGATCCCACCCCGACGACCGTATCCGCGGCGACCCGCGTCTTCGACGTCACGGCGCGGCCCGTTGCCGCGTCACAAAGCGCCGTTTCGCTGTCCGTCAGCGGGAATCTGGCGGAGGAGCAGAACTCTCCGGTGACAGTCGTATCCGGCGGACGCGTCCTGGCCGCGCCGGCAACCGTAGGCTCCTTCGTAGAGAAGGGGGCCGTGCTCCTGGAGATCGACCCGACCGAATATCAAGCTCGGGCGCAGCAGGCGCGCGCCGCCGCGATCCAATCGGACCTCAACCTCAAGCAGGCGGAGAGCCGCCTCTTCCAGGAGGCGGGCAAGCCCTTCGATCCCGAGATGCAGCCCTCCGTCCTGACCGCGAAGGACTCCTACCAGTCGGCGGTGGAGCAGAACGACATCGCCAAGCGCAATCTCGAGCGCTATCAGCAGTTGCTCAAAACGGGCGACGTCGCCCGGTATCAGGTCGACCAGATCGCGCAGCAGGCAACGCAGGCGAAGGGCGCCCTGGCTTCCGCGTTCATCCAATATGAAGGTGAGCGCCGCGCCGCCCGCAACAATTACGACTCCTTGGCTTCAGCGCGCGAGAGCAATCGCGCGGCGCAATCGCAACTGAAGATCGCGGAGGCGAATGCCGCCGCCTGCACGGTGCGCGCGCCGGTCTCCGGTTTCGTTGCATCCCGCGCGTACGGCGCCGGAGACTTCGCCAACACCGGCACGGTCGGCGCGAACATCATCAGCGTCAACCCCATCCTCTTGAATGCCCGCATTCCCGAAGGACAGGAGCAGAAAGTCCGCAGCGGACTCTCCGTGGTGGTCCGCGTTCCGTCCTGGCCCGACCGGACGTTCACGGGTGTCGTGCAGGGCATCAATCCCTCGCTCGATGCCGCCTCGCGAGCGGTCATCGCCCGCGTCTCCATTCCGAACCCTAACAACATTCTGCGGCCCGGCATGTTCGGTACGGCCGAGGTCCAACTCACCGACAAAGAGCCCGCGATCTTCGTCCCGACTTCCGCCATCGTCCCCGGCGTCAATGAGAGCTCGCCGATCATCTTCGTACTGGACGGCGACCATGCGCGCGCCCGTGTCGTGAGGCTCGGCGAGGAGAATGCGGGACAGCGACGCGTCTTTACCGGCCTCTCGGCCCAGGACCGCGTGATCGTAGACGGCGCCCGCGAGCTCTTCGACGGCGCTGCCGTCCGGGTGAAGTAGGCCCTCATGCGCAAACTTGCTGAAATCTGCGCGCGCCGTCCCGTCTTCGCCACCATGCTCACGCTGGCGATGGTCGTGATCGGCCTCCTCTCTTATTCCAAGCTGGGTGTCGACCTCTACCCCCGCATCGACCTTCCGAGCGTCGTCATCTCGACGTTCAACCCCGGCGCCGGCCCCACCGAAATCGAAACCGAAATCTCCTCTCGTGTGGAGGCCGCGGTCAATACCGTCAGCGGCGTCGCGGGCATTAGCTCGACGTCGATGGAAGGCATCTCGACCGTCGCCGTGATCTTCGATATCGGCAAGAACGGCGACGTCGCCGCGCAGGAAGTGCGCGATCGCGTCAGCAGCATTCCGGATCTGCCGTCCACCGCGACCGCTCCCAAGGTGGAGAAGCTCGACCCGGACGCGGTCCCGATCATGCGGCTGGTCGTCTCCTCCACGCGCTCGCTCGCCGACACGACCCAGCTTGCTCAAAAGGTAGTTCAGCGCCGTCTCGAAAAGGTGAGCGGCGTCGGCCAGGTGCGCCTCGAAGGCGGCCTGGACCGCGAGGTCCGCATCGTGGTCGACCCCGAGCGGCTGCGCGCATTCGGCATGACCGTCCCGGAGCTCGCCGGGGGAATCCGGCAGCAGAACTTCGAGCTGCCCGGCGGCCGCGTCAATGAGGCGTCCCGCGAACTGACGGTCCGCACCCTCGGATCGCTGCAGCGCGTCGAGGACCTGCCCGGCACGATCGTAGGCCAGCGCGGCCGTCCGATCGCCCTTCGCGAGGTCGCCGACGTGGTCGATGGCTCGGAAGAAGCGCGCGGCGTTTCCCGCTGGAACGGAGCTGCGGCCTTGTCGGTGGTCATCATGAAGCAGTCGGGCCAGAACACCGTCAAGGTGATCGACGAGGTGAAGTCGAACCTCACCGACATTCGCGCCTCACTGCCTACGGGCATGACGCTCGATATCGTGGCGGACCAGTCCGTCTACATCCGCGCCGCGATCGACGCCATTAAAGAGCACCTCGTCATCGGCTCGCTCTTCGCCGCCATCGTCGTGCTGCTGTTCCTCCGCAATCTGCGCGCCACCCTCATCGCCGCCATTGCGATCCCCGTCTCCCTGATCGCTACTTTCGCCCTGATCGACGCCGTCGGCTACACGCTGAATCAGATCACGATGCTGGCGCTCGCCTTGATGGTCGGCATTGTCATCGACGACGCGATCGTGGTGCTGGAAAACGTCTCGCACGTGATGGACAAGTACAAGCTGAACCCCGTCGACGCGGCGATCCGCGGCACGCAGGAAATCAGCCTCGCGGTCCTCGCGACCACCTTCTCGCTGCTCGCCGTCTTCCTGCCGGTCGGCTTCATGCAGGGCATCATCGGACGCTTTCTGGCGAGCTTCGGCTTGACCAGCGCGTTCGCCGTCTTCGTCTCGATGATCGTCAGCTTCACCCTGACGCCCGCGATGTGCGCACGCATTCTGAAGCCCGGCGCGATGGCCGCCGGACAAGGCCGCGGCGGAATCTACCAGCACGTCGAAGACACATATATGCGGCTGCTCGACTGGTCGATGCGGCATCGCCTGCTGGTCGCGGCGCTTTGTCTCGGGCTGGTGCTCTCGACCGTCCCGCTCGGCATGATGGTCGGGAAGGATTTCCAACCGGTCGAGGACCTCTCGCAATTTCAGGTGAACCTGCAGACGGCGCAGGGCTCGTCGCTGGCGCAGACGCTGCTCGTCGCCGAGCGCATCGCCAAGGACATTCACGCACAGGACGGTGTCACCGACACGCTGACGACGGTCGGCGGCTCCAACGGAGAGCCGGTCAATCAAGCCTCCATTTTCATCCGGATGAAGCCCCTCGACGCGCGTAAGGTGACGCAGTCGGAGGCCATGGCGGCGGCGCGGCAGACCCTCACCCGGTACCCGATGCTGACTCGCGCCTCGGTATCGGCGGCGCAGGCGGCAGGCGCGGGTGCGAGCGGCGGCGACGTGCAGTACATCCTCACCGGTCCCGACCTGAACCAGATCAACAAGTACGCCGCGGCGCTGGTCGAACGTGTGAAGAAGGTGCCGCAGGCGACCGACGTCTCCTCCACGATCGCCGAGGCCAAGCCGGAGCTCAGCATTTCGATCGATCGCGCGCGCGCGGCCGATTTCGGCGTCAGCGCGGCGGATATCGCGCAGACCGTCAACGCGCTGGTTGCCGGCCAACAGGTGGGCACGATGAACCTCGATGGCTCCCAGGTGCCGCTCAAGCTCCAGGTGCAGGACCGCTATCGTTCCGATCCCGAGGGCTTGCGGCTGCTCGTGGTGCCGTCGAGCAAAGCGGGCTGGGTCGGCCTGCGCGATGTCGCGTCGATCAAAGAGGGAACAGGACCCGCCGTGATCCAGCGCCTCGATCGCCAGCGCCAGGTGACCGTCAGCGCCAACGTGCTGCCGGGCGCGTCCCAGGCGGATGTCAGCGCCGCTTTCGAGCGCGAGCTCGGCGTGATCAAAATGGACCCGGGTTACCGCTATGAGCTGGGCGGAACCTCCAAGCAGTTGGCCAGCGCCGTCACCGATTTCGGTGTGGCGTTCGGCCTGGCGTTCGTCTTCATGTACATGGTGCTGGCCGCGCAATTCGAATCCTTCAGCCAGCCGGTGATCATCCTCATGACACTGCCTCTCTCTGTTCCGTGCGGCCTCCTCGGCCTGCTCGTCACGCATCAGAATTTGAACATTTATTCCGGCCTCGGCATCCTGCTGCTCTTCGGCGTCGTCAAGAAGAACGCGATTCTGCAGATGGCGCACACCAACGATCTGCGGGCGGGCGGCATGTCGCGCGAGGACGCCATCCACCACAGCAATCGCGACCGTCTGCGCCCGATCCTGATGACCACCCTGGCGCTCGTCGCGGGCATGATCCCGCTGGTGCTGGCCACCGGTCCGGGTTCGGCGACCAGCCGGTCGATGGGCGTGCTGGTCGCTGCCGGTCAGACGTTATGCCTCGTCCTCACGCTCGTCATGGTCCCGGTCTTCTACACGCTGATCGAGGATTTCGGCGCGCGGATTTCGGCGCCGTTCCAGCGGAGGAAGCTGAGGCGCGCCACCGGCGTCGCGACACTCCTCATGCTCTTGGTGTGTTCCTTCAGCGCGAAGGCCCAGGTCGCGCGTCCCGGAGTCCGCGCCGGATCGCGCATCGAGCTGACCCTGCAACACGCCATCGAACTCGCTCTCGCCAATAATCCGGACCTGAAGATTTCGCACTTCGCGGTCGACACCAGCCGCCTGGGCTATCAGGCAGCGAAGGGCGCGTACGACCCGGTCTTTTCCATCAACGCCGATCGCGAGAGCCGCAATATTCCGGTCAGCTCCGCGTTGGGCGGCGGCGACGCCAGCGGCAAACTTCACGAAAGCGACATCACCGCGACCCCGCAGCTTTCCGGCCTGCTGCCGTGGGGTGGCGCGACCTTCGCCACGTCGCTTTATAACAGCCGCACGACCACGGAGAACACGTTTTCGCCGCTGAGCCCGCAGTACAACACGTCCCTCAACTTCACCCTGATCCAGCCGCTTTTCCGCGACCGCCGTATCGACGGAGCGCGTCAACAGCTCTTCGTCGCGCGCAAGAACATCGCGATCAGCGAATCGCAATTCCGCCAGCGCGTGCTCGACACGGTCGTGTACACGGTCAGCGCCTACTGGGACTTGGTTTCCGCCCGCGCCAATCTCGAAACGCAGCACGGTGGGCGCGAGCAAGCCCACAAAGTGGTGGAGGCCAGCCGCCGCCGCACCGATCTCGGACTACAGGCCGAGATCGATGTCGTCGAATCGCAGACCCAGGAGTCCGCGCTCACGGAAGCGGAGCTGGGCGCCCTGGACTTCGTGAATCGCGCCGAAAATCAGCTCAAGACGATGCTGTTCTCCGGCCCGACCGCCCTCGAATGGGAAAGCGAGATCGTGCCCACGACCGCCCCTTCGGACGTCATCCCGCCGGTCAGCTTCGAAGAAGCCGTAGCGCGCGCCCGCTCCAATAGGCCGGAGCTCGAGCAGTTGGCCCGGCTGCGCGAGATCAATCAATCGAGCCGCGATTTCGCCGCCAACCAGCTCCTACCGCGCGTAGACCTGCTCGCGTCGTACACGTCTTCAGGCCAAGCCGGTATCGTCGCCACGCGTCCCGCGAACCCTTTGTTGGCCGCATTCGGAGTGGGGTCGCTCTCCTCCGTGCCTCCCGGCTTCACCGGCGGCTACGGACAGTCTCTCGACAATCTTTTCGGCGCGAATTTCGGGACGCTGCGCTTCGAGGTCCGCGCCTCGCTGCCGATTCGCAACCGCACGGCGGAGGCGAACGTCGCCAGCGCCGGAGTCGAGCAGCGCCGTTTGCAGACGCAGTCTGCGCAGGTGGACCAGGCGATCGAGGCCGACGTCCGCAACGCCGTCTACGCGATCGAGCTCGCGCGTCAGCGATTGCAGGCCGCCCGCGACGCCGCCTCGAACGCGCAGGCGCAGTACTCGAGCGAGATCCGGCGCTTCGACGCGGGACTCTCGTCGGTCTTCCTGGTCACACAGCGGCAGATCTCCCTGCTGAATGCGAAGCTCCGCGAGACTCAGGTGCTGACCGACGTCAACAAAGCGGTCGCCGGGTACTATCGTTCGATCGGGGATCTCCTGGATCAGCAGAACGTCCACATCGAGATGCCGAAACCGTAGGGTTTTTCGCAAAACGACGGTCGGCCTGCCCTGATACAACGTAAATTGCGCAGTTCATCGGACACGCCGACTTGTGATAATTCGGCCCTGAATTGCGCCTGGAATTCATCTCTCAAACGAGATAAGAAATTCGAAAATTCCACAAGAAAGTTGGGATATACTCTCCTTAAGAAAATTCATATGGCCAAAGGAGCGAATCTCATGCCCACCACCGCTGCTGTCCTGGAAACCGAAATCACCGGCACTGCCCCCGTAATCGTGAAACTGGGCCGCCAAAAGCGCAAGCGCATCAAAGCCCTTGGCGAAGGCCACGGCAAGCTTTTCGCGCAAGTGATGGAAACGATCGAGGAACTCCAGAAGTCGGGCCAGATCTCCGCGACAGCCCAGCCGATCATCTTCGTCGTCAAGCAAGAGTCGAAGATGGCGATCTTCGGCTAACCGGATCGTTCCAGCTTGGGCCGCGCGGATCGCCGGACGGAGACGTCCGCGACCGCGCTTGTCTTAGCTCAACTGGAACGACAGAATGTTCTTCCCGTCTTCCCGCCGGTAGTTCACCGAATCGGCCATCGTCTTCACCAGATAGATTCCCAGTCCGCCGATCGGCCGGTCTTCGGTGGCCAGCTCCAGATCCGGATCCTCCGCTTCGAGCGGATTAAACGCCCCGCCTGCGTCCTGGATCTCCACCCGTAAACACTGCGGCGATACGACCGCGTAGCCGAGCGCAGCCTCGCCCGATTCCCCTTTGGGATAGGCGTAGTGGATGACGTTGACCAGCAGTTCCTCGATCAACAAATCGAGCTTGTGCACCTGCGCTTCCGTCAGGCCCGCGTGACGCGCGCCCTCGTGCGCAAACTCGTGGAACTGCATCAGCGAAGGCATCGCGGCCGGGAGCCGCAGCCATGTCAAGCCGTCGTCCATCTCACACGCTCACTTCGTTCGCACGATGGTAACGTCTGCCGCGCCGCAGCGCAAGTTTTGGGCCGTACCAGGGCTGGCAATACTAGGAAACCGTGTCCTTTCGCGCATGTTACTTTGCTATACTCCGTACCTGGAAAGCGGCGCATTGCGAGCATGAAGCTCACTTTGAAACGCAAGATATACGGCCTCGCGATTCTCGCGGCCGGACTCCCGGTGGTGGCGCTCCTCGGCATGATGGCGTGGTCGCAATCGCGCATCATTCGGGAATCCGAACACGAGCTGACCTCGCTCGCCACTTTTAGCCTGAACCACACGGCGCGGAACATGTACGCGCTCTGTCAGAACGCCAACTCGCTGACCCAGGCGAAGGTCGATTACGACCTGCGGGTCGCGTACAAGCTGCTCGCCGCGGCCGGCAAAGTCAGCCTGTCCAACGAGCATGTCACCTGGGTGGCCACGAACCAGTTCACGCAGCAGCAGCAGGAAGTCTCCATCCCGAAGATGATGCTCGGCTCAACGCCGCTGCCCAAGACGCAGGACTACGCGACGCGTCTGCCGGTGGTCGACGAGTTGAAACAGTTGGTGGGCAGCGACGCCACCATCTTCCAGCGGATTACCCCCCAGGGCGATATGCTCCGCGTCGCGACGACGATCTCCTCGGCTCCGGGCCGCCGCGGCGTCGGCACGTTCATTCCGTCCGTCAATCCGGACGGCACGCCGAACGCAGTCATCGCCAAGTTGATGTCCGGCCAGAAGTACCTGGGCATCGCCTACGCCGTCAATCGCTGGTTCGTCTCCGCGTACGACCCGATGCGCGACGCGTCCGGCAATATCATCGGCAACCTGTTCGTCGGCGAGGAGGTCAGCGGTCTCGAGGAGCTCAAGAAGACGCTGCGGGATATGGCCGTCGGCAAGACCGGATACGTCAGCGTCTCTGCGGCCAAGGGAGCGTCCAAGGGGAAGTACATAATTCCACCCCCGGGACGCACCGACGCCGATATCGACGACCTCGCCGCGAAGCAACTCGATCGCGCGTTTGCATCCGCCCCCGGCGACGTCTTCTACAACGACGTTTACCAGATGAAGGACTCGTCCGGAGCTACGCGCAATCGCATCGCCGCCATGACGTACTTCGCTCCCTGGGACTGGCTGATCACCGCCAGCATCGATGAGGACGAGTACCATGCTGCCGTCACCGGCGTGAAGAAGTCCGTCGACACCCTGATGGTCGAACTAGTCGTCGCCGGATTGCTGGCTCTAGCAGCGGCGTTAGCCATCGCTTTCGGTCTGAGCAGCAAGCTGACGCGCCCCCTGACTTTGCTGACGAGCCTTGCCAGCAAGATCGCCTCGGGGGACATGGCCGCCGCGAAGAGCGACCTGTCCGCGCGCGATCTCGCCGAGACCAACGGCCGCGGCCCCAACTCCGATTCCGTGGATGAAACCGGCGATTTGCTGCACTCCTTCCGCACCATGACCCACACGCTCGACGGCCTCATCGGGCAGGTGCAGCGCTCCGGAATTCAGGTGACCGCGTCGGCGACCCAGATCGCCGCGTCGGCGCGCCAGCTCGAAGCCGCCATCGCCGAACAGGCCGCCTCCACCCGGGAAGTCTCGGGCACCACCAAGCAGATCTCCGCCACGTCGACTGAGCTCCTCCGTTCCATAACCAACGTTAGCGACGCCGTCTCCGAGACCGCCGCCCGCGCGGAATCCGGCCGCAGCGACCTCTCCCGCATGGAGACCGAGATGCGCTCGCTGGCGAAGGCCACCGCCTCCGTCTCGTCGCGCCTGAACATCATCAACGACCGCGCCGCCAAGATCTCGACCGTCATCACCACCATCAATCACGTCTCCGAACAGACGACGCTGCTCTCGCTCAATGCCGCGATCGAGGCCGAAAAGGCCGGCGAGTATGGCCGCGGGTTCTCCGTGGTAGCGCGCGAGATCAGCCGCCTCGCCGACCAGACCGCCGCCGCCACGCAGGATATCGAAGTGGTGGTCAAGGAGATGCAGTCCTCCGTTTCCACCGGCGTGATGGAGATGGACAAGTTCTCCGAGGAGGTCCGCCGCCGCGTCGAGGACGTCAACACGATCGGCGATCAGCTCGGCGGCATGATCGATTGCGTGCGCGCGCTGGGTCCCGAGTTCGAGGCTGCGCGCGAAGGCATGAACGCGCAGAACCAGGGCGCCCAGCAGATCAGCGAGGCCACCCTCCAGCTTTCGCAAACCGCCGACCAGACCCGGGAATCCCTGACGGAATTCAAGGACGCCGCCGAACAGCTCAACGCGGCGGTCCAGGGCCTGCAAGGCCAAGTCTCGCGATTCCGGTTGAGCGTTTAGGTTATGTCGCGGCTGAAAAGCGCCTATTTCCGCGTGATGATGCGGACGCGAATCAAGCACAAGCTGCTCTTCGCCAGCGGCGCCGCGATTCTGCCCCTTTCCATCCTGCTGTGGTTCGTCGTCTCCGGCTTCGGCCGCGACATCGATTTCGCGAAGGCGGAGCTCGCCGGCCTGCAACAACTCCAGCCGATTCTCGATATCGCCGGTGAGGTGGTCCACCACAACCGTCTGGCGCTCGACCTGCGCCGGGGTGGAACCAATCGTTCCGAGTTCGACGCCTCCGTGCGTCGCATCGACGCCGCCTTCCAAACCCTGAAGCAGACTTCCGCATCCGCAGCCTGGTACGCCCCGTTGCGCGGCCAATGGCTCGGCCTGAGAGATTCCGGGAGCGCCGTCAGTGCGGCCTCCCTGGCGGACCAGCATTCCCGTCTCTTCCGCGCGCTCCACGAGGCCGTCCGCCAGATCGGCGACGATTCAAGCCTGGTCCTCGATTCCGATCTCGATTCGTACTATCTGGTGGACATCGCGACCCACCGTCTTCCCGCCGTCCAGACCATGATCAACGACGTGGCAGGGGTCGCCGGCCGCATGGCCGAAGACCCCGGCGAGTCCGCGGCCAATGACTGGATCGCCTTGCGTCTCGAAGGAGAGCAGCTCAACGGCGCCCCGACGGCCGCCCTGCGCCGCAGCGTGGAAGTCGCCGTGAGAGGGAACAAGGTCCTTCGCGGCTCGGACGCGAAGTTGAGCGCGCGCCTTCCCCAATTGATGACCGCGTACGAACGCAGCATCGGCAATCTCGTGATAGCGATCCAGAACATCGCGGATCTGAGCAACGCTCCCGCGACGATTCCGCTGGCGGACGACGCAGCGGCCAAGGGCTCAGCGATCTGGAAAGAATCGCTGAGCGCCGCCGGCGGCCTCATCGACCAGCGGATCTCGAACGTGCGCATGCGCCGCGGCATCGCTCTCGCGGTAACGAGCCTCGCGGTGGGGATCGCGCTCGCCCTCATTTTGCGAGTGAGCTCGATTCTCGGCTGGTTCCTCGGTCAGGTCGTCACCGTCGATAGCGAGATCGCGAGCGGAGATCTGGCGATGGCCCGCATCCGCCTGCAGCATCCCCGGGTGCGCGGCATGCTCGCCATGGCGAACGCAGCCGACGGCTCCCTGCGCGACGAGCTCATGATCCTGCTGCGCGCCAGCGAGCGCATGACCGGGACGCTCGATTCCGTCGTGCAGGACGTCAATCAGGCCGGCTCCCGCGTCAACGAAAGCGTGCTTCACATCGCAGCCGCCGTCCAGCAACTCGAAGCGACCATCTCGGAACAGGCCTCGTCCACCAACGAGGTTTCCACTACCAGCACGGAAATCCTCGCGACCGCCCGCGACCTCGCCCACACCATGGACAACGTCAGCCGTATCGCGGGTGACACTGCCACTTCGGCCGACACCGGGCTCTCCGCGCTGCAGCAGATCCATATCACCATGGACAAGCTGACGGCTGCCACCGAAGGGCTCGCCAACAATCTCCAGAGCATCAGCGCCAAGACCCGCGACGTCGACGAGGTTATCACCGCCATCACCAAGGTTGCGAACCGGACCAATCTGCTGTCCTTGAATGCGGCCATCGAGGCCGAGCGCGGCAGCAACGGCACGGGCGCGTTCTCGATCGTCTCCCTGGAGATCCGCAAGCTGGCCGATCAGACCGCCGCTTCCGCGCTCGATATCGAATCGCTGATCAAGGATATGCAGGCCGCGGTGCAGGCGGGCGTCACTGCCGTTGAACAGCATGCGCAGCAGACGCGCTCCAGTTCGGGCGCAGTCAACGACCTCAGCTCCATGCTCGCCTCGATCATCCGGAACTCCCGCGAGGTGGCTCCGCAGTTCGAATCCGTCAACACCGGCATGCAGGCCCAGGCCCACGCCGCCGGTCAGATCTCCAACGCGATCGCCCACCTTCGCGACGCGGCGCAGCAGACGCGCGGCTCCGTCGAAGGCTTCCAGAGCGTGGCCGGCGCCATGCGCGCCGCCGCCGGAGAATTAGAGCGCGCGATGGGGCGCTTCTCGGCCTCCTGAGCTATGCTGCTGCTCCTTTTCCAGGTCGACGATCGCGCCTTCGGCCTCGACGCGTCGGGCATCGTGCAGGTCGCGCCCCTGCCCGAGTTGCAGCCCGTTCCGCATGCGCCGCCGTACGTAGCGGGACTCCTGAACTACCGCGGCCGCACCATACCTGTGATGGACCTGACCCGTCTCATCGGAGGCCGACGGTCCCGACCCGTGCTCAGCACGCGCCTGGTGTTGGCGCACTATCCGCCCGGTGGGGACGACTGCGTGGTCGGCCTGATCGCCGAACGCGCCGTCGAGACGATTACGTGCAATGAATCGGATTTCACCGCGCCGGGAATTCAGGTCCCCGACGCCCCATACCTCGGCCGCACCGCGATCGTGAACGGCCGCATCATCCAACAGATCACCGTGGAGGAGGCAGTCGGCGAGGAAGCCCGCGCGCTGCTGCTCTCGCACCAGCCATGATCGTGACCGACGGAGCGCTCGCAGAACGCCTCGCTGGCGAAATCGGACTGGCTGCCGAGTCGCTCGGCCCCAACGCAGTCTTTCGCGCCGCCGCGCGTGTCGGCGTACAAATCGGGCTCGAAGGCGAAGTACTCGTCGAGCGGCTGCTCGAACGCGGTCCCGAGTGGGGCATGCTGATCGAGGAACTGACCGTCCAGGAGTCCTGGTTTTTTCGCGACCGCCCCAGCTTCGACGCGCTCGCGGAGTTCTCTCGCACGCGCCCCGGCGTGCTACGGGTCCTTTCCGCGCCCTGCGCCACCGGAGAGGAGCCCTACTCGATCGCGATGTGCCTGCTCGAGACGGGCCGCGCGGCGGACGCGTTCGCCATCGACGCGGTCGACATCAGCCGGCGCGCGATCGACGCCGCACAGGCCGGCGTCTACACTCCGAAGTCGTTCCGCAAGGAATGCGGCGACCGGCAGACCCGCTACTTCACCCCCAAGGGCGGCGATTTCGAGCTGAACGCGCGCATCCGCAGTTGCGTGCGCTTTGCCCACGCCAATGTCGTGAGCGCCGGGTTCACGCACCAGCGCGCGCCGTATGACGTCATCTTCTGCCGCAATCTCCTGATCTACCTGACGGACGCGGCGCGCACCCGCCTGCTCTCGTCGCTCGATTCGGTGCTGGCGCCCGACGGACTTCTGTTCACGGGACCTTCGGAGCTGCCCCTCCTGCTGACGCGCGGATACGCGCGGCTGGAACGCGACCGCGCCTTCGGTTGCCGTCGAGCTCCGGCGCGTGCGCCGCGCCCTGTTGCACCGCCGCCGGTCAGGCGCGCCGCGGCGCCCAAGCAGGTCCAAATCAGAGCTGCCTCCCCGCGTCCCGAAGCTACCCTCGCCGACGCCCGGCGCCTCGCCGATGCGGGCGAACTCGACGCCGCCCTCAAGCTCTGCAACAGGCTGTTGACGGCCTTCCCGGGCTCGGCGGAGGTATACTGTCTGCTCGGAGTCATCCATCAGTCAGCCGGAAACGACATGCTCGCCGAGCAGCACTTCCAGCGCGCTCTGTACCTCGATCCCGACCAATACGAGGCCCTGATCCACATGAGCATGCTCGCCGAAAAGCGTCGCGATCTCGACGCCGGGCGCAGGTTCCGGCAGCGCGCGGAGCGCGCCATGATCGCCGGCGCCGGTGGTGAGGCATGAGCACCGCGACCGCGCTCAGCGTGCTCGGGGAACGCCTCTGCTGGCGCGAGATCGGCGTCGCCGGTGACCGCTCCTGCCCGAAGCTGCCCGAGGTCGTGCACTGCCGCAACTGCGACGAGTATTCGCGCATCGGACGCCTGCTGTTCGAGCGGGAAGCGCCCGCTACGCTTGCCCGTGAGACCGCGGCGGACCTCGCCGCGCCGGAGCACGTTGCGGTCCGCGACACGGTCTCCCTCATCTTCTTTCGACTCGGCGAGGAATCGTTCGCGCTCAAGAGCACCGTGCTGCAGGAGGTCACAGCCACCAAACCGGTCCATCGTTTGCCCTCGCGGCCGGGACCGGTGTTCCTCGGCCTCGTGAACATCAACGGCGAACTGCTGCCGTGCGTCTCGGCCTCGGCCGCGCTCGGACTCGAAGCGGCGCCGGCTGGCCCGGCAGCCCGTGGACGAATGATCGTCGTGGGACACAGCGGCAATCGCTTCGTGTTCCCCGCCGACGAGGTGATGGCGGTCCGTCGCATCGCAGCCTCCGACTTTCAGCCGCCGCCGGCGACCATCGCGAATGCGCCTGCCGCCAAGAGCACCGCCGTCGTGCGTCTAGAGGGCAGGGAAGTGGCGGTGCTCGACGAAACTCGCCTGCTCGACTCGCTCGCCCGGAGCCTGAACCCATGAGCCGGCCGGCCGAACTCGATCCCTTCCTCCTCGAGCTATTCAAGACCGAGTTGCAGAGCCACGCCCGTGCGCTGGAGAACGGGCTCGCGGGCCGTGTCGCCCCCGACACCGCCGAGCCGTTGATGCGCGCGGCGCATTCGCTCAAGGGCGCCGCCCGCATGATCGGCATCGACCAGGCGGTCGCGCTCGCCCACGCGATGGAAGACATCCTCTCCGCCGTGCAGCACGGCCAGCGGAGCGTCAGCCCCGCCGAGGTCGACGTGCTGCTCGCCGCCAACGACGTCTTTCTCCGCACCGGCAATTTGCCGCCCGAGGAGATCCCCGGCGCCTTTGAACGGGAAGGGGCGACGATCTCCCAACTCACCGCCGACCTCGCGAATCCCCCGGCGCCCACACCGGTGGCCACGCCCGCGGCAGCGCCGCCACCGCCCGAACCCGTCGCGGACAAAACCTACGACCCGTTTCTGCTCGACCTCTTCGCCACCGAACTCCAGAACAACGCCCGTGCCCTGGAAAACGGGCTCTCCGGCGCTGTGACTGCCGAGACCGCCGAGCCGTTGATGCGCGCCGCGCACTCGCTCAAGGGCGCCGCCCGCATGACCGGTCTCGACGGGGTCGTGGGACTCGCGCACGCGATGGAGGACATCCTCTCGGCGGTCCAAAACGGGAAGCGCACTGTCAGCGACGCCGAGGTCGACGTGCTCCTCCGCGCCAACGACGTTTTCACCCGCGCCGCCGGACTGCCCCCATCCGACATCCCCGCCGCCTTCGCGATGAGCGCGGCCGAAATGCGGAGTCTCATCGCGGACCTGGAGCGGCCGCCGGCCGCCGCGCCGACGCCCGCGCCAGCCGCGGCCCCAGCGGCGCTGGGCAAGACCTACGATCCATTCCTGCTCGATCTGTTCCATACGGAACTTCAAAACAACGCCCGCGCCCTGGAAAACGGACTCTCCGGCGCCGTCACCGCGGAGACGGCCGAGCCGTTGATGCGCGCCGCCCACTCGCTGAAAGGCGCCGCCCGCATGGCTGGGCTCGACTCGGTCGTCGGACTCGCCCATGCGATGGAGGACATCCTCTCCGCCGTCCAAAACGGCAAGCGCACCATCCACGACTCTGAAATCGACCTGCTCCTCCGCGCCAACGACGTCTTCATCCGCGCTGCCGCGGTTCCCGCAACCGACGTCCCGGCATCGTTCGACTCCAGCGCGGCGGAGATCGCGACGCTCGTTACCGAACTCGGCCGCCCACCTGCGCCTGCCGCTCCGGTGTCTGCGCCCGCTCCCGTGGCCGCCGCGAAAGCCGCGCCCGCCCCGGCGCCGGAGAAGGCGGACAGCGGTTCCGTCCGCGTCTTCGTCGAGAACCTCAACCGCCTCGGCGGCCTCGCCAGCGAGTGCCTGGTCCAGACCCAGAACCTCGAACCGCTCACGCAATCGCTGCTCCGCCTCAAGCGCAATCACCTCACGGTCCAAACCAGCGTCGAGCGCGCGCTCCAGGCGCTCAATATGGAGTCCTACTCCGACGCCGAGGCGCAGTTGCAGGAGGCTCTCCGCCAGCTCGAACACATCCACGACTACATCCCGGAGCATATAGCGGATTTCGGCCGTTTCAGCCAGCGCCTCGAGGCCATCTCCACGCGCCTCTACGACCAGTCTGTCGCCATGCGCATGCGCCCCTTCGCCGACGGTCTCCACGGCTTCCCACGCCTGGTCCGCGACGTGGCGAAGTCGCTCGGGAAGACCGTCGTGTTCACCATCGAAGGCGACACCACGCGCGTTGACCGCGACATTCTCGAAGCGCTCGAAGCTCCGCTCAATCACCTCCTGCGCAACGCCCTCGATCACGGCATCGAATCCACCGAACAGCGCATCGCCGCTGGCAAGTCGCCCGAAGGCCACCTGATGCTGCATGCCTGCCACGCCGGCGGCATGCTCGAAGTCCGCATCACCGACGATGGCGGAGGCATCGACCTCGCGCGTCTCCGCGACAAGATCGTCCAGAAGGGCCTTTCGCCGCGCGAGATGGCCGACAGCCTCAGCGAGGCCGAGCTGCTCGAATTCCTCTTCCTGCCCGGGTTCTCCACCACCGACCAGGTCACCGAGATCTCGGGCCGCGGCGTCGGGCTCGACGTCGTCCTCACCGTCGTCCGCAAGGTCGGCGGCAACATCCGCATTCAAACCGAGCGCGGCAAGGGCACCACGTTCCTGATCCAACTGCCGCTCACGCTCTCGGTCCTTCGCGCGCTCCTCATCGAGATCGGCGGCGAGCCCTACGCGATTCCGCTGGCGCGTATCGACCGCGTGCTGGAGGTCCCGGCCTCCGAGATTCGTCTCCTCGAAGACCGCCAGTATTTCCGTTTCGGGGACACGACCCTCGGCCTTCTCGACGCACAGCAGGTGTTGCAACTCCCGCGCTCCGACCGGCCCGGCAGTGCGATTCCGATCATCGTGCTGAGCGATCGCATGAACCGCTACGGTCTCGCCGTCGACCGCTTCCTGGGCGAGCGCGACGTGGTGGTAACGCCGCTCGATCCGCGCCTCGGCAAGCCGCCGAATGTCAGCGCCGCGTCCATCCTCGACAACGGCATGCCGGTCCTGATCCTCGACACGGACGACCTCGTGCAGTCGATCGACAAGCTTCTCGGGGCAGGCTCTCTCCGCAAGGTGGGGCTCGCCGGCAGGGCTGAACGGCGCGGCCGCAAGCGCATCCTCGTGGTCGACGATTCGCTCACCGTGCGCGAGGTCGAGCGCCGTCTGCTGGAGAATCGCGGATACGAAGTCGCCGTCGCGGTCGACGGCATGGACGGGTGGAACACGCTCCAATCGGGCGAGTTCGATCTCGTCGTGTCCGACGTCGATATGCCGCGCATGAACGGCATCGAACTGGTGCGCCGCATCAAAGGCAATCCGCGCTCTGCGGCGATCCCGGTGATCATCGTCTCTTATAAGGACCAGGAAGAGCACCGCATGTTGGGCCTGGAGGCGGGCGCCAGCTACTACCTCGCCAAGAGCAGCTTCCACGATGAAACGCTCGCGCGCGCGGTCCTGGATCTGATCGGAGAGGCGGAGCGGACTTGCGCATAGGTATCGTCAACGATTTGCCGATGGCGCTCGAAGTGTTGCGGCGCGTTGTCGCGGCGGGCGGCTACACGATTGCCTGGACCGCGATCGATGGCGCCGACGCCGTTGCGAAGTGCCTCGAGGACAAACCCGACCTGATCCTGATGGACCTGATCATGCCGATCATGGACGGCGTACAGGCCACCGCCGCCATCATGCGCAATTCGCCGTGCGCGATCCTCGTGGTGACGGCGTCGGTCGGCGGGAACGCCGCGAAGGTGTTCGAAGCCATGGGCTACGGCGCGCTCGACGCCGTGTGTACCCCCGCGCCCGGCGCCGGCGGGCAGATCGGCGGCGACACGGCGCTGCTCAAAAAGATCGCGACCATCGGCAAACTGATCCACGCAGCGCCGGCGCCGCGCCGCGAACCGGCGCCGCCTGCGCGGCCCCGCCTCGACGGCGCCCTCATCGCGATCGGAGCTTCCACCGGCGGTCCCAAGGCCCTCGCCGGCGTTCTCTCGGCGCTGCCGGCGGATTGCCACGCGCCCGTCGTCCTGGTGCAGCATCTCGACCCGCAGTTCGTCGACGGTCTCGCCGAGTGGCTCGGCGGCCAGACTCCGCTGGCGGTCGAAGTCGCCGTCGAAGGCGGGCGACCGCTGCCCGGGAGAGTCTACATCGCCGGCGCCGCCGACCACCTCGTCATGTCCGCGACCGGCACGTTCCATTACGACGCTGAGCCGGCCGACTATCCGTATAAGCCGTCCGTCGACGAGTTCTTCCTCAGCCTCGCCGCGCGTTGGCGACAACCCGGCGTCGCGGTCCTGCTGACCGGCATGGGTCGCGACGGCGCCCGCGGCCTGCTCGCGCTTCGCAAAGCCCGCTGGCACACCATCGCGCAGGATGAGGAGAGCTCGATCGTCTATGGCATGCCCAAGGCCGCCATGGATATCGACGCCGCCGTCGAGCAGTTGCCGCTAACAGAAATACCCGGCGCCATCGGACGCCACCTCGGAATCGGAGTTCAAAATGTCAGATGAAACCCTCAACGCAGCAGTGACCGACTACGGCATTCAAGTGCTGCTCGTCGACGACCAGGCGATGGTCTGTGAAATGGTGCGCCGCATGCTCGCGCCCGAGAAGGACATCACCTTCCACTATTGCCAGGACGCCACCAAAGCCATCCAGACCGCCGCAGAGCTGGGCCCCACGGTGATTCTTCAGGACCTCGTCATGCCGGAGGTCGACGGCCTCGCGCTCGTGCGCTACTATCGCGCGCATCCGAAATTGAAGGACGTGCCGCTGATCGTGCTCTCCACCAAGGAAGAGCCGGCCACCAAGGCGGAAGCCTTCGCGCTCGGCGCCAACGACTACCTCGTGAAGTTGCCGGATCGCGTCGAACTGGTCGCCCGTATCCGGTATCACTCGCGCGCGTACATCAACCTCCTCCAGCGCAATGAGGCTTTCGAGGCGCTCCGCAAGAGCCAGGAAGAGTTGGCCCATGATATCGACCGCGCGTCGCGGTACGTCATGTCGCTGCTGCCGAAGCCGGTCGAGACCGAAGTCGTAAAGACGGTCTGGCGTTACGTGCCCACCACGCAGTTGGGCGGCGATTCGTTCGGCTACCACTGGATCGACGAGGACCACTTCGCGTTCTACCTGCTCGACGTTTGCGGACACGGCGTCGGGTCAGCTCTGCTCTCCGTCTCGGCGCTCAACTCGCTCCGCTCCCAGTCGCTGCCTGATGTCGACTTCCGCGATCCGTCCGCGGTGCTCTCCGGGATGAATGAGTCGTACCAGAGCGAGCAGCACGGCGGCCTGTACTTCACTCTCTTCTACGGCGTGTACAACCGCCGCGACCGCATCTTGGCGCACGCCAGCGGCGGCCATCCGCCGGCGATCCTGCGCCATGGCAACGAGCTGCGCGAGGTCCTTTCCGGCAATCTCATGATCGGCGGCTTTCCCAAGGTGAAATTCGCCAGCAGCACGATCGACGTTCCGCCCGGCTCGAACCTGTATCTCTTCTCCGACGGCGTCTACGAAGTGACGATGCCGGACGAATCGATGTGGACCTTCGACGATCTCGCCGCCTATCTGCGCAACACGCAGCCCGAGGGGGTCGCCGAGATCGACGCGCTCTACGCCAAGCTTCAGGAACTGCACGCGCACCCGGTGCTCGAAGACGATTTTTCGATGGTGCGCCTGGAATTCCCGTAAATCTGTATCAGGGCATGGCTTCAGCCGTGCCCTGGAGTTTGGATATTTCACTCAGGTCTGGGGTTCGGTGGGGCAGGCGGTTTCGCCTGCCAGCCTGCGGTGGACCAAGGCCACCGTTCCGCCGAGGGTATTCCGGCATTTGGCAGCCCGCAGGCGAAACCGCCTGCCCCACCGAATACAGTGGCCGTCCAGCCCGAAAAGTACGGCACGGCTGAAGCTATGCCCTGATACGACGCGTCCGGGTGGTTCACCGATTTCGCAATCGCGGCGGACGTGATAGAGTAAGTCCCCACTATGTCACTCGCCGCCGATCTCGGCATCCGGCACGTCTACGTGCTGATGCTCGAAAACCGGTCCTTCGACCACATGCTCGGCTTCTCGGGCATCACGGGGACCGATGCCGATACGGGGACGTCGACCGCCATCCGCGGGCTCACCGGGAACGAAAGCAACGCCCACAACGGGCAGACGTTCCAGGTGCAGCGGGGCGCGAAACTCAGCATGCCCACCGATCCCGGGCACGAGTTCCCCGAGGTGCTTCAACAACTCTGCGGGACAGGCGCGCAGTACCCGCGCGGCGGCGCCTATCCAGCGATCGACAACAGCGGGTTTGTGGATTCGTACGTTGCGGCGGGAGGAGTGTCGCCGCAGGAGATCATGAACTGCTACACGCCGGCCCAATTGCCGGTGTTGAACGCGCTGGCGCGCGAGTTCGTGGTCTGCGACAACTGGCATGCGTCGCTGCCCGGTCCGACGTGGCCCAATCGCATGTTCATCCACGCCGCGACCTCGGGCGGCCTCGATCATAGCCCGTCGGTGTTCGAGATCGCGCAGTGGGAGGCGGTCGCCGGTTTCCATTTCGACAACGGCACCGTCTTCGATCGCCTCCAACGGCACGGGATCCGTCGGCGCATTTACAGCGGCGACGACTTCCCGATGGTCGCCGCCCTTAAGGGCATCGGCATCGGCGACGTCCGCCACTACGACCTTTTTGCCGGCGATATCGCGGCGGCCAATTACGCGGACCAGTACATCTTCATCGAGCCGAGCTACGACGTCTTCCATCAATATCGGGACGGCACGTCGCAGCACCCCTTGGGCGACGTGACGAAGGGCGAGGCTCTGATCAAACAGACCTACGAGGCCATCCGCAATTCCCCGGCGTGGGAGAGCAGCCTGCTGATCGTCACGTGGGACGAGCACGGCGGGTTCTACGACCACATGCCGCCGGGGGCGGCCACACCGCCCGGAGACACGGGTCTGGACAGCCAGCACAATCAGAACGGTTTCACGTTCCGGCAATACGGCGTCCGCGTGCCGGCCGTGGTGATCTCGCCGCGGGTTCCGAAGGGGCTCATCGACCATCGACTGTACGACCACGCCTCGATCTCAGCAACCCTCGCGATGCTGTTCGACATGAATCCGCTGACCGGGCGCGATTCGAACGCGAATCACCTCGATTCGCTGATCACGCTCAAAGCGGCGCGCACGGACGCGCCCGAGCGTCTGCCCGCCGCGGCGACTCCTGCCCTAACGATGACGGCGACCGTCGAGACAGTGAATCCGCAAGCCTCGGCGAACAGCGGCAATATCCCGGCGATCGTGCACGCTGCCATGCAGCAGGATATCGCCGCCACCCCGCAATTCCGCCAACAGATCGCCGCGCGCGTCCAGACGATTCAAACCCGGGAAGACGCACGGCAGTATTTGCGAGAGGTGAGGGACAAGGTCCGTCCGCTCCGGGCCGACGCGGCAGCGCGGTAGTGCCGCTACCGGCTTTCACCGCGACGCGACTTGCGTCGCCGACCCTTCCGCCCGACCCCGCCGGGCTGTAGAATGTGCGATCCGGGTTCGCCCGGTTGGAGGCATCGATGGACCGCCGCGTTTCGAGACGTAGGATTTTCCAAGGCATGGGAGCCGCTGCGGTTGCCCAGTCGCTGCCGTCCCTCGACGCGGCCGCCGCGCCGCGCAAGTGGCCGATCGAAGAAGGCCCCGATACGCCCAAGATCTGTCTCGCCCCCGGCGACGGCGGCGGACCGCTGCCGGCCGCCCTGCCCACGCAGACCGGACGCGCCGGCGGTTACGGCGGCTACCTCGCTCCGCAGAAAGACGACCCCGCTTCGCCCGCGTACCACCGCATTCGCCAGCTCGGCGTCACGCATCTCCTCGGCGTCGGCATCGGCGGCAACCCGTGGACTGAGGACAACGTCCGCCGCGCCGTCCAGACCGCGAAGGACGCGGGCCTTGTCGCCTACAACTCGATGATCAACGTCCCGGCCAGCATCATCTACGGCCGCGAGACGCGCGCGAAGGACATGGAGCCGTTCCTCGCGTCGATCGCCGCAGCCGGCAAGGGTGGGCTGACGGTGGTCGAATACAACTTCTACGCGCACCGCGCCATCGAGGGCTACTACGAGACGGTCGGCCGCGCCGGCGCCGGTTACACCGGCTTTGACTTCGACCTCGAGCTCCTGGTCGACGACAACAACGTCCCCGTTCAGCCCGTCCTACGCGACCCGAACGGCAGGATCACGGCCGAGACTCTCGCCGCCTTCCCGAGCGCGCACAAGGTGAAGTTTAAGGACCTCCCGCCGCTGCCGAACGAGGGCGCGCACACGCTCGAAGAGATGTGGAACAACATCTCGTGGTTCCTCAAGCTCGCGGTGCCGGCGGCGGAGAAGGCCGGTGTCCGCCTCGCCCAGCATCCCAACGACCCGCCTTCGCCGATCAGCCGCAAGTCGCAGCAGATCATGGGCACGCTCGCCGGCTGGAAGCATCTCATCGAGATCGTCAACAGTCCCGCCAACGGCATCACGTTCGATTGCGGCGTCACCCGCGAGCTCGGAGAGGACGCAATCGCGGTGGCCGAGTACTTCGCCAGCCGCAAGCGCATCAACCACGTCCACTATCGCAACGTGCAGGTCGTGAAGCCTTACGAGAAGTATCAGGAGGTCTTCATCGACGCCGGAATGAACGACATGTTCGGGGTCATGAAGGCGCTCGTAAAGAACAAGTACACCGGCACGATCTATCCCGAGCACCCCCGCGCCTTCGACGCCGACCGCGACCGCGTCGGCCGGGGAGGCCGCCTCCCCGGCTACCCCGGAGCCGGCGCCTACACGGGCATCACCTACAGCGTCGCGTACACAAGGGCGATGATGCAGGCGGCGCTGGAGTCGGTGTAGGTGAATACTCCCGACTGGTACACCCAATGGCGGGCTACACTCGACTTCGAGAGTATTGAGTATGGAATCGGTGGTGTCCGTCTTCTTCGGCTGGGTGATGTACCGCAGGGCCAAGTGGGCTATGCCGTTGGTCGCGACGGAGAATCGTTCGTCGGAACTGGTCCCGGAGACTGGCGTCCCGAATGGATGGTGATCGGTTACGAAATGGCCTGCGGAGATCCGATCTTCGCTTCGCAGGAAAGTCCACACCCTGTCTTCACTGCTATGCACGGGCAAGGTTCATGGGAACCCACGTTGGTCGCCCAGTCGCTGGATGGGTTCGAAGAGTGCCTGACGGTCTTTCAACGTTTCGCGACCGCTAGAAGTAACGAGATGGAATTAGCTGCCAACCCGGCTACGGCGGAGGAGCAGTCTCGCTACCTGGAGGACATCCGAACGCTGACCAATGGTCGTCCGGAGGCACTCGGCTTTTGGGCCGTTCAAGTAGACATCGATTTGGACGCGATCGTGTCCTGATGGCGATGCGCTCGCGATCGCGCCGCTGTTGTATGCTGTTCCAATGCCCGTTGAGTCGAAGAGGATGGACGGCGGTACCGCCGTATTGGTGTTGTCCGGACGTCTGGTCCTTGGACGCGAGCTCGAGCAGATCGATACGACGGTGCAGTCGCTGCTCGACCTCGGCGATCGGCGCTTCATCCTCGACGCCACCGCTCTCGAATACATGGACAGCGCCGCGATCGGCGCCTTGGTGTCCTCGTTGAGCAAGGTGAAGAAGGCGGGCGGGGAACTGCGCCTCGCCGGCGCCAACGCGCGCATCCTCCGGGTCTTCTCGATCACCGGCGTCGATAAACTCATCCCGTCCTTCGCCACCGTGGCCGAAGCCGCGGCGGGGTAGGTGGCCGACCCGCTTCATCCCGACCTCACCGGCCGCGTCGCGCTCATCACCGGCGCCAGCCGAGGCATCGGGAAGGCCATCGCGCTCCGCCTCGCATCCGAAGGCGCAGCGGTTACCATCGCAGCCAAGAGCGAAGCATCCACCGACCGTCTTCCGGGCTCGATCCACGAAACTGCCGACGCTATCCGAACCGCCGGCGGGCGCGCGCTCGCCATCCCCGTCGACGTCCGCAATGAGGACGCCATCCGCGACGCCGTCGAACAAACCGTCGGCGAGTTCGGACGTCTCGACATCCTCGTCAACAACGCCGGCGCCATCTGGGCCGAGCCGATCTTGAAGACTCCACCCAAGCGCTTCGATCTGATGATGTCGGTGAACGTCCGGGCGGCCTACGTCGCGTCCTACTACGCCCTCCCGCACATGATCCGGCAGCGCTGGGGACACGTCCTCAATATGTGTCCCCTCCTCTCGACCGATCCCAAGCCCGGCAAGGTCGCCTACATGATCTCGAAGCTCGGGATGGCCCAACTGGCGATCGGGCTCGCCGCCGAGCACGCGGCCGACAATGTCGCGGCAAACACGCTCTGGCCGCGGACCATCATCGAGAGCCAGGCGTCGATCAACTGGGGCATGGGCGACCGGTCCCAATGGCGCACTCCGGAGATCCTGTGCGACGCGGTGTGTGCGATATTGGGACGGGAGCCGTCGTCGTGTACCGGACGGCAATGGATTGACGAGGAAGCGCTTAGCGAATTGGCTTCGTTTCGTCAGTTCGATCGCTACTGGTGCGAGGGCCGGCCGCCCCGGACCCCCATCTACATCGATAAGTGGTAGATTCTAAAAGATTCGGTAGTGTCGGCGGCGGGTTTACAATCCAGGCGGCAATGTAAATTCGCTTTACAGTGTTCGTTTTCGTGACGAAATGGCAACAGGTCCGTCTATGTTCCTAGACAGGTGGTTCGCGAGTCAGGGAGATTACCGATCGCAACGGAGTTTATGGGGCAGGATGGAGCCGCAGCGGCAGGCGCCCGAGTGACCAACCAGGTGGATGCGTTAATTCGGGCGGCGCAGCAGGGCGACCAGGATGCTTTCGAGCAACTGGTGCGCACGTACGACCAGAGTGTATTGCGGCTGGCCATGAACCTCTTGCGATCGGCGGAAGACGCCCGCGATGTGTATCAGGAGGCGTTTCTCCGGGTGTACAAGAACCTGGATTCGTTCCGGTTCGATTGCAGCTTTCATACCTGGCTCTACCGCATCGTGACGAACATCTGTCTGGACCAACTGCGCAAGCGGAAGGTCCGTAAAGAGGAATCGCCGGTGGTGGACACGCCGGAAGGGCCGCTCGACCGCATGGAGTCCTTCGAAGAGGATGCGGCCGAATCGGACCCCGAACGAAGCCTCTGGAACCGGCAGTTGAAGCAGAAGATCGAATCGGCGCTCGAGGATTTGACGCCGCGGGAACGGACGGTTTTTGAGTTGAGACATTACCAGGGTTTGCGGCTGCGCAATATCGGCGAAATGCTCGGGACCACGGAAGAAGCGGCCAAGAACTGCCTGTTCCGCGCGACCCAGAAAATGCGCGCTGTGTTGGGAGATTTTATATGACGTGCGATTCGGTATCGAAACTGATCCCGCTCTATTACTACGGTGAGCTGAACGCGGACGAAGAGGACCGCGTCGAACAACACGTCGATAGCTGTGCGGAATGCTCGCGGCAGATGGATCAACAGCGGGCGTTGGCCGCCGCGCTGGATCGCCGGCAGGCCACCGTGCCGCCGTTCCTGCTGGAAAACTGCCGCGCGGATCTGCTGGCCGCGATTCAAGGCGGCGCCCCGCGGGTCGAACGGAAACAGAAGGGTCCGTGGGCGTTGTTCCTGGAAGCGATGGCTTCGACGTTTGCCGGCATGAGCCGCCTGCAAAAGCCCGCGGGCGCGGTCGCGCTGATCGCCCTCGGCTTTTTCGCCGCCCGCTTCTCCACCACCACTTCTCCGAATCCTCCCCTGGCGACTTCGATCGGCAGCACCGCTCCCTCTGACGACGTTTTCGCCACCGTGCGCTCGGTGCGCAGCGACCCCTCCGGCCAAGTCCAGATCGCGTACGACGAAACGCGGCGGCGCACGCTCGCCGGCCGTCCCGACGACCAGTCGATCCAGAAACTCCTGCTCGCCGCCGCGCATGAAGACAACCCGGCGGTACGCGTCGAGTCCGTCGATTTGCTCAAGGAGCGGACCGGTTCCACGGAAGTCCGCGACGCCCTGCTGAACGCGCTGGCGCACGATCCCAACGACGGCGTCCGCCTGAAGGCGCTCGAGGGGCTGAAGCCGCTGGCGTCCGACGCCCAGGTTCGCAAGAGCCTGTCGCAGGTGCTGCTGGCCGACACCAATCCCGCGATTCGGATGCAGGTTGTGGACCTGCTCGTGGCGCATCGCGACGATTCGCTGGTCGGCGTCCTGCAAGGGCAGGTGAAGCGGGAAGACAACTCCAATGTGCGCCTGAAGCTCGAGAAGGCGCTAAAGGACATGAATGCGTCGATCGGGACTTTCTAGCGCGCTGGCCGTTCTGGCCACCCTGCTCCCGGCTTCGGCGCAGCAGTGGACGTGCAAGAGCGGCAAGTGCGAACGGGTAATCTACGGGTCGGCGCCGTGCGGCGCGCGCATGAAGGTGAACGCGCACGGTCCGGTGAGCGTGGAAGCGGGGACGTCGCGCGAGCTCACGTACACGGTCCGGGTGACGGTGAATGCGCGGACCGAGGCTGAAGCGCGCCGCCTGTTTCAGAACTACGCGGTGCGGGTCGATACCCAGGGCGCGTGGACCGTTCTGACCGCCCCGGGCGGGGCGATCATGACCGCGGTCACGGTGAAGTGTCCGAAGATCGCGGCCGCTTCCATCACGACCTCGGACGGCGCCGTGAGCGCCAACGGAGTCGATGGCTCGCTCGATATCGACACGGGCGCCGGTGAGGTGAACGTCGACCGGATCAGCGGCGATTCGAAGCTCACCACCGGCGGCGGCGATATCAAGGTCGGACAAGTGGGCGGCTCCCTGCAATGCATGACCGGCGCGGGCCGGGTGATGGTGACGAAGGTCGGCGGCGCGGCCGTGCTGCGCACTAGCGGCGGCGATATCGTCGCCAAGGAAGCGGGCGCCAACGTCCATGCGGAGACCGGTGGCGGCGGCGTCCACATCGGCACGGCGGGCGGTCCTGTGACCGCGATTTCGGGCGGTGGCGAGATCGTCGTCGAGAAAGCCGCGGGGGTGGTGACGCTGCGGAATATGGCGGGTCCGGTGAACGTCGGCTCAGCCGCCGGAGTTCGCTGCGATTCGGGCAGCGGCGGTGTTCGGTTAACCAATATCTCGGGACCGATTCGCGTGGCAACGTCGATGGGCAACGTGAGCGCGACACTGCACGGCAGCAAGCTCGGGGAATCGTTTATTGCGACGGGAAATGGTGACATAACGATCCTGATCCCGTCGAATGTTGGTGTAAGGATCCAGGCCCAGAATGGGATGGCGGACACGCTTCGGCGTATCATATCCGATTATTCCGGTATTCAGCCGCGGCGCCAGGGCACGCGCATCGTCGCCGATGGCGCGGTGAACGGCGGCGGTCCGCTGTTGCAGATCTCGGGCATGGGCGGCACGATTTTTATCAAGAAACAGTAGAGGATTCGACCATGAAATTTCAATTGGCAATCGGCACGGCAGTGCTGGCGGTATTGGTGTCGGCGCCGGGAGCGTATGCGCAGACGCGGAGCCGCACGATCGTAGTCGGCAACGGACCGTATCTCGGAGTCGGCGTCAGAGATGTCGATACGGACACGGCGAAGAAGTTCAACCTCAAAGACGTGCGCGGCGTCGAGATCACGAGCGTCGACGAGAACAGCCCGGCTTCCAAGGCGGGGCTTAAGGACGGCGACGTCGTCCTCGAATACAACGGGCAGGCCATCGAAGGCCGTGCGCAGCTTTCGCGCATGGTGTCGGAGACGCCCGTCGGCCGGACGGCGAAGCTCGGCGTGTGGCGTAACGGCTCGCTGCAAACGCTGACGGCGACGATCGAAGAGAAGAAGGGGCCGGCCCTGTTCGCCGGCGCGGGCGGGGGTTTCGCGATGCCCAATATGGGGCAGTTCGAGGAGCTGCGCAACATGAAGATCCCCGAGATCGACATCCCGAGCTTCTCGATGACGTATCAGAGCCCGGTCCTAGGGATCATGGGCGAGCCGCTCTCGCACGAGGAACAGTTGGCGGAGTTCTTCGGCGTGAAGGACGGCGTGCTGGTGAAGGCGGTCACGAAGAACTCGTCCGCGGAGAAGGCCGGGATCAAGGCGGGCGACGTGATCGTCAAGGTCGACGACACGACGATCAGTTCGACGCAGAACATCACCAAGGCCCTCCGCGATGCGCGGTCGAAGAAGACCGTCACGGTTGTGGTCGTGCGGCAGAAGAAGGAAATGACGCTGACGGTCACGGTGGAGACAGCAGGAGTGATGGGCTCCCCGGTGCGGGCCTTCGCTTTCCCGGGGAACTGGTATCAGCAGTAGCTTCGTTCTACAGTTTCCTGCCGGTGATCGCGTAGTCCAGCCCTCCGAAGAAGGCCTCCCGGAAGTCCTCGGGCAATGAAGCGAGCGACGGCATTGTCTCCACCGCCGGAGACAGCCGTCGCACTTCGATGTTGCCCACTCCAAACTCCTCCAGATAGAACGCGAGCAGCGGATGCGGGACCGGACGCTGATGCGTCGGGTCGAGGTAGAAGTGCGTCGCGAAGATCGCTAGACACTCCGGATTCGGAGTCTCGATCGCGATCACGCCGCCGCGCTGCAGGCGGCTCGCCGCCAGCTTGATCATCTCCGGAAGCCGGTCGGGCGGAATGTGCTCGACGACCTGAGAGCAGAAGACGCCGTCCAGCGAGCCTTCCGCCAGATTGCCGAGATACTCGAAGAGGTCGGCGTTCTCGGCCGTCAGTCCCTTGGCGCGGCAGATCGCGACCGATTCGTCGCTGAGGTCGATCCCGCGCGCCGGGACTCCGAGTTCGCGGCAGAGCTCGAGGAATTCGCCGCGCCCGCAGCCGAGGTCGAGGACGTTCTCGCGGCCCGCGAAGTACGGACGGTAGAACTGCTGCGAGGCTTTGACGTACTCCTCGGTCCCGCGGAAGCGCTCGGCGAAGCGGCCGTAGTCGAAACGGAGGACGCCCGCTGCATTACTGTCGCGGCTCTGTTGGGGCGCTTCGGCCGCGGGTTGGATCATGGCGCGCTGGCGGATCGTGCGCAGCTCCGAGTGGATCAGCCGCTCGTATTCCAGGCGGATGCGCTCCATGTCCGCCCACATCCGCTGCTGGATCTCCGACGTCTTCTGATCGAGCTCGGCAGTGAACGCGATGTGCTGGAGCCGGACGGTCTCCCGATATCCCGAGTCGAGGACGTTGACGCGGTGCTGGAAATGGCCCTGCAGATCGGCCACGTTGCGCAGGAACTGCACCTCGTTCTGTTGCAGCTTCCGCTCCCATTCGACGCGCCACTCGGCCCAGTGATTCCGGATGTCCTTGAGCTCGAGGCTGACCTGTTCGTTGGCCTCGAGACGTCCGGCAAGCTGGCTCATGGCGCGGTTCATGTCGGTGAGCGCTTCGATCGCGCTATCGATGCACGTCACGACGCGGCGGTTAAAGTCGACCTGCTCCCGCACGTGCCAATCGAGGACGCGCGCCACGAACTTCTTCCAGCCCTGGACGAGCGTGTTGACCAGCCCGCCGGGCCGCGGATTCACCGATCCGATGGCCGCCACCTTGCCGAGAGCGGCATCGCGCGAATGCACGAGCGGCAGGACGTCGGCGAGCGGAACGCCCGTGCCCGCCGCGGTCTCCGGGTTCGACGCGCGGACGCGCTCGCGGACCTCGCGGAGAATGGCGATCAGCTCAGCGCTTTCCACGCTTCCTCGTATATTCCGCGGTGACGATGGTGCCCAGTCCGCCGCGCGGAGAGAAGTCGCCGATCACGGTGGCGCGGACCGGGTTGCACGCCTTCACCACATCGCGCAGGATGCGGTTGGTCGCGTTCTCCTGGAAGATGCCGACGCCGCGGTACGCCAGCAGGTACATCTTGTACGACTTCAGCTCCAGACACTTCTTGTCGGGTGTGTAGCGCAGCAGGATCTTGCCGAAGTCCGGGAGTCCCGTCTTGGGGCAGACGGAGGTGAACTCCGGCGTGTCGATCTCGATTTCGTAGTCGGGATACTGGTTAGGCCAGGTTTCAATTTCGGGCAGGGGATCCTTGATCCCGGCTGCCGCGTGTTCATCGGTATAAGCGCGTTTCATGCGAGAGCTTTCGAAAGTAGATCCAGGAACATGCCGACGTCGGCGACCACGCCGATCGCCTGTCCCGTGCCGCGATCGCTGACCTTGGTCGCGACGGCCGGGTTGATGTCGACGCAGACGACCTTCACCCAGCCCGGCAGCATATTACCGGTCGCGATGGAGTGCAGCATCGAGCCGAGGCAGATGACCAGGCCGGCGTTCTTCAACTGCTCGGCGTAGGCGTCCTGCGCCTCGTTCATGTCGGTGATGGTATCGGGCAGCGGACCGTCGTCGCGCAGACTGCCGGCGAGGACGAACGGCACGTCCGCCTTGACGCATTCGTAGAGGACGCCCGTGGTTAGCCGTCCGCTCTCCACGGCCGCCTTCACCGTCCCGGCGTGGTAGACGGCGTTGATGGCGCGCATGTGGTTGCGATGGCCGTGCTCGGCTTGCCGCCCGTCCGACATGCGGACGCCGAGCGAGGTGCCGAAGAGCGCCGCCTCGATATCGTGGACGCCCAGAGCGTTGCCGCTGAGCAGGGCGTGGACGCAACGATTGCGGATCATCGCGGCGAGTCCCTTGACGCCGCCTGTGTGGACCACGACCGGGCCTGCGACGACCACCACCCTCCTCCCGGTCTCGATCGTATGGCGGACCAGGCTGGCGGTCTGGCGCACCGCGGTTTCCAACTGGCGCTCGGAGGAGATGCCGTTCGACATGAACGCGAACTCCAGCCTGTCGCGCTCCTTCGATTCGGGAATGACGCGGATGCCGCGGAGGCCGGTGACGATCCGGTCGCCCGCCTTGAGATCGCGGAGGCGACGGCAGTAGGCGCGTCCGTCCGCGACCACGATCATGGCGTCCATCCGCTGGTTCTCGACCTCGATCCAGCCCTCGCCCGCGCGGACGGACGTCCGGTGGTTGGTGGTCGAGTAGAAGTCCTCCGGCGCACAGCGGTCGCGGAGCACCGGACGCAGTTCGGCCTCGCCCGAATTGACGGGCGCGCACCCCAGCTCGAGCAGTGTGTTGAGCAACTGCTTGAGGGACTCCTCGTCCGGGGTCTCGACCTTCAACCGCAGGTACGACGCTTCGGTGTTAGTCTTCCCAATCCGGAACTGTTCGACCTCGAAGCGGCCGTGGTGCTCCACGACCTGGTCGAAGATGTTCTCCATGATGTGGGAGTCGATGAGGTGGCCTTCGGCTTCGACCACTTCCTGAAATGGCATAGAACTTTCCATTGTAGGGCCTTCGCGCCGCCCGCCGTGGACTGGTCCGAATTCGTCCGGACCGACAGAGCCGCGACAGGATGGAGCGGTTGCTGCCCCCGAAGCGTGCGGCCGAACGACCGCTCCATTCTGTCGCGGCTCTGTTTGTTCGAAAACGCGCGGTTTGCGTAGCCGCGTAAGTTGGTCCGGTGCGTGCAACACACCTTGGCGTATGCCGGGCGCGCCACAAGTCCTGCTGGTCGAAGACAGCGATGACGATGCGCTGCTGATTGAATCCGCGATCAGGAATGGCGGCGTTGTCTTTGACTTATCGCGCGTCGATACTCTCGACGACCTCAAGTCCGCGCTCCTGCGTCGGCGCTGGGACGTGGTTCTCTCGGATTACAGCCTGCCGGGCTTCACCGCAACGGACGTAATCGCACACGTTCGGGAGTGCTGCCCCGATACGGCGGTGATCGTAGTCTCGGGCAGCGTTTCCGAAGAGATCGTGGTGGAAATCGTGAAGGCGGGGGCGCGCGACTACCTGATGAAGCCCAACCTGACGCGCCTGCCGATTGCCGTCGAGCGCGAGATTCAGGAGACCACGGAGCGGCGTCGCCGCCGCGATCTGGAGGAGCAGCTACGGCACGCGCAGCGACTGGAAAGCCTGGGAGTTCTGGCGGGCGGCGTGGCCCATGACTTTAACAACATCCTGACCGGCATTCTGGGCAACGCCAGCCTCGCGACCGAGATCCTGCCGCCGGATAGTCAGGCGATGCCGCTCGTCGAAGCCGTCGTATCGGCAGCGGAACACGCCGCCTTGCTGACGCGCCAGTTGCTGGCCTACGCCGGCAAGGGGCAGCACTTCGTGGAGCGGATCGACGTCAGCGCGATGGTGCGGTCGAGCCTCAGCCTGGTCCGCCTTTCGGTGTCGCGGAATATCGCGCTCGCCCTCGACCTCGCGGACAATCTACCGCCGATCGCGGCCGATCGCGGCCAGATCGAGCAAGTGCTCATGAACCTGGTGATCAACGCGGCGGAAGCGATCGGGAGCCGCGTCCCGGGGTCGGTGACGATCCGGTCGGGCGTCGATCGGTTCGGTCCGGGACCGATGGCCGGTAACGTTGTCGGGCAGGCGCTCGCCGGGGGACAGTACGTTTGCCTGGAGGTGTCGGACACGGGACCGGGAATTCCGCCGCAGGTGCAGGCGCGAATGTTCGACCCGTTCTTCACGACCAAGTTCACGGGTCGCGGCCTCGGGCTCTCGGCGACCCTCGGGGTTGTGCGCGCGCATCACGGGGCGCTGTTGGTGCGGACCACGCCCGGCGACGGCACGACCTTTACGGCCCATTTCCCGGTGGCGGACGGGAGCGCGTTTTCGAAGGCGGACGAGCATCACCACGTCGGGATGCTCAACGGGCTCGTCCTGGTGATTGACGATGAGGAAATGGTCCGCCGGACGACGCAGAGTGTGCTCCAGCAGCACGGCCTGTCGGTCGTCTCCGCCGAGAACGGGAAGGAGGGCGTCGACCTGTTCCAGCGCATTGGGGAGCGCGTCTCGGTGGTATTGCTCGACCTCACGATGCCGATTATGGACGGCGAGACAACACTCCGGGCGTTGCGAGAGATTCGTCCCGATGTGCCGGTGCTGGTCTCGAGCGGCTACACCGAGGAGGACGCGCGCGACCGGTTACGGGACGCCGACGGCGTTCGCTTCCTGCAGAAACCCTACGGCTCGATCGAACTGGCCCGCGCGGTCCAACAGGCGATGAGCATGCCGACGATGTAAACCGATGGTGGACAGCCGCGCTCGCGCCGAACTCGATGTCGTCACCGCCAATGTGCCGGCGCTGATCGCGTACACCGACAATCGCGGCCGCTATCTACACGCCAACGAAACGTACCGCACGTGGATGGGAATCGACCCCGCGGAGATGATCGGGCGGACCGTCGGCGAAGTAATCGTCGAGAGATTGGGCGAGCTCTATTGGCGGCGGGTGAGGCCTTCATTTGAGCGGGCGTTATCGGGCCAGGCGGCGCGATTCGAGGCGGAGGGACAGTACGCCGACCGCTACCGCCACGTCGAGGTCTACTACACGCCGGACATGGACCCGGACGGGCAAGTCCGCGGCGTCGTCTGCCTGGTCGTCGACATCACGGATCGCAAGCTCGCCGGGTTCGAACTGCGGCATCGCACGATGCTGCTGGATCAGGCGATGGAGCCGGTCTTTACATGGGTGTTCGGGGGGACGATCACGTATTGGAATCGTGCAGCCGAGGAGCTCTACGGCTATACCACCGCGGAGGCGGTGGGACGCGTCAGTCACGAGTTGTTGCGCACCCGCCATCCCATGCCGGTGGGCGAATTCGAGAGCGAACTGTCGGCGCGGCGTTACTGGCGCGGCGAACTCCGCCACACCACGAAGGACGGCCGCGAGGTGGTCGTGGATAGCATCCACCGGCTGGTGAGGTATGACGGCCAGGAGCTCGTGCTCGAAGCCAATCGCGATATCACGGGGACGCGGCAGACCGAAGCGGAACTGCGGGATGCGCGAGACCGCTTGCAGCGCGCCATCGGCGACGGACGCATCGGCGTCTGGGAGGCCGATTTGACCACCGGCGCCCTGACGGCTTCGGAGAACGTGAACGAGCTCTACGGCCTGCCTCCAGGATCGCTTCGCAGTTGGCAGGATCTGCGCACCTCCATTTTTCCCGAGGATGTCGCCGCGATGGAGGCAGAGTGGAGTAAGGCGATTGCGCGGGGCGTGCCGCTGGCGTGCGACTTCCGGGTCGGTGACGGCCAGGGCGGACAACGCTGGCTGCACGTGCAGGCCCGGCTGTCGCGGTCGCCGGACGGCCGGCCGGCGCGGTTGAGCGGCGCCACGTTCGACATCACGGAGCAGAAGCTGGCGGAGGAGCAGCTCCGCGAGATGGCCGCGACGCTGGAAGCGCGCGTGGTGGAGAGGACCGGGGAACTCGCCGAAGCCAACCGGGAGCTGGAGTCGTTCGCCTATTCGGTGTCGCACGATCTGAGGGCGCCGCTGCGCTCCATCGAGGGGTTCGGCGAGATGCTGTTGCGCGACTATGCCGGGCGAACGATCGACGACCGCGGGCAGGATTACCTCCGGCGCATGAGCCGTGCGGCGGTGCGAATGGGGCGGCTGATCGACGATCTGCTGACGCTCTCCCGCATCAGCCGCACGGAGGTCCATAGCGAGAGCGTGGATCTGAGCGGCATCGCGAGAGTGGAAATGGGAGCGCTGTTTGCGGCGAGCCCGCAGCGTCAGGCCGATGTGACGATTCAGCCCGGCCTGATGGCCCGCGGCGACCCCGGCTTATTGCGGCTTGCGCTCGAGAATCTGCTGTCGAACGCCTGGAAATACTCCGGCAAGAGCGCGCACGCGCGCATCGAATTCGGCGCGACAGACACCGCGGAGGGGCGCGTCTACTTCGTCCGGGATAACGGTGTTGGCTTCGACATGCGGCACGCGGGCTCGCTGTTCCAGCCGTTTCACCGGTTGCATCCCGTGGGGCAGTTCGAAGGCACCGGGGTCGGGCTCGCGACCGTTCACCGCATCGTGCGGCGCCACGGCGGACGGATCTGGGCGGAGTCGGGGGAAGGGAAAGGCGCTACGTTCTATTTCACGCTGGGAGCAGCCGATGAAACGCAAGACGATCCTGCTGGTCGAGGATAACGAAGACGACGAGCTGATGACGGTCCGCAGTCTTCGCGACGGAGGGTTCGACGGCGAGATCGCCGTGGTCCGCGACGGACAGGAGGCGGTGGACTGGATCCGCGGCGATCGCCAGGCGGACGTGATCCTGCTCGACATCCGGCTGCCGAAGCTCTCGGGCTTTCAGGTCTTGGAAGCGGTCCGCGCATATAAGCCGACCCGGCACATTCCGGTGGTGATGCTCACGGCGTCGACCGAACAGGAAGACATGGTGCGAAGCTACGACCTGCGCGCCAACAGCTACATCCGGAAACCCGTGGACTACAAGGAGTTCGAGAGAGTCGTGAAATCGCTGGGAGTGTATTGGACGGAATACAATCAGTGGCCACGAATGAACACGAATTCACACGAATAACGCCTACTTCTCGGCTGTCCACGCTATGAACAGCCCATCGGGTTTTACGTCTTCCCAATAGGAGATGTACCGGCTTTCGACTTTGCGGCAGTGGCGCGCGAAGAGCTTTTCCAGCTCTTTCTTCGTGAACCACTTCTCCCATTCCGGAGTTTCGAGTTTGCCCCAATGCTCCGCGTTTTTGTCGATCACGACGATGCGGCCTCCGGGTTTGACGACGCGGCAGATCTCGGCGACGGCCTTGTCGATTTCGACGGCGTGCTCGAGCGATTCAGTCGCGTAGGCATGGTCGAAGGAGGCGTCCTCGAAGGGGAGTTCGGTCATGGAGCCGGCGCGCGTTTGGATGCCGGGTGGGACGAAGCGGAGCATCTCTTCCGAGATGTCGAGGCCCCATAGCTCGGCCTCGGGCTGCTGTTCGTGGAAGACACGCGCGAAGCGGCCTTTGCCGCAGCCGACGTCGAGGACGCGTTTGCCGCGCAGATCGCCGAGATGGTCGCGGATCAGCTTGACGTGGTAGATGCGGGGGTCGATGGTCGAGGGGAAGTGCTCTTCGTTGCGGCTGGCCTCGTCGAAGGACGCTTGAATGCGGGCGCGCAGCTCGGGGGTGAGCTGCGCGCCTTGCGGTTTCTGGAACCAGCGCCGCCAGTCCAAGGCTATGCCCGAGTGAGGAAGATCGGCAGGCCGAGCTTCTTGTCGTACGTCGGGCGGTAACGCTCCGTGTTGTACATGGTGTCGACTTCGACACGGCGCGGTCCGAGCTTGGGATCGGGGATCGGAACCAGCGCGAAGCAGCCGTTGTTGATGGCGGTCATGAGACCGTGGCGGCCTTCCTGGATCGCGTCCATCGCCATGCCGGCGAACGAGACAGCGACCATGCGGTCGACGAAGTCGGGGCTGCCCGAGCGGAGATCGTAGGTCAGGTCGCTGACGATGGTCTCCTCGCCGGTGCGCGCCTTGATCTCGCTCGACAGGTCCTCGGCGACCGACATCTTCTTGCGGTGTCCGAACGCGTCGGGCTCGCCGTATTCTTTCACGGTATAGCCCACCCACTCGGCGCCCTCGGAGAGGATCACGAGCGAGTAATTGCTGGGGTTGTTCCGCTTGTCGGTGACGAGCAGGTCGATCAACTTCGGCAGGTCCACCTTGTATTCGGGAATGCAGCAGCGGGTCGACGTGACGTACGCGGTGTAGAGCGCGGTGTAGCCGGCGTCGCGGCCGAAGACGCGGAAGAGGCCGATGCGCTCGTGCGAGCCGACCGTGGTGCGCTGGCGCTCGATGGCGTCCATGGCGCGGGTGATGGCGGTGGAGAAGCCGATGCAGTACTCGGTGTTGCGGACGTCGTTATCCATCGTCTTCGGCACGGCCATGACCTTCATGCCGTGGCGGTCGAGCTCCGCGGCGTAGCTGAGCGTGTCGTCGCCGCCGATGGCGATCAGGTAGTCGAGGCCGAGCGTCTCGATGTTCTTGAGGACGGCGGGGGTAACGTCGAACACGGAGGAGGTGACGCCCTTCTTCGTGAACTCCTTCTTCTCGAAGGTCTGCCCTTCCAGCACGGGCGGCAGCTTCTTCATCTTCGAGGGGTTGGTGCGGGAGCTGTGTAGGTAGGTGCCGCCGGTGCGGTCGATGGTCCGGGTATTCTCCCGATTCAGAGGCAGGACGTAGCGCGAGCGGCTAGCGGGATCCTGCAGGTTGACGTGCGTCAGGCCCTCCCAGCCGCGCCGGATGCCGATGACTTCGCAGTCGATCTCGCTGCCGCGATAGACCACCGTCTTGATGACCGAGTTGAGACCCGGAACATCGCCGCCGCCCGTGAGGATACCGATACGCTTCGCTGCCATGCAAAAAACTCCTTCCAGGATTGAGGATTAGAAACTCTCATTATAAAAGCAATTCTTGACGCAGAGACGCAGAGACGCAGAGAAAAACCAAATCAATTGGAGTTCCTCTGTGTCTCTGTGTCTCTGCGTCAAAATGGAAATCCTCTATGCTACGCTCGGAGCATGAGTATGCGTCCTTTACACGATCGTGTGTTGATCAAGCGGCTGGAGGAAGGCGAGCAGCGGAGCGGCGGGATCATCATTCCGGATACCGCCAAAGAGAAGCCCCAGCAGGGCCACGTGGAAGCGGTCGGCAGCGGCAAAATGATGGATAACGGCGACCGTGTTCCGCCGGAGGTCAAGGCGGGGGACCGCATTCTGTTCGGCAAGTATTCCGGCGCCGAGATCAAGATCGAGGGTACAGACTACCTGATCCTGCGCGAGGACGAGATCCTCGGGGTCCTCGAGTAGGGGGTCCTCGAGTAGGGTGTGCTAACCTAGGGATCTACACCCCACTTCAGGAGTTTGTTCGATGTCTGTTCGGATGGGCTTGCGGCCGTTACTGGCCTGTTCTGCCCTTTTCGTGTTCGCTCACCTGGCTGCCGCGCAGACCAAGGTCGGCGTGATCAATTTGCAGCAGGCCGTCTTCGAGTCGGCGGAAATCAAGAAGGCGGATCTGCAGATGCAGGCCACCTTCAAGCCGCGACAGGATCGCATGGCCGCGCTGCAAAAGGAGATCGAGACGCTGTCCAACCAGCTCCAGGCGGGGCAGGGTAAGCTGTCGCCGGCGGCCGAGTCCGACATCACGGCGCAGGGCCAGCGCAAGCAGCGCGAACTGCAGCGCCTCACCGACGATCTGAACGCGGATTCGCAGGCCTACCGCAACGACGTCCTCTCCAAGAGCTCCGCCAAGATGAGCGAGATCGTGAAGAAGCTCGCCGAAGAGAAGGGGCTCGACATCATCGTGGACACCACGACGACCCTGTACTTCAAACCGGCATTGGAAATCACCAAAGAGGCCACCGCGGCGTACGACAAAGCATACCCCGCGAAGTAATCTGAGATCAGGAGGGCGATGGCAGGCTATCTCGACCAGTATGGCGCCGGCGAGGAACGGCGCAACCGGATCATCAAGACGTTGGTGATCTCGGTGGTGGCGTTGGCGGTCCTGGGCAGCATCGCCTTTTTCGTTTTTCACAATTACCGGCAGGAACAGGCCGTCAAGCGATTCTTCCAATCGCTCGAGGCGCACGATTACCAGAGCGCGTATGCGCTTTGGGTGCGGTCGGACAGCGACCGGCGGGGCTATCCGTTCGACAAGTTCATGGAAGACTGGGGTCCGAAAAGTCCGCATCCGGACGTGAGCAACTATCGGATCTCGCGGAGCCGGTCCTGCGGCTCTGGCGTCATTCTCACAATCGATTTTGGTTCCAACCAGCAAGAAAAGCTCTGGGTGCAGCGCGACGATCTGACCATCGGATTCTCGCCGCTCCCCGGATGCCCGGCGCCGCGGTAACGGCGCGAACCCTGCGGCTACAATAGAGATAGAGCGAGCGAGAGGATCATGGGAACGTTCACAGCAGGTCTGGAAGGCGTCATCGCGGGCGAGTCCGAAATTTGCTACATCGATGGCTACGCGGGCATCCTGAGCTACCGCGGCTTCAATATTCACACGCTGGCGGAAAACGCCAACTTCGAGGAAGTGATCTTCCTCCTGTGGCACGGCTGGCTGCCGAAGCAGGCCGAGCTCGCCCAGCTTCGTCGTGAGCTGGTCGAGGCGCGTGGCCTCCCCACCGAAGTGATCGCATTCCTGAAGACCGTGGGCGACCGCAACGCCATGGACGTGCTGCGCACCGCCGTCTCGATGCTCGGCATCTACGACCCCGAAGCGCAGGACATGTCGAGCGAGGCCAACCTTCGCAAAGCGGTCAAGCTGATGTCGAAGACCGCCGATCTGGTGAGCGGGTTCGACCGGCTGCGCAAAGGGCAGGAGATTATCCCCGGCGATCCCGCGCTGAACTTCTCGGCGAATTTCCTGTACACACTGACCGGCAAGCGTCCCGAGGCGATCATGGAGCACGCGTTCGACGTCGCCATGATCCTGCACGCCGATCATGAACTGAATGCGTCGACTTTTGCCGCGCGGGTGACGGCCGCGACGCTCTCGGACATCTACTCGTCGATCACGAGCGGCATCGGCGCGCTCAAGGGTCCGCTGCACGGCGGCGCCAACCAGGACGTGATCAAGCTGCTGTTGACGCTCGGCGGCGAAGACGAGGCTGCCGACCGCGTCAAGAATACGCTCGCGAAGAAGGTCAAGATTCCGGGCTTCGGGCATCGTGTCTACCGCACGGAGGATCCTCGCGCGACGCACCTGCGCGTGCTCTCCGAGGAACTGGGAGAGAAGACCGGCCACCAGAGCCTGTACCGCATGTCGAAACGCATGGAGGAGACGGTCCGCGAAGAGAAGGGGCTCAACCCGAACGTGGACTTCTATTCGGCGTCGACGTACTATTCGCTCGGCATCCCGGTGGATCTGTTCACCCCGATTTTCGCAGTCAGCCGCATGTCGGGCTGGACCGCGCACGTGCTCGAACAATACCGCAATAACCGCCTGATCCGTCCGCGCGCCGAGTACAAGGGCAACCCCGACGGCCAGACTTGGATCCCCATCGAGAAACGCTAATGGACGAGCGCCAGTATTACAGCGAGTCGCGGACCACGAAGCCGGCGACGTTGAATTGTCCGTATTGCAAGCTGGCGGACACGTACGAGCTGAACTGGATCGTGCGGAAGAAGAAGGACCGGCTGCCGCCGGGAGGCGACGAGCGCGACCGCGCGAAGTTTGCCAAGGCGCAGAGCTACATGGTCCTGATGGACGACAAGGTGGGGTGCAAGAATCTCCGCTGCCGGAAACGGTTCGACATCTCCGGCGTGAAGTCGATGGCGTTCATCTAGAATCAGTTCTCCGAAGGTCTCTCGGCGTGGTCGACGATCACGATCTCGAACGGCGCTTTCGCGGAGACCAGCTTCAGCCCTAATTGCTCCTGGACGATCGCGAAGAGCGCGGCTGTATCTGCCTCGCGCGCCGCGGCGGGCGCGCCCTTCAGCACGATGTCAAAGCTTCCGGCGATCCCGGTGCGGTCTACGACCGGGAGGTCGATTCCCTGCAATTTCCCGAACATCTCGGCGAACTCGGCCATGGACGCGTTCGCGAACACGAAGGCCCCGCTCTCCACGCGCGGCAGGGAGTCGGCGGTGTGGACGGGGCCTCCGGCAGCGTTGGCCTTTGGGAGTTTGGTGCCACCTTTCGTGACGACTAGTTCGTAGACGGGCAGCATCTTCGTTTCGCGGTGAATGGCGAGCTTGAAACGCTTCGCCAGCAGGTCCTGGAGCATCGCCTTCAGTTGGGCGACGGGTACGGGAGCGTCCGTCTTCGCCAGGATGTCGTAGCTCTCTGCGCCTGGACGTGCGCCGGGGAGTTGGAACGGCGCGAGGCCGTAGGCCCACTGGACGCTGTCGGCGAGGGTCACGTTCGACATCGTGAGGCTGGTCGGAGTGTGTTGGATGCGGGAGCGATTCCCGCCTTCGCGTCCGATCGCGATAGCGGCGGGTTTGATCGAGGCGGCGGAAAAGGACGCGGGCTGCTGCGCGGCGATCGCGATGGATAAGGCGAAAAAGAAGGAGATCATGCTGCGCGCCATGACTGAGGATTATGTCACGATCTGTTTAACGCCGTGTCACGAATGACAGCTTAAACTTCTTTTCTGTGGCATCGACCTCGCTCGCGAGGAACACGTGCGCGAGGTGTCCGGCTGTAGTCCGTACGCAGAACTCACCGCCGGGGCCGAGGCCGTCGATCCGTATCGTAGTGGCGTCGAACGGCGCGCCCCGGCATACAGAATCTGCGGTGTTCGGTCGCGTAAAGCGCGCTCCGTTGCGCGTTACGACAGTCACTTCGTGTTGCGACGTCCGTATCCAGATATCCGACACCTTGTCTGGACCTGGCGACGTCGGCTGCGGCGCATCTAGGATGACGGTACAGATTTCGTCGCCCTTATCGAGGTCGACCGCGCAAGTGTTCGGGAAGATCTCCAGGGTCTTGCGGACGATCACGGACTTGGAGTCGGGGTCTTCGCCGCCGAAGGAGTCGCATATCACGCCGGTGGCATCGCATCCCGCTAGCGGGAGCATGAGAACGCCCAGATCCAGGTCTGTGCCCGCCGGTAGTTCGATATCGCCGAACTTCGGACGGAATCCGCCGGCCCACACCGCGATACGGTATTTGCCGGCGGTCAGACCGTCGATGGGGAAGGCGCCGTCCGGCGTTGCCGTCGCCCGGCGCAATGTGACCGAATCGCGGATGCGCATGATGCGGGCCGATCCGGCAATCGCCGCCGAAGCCGGGTCGACGATTCGGCCGTGAACTTGGCTGTTCTGCTTCGCCAGCGCTGACGAGCAAAGGAAAGCAAGAATGGCGCCGACGCGGATCATGGAACGACAGTAAACCCCTGCTCGCGGAAATGCGAGTCAAGCGTGAATGCTATTGAGATTCCGCGGTTTCGCATCACGCGAAAGCTGACGCAGTCTACGACGCTGAGGTCTCGCCGAGCGGCGATCAGAGTTGCCTCGACGCCCGAGCGATGTAGGTCTGCGTCGACCCAGACCACTTCCAGTTGTGGCGCAATTTCGTCGTGAAACGCGCGCAGGGCAGCTAAGCCAATCCGGCGTTGAATTACTGCTGCGGCTTCGAGGAGAATGTAGTTCGTGGTGACAAGCGCCGCGTCGAGTTCGAGGAATTCGCGCCAGGCGTTCGCAGCGGCGGCGTGATATCTTTCACCGCTGTCTAGCAGCGCAAACAAGGCTGCCGTGTCGGCGAAGACCGTCACGCGAGAAAATCCTCGGCGAGGTACTGATCGTGATTCAGCCCTACGTCCGAGAGTCCTGATTTGAATTTTCCGATAGAACGCATCGCCCGTTCGCGTATTGCTTTTCGGTCTGGTGCCTGTCGGGACTGGAGGTAGAGTTCGACGCCGAGCCGCACCAGTTCAGCGATCGACTGTCCGCTTTCCGTCGCAATCTTGCGCAGATCCTCCAACTGCTTCTCGGTCAGTTGGATTTGTGTCCGTACCATGCCAACATGATAGCACAAAGTGATGGCATGTTATCATGAACACTGCATGGCGAAACGCCCAGGCGTGACGCTCAGTCTCCGCTGCCGACGAACTCGGCCTCGCTCTTCTTGGCGCGGACCGTGATCCGTTTCAACTCCTGCGCCGTCTCCAGCGGCACGGCGAACTGGCGCTCGATTTTCTCGCGGTAGACCGGGCCCGAGTTGTACGCACAGAACGGATAGATGAGGCCGTTCGGCGCCGCGTAGTGGATGACGCACCGCTTCACGCGCTCGACGTCGTAATTGTAGGAGTCCATGAAGTGCATGCCGGCGAGCATCAGGGTGCGGTAGGTGAAGCCCTTCTGTTCGGCGTCGCCGCGGCCGTACTTCTTGTCGGTGAGGCCCTGCAGGGTCTGGAGGAACTTCTCGAATGTCAGGCCCTCCGGCGCTTTTTCCTTGTGGAAGTGCTTGCGCAGGCTGTTCCACGCTGAGAGCTTCGTGAAGAACTGGATCGACCGCTTGCCGGCCTTGCGCGCCAGCATATCCATATCCTGCAGCATCGGCCCGATATCGACGAACTGCGTCACCGGCGTCGCTTTGCGATTCTGGTCGACGAACAGATAGGTGCCGAGCGAGCAGTGCGGATGGCAGCTCAGCGTGGTGGTCCCTTCGCCGCGGAGCGCCGAGAGCAGTTTTGAGAACGGCGTGACGCAGGAGAGGGGGAACCAGTCCTGGTGCGGGTCGGCGATTCCGGTTTGCTGGTGGACCGCATGGGCGAAGTCGGAGAGCGTGAACCGCTTGCTCTCGAGCTCATGCTTCGCGATCCGGCCCGTGAATGCGACGGGCTGGAAGCTGATGCCACTAGTGCAATCGATGTACTCGAGCGCGAGCCGGACGATGTCGCCGATCTGGTGGTCGTTGATCCCCTTGACGATGGTCGGGACGAACACGATCTTCAGGCCGGCGCGCCTGACGTTCTCGATGCATTGGAGTTTCTGGTCCCAGAGCTTCTGGCCGCGGGTGCGTCGGTAGACCTCGTCGCAGACGCCGTCGAACTGGAGGTAGAGAGTATGCAGGCCGGCTTCCTTACACTGCTCGGCGAACTCATAATCGGTGAACTTGATGCCGTTGGTCGCGATCTGGGTGTGGGAAAATCCCATTTCCCGCGCCAGGCGGAGGACGTCGAGGAATCGCGGATAGATGGTCGGTTCGCCGCCCGAGAACTGGACGATGCGGCCCGCCACCGGCCGTTCGTCGCGCAACGCCTGGAGCATCTTGCGCACCATCTCGAAGTCGGGCTCGTAGACGTAGCCTTGGACATTCGCGTTGGCAAAACACACGGGGCAAGTCAGGTTGCAGCGGTTCGTGAGGTCGACGTTGGCGAGGCCGGTGTGGCTGGTGTGAAGGTTGCAGAGGCCGCAATCGTCGGGGCAGCGGGTGGCGTTGGTGACCGCCGGGTTCTCGAGCCCGCGGTTATCGCCGAACGACCATTCCTCCATCTTGAGGTAGAGCTTGGCGTCCGAGTAGATGATGTCGCGGAAGTCGCCATGATTGGCGCAGTGCTTTTCCATCACGACCTTGCCGCTGTCCTCGAAGATCCGCGCCTCGATCAGCTTGCCGCAATCGGGGCAAAGCGACTGGGTGGTCTTGGGCAGCCCTTTTGCAAGGGGCGCGATCGGCGAGCCGCTATAGGTAGTTTCGGGTTGTAATACCTGAAATTGCGCCATGATCCGCCATTTTAGGCCGTATTCACGGAAGCGAACCACCAGGGAATGCCGAACTGCGAAATCCAGGGATTCTACGGCGCGGATCGACGGTTGAACGGGGATGCGCGCGGTCCGGAATCGACCGTGTAAGCTGATCTAAGTGGCCAATTTGACAGTCTTTACCGGGAGTGTGGCGTTCGCCTCCGCCTTCGCCGCCGGCGCGATTAATTCAGTTGCAGGCGGCGGAACTCTCATCTCTTTTCCGACGCTGATCTGGCTCGGGCTGGGCTCCGTCACCGCGAACGCCACCAGCACCGTCGCCATCTGGCCGGGGACGGTCGGCAGCGTCTGGGGCTACCGCCGGGAACTGCGCGACGCGGAGGCCCGTTTCCGCATTCTCATCGTCCCGAGTCTCGTCGGCGGACTGTTGGGCGCGTTGCTGCTGCGGTCGACTTCGCCGGTGACGTTCGACCACCTCGTTCCGTGGCTGATCCTGTTCGCCACGCTCTTGTTGACCGCGCAGGAACCCGTGCAGCGGCTACTCAAAACCGCCCATACCGAGCGGCACCGCACGACGGGGTGGCTAGTCGGTGCGATCGCGTTCCAGTTTCTGGTCGGAGTCTACGGCGGCTACTTCGGCGCCGGGATCGGGATCCTCATGCTGGCGGCGCTCAGCATCCTCGGGCTCAAAGACATCCACGAGATGAACAGCCTCAAGGTGGTGTTCGGAGGCACGATCAATGGAATCGCGGCGCTTTATTTCATCTGGGCGGGCATGGTCTATTGGCCCGACGTCCTGATCATGGCGGCGGGCGCGATCGCCGGCGGATATGGCGGGGCAGGCGTGGCGCGCAAGCTGGGACGCACAGCCGTCCGCCGGATCGTCATCGCGATCGGCTTCGGGATGGCGATCTCCCTCTTCATTCGGAAGTAGCCAACGTTCGGGCCGGCCGTGCGTCTAATCCACAACTATGTCGCGGATTCGATACGCTTTACGGAGTTTGGCCAAGGCTCCGATGCTGAGCTTCGTCGTGATCCTGTCGCTCGCGCTCGGAATCGGCGCCAATACCGCCATCTTCTCCTTGCTCCACCAAATGGTGCTGGCATCGCTTCCGGTCGATCACCCGGAGCAACTCGTGCTGATCACGTCGCCCCAGGAATTCAAGAGCGGACGCAGCAGCAACGACGATTCGGGGGATTCCAACTACATCTTCAGCTATCCGGTTTTCCGCGCGCTGGAGCAGCATGCGCAACCGCTGGCCGGCCTGGCGGCATTCCGCGAACTGGGTGCGAACCTCTCGTTCCGGACTCAGACTATACCGGGCCAGGTCGAGGTCGTTTCGGGACGATACTTCCCGCTTCTCGGCGTCCGACCGATGCTGGGCCGCACGATCGCCCCGTCGGACGACGGCGCGCCGGGTGGCGGCAATCCGGTGGCGGTGCTCGCGTTTGGATACTGGCACGACAAGCTCGGCGGGCGAACCGACGTTCTGGATCAGCCGCTGCGCATCAACGGGCAATTGTTCACCGTGATCGGCGTTCTGCCCAAGGCATTCACGAGCACGACTTTGGGGCAGGAGCCCGACGCCTACGTGCCGCTGTCCTTCAAGCCGCTGCTGACTCCGAACTGGAACGGCACCGATCGCAACGACGATTATTGGCTGTATCTCTTTGGCCGTCTGCCGGAGGGAGCGACTCGCGAACAAGCGGCGGCAGCCCTCAACGGGACGTACCGCGGGCTGGTGGAAGAACACGCGAAGACTTTGAAGTGGCGCGATACCAAGCGCATCGAGCGCTACCGGCAATCGAGCCTGAGCGTGGTCGAAGGCAAGCAGGGGAATAGCAGCAACCGAGACAGCCGCCGGACTCCGCTATTCATCCTGATGGCGGCCACCGTCATGGTGTTGCTGATCGCGATGGCGAACGCCGCCAACCTGTTGCTGGCGCGGTCGGCGCAGCGTCGACGCGAGCTCGCGATCCGCGCCGCCATGGGCGCGGCGCGCTCGGAACTCATGGCGCAGCTCCTCACCGAAGCGCTGCTGCTGGCGGCAGCGGGCGGTATGGCCGGCATCCTGCTGGGGCGCGTGACCACGCAACTGCTGATCGCGCTGATCGGGTCGGGTGAGACGATCTACTTCGTCACGTCCGATCTCGACTGGACCGTGCTGCTGTTCTCGACCGGCCTGGCGATTTTCACCGGTCTCCTGTTTGGGCTTTATCCGGCGTGGGACGGCGCGCGGGCGTCGGTATCGATGACCCTCAAGGACGAGTCGGGACAGTCGTCCGCCACCGGCGGAGCGGCGCGCGTGCGGAAGGCGCTGGTGTGCGCCCAGGTGACGATCTCTTGCGTGCTGCTGATCCCGACCGGGCTGTTCCTCAAGAGCCTGGTCAATCTGCTCCACGTCGATCTCGGAATCAAAACGGAGAATGTGATCGGCTTCGGCATCTCGCCTTCGCTGAACGGGTACACCGCCGAACAATCGCGCGCCATCTTCGAGCGCGCCGAGGCGGAGCTGGCCGCTATTCCCGGCGTGCGGGCGGTGGCCGCGTCGCTGATCCCGATCATCGGGAATAGCAACTGGGGCACCGACGTGAAGATCGAGGGCGCGTCGCCGGCGATCAATAACGGGTCGAACGGGCGGTACAACGAGGTCGGGCCCGGGTATTTCGAGAAGATGGGGATTCCGCTCCTGGCCGGCCGCGATTTCAAGGAGTCCGACACGGCCGCCGGCCCGAAGGTCGCGATCGTCACGCAACAGTTCGTGAATGCGTTTCTCGAAGGCCGCAATCCGATCGGTCTGCACATGGCAACGGACGGCAAGTTCGATATCGAGATCGTCGGAGTGGTGAAGGACCACCATTATTCCGGCGTGAAGCAGGAGCCGGTGAAGCTGTTCTATACGCCGTGGCGGCAGGACAAGCGGATCAACAGCCTGAATCTGTATGTCCGCACCGCGATTCCGCCGGATCAGGTCTTCCCGCAGATCCGCCGCGTCATGCGGAATATCGACTCCGACCTTCCGCTCGAGAACATGCGCACGCTGGAGCAGCAGGTGAGCCGCAATATCCGGAACGATCGGATCGTCCTGCAGCTTGCGGCGGCCTTCGCCGTCCTGGCGACCGCGCTGGCGATGCTCGGGCTCTACGGGGTCATGGCGAACAGCGTCACCCGGCGTACGCGCGAGATCGGGATTCGGATGGCGCTGGGGGCTGCGCCTACCCGCATTCTCGGGATGGTGCTCAAGGAGATGGTCTGGATCCTCGGCATCGGTCTCGGGGTCGGTATCCCACTAGCGCTCTTGCTGTCGCGGCTGACGGAAAGTCAGCTCTACGGCGTGAAAGCGTCGGACGTCGCCGTGGTCGCGATGGCGTCGGCGGCGTTGGCGGTGACGGCGATCGCGGCAGCGTACTGGCCGGCGCGGCGCGCGTCACGGATCAATCCGATTCGAGCGCTACGGTACGAGTAGGTCGGCTCCTGGTATATGGAAGGCGAATATCCTAAACTGGAGCCGACATGTTTCGGCTCGCAGTCTTTCTGGTGCTCGCGACGCCGCTCGCCAGCCAACCGCTCATCCGAGTTACGACTCGTCTGGTCCAAATCGACGTTGTCGCACACGACCGCCATGGCTCCATCTCCGATCTGACCAAAGACAACTTCGCCGTTTTCGACCGCGGGCAACCGCAGCCGATCGCCGTCTTCGAGAAGAGGCTGGCAGAGTCCGGCCCGCCGCCGATGCCTCCCGCGCCGGGAGTCTTCGCGAACAATTCCAGCAGCCCGAATGCCGCCACGCCGGTCTCCACAATCGTGCTGCTCGACGGCCTCAACAGCGCTGTCATGGACCAGTACCAAGCCAAGGAGGACGTGCTGAAGTTCGTGCGCGCCGTCCGTCCCGGCGACCGCGTGGCGATCTTCTCGCTCTCGGGCGGCATTCAGGTCGAACAGACATTTACGGGCAACGCCAAACTCCTCGCCGACGCGGTCGACCGTGGCCGATGGGGCGCCGGCATGCTCTGGCCGGAAGAGAAGCGCCAGGCGGAAGTCGCGGCGCAACGGGCGAATGCCGCCGTCAACGCGGAATTGGCCCGCCTCACCACAGCGATTCGCGCCAACTTCGTTTCGAGCAACAGCGGTGGTAAATCGGACCAGGTACGCGCCACTTGCATCGCACTGTCCGCTCTCGCCCGCCACCTGGGAGCGACTCCGGGACGCAAGAACGTCCTCTGGATCACGGCCGGCATCCCGCTCACCGAGTGGGCCGAGGAGCCGAAACTGTATACCGACGAGATCAGCCAGGCAGACGACGCTCTCAATGACGCGCATGCTTCCCTTTACCCCATCGATTTGAGCGGCGTCATGCCAATCAACGTCGTGCCGCCACTCGGAGTGCGCAATATAGCGCCGGCGCGGCGGGCGACACTCGCGCTGCCGATGGGCGGCAAAGGGTCGCCGGCCATCAGCCACACCGCTCCCAACGAAGGCATGTTCCACTACGTCGCACACGCCACAGGCGGTAAACCGTTCCTGAACCAGAATGGCGTGCTGGCCCCGATGCGCGAAGCCGCGGCGGACGTCGAGGTGACGTATATCCTGGGCTTCTACGCGAACGCAGACACGCTCGACTCGCGCCGCCATGCCCTACGCGTCGAGGTGAACCGCGGAGGCGTCGAGTTGCGCTACCGGCAGGGGTACACCGCGACCCCGGACGATCCCGCGACGCGCGTTCCGACGCGCGCCGAGGTCGAGAGCGCCCTCTGGACGCCGGCGGATACGGCTGGAATCTCGATCGCCGCGACGCTGGACAAGATGAACGAGGGTGTCGTGCGGCTGAACCTCAAAGTGCCGCCGCGCGATGTCGATTTCGAAAAGGGAGAGAACCTCTGGACGGGCGTCCTGGCGTTGATTTACGACCAGCGCGCAGCTAACGATCGCGACCTGGGCCGGATCTCGGAAACGCTGAACATCCAGTACGACGATGAGCACTTCCAGGCGCTGCCACAGGACGGAATCGCGTACGCCAAGCTGGTTCGGCCGTCTCCAGAGGCCGCAAAGATCCGCGTGCTGGTCTACGACCGCAGGTCCGGGCGCCTCGGGTCGCTCACCGTGCCCCTGACGCCGTGAGCGCTATTCGCGCGTGACCGCGATGCCTGCGCCGGCTAGCGCGGACTCGACCTCGGCGGGCTTCAGCCGGGTCGCATCGTACTCGACCATGAGGCCGTCCATTTTCGGCGACAGTTGAATCTTCTGGATTCCGTAGAATGCGTTGGCGTCGGAGAGGCGCTCCAGCAGTACGTCGTCGAGCGGCTTGGCGAGCTTGAACCGGATCTGGATCTTGGTCATAAAAGATCAGGATAACGCGGGCTCACTCCGGAAGCTCCGCCGAACCGTCGAGTTCGGCGAGCAACTGGACGGCGAGCGAGCGGCGGCCGGCGTCGTGCTCCGTCCCGGTGTCCGACGGCATGTGCGCCGCGATCCACGCCTGTAACATCTCGATCACCGGTCGTGCCACAGACTCCTCGGCGCCCGGCTCGAAGCGCAGCGGGATCTCCGACCGTTGGATCGCCGCGATCAGCAACTCCTCGAATTTCATTCCGCCTCCGCAAAGTGATTGACCGGTCCGCACCCATGTCCCAGTCCCGGATTGGTGCGGATGGCCGCCGTGATGTACCGCTTGGCCTGCGCGACCGCGTCGTGCAATCCGAGCCCACGCGCCAGCCCTGCCACGATCGCCGCCGAGTAGGTGCAGCCGGTGCCGTGGGTATGCCGGGTGTCGATGCGCGGGGCAGGGAAGTCCTCGAAGTCTCGGCCGTCGTACAGCACGTCGACCGCGTCACCTTCGCTGTGGCCACCCTTCACGAGCGCCGCCCGAGCGCCCATTCCAACCAGTCGCCGTGCCGACTCCCGCATGTCTGTCGTGCCCGTCAGAGCCTCGGCCTCGGGCAGGTTCGGCGTGACGAGCGTCGCGTACGGCAGCAGCTCTTCCCACGCTCCGCCGCCGAGGGGCGCGCCATGCTTGCTCACCATGACCGGGTCGACCACGAGCGGAAAGCGGAACGCCGCCGCCGCGCGCGCCACCGCCCGGACCATCTCCGGGGTGCCGAGCGCTCCGATCTTGGCCGCCAACGGGGGAATGTCCTCGACCACTGCCTCGATCTGCGCCAGCACGAGATCCTCGGGCATCATCTCGACGCGCGAGACACGGGTCGAGTTCTGCACAGTCACGAGCGTGATCACGGCCTCTCCGTAGACGCCGAACTGGTGGAAGGTCTTGAGGTCGGCCTGGATACCCGCGCCGCCGGAGGGATCGGAGCCGGCAATCGTCAATGCAACGGGAGTCATCGCAAGACGTGATGATACACGTACTCGCTCTTGACCGGAATGCCCTGTTTGAACTCGACTCTGAGGACCACCTGGAAGTGCCGCGGAATTTCGCCCGCCGAGTTCCGCAATTTGGCCGCGAGCTCCTTGGCGTGCCACGGCTGCGTGAGCCATTCGGCCGCCGCCAGCGTGTCCGCCGACGCGTTCCCGGCGATCGTCAGCAGTTCGCCTGCGCCGGACGGTCCCAGGGTCCGGCTGATCAGCGCGTGCGTGATGCCTTCCGAGGTTCGGCCGGGCTGCATGCGGTCCTCCAGGAATTCGGGCTCCCCGGCGTTCGGTTTCTGATTGCGAATCCCGCCACCCTCGATCACGATATCCTGCGCCAGCGCCGCGGCCTGCAATTGCAGGTTGAACTTCGGCGGTCCCAGGAAGATCACGTCATCGTCGCCGATCTGCTGCCAGGAGAGGATACTGCTGCGCGTGATCATCATCTCGCGCTTGCGGGTCGTGAGCAGCCGGCCGAGGAGGAATGCCGCGCTGGCCTCGCCCGCGCCCGTAAAGTTGTACGACGGCAGAACCTCCTTGCCGAGAGCGCCACGCGCCGCCGCGATGCGGTCGGACTTCTCGATCTCCTGCCAGTCGTTCGCTTTCGGGTCGCGGAAGAAGCCAAAGTTGGGGAAGCGGACGAAGAGCGGGGTTCCGAGGCAGACCATGAGCGCCCGATTGCTTTGCAGGAAGGGCTGCCAGAGCGCTTCGAGCTCCGGGGTCCACGCGTCGGCGACGGGAGCCGCCTGCCGGTGCGCTCGGATGGCGAAGAACGTCGCTACCGCCCCCCACAGCGTCACGACCGCCAAGGCGACGGCCAGGGTGCGCGTCCAATTCCGCGGAGCCGGCAAAGGCGCCGAATGGTCCGCGGCGGCGTCGAAGTTCAGCTTGAACGCGCCTTTGGGCAGGCTGACGACGACCGGATCTCCCACGCCCTCGGTCTGATAGTAGACGGCCAGCTTCTGCCGCAGCCGTCCGACCTGGAGCCTGACGATCGAGTCCTGCTTCGTCTCGTACGTCTCCGGCTTGCCGAATGCCTCGATGCCGATGACATATTCCTTGAGGCGGTCCGCTTCTCCGGCGAGCGACTTTTCCGCGAGGTAATGCAAAAGACGACGGTGGACTTCGGAGGCTTCGAAGGTCTTGCTGGCCGTCAGGCGGTCGATTTGGGCGCGCGCGGCTACGGCGTCTACATCCAATGAATGCAGCGAGTTAACGACGTTACTCACCGTGTTACCGCCCGCCTGTGTGTCGGAAAGTTATCCACTACTCCCTTCCACCCGTATGGAGCGCCATTGTACCATTCGGCGAACAAGACATCAGGGTGTCTGAAATCGGGGCAAATTGCCCCGGGTGAGGTTGAAGCTATGAAGACGAAACTCGCTTTGCTTTCCTGCATTATTGCGTTACTCTGCGCCACATTGTCCGCACAGGACACTCGCGGCGCTATCAACGGTCGAATCACCGACCCCTCCGGCGCAGTCGTTCCCGGTGCCTCGGTGGTGGTCACGAATCCGGCGAACGGTTTCAAGACGTCGATCGCCACCAACCAGGACGGGTACTATCAGGCTGCCCTGCTGCCACCCGGGGTCTACCAGATCGAAGCCACGGCTCAGGGCTTCAAGAAATCCCTCCGCGATAAGGTCGAAGTCCGCGTCGCCGACCGTCTGGAGATCAACCTGGTCCTCGAGATCGGCGCGTCCGAACAGAGCGTCACGATCACGGCCGAGACGCCGCTGATGAATACCGAGTCCGCGTCGCTCGGCACCTCGATCGACGCCAAGCGCGTCTCCGACCTTCCCGTGTCGTACGGCAACCCGTTCCTGCTGATCGGACTGACGGCCGGTGTCACCTACAACGGCAGCGTCCGCCTCGACCGCCCGTTCGAGCCGACCCACATCGTCAACTTCTCGATGGGCGGCACCAGCGGCCTGCTCAATGACATCACGATCGACGGCGCGCCGACCACTTCCCGCGCCAATCCGCAGCAGGTGACCGCGTCCTACGTCCCGCCTACGGACATCGTCCAGGAGTTCAAGGTCCAGACCGCGACCTTCGACGCCCAGTTTGGGCAGACCCAGGGCGGCGTCACCAACATCAGCATCAAGAGCGGGACCAACAACCTGCACGGCTCGATCAACTATGGCTTCCAGCGGCCGAGCTTCTGGGCCAACGACTTCTTCCTGAACAAGAACGGCACGCCGCGCCCCGACTTCCTCTTCAACCGCTGGGGCGGCTCGATCGGCGGTCCGGTCTACATCCCCCACGTCTACAACGGCAAGAATAAGACGTTCTTCCTGTTCGGCTACGAGGGGATCCACGATTCCCGCCCGCGCCACGACGACACCAGCAACACGGTCCCGACGCCCGCCATGCATAACGGCGACTTCTCGGCCCTGCTCGCGGCCGGCGCCCAGTACACGATCTACGATCCGGCGACCCGCACCGGCCCGGTGAGCGGCCGCTACACGGAGACGCCCTTCCCAGGCAACAAGATCCCCTCGGCGCGCTTCGACCCGGTCGGCGCCAAGATCCTCGGCATGTATCCCTCGACGGAACTGAGCCAGGGCGACGCAACCGGCCTTAACAACTACCTCGACGCGTCGACTGCCGAGAAAGCCAAGTACTTCAATTGGACCGGCCGCGTCGACCAGAACATCGGGGACAAGCAGCGGTTCTACGTCCGCTACAGCACCTACACCCGGAACAGCACGTACAACAACTACTTTGGCGACGGCAATCCGTTTGTCGGCACGCAGTTCTGGTTCTACTCGAAGACCGCGGTTATCGATCATGTCTGGACGCTCTCGCCGACGGTGCTGCTCGACACGCGCTACAGCACCAACCGGTTTATCCGCGGGTCGGATTCTCCGGCCTCCGCCGCGGGCTACGACGTGACCCAGCTCGGCTTCTCGTCGCAGTTCGCCAGCCAGATTCCGAAAGACATCGCGCGCTTCCCGCGCATTAACCTGACCGGGTACATCAGCAATGGCTCGACCGGTGAGAATCGTCCGACCAACAACCACACGTTCTCCTCGACCCTGACGAAATCGGCGGGCAAGCAGTCGATCCGCACGGGCTTCGAGTATCGCGTTTACCAGCAGGGCGACCGGTTCTTCAGCAATTCGCAGAGCGGTCAGTTCACGTTCGACTCCGCCTACACGCGCGGGCCTCTCGACAACTCGGCCGTTTCGCCCGGCAGCATCGGACAGTCGGTGGCGTCGCTGCTGCTCGGCCTTCCCGGGTCGGCGAGCATCGCCCGGTCGGCGGACTACTTCGAATCGTCGGGATCGTGGGGCTTCTTCGTCCAGGACGATTGGAAGCTGACTCCCAAGCTGACCGTGAACCTCGGCGTCCGGTATGAATTCGAGACGCCCATGTTCGAGCGCTTCAACCGCAGCACGGTCGGTTTCGACGGCACGTACACGCAGCCGATCTCGGCCACGGCACTGGCGAACTACACTGCCGCGTACCCGAATATCAGCGGCGGCTTCAAGGAACTTCCGCCGAGCGCCTTCGCTCTCCGCGGCGCCATGAACTTCGAAGGCGTGAACGGGAATGGCAAGGGTCTCTACAACACCCCGAAGGACGTCTTCCTGCCGCGCTTCGGGCTCGCCTACCAGCTCAACGATCGCACCGTCCTGCGCGGCGGCTACGGCATGTTCGGCGGTTTCCTCGGCCAGCGCCGCGGCGACGTGCAGCAGAACGGCTTCAGCCAGAACACCAACATGGTGCTGACCAACGACAACGGGCTGCACTGGCTCACGAATCTCGCGAACCCGTTCCCGAACGGCGTCGCGGAGCCACAGGGCGCCGCCGCCGGTCCGCAGACCTACCTCGGGCAGGGCTTCACGTTCTTCAACCAGAACCCCAAGGTCCCAGTGACGATGCGTTGGGAAGTCAGCATTCAACGGCAGTTCAAGGAGTTCGTCGTCGACATGGCGTACGTGGGCAGCAAGACGAACCACATCGAGCTCACGCGCAACATCAACGCGCTTCCGCGGCAGTATCTGAGCACTTCGCCGCTGCGCGACGACGTCTGGAATAACTACCTCTCGGCCACGATCGCGAATCCGATGTACAACCTCGTGCCCGGAAACTCGCAGGGCACGTACACCAGCACGACGATCTCGCGGCAGACGCTGCTCTCGCCGTTCCCGGCCTTCGGGTCGAACGCGCTGAACTCGCAGGAGAACACGGGCTACTCCTGGTATCACAGCCTGCAGATGAACGCCTCCAAGCGGTTCACCAAGGGCTACACGCTATCCGCCAGCTATACCTATTCGAAGTGGCTGCAGGCGGTGAACCTGTTGAACGCGTCCGACCCCGCGCCGCTGCGCGAGATCTCGGATAACGACGCGCCGCACCGCATCAACGTCAGCGGCGTGTGGGCGCTGCCGTTCGGCAAGAACCGGAAGCTGCTCTCCGGCGCGAACGGTGTGGTCAACCGCATCGTCGGCGGCTGGGAAGTCTCCGGGATCTGGAGCATTCAGAGCGGCTTCGCGCTGCCCTGGGGCAACGTGATCTATTACGGCAACCCTGCCGACATCCAGCGCTCGCTCGACCAGCGCACGCCCGAAAGCTGGTTCAACGTCGCCAACTTCGACACGGTGTCGACCAGACAGTTGGTCGGCACCCAGGTTCGCACCTGGCCGTTCCGGTTCCCGACGCTGCGCGGTCCGCGCCAGAACAACGTCGACCTGGCGCTGCTGAAGCAGACCCGCATCACGGAAGGGAAGAACATCGAGTTCCGCGCCGAAGCGTTGAATGCGGCCAACCACCCGCTGTTCCCCAATCCGAACATGAGCGCCACCGTCGCCCAGTCCATCAAGGACACGGGCTTCGGCCAGATCAGCGCGTCGACGCAGAGCAACTATGCGCGGCGGCTGCAGTTGAGTATTCGGTTCCTCTTCTAGCAACCCTCCCACTCGCCCGCGAGCGGTTCCCTCCGCTCGCGGGCTTTTTTATTGCCCCAGGTTCTTCTCCAGAAACCGCAGGAAGTACTCCCAATCCCCCGGCATCGTCCCGTGTCCGCCCGCGTGCATGCGGTAGGTGACTGTCTCGCCGACGGCCACGCCCGCCGCCGGCATTTCGGTTACTCCGACCCCGGTCTTCCCGAGCAACTTGTAAACGGGTTCCGCTGCGACTGCCGCCAGGAACTCGCCCTTCGGGTCCGACCAGCCGTCTTCCGACCCCGTCTGGAGAAACACCGGCCGCGGGGCGATCAACGCGATCAGCTCGTGGCCGTCGACCGGCAGCTCGTCGACGTTGGTCGCGTACTTCGCGTAGTTCCCGGCGAACTGATACGGGAACCGCGACGGCGCCGTGAGGTGCGCGATCGTCTCGCCGTAATTGCGCTTGCTCAGCGCCGCGCCGCCCTCTCCCGAGCAACTGGCGATCACGGCCGCGAAGCGCGGGTCGCGCGCGCCGGCCCACATCACCGTCTTGCCCAGGCGCGACACGCCATAGATCGCCACTCGCTTGGCGTCGACCGCCTTGTCGGTTTCGAAGTAGTCCATCGCGCGGCTCATGCCCCATACCCACGCCGAGATCGCCCCCCACTCGTCCGGCGCCGGGTCCTTGGGCCGAATCCCCATGCCGGTCCCGCCGATGAAGTCTGGCTCGATATCGCCGTAATACAGGCCAGCGACACCGAACCCCTTCGCCAGCAGGTCGTCGACCTTCATGCGGCCGAGCCCCTGTCCGCGCACGGCCGGGACTCGCTTGTGGTCCCGCCCCCACATGTCGCCGAGCTTCACGTCGGGATCGTCGAAGATGCCCGCGTTGGGCGAAAAATTGATCGTGAACAAGACTGGCACCGGCTTCTTCGCGTCCGGCGGCAGGTAGAGGACAATGTCCTCCTTCGGTCCGTTTTTATCGGCGGTGAAGTAGATCGTGATCTGCTTGCGCAGCGCCTTCCCGCCCATGGCCGGCGTGCCCTTGTCGAAGACGTCGAAGGACATGTCTTTCGGACGTCCCGGAACGCGCCCGTACTCGTTCTCCTCGAAAAGGCGAATGAGTTCCGGCCGCCGCTTCTCGTTCCAAGTCTTCGCGTCCCGCACCCGCTGCCCGTTCGTCAGCACGAGCGGGTCGGGGAGAGTGTAGGAGCCGACCTTCGCCTCGTCGTAATTGACCGGGATGCCCGCCACCTCGGTCGGAGGCGCGGTCCTCTGCGCGAAGCAGGCGAGTGAGACGGCCGCCAGGACGATCGGAATTCTCATGTGGGAGATTCTACTCCCGTACAGCCGGTTACGCGCTGGGACCCTCGAACCTCTCCCCGTTCTATAATCGGATTTGCCCAGGGCTCAATTGCCGGATGCGCCGCTCGAGTTCATCAAAGATTGCCTTTCCCGGGGTCGTATCCGGTGGACGTATCATGTGACGATGCGCCTGCAACAGCGGCGTCTGAATGCCGGGGTTTTGGAGGCGGCGGTGGCAACCCTCGAAATCATCGAGGCATACCCGCAGGACAAGTACCTACCGAGCTTTTTGCTGCGGGCATCCTCCGCGGACTTTGTATTCCACGCGCATATTGCTGCGGACGTGGAGGGCGACAATGTCCGGGTGGTGACCATGTATGTTCCGAACTCCGACGAGTGGGATGTTGAGTTTCGGGTAAGGAGGAGCAGATGAATTGTCGGATTTGTGGCGGGTTGCTCGAGTCGCGGGTGACGGACTTGCCGTTTAAGATCGGCGACAGATCGATCGTAATCCTGCGCTCGCTGCCGGTTCTTCAGTGTCGCCAATGCGGCGAGACCGAATTGGAACAGCCGACGATGCGGCGGGTCGAAGAAGTGCTGGAAAGCGTCGACGAGTCGTCGGAATTGGAAGTGATTCGCTTCGCGGCCTGAGCGCTCCTGCGCCGTAGAAAGCGCCGATCGTCTTCACTCGGCGATTGCTCTACCGACCCAGAAATCCGCTCTTATCCTGCTTCGCCGCCTCGCCCGTCGGGGCCGGCCACGACTTGGTGTATTCCGGCGCCGGACCTGCCGCATTCAACACCCGCAGCGCCGCCATTCGGACCGGCTTCGGCATCGTCTCGGCGCTCAGGAGCGTGTACAACTCCATCCCGCGTCCGTGGTTCGATACGAGCAGCCCTTCCGCGCACAACAGACACGCTCGCGCCGCGACCGCGAATACCGGACCCTTCGCGCGGCCCAGCGCCGTCTGCAGCGTCCGCGACGCCTGCACCCCGCCGATCATCCCGACCGACGCCGCGGCGGCCCCCGCGACCTCCGCATCGGAGTCGTCGATCAGCTTCGTCAACGCATCGAGCGCCTTCGCGTCCTTACGCACGCCGATCGTGGTGATCACCCCGATCTTGCGCCGTCCCGAGAGCTTGGGCAGTGCCGTCCGCAGCGCTTCGTCGACCGCCGGATCGGGATTCGGCTCCAACCCGAAGCGCGCGTAGCACGAGAGCTCGGGATCGTCCAGCAGCGCCGCCATGGGCGCGATCGAATCCTTACCGCCGACGAACGCCAGCTTCTTGCATGCGATCGCCTTCTGGAACACGGTCGACTGCGGGTCTTTCACGATCGCGACCAGTTCCGCCGGCTTCTTCGTCCAGATCGGCAGGGCGTTGAACTCGGGGGGAACGGTCGGAGCGGGCTTGGGCGGCGTGCGCGCCGGAGCTTGAGTCGGTACGGGTGTCTGTGGCATGGCGATCTCTCCTTACATGCTCGTGGCGAGCGCTTCCGCCCGCCACGGCTCGCGATACGCGCGCCCGCGCATCCGGTTGGCTTCTTCGTCGTTCAGGAACACGCGCTTGGCCGGGTCCCAGGTCAGCTTGCGATTGACTTGCGCGCAGATCCATGCGGCGTGCGACGTCACGTGCGTATGCGCCGTGACATCGGCATTGGCCCGCGGTGCGGTGCGCGACCGGATGCAACTGACGAACTCGCGCAGGTGCTCGGCGGTCGGGTCGTAGCGCGTCCCCTGCTTCTTCGGAACCAGCGATTTCAGGTTGTCCGAGACCTCGATGCGTCCGCTGTCGCCGACCTCGACCCAGCCCTCGGTCCCTTCGAAACGGTTGCTGCACGACCCGAGCCCGCCCCACGTGTGATTGCGCAGGATGAGTTGGACGCCGTTCGCATACCGGCAGCGGATCGTGTACCGTTCGATCAGGCCGTCGCCGCGGAATGTCGCGCCTTCGGGGATGAACTCGACCGGCTGCGTGTGCTCCATATCCGCCGCCCACTGCGCCATCGCGACCGTGTGGGAGGCCCACTCCAGCAGGCCGGCGTGGAAGTCCCAGAACTCGCCGCGTCCGCGATCGGGATACGCCGAATTCCACGGCCGCCACAGGCACGGTCCGAGCCACTTGTCCCAATCCATCACCAGCGGATCGGGTTCCGGCGTCTCCGCGGGCCACCAGCTATGGCCTCCCGCGTCGACGGTGCCGAGCCCAATCGCCGTATCGGCATGCACGGCCAAGAGCCGTCCGAGCTTGCCGGTCCGCGCGAGTCCCACTGCGAACTCGAACGAGAATTGGTTCTTCCGCTGCGCCCCCGACTGGTAGACGACGCCGTACCGCCGGACATTGTCGGCGACGGCGTAGCTCTCGTTGATCGACATCGCGCCCGGCTTCTCGATGTACATATCTTTGCCGGATTGCGCCGCCCACATCGCCATCGGACCATGCCAACGGTCGCTGGTGGCGATCAGCAGTGCGTCGATATCGGGCCGCGCCAGGATCTCGGCCGGATCGCGATACATCTTGCATTCGTCGTTCTTGTAGTACCCGTCGACCGTGCTCTTGACGTTCTCCCGCGCGCTCTCCCGCACGTCCGCAATGGCCACGAATTTCACCCGGGTGTCGCCGAGGAGCATGCGGAGGTCGCTCATGCCGCGGCTGCGGATGCCGATACCGCCGAACCGGATCTCGTCGACCATCGAGTAGTTGCCGACCACCACCGGGCCGAACTGGCCGGGGCCGGCGCTGACGATCTGGGCCGCCGCCGGACTGACCGCCGCGGCTGCCGCTCCGGCTTGGGCCAGCGTCCGGCCAAAGCGTCTCCTGCTGAGCTTCTTCTTCTCGTCCGGCATGCCGGCCTCCCTTTCGAAAACGGGTTAACGGATCTCGATGTCGAATATACCATCAGTCTCGGCCCCGCTCAATAGCTCTTGTAAGTAGGGGCCTACATAGGGTAAGCTCGACCCATGGCAGAGCCGCAAAAGCTCACTCACACCTCCGCCATGATCCTGCACGCCATCGCGGTCGGCCACATCTACGGATATACCGTGATGGAGGCCACGGGCCTGCCCAGCGGCACAGTCTATCCGGCGCTGCGCCGCCTGGAACGGGACCAACTGATCCGGTCGCAATGGGAGAAGCAGTCGATCGCCGATGCGGAACAACGGCCCGCGCGGAAATATTACAAGCTCACCAGGGCGGGGGAGAGCGCAGTCGAGGAAAACCGGCGACGGTATCCGCTCCTCGAGAAACTGGCGCCGCGCGCCGAGGTGGAGCAATCATGACCGCGCGCTGGTGGCCGCACACGATCCTCCGAGCGGCCGCGCTGCTAGCGCCGCCCGCCGAGCGCGCGCGGTGGCTCGACGAATGGCGGTCCGAGCTCTGGTACCTCCCGAGGGAAGGTGCGACGCGCTTCTGTCTCGGCGCCTTCCGCGATGCGATCGAAGTGCGGAGACATTCCGAGGCGTTGACCCCGCCACTTGCTTCACCGACGAACTGCCTCGCGTTCCTGGCGCTGCTCGCGACCGTCTCGCTCTGTCTCGTCGCGGCTCTCGCGGGACAGCTCGCCGCCCACGCCACGCTGTGGCGAATGCCGACGCGGGCGCTCCCGGGGGAATGCCTCGTCACCCTGCTCTTCTCCTGCGGCCTCTTGCCGATCATTCGCCTGGCGACTCCGCATCCGCACTCGCAACATCCGCCGCGCTCGTGGCCCTCGAAGCTCCGCGCGTCGACCTTCCTGGCCCTCAAGATCCTGCTGGTCCAGCCGGTCCTGCTCTGCGGCTTCGTGATCCTCCTGATCGCCGGACCCGCTGCGCCGGTGGCAGCCCAGCTTGCGCTGCTCGCTCTCTGGGTAGGGACCCTCCGCTGGGTGATCGACGACCAGCATCGCCGCTGTCCCGATTGCCAGCGGCTGCTCGGCGGCGCGGTCCGCATCGGGGTCGCGTCGCGCACGTTCCTCGAATGGTATGGCGGAGAATCGAGCTGCTCGGAAGGCCACGGCCTTCTGCAGACGCCCGATCTCTCCGCCAGTTATTGCCGCTCCGGCCAATGGCTCCGTCTCGGCAACTCCTGGCACGAACTTTTCCCGGCCGCTTCCAAGGGGCGGCACTCATGACTCTCGAACTGCACCACGTCACCAAGCGATTCACCGGCGTCCTGGCCGTGGACAACGTCAGTTTCCACGCGCGCGCCGGCGAGATCACCGGTTATCTCGGGCCCAACGGCTCCGGCAAATCGACCACCATGAAGATGATTACCGGGCTCATCCAGAGCACCGACGGAGAGATCTACTTCGACGGCCAGTCGATCCGCAGCGACCCGATGGGTTTCAAACAGCGTATGGGGTACGTGCCCGAGGAGCCGCACCTCTATCAGCACCTCAGCGGCCTCGAGTACCTCACGATGGTCGCCCAGCTTCGCGACCTCCCCGCCAAGCCCACGGCCGAACGCATCGACGGCCTGCTACGGCTGCTCTCGCTCCATTCGGACCGGCACGTTCCGATCTCCTCGTACTCGAAGGGCATGCGCCAGAAGGTGCTGCTCTCCGCGGCGCTGCTCCACAATCCCGATCTCATCCTGCTCGACGAGCCGTTCTCGGGCCTGGACGTTGCGACCTCTCTGGTGCTGCGCAGCCTGATTCAGGAACTGGCGGCGCGTGGCAAGGTCGTGCTGTTCAGTTCGCACGAGTTGGAAACGGTCGAACGCATCTCGTCGCACGTCGTGATCCTGCACCATGGACGCGTCGTGGCCGACGATTCGATCGAGCACCTACGCACCCTGATGTCGCTGCCGACGCTCGAGGAGATCTTCTCGCAGCTCGCCGTCGAGCAGGACACGGCGGCGGTCTCGCGCGACATCGCCGACCTGATCCGGGCGTGACGCGATGGCAACGAACTCCAAATTCCGCGTGCTCTACCGTCAGTTCCTGTTCCGGCTGATGGATGTGGAGATGCTCGCATCTTCGGCGCAGGGCGATTCCAGCAGTCTGCTCGGCCAATTCGGCGCGCTGCTGGTTTTCGGCAGCGTGCTGCTCGCGTGGGTCGCGGTCGCGGTCGGGGGCCAGATCTGGCGCCACGGCTCGCTCGCCGACGTCTGGGGCGCCGAGCGTTTCCTGATCTCGCTCACGATGCTCGCAGTCGGCGTGTTTGCGCTGCTGAATTGGGACGCGACCTTTCCCGACCGCAGCGACGTCCTGGTGCTTTCACCGCTGCCGATTCGCGGCCGCACGCTCTTCGCCGCTAAGATCGCTGCCGCGGCGGCGGCGCTCGCCTTGACGGTGGTGGCGCTGAACTGCATTTCCGCCCCCGCCTGGGCGCTGTCGTTAGCGCCCCCGGGCGCCACGGCCTCGGCGAGGTGGCGCTTCGTCGCGGCGTTTTGGATCGCCCTGTTCGCGGCAGGAGCGTTCATCTTCTGTCTGGTCTTGGGAGTGCAGGCCGCGGCCGCGCAACTGCCGCGCCGTTGGTATTTACGGTTGTCCCCGATCCTCCAGATCGGCGGGCTCATCCTGTTTCTCGGCGTCTTCTTCTTCCAAACCACGGCCACGGGCTGGCAGGAATGGCTGCCGTCCTACTGGTTTACCGGCCTGTTGAGCGAACTGAGCGGCGTCTTCCACGCCCGGGCGCATCCCTTGATGGCGCCGCTGGCGGAACGTGCCGTCGCCGCGCTCTCGATCGCGATCGCGGTCGCGGGCGGAGCGTTCCTGCTGTCGTACCTGCGCACGATGCGGAAGATCGTCGAGGAACCGGATAGCGCTCCCATGCGGCGCGGCGGACTTCGGCTGCCGCGATTCGGAACGCAACCCCAAACGGCGTTGGCGCATTTCGCGATCCGCAGCCTGTTCCGCAGCCGCCGTCATCGCGTCATCCTGGCGTTCTATCTCGGCGGAGGCTTCGCCCTCACGTTCGTCTATCTCGGGATCGTCATGGACCTTGCCCATCTCTCCTGGACCGGCCTGCTCCGCCAGCAGAACGTCCCGGTGATGGGCGCGAGCTACCTGATCCTGCTGGCCGCCTGGGCCGGAGCGCGCATGGTGTTCGCGCTCCCGCTCGATCTACGGGCCAACTGGCTCTTCCGCCTCACGCCGCCCTGCACCGGCGTCGCATCGCTCTCGGCGGTCCGCCGCGCGATGCTGACCGTCACGGTCCTGCCGGTGGCGTTCGGAACGGGTGTACTGCTCCTGGCGTTCTGGCATTGGACCGCTTTGGCGCAGCATCTTGTGGTGCTCGTCCTGATCGGCAGCATTCTCACGGACCTCTCGCTGCGCGAGTTCCGCAAGATCCCGTTCACCTGCACCTATCTGCCGGGGAAATCGAAGGTCCACATGGTCTTCTGGTTCGGCATCATCCCGCTCGTGTTTCTGGTCCACAAACTGGCGGAGTTGGAAGACGGCCTGATGGACAGCGCCGCGGGTTACGGCGCGATGGTCGCGGTGCTCGTGGCCGGCACGTGGGCGGCGCGGCGGGCGGCGAACCATGACGCAGCCGAGAACGCCCTGGAAGTGCAATTCGAGGAGACGTCGCCAGATGAGTTGTTGACGCTTGGGTTGAACGGATAAAGGCATTTCTCTCGCCAAGGCGCAAAGACGCAAACGAACTTCAAAAACCAAACCCAAGAAGGCGGCCTCGTTGGTTTTGATTTACCTTTGCGACTTTGCGCCTTGGCGAGAGAATATTTTTATTCCCAAGCCAGATTCACGATCGCATCCTCGCCCGCCGCCACCTTCACCGGGATGCGCACCAATCGATGCGCAGTGTCGTACGTCCACTGCGCCTCTTTCCCCGCAAACCCCACCGACTTCGGCCGCTCGACGTTGTGTACGACCCACTCGTAAGCCCGCGCCTTCTTCGACTCGATCTCCAGCCGCATCTCGTCGCCGGCCGGCGCGGCGTGGACCTGCGACCACCCTTCCTCTTCGACGAAGAAGAATTCCGCCCCGAGCGTCGGGAAGTAATGCAGCGCTCTCCCGGCTGCCGAATCGAGCGGCACGATCGTTCCGTTGCGCGCGAAGACCGGTAGCGACTGCGTCTTCACGGCGATCGTCTTGCGGCCCGGCGACACCTCGCCCGTCTCCAGGTTCGTCCACACGCCCTGCGGAAGATACAGCTCGCGCGACCCGCCGGGCGCGACGATCGGCGCCACCAGCATCTCGTCGCCGAGCATGAATTCGTCGACGTGCCGCGCGCACTCCGGATCGTCCGGAAACTGGAAGGGCAGGGGATGCCACACGGGGAAGCCCTTATCGTGCGCTTCCATCGCGTACACGTCGTAGAAGCTGTCGAGCTGCTTGCGGAAATCGCTGATCCCCAGACGCCCCGGCGACAATTCCGCCACCAGCGACCCCAGTTGCCGCGCGCGCTGCTGCAACTCCGGCGGCGCATTGGCATAGGGCCCGAGGTCGAACGTGGGCGCGATCATCGACGAGACGGCGCCCTGCACGATCCGCAGCAGCGCGGTCCGCAGCGTCGCCCACGACCCGAACCGGTCCGCCGCCACCGGCCACATCGCCGCCGTCCCGCGGACGCCGTTGTGCTCTTCGAACACCTGCTTGATGGTCGGACCGTAATAGAAGTAGTAGTCGATCGCCGGCGCGTGCACAGAGTAGCGGCCACCGGCCGTGAAGTCGAACCGGTAGGCGCCCTTCGCCGCGTGATACTCGCCGTACCCGAGCGTGCTGTAGAGGAAGGGCGAATCGGGCTGCGCCGTCTTGCCGCGCAGGTCGAACCCGTCCTCGGCGCGCGGACCGAGCCCGTAATACCGCGACTCCGGCCGCATCGCCCGTTCCCATGTGACCCCGGCGCCGGACGGTTGCGCCTCGCTGGCGTCCTCCATGAGCGGCGCGCCGTCGAGCCGCCGCACCCTCACCAGGACACCGTTTTTCTGAATCGACACCTCGACGAACTTCGACCGCACCCGCACCTGGCCCGGCAGTTCCTCGACCTCCAGATCGACCGAGCCTTGCGTCGGAGTGTTGGCTTCCGTCAGCGCGCCGTCGAGGACGCGGCGGAAATGGAAGGCGCTCGGCGTGACCCACACCAACTCGCCCGCGCCGTGGTCCAGCTTCAACTCCAACCGGTTCCCGTGCGGCACGACGCCGATCAATGTGGCCAGCGCCGCGAGCGCCTGCGGAGGCATTAGAACAGGGCCAGCTCGCGTTGAACCTCGCCGGTGACGCGCGCCTCGCCCTCGCCGACGAACATGTTGACCTCGGACCGGATACCGAACTTCGGCAGGTACACGCCCGGCTCGATCGAGAAGCACGTCCACGGTGAAATCCGCCGCTCGTCGTGCGTCTCCAGGTTGTCCATGTTGGCCCCGTTGCCGTGCACCTCGACCCCGATCGAGTGTCCCGTGCGATGCGTGAAGTACTCGGCGAACCCGGCCTTTTGGATCGTGCCGCGAGTCGCGTCGTCGACCTGGAAACCGCACAGGGGCTCGCCCGCGGCGATCGCGGACTTCACTCGCTCAATCCCGGCATCGCGCGCGCCCGTCACGACGTTGAATACGTTGCGGACGTCGTCGGGAGGATTCTCGCCGGCGAAGTACGTCCACGTGATGTCGTAGTACACCGCGTCGGGCTGATCGAGCTTCGCCCAGAGGTCGAGCAGCACGACGTCGTTCTTGTGGATCGCGCTGTGGCTCTCCTCGGTCGGCTCGTAGTGCGGGTTGGACGCGTTGGCGTTGCAGCCGACGATCGGGCCGTGATCGGTCACCAGGCCGGCCTTCGCGAAGCCGTCGCGGACGAAGCGCTTCACATCCATCTCCGTCAGGGGCCGTCCGTTCTTCAGGCACTCGCGGACGTAGTCGAATGCGCCGCCGCGGACCTTATCGACGCGCCGTCCCGCCTCCAGATGGGCTTCGAGCTGTTCGGCCGTCCAACGCGCCTCGAAGTACTGAATCAGTTCGGCGGAGCTGACCACCTCGAGCCCAACGCTGCGGACCAGCTCGACGGTCCCGGCGTCCACCATGGACACATACGGGATCGCGCAGTTCGGCGAATATTGCATCGCAACGCGCTTCAGCCCCGCGGTGATCTTCTTGAGCCCGTCGACCTGCTCGCTCCAGCTCGAGTACGGATACTTCTCGCCCGGCAGGGAACCGGTCATGCCACGTTCGATCCGGTGCTCCAGGCCGCGCGGTTCGCCGTTGGCGGGAATCAGGTAATACCACCGGCGAGTCGGCGTGCGTGGCGGCGTAATGCCGAGGACCCGGTATGCCAGCGGGTCGCGCAGGTGGTGATCGAAGAACAGCCACCCGTCGAGTTTTTGGTTGCGAAGCTCCTGCTGAATGCGGTCGAGTTGCATAGCGAACCTACAGTCTACCTCTGGAGGATCGCTTCCAACGCGTCTTGCGCGATTCCATCGACCTCGACCACCTTATTACGGTTGGAGGCGCCGGTCACGATCCGGACCCGCGATCGCGGCACGCCCGCCAATTCCGCGAAGAGCCGGATGCACTCGTCGTTGGCCTTGCCGTCGACCGGCGGGGCCGCGAGGTCGACCTTCCAGCCGTCGCCGAACCGGCCCGCGATGGCCGATTTTTTCGCCCGCGGATGCACCTTCACCGTGACACGCGCCACGCTACCGCCTCCACGCCACTGCCGCCCTCAGATTCGCGACCCCGGCGGCGACCCGGGTGTCGACCACGTCGAACGCGATGGCGTCGTCCAGCCAGTCGTGGCTCGACCCGTCGGCGCTCTGGGTTGCGACGGTCAGGGTGTACTGCTGGGGGGTGAGCCAGCACTCGATGCGGAAATCGACTTCCAACTCGTCCCCGGCGCCATAGTCGCCGAGCTCGATCTGCTCGATCCGGGTGTTGGTTCCGTAAACGTCCATGCCGATCCGGGTGCGGATCAGGATCCCGACCATCGGGTCGGTGACCGGGCGGTGGAAGCGCGAGCGGACGCGGACGGTGACCGGCTCCCCGCTGGCGACCGACAGGGTCTCGTCGCCGTTCGCGTTGAGCATCTTGACCGAGACGACCTCGCTGGTCCCGTCGCCGTGGCGGAAACTGGCGGGGAGACGATCGGTCTTCTTGTCCGGTGGGGCCTGCCGCTCGAGGACCAATCCGATGTAGCGGTTGATGACGTCCTTGGGCGCGCCTTGCGCTTCGATCCGGCCGTTGAGCAGAAGGATCGCCCGGTCGGAGAGCTGTTTGACCAGCCCCAAGTCGTGCGACACGAATAAGACCGTAATCTTGCGCTCGCGGAGCTCCTGGAATTTGCGGACGCAGCGGTTGGCGAAAACCGCGTCGCCGACCGCCAACGCCTCGTCGACGATCAGAATCTCGGGGTCCACATGAATGGCGGTCGAGAAGGCGAGGCGGACGTACATCCCGCTCGAGTACTCCTTGACCGGGCGCTGCATGAACTCGCCGATCTCGGCAAAACGCTCAATCGAGGGCATGGCGCGGTCGATCTCCTGGCGGGTGAGCCCCATGATCTCGCCATTCAGGTAGACGTTCTCGCGTCCGGAGAATTCCGGATTGAAGCCGGCCCCGAGCTCGAGAAGGGCGGCGATCCGGCCGCGCGTTGCGACCCGCCCGGTGGTCGGCTGCAGGATGCCGGCGACGATCTGGAGCAGTGTGCTCTTGCCGCAGCCGTTCGGTCCGACCAGGCTGAGGGTCTCGCCCTTCTCGACCGAGAAGTTGATGTCGCGGAGCGCCCAGAAGTCCGAGTGCATCGTCCGCGAGCCGGGCAGCAACTCACGCAGCCGGTCGGAGGGCCGGCGGTAGAGCCGGTACAGCTTCGAGACGTTTTGAACGAGAACCAAGCTCTGATTCTAGCGCTGCGGGACCGGCGTTATACTCACAGCTTGCCGCGGGTCCTCCCTATTCTGTTCGGCGCCGGGTTCACGGTCGCGGTCTGTCTCGCCGCGGGACTGCTGCTGATTCGGGCGCTGCGGGTCCAATTCGACCGGGCGGAGCAGGTGCTGTTCGGGTTCGTAGCAGGGGCGGCTTCCGTCAGCACGGTCGTTTGCGGCCTATGCGCGGCGCAACTCGTGGGGCGGGGAATTCTCCTGGCAGTCGGGCTGGCGCTGATCGCGGCCGCTGTGCGGTGGAGACCGAGATCCGGAGTGATTCGGAAGTCGTTGCCGAAGTCCAAGTGCATTTACTTCGTTGTGCTTGGGTCGCTATTCCTATTGTACTTCTTTATCGCACTTGCCCCGGAGGTCAGCCCGGACGGTAGCGGCTACCACTTGGGGAACGTCCGGCGGATCGCGGAACAGGGCGGGTTCGTCTGGGATTACCACAGCATTTACTCAGCTTTTCCGCAGGGGCTGGAGATGCTGTTCCTGGTAGCCTACGTCTTCGGTGGCATGCCGGCGGCGGCGATGGTCCACCTGACATTCCTCTGTGCGCTGGCGGGATTGCTGATTGCGTACGGTCGGCGGTTCGAGTGGCCGCGCGCCGGAATGTTTGCCGCGGTGCTCGTTTTCGCGAGCCCGGTCGTGGGGCTGGTGGGCAGTTCGGCGTATAACGACGTGGCACTTGCAACGTGTATTTATGCAGTTTTCTATTCGTGTGAAGTGAAATCTCAAGAGGAGTCCGGCAGGTTGTTGATCTTGATCGGCTTGCTCGCTGGATACTGCTTCGCAATCAAGTACACAGGTTGGATTGCGTTACCCTTCGCGATGTGGCGGACCAAGCGGCTTTTGCCCTCCTCGGCTGCTATTTTCGGCCCTTGGATTCTGCGGAACTGGCTTTGGATCGGGAATCCAGCGGCCCCGTTCTTGAACAAGTGGTTTCCAAACTGGTTGTACACGCCTGATTTGGAAGCATCTTACCTTGCGGATCTCCGTCATATCGAGGGCTTTCGGCATTGGTGGGAGGTCCCGCTTGACCTTACGCTCTACGGAGCGAAGCTGCCGGGATTTCTCGGTCCGGTATTCCTCCTTTCGCCGATCGCACTTCTGGCACTACGTTATGAAATTGGGCGTAAGCTATTGCTGGCAAGCTTGATATTCGCGCTTCCGTTCGCCTTCAATCCCGGCGCGCGCTTTCTCATCCCCGGACTGCCGTTCCTGGCTTTCGCCATGGCGATCGCGATGCAAAACTCGCCGGCCGTATTGCCGTTGCTGGCTGTCTTTCACGGCGCACTCGCGCTTCCGCGCGTGATGCCTCTTTATTGTGCAGACTTCGCCTGGAGAATTCGGGAGGTACCGGTCCGGGTCGAAGTGGAACCCTATATACGCCGTTACGTACCAGGCTACCCGCTTAAAGAACTCATCGAAGGAAATGTTCCTAAACAACAGAAAATATTCTCGTTGTCGACGCGGCCAGAGGCTTATATCGATCACCGTATCATGGTCGGATACGAGTCTACGGAGGGAATGGCAATCCAGCGTGGAGCTGACCCCAGGCATTATGGAGTCCAGTTCCTTCTATTGGACGACAACGACCCCAAGGACAACTGGAGGAATCTGCAGCTAACTGCTGTTGATAAAAGAAATGGGACGACTCTCTACCGCATCGACTAGGGCTGTCATGGTGGCCATCCTGGCGGTCGCGGTCTGGCTCTGCCTGCGCCCGATCACAGCAGCCGAAGCCGTCCTATGGAATGACCTTGTGCGGCCACCGTTGCGGACTGCGTTCTTTGCGCCGGACGCCTGGTCGGGGTGGATCTATGCCCTCGTGGCAAAACGGACCGTAGGGCTCCTGCGGTTGTCGGAGTTCAGCCTCCGCCTGCCGGCTCTGCTGGCGGGAATTGCATGGCTGGCGCTGACGCCCAAGAGACCGTATTACGCAATCGTGCCGCTGCTCCTCGGTTGGTTCACCACCGCGGAGGGCTACGGTCTTTCCCTGGCTCTTTGCGCCGCGGCATGGCGGTCGCGGTCGGCTGCGCCGTGGCTGCTCGGACTGGCGATCGCGGTCACTCCCTGGTTCGCAGTCGTGCTGCTGGTGGTATTCGCCGTGACGCGCGGCATCTCATCCCTAGAACGGATTGGCATTCCGGCGCTGGTGACGGCGTTCGTCCTTTTAATCCTGCCGCTGAGCCACGCCGCAATGCCTGCGCATTCGAAGCTCGGGAGCGGGGAAGAGTTCGCCATTCGAAACGGCGTGCAGCCTCTTCGTGGCCGGGCCGTCGAGATCTTAGCGCCGCCGGAGACCGTACCTCTGCTCGAGTTTTACAAAGCTCGTTATCGGCAGAGGAACTGGCAAATCGAATCGAATCTGCTGGATCGCGGCCAGAGTGGTGGTTTTCAGCCACTGCCGGACGCCGAAACGATCCGCTATCGCTTTACAAAATAAGCAGTTACCGTTTGGCCCCTCTGTTGCCATAGGGCAAGCGAGGTTTCGGCCATGGGTAACTGGAATAGATTTGGAACGTTGGCGTTAGCGGCGGTGGCGCTGGCCGGGGTGGTAACCCCCGGACGTGCGCAGGACGTTGACGACCAGCAGCGCGGTGTCGCGCGCATCAGCATGATGAACGGTGAGGTGTCGGTCCGGCGCGGTGACGCCGGGGAGTGGATCGCCGGAGTGGTCAACGCTCCATTGATGTCCGACGATCGCATCTCGACCGCGCCGAATTCTCGCGCCGAAGTCCAGTTCGACGCCTCCAACCTCATCCGCATCGGCGGCAATGCCGAAGTCCATTTGGCCCAGATATCCGATGGGCGCTATCAGCTTGAGATCGCTCACGGAACGGTGACCTACGTGGTGCTGCGGCCGTCTCAGGCCAATGTTGAAGTAGATACTCCGAGTGTCTCCGTAAGACCTAATCAACGCGGGGTTTATCGAATCGCAGTGAGCGAGCAAGGGGAGACCCAGGTGATGTCCCGGTCGGGTCAGGTCGAGGTGTTCACGCCGCGCGGGTCGGAATGGGTTCCTGCCGGGAAGATGATGATTGCTCGTGGCGATCCGTCGAACCCCGAATTCCAGATCGTGAATGCGCAGCCGCTCGACGAGTGGGATCGCTGGAATCAGGAGCGCGACCAACAGATGCTCCAGTCCACTAGCTATCAGCATGTGCCGCAAGGAGTTTACGGTGCCGAGGACCTGGATCAGTACGGCACTTGGTCGAACGTCGAGGGGTATGGTGACGTGTGGAGACCGACGATGGTCGGGGCGGACTGGGCTCCGTATCGGACCGGGCGCTGGGTTTGGGAAGACTGGTATGGCTGGACTTGGGTCAGCGCCGATCCCTGGGGCTGGGCACCGTATCACTACGGCCGGTGGTTCAACCAACCGGGCTTCGGCTGGTGCTGGTATCCGGGTGTGTTCGGACGGCGTCACTACTGGTCGCCGGCGCTGGTCGGCTGGTTCGGCTGGGGTTCCGGGGGAGTGGGCTTCGGCTTCGGCAATATCGGCTGGGTGCCGCTCGGACCGTATGAGACGTTCCACCCCTGGTGGGGTCGCGGATTCTACGGCCGCGGCTTCAACGAACGCATCAATATTACGAACGTAAATATCTCGAATGTATACCGGAACGCCCGCTTCGGCGGTGTGTCGGGGATGGCCTATAACGACTTCCACAATGGCCGGTTCAACGGCGGCGCGATCTCGCGCTTCTCGGGCGACCAGGTTCGGGAGGCGGGTCTCATCCGCGGTCAGATGCCGGTAGCGCCGGGACGGAACCACCTGCAGTTCAGCGACAGGTCGACGGCCTTTACGCCGCGATCGACTGCGAATACGCATTTCTTCTCGCAGCAGCGGCCGGCGTCGGTGCAGCGGGTGCCGTTCGAGCAGCAGCGGTCGGCATTTGGGCGGACGAATCCGTCGGGAGCCGGCAACGTCGGGCAGGCTGGTCCGCAGCGGGGCGGCAGTCCCGCGCTGAATAATACGCGGCCGTCGACGGCCCAGGGTGGTGGCAACTGGCGCGGGTTCGGCGGAGAGCAGGGCAGGGCGAATACCGCCCCGGCGGCGAATGCGCGGCCGAATTCGAGCTTTGAGAATACGAGGCCGCAGAACGCGACGCGCGCTCCGGCAGGTCAGGCTGCGCCGCAGCAGGCCGCGCCTCAGAATCGTGGCGGCTGGCAGCAGTTCGGCAGCCCGGGGGCGAGGGGCGCACAGCCGTCCGCCGCACCGCAGCAGAATCGCGGGTCGTGGGATCGGTTCGGCGCGCCGAGCGGCGGTGCGACGCGTCCGCAGAATAATCCGGCTCCGCGGTCCGAGTTCCAGGGCCAAGGCGGCGGGTCGAACTATCCGGGGCAGCGGTATGGGGCACCGGGTGGAGTGGTTCGCGAACGTCCGAGCTACAGCGCGCCGTCGGGCGGCGGCCAGCGGTATAGCGCACCGCCCAGGCAGAATTACAGCGCTCCGAGCGCGCCCCGTCAGAGCTACAGTGCACCGGCTCCACGCCAGAGCGCGCCGAGCTATAGCGCTCCGTCACGCCCGTCCGGTGGTGGCGGTGGTGGCGGCAGCCGTCCTTCCGGCGGCGGCGGCGGCGGCGGGCACGCGTCGGGTGGCAGCAGCCACGGCGGCGGACGTCGCTAGATCAAGTTAACGGTTAGGGTCCGTTTCTTCCCATTTGGCCCGGTCCCAATTCAGCGGGGGCCGGGCCGTTTTTTGCGCCGCGTCCTTAATTTGACATAATATGCGTTATGGAAAGTTGAAGACCAGCGGCACGGTAGGCATCCAACAACGCCCCCTCTGCCGGACCCTGTAGGGGCGGACCGCAGCGCGCACTCCCATCCAGCTCTACGAGCATCCGGAACCTCTCCAGGAGCAACTCGCTCTGGAAGACGCCTCCGATGTATGCCACCGCGACCGCCTCGTCCGGTCGCCAGAGCTGACTGCGGACACTTGCGGCCAGCATTGCGAGTTCCTGGGCGGAGTTTCCAATGATTTGCGTTGCGACCTGGTCGCCCTCGGAAGCGGCGCGGTCGACCAGCGGCGCCAAGGTCGCGACCCTCGATCGCGGCCAGTCGGTTCCGTAGAAGCGATGCAGGACGTCGTTCGCATCGCGCGCGCCGACCGCCTCGATCAGCAGTTCGCGCAGCCGGGTCGGCGGACCCCAGCCTTCTTCCATGCGGAGCGCGGCGCGGAGCGCTTGCCGGACGATGTCGAAGGCGCCGCCTTCGTCGCCGAAAACGTAACCCCAGCCGCCGGCACGTGCGGCGCGGCCCTCGGCATTCCGGCCATAGGCGATCGACCCGGTCCCGGCGATCACGATAATCCCCCGCCCCTCGGGCGTCGCCCCGGCCAGCGCCACGACCGCGTCCGTGGTCACGATCAGCGGCCGCGGACTTCGTATGATGTTGCCGAGGACCTCCAGTCGATCCTCAGGGCCGCCGCTCAGTCCGAAGCAAGCGGCTTCGAATGTGACGGTTGCGAGGTCGAGACCGGCTTGCCGGCAGGCCTCGCCGACGCTGCCGCGGATGGCTCGTTCGAGTTTGGCGCGGCCTTCCGAGGCTGCAGCGTGGTTGCACGGTCCAGCTTCGCCCGTGCCGAGAATCCGTCCGGTTTCGTCGCCGATCACGGCCATCGTGCCGGACTGGCCTCCGTCTACTCCCAGGAATAGCTTCATGGCAGTTGGTAGAGCCTTGCTCCTTTATATTCTGCGACTTGGGTGACGCCCCAGTCGGCGGCGCGGGTACGCAGATCCTCCGCGCCGAACTGACCGTCGAAAACAAGAAAATGGGTAATTCCGCGACGCCGAAGCTCAAACGCAGCCTGCCGCCGAAGGTCGATCGGCGTCGGAAGTTGTTCATACGAAACAGCCGCATCGATCCCGTCGAGCAACAAGCGCGCGTCGGGTTGATCGAGGGCGGTGATCACAACGACACGCTCGATCCGCTGGGGCCCGCCAAAATCGACGCGCACCGCCTCTCCGGTGTCGCCTGACATCCAGAAGCTGGTCAGCCTGCCGTCGATGAGCGCCGGATCCGTCGCTCGCCAGCCCTTCCGTGGGATCTCTCGATCTCCTTGGTAGGCAAAGACTTCGTGCATCGTATTCGCGTGTCGAACGGAGATCGAGTTCAGGGTCCGCGGGGCGAAGCGGAACGTCGTCTGCCACACCGGCGCGTGCTCCGCGACGAAGCCCGTGAACCACACCCTGCGGCTCACGATGTTCGACGCAGATTGGTACGCCACGCGCACGTCACGCGACGTATACGCCTCAGGAATTGGGACTTCCGTGAAAATGACCGCGCCCGGCGGAGTCGCCCGCTCGAGCATCCGAGTTGCACCATATAAGGGCAGATTCGACTCGAGGAAGCCCTCTTCCGGCTTGATGCGGAGGGCCTCCCGATAGGTCACCTTATCCAGCCGCCAGGCATCCGCGTGACAGTAGCGGCGGACCACCGTCGGCCACGACAGCACCGCGTGTATCCCCATGATGGCGAACAAGATCTTAGGATAGCGTGCCAGCGGCAGGCACATCGCGATGGCCACGAACGCGAGCGAAGGAATCAGGAATCGCGCCCCGGTATTCCAGAAGAACGCCAGCCCGAATACAGCGGCGGCCCCCAAAAGCCTCCACCGGAACCCCACCAGTGCCACCGGTGCCAGCAGGAATACAGGTCCAAACAATCCGCCCGACGAGCCCCAAACGGTTAACTGCAGAGGGTTGGTCGGGACGATCTGTGCAGCTCGATATTCCTTTTCGAATGATGCGGTAACGTATGGATTTGGAAAGTAGTGATTGAAGAATGGCGCGAGCGGATTATGAAACCAGATCGCATCCTTTACCAGCCACGGCAGAAGGAACAACGCCGCGAGCACCGCGACCTTAAGCTTCCGAGACCGCAGCCACGCGTACGGCGCTGCGACGAATGCCGTGTACTTCGCCGCGAAGGCGAACCCCGCCACGATGCCCGCCGCCGTCCACGACCGACTCTCGAGCAGCTGGAATAGGGTGAACGCGATCGCCGCCACTGCGACGTCGATATACGCCGAGGATCCGTCGACCCCCATCAGCGGACTGGCAAACACGAGGAAGGCCGCGCACAGCCCGGCGACTTCCCCGCCCTCGCGCCGGGTCCAGGTAAACACTTGCCAAGTCAGCGCGACCAGAAACGCCAGATGTACGACCGCCGCGGCCGAGTGCCGTCCGAACGCAAACGCGAAGGCGTATAGCATCTCGACCCCTTGCGGAAATCCGGCGTACAGATTCTCCCGGATCGGGTGGATGCCGTGTTCCCGAATGAAGCGCGCGACGAAGCCGAGGTGGTAACGGGAGCCGTCGAAGCTGATCTCCGGGGCCATCGCATTCGACAGGTATAGGACGAGGAACGGCACGAAGATCAGCCAGCCGCGGCCGAATTTCGGGAGCCGGAGCACGCGCCATTCGGAACGCGCGAGCACGATGGCGGCGGCGCCGATCAGCAGGAATACGGAGGGATAAAAAAGATCGAGCGCGCCGGCCAGGAAGACCAGCGCGCTCAGGAGGGCCGATCCGGTTACGAATCGGACGGCCGGATCGGAATGAGACGTCTTCAGAATCACGGCGCCGAAACTGTACCCCACCGCGACGGTGAAGCCGGCGCCGAACAGGATGGACAGGGGCTGCAAACCCCCGATTGTAGCAGCGGACCGTTTAGCTCTTGCGGCCCGGCTTTTCCACCTGCAGGTTGTTGGTGACGTTGCCCAGGCTCATCCCCGCCCCGTTGGCGCGGATGCCTGCCACGTTCTTCTCCATGTCGTTATTCACGACACCGGTGAGGGTCACGTGCCCGTTCTCGACGATCACGTGGATCGATCCGACGGCCTGCATGCCGTAGCGGCTCAGGACCGGGTCGCTATAGATCGCGCGCGCGACCTGCAAGCGGATGCGGTCGTCGAAGTTCGAGAGCGGCAGCACCTTGATCTCGTCGGCGACGCTGGTCACGCCCGGGATATCGCGCACGATGTGCTCGACATCGGACTTTTTGAACGGCTGGTTGACGGCTCCGAAGAGCTCGACCTGGCCGTTGTGGACGCGGTAGCTGATATCGTCCCAAATCGTGTACCGCGGATACATGCGGATTTCGTGTGCTACCCGCTGCTGGAGCGCGGCGTCCGTGGCCGGAGCGGCGTTGCGGTCGGCAGCCCCAGCGACCCCGGCGCCCACCAGGAGCGCGGCGGCGAGCAGTTTGCTGAGTCGGTTGCTATTCATTTTTCTAACTCCTCCACTTATAAAAACGTTTGAGGAGGGCGTTCGGATTGTAACGGTTCGTCAACGAGCGTTAAGGATGGTTAAGCCGCCGGTTCGATGATGGCCGACATGGAGCCTTGGGAGCGCGGAAGCCGCCAATCGGGGCCGTAGCCGTGGATCTGGTCGCGGGCGAATTCGGCTTGCGCGAGCTCGCAGGTGATGAGAACGGTGCGGCCGGCGCGGTCCACTTCCTCGGCATGGCGGTAAGCCTGATCGAGCGTGAAGATAAAGATCTTCTGGAGCATTTCGATGACGTAATCGTAAGTGTGGTCGTTATCGTCGAGGAGGACGACGCGGTAGAGGGGGACGGCCTGTTCCCGTTCGAGGACTTCCGATTCCGGTAGGGCCGCGGGTTTGGGCATTCGTTCCTGACTAGTATGCGCCATTTCGGCGGAGAATGGAGTATTGCCGATGCACAAGCCGGTCTACCTCGACCACCATGCGACAACGCCCGTCGACCCGCGCGTGCTGGACGCCATGCTGCCGTATTTTGGGCCGAAGTTCGGCAATGCGGCGAGCCGCAGTCACGTGTTCGGCTGGGAGGCGGAGAAGGCTGTCGACGCCGCCCGCAAGCGCGTCGCGGAGCTGTTGGGCTGCGCGCCGCGCGAGATTGTCTTCACCAGCGGCGCGACGGAATCCAACAATCTCGCGCTGAAGGGCGTGGGGGCGCGGCATATGGTGACGATGTCGACCGAGCATCGCGCGGTGCTCGACCCGGCAGCGCGGAGCGGCGCCCGCGTGACGCTGTTGGCCCCGCTGGCAGACGGCCTGATCGACCTCGACGCTTTGTGCGCTGCGATCGACCCCGCCGAGCCGACTCTGGTCAGCGTGATGGCGGCGAATAACGAGATCGGCGTGATTCAGCCGGTGCGGGAGATCGGCGCCATCTGTCGCGAGAAGGGCGCGGTGTTCCAGTGCGACGCGGCGCAGGCGTTCGGCAAGATCGCGATCGACGTCGAGGCGAACGGGGTCGATCTGCTCTCGGTGAGCGCGCACAAGCTGTACGGGCCGAAGGGGGTCGGCGGGCTGTACGTGCGGAGGCGGCGTGTGCGGCTGACCGCGCAGATGGATGGCGGCGGCCACGAGTTCGGGATGCGCTCCGGGACGTTGAACGTGCCGGGAATCGTGGGATTCGGCGAAGCGGCGGCGATCGCGGCGCGGGAGATGGATGACGACACGGTGCGGATCGGCGGCCTCCGCGATCGTCTGCTGGCGCGGCTCGCCGCGGAGCTCGACATCGTCGTCAACGGCTCGATGGAGCGACGCTTGGCGGGGAATCTGAACGTGAGCTTCCGCGGGGTCGACGCGGACGCGCTGCTGATGGCGATACCCGATGTGGCGCTCTCGACGGGGTCGGCGTGCAGCTCGGCGGAGGTGACACCGAGTCATGTGCTGCGGGCGATCGGCGTCAGCGCGGAAGTGGCGCGGTCGGCGGTGCGGTTCGGGCTGGGCCGGTTCAATACGGAAGAAGAGATCGATTACGCGGCCGGGCGCGTGATCGAGGCAGTGCAGCGGCTGCGGCGTCTCGCGCCGGCGAGTCCATAAGGCGTTCAAACGATTGGGCGCAAACGACCCAGCGTGCCATGCTATACTTTTTAGGTCCTTCCTGTTCAAGTCCCAGGAACAACTATGCCTAAGCTGAAGACACACACTGGCGCGGCAAAACGGTTCAAGAAAACCGGCACGGGGAAAGTGGTTCGCAGCCACGCCTTCGGCCGTCACATCTTGACGTCCAAGCCGCACAAACGCAAGAAGAAGCTGCACAAGACCGTGGTGGCCGATGCGGCCGATCAGCCCGTTCTGAAGCGGATGCTGCCCTACTAAACCAGGGCATGCGCATTGCGCGGACGGAGCGCGTGGCACGTGCCCGGACCGCCAATTTTTTCGAATCATCATAAGGAGATGAAACGTGCCTAGAGTCAAACGCGGAACACACCGCCGTAATTCCCGAAAGAAGACGCTGGAGCTAGCCTCCGGTTATTTCCTGACGAAGAGCAAGCTGTACCGCGCCGCGCAAGAAGCGGTGGAGCGCGGCCTCAAGTTCGCCTACGTCGGACGCAAGAACAAGAAGCGCGAATACCGCGCGCTCTGGATCGTGCGCATCAACGCCTCCTGCCGTGCGGCGGGGATTTCCTACAGCCAGTTCGTCCACGGCCTGAAAGCGGCCGGGCTGGATCTGAACCGCAAGGTGCTGGCGGATGTGGCGCTCCACGATGAGGCGGCGTTTAACACCCTGGTGACCCAAGCCCAGGCGGCGCTGAAGAAAGCGTGACCAGCGATATGTTCCCGGCGCCCCAAGAGTCCGATTCCCTGAGCAGCCTGGAAGAACGAATCCAGCGGGCAGTCCAGTTGGTGGCCCGGCTGCGTCAGGAGAAGGAAGCCGCGGTGGCGGAAGCCGCCGAGGCGCGCGCGGAGATGGAGCGTATGGCCGACGAGGTCAAGGCGCTGCAAACCGAGCGGAAACAGGTCCGCGGCCGCATCGAGCGGCTGCTCGAGCAGATCGACGAACTCAACGGATAGGCGCGGCGGCGGCCGCCGCGCTTCCTCATTCTCGCCATGGAAGCCGACAAACAACCCGTACGGGTCACGATCCTAAGCCGGCCGTATACGCTGCTGGCGTCGGGAGATCCGCGCGAGGTCGAGGCTGTGGCCGAGAGTGTCAACGAGCTGATGTTGTCGATCGCCGGGAAGGCTCCGAGCGCGGACACCACCCGGATCGCCGTGCTCGCCTGCATGTATTTGGCGGATAAGCTGCGGCTCGCCGAGCGAGAACTCGAGGAGTTGCGGCAGCGTAAAGACACCCATTCCGGCGAGTACGCGGCCATGCTGGAGAAGCTGATCGCGTCCGTCGAAGAACTTTCCGCATGAACCACTTTTGGCTCCTGTTGTGCGCAGGGATGGCGCTGGCGGCGGTCTCCGATTATCCGTCGGAGATCGCGGCCTGGCGTTCCGAGCGCGAAGCCAAACTCAAGGCCGAGGGCGGCTGGTTGAGCCTCACAGGGCTGTTCTGGCTGCACGACGGCGCCAATTCGTTCGGGAAAGCGGAAGCCAACGAGATCGTCCTGACGGATGGGCAGGAGCGCGCCGGCGTCTTCGAACTCCACGACGGCAAGGTGACGGTTCGCGAAGGCGGCGTCGCGAAGCCGCTGGAACACGATTCCGCCGACGTCGTCAAGGTAGGACGCCTCAACCTCTTCGTCATCAAGCGCGGCGACAAGTTCGGCATCCGCGTAAAAGACCCAGACAGTCCGTACCGCCGCAATTACCACGGGATTACGAGCTATCCGGTCGACGAGAAATACCGGGTGACGGCGAAGTGGGTCGCGGCGCCGCGACAGATTCCGATTCTGAATATCATCGGCTTGACGGAAGCGTCGGACAACCCCGGCTATGCGGTCTTCCGGATCGGCGGACAGGAACTTCGCCTCTATCCAATCTTCGAAGAGCCGGGCGCGAAGGAGCTTTTCTACATCTTCCGCGACCTCACCACCGGCAAAGAGACTTACCCGGCGGGACGGTTCTTTTACTCCGACTTGCCGAAGAACGGCGAGGTCGTGCTGGACTTCAACAAGGCCTACAACCCTCCCTGCGCCTTCACGCCATACGCGACGTGTCCGCTGCCGCCGAAGGAGAATCATCTCTCAGTGCGGATCGAGGCGGGCGAGAAGACGTACCACTTCGAGTAACAAAAGCTTTCTCTCGCCAAGACGCAAAGCCGCAAAGGTAATTCAAAAACTAATAATGAATTTGAATTTCCTTTGCGCCTTTGCGCCTTGGCGCGAGATATTTTTTTGCCTTTAGTCCGCGAATTCCAGCGAGAGCCGCCAGAGCGCCCAGGCGCCGAGCGACAGGCCGAGATCGCGCAGGGCGATGTCGAAGTACGTCCCCATGCTTACCAGGTTGATGATGATGCCGATCAGCCATGCGCCTACGATCGGCGCGCCGATCTTCGGCTTCACCGCGACCAGCAGGCCGGCGATGATTTCGACGACGCCGATACCGAGCATCAGATTGTGCGCGGGGATCGGCGAGATGCGCGCGATCCACGGCGCGAGATACATATCCCAGTTCACCATCAGGTGGAAAAACTTGTCGAGACCCGCGAGGATCGGCGCCACCGTGAAGGCGAAGTGTAGAATCTGATACGCCTGGTACGCCGGCCGGCTGTGTTCCGCCGCCACCGCATGGTGTCCCAAATTCGCAGTTGTCGTGCTCATATTCCCTCCAACCAGATTGAGTGGCGACGCTGTTATGCGTTGCAACACGGGGGCCATGTAACCAAATGGTGTTTCGGTGCTCTATATAGGCGTGACCTTTGCCGAAGCGCAGCCGTTGACCGATTCCGAGGTGGTGGAGCGGGTTCGGGGCGGCGAGCGAGCGCTCTACGAACTCCTCATGCGCCGCCACAATCAGCGGTTATACCGCGTCGTGCGCTCGGTGGTGCGCGACGACGCGGAAGCCGAAGACGTGCTTCAGGACACATGGGTGAGGGCCTACGAGCACCTCGATCAGTTCGAGGGGAGAGCGAGTTTCGCCACGTGGGTGACGCGCATCGCTTTCTATGAGGCGCTAGCGCGGTCCCGAAAAAGCAAGAGATGGACGCCGGTTGAGGACGAGAGCGGCGCGATCGTGCCGGCTGTCGAACGGAAAAGCCAAGTGGAGACACCGGAGGCGGAAGCGATGCGTGGCGAATTGGGAGAGATCTTGCAGTCGGCGGTCGATGCGCTGCCGGACAGCTATCGCACGGTGTTCGTGCTGCGGGCGGTCGAGCAACTGAGCACCGTCGACACGGCGGAATCCTTGGGGCTGAGCGAGGAAGCGGTGAAGACGCGGCTGCATCGAGCGCGGGCGTTGCTGCGCCGTGGGGTGGAGGCGCGTATGGGGCCGGCGCTGGCAGGCGCATACGCCTTCATGGGAATACGGTGCGACCGGACCGTGGCGCGGGTATTGGCGCAGATCGAGAAGCGGTCGACGGCAGAGGCCTTAACTCCGTGCGGCGAGCGCTTGGAGCGCATGTAAGCTTCGATCCGGCGCGGGCATCTTGGCGATCACCGACGGATGGATGCGCAGGAAGAGTTGCACCAGGACGGGGTCGCGCCAGCCGGAGCCGCTCTCCTCTTCGATGGTGCGGAGCGCGTCGGCAGCGGTATAGGCCGGCTTATACGGCCGTGGACTGGTGAGAGCGTCGTAGATATCCGCAATTTGCAGGACGCGGGCCAGTAGCGGGATTTCTTCGCCGCGCAGACCGTCGGGATAGCCGGTGCCGTCCCACTTCTCATGATGATGGCGAATGATCGGCAGCACCTCGCCCATCGAGCGTATGTGGCGGCAGATCTCCTCTCCTCGTGTCGAGTGGCTCCGCATCACGACCCATTCCTCGGGCGTGAGCCGTCCAGGCTTGAACAGAATGGAATCGGGGATCCCGACCTTGCCGACATCATGGAGATAGCCTCCGCGATAAAGGGCAAGCAGTTCCGCACGCTCCAGCCCCATGGCGCCGCCGAGCGTCATCGCGATGTACGCCAGCCGCTGACAGTGGCCGGCAATATGATGGTCCCGCTGCTCCACCGCTTCCGCCAACGCGAAGAGAATATCTTCCTGCTCCCGTTCGTCGCGCCGGCTCGGAGGAGCCACCGCCGACACACGGGCCATGCAAGCATGGGTCTTGGACGTGCGCGCCATATTGGATATATCGGTCCGATTGGGGAAAAGGCTAGGTACTAAGGCAAATTACCGCCGCGTCACCGTGATTGAGCGCCAACCGGAGTTCCCTGCTCCGTCGTAGGCCCGCACCGTCAGGATGTTTATTCCGGGGTACAACGGCACGACCGCCGTCCAGGAGAATGTGCCGGTGGCAGCGCCGCTATCCCCCAAGGACGTGGACCAGCGGACGGACGTCACGCCTCGATCGTCCACTGCCGTCCCGGCGAGCGCAATCGTCGCGGCCCTGGTGCTCACGACGGCGGTGGACGGCGACGTGATCCGCAGCGTCGGCGCCGTCCGATCCGTCGACGGCGCCGCAGGTGGAGGGGTAACCGGAGGCGGCGTCACCGGGGGAGGCACGACCGGGGGCGGAGCGACGGGAGGCGGCGTCGGCGTCACCGGCGGCGTCGTGCCCCGCACGCCATAAAGGACCTGGATGGCCGAGATGTCATCTGAAGTCAAACCGTAGGACTGCCGATAGTAGGGATACATGACTGCCCCGGGCTGATCCGAATGCGCCAGCCCGAGCGCGTGTCCCGCCTCGTGCAGAGCGACGGTGAAGAGATCGACGCTCACGCCGATGTGCCAATCTTCGGTGTCGTCGAAGTGAATATCACCGGCGATGGGTTCGGAGTTCGGCGGCGCCGGATAAAACGTATGGGCGAGCATCCCGCCGCGTCCGTCGAAGGGATAGGCGTCGCCATGAGCGCCGCTGGCGAAGCGGATCGCGATGGTCCGGGCCGCGGACGGATCGGTTCCCGCGGTCAACGTCAGGTTGGCGTAGCGCTCCCATTCCCGGATCGCCCGTTCGATCTCGACGCGCGCGGTCCCGGCGTCGAGCCCTGTCGGCAGCGATTCGAAAGCGAACCGCAGAGCAGCCCCACCAGCCGCATCGGCGGGCCATCCGCGTCCCGCCAGCACATACGAAGAGACGCCCCCGTTGGCCTCGAGCGCACCGCCGCACGCGACGACCCTGCGGCGCATGAGAAGATCGGTCGACGCGGGGAGAACCCGCACGACATCTTCGAGGTCGCCGAGTGCTCCCAGTCGCGCTTGAGGACCGGCGGCCAGGATATGGTTGGACCGAAGGTCGGGATGCTCGAGGAGATCGAAGCCGCGCCGGGACAGCGCATCGCGCGCGCGATCCATATCGGCGCCTTCCCGAAAGACGACTACATACGAACTAGTCCCGATGGACGCGATTCGCGGACTGATTCGGGGCTGCGCGGCGGCGGTGGCGGCGCAAAGCAGCGCCAGCACCGCGATGGCTGAGTTGGGCAAGTTGGAAGCTCCAATCTCCTCTTCGAGAAAACTGGAGCTTTCTTGAGCCGGATGTTACTGTTCGAGCGCGGCGACGCCGGGGAGCTTGATACCCGCGAGGAATTCGAGCGACGCTCCGCCGCCGGTGGAAACGTGGCTGATCTTGCTGGTCACGCCCGCGGCCTTGATCGCCTTCTCGGAATCGCCGCCGCCGACCACCGAGGTCGCACCGGAATCGGCGACGGCCTTGGCCAACGCCACGGTCCCAGTGTCGAAAGGCGGCTTCTCGAAGATGCCCATGGGACCGTTCCAGATCACGGTCTTCGCGCCCTTGATCACGCCGGAATAGAGTTCGATCGTTTTGGGGCCGATATCGACGCCGATCTGGTCCGCGCCGATTCGCTCGACCGTTTGGTTGGGCGCCCCGGCAGCGATCTCGGTGACGACGACGTGGTCCACCGGCAGCATCAGCTTGCCGCCAAGCGAGCTCAGCAGCTTCTTCGCGAGGTCCAGTTTATCGTCCTCGACGAGCGACTTGCCGATCGGCAGGCCCTGCGCCTTGAGGAACGTATACGCCATCGCGCCGCCGATCAGCAGGCGGTCGACAACCTTGCCGAGATTCTCGATCACTTCGATCTTGTCCGAGACCTTGGCGCCGCCGAGGATCGCGACGCAGGGACGCTCCGGGTGGGTCGTCGCCATCCCGAGGTACTTCAACTCCTGCTCCATCAGGAGACCGGCCGCGGCCTTGGGCACGAATTGAATCATGCCTTCGGTGGAGGCGTGGGCGCGGTGCGCGGAGCCGAACGCGTCATTGATGTAGATCTCACAGAGCGCCGCGAGTTTTTTGGCGAACGCCGGATCGTTCTTCTCCTCCTCGGCGTGGAAGCGGAGATTCTCGAGCAGCAGCACTTCGCCGGGCTTGGGCAGCATCGCCTCGACTTCGGGGCCGACGCAGTCCGGCGCCATCTTCACGGGACGTCCGAGCACTTCCTGGAGCCGCGCGGCGACGGGCTTGAGGCTCATCTCGGCATTCGGCTTGCCCTTCGGGCGTCCGAGGTGCGACGCGAGGATCACAGCGGCGCCGTGGTCGAGGGCGTACTGAATGGTCGGCAGCGAGGCCTTGATGCGCTTGTCGCTGGTGATCTCCATTTCGCCCCGGTCATTTTTCTGCAGCGGGACATTGAAGTCGACGCGAATGAACACGCGCTTGCCCTGGAGGTCGAGATCTCGAATCGATGAATAAGGCATAGAGGGATTAAATTCGAGATTAACACGCGTCGACCGGCGGGCGGCCCGATTCCCTGTCCGGTATGGTGATCGTTTAAACTGCCCCTATGCCTTTATCGCGCAGCGCGCAACTGAGCGCCATGATGTTCCTGAACTACGTCGTTTGGGGATCGTGGTACGTCACGATCGTGACGTACTTGAAGGAGACCCTGCACTTCACGCCGACCGAGGCCGGCACCGTGTTCGGAACTGCCGCTCTGGCGAGCATGATCTCGCCGTTCTTCGCCGGGATGATCGCGGACCGTTTCTTCGCCACCGAGAAGGTCCTGGCCGCGCTGCACTTCATCGGCGCGATCCTGCTCTACCTGGTGACGCGCGTCGACACCTTCGGCCCGGTATATGGCATCATGCTGGCCTACTGCATCTGCTACTTTCCGACCATCGCGCTCACGAATACGCTGGCGTTGAAACAGATGAAGGATCCCGGGCGCGAGTTCCCGATCATCCGGCTGTTCGGCACCTTCGGATGGATCGCGGTCGGGCAACTGCTGAGTTGGCTGCAGTTCGAGAAAACGTCGGGCATGTTTCTGCTCGGCGCCGGCGCGTCGGTGGCGATGGGGATCTACAGCCTGACGCTGCCGCACACTCCCCCGGCGGGCGCCGGCGGGCCGGTCAACGCTCGCGCGCTGCTCGGGCTCGACGCGCTGGTCATGCTCAAGGATCGCTCCTACCTCGTCTTCATCCTGGCGATGATTCTCGGCTGCATTCCGCTCACGTTTTACTTCAGCTTCACCAACGACTACTTGAACCAGATGAACGTCGCAAACGCGGCCAGCAAGATGACCCTCGGACAGGCGTCCGAGATTGTCGCGATGCTCCTCATGCCGCTGTTCTTTCGCAAGCTGAGCGTACGCGCGATCATCATGCTCGGACTGCTCTCGTGGTCGTTGCGGTACGGCTTGCTGGCGTACGGAAATGCCGGCAGCGGCGTGTGGATGTTCTACATCGCGATCCTGCTGCACGGTGTGTGTTTCGACTTCTTCTTCATGACGGGCCAGTTATATGCCGACCAGGAGGCGCCGAGCCATCTCCGGGTTACCGCTCAGGGTTTTCTGACCTTTGTGACCTATGGGATCGGGATGTTCATCGGGTCGACCCTATCGGGCGTGGCGCTGCAATGGTTCACGACGAACACGGGTGGGGTGGAAGTCCACAACTGGCGGTCGTTCTGGTTGAGCTCGGCGGCCGGGTCGTTTGCGATTCTGCTGATGGTGACGGCGTTCTTCCAAAGCCGCCGGCGGATCGAATCGAAGCAGGCCTAAAAGGAAAAGCGCCGGTGCTTGACGAGAGCACCGGCGCTTCGGAATCCAAACCAAAAGGAAATGACGTTCTTGCGCTGTGACAACATCATGCCAGAGCTTCGGTCCTATTCACAGTGCCAGAAGTACCCCCGTGGATAGCTGGTACTTTTACGGCGAGTACCAAGGGGAAATCTGGACCGGGGTCGGGAATATCAGAGGAGAATCCGCATCTCATTGGTGGCGTGGAAGCCCATCGATTCATAAATCGACCGGCCTTCGGGACTGGCGTGCAGGATGACGTAAGTTATGCCGGATTCCCGACACCACGTCAGCGCTTGCTGAACCAATGCCCGCGCGATACCCCGCCGCCGATATTCCGCGCGGGTGTAAACGTTGACAATGTTGCCGCGCGGCTTGCCGGTCCCAATCAGGTGCGGCAGCCAATCCATGAGCCACAGTCCGACCCCGCCCGCCACGACGCCCTCCACCGTCGCGAACCATCCGAGGTAGTCACCCGACTCCATCTTCGCGGCGACCCAAGGGCGAAAAGCGGCAGACATGCGGTCGAGGACGGCTTCATCGCGATGCCCCATATCGGAAAACATGGAGCGGCGCTGTTCGACAATCGTGTCGACGTCAGAGAGAGTGGCGGGAATTATCTCGAAAGACATAGAACGGAAATGAGCCACGAATGAACACGAATAAACCAAATGCATAATTCGTGTGCATTCGTGTTGATTCGTGGCCTATTTGCTTTTGGATGCGATGATCTGGCTCAGCAGATCGGGGCTCCCGTCTGCGCGAACCAGGTGCGGGTATTTTTCGCCACCCTGGTATTCGATTTTGTGGCTCTCGTAGTATTCGCCCGTTTTGATCAGGAGCTCGATCGGGTGATTGCCGGTGGCCGTATTCGCAACCGCTTCCCGCAGGACGGTCGGGGTGAATTGGCGGCCGTTCACGGCGATCAGTTTCGTCGACGGCGAGATCCCGGCCTTTTGCGCGGGGCCTCCCATGTGGACGTCCGAGATTGTGCCGTCCTCCTTTACGACCATGCCGATGGAGTATTGAAGAGACGTCACCTTCTTCTCTTCCTCGTTCGCCTTCCACAGCTCCGACCGATTGCCGTCGTAGACCAGCTTCCAGCCGGAGCGCCCGATGCCGCCGAGGGGCGCGTGGGTCTCGATGCCCTGGACTCGCTCCTTCAGATGCTTCGCCCAGTCATAGGGCTGGACGGCGTTGAGCGTCGCGACGATGTCGTCGAAGGTATACGGCTTCGTAGCCGGCGCTCCGGACACGCCGCCGTGAAACGCGCGGCAGAAATCGTCGAGCGATTTTGCGCCCTTGCTTTGCTGCCGGATCATCGTGTCGATCTCGAGCCAGATCAGCGTGCCCTCGGGGTAGTAGTCGACACTGCGGCGGTAATTCTCATAATCCGAGCCGGCCTCGTAGAGGAGCTGCGCGGCGACCGCGGTGTCCTCGAGCGGACGCCAGGTGCGGCCCGCGGTGTTGTCCATATCGGCGGCGGTGGCGGCGAGCGAATCCCGATACTCCTCGGGCGTCCACAGACCGCTGCGCGGGGCCAGAACTTCACCCAGGTAGTTCGTCAGGCCCTCGTAGACCCAGAGGAGTTCGCCCTTCATCGGCAGGTCGTAACCGCCGTCTTTGCCGTTCGGCATGAGGCCGGCGGGACGGCGATACTTGCCGTTCCACGAGTGCACGAACTCGTGAGGCAGCAGGTATGCGTGCGCCAGACGGGGCTCCGGGTCGACTATGGCGCGCTCGCCGAGACGGTCGTCGCTCGATTCGTGATGCTCCAGCCCGAAGTGGGCGATGTGGTCGCTGAGGGTATAGAGGAAATGGTAATCGCGATAGTGGCGAGCGCCGAAGAGCGCTCCGGCCTCTTTGACGAGCTGTTTGTAGTGCGTGATGACCTCGGCAGGCGCTTCGAGGGCGCGCTCGCTATCGGCAGCGACGTGAAGAAAGTGCGGAATGCCGCCGTCGACGCCGAGGTCGATCGTGCGGTAGTAGGCGCCCATCGAGATCGGCGAATCGACAATGGTGGTCACGGGCGCGGGGCGGAATTGAATCTCGTTGCCGGACTCGCTCTGGATCGGCAGTGCGGTGCCGTAGCGCCACCCGTTCGGCACGCGCAGCGACGCCTGGTATTGCAAGGTGTCGAGGTCGCTGCCCTGGGGATAGAGAAGAAGCTGATTCCAATTCAGCACCGCAAGCTTGCTGGTCGTCGAACCGCCTGAAGAGAAGCCCTCCGACTCCGGCGCGGGAATGAAGTCGAACGCTATATCGAGAGAGGTGACGCCGGCCGGGACGTCGATGTGGAACGCGTACATGTTGGCGTCGTCGCGGCGCCACGGGATGGCTCGTCCGCCCCCCTGAATCTTGAGGCCGACCAGGTTGGTGATGGGACCGGTCGGGCCATGCTCGCCGGGGATCCACTCGGGGTAGAGGAAGGTCATGGCGCCCGTCTTGGCGGGGACGGTCAACTGGACGTGGAGGAGGCGGCGCGCGACGTCGGTGGCATCGACGCGGAGCCGGGCGGGCGTCTGGGCCAGGGCGGCGGCGCAGCAGCACAGCGCGGCGAGGGAGCGGAAAGACATTCCCCGATTCTACTATGCACGTCCGCGCCGGCCCCCGCGTCAAGGTTAAGTGATGAGTCGAGTGTTGCTGTTCTCCCTCACTGCCGTCTGCGCGTGGGCGCAGGGGCCGCCAACCGATCCACCGCCGATCGTCGAACTCGTGCGCAAACCGGGTTTCGCCGCCGGGAGCATCCGGCCGTACATCGATGCGCGAGCCAACGTCGACGTGGTCGGTATGACCTCTGTGACGGGGCTGCCGGAGACGTGGCTGCTGGAGTCGCACTACAGCTACGCGAGCGTGGAAGACACAGACCGCGCGCTCGATGCCGTCGGCGCCTTCGGCTCTGTGACGCCGGGACCGGCCGGGCAGGACGACGTCCTGGCGCCCGCGCACACGATGCTGCTGCGCTATCAGCCGAGCTTGAGCTATCGCCCCGACCAGGCGATCCGCCTCTTCCCACGGGCGCGCTATTTCCACGTGACGATCTACCGCGTCAACGGCGGCAGCGACGCGGACTTCGCGCGGCTGGTGACGCTGCGACGGGCCAGCCTCGACAGCGTAAATCTCGACCGTCCCGATATCGCCTACGAAGTCATATCGGGAGCGCCGTCGGGAACGTATATGTTCTTCTCGCCCGTTCCGACGCTGCGGGCGCTCGACGACGGCGTGCCCAACACACCGGTCTACGCGGAGCGTCTGGCCGAGGAGCGCGCCAAAGCGAAGGCAACGACCGCGCCGTCGGACGTCAGCCGCGAGCACATGATGTTGCGTGTCGAACCGCGCCTGAGCTTCGTCTCGGACGCCTGGGCGTCGGTGGATCGGGAGTTCTGGAGACGGTAGAACGGAATATCTCTCGCAAAGACGCAAAGACCGCCAAGAACACAAAACCAAGTCCTTGGTTTTCTTGGCGAGCTTTGCGCCTTTGCGAGAGATAAGATTTTCGTTGGCTATTCGCTCGCCGACCGCGTCCGATGGTCCGCCTCGAGCACTTCGCGGACCTTCTCGGTCAACGCGAGGGGCGTGAACGGCTTTTGGATGAAGGCGACTTCCTTCTCCAGGATGCCGCTGTTCAGAATCGCATTGTCCGTGTAGCCCGACATGTACAGCACTTTCATTTCGGGACGGCGCTTGCTCAGTTGCTCGGCGAGCTCGCGACCGCTGATCTTCGGCATCACGACGTCGGTGATCATGAGCGGGATCGGCGCCTTGAACTGCTCGGCCATCTTCTTGGCTTCAAGGGGTCCGGGAGCATCGAGGATCTTGTAGCCTTCGCGTAGGAGCGTTTCGCGCACCAGCGTCCGCACCATCTCGTCGTCCTCGACCAGCAGGATGGTCTCGGACCCACGAGTGGCCTTCTTTTTCCTCGTCGCGTCGTCGATCGTCGCCGGCTGGTCGATGCGCGGCAGGTATACCTTCACCGAGGTGCCGCGGCCGGGCTCGCTGTAGACCTCCACGCTGCCGCCGCTCTGTTTGACGATTCCGAATACGGTCGAGAGGCCGAGGCCGGTGCCCTTCCCCGACGCTTTGGTCGTGAAAAACGGCTCGAACAGGCGCGCCTGGGTCGCGGGGTCCATGCCCGCGCCGGTGTCGCTGACGGCCAGCAGGATGTACGGCCCAGCCTTGACCGCGATGTGACGTCCTGCGTAGTGTTCGTCGAGATGGACGTTCGCGGTTTCGATGGTCAGGACGCCGCCTTTCGGCATGGCGTCGCGAGCGTTGACCGCGAGGTTCATGATCACCTGCTCGATCTGCCCGGGGTCGGCGGAAACACGACCGAGGTCCGCCGGCAGTTCGAGGTGCAGGTCGATATCTTCGCCGATCAAGCGGCGCAGCATCGTCCCCAGGCCACCCACGACCTTATTGAGGTCGAGCACCTTCGGCTGGAGCACCTGGCGGCGGCTGAACGCCAGCAGTTGCTTGGTGAGCGCGGCAGCGCGCTCGCCCGCCTTCATGATCTGTTCGACCGAATGGCGGTTCGGGTCGTCCTCGTCGATGTTGTTCAGGATGAGCTGGCTGTACCCGGTGATGATCGTGAGGAGATTGTTGAAGTCGTGCGCGACGCCGCCGGCCAGCATGCCGACCGCTTCCATCTTCTGCGCCTGGCGCAGTTGTTCTTCCAGGTGACGCCGCCCCGTGATGTCGAGCAGCACCCCGAGGATGGCGCGCTTGCCGCCGTACCGGATCTCGTGTGTGGCTGCTTCGATGTCGATGACGCGGCCGTTGTTGTCACGGTGCTGCCAGACGGCGACACCGGACGGGTCCTCCATTGCGATGGCTGACGCGGCCTCGCTACCCGCGTCGAGGTCGCGCAGGTTCTTCCCCCGAAACTCATCCGGCGTATACCCGTACAACCGGCTCGCCGCCGCATTCGCTTCCAGGAACCGGCCTGACTCGGGGTCCATCACCCACATTGCCTGGGGATGGTCCTCGAACAGCAGCCGGAATTTTTTGTCTTTGTCCTTCAATAGCTCTTTTGCCGGCATTTTCCCATGGTGCTCAGGGGAGGCAAGGGACCGTAATGAATCGACCCCAGTGTACCAACCCACCCCTCTTTCGCACAGCCTCTAACTCAGTTCGACGCACAAGAACTTTGCTTGGAATGTGCTCGCGGTCACAATCGACTTCCTGAGGTGCTGCCGCGCACAGGCGTTTGCTAAAGACACCCCGATCCCGTTTCATACGATCCGGGTAGGAGTTCCGCCCCGTTCTATTGTGATGCTACTGCGACAAGAATAACTGGGCGATAGAGCAACGTTCAATGAAGGTTGGGGCCTCACCGGTCTTTTACCGTACAGCGCGCGAGGCTCAAGGAGCCATATAGGACACTATCGTCGCCGAGTGCCGCCGGCGCGACGTCGATCCGCGCCCCCGACCACGAAGTGATCTGCCGCCGGAGCTCCGCCCGTAACGGAACGAACAGCCTGTCGCCCGCTTTCGAGATGCCGCCGCCGATCACGATCCGTTGTGGATTGAGTAGCATAATCGCCGATTTGAGGCCGAGGGCGAGATCGACGACATAGCGCTCGACGAAGGCCGGATCCTCCAGCAGTTCCTTCGCGGGACGGCCATGATCGCGTTGCAGCCACAGGCCGCAACACATCCTCTCGAAGCAGCCGCGGGCCCCGCACAGGCACTCCGGACCGTCGGGCCTTATCGTGAGGTGTCCGATCTCTCCGGCGTAGGAATCCGCGCCGCGCCACACCTCTCCCACGTGGTAGATCCCACCTCCGATGCCCGTCGACAGGGTCATGTAGAACAAGGACGAGCAGCCCTTACCCGCCCCGAACTCCGCTTCGCCGATCGCCCCGACGTTGGCATCGTTGTCCAGGATGGCCGGCGCTCCCGTAACCTCAGTAACGAAGCCGCAGAGGTCGAAATCGCGCCAGCCACCGACATGTGTCGAGAAAACGACCCGCTGCGCCGCGAAGTTCACTGGACCGCCGAAACCGATGCCGCAGCGCTCGATCGGGAATTCGCGCCGCCACGCGCCGGCGATCTCTGCGATCTGCGCGGTCATCCAGGCACGGCCGCCCTCCGCGTCGGTAGCGCGCGACTCGCGCCGCACCGTGCGGTCGCCGTCGAACATTGCCATCGAAAACTTGGTGCCGCCGATATCGATCGCCAGGATCATTAGAGACCTCGGAAGAACTGAGGATCGTGCCAGTCCCACACGCGCCACTTCGCGTCGTCGACGTTCACCGGCAGCGCGCTCCACTGATTGGCCGCGATCGACGTGGCGCCGTGCGCGTGCACGAAGACGCCCCACAACGCGAGGATGGCGAACGCCGCGGCCGTCGACCGCCGCCGCTGCTTCTTCCAGCTCAGATACGCGGGGATCAGCAGGAAGCAGAAGATCGGCGTCATGTCGGAGAAGTAACGCGGCCCGTACGAGTGGCCGCCCCAATAGCGGGAAATCAGCACGGTATGGAGCGCCAGAATCGCGCCGAGGAAGAGCCAGCGCCCTCGGAGTCCCGCGAGCGCGAATAGAAACACCGGCGTGAACATGAAGATGCCCCGTGCGGGACTGAACAGGTTCATGGCGAGTCCGGCCAGCGGAGGGTAGGGGTCGGGCGAGTTCACGCGATAGTACGCCGGCAGCAGATCGTGTAGGGCGATGATATTGTGCGCGAAGAAGACCGTCGCAACCGGCGCCGCGCACGCCGCAAATCGCCAGAACTCGCGTCGATACCGGACCAGCACGTAGACGGTGAAGACGCCCGCCGCGATCGCGTTCGACGGTCGAACCGTGACCGCCAGTGCGAGTGGAACCGCGCTCCACGCGATCCATCGTGGCTGCTCGAAGGCGCGCACGGCGCAGTAGATCGCCGCGCTCAGCAGCAGGATCGTCAGGCCGTGCTGGGTCAGGTTGCGGCTCGCGATCGACCACTCGGACGTGCCGAACGCGAACAGCAGCGCGTACGCGACGGACTCCCGGACCGTCAGAAATCGGCGCGCGATCGCGAACTGGAGCCACACGGCGAGCGCGCCGAAGACGCTCGCGCACGCCAATTCGGTTAGGGGACGTCCGCCCACGAGGTCCCCCGCAAAGAACGCGGCAATCTCGGGCCGTGTCGACACGGGTGCCGGATGTACCGCAGCCACCATCCGTGTCACGCCCTGGATCACCGCCACCACCGGCGCGGCCAACACTGACACGCCTGGCGAGAAGTAGTTGTACCGAGGTCCGCCGCAGTCCCGCACGCCGCGCAGTTCGCCGCCTGGCCGCACGCACACGAGCGCGTAATCGGCCGCAGCGGGAGCGCCTGCCACGTAGTCATCCACAGCCAACGAGCCGTGATGCAGCAAGCCGAGCGCGGCGGGGACGGTGTAGTAGGAATCGTAGGAGAGAAACGGCGGGCAGACGATGTACACGAGGAGCGCGGCCGCGAACAGCCGCGCTCCCGTGGGAATGGACCTCACCCTACTGGTATACCCCAGCCGCCTTCCAGTCGCCTGCTTTTACGATCGTCAACGCCGCCGGGTCGATGTGCTTGCGGAACGCGGCGTTGATCTGCGCCGCGGTCAGCGCCCGGATCTTCGCCTCCAACTGCTCGTCCCACTGCATCGTGCGCCCGAGCTGTTCGTGCGAGGCCAACTGCCCGAGCAGTCCCGCATCGCTCGCCCGCGCCACCATCCGCGAATCGAGATACGCCTGCTTGGACTTGGCGACTTCCTCCTCGGTGAAGCCTTCCTTCAGGGTCTTCACGAGCTCGTCCTTGAAGCTGGCCTCGACCTTGGGACCGTTCACCGGGTTCAGGCTGACCGTGCCCGAGAGCATCGCCGCATCGCCCTCTGCCGGCACAGCAACGCGTGCGTTGGCGCCGTAGCTCAGGCCCTCGCGGTTGCGGATGCGGTCCGAAATGTGCGACGTGATTGGCCCGCCGAACATGTAGCCGGCCAGCAGCATCGCCGGATAATCGGGATCGCTCTCCGCGAGTTGGAAGCGGACGCCCGCCTCGAACTGCGCGTTCGCCTTATCCGGCGTCTCGATCTTGCGGTTGATCGCCTCGGCCTTCTTGTACTTCGCCACGATCGGCTTGTACGCCATCGGAGTATTCCACCCGCCGAGCAGGTCCGCCGCGGCCTTCTGCACCGCCGCCGTCTCCACCGGTCCGACCAACGTCATCACGCCGAAATTCGCGCCGTAGAACTGATCGTGGAACTTCTTGACGTCGGCCAGCGTGAGCTTCTTCAGCTCCGCGAGCTGCGCCTCGCGCGTCCGTGGGTACATCACGTCCGTCGCCGACCACGGCGTCAGGTGGCGCTGCAGGATCTCCGCCGCGAGTTGTGTCGGTTCGGTCTGCGGAGCTTCGAGCCCCTTGATCCGCGCTGTGATGGAGCGGTCGAAATCGGCATCGGGATAAGCCGGGTCCTTCAACATCTCGACCGCGAGTTTCATCGCCGCCACGAAGTTCTCCGGAGGCGCCGAGATGCTCGCGTTCGCCGTGCCGAGGCTGCCGCCCCCGCCACCGCCGCCGCGTCCTCCGCGGCCGCCGCCGAACCCGCCGCCACCGCCGCCGCTCACCGACACCTGCGCGTTCAGCTTCCGCAGCTCTTCCTGGATCTGCTGCCGCGACTTGGACTTCGTGCCGTTCATCAGCATCGAACCGGCGAACTGCGCGGCCTCATTTTTACCCGCCAGCGTCGCGGCGTCGCCGAAACGCAGCTCGATCGTCGCGTTCACCATGTTCCCGGCGGTCTTCTTCGGCAGCACGACCAGCTTCATGCCGTTGGCGAGCTTCGCGCGCTGCACCCGCGCCTCGACATTCGCCGGGCTGGGGTCGAAATTCTCACCGCGGTTGATCGACACCGTGCTCGTGTAATTCCGGAACAGCCCGTCGAGATCCGGCGTCGCCGGGACCACCGTGCGGTCCGGATTCGCATCGGGGCTGTAGTAGCCGACCGTTCTATTCGACGCCTTGAAGTACGTCTTCGCCACCCGCACCACGTCCTCGGGCGTTACGTCCTTCAGCCGGTCGTGCTGCAGGAACATCAGCCGCCAGTCGCCCTGCGCGATGGCGTTGTTCAACCCGCCGGTCGCGAGCGATTGCGGATCGGCGAGGCTGCGCTCCAACTGCCGCAGCATCCCAGTCTTCACCCGCTCCACTTCGTCCTTCGTCGGCGGTTCCTTGACGATCCCCGCGATGGTGTCGAACAGCGCCTTCTTCGCGACGTCCAACGACTGGTCGTTGGTCAGTCCCGCGGTCAGCATCGCCAGACCGGGATCGTGCAGCAGCGACACCTGCATCGACGCCGAGGTCGCCAGCTTGTTCTCGACCAGCGCCTTGGTGAGCCGGCCTTCACCGCCCCCGCCGCCGCCGCGTCCGCCACGGCCGCCGCCTCCGCCGCTCATCACGCCGGCGAGCACCTGCAGCGCCGCTGCGTCGGGATGCGCCGACGAGACGATGTGATACGCCACCATGACTTCCTGACCCTGCCCGACGCGCTTCAACTCGACGAACCGCTCGCCATCCTGCGCCGGCTCGACCGTGTACGTCCCCGCGACCGGCGTCGAGGGCTTCGCCACCTTACCCACCGTATCCGCGATCAGCGCCAGCGCCTTCGACTCGTCCAGCTTGCCCGTCACCGTCAGCACAGCGTTATCCGGCCGGTAGTACTTGTGATAGAACGCCTCCAGCCGATCCACCGGGACCTTCTCGATGTCTTCCTTCGACCCGATCGTCGACTTGCCGTAGTTGTGCCAGAGGAACGCCGTCGCCTCGACGCGCTCGCGCAGCACGCTCTGCGGGCTGTTCTCGCCGCGCTCGAACTCATTGCGCACCACGGTCATCTCGGTATCGAGAATCTTCTTGGTGAACTTCACGTTCGCCATGCGGTCCGCCTCGAGCCCCAACGCCCATTTGAGGTTGTCGTCGGTGGCGACGAACGTCTCGTAGTAGTTGGTGCGGTCGTTCGACGTCGTGCCGTTCCAAGGATTGGCGTGCTCTGTGATCTCACGCTTGATGTCGCGGCCGTTGGTGGTCTCGATGAAGTCGAGATGCTCCAGCAGGTGCGCCATGCCGGTCTCGCCGTAGCCCTCGTGCCGCGACCCGACCAGGTACGTGATGTTTACCGTGATCTTCGGGTTGGACGCGTCCGGATACAGCAGCACGCGCAGGCCGTTGGGGTACTGGTATTCGGTGATGCCCCCCATCGACGTCTTCTTCTGGACACCCGGAGGCAGCGTCTGGGCGAAAAGACCGCAGGCAAGCAGGCCTGCGGCCCATAGTTTGACATGCATAGAAAGAACAGGGCGTATGCCGCTGGTCTAAGGTAACAGCAAGGGGAAGAACTGGCCCGCCATCGGCTCCCCGGAAGGGGTCGGCGGCACTCCCGCCAGCAGTTCCCCGTCCGACGCCGACCGCGTCCCGTCCCGGAACACATTCACGACAGCCGCCCGCCGCGGCCGGTCCGTCCGGTTCTCGTACGATCCGTGGACCATGAGGGGATGGTGAAAGCTGGCCTCCCCCTTCTTCAACTCGATCGGAACCGGTTGGAACGCCGCTTTCTGCTCGTCGTTGAGGACCGTCCGGATCTCGTCCATGTCTCCGGCCAGCCCGGTCACCGGCAAAAGCGGCCAGCGATGGCTCCCCGGCACGTACCAGAGACATCCGTTCTCGCGGGTACTGTCGTCTAGCCCGATCCAGCAGGTCAGATGCTGCATCGGCTGCGTTCGGGTCCAATACGAGTAGTCCTGATGCCAGGCCACGACCCCGCCATGCCGGGGAGGCTTGGAAAAGAGCTGGTCGTGCCAGAACCGCACCCCTCCACCGAGAAGTTGCGAAGCCGGTCCGAGGAACGCCGGATGCCAGAGCAAATCGTGAAACCCAGGCTCGATCCGCCAATGTCCCAGCGCGTGGAAGAGAACGGAGCCAGCGGTGGTCGATTCGTTCGAATGGAACTCGTAAAAGAGGGCGTGGCCCGGATGCTCCGGGTCCATGAGGCGGGCCAGCTCGTCCCGCAAGACGTCGACCTGCTCGTCGGAGAGAATGCGGACGCCGGCAAGGTACCCGTGCTCATGGAAGAAGGCGACCTGCTCTGCGCTCAGCCGTTGCCCTTCCCAGGCGCCGAGCGCGCCGAGCGGTTCGTGTACTTCCGAAAGATCTCGGACCATTGCGGGCCAGCATAGCACCCGACGGAGGCTATCGGATCGCCGGACGCCTCACAGGCAGCGTCGCGCTCTTACCTGCGTTCACAAGCCGTGGCGGTTCCAGCACAAAGCCCGCGGGAGACGCGCGCTTCGACTCTTGCGTTCCGTCGAAAGGTTCAAATCGGTATTCGACCGTGAACGTCGGTTCGAGGTGAATTGGATATCCCGTCGTGTTCAGCCACGCAGCCGTTTTGATATTCAGCTTGTGATCCGCGGCCAGCAGGCCCCCAATGGTCGTATCCACGTTGAACGGCGTCCGACTCGGCTTGTCCGACAGCGCATCCTGGATATAGACCATGTGATTGTCGGCGCAGTAGTCGCATCGTTCCGATGTGTCCGACCCCGTCGAATGGAACGCCAGCAGTACCCCCGCATAGCTGCCAGGCGACACGGGTGATTCACCCTTCAGGACGCGAGGCCACGAGACGAGGTCCCCCCGCAGCCGCAAGATCCGGACCCGGTACCCTTCCGGCGGTTTGAACGTCATGACGAAGGTCCAGGCTTCGGCATTGCCCCAACAGGAGGTGCGCGTATCCACCGCCCCGTACAGGTCGGCGCTGAAATTAGCCGAGGCGGAATGGGGACCGAGGTTCGCGAGTTCGTCTGATGCTGATAAACAGGAGCAGGAGACCAGAAACAGCGTTACGTACAATTTGGTCGGCATGATGCGTCGCCACCTGGTCCAACACACAATCCTAGCCAAACAGGACGCCGAAAGGAATCCATAATCAGACTTACTTATCCGAAACAAGAACTACTACTCCCGTCAGGTGTCCATAGTAGGCCCGAATTTGCGTTACGATAGCGGGTCAAATGCGAGCCGTACTCCTGCTTCTTTCTGCCGCCGTCGCCTTCGCCGGCGTCCCCTACCTCACCGAACCGACAATCTGTCCCACCCGCCCCGAGATCGCTTTCGTTTCCGGCGGCGACATCTGGGTCGCTCCCGTGAAGGGCGGCGAGGCCCGCCTTCTCGTGTCCCACCCCGCCGACGAGACCCGTCCGCTCTATTCCCCGGACGGCACGAAGCTCGCGTTCGTCTCCACCCGGACCGGCAACGGCGACATCTACATCCTGACCCTCGCCACCGGCGACCTCAAACGCCTGACCTTCGACGACGGTCTCGACCAGCTCGACGCCTGGTCCCGCGACGGCAAGTGGATCTACTTCTCGAACGGCACCCAGGACGTCAATCGCAAGAGCGACCTCTACCGCGTCAGCGTCGAAGGCGGCACCCCGCTTGCCGTCTCTGCCGACCGCTTCACCAACGAGTTTCAGGCCGCACCTGCGCCGGACGGCACGACCGTCGCGTTTGCCGCCCGCGGTGTCGGCGACAATTCGTGGTGGCGCAACGGCCACAGCCATCTCGACGAATCCGAAATCTGGCTGCGCCGCGAAGGCGCGGCCGCCACCTACGAGCGGGTCGTCGATCTCAACGGCCGCAACGCGTGGCCGATGTGGTCCGCCGACGGCAAGCAACTCTACTGGATGTCCGACCGCGCCGGCGCGCCGAATATCTGGACCACCGTCCTCGGCGGCAAGCCGCGCCAGATCACCAAATTCACCTCCGGCCGGGTCCTGTGGCCCTCCATCGGCTACGACGGCAAGTCCATCGTCTTCGAGCGTGATTTCAAGCTCTGGACGCTCGACACCAAGACCGGCGAGGCCTACCCGCTCAACATCACACTGGTCGGCTCCGCGTCGTCGCCCGAGATCCAACACCTGAACCTCTCGACGTTTACCGACCTCGCCGTCTCGCCCGACGGCAAGAAGGCGGCCGTCATCGGCCATGGTGAGATCTTCGCCGCGTCCGCGCGCGAAGGCGGCGAGTCCGTTCGCGTCACCCGCACGCCCACTCCCGAATCGCAGGTCACCTGGTCGCCCGACTCCACCAAGATCGCCTATCTCGGCATGAAAGACGCCGTGAATCACGTCTTCCTCTACGACTTCACCAAGCGCACCGAAACGCAGATTACCAACGACGCCGTCTCCGATAACGGTCCGCGCTTCTCGCCAGACGGGAAGTCGATCGCGTTCTTGCGCGGCCGCAAGGAGCTGCGGCTGTACGACCTCGAGGCGAAGCAGGACCGCAAGCTCGTCTCCGGATACATCGGCGGAGGCTTCGGGCCGAGCGGGTACGCCTGGTCGCCCGACAGCAAATGGCTCGCCTACGCCGCCAGCGAGGACCGCGGGCTCCGCAATATCTACGTCGTCCCCGCCGCGGGTGGCGAAGGCAAGCCCGTCACGTTCCTCGCCAACACGAATATCACCGGCGTCCGTTGGAGTCCTGACGGCAAATTCCTCGTCTACGAAACCAGCCAGCGCACCGAGACCCCGCAGGTGATGCGCGTCGACCTCGTCCCGCGCCAGCCCAAGTTCGCCGAGGAGCGCTTCGACGACCTGTTCAAGCCCGAGCCGCCCCGCCCGGCCGGAGGACGCGGCGCCACCGCCGAACCCAAGCCCGCACCGAAGGTCGAGATCGACTTCAACGATATCCGCCAGCGCATATCGGTGATCTCTCTCGGCCTGACGGCCGGGAACGTCGAGATCTCGCCGGACGGCAAGTATCTGCTCTTCTCCGCCCAGATCGCCGGCCAGACCTGTCTCTTCCTCCACAACCTCGAAGCGGAGCGCGCCGCCGGTGGGGGACGCGGCGGACGCGGCGGCGGAGGGGGCGGCGACCGCCAACTCGGACCCTCCGGTCCTCCAAAGACCCACCTCCAGTTCACCGCGGATTCGGCCACCGTCTTCTACCTCGAAGCCGGCCGTCTCTCGTCGATCGGGGTCGAAAACGGCCAGCCCAAGACAATCGCGGTCAACGCCGAGATGGACGTCGACTTCCACAAGGAGAAGCTCGCCGCCTTCGAACAGGCTTGGGCCGCGCAGCGCGACAGCTTCTACGACCCCAAGTACCACGGCGCCGATTGGAACGCCGTCCGGAAGACGTACGCCCCGCTGATCGAGGCCTCGCGTACGCCCGACGAGATGCGTCGCATCCTGCGCATGATGGTCGGCGAACTGAACGCGTCGCACTCCGGCGTCTCGGCGCCGCCCTCCGGCGGCCGCGGCGTCACCGGCCAGCTCGGCCTCTCCTTCGACCGCGCCGAGTACGAGAAGAACGGCAAGCTCAAAATCACCGCCGTCCTGCCCCACTCTCCCGCGGAACTCGCGAAGATCCAGCCCGGCGAGGAACTCCGCGCCGTCGACGGCGTGGCCATCGGACCGCGCGTCAATCTCGACGAACAGCTCCAGTACAAGACCGAGAAGCGCGTGAAGCTCGACATTTCCGGCCGCGAAGTCACGGTCCAGCCGGTCTCCACGCTGGCCGACCAGATCTATCGCAAGTGGGTCGAGGACAATCGCGCTTACGTCGACAAGATCAGCAACGGCAAGCTCGGCTACGTCCATATTCGTGACATGAACGACACCGCGCTCACCCAGCTCTACCTCGACCTCGACTCGCAGAATCGCGCCAAGCAGGGCGTCGTGGTGGACATCCGCAATAACAACGGCGGCTTCGTGAACGCCTACGCGCTCGACGTCCTCTCGCGCCGTCCGTACCTCACGATGACCTACCGCGACGGCCCCGCCGGTCCGGCACGAACCATGCTCGGACAGCGCTCGCTCGAACTCCCGACCATCCTGGTGGTCAACCAGCACTCGCTCTCCGACGCAGAGGATTTCACGGAAGGCTACCGCACGATGAAGCTCGGCAAAGTGGTCGGCGAACCGACCGCCGGCTGGATCATCTACACGGGATCGGTGGACCTGATCGACGGCTCGGTGATGCGCATGCCCGCGACCCTGATCCAGGGCGCCGACGGCAAGAACATGGAGAACAACCCCCGTCCCGTCGACGTCCCCGTCACCCGCCCGATCGGCGAAAGCTATACGGGCAAAGACTCGCAGCTCGACGTGGCGGTGAAAGAACTGCTCGCGCAACTAACGAAATAGCGTTGCCATTCTGAGTCGGGAGCGCTAATACCGCTCCGTCAGTCCCAATCCGTTTCGATGGTAGGATGTCTAAGGCTCCTCAGGAAGCCACCGTGTCCGCGGGAAGGACTGCGTCCCCTGATCATTGGTCGTCAGTAACAATTGGATGAACTCTTTTCTGCCCGAACGAGCGGACACCGGGCGCGATGAAAGGAGCTCTCTGTGAACAAATCCCTACCGACTCGCATCCTTCGCGAGCACCCCGACCTCGATCAACTCAAACGCCAAGCGAAAGAACTGCTCAGTGGGTTTCTGGCTGGCCAACCGGATGCGGTCGCTGAAGTGAACACTCATTACCACGACGCCGGCGCCTCCGATTTCGCTTTGCACGACGCGCAACTCGTGATTGCCCGCGCCTACGGTTTCGAAAGCTGGCCCAAGCTGAAAGGCTACGTGGATGGCCTCACCGTCGGACGCCTGGCGGACGCGGTCCGCTCCGGCGACATAGAAGCTGTTCGCGCGATCCTCCAGGTGCGGCCCGAACTCGTCGACAGGTGCATGTCCGGTTCCGATGAGCATCGCGTTCTGCATTACGCCGTGCTGCAGCGGAACCCCGCGATGGTACGCCTGCTGATGCAGCATGGCGCGGATGCGCGTGCAGGGATTCATCCCTATCGCGAGGCCACCGATCCACTGACGCTCGCAGTGGAACGCGGGTACGATGAAATCGCGGCCATGATCAGGGAGGAAGAGCATCGCCGCCAGACGGGAGTGGCGGAGCCCGTAGATACAGATCTGCCATCGGAGATCGCGCAAGCCTTTCCACGCGGGGATGTGGCAACCATCATGCAGTTCCTGGAGAAACACCCGGCACGGATTCGGCTGGCCGATCACCGGAACGGCGTGACTCCGCTGCATAAGGCGGCGGCGTTTCTGCTGCAACCGATGGCGGCCTGGCTGCTGGATCGCGGCGCCGATGCCAACGCGCTGAATCGGATTGGCAATACCCCGCT
>Ga0070684_100000005_pt1 | contig 230164 bp, 200 predicted proteins | sample KBSC723LmetaG_FD_65653 | JGI IMG/M metagenome (GOLD analysis project Ga0070684, IMG submission 65653) | Corn rhizosphere microbial communities from Kellogg Biological Station, Michigan, USA - KBS C7.2-3L metaG | ecosystem: Host-associated > Plants > Roots > Rhizosphere ...
AGCGGTTTCCCTGCCATACGCGCCAGAAAAAGTTGAAATCGAAAAATCCAACTTTCCCCCTATCACTCTGATTCAGGGATAGTTGTCAGGTTCGGAGGAATTTTAGCCGGACAGCAGTGACGGCGAGTTTATAACCGCTTCCGCGCTTATCCTTGTAAATCAGGACATGTCCGAGCCCGAAGCGGTACGTCATACTCCCGCTATCCGTCTCACGCCACCGTATCGGTAGGTCATTGCCAACTGACTCGGCAAACCGGGCGAGAAACTCGTGGTACGTAAAGTATTGGACTGTGCCGATTCCAGTGGAGTCGATATGGAGCAACTGCCACAGGCAATCCCCGAAGTCGACGTATAGCGGGTATTTGCTAGCTCTCCAACTCTTCCTCTGCCATTTCCACCTAAACGGAGCGTGAATTACAGACCCTCCTCGGAACCCCTCCTCCTTGCCAATCTCGAAGTGTTCTTTGAAGCTGTTCCCATCGAGTATCCAGACCATATACCCGTAGAAGTCCTCACGCTCTCGTATTTCGGTCACGTCGATGGGACTGTGCTGTAACTCAATTACGCAGGAAGTCAGCACTTCCCGTCCTTCAGGCACGAAGACTGTTCTTTGGTTTGCACGAACGTCGGCTCTATGCGGACCGATCACAACCTCTCGGCAGTGTTCTTGGAACTGTTCTTTCCACTTCAGGTGCCACGCCGTCTCTGGCTCGTACCAGGGATCGCATTCCTTGCCGCTCTCGTGCGCCCAATGCCAGATGTTTACTTCCCCGCATTTCGCGATTACAGGCGCACGGCACCCCGGACACAGGGCCTTCAGACTTGGTTCGGGCTTGATGCGGTCGCCGCCCTCAGTGATGGCGTATAGCATTGTCGGGCATTCTAGCAACCTGCACGCGTCGAATCGAACAACGGTTCACGCCCCGGCGGTCTGAGGTACGTAGGAGCGCCGACGACGCCGAAGACGGTTTCGACTTCGACAGCCTTACCCGAAAGAGGATTAGGCGCATCTCCCAGACGCAGTATGGTAGTATCGGGCTGAAACAAAGGGCAACGCACATGTTTCCTCCTGATCTAACCGGCCCTGCTGAGTACGCGATATCGATAGATTACGAGCCTCATAGTCCGAATCCGAAACGGGTCTTTACCGCAATGACAGGGCTTATCCAAGCCTGCGAGGACTCGGACAGGAGACTCGCAAATTTTCTTGCGCCAGTTGTTGTACCAGTCCTTTACCTTGAAAACATCGAGACGGGGTCCATAACCGCTCGTCTTCGTTCCGTTCTTCAGTCGGTAGACGATGACGCGTTGAAGAGCCTCGATTGGAAGAAAGCCGTAGGCGCTTATCTCGTTAAAGGAAAGCGCCAGATGATCGAGTTTTTAGGGAATCGCGAGACTATTGAGTCTCGCCAAGAGATCGAGGATCTTCAACGAGTAATTCACGAAGCGGCGCAAGAAACAAAGGCAATAGAACTGCCCCGGTACGCTCCGATGCCTACCCGCGAGATTGCAGAATCATTGATGGAAATCTCGAACGCGACAGAACCCCTCAGTTCCTTGGATCGGGCACGCTTTGTCACAGCCGATGGAACGACCGAAATCAATACGGGGTTTCGAGTCACACCGGAAAGAATTGAAGAGGTACTCACCCTTCAGACGATCATTGCCGAAAGGCCGATGATCCTGAAGGTAAAAAAGCCTGACTTCCTTGGAGATTCCATGTGGGACTTCCGCTTTGAGGGGCGCAAGATCTCCGCAAAGGTCGTTGATCAGAATTGGATTAGCGAGTTTCACAAACGAAATGTCTCCCTGCATCCCGGCGATTGTCTGCACGCTACGGTCGAGGAGACGGTTAAGTACGGTGCAGACGGGGAAGTCATTGCTATTCACTATCGCGTTATTCAGGTCGGGGGCGTCCTCCGAACGAACGAAACGTCTCGATAGCTACGGCTCTCCCCCTTACAAGCACGCGTTCCACGAGTGGTACAATCTTTACCGTCGCGCGAACGTGCGCGTTGATGGTCTCGGAGCCCGTCGCGAACCGGAAGGGTATGTGGGTGGCGGGTGGCCTCAACGATGTACGTTTCAAACAGTCTCGTCTCACTCGGGAGTCTTACCAGCGGTTGTACACGCAATCGACCGGCTTGCAGGCTCCCGGCCCTCCGGCGACGCGACGCAGAGGACTTCACTGGATAAAGTGAATTCTACGTGAATCGGACTGGCAAACCCCGCGTTTTTGGCGTTGTTCGCTGTATGCAAAATCAATAAGTTACGTGCTATCAATAGCCTACAGCAGGCCAACTCCCCCCGCCTCCACCATCCTTACCAGGCCATTTCAACGCGGTATCTTCGGATTTGATCGTCCGTTGTGGCGAGGGCCATTCCTTCGGCGCGCCTGCGCAATCAGCAGCCGCTCAAACGGGTCGCGGTGATGCATTGGGAGCGCCAGCAACTCCGGGATGTGCGCAGGCAGCACCGGCCAAACGGCGCCATCGAGGATTCGGGAAAGCACTGCCTCAACCGGCACGTCCTGATTCCGGTGCAGATGCAGACGGCGACGCTGCCGATCACGCTCGTCATGCACTGGCAGCCGCGTTAGGTGGGGCGTAGCCTTCTACCAAGCCATCCCGTCGCGAGAGCCGCCCTGCTCTCTATTTGAGGGTGTACGCAGGCGAGGTCAGCAGATGCACCAGCAGTTCGCACTGCCGCTTCACGCCGACTTTGCGGAAGATGGCCTTCAAGTAGGTGCGCGCAGTCTCGGTGGTGATGCCGAGCTCGACGGCCGCTTCGGCGAGGGTCTTGCCGGCAATCAGAACACGCGCCAGGCGGGCTTCGTATCCGGAAAAGCCATAGAGCAGGCGGAGCGAGCCGTCGGGCGGCGGCGGGATCAGGGTCGGGTCGCTGACGAAGATCGTCGCCTGCGCCCGATCCGAGGGCCCGTTCACGGCAATCGAGACCATCGTGCCGGTCGAAGGGCGCCGGAGCGTCACGGTGACACGGCGGCCGGAGTGGGCTACCGCCGTCTGGATCATCCTCTCGATCGACTGGCTGTCATAGCGCTCCGCGAACTCCAGATAGCCGTCGCGATTGCGGAGGACCTCGCCGTTCTCCAGGATCTCGGCGGCGAGCCGATTCATCGCGGCGATGCGGCCGCCGGCGTTCACCTCTACCGCGCCCAGCGGCACACTGCCGATCAGTTCCAGCACGTCGAGGAATGGGGGCATAGGACTCCTGAGGCAGTAGCTACCATAACGATCTAGTCCTCTCGTGTCAAGCAGTCGCTACGTTTTTCCAACTGACCTCCCCAATTGGGGAATTGGCGGTAGTAAATCGGGGTAGTTACACTGCTCACATACCCAGAGAGTTGGATTCCGGCAGGAATGCGCAGCCGGGTCCGTGTGTCTCGCCGAAGGAAGACCGCATGACCTCGCTTGCCGCCGATTTGACAAGACCTTACAAGAAGTTTCGGGACGCCGCGTGCGTCCTGCTGTTGACGCTCCTGGTGCTCGCCCCGCGAGCGCTCCACGCACAATCCACGCCGCTGGTTCAGGGCGTGGTGACCGATAGCAGCACGGGACAGCCTCTCGACGGAGTCAGTGTCGCCAACTGCCCGCTGTACCAATCCTGCGGATCGTCGTCCGTCTGGGCGACTACCGACAGTTCGGGCGCGTACACCTTGACGGGGACGCAGATAGGGTCGCAGACGCAGGGCACGCTGTATTTCTACAAGGTCGGCTACTTCACCCACGTCGCGAGCTTCACCATCAATACGACCATCAACGTGTCGATGGTGGCGGGCGGGCCGGTCCTGACGGGCAGCGTCACCGACTCGACGACGGGAGCGGGCGTGGCCGGCGCACAGGTCGTCTTCCAGTCGCCGGCCTTCGTGCAGGTCAGCGGGACGCACGCGGACGCCGGCGGCAACTACGTCTTCGACAGCTCGTATTTCAAAGACACCGCGGCGACTGGTTTTACGGTGACGAGTCCGAACGCCACCGCGACGGGGTACTTCTCCGACACGGAGACCGCTTCGGTAGCTGTCGCGCCTCCGTACCCGATCGCGAAGAACTTCGTTCTGCAGCCCGCGTCGGGAATCGCGGTGCAGGGCGTGGTGACGGATAGCGCGACCGGACAGCCGGTCAGCGGCGTCAGCATCGCGACGTGCGCGCCGTACCAGAACTGCGCGCCGGTCCTGACCACGACCGACGCGAGCGGCGGTTACACCCTGACCGGGACGCAGCTCTTCAATCAAACCCAGGGGACGTTGTACTTCTACAAAGCCGGATACTTCACCCACCTCGGGAGCTTCACGATTAACACGCCGCTCAACGTCTCCATGATCGGGGGAGGAGCAATCCTCCAGGGCAGCGTCACCGACTCGACTACCGGAGCGCCGATCGCAGGCGCCCAGGTTGTCTTCCAGTCGCCGGCATTCGTCCAGATCAGCGGGACGCACGCCGACGCCAACGGCAACTACGCTTTCGACAGCTCGTATTTCAGGGACACCGCCGCCGGCGGGTTCACAGTGACCAGTCCGAACGCCACCGCGACGGGATACTTCTCGCACACGGAGACCGCGACAATTACGGTTGCGCCCCCGTATCCCATCGTCAAGAACTTCGTCTTGCAGCCCGCGTCGGGCATCGCGCTCCAGGGCGTCGTGACGGATAGTGCCACCGGACAGCCGCTGAGCGGTGTCAGCATCGCGACGTGCGCGCCGTACCAGAACTGCGCCCCAGCGCTGACCACGACTGACGCGAGCGGCGGTTATAGCCTCACCGGAACGCAGCTTCTGAACCAAACGCAGGGAACGCTGTACTTCTACAAGGCCGGATATTTCACGCATATCGGCAGCTTTACGATCAATACGCCCCTGAACGTGCCGATGATCCCGGGTGGCGCGATCGTGCAGGGCATCGTGAGCGATGCATCGACCGGAGCGCCGCTCGTGCATGCGCAGGTCGTCTTTCAGTCGCCGGCGTTTGTGCAGATCAGCGGCACGTACTCCGACGCGAACGGGAAATACGTTTTCGACAGCTCGTACTTCAGGGACACGGCGGCGAGCGGGTTCACGCTCACGAGCCCGTACGCCTCGGCGACCGGCTACTCCGCGGATATCGAGACCGCGTCCATCCCGGTGGCGGCGCCGTTCCCGGCGGTCAAGAATTTTCCGCTGCAATGGAACGGCACGCAGTATACGGTCGTGGTCGACACGGTCCCGACCGGGCTGCCGGTGACGATCGACGGGACGGACCTGGTTGCGCCGCAGACGGTGACGTGGCGCCCCAGCAACTCCCACACGATCGCCGTTGCCGCCTCGATTACACCGACCGCGGATTCCCGGCAGCAATTCGTGTCGTGGTCCAACGGAGGTCCGATCTCCCAGCAAGTTTGGCTCGGCAATGGACCGCAGAACTTCACGGCGACGTTCCAGCAGCAGTACCTGCTGACGACGAGTGTGTCGTCGAGCGGTGCGGGGACGGTCACGGCGGGCGGCTGGTTCAACGCCGGCGCCACGACGACGGTGCAGGCCACGGCGAATTCGGGATACACGTTTACCGGCTTCTCGGGGTCTCTGACGGGGACGGCGAATCCGCAGAGCATCGCCATGAACGCGCCGGCGACGGTGACCGCCGGCTTTGCGGTCACGAAGTTGCCCACCACGACCACGATCTCCTCGTTCTTGAATCCGGCGATCTACGGTGAGAACGTCACCTTCACCGCGGTCGTAACTTCCGCCGCGGGAACGCCGAGCGGGACGGTGACGTTCGCGGACGGCGCGACGGCGCTGGGAACGGCGACGTTGAACGCGGCGGGCGCGGCGACGCTGACGGTGTCCACGCTCGCGATCGGAGGCCACAACATCACGGCCACGTATTCGGGCGCGACGAATTACAACGGGTCGACGAGCGCGGCGCTGGCGGAGACGGTCAACGCGTTTCCCGCGGGGATTGTTCTCGTCGGAACGGTGACGAACCGCGCCACGGGCGCGCCGGTCGCCGGGGCGAACGTGCATGTCTATGGCACAGGCGTGGTTTCGGTGAAGACGGACGCGAATGGTCAGTACACCGTGACTGGCGCACAGTATCCGTATACGACCGGGCAGTTGTTCGTCGATGCGCCGGGATATTACTCGGTGCAGTGGCTGAACTTCAGCGGTGCGCCGACGACGGTGAACGTCACGATGCTGTCGGGCGGCGCGGTGCTGCAAGGGACGGTGCGGGATAGCTCGAGCGGGTCGCCGGTTGCTTCGGCCAGCCTGACCTACAGCGGCTCGAACACGTATCAATGGGGGCCGACGGTTCGCTCGACAACGGCCGACGCCACTGGCGTCTACAAATTCGACGCGTCGGAGTTCGTCGAGGCGGCGCTGACGAGCGGCACGCAGGGGACGGTGAAAGCCAACGCGCAGGGCTACGTCGGCGCACAGGTCTCGGTCACGGCTACGGCTCCGTATCCGCAACTCGACGATATCAATCTGCTCCCCGGCAGTCAGGTCGTGCTGCAGGGCACGATCACGAACCGCGTGACCGGGGCCGGGATCGCCGGCGCGAACGTGCATGTTTACGGCGCCACCGTGATCTCGGTGCAGACCGACGCGACGGGCCACTATGCGGTGACCGGCAACCAGTACCCGAACACGAGCGGACAGTTGTTCGTGGACGCGGCCGGCTACTACTCCGCGCAGTGGGTCAACTTCAGCGGAGCGCCGACGACAGGCAATGTAAGCCTCCAGCCCGGCGGGCCCGTGTTGCAGGGCCGCCTCAAAGACAGCGGGACCGGCGCCGCGGTTGCCGGCGCGAGCGTGTCCTATTCCGGCTCCAACACCTATCAGTGGGGTCCGACCGTCCGCGGCGTGCAGAGCGACGGCAACGGTGTCTACACGTTCGACAGCTCGCAGTTCGTCGAAGCGGCGCTCACCAGCGGAACGCAAGGAACGCTGAAGGTGCAGGCGCAAGGCTACGTGTCGGCGAGCTCGTCGACCACCGCGGCGGCGCCGTATCCGTTCGCGACGGATTTCAACCTGGTTTCGGGCGGTGAGGTGATCCTGCAGGGGACGGTGACGGATCGCGCGACGGGCGCTCCGTTGGCGGGCGTCAACGTGCACGTTTACGGGGCCAGCGTGACTTCGGTTCAGACCGACGCGAAGGGTCACTATTCGGTGACCGGCACGCAGTACCCGAACACCAGCGGACAATTGTTCCTCGACACCCCTGGCTACTACTCGGTGCAGTGGCTGAACTTCAGCGGTGCGCCGACGACGGTCGACGTCAAGATGCTGGCGGGCGGCGCGGTGCTCCAGGGGACCCTTCGCGACAGCACGACGGGAGCGCTGATCGGCGGCGCGTCGCTGACGTATAGCGGGTCCAACACGTATCAATGGGGGCCGACGGTGCGTTCCGCATCGAGCGACAGCAATGGCGTGTATCAGTTCGATAGCTCCCAGTTCGTGGAGGCCGCGACTACCGGTGGGACGCAGGGAACGCTGGGCGCGGACGCGCAGCCGAGCTACTATCACGCGTCGCTCGCCATAAACTCCACGGCTCCGTCCCCGTTGACCAACGACATCAAGATGACGCCGACGGGGTCTGGAGCGGTCTCGGTGACGGTGGGGACGAGCGCCTCGAACGTCGCGTTCCAGGTGGACGGGACGTCGTACACGTCGCCACAGACGTTCACGTGGGTTCCCCACAACGTGCATACGGTGTCGACGACCTCGCCGCAGTCACAGGGCGCGGGGACCCAGAGCGTGTTCACGGCGTGGTCCGATGGTGGCGCGATGTCGCACTCGATCGTCGCGCCGGGCGCGGCGACGACCTACACGGCGAACTTCGGCGCGCAGTACCTGCTGACGACGTCGGCCTCGCCGTCGGGCGCGGGGACGGTGACGGAGGGAGGCTGGGCGAACGCCGGTTCGACAGTGACGGTCGCGGCGACGCCGGCGTCGGGGTACACGTTCGACCACTTCTCGGGCGACGTGAGCTCGACGACGAATCCGCTGACGGTGACGATGGATGGGGCGAAGTCGGTGGTGGCCAACTTCGTGCCGCAGTTCTCGATGTCGGTGGCGGCGAATCCGGCATCGGCGTCGTATCCGCAGAGCGTTGCGGTCACGGCGACGATCACGCCGGCGTCGGCGGCGGGCACCGTGAGCTTTGTCGATCCGAGCCAGACGCTCACGGCGGCCGTGGCGTCGGGAACGGCGACGGCGAATTTCAGCGCCTTGACGCCCGGCACGCACACGATTCAGGTCACGTTTACCAGCAGTTCGGGCGCGACCGTGAATGGTAGCGTGACGGTGACGGTGGCCAAGGGAGCGGACACGATCGCCTTCGGGCCGATTCCGAATCACACTTACGGCGACGCTCCATTCGCGGTCAGCGCGACGGGCGGCTCGACGCAGGCGGTCGTGTTCGCGGCGGCGGGCGGCGCCTGCTCGGTCTCCGGCGCGACCGTCACGATCACGGCGGCGGGAACGTGCCAGATCACGGCATCCCAGGCCGGCGATTCCAACTACAATGCCGCGGCCAACGTGACGCAGGGCTTTACCGTCGCCCCGGCGGCCGCCACGCTCAGCTTCGGCGTGCTGAACTTCCTGTACGACGGCACGGCGAAGGCCGCGGCGGTCATCACGAGCCCCGCGAACATTCCGGGTGTGACCGTGACTTACAACGGCGGCTCGGCGGCGCCCGTGAATGCCGGGACGTACGCGGTCGCGGCGACGCTCAACAATCCCAACTACACCGCGGCTCCGATTACGGGCGCGGAAACGATCGCCGCGCCGACCCCGGCCGGGACGAACGTTCAGGACTCGTCGGTGGTCGGAAGCACGACCATCAGCACGACGTTCTCGACAGTGAGCGCCGGCGGGGCGACGACGGTAACACCGATCGCGCCGTCCTCGGCGGGCACGATTCCGGGCGGCTTCGACCTGGCGGGCACGAGCCTCGCGTTCGACGTCTCGACGACGGCGAGCTATCCGGCGGGATCGACCATCACGAACTGCTTCGTGCTGACGTCGATCACCGATCCGGCCACCTTCGCCAACATCCGCATTCTGCATCGGGAGGCGATCGCGAATCCGGACGGCAGCACCAGCTACGTGCTGATCGATCGGACCGTGCTCTCCGGCCCGTACGCGCCGAACTTCTCGACGCAGACGGTCTGCGCGCAGACCTACTCGCTGAGTCCGTTCGTGGTGGCGAAGACGACGGACAAGACGCCACCGTCCGTCACCGCGAAGTTCAGCGCGGACCCCGTCCAGCAGGGCACGCAGGTGACGCTTTCGGCGACGGCGACGGACACCCAGAGCGACATCGCGCGGATCGAGTACAGTCTCGATAATGGCGCGACGTGGAAGCTCATTCCAGCGGCCTATTACGCGGCGACATCGCTACCGGTCAGCACGGTCCTGACGCTGCCGGCGGGCGCATACGGGGTTTGTGTGCGGGCGGCGGACGCGGCGCAGAACATCGGGTCTGTTTGCGAGCCGATCCTCGCGGTGTACAACCCGGCGGCGGGGTCGGTGAACGGCAGCGGCTGGATCCAGACGGCGTCGAACGGCAAGGGGACCTTTGCTATCGACGCGGCGTATAAGAACGGCGCCAGTCAGCCGACGGGCAGCACGCAGTTCACGACCGACTCCGGCGGCGTGAGCTTCGCGAGCACGGCGTTTAGCTGGCTGGTCGTGTCGGGTGCGCAGGCGGAGTTTGCCGGGTCGGGCACGTACAAGGGAGCGGCCGGCTACTCGTTCCTGGTGACGGCGATCGACGGCAAAGCGGAGGGGAAAGGGCTTCCCGACCGTTTCCGGATCAAGATCTGGAACACGTCGACGGGCGCGGTCGCGTACGACAGCCAACAGGGGTCGTTCGACAACGCGGCCCCAACGGTCGCCGTTGGCGGCGGCAACGTGACCGTGCATTAATGGTGGCGCGGGGGCTTCCCCTCCGCGAGGGGCCATATTCAATGCCGGTATTGAGTATGGTATCCAGGTGGTATGGAAGCGGTCCGTAAGATCACCGTCGACGTGCCCCCGGAACTCCTCGCCAGAGCGCAGAAAGCGACCGGGGCCGGCATCACCCAGACTGTTCGTACCGGCCTCCAACTCGTCGCGGCATCCCACGCGTACGGGCGACTTCGCCAACTGAGGGGCAAGGTCCGGTTCAGTCGCACCTCGAGCGAACTGAAGGCCGATCGATGATCGCAGCCGACACGAGCACTTGGATCGGATTTCTGCACGGGGATGGCGGCGGCGACGCGGATCTACTTGACCGGGCGCTCCAGGACCGGCAGGTGCTCAAGGTTCCGCCGTGCTCACCGAATTACTGAGCGATCCCAAGCTGCCTGCAGAAGTCTCGCAAAGCCTCTGCGAACTGCCGCTCCTCGAAGTGAAGGATCGCTATTCGCGGCGGGCCGCGGAACTCAGGGCGAAAGTGCTCGCCAAGCATCGCGATATCCGTGCCTTCGCGGAAGCAGCCGGCCTCGATCTCATCGCCGGTCTTCCTGAAGTAGGATAGAAAACATCCTCCGGCGACACCGCCGGCGATCCGGGAGCACTATGGCGGCCCACAAACATCTTTCGATCCTCCTCCTCTGCGCGACGGCCGCGACTGCCGCCGACCTGCCCGATGGACCGGGCAAGGCGGAGACCGCCCGCATCTGCGCCAAGTGCCACACCATCGAACAGGCCATCTCCGAGCGCCAGGACCTGGCCGGCTGGAAGGAGACCATCTCGAAAATGGTCAACCTCGGCGCCGAAGGCACTGACACCGAGTTCGCCGCTGTCGCCGCGTACCTCACGAAAAACTTCGGCACTGGAAAGTCGACGCCGACCGCAACCGCCGCGCCCGCCCCGGCCGTCGCAGCGACCCCCGATGCGGCCCGCCCCACCGCCAAGAAGAGCCTCGCCGACTTCAAGCCCGGTCCGCCGCTCCCTGCCGCCAAGGAGTGGCCGACCTATGGCCACGACGCCGGCGGTCAGCGCTTCTCGCCGCTCGCCGAGCTCACGCCCGCCAACGTCGCGGGCCTCAGAGTTGCGTGGACGTACCACATGCGTCCGGCGGGCTTCACGGGAGGACGCGGCGGCGGTCCCGCCGTCATGGAAGGACGCGGACCCGGCGGCGCGGTCGGCGACACTCCCGAAGCGCCCGAAGCCAACGGACGTGGGGCAGGACGCGGCGGACGCGGCGGCGGCTCCGGCTTCCGGCCCAGCGGCGCGACCCCGCTCGTCAAGAACGGTATCCTCTATCTCTCCACTCCGTACGGCCGCCTCGTCGCCATCGACCCCGTGACCGGCGACGAACTCTGGGCCTTCCAACTCCCCACCGGCAACCCCTCGATCCGTGGTGTCGAGTACTGGGCCGGCGATGGCGGCACTCCCGCGCAGATCGTCTTCGGCACCGCTGACGGCAAGCTCTACTCGGTCGACGCGAAGACCGGCAAAGGGAACCCCGCGTTCGGCGACAACGGCGTCGTCAACCTGAATACCGACGAGATCCTGCGCGGCCTTCCCGGGCGCGACGGCCTCAGCGCGCCGCCCATCGTCTACAAGAATCTCGTCATCACCGGCGGCATGACGCAGGAGAATCCGCCGCACGGCCCCGCCGGCGACGTACGCGCCTGGGACATGCACACCGGCAAACTGGCGTGGACGTTCCACTCCATCCCGCAGAAGGGCGAGAAGGGCAACGAGACGTGGGCGGGCGAGAGCTGGAAGAACCGCTCCGGCGTGAACGTCTGGGGCTTTATCACCGTCGACGAGAAGCGCGGCATCGTCTACATGCCGTTCGGCGCGCCGTCGGTCGACCAGTACGGCGGCGACCGCGCCGGCGACAATCTTTTCAGCACCAGCCTCGTGGCGGCCGACGCCAATACCGGCAAATATCTGTGGCATTTCCAGGTGGTCCACCACGACGTCTGGGACGCCGATATGACCGGCGCGCCCGCCCTCATCGACGTGAAGCAGGGCAATAAGACGATCCCCGCCGTCGTGGCCATGGACAAGGTCGGGATGGTGTTCCTGCTCGACCGCGTCACCGGCAAGCCGATCTACGGGGTCGAGGAGCGGCCCGTGAAGCAGAGCGACGTGCCGCTCGAGCGCACCTCCAAAACTCAGCCGTTCCCGGTCAAGCCGCCGCCGCTCGCGCGCATGACCTTCAGCAAGGAGGACATCGCTACGGTCACGCCCGAGCTCGAAGCCGCGTGCCGCAAATTGCTCGAAGGCGTCGAGACCGGCGGACCGTTTCTGCCGCCCAGTTACAACCACCTACGCGTGCAGTTCCCCGGCAATCACGGCGGCGTCAATTGGGGCGGGACGTCGTTCAGTCCGCAGCTCGGCTACCTCTTCGCGAACGTCAACGACCTCGGCCAGCTCTCCGGCCTGCGCGACCACGACCGCGAGAAGGGTCCCGCGGCCGGGGCAGGGCAGGGCAATCGCGTCGACCCGGACGGCCCCTACGAAGGCTTCCCCGGCGGCGGACGGTTCAGCATTCGCGGAGCCACGGCACAGCAGTTGCCGTGCCAGCAGCCGCCGTGGGGCGAACTCGCTGCCGTCAACGTGAACACCGGCGAGATCGCATGGAAGGTTCCGCTCGGCGTGACCGACAGTCTGCCGGAAGGCAAGCAGAAGACCGGCCGTCCGGGCAACGGCGGCACGATCGTGACCGCCGGCGGACTGGTCTTCGTCGGCGCCACGGACGACGAGCGCTTCCGCGCCTTCGACGCCAAGACGGGCGCCGAGCTGTGGACCGTGAAACTCCCCGCGGCCGCCGAGGCCACGCCCATCACCTATCAGGGCCGCGACGGGAAACAGTACGTCGCGATCACCGCCACCGGCGGTGGATTCTTCAATAATCCGATCGCCAGCGACACCGTCATCGCCTACGCGCTCGACGGCGCGGCCAAGTAGCGGTGCGTCTAATACCGGACCGCGATCCTGCGGGACTTGACGATTGAGCCCGTCTGTTGCAGGCACAGATCGAGCAGCTTCTCTACGGCCGCCTTCGGCTCGGCCTCCGGACTGAAGCTCATGAGCGTGCGGCCTCGCTCGTCGGTGAAGGCGTAGATTCTCACCGAGGAGCCGGGAAACGGCAGTCTCCACATCCGCATCTTCGCGTCGTAGAGCGACTGGAAAAGGGTCTGGTCTTCCACTCCCCGGACGGTCCGCCACGGCACATCCTGCCAGCCCAGGACCGATGTCATGCGGACTCCGTTCGTGTCCGCCGATATCTCCAGCGTCTTGGTGTGCCAGGAGTAGATCCATAGGCCCGCTGTGAAAGCGGCGCCCAGCAAGCTCGTGGAATATCGGGAGACCAGATTGCCGCCTGGGCCGAACAGCGGCGGGATCGCCATTGCCAGTCCAAGAATCGACCACCCCAGCACGATCTTCCACTGCCGCGTTGGCGAGTGCAAGACAACCGTGCCTGCGTTGCGCTGCGGCGCTTCCGTGAACATCCAGCCGCCGTGCGCCGCCGACTCTCCCGTGCCGACGCGCGCGACACTGACACCTACGGCGAGTAGCAGCAGGATTAAGCCGGCCATTCCCGCTGGAGACAGCCACATTTGCAGGAAGCCCGCGGGCTTGATCCGCGTCGGATCGGCCGGATCGATCAACAGTGGCGCTCTCGTGAAGATCTTCAGTCCCCACATGTGATCCACGTCCACCGAGACGCGGTATTTGGAAGGGTCCTCTCCGAGTTCGAACTCCACCGGTCCGGCGAGGTTGGTCACCTCTCCGTCGGTGCGAGTCCAGGATTTCAGGGCCGTGAGATTGCTCTCGACCACGGGCCAGGCGGCCCGTCCCATCATCAAGGCTCCAGCAAGGGCAGCTAAGATGACTCCGAACCGAATGGCCGGATTCATAGCGCCTATTGTAGCCGCGAAACCCGTACGTGCCGGCGGACAGGTACTAATATGGAGTTTCTTGGAGGTGCAACCGTGGCTGTGCCGCTCGATCTCTTCAAAAGGGGCGACGTGTTTATCGACTTCCCCTATGAGGATGCGCTCTTTCGTTTCGACCGTGCAAGCGGCAGGATCTTCCGGAAGTTTTACGGAGAGCAGGAGGCCGAAATCGCTCGCGACTCCAACCTGTTTCACGACGCGATCAGCGCCGGCGAAGTGACGACTGCGGAACACTACGCCCAAGGCTTGGAGCGGAAGCCGTAAGACCGCCTCACTTCCCGACGCCAACTGACCAGAAAGTACTAGGGGGATCAACTTTCGTGGTACTACAGGAGCCATTTGGTTCATAATGGACCAACAGCACACCGCAGACCTACGACTGCGCTCAAAACGGAGAGGCTCATGGCTACTGATTCTCGGAAACTGAAACTTGGGATACTCATCGGCGGCGGCGTGATTGCAGCCGCGGCTGTCGTCTATTTTGGAAACCTCTGGCCCCTGGGGCACGGCACGGAAGGCGCGATCGGACAGCGCCAGCTCTACCGCAATGGCAGCGTGCAGGCCGCCGACGTCGGCGTGACGCCGGGCTCCGCGCCGGTCGCGATGACCGCGTACCTCCAGAGCAAGGAATTTCGCGCCAAGGCGACGAAGGCGGGAGTGCCTCCCGAAGTGATCGCTCAGGTCACGGCGCTCGCCAACCAGAACACCGCTTTCGCCACGCTGCTCGGCAATCAGCAATTCCAGTCGATGCTCGGCAGCCCGCAGTTTCAGTCCGCGATGGCCAATCAGCAGATCTCGAGCGGCCTTCAGTTGTTCATGAACAACCAGCAGTTCCAGTCGATGCTGGCCAATCAGCAGATCGTGACGACGCTGGCCAATCAGCAGTTCGTATCCTTGCTGAACAGCCAGCAGTTCCAGTCCGCGTTGGCGACTCAGATCGTGGCGATGAACAACCACCAGGACGCGGCGCTGAACAATCAGGTCGTCGCGCTGAACAATCAGGTCGTCGCGCTGAACAACCAGCAGATCTCGGCCGGTTTCCAGGCGATGCTGAACAACCAGCAGTTCGTCACCTTCCTGGCCAACCAACAGTTCGTCAGCCTGCTCAACAACCAGCAATTCGTCAGCCTGCTCAACAACCAGCAATTCCAGTCGCTACTCAACAATCAGCAATTCCAGTCGATGCTGGCCAATCAGCAGGCAGCGGCGGCCTTCCAATCGATGCTGAACAATCAGGCGGTGGCCCTCTTCTTCCAAAATCAGGTCGCGAACGGGCTCCAGTCCAGTATGTTCAACATGGTGCAGTAGGCGGCGCCCTCGGCCCATCGCCAATGACGCACTCGAGGAGACTCCTCGCCGCGGCGGCCTTCCTGTTCCTGCCCGCCGCGGCTTCCGCCGCCATTCCCAAGCTGTACTTCCAGGAAACCGACCACGTCAAGGTGGTCTATTACAACCCGGCTCACGAATACCTCGTAAAGCACGTCATCCGCTGCTTCGAAACCGCCTTCAATTTCGACCGCGCCCAGTTCCAATACCAACCCTCCGGTAAAGTCACGATCCTGCTCGACGACTTTCAGGACTTCGCCCACGGCGGCGCCACCAGCATCCCGAAGAACCTCATCGGGCTCGGCATCGAGCCTCTCGCCGCGATCTTCGAAACCATGCCCGGCAACGAGCGTCTCGGCTCTATCACCTCGCACGAGCTGATCCATATCGTCATGGGCGACAACGCCGCCGGCCGCGACCTCGCCTTCCGGCGTCTCTTCGGCGGCAAGGTCGCAGCCGACCCGCTCGACCCCGTGTCGATGCTCTACAGTCAACTCACCAGCCCGCGCTACTATGCGCCGCGCTGGTATCACGAAGGCATCGCGGTCTTCTTCGAGACCATGCTCAATGGCGGCGTCGGCCGCGCCATGGGCGGCTTCGACGAGATGAACTTCCGCGCCATGGTTCGTGACGAAGCCTACTTCTATCAGTTCGTCGGACTGGAAGCCGAGGGCAATTCGGTCGACTTCAAGACCACCACTAACGCATACCTCTACGGCACGCGCTTCCTGACCCACCTTGTGTACGCTCACGGTCCAGCGAAATTCACAGAGTGGATCAGCCGAACCAAGGGCAGCAAGCCCTATTTCACCGCGGCCTTCCAGAAGGTCTATGGCGCGTCGCTCGAGAGCGAATGGGCGCAGTGGATCGCCGACGAGACCGCCTGGCAGAAGGCCAATCTCAAACGTATTCAGGAGTTCCCGGTCAGCAAGTTCGAACGCATCGGCCACGAGCCGATCGGCTCCGTCTCCCGGCCCTACTACGACGCCGAGCGCAACGTCATCTACACTGCCAGCACCTACTTCGGACAGGCCGCGCAGATTGCCGCCGTCCATCTCGACACCGGCAAGGTCGACCATCTCCACGATGTCGACGGGCCATCGAAGTACATGGTCACGTCGCTCGCCTACGATGCCAAGGGACGCCGCATCTTCTACGCCAGCGACAACACAAACTGGCGCGATCTCAAGGTTCTCGACCTCGCCACCGGCAAGACGCGCCGCCTGATGCGCGACAGCCGGTCCGGAGACTTCGTCTACTCGCCCACCGACGGAGCGCTCTGGGGACTCCGTCACGCCGACGGCCTCACCTCCCTCGTCCGTATCCCGCCGCCGTTCGACAAGGTCGAGGAGTTACGCTCCTTCGAATACGGCACCGATTTCGTCGACCTCGACGTCTCCCCCGATGGCCGCCACCTCGTCGGCGTCCTCACCGACCTTAGCGGACGGCAGAAGTTGGTCCGCATCGAGACCGCTAAGGTGAAGCAGAAGGGGGAAGAATTCGAAGTGCTCCACGATTTCGAGTTCAATAGTCCCGGCAATTTCGTCTACTCGCCGGACGGCCGCTATCTGGTCGGCTCCTCATATTTCACGGGTGTCTCGAACCTCTGGCGCTACGACTTCGAGGCGCGCAAGGTCGACATCCTCACCAATTGCGAGACGGGCATCTTCCGTCCCCTGCCTCTCCCGGACGGACGGATGATCGCCTTCGAGATGTCCGCCAAGGGTCTCGTGCCCGGCGTCGTCGACGCTAAGCCGCTCCAGGACGTGAACGCCATTCCGTACTTCGGCCAGGCCACGATCGACAAGTTTCCGGAGCTCAAGAACTGGAAGCTCCCCTCACCCTCGGCGATCCACGAAGACTCGTTGATCCGACATTACGGCTACTACTCACCGCCGAAGAGGCTGGAATTCATCTCGGCGTACCCGATCGTGCAGGGCTATAAGAGTTCGCCCGCGGCGGGAATGCGCGTCGAGTTGGCCGACCCCATCCATCTCGCCGGGGCCAGTATCACGGCGTCCTACTCGCCCGATGGCTCGCTCCCCTGGAACGAACGCTTCCACGGCGGGTTCGACGCGCACTACTTCTCCTGGCGGCTTTCCTCCTATTACAACAACGCCGATTTCTACGATCTCTTCGGCCCCACCAAGAACGCCCGCAAAGGCTACGCCGCGCAGCTCGAGCACGTCCACCATTTGCTCTACGACACGCCCCGCACGCTCGACCTCGTTTGGGACGTTGCAGGCTACGGCGGAATGGACCGCCTCCCCGACGCGCAGAACGTCGCCGTAACTCACAAGAAATTCGCCATTGGGAAGATGGCCCTGAACTACTCCGCCAAGCAGCAATCCCTTGGCGCAATCGAGGATGAGAAGGGCGTCGCCTGGACGTTGAACACGCGCACCGCTTACGCCGGCCGCAACGCCTTCCCGCTGTTCTACGGCACGGCGGAAAAGGGCTGGCAGTTGCCGCTCACGAATTCCTCCCTCTGGATCCGCGGCGCCGGCGGCAAGGCTTTCGGCGACGTCAACGACCCGTTCGGCAACTTCTACTTCGGCTCCTTCGGCAACAACTGGGTCGACCACCAGGACATCAGCCGCTATCGCCAATACTACTCGTTTCCCGGGGTCGGACTGGACGAGATCGGCGCCAATAACTTCGGGAAGGCGATGGTCGAATGGAATGCGCCGCCGCTGCGCTTCAAGCAACTCGGCGGCGCGGCGTTCTATTGCAATTGGGCGCGGCTCTCGCTGTTTTCCTCTGGGCTGTTCACAAACCTCTCGAACTCAACCACCCGCGGCGCCTACGCCAACGTTGGCGCGCAGATCGACTTCCGCCTGTCGCTCTTCAGCTTCCTGCCGTCGACGTTCTCGACGGGGTACGCGCTGGCCACCGACAAGCACGGCCGCACGTCGACGGAGTATATGATTTCCTTGAAGCTCCTGTGACCGTCGCGCCCGTTGCCGCCAGCCTCTTACCGATTCCGGCGTTCCTCGCGCTGCTCCGCCTGCTCGATAGCTACAAGCTGATGAGCCTGCGGCGGACAGCGCAGAACATCCTCGCCGGCTGCGCGGTGGCGGCGCTCTGCTACGGGATCAACACCGCGGCGTTCAACGCGCTCGGTGCCAACGACCTCTGGTACGTCCGCTTCGGCGCTCCCGTCGTCGAGGAACTGCTCAAGGCCACGTGGCTCATCTGGATGATCCGCAGGAACCGGATCGGCTTCATGGTGGACGCCGCGATCTCCGGTTTCGCGATCGGCGCCGGCTTCGCCCTGGTCGAGAATCTGACGTACCTGCTGCAACTGCCGGGCGAGGTTAGCCCGCTGGTGTGGCTGCTGCGCGGCTTCGGGACCGCGATGCTCCACGGCGGCTGCACCGCAATCGTCGGTATCCTCGCCAGCAGCCTTGCAGAACGCCGCGGCGCGCAGCGGTGGTCGACCTACGCGCCTGGACTCGTGCTCGCGATCGCCATACACATCGGCTACAACGCCGGGATTCTGCACCCGGTTGCCAGCGCCGCCGTCATCCTGGTCGGACTGCCCGTGCTGCTTGGCATCATCTTCATGCAAAGTGAGGCCTCGCTGCGAAAGTGGCTGGGCGAAGGCCTCGACAAAGATGTCGACCTGCTGCTGAAAATCTCCGGCGGCGGCCTCTCGGAAACGCACGCCGGCCGCTACCTGAAGGCGCTGAAGACGTCGTTTCCGCCCGAGATCGTCGGCGACATGCTGTGTCTCCTCCAGATCTCGCTCGAGCTCGGCGCCAAGGCGAAGGGCGATCTCCTCCTCCGCGAGATGGACTTCGAGGTCCCGCCCGACCCCACCGTACCCGCCCGCCTCAAGGAACTTCAATACCTCGAGAAGAGCATCGGGACCGCAGGCCGCCGCGCCATGGCACCCCTCCTTTCCCGCAGCACGAGGGACCTCTGGCAGCTTCACATGCTCCGCGAAGAGTAAAGTGGAGCTAATGACCATCGAATCGACGAAGCACGGCGTCGTCGTCGTAGTCCGCCTCTCCGGCCGCCTCGACGCCGAGAGCGCTCCAGTATTCGAGTCCGCCTGCGAGAAGCAACTCCGCGAAGGCGCGACGCGCCTCGTCGTGGACATGACCGACCTGCAATACGTCAGCAGCATGGGCATCCGTTCGTTCCTGGTGATCGCGAAGAAGGGAAGAGTCCTCATCGCCGGCCTGAAAGGCTTCGCGAAGGAGGTCTTCGATCTGACGAACCTTACCGCCCAGTTCCAGGTCTTCGACACCGCCGAAGCGGCGCTCGCGAGTCTTTGAACAACAGAGCTGCGACAGTGATGGAGCGGTTGCCGGCGGGACGGATGAGATTACGCGAACAACCGCTCCATCACTGTCGCGGCTCTGTAGCCTTTGGCGCGCTCAACGGCGGCAGAGGCTCCGGCGGCGTCACCCCCGCCGCGACCATCGCGCGACGAATCGCAGCGGCGGTCTCCGGCGACGGCTTATAGTTCCCGAAGCGATACCCCTCCGCGATCGTCAGCGGCGTCCAGCCCTGCTTGTTCTTTTGGTCCCACACCTCGACCTTCGCGCCGTGCGTCGCGAGGAAATCGACCGCGCCCGGCAGGTTCTTGTACGCCGCGCCGTGCATCGCCGACTCGCCGTTCTTATCGACCGCGTTGATGTCGTTCCCCAAATCCAGCGCCACCTGCAGCGCCTCCACGACCTCGCTCTCCGTCCCCGCGTCCTCGCCCGGCGACCGCGTCCCCAGCCCCGCCGCCACGATCATCGGCGTCGCGCCTTCCGCCGTCGGGATCTTCGGGTCCGCCCCGAGCTTCGCCAGGTAGCGCATCAGCTCGGCGTCCGCCGTCCGCGCCGCCAGCAGGAACGTCGTCGCGCCGACCGTATTCAGACTCGTCAGCCCGACGTTCACCTTCTTCGTCATCCGCGCGTTGATATCCGCGCCCTTCTCGACGAGCTTCTTGACGAACTGCAAGCTCGTCATGTTCCCCGACCCGTCCGGAGCCGGATCGTTATCGCCGCCGCCCGGCTTCCGCACCCACGTCACCGTGTGCAGCGCCGTATATCCAGGACCGATCGCGTTCGGGTCCGCGCCCGCGTCCAGCAGAAATGCCGCGAGCTCATAGTGCGCATTGAAGGCCGCGAGGATCAGCGCCGACGTTCCCGCGCGCGGACCCTTGCCGCCGCGCCGCGTCGGCTCGACCGTTTCGTTCACGTCGACGCCCGCCTTCAACAGCGCCTTCACGACCCCGATTCGCCCTTCACGCACCGCGAACAGGAACGGCGTGTAGCCCGAGTCGAGCTTCGCGTGGATATTCGCGCCGGCCTTCACGAGCGCTTCGACGGCCCCGACATTCCCTTCGGCCGCCGCCCACATCAGCGCCGTCTGTCCGCGCTTCGACTCTTTCGCGTTGACGTCGGCGCCCGCCGCGATCAGGACGTTCACGGCGTCGACCTTGCCCGTCCGCGCCGCGGTCATCAGCGCCGTCTCGCCGCCGGCCAGCGCCGCGTTCGCGCCCACGCCGTGCTCGAGCAGCAGCCGGATCATCGCCGCGCTGCCGTTCGTACATGCCAGCGAGAGCGGCGTCACGCCGTACCGGTTCGCCGCCTTCGCGTTCGCGCCCGCCGCCAGCAAGCGGCCTGCCTTTGCGACATCGTCGTTCTGCGCCGCCCAGTGCAGCGAGGTCGTCCCGTCCACGTCGACCGTCTGCGCGGCCCCCACGATGACGCTGATCAGCGCTAAGCAAACCCGGATCACAGTGCGAGAGGCTCCAACAGGTCCGGAATCTTGCCCGTGCTATCCGCGAATGCGCCGAGCTTCACGCCCGCCCGATCCAACAGCGTCAAGTGGAGATTCGCCAGCGGTGTCGGCTTCGAATATTGAATGTGCCGCCCGCCATGCCGCGACCCTCCGCCCGCCACCAGGATCGGGAGGTTCGTGTGATCGTGCTTGTCGCCGTTGCTCATGCCGCTGCCGTACAGATAGACCGTGTGGTCCAGCAGCGACCCGTCGCCGTCCGGTGTCGCCTTCAACTTCTCCAGGAACGCCGCGAACAATCCGACGTGGAACGCGTTGATCTTCGCGACCTTCGCGAGTTGCTCGGGGTTTCCGCCGTTGTGGGTGAGCGGGTGGTGCGCTTCCGACACCCCGATCTCCGGGTACGTCCGCGTGCTCGTCTCGCGCGCCAGCTGAAACGCCACGACCCGCGTCACGTCGCCCTGGAACGCCAGCAACTGCAAGTCGAACATCAGCCGCGCATGATCGGCGTACGCCGTCGGCACCCCGACCGGCCGATCGAGATCCGGCAGCTTCGAATCCGCCGTCTCCGCCTCTGCCTTCTGAATCCGCCGCTCGACCTCGCGGACTGTGTCGAGATACTGACCAACGCGAGCCTTATCGCCGGGCCCGAGCTTGTTCTGCAGCCGCGCGATATCGTCGCGTACCCAATCCAGCAGGCTCGCCGTCTTCCGCAGTTCCGAGAGCCGCTCCGCCGCCGTCCCGCCATCGCCGAATAGCCGCTCGAACACCACGCGCGGATGCGCCTCCGCGGGCAGGGGAGTCGTCGGCGACGACCACGACAGATTGTTCTGGTACACGCACGCGTACCCGTTGTCGCACTGGCCCACCGTCGTCAGCAGGTCCATCGCGAGTTCGAGCGAGGGCAGCCGCGTCTCGCGCCCGATCTGCTGCGCCGCCACCTGGTCGACCGTCGTGCCCAGATAGTAGTCGCTGCTCTCCGTCCACTTCGCCGTCGCTGCGCTCAGGAACGCGGAGTTCGACGTCGCGTGCGTCCCGGGGTATGCGTTCTTCAGCTCGAGATTGGTCACCACCGTGAGTTGGTCCGCCACCCGCTCCAGCGGCCGCAGGCTCGGCGAGAGCGCCGTCAACTTCTCCGACCCCGACGGCGTCCACTCCGGCATATGCGCGCCCATCGGCACGTAGATGAACCCGAGCCGCCGCACCGGCTTGATGGCAGCGGCCAGCGCGGTCGACGCCGGAACCATCGCGTCCAACAGCGGCAGCGCCAGCGTCGTGCCCAGCCCCCGCAAAAAAGTTCTCCGCGGCAGAGCCTTCTTCGTGACGAAACTCATTGCGACCTCCTCATTTCGAACGGTGTGCTGGTGACGATCCCCAGGATGAACGACGAGAACCGGTAGTCCTCGGCCTGCGCCCGCCGCACGATCTGCCGCACCGCCGGCCCATCGTACGTCTCCACGCCGCGCCCCAGCGCGTACGTGAGCAGCTTCTCCGAAAACGTATTCGCGAAAGCGTCCGGGTGTTGCAGCAACGCCTGCTCCAGCCCCGCGACTCCGTCGAACTGGCTGCCGTCCGGCAGCCCGCCCGAAGCGTCGATCGGGTTGCCGTCTTCCATCTGCCGCCAACGCCCCACGGCATCGAAATTCTCCAGCGAGAACCCGACCGGGTCCATCAGCTTGTGACACCCCGCGCACGCCGGATTGTCGCGATGCTCGGCCATCCGTGCCCGCATCGACACCGACCCGCCGGTGTGCGTCTTTTCCCCTAGCGCCGGGACGGTCGCGGGCGGCGGAGGTGGCGGAATTCCCAGAATATTCGAGAGAATCCACTTTCCGCGAATCACCGGCGAGGTCCGCGTCGGGTACGACGTCACGGTCAAAATACTGCCTTGCCGGAGCAACCCGCCGCGCACGCGGTCCCCTTCGAAGTTCACGCGCCGGAAGCGGCTGCCGTACACGTTCGGAATTCCGTAGTGCTTCGCCAGCCGCTCGTTCAGAAATGTGTAGTTCGCGCGCAGCAGCTCGACGATGCTGCGGTCTTCGCGCATCACGCTCTCGAACAGCATCTCCGTCTCGCGCCGCATCGCCTGCCGCAGATTGTCGTCGAAATCCGGGAACGCCCGCATGTCCGGCTTGACCGAATCGAGATTGCGCAGGTACAGCCACTGGTCCGCGAAGTTGTTGACCAGCGCTTCGGCGCGCGGATCGGCGAGCATGCGCCCCGTCTGTCGCACCAACTCCGCGCGATCCCGCAGCTTGCCTGCGACCGCCGCGTCGAGCAGCGCATCGTCCGGCACGCTGCTCCACAAAAAGAACGAGAGTCGCGATGCCAGCGCCAGATCGCCGACCCGGTACGCCGAGTGCGGCGCCACGCCGGCCGGGTCCTGCTCCACGTGGAAGAGAAACTCGGGACTCACCAGCACCGCGCGCAGTCCCATCTCGATCCCTGCCTCAAACCCGCCGTCGCGGCGCCCCTCGTCGAAGAACCGCAGCGGGACCTGCAGATCGCCGCTCGTCACGGGACGGCGGTACGCGCGACGCATCAAGGTCGAGAGGATCTTCGAGGCGCACGCCGTCTCGTCCGACGCGCCGCTCGGCGAGCAGACCAGCAGTCGACGACGGCTCGGCGTGTCCCCTGCGCCCTTCGCGTGATAAGGACCGTTCACCGAGATCGAGTACACCGCCGGTTGAATCCGTGGATGCCGGTCCATATTGAAGTGCGCCTGATACGGCTGGCGCTCCGTTTCGAGCAGCACGCTCGTGCGCTTCGGAAATGTCGCCGCCACTACGTGCGGACCCGCGCTCACCGGCACGCGAATATTCAGGTCCTTATCGACCAGGTGGAAATCGTTGCCGGGCGGCGGCGGTTTCACCGTGACCAGAGCGACGCGCACGCGATCCACCAGGATCTCGATGTCGTGCGCCTCCGTCAGTCCCTCGACGTGCTCGTTGCGGTCGCGCGTGAGGCGCACGTTGATCTCGTACTCGGCGTCGACCGGGAACGTGTACGGCACGCGCAGCCCGCCCCGCGTTCCGAGCGGAAACTCGTCGAACGGCTGCTCCTGCGTCAGGTCCGGCGGCAGCGTGATCGTGTCGCCGTTCGGCGACTTCACGGGCCGTCCCAGCGCCAGCCGGCTGATCTTCCGCGCCGCCGTCACATACCGTTCCAGCAGCGTCGGCGACAGCTCCCCGACCGTCACATTGTCGAACCCGTGGCTGGCATCGTCCGCGGGCAGCAGCGTCGCGACATCCACATCCAACGCGAGCAGATCGCGAATCGAATTCCGATATTCGGTCCGATTCAACCGTCGAAACGTGTCGGTGCGGCCCGGATTCGGGTGCGCCGAGGCCTCCCGATCCAGCATGCTCTCGACCGCGTTCACCACCGAGACGTAGGTCGCTTCGTCCGGCCGCGGCAACCCCGCGGGCGGCATCGACCGCGTCCGCAGCTTGCGGTCGACTTTCTCCCACACGTCGGAGTCGCCCGTGTCGTCGAGCGCGATTCCGGATGTCTTGAGCTTCTGATTGTGGCAGCCGACACAGTACCGGTCGACCGTCGTGCGGACGTTCGGAGCGGGTGTTTGCGGAGCGCTTACAGCAAGACCGGCACAGGCCAGAAACAGCGCGATCCGTCGGTTCACACAGCCCCTCCGAAACTAGGGATAGTATATAAGGATTTCCAACTCCTGGAGGGGGCGAATGCGAACCGGAACTCTGACGAACTGCGCCATGGCGCTCACGCTGGGCGCGTCTGCCGCCGCGGCTGCCGGCGACACCACTCGCGCGGCCTTTCTCAAGCTGATCGACCGGCCGCGTGTCGCGCCCGCCCCGGTCGCCGAGGACGCGCCCGCGCCCGACGGCATGACCCTCACGAAATTCAGCTTCGCCGCCGAGCAAGGCGAGCGCGTCCCTGGACTCCTCCTCCGCCAGTCCGCGCCGGGACGCCGTCCCGTCGTCGTCGTGCTCCACGGCACCGGCGGCAACAAAGAAGGAGAGCTCCCGGTCCTCCGCCAACTCGCCGCCAAGGGTTTCACCGCCATCGCCATCGACGGCCGTTATCACGGCGCGCGCACGAAATCCGGCACAGGCTCTGCCGAATACTCCGACGCCATCCTGCACACGTACCGCACCGGCGAAGGCCACCCCTTCATTTACGACACCGTCTGGGACATCCTCCGGCTCATCGACTATCTCGAAACGCGCCCCGACGTCGACCCCAAGCGGATCGGCCTCATCGGCTTCTCGAAGGGCGGCATGGAGACGTACCTTGCGGCGGCCGTCGACCCGCGCATCGCCGTCGCCGTCCCCTGCATCGGCGTCCAGAGTTTTAAGTGGGCACTGGACAACGACTCCTGGCAGTCGCGCGTCGGCACCTTCCAGAAGGCGATCGACGCCGCCGCCAAGGACGCAGGCGTCACGACGATCGACGCCAAGTTCGTTCGGGCCTTTTACGATCGCGTCGCGCCGGGCATTTATGGCGAGTTCGATGGACCCGCGATGGTCCCGCTGATCGCTCCGCGGCCCCTGCTCTCGATCAACGGCGAGAAGGACCCGCGGACCCCCGGTCCGGGCCTCCAGGAATGTGCCACCGCCGCCCGCCGAGCCTACACCGCCGCCGGAGTCCCCGACCATTTCGAGCTCCTGATCCAGAAAGACACCGCCCACCAAGTCCGCTCCGAAGCGCTGGCGCAAGGCATCGCCTGGTTCGAAAAGTGGCTCAAGTAACGCCGGGAAACCCGGGGAGAGAACGTCTCCGGGTTTCCGGCGTCCGCTCCTACTTGAACACTGCCTGCACCGACGTGTCCTTCGTGATCGTCACCGTGCAAGTGGGATCGGTCCCCGTGCATCCCGCCGACCAATTGACGAAGACATGACCCGCCGGTGGAACCGCAGTCAACGTCACCGCGGCGCCCTGCGGGAATTTCGCCGAGCAGGACCCGCCGCAGTTGATCGACGTGTTGAATGCGCCGCCCGGCGTGCCCGTCACCGTCCCACTCCCGCTGCGTCCGATCGACAGCGTGAACGTCGGGATGAACGTTGCGGTCGTCGTATCCGCCGCGTTCACCGTTACGGAACATGCCGTGTTCATACCGGTGCAAGCGCCGGTCCAGCCGCCGAATAGCGAGCTGCCCGGGACACTGGCCGTCAGATTCACCGTCGTCCCCGCGACCACCTGCGCCGTGCACGTGCCGCCGCAGTTGATCTTCCCGTTCAGCCCCGTGACCGTTCCGTTGCCGACCTTGTTCACCGTGATCGACGGAATTTCGAGATTCGCGCCGGCCATCTGCGCGCCGACGTAATCGCCCAACTCGCCGGGCGATGGCGACGGGCACTCCGCGATCACACACAGCGCCTGGTGCGTCGCAGGATCGTACTGTCCCGTGTACTTGTAGATCTCGTAACGGCGCACCACCGCGTGTTTCCCCGCGTTGAGCGGCTTGTTGCTATGGATCGTCCCGCCATTCGGATTATTCGGATTCGTCTGCAGCAACTGCCACGGGACCTCGACCGCCGCCGCATCCGGAACTGCGGCATTTCCGGCGAGCAGGTCGTCCACGTCGACCTCGTTGTCCAGCTCCTGCATGAATACCTTCACCCACTTCGCGTCGCCGTACTGCGCCGGCACGAAGGGCGGCGGAGGCGGAGGAGGCGGCAGCTTCACCACAAATTCGACGCCAACGTTGCCGCCCGGCTGAGCCGGAGGAATCACGTTCACGATCGGATGCGGAATCGGCACCGGGACCGGCGCCGGCGGTGGCGGAGTCACTCCGATCGGCACGCTGGGCGTGCTCATGACGTACGTGAGCTGCCCGGGATTGTTCGGGTCCTCGACGAGCCAGCGATACGTGATCGCGGTCGGGTTCCGAATCGTGCTGATGCCGAAATGCTCGCAGCCGGCGGACGGGTAGCGGGCGCCCAACCCGAATGTCCAGCAGCTTTCGCCGGTCGCCACATTGCCCGCGTATGGCGGCGTGCCCTGCGTGAACTGGCCGGCCGCAGCGTCGTAAGGGCTCGTCCAGCGGATGTAGACGCCGCCGTTGAACCCCACGATCGAGCCGGTGCAGTAGCGGATGTAACAGCCGGGTTGTACACCTCCGAAGACGCGTGTCACATCGTTGGGTTGAATTCCATCGGCTTCGATCTCGAAGCCGCGCACGACTTGTCCGGTGTCATTGATCGCGTCAAAATTGACCGGCATCCCGACCACGGTCACGGTTTGCGCGGTCAGCGGTACTGTCGCGACTGCCAGGGCAATCGCGGCGCAGCGTAGTTTCAGGTTCATCTGTCATTCCTCTCTTCCTCAACGTGCCCCGGCGCCGGTCGTCAGCCGCGCCGGATCTTGAACTCTGAGACCAGTGCGCCGCCGTTGCGGAACACCGCAATTGCTCCCGATTTGTAAAGGTTTTGTGAACGCGGGCGCGCGCCGCCGCCCGTCGCTACAATCGAAAACAATGAACGGGGAAAGACCGGCCGGCGTGTTGGCGCTGATCCTGGTGAGTGCCGCGCTATTCGGCCAGACGAACGACGGCGGCGAATCGAAGATCCGCGCGCTGATCGAGACCGCTCAGGCAGCCATCGCGGCCGGCGATTATCGACGCGGCATCGCCGGCGCCGAAGAAGCGGCTGCCGCGGCCAACGCGCTCCACGACCCCAAGCGCGAAGGCTTCGCGCAGAACCTCATCGGACAGGCGCAGCTCTACCAGGGCGCGTACGCTCCGGCGTTAGTCGCGTTCCGCCGCGCGTATGACCTCGCCGAGTCGCAGCACGACGTCAATGCCGCGTGCGTTCGCCTCGGCAATATCGGGAACGTCCACTTCTTCCAGGGCCGCTATCTCGACGCGCTGGAAAGCTACCAGCTTGCGCTCGATAAAGCGGAGGCATCGGGCGGCGCCGCGTCCAACGGCCGCCAACTCGCCCTCGCTAATCTCGCGATCCTCTATGAGCAGCTTGGCCAGAACGAAAAAGCGCTTACCTACTACCAGCGCGCGCAGGCCTCCGCGTCGGCGCTGCAGCCCAGCGAGTACGCCCAGCTCCTCTCCAACATGGGCACGCTCTACCGCCGCATGGGCGACCCCGTCAAGGCGCTCGCCACCTACGACACCGCTCGCCAGCTCTTCCGCCGCGCTACGCATTCCGACGGCGAGATCCACGTCCTGCACAACACCGGACTCGTCCTCGCGCTCGACTACAAAGCGCCGGACCGCGCCCTCGCCGCCTTCACCGAAGCACTCCAGCTCGCGGACAAGACGGTCAACCGTCGCCAGGCCATGCTCGGCCGGCTGTATCGCGGAGGAGCTCTCCTGCGCCTCGGCCGGGTCGCCGACGCCCGCGCCGAGTACGCCCAGGCGCTCGACGCCGCCACCAGACTCGGCGCCGCCGAGGAACAGTGGAATGCCGAGTACGGCATTGGCCAGGCTGAGGACGCCGCCGGCCAGAGAGACGCCGCCACCGCCGCCTATCGTGAAGCCGTCCGCATCGTCGAGAGCCTGCGCGGCGGCCTCGGCGCCTCCACTCTGAAATCGGAGTTCCTCGGCAATAAGCGCGCCGTCTACGACGCCTACATCGCCTCGCTGCTCGACCAGGGCCATGCGAGTCCCGACCAGCTCTTCGCCCTCTTCGAAAGTCTCCGCTCGCGCAACCTGCAGGACACCTTGCGTCGTCGCTTGGAGCGTCCCGATATCGCATCTCTGCAGCGCCGCCTCGACCCGCACTCGATGCTCGTCGAATACTGGCTCGGCGTGGACCGCGGCGCGGCCCTGTGGATCACGGACCGCGCCAGCGGTCTCGTCGACCTCCGCTTCACACCCGACGACCTCGCGAAAATGCGCCGCCTCTCGGAGGCGTACACCGCTGCGGATGCGCTCGCACTCGGGCCCGTCCTCTTCCACGGTCTGCCCATGGACCCCGCCCGGCCGAACCTCGTCGTCGTGCCCGACGGCGTCCTCTGCTCGTTGCCCTTCGACGTTCTCGCCACCAGTACCGGGCGCATGCTCGTCGACGATTACGCCGTGAGCTTCCTCCCCGCCGCCGCTCTGCTCCTTCGTGGCGATGCGCCCCAGCGCCGTGTCCTCCCGTGGAAAAAGCAGCTCGTAGCGTTTGGCGACCCGCTCCCCGCCGATGGCGACGACCTCTCGCCTGCCGGCGGCTGGCCGCGTCTCCCCGGCGCCGCGCGCGAAGCGCACGATGCCGCCCGCGCGATTCCCGGCCGCGCCGTCGTCGACCTCGGCGCCGACGATCTCAAACGGTATCTCACTGAAGGCGTCGCTGCCGGCGTCCCCGTGCTCCACTTCAGCACCCACGCCGCGGTAGACCTGCTCGACCCGAACCGCTCGCGCATCCTCTTCACTCCGGAGAAAGGCGCGCCCGGCTCGAAGTATCTCTTCTGGCAGGAGGTCCAGACGCTGCCGTTGACCGGGGTCGACCTCGTCACGCTCGCCGCTTGCGAAACCGAGGGCGGCAAGTTCGTCCCTGGCGAGGGCATCCAGAGTTTCAGCCGAGCGTTCCTGGCTGCGGGAGCCCGCTCCACGGTGACCGCCCTTTGGCGTGTCGCCGACCGTCCCACCGCGGAACTGATGCGAGTTTTCTACCGCGAGCTCGGCCGCGGAACCTCGAAGGCCGAAGCCCTCCGCACCGCCAAGCTGTCGTTATTGCACTCCGGAACCCCAAGCGCGAGTCCCGAATTCTGGGCCGCTTTCGTCCTCACGGGAGATGGCCGCGAGGTCTTGCCGGTAAGAGGGTGGTCGATCGTTTTCGGACCGGCTGCCCTGGCCGTCCTCGTCCTATCGGCGTTCATCGGCGTTTATCGGCGGCGGAAATCGGCCCTTCGCCGTTAATTCCGAGCCAGTCCGACCGGCATCACGCTCCCGTCAGTCGAATTCCCCAGCAGCCCGAGCGCCTGCACCGGCCGGTCCGACGCCACGGCGACATACGCCCCCGAAGGCAGCGCCGTGCCGAACCACTCCGAAATCTCCCGCGAGATCTTCATCCCCGGTCCGAGCGTCAACGTCACCGACGCCACCGGCGGTCCTGGAACCGTGTGCAGTTCGAGCGTGACAGTCGCATCCGCCGCTCCCGAATTCTGTAGCGCCAGCCCGAGCGCGTACGGCGAGTTGAACTGCGGCAGCATGAGTGGCCCAAGAGTCCACGACCCGCTCGTCAGCGTCGAGAAGATCGGCACGGCCGACGCGATCAGCGGATTCGCGCTCACGCCGACCGCTACGCCACGCAGGTACGAGAAGTACTTGTCCTGCGATCCATCGGGATTCTTCACCTGGATTCCCACGCCGTCCATCACGGTGGCGTTCTTCAATGTCACGCGGATCCGGCCCGAATCGATGTACGCGATCGACGAAGCCTGCGCGCTAGACAACTGCACCTGCGTCTTCGCCGAAAAATTCATCCCGAGGATGTCGAACGTCGCTCCCGCCGGCAGCGCTCCTCCGCCCGGCACGACGTTCGTGATCGAGACGCTCCCCCCGATCGTGATCGTGCCAGCCTTCAGTTCCACCGGCACGGTGCTGCCCAGCGCATTCTGCCACCAGCTCGACGACCCGAGACTGACGGGCAGGATCTCGCCGCGGTAGCAGGTCGTGCCCACGCCGAACGTCACCGTCATGATCGGGTAATCGGTATTCGTGCCGAACGTGCCGTTGGGAGAGACAAACCGGACGCTCACGTTCGATCCGTTCTGCACCGCAGCGCCGAACACGTCGCCCGTCGGGCTAAACAGTGAGATGCCGTCCGCCGTGCCGAGCGCGCCGTCAAAGCTGACGCCGCCGCCTGTGATCGGCTGGGGCGAGGTCAGCAGGACCTTCACCTGTGCCACGCCGCCGACCGGCGTCGTCTCGCTGGAGACGCGAATGGTGGTCGGCGATTGCGCGCACAACACCGCGCCCGTCGCCAAGATCATCGAGAAACTGTTCCGCATCGTAGGCATTTGCTTTCATTCAGCTTCGCGCCGTCGCGTCAGCGGGTGATGATGGAAATGTGAAAGGTCTGTAAATTCGATTCCGCGACGACTCCCGCCGTTCCCTGTGCCGTCACCTGCCACAGCAGCGTTCGCCCCGGCTGAAGTTGTGAGGCGATCCCCGGGGGTATCACGATTTGCGTCGCCTCCGTGTCCGCCGACCACACCTCCGTGCGGTCGATCTCGAGCAGCCGCACGTGATAGCTCCGCGCCCCGGAAACCGCCTGCCACGCGAAATCGGTCGGAGCCCCACTCAGTTCTCCAACCGGGCGAATCACCGCCACGCTGGCGGACCGCCACACCGTCTCGCCGCTCTCCGGCCGGTCCTGCCGCATGAAGTAAACTCCGGACCCGACCAGCAGTACGATCGCCGCGAAGGCGCCCGCCGGAATCCATCGCGGACCTCCGCGCGGAACCCACCCCGTCAACCGCTCCCACAGCGATTTCTCGCGCGTCCGCTCCACCACACGGCGCCGCGTTTCGGACGCGATCCACCGCACCGCCGGCGCCTCGATCGCCGAAGGCTCCGCCGCCATGAAGCTTTCGAGCAGCGCCAGCTCGTTCCGGCAGTAGGCGCAGCCTTCCAGGTGCCGCCGGGCAGCCGGATCGGACTCCACCCCCGCCAATTGCTCCACGGTCAGACACTCCGGCGTTGCTCCAAAGGAATGTTGTTCAGACATCGCTCACTGCCCTCTCGGCCTCGATTGCCGCAGCTTCCACCGCGACAGCACCGGCCCCAGCTTCCGCTTCGCGCTCACCAAATACGCCTTCGCGCCGCTCGCATTCCCCAGTTCCAGCAGTCGCGTGATCGAATCCAGCGGCAGCTCCTCGACGTAGTGCAGCGTCATCACCCGCAATTCGACCTCGCTCAGCGCGCTCCGCACCAGTTCCCGCACGGCCGCGTCGTCGGTCTCGCGCTCCAACACGGCGTGTGCATCCGGAGCCTCGTCGACCACCTCGTCGAGCAGCGGCTCGCTCGTTCGGTTCTGCCTCGCCGCCAGCGACTTTACTTCTGTGAAACAGTGGTTCCGGGTTACCGAGTACATCCACGTAGAGAACTTCGCGTCCCCGCGAAACGACTCCAGGTTGCGAAACACTTTGAGGAATACGTCCTGCGCCATGTCCGCCGCGCGGTCCCGATCCCCCGCCACGCGAAAACACCACAGCGCCACGCGCTCGTAATACCGCTGGAATAATTGGTCGAGCAGCGCTTCGGCGCGCGCGCCCTTCGCCGGTGCGCGATATGCCTCGATTAATTCTTCGTCGGAGAGCTCCGGCATCATCCGAATTATAGGGCCGGCTCGCCGTTGAGAAACCCGTCACGTTGAATAAGACTGCCGAGGCCCCCGCGACGGAACAACTTTCACACTGCGTGGGAAACGCCTGTAAATTGACGCCGGCGCGATGCGTTCGCGCCCCCGTCAGCGGCGAGAATGAAGTCAGCCGCCTCGCCACTCATTGCGCCTCTTCCCGCCAACTTCTTCGGGAGCACTATGAACATCGCATATCGGTTCCACCTACTGACGTTTGGCGTCGCCCTCTGCGCCATCGCCGCACACGGCGAGCAGCGCGCCATCGCCGCCACTAAGTCCGAGCTGACGGTGAGAGTTTACAAAGCCGGAGTCCTCTCGGCCTTCGGCCACGACCACGAGATTTTCGCGCCCATCGCCGGCGGCAGCGTCGACACAGCCGCTCACCGCGTCGAGCTACACGTCGATGCCAGCGCCTTACGCGTGCGCGATCCCGAGGCCTCGGAGAAGGACCGCGCCGAGATCCAGAAGACTATGCTCGGTCCCGAGGTCCTCGACGTCGAGCATCACCACGAGATCGCGTTCCGCTCTACCGGCGCGGAAAAAGGCGGGGAAGGCGTGTGGCGCGTCAGCGGCTCGTTGACCGTCCACGGAGAAAGCCGCCCGGTCGTGGTCGAGGTGCGCGAGCGCGACGGCCACTACGTCGGCAGCGCCCGCCTCAAGCAATCCGACTTCGGGATCAAGGCCGTCAAGGTGGCCGGCGGCACGGTCAAGGTCAAAGACGAGATTCGCGTCGACTTCAACATCCAGTTGGAAGGAAAGGAAGGACGAATTCCATGACTCATTTCCATCGTCTCGCGTCCGTCGCGGGGCTATCTCTGGTGCTGACGGCATCTGCCGTCGCACAATACGGCGGAGGAACGACTGGCGCCCCGGCGGGAGGCGCAACCGGCGCCGCTACGACCGGCGCCACCTCCGTCTACAACTTTCACAGTAATTATCATTTGGGCTTCGACCGTCCGGAATCCTGGGGCCTCAAATACTTCGCCTCCGCGTCCATGCTGAGTGGACTACAACCGATCGAGTCGCCGGAAGGACACCGCGTCGGCTCGTTCAATATCGGCTTCGAAACCGGCTGGCTCCCGACCCTCGACGCCGGACAGCAGAAGATCGGCTTCAAGGGCAACGTGCCGGAGGACCTCAACAAAGCTCCGATCTTCGCCAGGGTCGTCGTCCGCGTCGGACTGCCGGGCAAATTCACGGCCGTCGTCGCCGCGCCCCCGCCGTTCGAGGTCTTCGGCATCACCTCGCATCTCCTCGCGTTCGGGCTGGAGCGGCCCCTCATCGAGCGGCCGCAGTGGACTCTCGGCTGGCGCGGCTACGGACAGGTCGGCAATGTGAAGGGCGCCTTCACGTGTCCTCATAGCGTCCTCGGCTTCGAACCCGGCTCGCCCGCCAATCCCACCGAGTGTGTCGGCGAATCGGCCGACGTCGCTACTCTTCGCTACGCCGGGATGGAGCTGCAGTTCGCCCATCGCCTGCGTCGCATGCCGAAACTCATCCCTCACGTCGCCGCGGGAGGCAATTGGATCGACGCCGCCTTCCAGGTCCACGCGCCCATCGCGGACGGTCTCGACCAGACTCGCCTCTGGACGCGCGGTGGGACCTTCACCGGAACCGCCGGCGTCACCTATGCCCTGACCAGACGCGCTGCGTTCACGGTCGACGCGTTCTACACGCCGCTCTGGGTCCAGCGCACCGCCAACGCGCCGACCACCAATGATGGACTGTTCAATGTGAGGGCTCTGGTCAGTTACTCGTTCCGCTAAGTTACTGACTCCGCCCGCTGTGGCTGCGCGCCTCTACCGTCCCGGCGTGCAGCCGCTTTTCGATTTCCCCGAAATCCGGCACATGCACGATCAACCCGTGCGACGCTGTGTTCTTCGAATACCCCGCAACGAGCTGCGTATTGTAGTCGGCCATCGAGAAGTCGAACGGCGTCTTCGGATTGGCGTCTATGATCTCCAGGTCCGTCTCCGTCATCGTCAACTTCCCGAACCGCAGGATTCCCCCGCGATGGTAAATGTAGTTCGTCGCCGCCTCCGGCAGCCGCATCGTATTCGACCCCTTGCCGCCGCCGAAGACCTGGACGATGTTGTTGCCCTCGATGTGAACCTCGGTGACCTTCCCCTTCACGTGCGGCGCCGGCATCATGCGATCGGGAAACAGCACGATGTCGTCTCCCTCCAGCCGCACGCCGCGAGCCTCGTTCAAGTTGACGAGCTTCGCGAGATCCTCGCCGAACAGGTGCAGCAGCCCCTTCAGCGGAATGTGCTCCGACTTCACCTTATCGACGTGGACCCGGATATTCCCGTCGGCCGTTGCCGACACTGTCCCTTCCATCTCGACCGGCAGGTCGACGCCCTTGTGCAGCGTCGCCTTTTGGATCAGTCGGTCGCCCTTCACGCTCACCGAGATGTTTTTCAGCGGCGCGCCTGCGTATGCGAACACGTACGTGTTGAGGAGCGCCGACAGGCTCTCCGTGCTGATCGCCATCGTGCCCCAGTCGACCTGCATGAAGAAGGAGTCCCGCAGATCGAGCGTGACTGGACGCTCCGCGCTGGTCGGCTCGAGCCGCCCGCGCACGCTCCGCACCTGTAGTGTCACGCCGGGCGCCATCCGCAAGTTGACGTTGCGCATCTGGATGTCGACAGCAGCGGCGGCGCCGCTCCCGATCAAAAGTAGAACGATGATTTTATGCATTCCCGGCCCGCGTGACCTTATAAAGCCAGCTTCCCGGGATCAGGACGGCGAGCTCGCGCACCCGGGTGCGGAGCACCGCGCGGAACGCCGCCGAGATAGCGAACGGCCCGTCGAGCAGGCGCGCGCACGAACGCAGATGTTCGGCCGCGGACTTGCCCGTCGCCGCCGCGATCCCCGCCAGGCGCCCCGTCAATAGCGCGTTGAGAATCCCGGACCCGGTGAACGGGTCGATGAATCCCAGCCCATCGCCCGCCAGGTAAACGCGCTGCTCGTCGTTCGGCACGCGCGAGAACGCGAGCGGCCCAGTCGTCAGCCACCGCATCCTCCGCGATAGAGGCCGCAAGTGGGCAGACAGTTCCTGCTCTGAGGCGAGCAGCGCTTCGACCTCGAACCCGTATCGTCGTAGCTCTTCCTCAGGCGCCAGCCCGCACACGTTGGTCTCGCCGCCCTCGACGGCGCTGGTCCCGACGTACCCGAACCGCGTGAAGAACAGGTGGACCGAATCCGTCACCGGACCCGAGAAGTGCGCCTTGAAGCCGAACAGCCGTCCCCCGCGCGACCGCGATCCGCGCCGCCCGCTCGCGACGATCACGGGATCCCCGCACTCCGCATCGTGAAACGCCATCCCCCGCGATACCCGGGCTCCGGCCGCCACGGCGTGGTCCAATAGCAACCGATCCAGTGCCAGCCGGCTCAACCCGAAGGCGGGCTCACCGAGCGTCCACTCCTTCACCCGCGCCCCGAGGTGCAGCGCGCATCGTCGGATGACCGTCGGCTGCGACTCCAAAAACGCGCGCGCCACTCCGAGCCGTTCGAGCACGCGGAACGCCTCGTGCGAAATGAACTCGCCGCAGACCTTATGCTTCGGGCTCCGCGACCGTTCATAAATATGAACTGCCGCGCCTTCCGAGAGAGCGGCAATCGCCGCCGCCGATCCCGCCGGTCCCGCTCCCGCGATCTGAATCTCGCCCGTCATACGACTCCGCTTTCATTGTCGAAGAGTCGCGATCGAAGCAAGGGATCGATACCGCACCCCCACGTCGCGCGCTGGGCTCTTTTAACTGGTGTAAAAGGCCCACGCAGCCAGGATGGGTGGGTTTCAGATCGCCGCATGCTAAAATTCGTCGCGTCCCTCACTGTTTACAAGGAGCACTGCCATGTATCTTGCGCTGGGAGTTCTTGGCGGCCTCGGCGCCCCGGAACTGATCGTCATTCTATTGGTCTTGGGCGTGATGCTCGTGCCCGCAATCTTTTTCTTGCTTACCCTGCAGCGCGCGCTCGACCGTTGCGCTCCCGAATCGCGCACCCTCTCTCCCGCTCTCGTCTGGCTGACGCTGATCCCGATCTTCTCGCTCGTCTGGAATTTCATCGTGGTCAACGCGATGTCCAAATCGCTGCACAACGAATTCGTGCGCCGGAACATGCCGAACGTCGAGCTCGAACCGGGGCGGGGGATTGGCCTTGCGATGTGCATTCTATGTGCGACCACCGTCATCCCATTCCTCGGCGTCCTCACCGGCATCGCTGGTATGGTCTGCTGGATCCTCTATTGGGTGAAGATCGCCGAGTACTCGAAGATGCTCGCGCCCACGCCGCGCTGGAGCGGACCCCCACTACCCGGCGCCGGAGCCATGGTCTAAGTCCTCTTCCCGACGCAACGCCGTCCGGTCGGCCCGTCGCCAAAGTTCTCCCCGTACGCGACAACGACGGCGACCTGATCGGGTCCTTGGCCGAAAAACTCGGCATTAAGGGCGACAGCTTCTCGACTGGTGAGTCTGCGAAGAGATGCTTACTCTCGACTTCAGGAGCAACCCGCCGACGAAGTGATCGCCGCAACTAGCCTCGCTCACGGTGTCCCGCTGTTGACCCGCGACCACAAGATCCGCGCCTCCAAACTGCTGACATTCGCCTAGGCCGCCCCACCGCTCATCCGCCGCTTTGAGCCGCTCATGGGAATTTCATCGTCGTCGGAGCCGTGTTCCTCCATCATGGTTCCATGAAGTCCTTAGAGATAATGAGGCCTAATTTTCCGATAATTGTAACTGCCTTGCTACTAGCGGTGTCCCCCTGCTTCGCCCAGACACCCAGCCGCGATCAGCTCCGCCGGCAGGATCTCAGCTTCGTCTCGACCCAATTGCCCAAGCTGCATATTAATTTCTTTTTCCAGCTCAACCCGCAGGACTTCAACCAGGCCGTCCAGGAGCTCGACGCCCGGATCCCCATTCTGTCGGACGCGGAGTTCAACGTTCGACTCGCCGCGCTCGCAGCCATGGCCGGCGATCCTCACACCATGATCTTTCCCGCCGTATTGGCCGACGCCCCAGCCCAGAAGTTCCCGCTCGTCTTCCGCTGGCTGGACGACGGTGTCTTCGTGACCAGCGCCTCCGACCCATATGCCAAGGCGCTCGGAACGCGCCTCGTCGCCGTCGGAAACACTCCGATCGACGAGGTCATGCGACAACTGGGCACACTGATCGCGCATGACAACCCGCAATGGCTCCGCTACTACGGCGCGCAGTATCTGCCCTACCAGCCGATCCTGCAAGGCCTCGGAATTCTACCCGTCACCGCCGCGTCCAAACTGACCTTTCGCACGCTGGGCGGCGACGAGTTCACGCTGGACGTGCTTCCTGGGGCTGCTCCAATGGTCTCGACTCCCGCGGCGGCAACCGGACCGCTCCCCCTTTACCTCCAGAACAGTAGCTTGAACTATTGGTTCACGTACAACGCGGCGTTGCGCCTGCTCTATTTCAAGTACAACTCGTGCCGGGAGATGCCCGGCAGCCCCTTCGCCGCGTTCGCCGACCAAGTGCTGAGCACCATCGACGCCAACCCGGTAGACACTCTCGTGCTCGATTTTCGCGGCAATGTCGGCGGCGATTCGTCGGTGATCAACCCCCTCGTCGCCGGTCTCGAGCTTCGGGTCGGCGCTCTTACGGCAAACCCAAAGTTCGTCGCTTACGACGTCATCGACAAAGGCACATTCTCCTCCGGCATGCTCAATGCCATGTTGCTGAAGAGTCTTCAGCTCCAGGGCGCCGCCGCCAACCCCGGACTGGACCTCGCGAGGTTGATGGTGGTGATCGGTGAGTCCACCGGAGGCTCGCCCATCGGATATGGCAACGTGAGCGGATTCATCCTCCCGAACTCGGGCTTGACCGGTCAATACTCGACGAAGTCTTTCGCCCTCCTGCCATTCATCCCGACCGCGCCCTCCTTCATGCCCGACGTCGCGGTCGCCGCGCGCTCCACCGACTTCTTCGCGCGGTTCGACCCGGTGCTTGCCGCCATCCTCGCGCGTTCGGCAGGAGCGCCGCCGGCACCGTCCGGCGCCGCGATCGCGCTCAACGGCGCCACCTTCCGAGTCGACCAGGGCTTAGCCCCGGGATCCTTGGCCGCGCTCTTCGGAGTCTTCCCCGACAACGTCGACGCGGTCTTCGTGAACGATCAGGCCGGAGCCATCGTGAGCACCTCGTCGTCACAGATCAATTTCGTTTTGCCGTCGTCGGTGAGCCCGGGACTGGCGACGATCTCGGTGCGAGCCAAAGGCGCGGAGGTTGCCAACGGACAGGCGACCATTACGGGCGCCGGACCCGGCATCTTCGTGAGCGCGCCCGCCGACCCGTCCCAGCCCGGAGCCGTCCTCAACGACGACTCCACCCTCCAGATCTTCGCCACCGGCCTCAGCGGCAAGCCCGTCCAAGTCTACGTCGCGGACCAACCCGCCGAAGTGCTCTTCGCCGGTCCGCTCCCCCAATATCCCGGCATCTGGCAAATCAACGCCCGAATCCCCGAAGGCGTGTCCGGCCAAGTCCCCGTCTACCTGATCGCGGAGTCCATGACCAGCAACGGAGTGACCGTCCGAATCCGGTAACGTTTCAAATTGGGGACAGACGCTTCAACGCGGAGACGCGGAGAACACGGAGATCACGCGGAGAAACCCTAAGCGTTTCACCGCGCTTTCTCCGCGAACTCCGTGTCTCCGCGTTGAAAAGGAAGTTTCCGTTCTCAGCGTCTCTGTGTCTCTGCGTCAAAATCCTGCGGCTCCCCCGCCGAGAAGTAAGCGCAGTCCGGATGCTGGAACACGATCGCGCTCACGCTCGCTTCCGGCTCCATCATCATCCCTTCCGTCAACTGCACCCCGATCTCCTCCGGCCGCAACAAAGCGAAGATCCCCTGCTGATCGTCCAGGTTCGGACACGCCGGATACCCGGGACTATATCGCTTCCCCCGATACTTCGACGTGAACCGATCGTGCATCGTCGTCGACGGCGCATCCGGGAAGCCCCAATCCTCGCGAATCCTCCGATGCAGCCACTCCGCGGTCGCCTCCGCCGTCTCAATGGCCAGCGCCTGCACCGCGTGCGACTTGAAGAACTCGCCCGCCGCCTTCCACTCCTCCGACCGCTCCCGCACGCACGCCCCCGCCGTCACGACGAACAACGCGAGATGATCCCGCCGACCCTCGTCCGCCTCGAGAATGTAGTCGCTCAAACAAAGCCCGTCCTCGCGCCGTTGCCGTCCGAAGTGGAACGAATGCACAGGCGACACTCCACCCGGAGCGAACAAGTGGATCGAGTTTCCATCCCGCTCCGCCTCGAAGAATTGCCACACCGCCTTCACCTTCATGAAGCGCGAGGCCTCCTGCTTGACCTCCTCGACCCCGTGGAACAGCTCGACCGCCTTCGCCTCATGCTCGGCCAACGCCTTTTCAAAGTTCCCCTTGTACCCGAGATGCCGCCCGTACAGCAGGAACGGATTGATGTAGCTCCACACCTCCGCCAGATGCGGCACGTCGCGCACTTTTCGCTCCAGATACGGCGCCGCCGCGATCGGCAAATCGACCCGCACTTTCGAGCTCCGTCGCGTCGTCATCGGACCCAGTGGCTCCGGCGCAGGCTCCACCGCCACCGCCGCTTCCGTCTTCCGATTCGCCGCCAGCGTCGCCTCGCGCGCCTCCGGGTCCATCAACTGATTCATCAGCCGCAGCCCCGTCATCGCGTCCTTCGCGTAACACACCGCCTCCTGGTACGCCGGTGCGATCTTGTTCCGTGTGAACTTCTCCGAGAGCGCCGCGCCGCCCACCAGCAGTGGCACCGCGATCCCCGCGTCCTTCAAATCCGTCGCCGTGATCACCATCTGCTGCGTGCTCTTCACCAGCAATCCGGACAGCCCGATCGCGTCCGGCTTGTGCTCCTGGAACGCGCGAATCAACACGTCGGGCGCGACCTTGATCCCCAGATTCACGACGTCGTACCCGTTGTTCGCCAGAATAATCTCGACCAGATTCTTCCCGATATCGTGGACGTCGCCCTTCACCGTCGCCAGCAGCACGCGGCCGCGCGCCGCCGTGTCCGCCTTCTCCATGAACTGCTCGAGATGGTTGACCGCCGCCTTCATCGCTTCCGCCGATTGCAGCACCTCCGCCACGATCAGCTCGTTGTTATTGAACAGCCGTCCGACCTCGGCCATCCCCGCCATCAGCGGTCCATTGATGATCTCGAGCGGCGCCGCGCCCTCCGCCCGCTTCCGGTCGAGGTCTGCGATCAGCCCGTCCTTCGTCCCTTCGATGATGTAATTCGCCAGCCGCTGATCGATCGGCAGATCCTCCGCGTGGACCTTCACGCGCTTTCCGGTCTTCCGGAAATGCTCCGTGATCGCCGCGATGTGCCACTGGTTGAGCGCCGCCTTCTGCTCCGCCGATTGCTGCCGCCAATCCTCCGGCGCCGTTCGCAGCATTTCGTCCTCCGCGTCGACCGCTGGCCCGTTGAACAGCAGGCTCTCCGCCAGTCGCCGCTCGTCTTCCGGAATCGACGCGAACCGCTCCAACTTCTCCGCGTTCACGATCGCCAGGTCCAGCCCCGCCTTCGTGCAGTAGTACAGGAAGACCGAGTTCACCACCTCGCGCGCAGACGCCGGCAGCCCGAACGAGATGTTCGAAATCCCCAGCACGGTCTTCGCGATCGGCAGCTTCTCTTTGATCAGCCGTATGCCTTCGATCGTCTCCACCGCCGCGCCGATGTAGTTCACATCGCCGGTCGCGCACGGAAACACCAGCGGGTCGAAGATGATGTCCTCGGGCGCGATCCCGTACTTCTCCGTCAGCAACTGGTAGCTGCGCTCCGCGATGGCGAGTTTCCGCTCGCGCGTGAACGCCTGGGCCTGGAGCTTGTCCTCGTCGATCGACCCCACCACCAGCGCCGCGCCGTACCGCTTCGCGATCGGACAGATCTTCTCGAACTTCTCCTCGCCGTCCTCCAGGTTGATCGAGTTGATGATGCTCTTGCCCTGGCAATACGTCAGCGCCAGTTCGACCCCCTTCGGATCGGTGGTGTCGATCATCACCGGCGCTTTGATCTTGCGGATCAGTTTCTCGTAGAACAGCGGGATGTCTTCCATCTCATCGCGGTCGCTGCTCTGCAAGCAGACGTCGACGATGTGCGCGCCGTTCTTCACCTGCCAGCGCGCGACCTCGGTGGCCTCTTCCCACTTTTCTTCGGCCACCATCTTCTTGAACAGCCGCGACCCGATGACGTTGGTCCGCTCCCCGACGATCAGTGGACGATTGCTGTCGTCCGCCTCCACCAGATCGATCCCCGAATAGTACGCGCGATGCGCCGGCTTGGGCAGCGCCCGCGGACGCTTCCCCTCCGCCATCTGCGCGATCGCCTTGATGTGCGCGTCCGTCGTCCCGCAGCACCCGCCGACCACGTTGAGCCACCCGTTCTCGATGAACCGGTCGAGCTGCGCCGCCAGCGTCGTCGGCGTCTCCAGGTACTTGCCTTCGTCGTTCGGCAGTCCCGCGTTCGGATAGCACGAGACGCGCACCGGACACATCTCGGAAATCGTGCGCAGGTGATCCGTCATGAACTCCGGACCGGTCGCGCAGTTCAGCCCGATCGACAGCAGATCCGCGTGCGCCACCGACGCGCAGAACGCGTCCGCCGTCTGTCCGGCGAGCATCGTCCCCATCGGCTCGATCGTCCCCGAGACCATCGTGAGGATGCGGTGTCCGCGCTCCCGTCGCAGCCGCTCGATCGCCAATAGCGCCGCCTTGATATTTCGAGTGTCCTGGCAGGTCTCGATCAGCAGCACGTCCGCGCCGCCGTCGACCAGCCCCTGCGATTGCACGTAGAAATGGTCGATGAGATCCGGGAACGTCACGCCCCCGGTGACGGTGATCGCCTTGGTCGTCGGTCCGATCGAGCCCGCCACGAACCGCGGCTTCGACGTCGTCGAGAACTCCTCGGCCGCCTGCCGCGCGAGTTCCGCCGACTTCCGGTTCAGCTCGTACGCTTCGTCCTGTATCCCGTACTCGGCCAGGACCAGCGGCGTCGCGCCGAACGTGTCCGTCTCGACCATGTCCGCGCCCGCTTCGAAGTACGCGCGGTGAATCCCGAGCACCACATCCGGACGCGTCCGGACCAGGACCTCGTTGCACCCCTCGAGCGCGGCTCCGCCGAAGTCCTCCGCGGTCAGAGTCCGCTGCTGCAACATGGTCCCCATCGCCCCATCGAGGACGAGGACACGTTCGGCAAGTAGCGTTTCGAGCGCCTGTTGACGCTCTAGGGAGTTGTTCATAGGGATGCTCTCTCGATTTTACCAGCCCCCTTGCTCTGCGCCGCAAACCGGGGACTGACATGAATTTCCGGCGCTTTTCCGGAAATTCGCTGTCTGTCCTCGGTTTGCCCAGACGCAGCGCCCCTACGCCGTCATCGCCATCCCGACATCCGTCGCGAAGTCGACCGCTTGGCCTTCGACTTCTTCCGCCGCGAACACCGTCGCGTCCAACGTGCACGCCGTCGTACGCCCGTCGCTCCGCACCACAACGCCCTTCGCAGTCAGCCGCAGAGACGACCCCGCCTCCGCCGGCCAACTCACCGACACCTCGATCGGCGCGCCCACCGGCAGCGGACCGTCCGTCTGGAACGCCAGCGAGTGCGAGCTGATATTTACGGTCGTGCCACAACCGGTTCGGGCGCGTTGTCCCAGGACCCGGTACCGAAGCTCGCGCTGCATCGGTTGGCGGGATCTCTTGCGGCGTTCGATTGTATCTTCGAAGTGGGGGGTCATAGCAGCCATTCGGGTACTCGGGAATGCACCTGCCGGACCACTCAGGGGAATTAATGATATCAGTACGTTACCCAGGTGAGTACCGGACTGATGTCAACCACGTGGACAGAGGGCTGTCTAATGCGTATACAGAACCAGCGTTCGCGCGCCTTCGCGTTCATCGTCTGCCTCGGCGTCGTCAGCCTCTTCGCCGACATGACCTACGAGGGCGCGCGTAGCATCCTCGGCCCGTTCCTCGGCAGCCTCGGAGCCTCCGCCGCCGCCATCGGGTTCATCGCGGGCTTTGGCGAAATGCTCGCCGCCGGACTCCGCTTCTTCACCGGCCGCCTCGTCGACCGCACCCGCGCCTATTGGACGATGACCATTCTCGGCTACTCGCTCACCGTCGTCGCCGTCCCCGCTATGGCGCTCGCCGGTAATTGGAAGGTCGCAGCCCTCCTGATCGTCCTCGAGCGTATGGGCAAGAGCCTCCGCGGTCCCGCCCGCGACGTCCTGCTCTCGGGCGCGACCGCTGCCGTCGGACACGGCAAAGGCTTCGGCCTGCACGCCGCGATGGACCAGACCGGCGCCGTCCTCGGACCCCTGCTCGTCATGACCGCCGTCGCACGCCACGGCGATTTCGGACCCGCCTTCGCCCGCCTCGCCTTCCCGGGCGCCGCCGCCCTCCTCGCGCTCGTCGTCGCCCGCGCCTGGAACCCGACGATGCCCGCCGAACCGCCCGCGCCCGCGCAGCAACACCTTCCCCGCGTCTTCTGGAAGTACACGATCGCCGCCGGCCTGCTCGCCTTCGGCTTCCTCGACTTCGCCCTCCTGGCCTACCACTTCCAACAGACGTCGACCGTCGCGCCCCAGACCATCCCGCTGCTTTACGCCGCCGCCATGGGCGTCAACGGACTCGCCGCCCTCATACTTGGCCGCGCCTTCGATCGCGCCGGAGCCACCGCACTCGCCGCCGGAATCGTCATCGGAGCCGCCGCCCTCCCGCTCGCTCTCCTGGGAGGACACTGGGGCGCCATCGCCGGCATGCTCGCCTGGGGCGTCGGACTCGGCGCGCAGGACGGCTGCCTGCGCCCTGCCGTCGCCCAGGTCGTCTCCATGAACAAGCGAGGCTCCGCCTTCGGGATCTTCAGTGGGATTTTCGGAATTGCCTGGTTTCTCGGCAGTGGAGCGATGGGCCTGCTCTATTCGCATTCGCTGTTAGCGGTGGTGGCCCTCGGAGTCGCCGCCCAACTGGCCGGAGCCGCCCTGTTCCTCGTCACATCTTCGACGACTTCCGCCCGTCCTTGATCTTCGGCATTCCGAAGTGGCCTGTCAGGTCCGCCAGTGAGTCCAGATCGATCGTCCCCGAGATATGAACCACAGTGAACTCGCGCGGACTCGTCGCCAGAATCGCCACCCCGGCGATCTTCTGATTCACCGTCCGGATGTACACCTCGGCATCGCCATCCGACTCGCTCTTATACCCGACCATCCGCGACCAGTCCGGACCCTTTAACTGCGTTCGCACGCTCTCCGCATCCGCGGCCGACCACTCCCCGTCCTTCTTGAATTCGAAGTTCCGGATCGTGATTCCGTCGATCCCCATGATGAGCTTCTTGACCTTCGCCTCATCGGGATCGCCCGAGTTCAAAAACTTGGCCGCAAACTGCAGGGTCGACCCGTTCAAGGTAATGTCGACCGAGTCCGACGCCTTCGACGCCAGATGCTCCAGATTCAGCTTGAGCGGCTGAGCCCCCAACATTCCGGCCGCCGCCATCAGGATCGCCGCGAGCCTCATTGCCGCACCTCCCGCACATGCGCCTGAATGTGGTTCAGCTTCACCGCCGTGATGCGCATCGCCTGCATCACCTGCTCCTTCGCGACCTCGCCCCGATGTTCGCGATACGCCAGGCCGCCGCCGACCCCCAACAGCACGGTCGCCGCCACTGCCATGGACCAGCGGGGCAGGGGAAACACGGCTACCCGCTTCTCCGCCGACGCCGCACGCGCCGCCACCCGCTCCGCAAACCCGTCGCTCGGCGCCTCGCGCGCCAACGCTTTCTTCAGCTCTTCTTCCAAACGGTCCATCAGATTTCTCCCAAGCCGCGCCGCTCCAACTTCTCCCGGAGCAGCGACAGTGAACGTTGCAAATGACTCTTTACGGTCCCCAGCGGCATCTCCAGGATGTCCGCGATCTCTGCCGGATCGAGGTCCTCCTGATACCGCAAAATCATCACCGCGCGCGGCCCTTCCGCTAAAGTCGCGATCAGCCGCCGCAGCACTTCTCCCAACAGCGGATCGCGCGTCGTCGCCTTTACCGACGGCTCCGCCACCGACTCCAGCGCCACCACCGGACGCCGGCGCCGCCGCCTACCTTCATCGATCGCGCGCTGCACCGCCACCTTCCGCAGCCAGAACCCCGCATGCTCCGGCGACTGGATCCGCGCGAGATTCCGATGCAGCGCGAGGAACACCTCCTGCGCCACTTCCTCCGCCGCCTCGCGGTCGTGCAGGAAATGGTACGCCAGGCTGAACACCATCGACTGATGCGCGCGCACCAGTCCTTCGAAGTCGAACGCCACCCGCTCCGTTGTCCCCAGCGCCGTCACTTGTCCTCGACCACGTATGCGACGTTGCTCTGCACGTCCGTCCGGCGGAAGTCGCTGTTCACCATGTTGATCGTCATCGTCCGCCGGTAAAAGAATAGGCCCTTGATATCGAACTCCCCGCCGTACGTCACCGGGAACCACAATCCGTCCGCGAACTTCTGGTACGTCACCGTAAATCCGACGCCGTGGAAGTCCGTTCCGAGCATCGTCCGCACCACGAACGGCATCTTCCACGCCAGCGACGTCGCCACCTGGATCGGCTGGTACTCGTCGGCGTCGATCCACGCCTCGCCCTTCCACACCGCGCCGCCTTCGATGTCCCCGGTCTTCGGCTTCTGCTTGGGCTCGAACCGCACCAGGTACGCCTTCGACCCGCGAAACTCGCCCGTCTTCACCAGCTTGAAGTCGTACTTCAACTGCCGATGATAAGTGAGCGGAAACAAATCGTTTGAGATCCCGTCCTTGCCGTTCTTGTCGTGCATCATATCGTCGGCGAGCGAGTCCAGCAGGTCGCCGTCGAGATCCACGCCCTTATAACGGTAGCCGGGCTTATCGTAGGTGAGGTATTGGCCCTTGAACTCGTACCGGCCATTGAAGCTGACCAGTTCCCGCTCGACGCGGCGGAACTGGGGAGCGATGGTGTACTCGCGATGCTCCTCGCGCGCCACCTTCTTGTTCGACCGGATCATCTTCAGCGCTTGCCGCTGATGGTAGACGAAGTTCGTCCGCAAATCCTGCGACTTCGCCTGATTGAGAGCGACCCGGCGCATGATCTCATCGATGTCCGGAGTCTGCCCCCAAGCCGCCGCCGCGGCCATGATCGTCAGCCAGAGGATCTTCAAAGTCGGCCTCCCTCTGCTAATCCAATACGCAGGAGGCCGGGGAAGGGAATGCAGATTTATTTCAGAAGCTGGAACCGGACCTCGACCCGCCGCGGAGCGACCGCCTTCGTGGCAATCTCGATCTTGGCATTAGACCCGAAGCCGCGTTTCCCGTTCCTTCAAGCGGTCCAAGATCTCGGAAGGCGGTACCTTCTGGAAAACCCAAATGCAGGAAAGAGACCATGCAGAAAACGAAGGAGTCCCGCCTTCGGAGGGTGATGCTTTTTGGCCACGAATGAACACGAATTCACACGAATGAACGCTTTGATCCTATTCGTGTTCATTCGTGTGCATTCGTGGCCAAAAACATTCCCGACGCGCGGGCCCTACATGCCTGCCAGCTTCATAGCCTTGGGGATTTCCGGATTGCGCATGAACCACTTCCACAGATTCCCCGACCGCAGATTTTCCGCGCTCAACAGCGTAATGCCCGTGTCGAGACCGAGCACGTCGGCCGACGCCCACCCCTTCGTCGGGTGGAACGCGTCCGTAAATCCGTACCGGCCGTAGACCTTGTCGCCGAATTGCTGTTTCATCGCCTTCAACGCGGGCACACAGATGTCCGGAGCGAGCATCAACGACCCGCCGGGAGCGCAGGGCACGACCGTGCCATCGGGATTGGCCTTTCGCGGCGGACCGCCCCACGCCTTGTACCCCGTCGCGCTGTTGGAGCTGGTGATGCCCCAGATATTCTCGTTGTAGCCGGGGAATTCCTTGGCGAGATCGATGCAGAACTGCCGGTGCGCGCGCGTTGCCGTCACCGAATTCTCGAACCAATCGATCTTCGTGCCGCGCTTTTCCCGTTTGCCGCGATAATCCACGAAGACGTGCGAGTACTGATGCGTGAACAGAGGCGAGAGGCCGATGTACTTGTAGTCCCCGTACACGTTCTCGGGCCGCTCCCAGGCGTACCAGGATTCGGCGGGGATCGCGTGCGTGGGCGATCCGATCCCCAGCAGGTAGATGATGGTGAACTCGCTGTACTTGGCCCAACGCGCCGCCAGGAAGCCGGTCTCCGGCGTCCAGCCGTGGGAGAGCAGCAGCGGATCGCCGTTGAGCATCCACTGGAAGTCCATGCGCTCGTAGATCTGCGTGGCGAGCTTCTGAATCTCGGCGTCCTTCTGGTAGTAGCCGCGCGCCGTCAGAATTCCGCCCATCAGCAGCGCGCTGTCGATCGACGAAAGCTCACTCTTCTTTTCGCTGTTTTCGAGCACTCCGGTGCGGCGGCCTTCCTGGATGTTCATCCAGTGGTAGAACCAGCCGTGCTCCTGCGGGGCATGCTCGGCGAAGAAGCGCAGCCCGTTGCGGACGCGAGTGCGCGCCTCGTCGGGCTTCACCCATCCGCGTTCGGCCGCGATGCACAGGCCGGCGAGCCCGAACCCCGTGACCGCGATGCTGCCGATGTACCGGCGATTCGGGTCGTATGGGACCCCGTCGGCGCGCGCGCGGCCGGCCGTCATCCCGGTGTCCGGGTCGGTGACGTCCCAGAAGTATTGAAAGGACCGGCGCTGCAGGTCGTCGAGGAAGGCGTCGTCTTCTTTGGAGAGTTTCTGCGGCGCGGCGCGCAAAGCGAGGGCCGCGGCCGGCAGCGTCAGGAGCGTGCGTCTCGAGATCGATGTCATTGGATTCCCGCCAGTTTCATTGCGCGGCCCATCGCCGGATTCGACATGAACCATTTCCAAACGTTGCCGGTGCGCAGATTCTCGGCGCTCAGTAGTGTGATGCCGGCGTCCAAACCGAGGACCTCCGGAGAGACCCATCCGGTATTGGGATTGAACGCATCGGCAAATCCGTATTTCGTCCAGATTTTCTCGCCGTAGCGCTCCTTCATCGCCTTCAGCGCCGGCAGCGCGATATCCGGAGTCAGCATGAGCGATCCCCCCGGTCCGCACGGAACTACGGTGCCATCGATGCTGCTGCGTCGTGGCGGCCCGCCCCATGCCTTATATCCGCTCTTGCTCATGGAACTCGTGATGCCCCAGATGTCGCCGGAGTAACCGGGAAATTCCTTCTTCAGGTCGATGCAGAAGGCGCGATGAGCCCGCGTCGCTGTCTGAGCATTGGCGAACCAGTCGGTATGCGGCTCGCGAGTTTCTTTCTTCCCCCGGAAATCGGCCCACGCGAAGGGATACTGATACGTCCACAACAGCGATGTGCCGATGTATTTGTACCCGGCGTAGGTGTTGGGATTGCGCTCCCACGCGTACCAGGCTTCCGGCGGCAGAGGGTGCGTGGGCGAGCCGATTCCCATCAGGTACATGAGCGCGAGTTGGCAGTATTTGTCGTAGCGCGACGCGATGAAGCCGGATTCCGGCATCCAGCCGTGCGCCAGGAGATTGGGGTCGCCATTCCGCATCCAGCCGTAATCGACCCGCTCGTAGATCTTCTTGGCGAGACGCGCCATCTCCGGCTCATCGTGAAAATACTGGCCGGCCGTGAGCGCACCGGCGAACAGCCAGGTGCTGTCGCTGACCGAGACCTCGCTCTTGGGCCGGTTGAGCTTGCGATCCTTCGGCTCGCCGAGAGCCGCCGTGTCGTAGCTGGCGCCGGTGCGCTCGCCGCTCTTGACGTTCAGCCAGTGGTAGAACCAGCCGTGCTCGCTGGGGGCGCGATCCGCGTAGTAGCGGAGCGTGTTGAGAGCGCGCTGGCGGACCTGGTCGCGCGGCGCCCAGCCGTGCTCCGCCCCGATGCAGAGCGCCGTGATGCCGAAGCCCGTCGCCCCGGTGCTCCCCACATCCACACGCACCGCTTCGTACGGCGTGCCGTCCCAATTCATGTGCTCGCGGATGATGCCGGTGTTGGGATCGCCGGCGTCCCAGAAGAACTGGAACGACCGCTTCGACAGGTCGTCCAGGAAGCGATCGTCCTCCGTAGAGAGCTTCGAGTCCGCCGCCTGAAGCGCTAGAGCGGAAAGGGCCAGAACGCTACGCCGCGTCATCATCAGAACGCCACCTTGAACCCGAGCTGCACCGTGCGCGGCGGATTCAACTGGCTGGACGCGCTGATCAAGCCGAAGCTGGCGTTCGTCGGCGCCGTGCCCGGATTGTTGAACTGCACCTGGTTGAGCGCGTTGATGACTTCGCCGCGCACCTGACCGTGGACGCGTTCCGTGACGCGCAGATTCTTGATCAGCGACGCGTCGATGCCGCGCACGCGGTCGCCGCGGAAGTTCTCGAACATCGAGGGCACCGTCCGTATGTTGTTGGCGAGCGAGATTCGCTGGTCGGCCCGCTGTTTGACCGGGTCGTCCACGCCGCCCGTCTGCACCGCGGCATCGTGGAAGTAGAAGCCGCTGAGATCGAAGATCGGCGAATCGACCTTATTCTTGTCGTAATGCGCCACCACCTTTTCCGGGTCGCCCGTGAAATACACGTTGCCGACACCGATGGGTCGGCCGGATTGAATGGTGTAGCTCCCGGTGAGTTGCCAGCCGCCCACAAAGCCGTCCACCACGCGATTCCAGCTCTTGCCCCAGTGGCGTTGCCTGCCGAAAGGTAGTTCCCAAATCCCGTTGATCTGGAAGCGATTGGGACGGTCCTCGCCCGACACGCGATTTTCCGGAGACACGTCGCTGGGGTTGAGCAGGCTCAGGCCTTCGCGCAAGCGCGACCGCCCGTAGGATGCGTTGAGCGTGAAGCCCGATCGGAAGCGCCGCTGGCCGCGGAGCTCGATGCCCTGATAGCGCGTGTACCCGTCGTACCGTTCTGAGTTGATCGTCCCGAACTGCGGGAACGGCAGCAGGAGCTGCGACCGCGCCACCGTGGTCCCGCTCAGGCTGGTAGTCCCCAGCAGGCCGGCCATCGGATTCGCGACGGACGCGGTCAGGAAGTTGATTGCGGCGGTGTCGCGGATCGGGCTTCGCGAGAGATACTGCGCCGGGATGGTGTTGATGTTCGTGGGCACCACCATGTTGGCACCTCGTGTGCCCGAGTACGCTACCTCCACCACCACGCGGCCGGGCAGTTGGCGCTGCAACCCGACCTGCCAGCGCTGCACACGGCCGGTATGGCGATCGAGCGGGGTGATCGAAAGGGTCTGGCCCAGGAACGTGGTCAGGCCGCCCGAAGATCCGCTGGGTGGGGTCACGCCGTTCGGAAAGGGATTGGCCAGGCTCGCCACAAACGTGAGGCCGCTATTGAGCGTGGGCACGATGCTCGTGGTCTGCGAGTATCCGGGTTGGAACACGCCATCCACGCCGAACGGGATCATGTACATGCCCCAGCCGCCGCGTAGGACGGTCTTGGGAGTGACCTGAAATGCGAAGCCGGCGCGCGGCTGCCAGAGGTTGGCGCTGGTGTCCCAGAAATTACGATGGTCGGCGTCGGCGAACGTGACACCGCCCAGAACGTGAAAGTTGGCGGGCGGGAGCGCCGCGTCGGGCTTGGCCGTGTAGGCGGCGCGAGCGGCGGCTTCAATCGGATTGGGAGTGGTCGTATCGAAGCCGCGGACGTTGCGATTGTACCGGTCGTTGGTGGGCGATTCGTGCTCGTAGCGAAGCCCCAGATTCAGCGTGAGGCGGCGCGCGACCTTGAAATCGTCCTGCGCGAACAGCGCTTGGAAGATGGTCTGATTGGCCGACGTCGACACGCGGTCGATCGAGCCGCCGGTCGGAAGACCCAGCAGGAACGACGCCAGCGATTGTCCCACCGGCGCGCCGCTCGAATTATCCAGCGGACCCTTGGTGTACGTGTTCGCGAAACTATAGCTCCCCGCCTGGCTGTTGCTGGGCAGCGTGTTTTCCCGATAGGCGCGCGCCGCGTAGCCCGCGTAGATCGTGTGCCTCCCCCTGGTCTTCGTGTACGTCGGCTCCAGGAACCAGGTGTTGTCGGCCTGGAAATCGCCGCCCGTGGCCCCTACCGTGGCGTACCCGCTCGGAGCGAAGCTCGGAAAGTACTTGAAGCCGCTGAACAGCGCCGTAGTGGACGCCGGAAAGCCGAGCGATGCCGGGTCGAAGCCGGCCGCCATGCGGCCACTGCCCACGTAGTACCGCGTGACCCCGGCGTTGATCGCGATCAGGTCCGAAGACGATGCCAGGTACACGTGATTGAGGCCCAGCCCCTCATTCCCGCGGTATCCGAGCCCCTCCGTGGGATTGATGCCGTTGATCTCCCCGTCCCATCCCGTGGACGGAGAATTGCGCAGGTTGCGGTGAATTCGCGCGAAGAAGCGGTTCTTCGCATTGAACGTCTCGTCGAAGCGCGCGATCTCGGAATTGAACCGGTCGATGTTGGTGCCGTTCGAGATGTAGTTGTTCGACCCCTGCGCGTCGCCCGCGGCGTTCGGCAGCCGGTAATACTGCAACACATTGAGCGCGATCGGGCTGAGTCGGCCGGCGGGGATGATGTTCCCCGCGAAGGGCGTGCGCTGGATGCGACCGCCGGCCGCCGCCACCGCGGTGTTGGGGTCGTAGATGACGATGTTCTGCGCCAGCAGCGCCGAGAAATCGCCCTGCCGCTGCGCGGCGGTCGGGACCGTCTGAATGCTGGTATTGGGCTGATCCAGCCGCATGTTTTCGTAGGCGAAGAAGAAGAACGTCTTGTTGCGGCCGTCGTAGATCTTCGGCATAAATGCCGGCCCGCCGACCGCGGCGCCGAAACGATGCATTTGCAGGCTGGTGGGCGTCTGGCCGGAGCGCTTGAGGAAGAAGTCGTTCGCCACCAGGCTGCCGGGACGGGTGAACTCCCAGCCGCTGCCGTGGACTTCATTCGTCCCGCTGCGGACGCTCACGTTGACCGCCGCGCCCGGCGCGTGCCCCTGCCGCGCATCGAAGCTCGACGTCTCCATCTTGAATTCCTGTACCGCCTCGGCGGGGGGAACATACGCCACCTGTAGGCCTTTTTGGACGCCGCGCGTGGTCGCGGTATTGGGCGCGCCATCCAGGGTGAATTCGCTGCCGCCGGGCGCGCCGTCCACCCGGATATTCGCCACCACGCTGTTGTCGAAGGGGCGGATCTGGAGCATGTTGGCGCCCGTGAACACCACTCCCGGCGCCAGCGTAGTTAGCATGAAGGGGTTACCGTACGGCAGCGGCAGTTCCGTCACCTGCCGCCGGTCGATCACCGTGCCGCTGGAAGCCGATTCCGTGTTCAGCAGCGGCGTGTCGCCCTCCACTTCCACACTCGTCGCCGTCGACGCCACCTGCATCTGGAAGTTGATCTCCAGTTTGTCGCCGACGCGCACCTCGATCGCCCGACGCTCCAGGGTGGCGAATCCGGCCAGTTCCGCACTGACGTCGTAGACCCCCGGCGTCAGATAGAAGATCGAGAAGTTCCCGCTGCCGTTGGTCGTGGCCGACGTCGAGACCTTGGTCTCGCTGTTGATGGCCGTCACCTTGACGTGCGGCGCCGCCGCGCCGCTCGAATCGGTGACCACCCCCGTAATCGAGCCGCGCGAATCCTGCGCGTGCATCCCCATCGATGCCAGGGTGAGGGCGAAAAATAGACAAACGACAACGCGACGACTCGGTCGTGACATCCGGGATCTCCTCCGTGCGAGCTGTTATGGCGATTATGACCGGTTCCGCGGAATCCGCAAGTTCCCGCGGCGTTCCGGCAATGTTCCGCCCCGTTCCGAATGCCTCGTAACGTTCCTTATCTCTTTGATTCCACGGCGTGTCATAATGACACCAAGGGTCTCCTGGATGGTTCCTGTCTGTCAGAGTCAAGCCACGTGTGAGGAGAAGCGCTACGCCCTCGATGAGGTCCTGAACTCTGCCACCCTCGCCCGTTCGGACCGCCTGAAGAACCTGCTGCGCTATCTGTGCGAATCCGAGATTGAGGGCCGCGCTTCCGAACTCACGGAATACGCGATCGGCGTTCAAGCTCTGGGTCAGCCGGCAGGCTACTCGCCCGCGGAGAACTCCGCCGTCCGCAGCCGGATTCACGAGCTTCGCCACCGGCTCGACAAGTTTTACACCACCGAGGCGCCGGGTGCGCCCATCCGGATCCAGATTCTGAAGGGCAGCTACGTCCCCCGGTTCGTCCGCTCTGAGCAAGCGATTCCGGCGGTCGACGAGCCGCCCCGCGAAGCTCTCCGCGAAATTCCGCCCGAAACCCCGCGGAAGCGCATCTGGTGGATCGTGTCCGGCGCCTTCGCCGCCGGAGCCCTGCTCATGTTCGCCCTACTTCGCGGACCCGCCTCGGCCTCGTCGAATCCGCCATCCGGCACGCCCTGGACGCCGGAGCTCGAAGCCATCTGGAGACCATTCCTCGACTCCAAGGCGCCGCTGCTCGTCTCCTTCGAGTCGCGCCTGTTTGTCCGCATCGGCAACGTGGCCGTCCGCGACTGGTCGGTGGACGAGATGGCGCGCGTCGAATCCTCTCCCAGATTGATGGGAATCAAAGACCTCTTTAAGCAGCCCCAACTGTACGAAAACCGCAACTACGCGGATTTCGGCGCGGTGCAGGCCGCGTTCTCCATCGCCCGCCTGCTGGGCACACGAACTTCCCACCTGGTGCTGAAGCGCTCCTCCGGTGTTGGGCCTGACGACGCGCAGGACAACGACGTGATCTTCCTGAGCAAGCCCAGCACGGACCCCGTACTTCGTCAACTCCTGGCGCGCGGCCCGTTTGTCGATGAGCGGCTGCTCGTCCGCAATCTCAACCCCAGACCCGGCGAGTTGGCCGAATACGTCGCGCGTCCCGATCCCAAGGACCCCGACCGCTCCGGCGAGCGATACCTGTTGATCACGATGATGCCGGGGCTTCGTCCGCATCGCCGGTTCCTCAGCCTCGCCTGCTTCAACTCGGAGGACCCCTGGGCGCTTGCCGAGTATCTGACCAGCCCCGAGCACGCCCGCGAGATGTGGCAGAAGATGCGTTTGCCCAATGGCCAAATGCCGGATTACTACCAAGTCGTGGTCAAGGCCATCTTCCGGGCGCAGAGTCCCATCCAGATCGAGTACGTCACGCACCGCGTGCTGGACGAGAAACCGTAAAAACATCATTTCAAAAGCTTGAATCGGACCTCGACCCGCTTCGGAGCGACGGCCTTGGTAGCAATCTCGATCTTCGCGTTAGGCCGCCCCTTCTCTCGTAAAAGCTCCGCGATGGCGTCCCGAGCCTCCTCCGCATACTGAGGCTGATAAGGCCACTCGACCCGAAGGCGAGTCTCCCGTTCCTTCAACCGGTCCAAAATCTCGGAAGGCGGTACTTTCTTGAAATTCTCGAACTTGATAGCCCGTACCAGAGCGAGGTCCTGCGCAAATAAAGTCGCACCGAAGAGCAGCAAGGGAAGGAGTCTCATGGAAAATCGAAATGCAGGAAAGCGACCATGCACAAATTAAAGGGGTTTCCCCTCCTAACGGTGATGCTTTTTGGCCACGAATGGACACGAATTCACACGAATGAACGCTTTGATCCTATTCGTGTTCATTCGTGTTCATTCGTGGCCAAAACAACTTTGGGCCTTTTTGTTTCCCTCTGTTTCCGCTATTCTGTTCCTTGGTTAAATTTTGCGTTCTGGCCAGCGGGAGTTCCGGGAACGCTGCTCTCCTCGCCACCGAGAAAACGCGGATTTTGATTGACGCCGGGCTCAGCATGCGCGAGCTCGGGAAACGGCTTGCGGCCATCGGCGAGGACATCCATTCGCTCGACGCCATCCTCGTCACCCACGAGCATTCCGACCACGTCTCCGGCCTTCCCGTCCTCGCGCGCCGCCTCAAAAAACCGACCCCGTTTTACCTCACGCGCCTCACCGGACCCGCCATCGACTGGGACGAATCCATCCCCGTCCTCGAGCCTTTCCAGGCGGGCACCAGTTTCCAAATCGGCGATATCGCGGTGCAGAGTTTCAGCATCCCCCACGACGCCATCGACCCCGTCGGCTTCTGCTTCGACGTCCAGGGCGTCCGCATCGGCATTGCCACGGACCTCGGCTACATCCCGGAATCCGTCAAGTACCACCTCCGCCGCGCCGACCTCCTCCTCCTCGAATCCAATCACGACCTGGAAATGCTCAAGGTCGGCCCCTACCCTTGGTCGGTCAAGCAGCGCGTGATGAGCCGCGTCGGACACCTCTCGAACCACATCGTTTCCGAGTACCTGACCGAGGACCTCGAATCGCGCACGGCGCACGTCATCCTCGGCCATTTGAGCGAGCACAACAACCATCCCGAGATTGCGCGCGCCGCGGCGGCCATTGCCCTCGAAGCCCGCTGTCTCCAAACCAGCGTCACGGTGGCGGAACAGAACCGTCCGTCCGCCGTTTTTCAATTCTGATCGGACATCATGATTCCCCGATATACGCGGCCCGAAATGGGTCGAATCTGGAGTGACCAAAACAAGTTTCAGCAGTGGCTCGAAGTCGAGCTGGCGGCGTCTGAGGCATTGGCCGAGATGGGTGTCGTGCCCGCCGAAGCCGCGCGCCTGCTCCGCCAACATGCCGGCTTCGACGTCGACCGCATCAACGCCGTCGAGCGCGAAGTGAAGCACGACGTCATCGCCTTCACCACCGCCGTCGCCGAGACCATGGCGAAGGCCGGCCACGCCGAAGTCTCGCGCTGGCTGCATTACGGCCTCACCTCGAATGACGTCGTGGACACCGCCCAGGCCCTCCTCCTGCAACAGGCCTCCACGATCCTCATCCGCGACCTCGAAGACCTGCAGAAGGTGCTCAAGCGCCGAGCCCTCGAATTCCAGCACGCCGTCCAAATCGGACGCACCCACGGAGTCCACGCCGAGCCCATCACCTTCGGCCTGAAACTCGCCATCTGGCACGAAGAAGCCGGACGCAACTTGACGCGCCTGAAAGCCGCCGCCGAAGATCTGCGAGTCGGCAAAACCTCGGGAGCGGTCGGCACCTTCGGCCACATCGAACCCGAAGCCGAAGAGCGAATTTGCGCCCGCCTGAACCTCAAACCCGCCGCCGTAGCCTCCCAGGTCATTCAAAGAGATCGTCACGCCATGTTCGTAGCGGTGCTAGCCCTAGTCACCGCCCTCTGCGAAAAAATCGCCCTGGAAGTCCGTCATCTCCAGCGCACTGAGGTCCGCGAAGCCCAGGAATATTTCTCCAGAGATCAAAAGGGCAGCTCGGCAATGCCCCACAAAAAGAATCCGGTCACCAGCGAACAAATCTGCGGCCTGGCCCGAGTAGTCCGATCCAACGCCCAAGCCGCCTTCGAAGACATAGCCCTCTGGCACGAAAGAGACATCTCCCATTCCTCGGTAGAACGGGTCATCCTCCCCGACTCGACCATCCTGACGGACTACCTCCTTGAAAAGACAACGAAGCTGGTAGACACCCTCCTGGTCTACCCAGAAAGAATGCGCCGCAACGTAGACCTGACGAAAGGCCTGGTCTTCTCCGGCCAACTCCTATTGGATCTAGCCGCCGCAGGAATGCTCAGAGAGAAGGCCTACCGCCTGGTGCAAGCGCACGCCATGAAAGCCTGGGACGAAGAAGGGGATTTTAGACAAGCGATCGAAAACGATCCTGAAATCCAAGCCGTCCTAACCAAAGAAAAACTAACCGAAACCTTCTCCCTCGAAAGACAGCTCCGAAACGTAGACAAAATCTTCAAACGCGTTTTCGGCCACGAATAAACACGAATGCACACGAATTAAGGCGTTGTTTTATTCGCGTTCATTCGTGTCCATTCGTGGCCAATAATCTTATTTCGGCATCCCCGGCAACGGCGCGAGCACGGGTGTCGTCTTTCCCCAACCCTGATCTTTCGCCGACTTCATATCCTTCACCAACTGCTCCGGCAAATTGCTTTTCAGCGCCGGTCTTCCCGCGGCATTCGCCAACGCCCAGCCCACCGCCGCGACCGTCTTCGACACGATCTGCATTTCCTTATAGTCGATCTTGTCCGGCGTATCGGTGGCCCGGTGATAGTCCGGGTGCAGGCCTGTCGTGAAGAAGCAGATCGGCACTCCGACCTTCGCGAAGTTGTAGTGATCGCTGCGATAGAAAATGCGCTGCCCGCGCGGTTGCGGCCCGAGGTTGTCGTGGGTCGCGTCCGGCGCCGTGACGTCGTAGAAGTGGTTCAACGAGAGCTTCATGTAGCTGTCGTTCACCGTCTCGATCGTCTTCTCCATATCGCTGCTGCTGATCTCCGGTCCGATCAGGAAAATCTCGCCCTGTTTCACGATCGCGTGCGTCGGATCGGTATCCGTGAAGCCCGGCCCCTTGGTGCGCCCGATCATATCGATGTTGAGATCCGCGACCACCTTCGTGATATCGATCGGCGGGTACTCCGCGAAATATTGCGAGCCCCACAGACCCTTCTCCTCGCCCGCGTTCCAGAGGAAGACGATGCTGCGTTTCGGGCGGATGCCCTTCGCCGCGCCTTCCGCGTAGGCGTGCGCCATCGCCATCAGGCCGACCGTGCCCGACCCGTCGTCGTCCGCGCCGTTGTTCACGTTATGTCCGTCGGGCAGCGGCGCCGCGAGACCGATGTGGTCCAGGTGCGCGCTGATCACGACGTACTCGTTCTTCAACACCGGGTCGCCGCCTTCGAGAATGCCGATCACGTTCTCGCCGTGATTCGTCTCGGTCTTCACCGCGACCTTGAGCGCCAGCTTCTTCTCGGCATTCAGCTCGAACGAATCCTGCTTCGCGTTATTCCCCGCGCCGTAGAAGATCGCCTGCGCCGCGGTCCGCTCGCCCTGGAAGATCGCGTTCGTCATGCCGAGACCGGCCGTGACGCTCGGGATCGAGCCGCACGGGCCCGGATTCTGCAGCTTCGGCACTGTGTAGTTGGGGCCGTTCAGACTGGCGCGACCACCGCCCCCGCCGCCAAAGCCGCCGAAGCCGGCGTTCGGATTCGCCATCGTCGTGAGTTGCTGGAAGTTCGCGACCGTGACCACCGCTACCGCGCCATTCGCCGCGCCGTATTGGGCGGGCGTCATGTAATCCTTGCAATCCTCGCCTAGCGGATTCGTCTGATCCGCGCCGCGACCCGCCGCCGGTTGAGCAGCCGCGCCCTCAGCCGCCGCCGGAGCCGCAGCACCACCGCCGCCACGGCCGCCGCGTCCGCCCGCGCCCTGCAGCGCCGCGATCTCGGCCGGTAGTCCGGCGACCACGATGATCTTGCCCTTCACGTCGATCTTCTCGTACGGATTGATGTTGTTCTTCTTGATCAGATAGCCGTTGCCCGCGAACACCATCGGGGCATTCACGTCGAGCGCTTCGAGCGGCGGACCGCCGCGGCCGCCGCCGGCCACCGTCCAATCCTTGCCATACTCGAGCGTCGTCGGACCCGCCGGTCCGCGCGCGCCGCCAAACCCGCCGCCTGCGCCCTGAGCGCCTGCGCCCTGCGCGCCGCCACCGCCGCCCGCTCCGCCATTCCGTCCGCCACGACCAGCGCCGCCGCGACCCGCCGGCGACGTGATCGACGCCTTACTCTCCTCGGCGTTCACCGACTTGCTCACCAGCTCCATCGGCATGAAGTACGGTTGCAGCGGACCATCGGTTTTTTCCGTGCTGCCGCCGGGCTTCAATCCCCACTCGGCGAGATGGCTCGCCACGTAGAGCGCTGCCGTGTCGAACCCGCGCGACGGCAGGTTGCGGCCTTCCAACTGGTCCGACGCGATGAAGTACAGGTACGTCTTCAGCTCGGCTTCGGTGATCGCATCGGCGTTGCCGTACGAGGGAGCGGCGGCAGCGCCGGTCTTGGCGGCCGCCTTCTGTTTCTGCGGCGCGGAATAGACCGCGGCGAGCCCCAAAAGCGCAAGGGTGCTCAATAATGCAAAACGACGCATAAGAAGTTAACGCCCGGAGGGGGCTGGATGTTACAGGGCCTGGTCTAGATCTGCCAGGATATCTTCCACGGCCTCGATTCCCACCGATAGCCGGACCAGGTTGTCCCGAATCCCCATACGCTCCCGATGCTTCGGCGAGATCTCGCGGTGCGAGCTCATCGTCGGGTACAGCATCATCGAGTGCACATCCCCCAGCGACGTGGCGCGGACGATCATTTTCAGCCCGTCCATGAAGCGGAAAATCTCGTCGCGCCCAGCGTCCTTCAGCTCGAAGCTGACCATCGCCCCAAACAGGTTGGACGGGAACAGGCGCCGTATGGTTCCGGCGTCCGGGTGCTGCGGATCGGCCGTGAAATACACGCGCGACACCTTCGGATGCGCGCCCAGCCACTGCGCGACCTTGCAGGCGTTCGCGCACTGCCGCTCCATGCGCAGCGGGAACGTCTTGATACCGCGCATCGTCAGGTAGCTCTCGAACGGTCCGAGCACCGGCCCGATGGCACGCGAGAGCGCCCGCAGCGTCTCGAAGTGATCGCGATCCGTAATCACGGCGCCGCCGAGGACATCGCCGTGACCCGCCAGGTACTTGGTCACGCTGTGCACCGTGAAGTGCGCGCCGAGCTCGAGCGGACGGACCAGCAGCGGCGTCGCGAACGTGTTGTCCACGACCAGCGCCGCGCCCGCTTCCCGTGCGATCTCCGCCAACTTATCGATCTGCCCGACGCGCAGCAGCGGATTCGAAATCGTCTCGATGAGCAGGCATCCCGGCTTCGACTCCGCCACCGCCGCGCGCACCGCGTCCAGATCGCAGATGTCGACGAACGAAACTTCGACGCCCGCCGGTTCCAACACTTTCATGAGCAGGCTGACCGTCGCGCCGTAGAGCGCGTTCGCCGCCAGCACCGACTTCCGCCGGTCCGTCAGCGCCGTCAGGATCGCCATGTGCAGCGCGGCCATTCCCGACCCGCAGGTCAGCGCGCCGTGCCCGTTCTCGAGCGTCGTCAGCAGCTCGTCGAGCGCGGCCGAGGACGGGTTGTCGTACCGCGAATAGCAGAAGCCCTGCTCCTCCTGTCCGAAAATGCGGTCGAGCTGCGCCATGGTTTCGTAGGCGAAGCTCGACGCGGTGTGGATCGGCGTCGTGCTCGGAATGTGGGCCGGGGCCTTCTTGCGGTCGCCGGCGTGGACCGCTTTCGTTTGGAATTCCAACGGACTATTTCCTCTTCCAGCGCACGCCGCCCTTGGTGTCTTCCAGGATGATGCCTTGTTCGAGCAGCTGCTCCCGGATCTGGTCGGCGCGCGCGAAGTTTTTCGATTTCTTCGCGGCGGTGCGCTCCTCGATCATCGATTCGATTTCGGAGTCGCCAATGGCATTGGTCTGGACGGTCGGCGCCAGGACGTCGAAGATGGCGTCGAACTGCTGCAGGAACGCCGCGGCCGCGGCGCGATTGCCATCGCGAAACTCGCCCGCGTCCATCGCGCTATTCGCGTCGCGCGCGTACTCGAACACGGCGCCCAGCGCGGCGGCGGAGTTCAGATCGTCGTTGAGGCTGTCGAGAAACGCCTGCGATGCCGCGGCGGTGCGCTCCGCAAGCTGTTCGTTCGACCCTTCGGCGAACGTATCGGTGTCGAGGCGCAGACGGAAATTGCGCAGCCGCTCGATCGCCGTGGTCGCAGACTTCAAGCCGTCGAACGTGAAGTTGAGCTGCTTGCGATACGGCACCGAGAGCAGCAAATACCGGATCGATTCCGGCGTGTAGCCCTTTCCGAGCAGGTCGCGGAGCGTGTAGTAGTTGCCCAGCGACTTCGACATCTTCTGCCCCTCCACCATCAGAAACTCGGAGTGGACCCAGAAGCGCGCGAACGGTTTCCCCGTGAGCGACTCGGACTGCGCGATCTCGTTTTCGTGGTGCGGGAAGATCAGGTCGACCCCGCCCGCATGCAGATCGAGCGTCTCGCCGAGGTACTTGATCGCCATCACGGAGCACTCGATGTGCCAGCCGGGGCGGCCCGGTCCGATCGGCGTCTGCCACGCGGGCTCGCCTTCCTTCGGAGCTTTCCAGAGCGCGAAGTCGCGCGCGTCGGTCTTCTCGTACTCGTCGACGTCGACCCGCGCGCCGGCGATGTTGCCGCTGAAATCGTTGTGCGAGAGCTTCCCGTACTGCGGGAAACTGGCGATGCGGAAATACGTCGAGCCCTCGCTCGTGTACGTGTGGTTCGCGGCGGTGAGCCCTTCGATCGCCTTCACCATGTCGTCGATATGGGCGGTGGCGGGCACCACGTGCTCGGGGGTTTCGAGCCGCAGCGTCGCGCAATCTTCCCGGAACGCCTTCGTGTAGATCGCGGTGTATTCCTCGAGCGATTGATGTTGCGCGACGGCGTTGCGAATAATCTTGTCGTCGACGTCCGTGATGTTCATCACATGGTCGAGCTGAAACCCGTTGGCGCGCAGAGCCTTGCGCAGCAGGTCGACGAACGTGAAGGTTCGGAAGTTGCCGATGTGGGCAAAGTCGTAAACCGTAGGGCCGCAGGTGTACATGCGGACGGTGTTGTCGCGCGCCGGCGAAAACTCTTCGAGCTGTTGGGACAACGTGTTGTAGAATCGCAGCGCCATAGAGATGAGCGGGGAAATTTCATCGTACCATCCGCCGGGCGCGGCACTAATCCTCGTGGCCTGTACGGATCGTTACCCTTCGTCAGAATGGCGCCCGGATTGCAAATGTAGGGCTGTCGGGCCTCTTCCATTATTCCCGTGACCCTCGCAGAACCTCGGGAAGGGGTCGGCGGAGGTCTGCTTGGAAAACATGGCTAAAGACCGGCGCGCCGCACGGCGCTACGAATTGCATCTGACGGTTCACTACCGCATTTCCCAAAAGGGCGAGTCGACCAAGTGGGCCACGGGCTCCACGAAGGAGATGAGCACCACGGGACTCAGCTTCCGCACGCGCAAACCGCTCCCCGTTGGCTCTCATATCGAGATGATCGTCGACTGGCCGGCGAAGTACGCCGACGACCAACCCATCGACCTGCAACTGACCGGCTTCATCGTCCGCAGCGACGCCGGAAAAACGGCCGTCCGCATCACGTCGCGCCGCTTCCGCATCAACTCGCACTTCATGCCGTATCAGGCGACGGCGTAGCAGCCAAACAGAGCCGCGACAGTCATGGAGCGGTTGCCGATGAACTGAACCCCACCCTGCGAAGCAATGCCTGCAGCCGAGGCCGCAGTCGATCCACAGCGGGCTCAACGTTCAAGTACGCCATCCACGGACACCGCTCCTGGAACGCCTTCTCCAGCAACTCCATTGCGCGATCGAACTCGCCGAGGCGGATGTGCACGCAGGCGCTGAAGTACGGCGTCACATGCCTCTCCCGCCCCAACGCCTCCAGCTTCGCTAAATAGCCGCGCGCCTCCGCATTCCGCCCGATCGCCGCGTGTGCCTGCCCCAAACCCGACAACACGCTCGGATGGTCCGGCGACACTCGCAGCGCGCTCTCAAAAATCCGAATCGCCTCCTCCGGACGGCCCGCAGCCAACTCCGTCAGCGCCAGAAAGTAGATCCCGAGACCGAAGTTCGCGTCCATCTCCAGCGTCCGCCGCAGGACCTGCGCGGCCTCCTCGAACCGGTGCGCGAAGTAGAGAATCCAGCCCTTGTGCGACGCCGCGACCAGTGAGAGCGGATCGAGCCCGAGCGCATTGTCGATCCGCGCCAGAGCCTCGCTGAAGCGTCCCGTCATCGCCAGCAAGTGGCCGTACCACTGGTGTGCCGTCACGTAGTTCGCATTCAAATCGATCGCCGCGCGGAACTCACGTTCGGAGCCGCTCCAGTCCCAGTCGTAGAGCGCCTTGCTGTAAGCCAGCGCGGTATGCGCCTCGGCCAGGCCGGGGTCGATTTCGAGCGCGCGCATCGCGGCCTCCGTCGAGCGTCGCCGCGCGATGGCGGCGGGCACCGCACTAAAGAGTCCGAGGGTGTCGTAGGCGTCTGCCAGCCCGGCATACGCCAGTGCGCACGCCGGGTCCTCGTGGATCGCCTGCTCGAAATAGGCCAGCGCCTTCGCAAAACTGTCCTCGGTGCGGCGGCTCCAGAAGTACCGCCCCTTCAAATACGCCTCGTGCGCGGCGGTGTTGCGTGTCGCGCCGCGCGAGAGGATCGCGCGCTGCTCCGGCAGCAGCTCGACCGCGAGACACCGCGCGATCCGCCGCGTCACATTCCGCTGAATATCGAGGATGTCCGCCCGCTTCCGGTCGTACGTCTCGGCCCACAGGTGAGTCTCGTCCGACACTTGGATGAGCTGCGCCGTGATGCGGACGCGATCCGCCGACCGCCGTATGCTGCCCTCCAGGATGTAATCGACCGCGAGCTCTTTGCCGATCGCTTCGGCGCGGCGCGTGTCCGTTTTGTAGTGCATCGCCGTCATGCGCGCGATCACGCCGAGGCGCTTCGGATCGAGCCGCCCGAGCTGCGTGATGATCTCTTCGGTGAGCCCGTCGCTGAAATAGTTCTCCTCGGGATCTCCGCTCAGATTGACGAACGGCATGACCGCCAGCATCGTCTTCTGCGGAGAATCCGGCGCGGCGGCGTCGCGGACCGGGGCCAGAAAACGATACCCGTGGCGCGAGACCGTCTCGATGAAGCGCGGGTTCGCGCCCGAGTCGCCGAGCGCCTGGCGGATCTTGCTGACGGCGATATTGATCGAGTGATCGAAGTCGACGAACGTGGCGCCGCTCCACAGGTTGGCGCACAATTCTTCGCGCGTGACGAGCTCGCCGGGACGGTCGAGTAGGGCGCGCAGCACTTGACCAGGCTTCTCCTGGAGCGCGATCCGCACTCCATATTTGCGAAGCTCGCCGGTTCGCGAATCGAATTCGAAGACGCCGAACCGAAATCTCTCGCCGGCGTCGGCAGCCGCTCGCATCGTCGCCGCCATTTTAGCACCAGCGACTCCGAAATGCAGGAGACCTGTTCGCGCTGCCGCTTTAGAACCCGGCGTTTACACGGAGACATCGCAGAGACCGGCAGTTGTTCGCCATTTGACCGGCGGTGTATGGCCGCGCCGCGCCAGCCGCCCCATAGTGGCTTGCGGAGGAAATCACATGAAACTCACTTTCGCCGCTCTTCTCGGTCTGGTCCTGCCGTTCGGCGCTCTCGCCGCCGCTCCGGCCGCCGTCACGGTGATGACGCAGAATCTGAATGCGGGCACCGGCCTCGACTTTGCCGTCGCCGAGCTCATGGGGGCGCTCCCGCCCGGTGTAGGCGTGGCCCTGACCTATGACGAAATCGTGCAGTCCAACATTCCCGAACGCGCCGACATGCTGGCTGCCAAAATCGCCGCGCTCAAACCCGACCTGCTGGTGCTCCAGGAAGTCAGTCTCTGGCGCACGGGAGATTCTCCGGACACCGCCACCACGGTCCTTTACGATCAATTGCAACTGCTTCTCGCGAAGCTGAACGCGCGTGGTGTCCCCTACGACATTGCCGCCGTGAACACCATCAGCGACCTCTCCCTTCCGATGGCGCCCGCCGGCGCGCTCCGTCTGACCGACCGCGACGCCGTGCTGTACCGCGGCGATCTGCGTCCGCCCGCCTTCCATCTCTCCGACGTCCACGCCAACCTGTTCGACGCCACCTACGCGCTCGGTCCGCTCGAGATTCCGGCAGGCTGGATCTCGGCGACGGTGCATCTCGGGAACCGCCATTTCCGGCTGGTGATGACGCACCTGCAGAGTCCGGTTGGCGGCGATTCTTCGGCCGCGGAGGCCCAGGCCGCGCAAGCCCGCCAATTGATCGCCGATACGCGCAATAGCACGGTCCCGGTTGTCGTCGCGGGCGACTTCAATTCGGACGCGATCCTCGGCAGCCGCGGACGCGGACCCGATAACACCGACATCGCGCCGCTATTCCTCACCGCTGGCTTCCTGGACGCATGGACTGTCGCGGGCAGCGGCGATGCCGCCACCTGGCCGCTTTACTTACAGGATCAGTTTCCGCCGGCGCCGTTCCTGGCGCGGTCCGTCCCGTACGAGCGGATCGACTGGATCTTGACGAAAGGCCTGAGTGTCGTCGCCGCGGAGCGAGTCTTAACCGGCGCGCAGTGGCCCTACTACGCATCCGATCACGCCGGCGTGATCGCCACCCTGCAATTCTGAACGGCCATGCGCGACATCCGACTCCAAATCATCTGCCCGGCCTCGCCGCAGTTTCGCGTCACGGCAGGCCGGGCCGCGCCCCGGCGCACCCGCATCTTCCGCTTCTCGATGCTGAGCGCGCTCTCCGTGGCCGCCGCCGCGCCGCCCGGTGTCCGCGCCGAGATCGTCGACGAGAACGTGGAGCCGATCGACTTCGACACCGCGGCCGACGTCATCGGCATCTCCTTCATGACCTACAACGCGCCGCGCGCCTATGAGATCGCCGACCGCTTCCGCAGCCGCGGCAAGACGGTGATCTTTGGCGGCTACCATCCGTCGCTCTTGCCGGAGGAGGCCGCCGCGCACGCCGACGCAGTCTGCATCGGCGAGGCCGAGGCGAATCTACCCCGCATGCTCGAAGACTATGCCCAGGGCCGCTTGCAGAAGTTCTACCGGCTGCGCGATCCCGAGTTTCGCAGCCGGCCCGCCGACCCGGGTCTACTGCGGCGCGGCGGCTACATGCGCGCTACGGTGGTCCAGGCCACTAGGGGTTGTTCGCACTGCTGCGAATTCTGTTCGGTCTCCGCGTTCTCCGAACGTGTCTACAAGCGCAAGGCGATCGCGGATGTGATCGCGGAGATCGAGGCCGGCCGCAGGAAACGCGTCCTCTTTATGGACGACAATCTTGCCGCCGATCCCGAGTACTTCCGGGCGCTCCTCGGCGCTCTGATCCCGCTCGGAATCCGCTGGTACTCGCAGATCGGGTTCGCCGTCACGCGCGACGGCGAACTGCTCGACCTCATGCGCGCCAGCGGCTGCGGCGGCGTCTTTATCGGCTTCGAAAGCCTGGCGCAGGCGAGCCTCATCGAGACCGGCAAAGGCTTCAATCGCGCGGCCGACTACGAGGCGGGGATTGCGGCGCTACACCGGCACGGTGTCGCTGTGTTGGCCGCCTTCGTCCTCGGCTACGATCACGATGGGCCCGAGGTCTTCGAGCGCACCCTCGCATTCCTCGACCGCGCCGGCGCCGACGCTCTGTAACTCGCGATTTTGACCCCGTTCCCCGGCACACCGCTCTTCCAAAGACTGCGCCGGGATGGTCGAATCTTCGACCTCGACTGGCAGCACTACGACCTTGGGCACGTCACTTTCGAGCCGCGGAACATGAGCCCGGCGGAGCTACAGGCGGGGCATGATCTCGTCGTGCGAGAGTTCTACTCATGGCGCCGCATGTTGCGGCGAATCTGGCGGCAGCTTCGCTATTTGCGGCTCGGCGAGCTCGGCCTGTTGACGCTCATCAACTGGGGCTACCGGCTAAAGATACGGCGCGACGGCTATGCGTCCTCACTGCCCCGAGTAGAAGGCCGAGCAGCAAGCCCGCAGCGGCGATGAGCAAGCGGTTGGGCGAGACTGGCGATTCCGGAAGGGTTCCGGGGTCCAGTAGTTCGAGATTCTCGCCCGCCTTGTGGGCCTCAATTTCCCGGCGAGTCACGCCGCCATTCGCGGCCAAAGCTCTCGATCGCGTGATGTTCAATACCGTGAACGCCGTGACCAGCTCGCGGACGACGCCCTGCGCCTTATAGCGGTCCGAATACGAGAAGGAGATGCGGATGGCGGAGGATCCGACCCGCGCGATCTGGATGTCGCGATTGCGCATCTGGTCCACGATCTCTTCGAGCGGTTTCTTCGTTCGCTCCTTGGGGTAAAGATTCAGTCGGGGTTTCTGGATGATCGAGGCAAGCTGTGCCCGGCTGAGGACCATCTGCTCCAATTCCGGCCACCGGGTATCCAGGTTAGGGACCGGCGGGATCGCGAGCGGATCTTCGGTGATCACGGCCGGCGTGATGCGCATCACTGCTGTCGAGGTATACCGGTCGGGGATGAGATAAGACGCGGCGGCGGCGACGACGAATCCTCCGACGGCGCACGCGGCAACTACCCACGCGCGACGCCCGTTGCGCAGGGCGAAGACGGTCAGCAGTCCGAGCAGGAACCCGCCGCCGCCCCCCGCGACCAAGAAGGCAATACGATTCGGCGAGATTGACTGGGAAGGCAGGCTCGGCGGATCGATGACGGCCATAATCTCGCCAGTTGGCGCGGGCGGAACGGGCTTGGCCTGATCTTTCCAGAAGTTCTCATAGATCGCCGCGCGATTGCGATTGATGGTGAAATTCGTTTCACTGAACTTCGTCACCAGTTCGCGCGTCACTGCTTGTGCCTTCAGTTGATCCGGGTGAGCAAACGAGATGCGAAACGTGCCATCCGGTCCGACCGGCTCGATGCGAATATCGCGGCGCATATTCTGAACGACGTCCTCCATCGGGACCCGCATGCGGTCATACTTGTAGAGATCGAGCGATCGTTTCTGAACGATCTGCGCGAGGCTGGTGCGGCTGAGGATCTCAATTTGCATCTGCTTGAGATAGTCGGCTGCGCGCTCCTTCAGCACCTCGGGAGGCGCTGGACGAAGTGGGTCCGGCTGAGGGGTGATCTGCATCACCGCCGTCGAGACGTATCGCGGCGGCTGCGTGAAGCTGACCGCAGCGGCTACGACGGCGCCGGCCGCTGCGGTTACGGCTGCAACCTTCAGCCAATTTGCCTTCGTGATCTGCATCGAAATCGCTCCTCGAAACACGTTCGCGAACACTTTCCAGCCGGGCTTCAGGTCGTCGAGCAGGGCGTCGAACTCCTTGCCGTACTCCTGCCGCCATTCGCGCGGGTAGAACTGGGCTGCCGCCAGAATCCAGCGCTTCATGCGTGCCTCAATCTACGCAGCGCGGTCTTCACCACCTGGTCGAGACTCGCCATCTCGTTTTCGAGATGCGTCTTGCCCGACGCCGTGAGGCAGTAGGGCCGCCGACGGTCGGTGGACTGCACGGGGCGAATCCAACCCGCCTCCACCAGTCGCGTGATCGCGCCGTAGAGCGTGCCGGGGCCGAGTTCGACGCCGGCGAATTGCTGGATGTCGAGCATCATGGCGTAGCCGTGCTTCTCGCCATCGGCCAGACTGGCCAGGATGAGGATACTGGGATCGGTCATCTTACGTTATGCGATGTATCGTAATACGTAATATTAGCCCTGTCAAGCTTCCGGCCACTTGTGTTTCGGATATCGCCGCGAGAGCTGCTTCCGGATCTCGGGATAGAGTCGCGTCCAAAAGCCGGCGAGGTCAGTCGTCAACTGGACGGGTCGGTTGTTAGGTGCGAGCAGACGGACAACGACCGGGACGCCGCGGCCGACCGTCGGCGTCGTGGTCATGCCGTAGAAATCCTGAAGGCGGGACTCGATCCACGGCGGCTGGTCGGCCTCGTAGTGGACACGCACCTGCCGGCCGCCGGGGAGGCGAATGCGCTCCGGTGCGAGCTCGTCGAGACGGCGGCGATCGGCGGGCGCGAGTTGGCGCTCGACGGCTCGGACGAGGCCGCCATCACGCGCCGCGGATTCCAGTTCGGCGAGCGAACGCAGGCCGAGCGCGAGCGAGCGGAGCGCCTCTTCGATGGGCGGATTCTCGATGCCCGCGAACTTGGCGCGCGCCAGAAATGCGTCGAGCTCCTCGCCGCGAGCGACGCCCTTGTCGATGCCCTTCTGCGCCAGCATCGCGGCGGCAGCTTCCGGATCGGCGGCGCCGCGGCTCTGCTGAATCGCGATCTGGTCGAACATCAGCGCGCTCACGGTTTCGGCGCGGCCGGCGGAGCGATTCCACTCCACACTCGACACTTCGCGCACGCGGTCGGGGAAGAGGTCGATGAGCCACTCGGGCTCGATGGCGCTGGCGATGCGGACGAGCGGCGACTTCTGGTCGCGACGATCCTCGGCGTCGACCGCGACGAGGAACTCCGAGTCCGTCACGGTGCTCGCGGGCGCGAGCGTGGCTGGCCCTCCGGCCGCGAGTTGCAACTCCGCGCCTTGCCGCCGGCGCGCGACGCGATCGGGGAAGGCCGCGAGGACGGAGCGGAGAAGCGCGTCTTCGTCGCGACCACGCTGGCGCGGTGGATCGACCATCCGCCGAATCTGCCGCACCACCTGCGCGGTGCGCGGCTCCCAACGCGATTCGAGCAGCACGAGGAGGTCGGAGCGAGTCGCATGGTCGGGTCGAGCGGGAAGGCGCTCGCCGGCGCTGAGCAGCGCGGCGACGGTGCAACCGTCCTCGGCGACTCCTTCGCGGCGGGCCTCGACGATGAGGCGGGCGAGACGCGGGTGCAGCGGGTAGCGCGCCATCTCCCGCGCGGTCGCATCGTCGGGCGCGAGTTGGCTCAGGAGCGTGGCGGCGTGTTCCAAGGCGGCGGGCGGCGGCGCGTCGAGCCATTCGACCTCGGGATTGCCCATCGCCCGCAGCAGCAGGAGCATCGGAGCGAGGTCGGCACGCGCGATCTCCGGCAGGTCCTGCGCCGGACGGCGGACGAAGTCTTCGAGCGGATAGAGCCGGATGGCGCGGCCGGCGCGGGTGCGTCCGGCGCGGCCCGCACGCTGGTTGGCGGAGGCTTGGCTAATGCGGGCGACTTGGAGCGTCGGCAGACCCGACCACGGCGAGTGGCTGGCCACGCGCGCGAGGCCGCTATCGATCACGGCGCCGACGTCCTCGATCGTGATCGAACTCTCGGCGACGTTGGTCGAGAGGATGATCTTGCGCTGCGCGGAGGGCGCGACGGCGCGGTCCTGCTCTTCGGGCGGCTGGTCGCCGTGCAGCGGGAGGAGCGCCCAGCCTTCGCGCCGCGCGATCCCGGCGCACGCAGTCTGCGCGCGGCGGATCTCGTAAGCGCCGGGCAGGAAGACGAGGACGTGGCCGGTGGAATCGCGGAGGCGTTCGAGCGCCGCCGCGACCAGCTCTTCGACCGGGGCGGGGGAGTGCGGCGTGTACTCGATGGCGAGTGGATGCTGGCGGCCCTCGGAGCGGAGCACGCGGGCGCCGTCGAGGTAGGCGGCAATGGGCGCGGCGTCGAGGGTCGCCGACATCACGATGATGCGGAGGTCAGGCCGCGTGGTCTGCTGGAGGCGGCGGAGGAGGGCGAGCGCGAGATCGCCTTCGAGGTGGCGCTCGTGAAACTCGTCGAGCACGACCGCGCCGACCCGGTCGAGGCGCGGGTCGTTGAGCAGGCGGCGGGTGAGCACGCCCTCGGTGAGGAAGCGGAGTCGCGTGCGCGGGCCGGAGACGTCCTCGAAGCGGACCTGGTAGCCGACGGTCTCGCCCACGCGCTCGTGTAGTTCGGAGGCGACGAAGCGGGCGGCCAGCCGCGCCGCGAGCCGGCGCGGTTCGAGCACGAGGACCTCGCGGTCGGTGAGGTCGAGGAGGGCGGGCGGAACGCGGGTCGTCTTGCCTGCTCCGGCCGGCGCTTCGAGGACGAGGTTATGGTACTGGCCGAGGTGCGCGGCGATTTCCGGGAGGAGTGAATCGATCGGGAGCGCCAACCTTCTATTTATACTGGATGGACAATGTCGAACACTCGGATGACCCGCCGCGCGGGCTTGGGATTGCTGGCTGGAGCGGGGGCCGCTCCACTGTTCGCCCGCGGGTTGGGCCAGGATATGACGGTCGGGGCGCTGCTCTCGCTGACGGGCGACTGGTCGACGCTCGGCATCACGAGCAAGGCGCTGCTCGAAATGGCGGTCGGGGAGATCAACGCCTTCTTCGACGCGACGCAGACGCCGGGGCGCTTGAGCCTGCAGGTTTACGACACGAAGCTCGACGCGGCGACGGCGGTGAACGCTCTGAAGTCGTTGGCGGGTGCGGGCGTGAAGCTCGTCATTGGACCGCAGTCGAGCGCCGAGGCGGCGGCGATTCTGCCGCTGCTGAACGACCTCGACATGATCGCGGTGAGCCAGGGGAGCACGGCGGGATCGCTCTCGCTGCGCGGCGACAATCTGCTGCGGTTCGTGCCGGACGATGCGATCGAGGGAACGGCGGCGGTCGGCGCGGCGCTGGCCATGGGGATCAAAACGATCGTGCCGGCGTGGCGCGCGGACGCGGGCAATCGTGGACTCGCCACGGCGGTTCGGAAGCAGTTCACGGCGGCGGGCGGCGTTGTGACGGCGGGGATCGAGTACCCGGCGGACAGTTCGCTGAAGGCTGCCAACGTGGCGGCGGAGATCGCGAAGCAGGCCGCGGCGGCTTCGGGCAAGACGGCGATCTACCTGGCGTCGTTCGACGAGATCGTCGACATGTTCCGCGCGGCGGCCGCGGTTCCGGCGCTCGGCGCGTTGCCGTGGATCGGCAGCGACGGCGTGGTCCAGAGCGTCCCACTGGCGTCGGACAGCGCGGCGGCGGCGTTCGCGGTCCAGACCGGATACTCGGCGCCGACCTTGATTCGGTCGGATGCGGCGAAGCCCAAGTGGTCGCCGCTGGTCGCGGCGGTCACGGCGAAGACCGGGATCGAGCCCGACGCATTCTCGCTGGCCGCGTACGATGCGCTCTGGTGCGCCATCATGGCTCGGCAATTGGCGGGCGGGAACTACACGCCGACCTGGAAGGCGTTCTTCATGCAGACGGCGGAGAACTTCTTCGGCGCGACCGGCTGGGGCCGGCTCAACGCGAACGGCGATCGCGCGTTCGGCGACTTCGAATTCTGGGGGCTCAAGATGGTCGGCGGGAAGGCTGTCTGGACTCCTGTCGCGACGTACGAGAGCGGCGTGTACGGGCCGGTCCTTTCCTAAAGCGACCGCTCCATTACTGTCGCGGCTCTGTTGGATTAGACGACTCGGGTTCGTAGGGTTCCGATCTTATCGATCTCGAGTTCGATGATGTCGCCGGGTTTCATCGGCGGGTCGATGTCGATCTTGAAGGCGATGACGTCTCCGGGGAGGATGACGTCGTTGGCGGAGAGCGACTCGACGGTGTTCTCGAACTTCGGGCGAAGGCTCGCCGAAGTGGTGCGGGCGTGCTCCTGGCCGTTGATCTTGACGCAGATCTCGAGCGCGTAGGGGTTGCCGATCTCGTCGGGCGTGACGAGGCAGGGGCCGAGCGCGGAGTAGCGGGCGCCGATGTCGTTCATGCCGGTGAAGCCGGCGATGTAGCCGCGCGCCTCCAGCGCCGGGATGTTCATCCCCTGTTTGCCGATGACGGCGGCGAGTTTGAGCTCGGGCTCGATCTTGTCGGTGAATCGGACATCCTCGTCGGTGCCGAGGCGCGCGGGGTTCGGGAGCGGTGCGCGGATGCGGACCTGGTCGGGGGAGTAGACGAGGGTCTCGTCATTGGGGCCGCGGGGCGGGGTTTCCTGCTTCCACCAATCGGCGGGGCGCGGGCCGGCTCCGGAGAAGAGCTCCTCGGCGGTGTGCATGGCGCGCAAACCGGCGCGGAGGAACTCGATCATGCGATGCGGAGCGAGGGCGTCGGCGAGCTGTTGCGGCTCGGACTCGCCCTGCTGCGAGAGATACCACGCAGTGGCGAAATTGAGGTCGACGATGCGGCCGTCGCGGAAAGCGCCGACACGACTGTGACGGCCCAGATGGGTCGAGACTTCGAAGGTGCAGAGGCGCATTACAGGTTGCCGCGCCTGGCCTGCTCGCGCTCGATGGCTTCGAAGAGCGCTTTGAAATTGCCTTTGCCGAAACTGCGGCTGCCCTTGCGTTGGATGACTTCGTAGAACAACGTCGGGCGGTCTTCCACGGGGCGCGTAAAGATCTGGAGCATGTATCCCTCGTCGTCGCGATCTACGAGTATACCTAGCTCTTTGAGTTCCGCAATAGGTTCGTCGATCGGGCCGATGCGATCCTGCAGATCGTCGTAATAGGTCGACGGGACGCGCAGGAAATCGACGCCCTGATTGCGCAGCGTGGCGACGGTTTCGATGATGTTGCCGGTGGCCATGGCGATGTGCTGGACGCCGGGGCCGTGGTAGAACTCCAGGTATTCCTCGATCTGCGATTTACGCTTGCCTTCGGCGGGCTCGTTGATCGGGAACTTGACGCGCTCGTTGCCGTTCGACATCACCTTGGACATGAGGGCGGAGTACTCGGTGGAGATGTCCTTGTCGTCGAAGTGCTTGAACATCTTGAAGCCCATGACGTCGCGGTAGAACTCGACCCAGCGGTCCATCTCGCCCCAGCCGACGTTGCCGACCATGTGGTCGACGTACTTGAGGCCGGTGGGACGCGCGATGCGGTCCTCGCCGGGGACGGCGACGAAGCCGGGGAGGAAGGCGCCCTTGTACTTCGCGCGCTCGACGAAGGTGTGGATGGTGTCGCCGTAAGTGGCGATGGCGGAGAGGCGAACCTCGCCGGAATCGTCGCGGACGGTCTCGGGTTCGCGGACGCTGCGGGCGCCGCGTTTGGTGGTCTCGCGCCAGGCGGACTCGGCGTCGTCGACCCAGAGGGCAATGTCGCGGACTCCGTCGCCGTGCAGGCGGACGTGGTCGGCGGCCGGGTGCTCGGGCTGAAGCGCGGTGGTGAAGACGAAGCGGATTTTGTCCTGGACGAGCAGGTAGGAGGCGCGGTCGCGCGTGCCGGTCTCGGGGCCGCGATAGGCGGCGAGGCTGAAGCCGAACGCGGTCCGGTAGAAGTGGGCGGCCTGGCGCGCGTTGCCGACGTAGAACTCGACGTAGTCGGTGCCGTTCAGCGGCAGGAAATCCTGGTCAACGGGCGCCGGGTGCGGCAGTGTTTGCGGCATACGTCCTCCTCATGGCTTCGATGCAGAGCTGGTTGTCGTCGTCGGTCCCGGTGGAGATGCGAAGACAATTGGGCAGTCCGAAGGCCTTGAGCGGCCGGACCACGACGCCCTGCGAAAGCAACTCCTCAAAGATACGCATCGCCTCCTGCTCGGTCGGCAGGACGGTCATGATGAAATTCGCTTCGGACGGCACGACGGTCATGCCGAGCTCGGTGAGGCCTTCGGTGAGCGCGCGAATGCCGCGCGCGTTGAGCTCGAGCGAGCGGTGCAGAAATTCTTTGTCGGCGAGGGCGCCGATGCCGGCGGCCTGTGCGGGGGTCGAGGGTTCGAACGGCAGCTTGACCTTGAGCAGGTTGCGGATCAGCTCTTCGTGCGCGAAGCCGTACCCGATGCGGACGCCGGCGAGCCCGTAGATCTTCGAAAACGTGCGGAGGGTGATCACGTTGTCGTAGCGGTAGTGCATGGAGTCGGGGTAGCGCGGGTTGTCCTTGGCGTACTCGAAGTAGGCCTCGTCGAGGATGATGAGGACGCGCTCGGGGACGTGCTTGTAGAACTCGTCGAACTGGTGCTTGGTGAAGATCGTGCCGGTCGGATTGTTGGGGTTCGCGAGGTAGATGATCTTGGTGTTGGCGTTGATGGCGGTGGCGAGGGCAGGGAGGTCGTAGTGCCAGTCGCGATAGGGGACGGTGCGGTACTTGATGCCGCGCGAGCGAGCAAGGACCTGGAAGCCGATGAAGGCGGCGTCGGTGGTGAGCACCTCGTCCTCATCGCACAGGAAGGCGCGGATGATGTTGGACATGATGCCCTCGGAGCCGCTGCCCGCGATGACGTTGTCGACCTTGACGTCGAACTCCTCGGCGAGGACTTCGCGGAGGCCGAGTCCGCCGTTGGGGTAGAGGTTGAGGCCGGTGAGGGTCCGCTGCATGGCCTCGATGGCGAGCGGCGAGGCGCCGAGCGGGTTCTCGTTGGAGGCGAGCTTGGCGATGCGGGCGAGGTTGTACTGCTTGCGGACGGACTCGATGGTGCGGCCGGCCTCGTAGGGCCGCAACTCTGCGATATAGGGCGGGACGAGTGGCACCGCTTTTATTTTACAAGCGGATATGATGGAACGGATGAACTGGAACGATGCCGCGGAAGACTTCCTGAATTCGGTGCTGGCGCAGACGCCGCGTCCGGTGCGGGAGGCGACGGAAACGGAGTTGCGGAGGACGGCCGAGGGGATGGCCGAGGAGGACGGCAAGAATCGCGTCGGGGTGGAGACGGTGATCGCAGCGTGGGTGCGGACGACGCCGGAGACACTGCGGGCGGACTTGCCGCGCCAGATGGAGCGGTTCGGGCTCGATCCGAGCGAGTACGCGCATTTGTTGGAGTAGGCGCGGGTCATTGCGGCGCTGGGGCCGGGGGTTGGGGGCCGGGGGCCGGTGAGCCGGGGGCCGGCGAGCTGGCCGCTGCGCTTCGCGGCATCCGGCGCGCCGTTATTGAGGGAACGAAGCCAATTTCCGCGGAGGGAGGGGGCGCCGGTGCGGGCGTTTGGGTGGTGGGGCGCTTGGCACGGAGGGACTGCAGGCGGGTGAGGTCGTGGAGCGCGCGGTGGTAAGAGCGGGAGAGGGACGCGACGCGGCGCTGGAGGACGACGAGATTGTCCTCGATGCGGTAGTAGACATGGGCGAAGTGCGTCGCCGGGTTGTAGCCGTCGCGATCGCGGGCGTACGGCGTTGAGAGGTTCCAGATGTGGGTTTCGACGGTGGCCATGCGGCGGAGGAGCCAATCGGTGCGGAGGAGCTCGAGGACGAGGGCGGTTTCGATGGGGCCTTGGGGGTCGCAGGAGTCGAAGTAGTCCTGCTGGAGGGCGGCGAGCTCGTCGGGGTCCTCGCCCTCGATGAGGAGCGACTTGGCGTAGAGGCCGGTGCGGGTGGAGTTGCGGGAGGAAGCGGTTTTGCCGGCGGCCGTGCGGGGGCCGGTGGAGGATTGCGAATTTCGGCGATTCGCTTTGAGTTGGGCAGGGGTTGCCATGTGGGCGATTTAGCATGGCGACTGGGGGGAGTCCGAAATAGGGTCGGGTAAGTGATTGAGGGGGCTGGGAAAAAAGTTTTAAATAAAATGTACAGCGGTCGGGCCGCGGTCTGCGATCCCCTAACGGTTTCGGATATAGGCCGTCTACGACTCTTCGGAGATCGCGTTGTTGCCATCGCTTGTCAGCGGGCGCAACGCAAGCCGATCGCATCGAAACGCTCCGGCGCCCATGAAATCTCGCAGCTTGATTTTGCTCGCGGCCTGTTGCGCCGGATGCGGCCTTAACGATTCGGCGCGTTCGCAAACGGCGGTTCACGAAGAGGCTGTTCATTTCGCCAGCGGCAGCCTGATTCTCGCCGGGACTCTGATTCTCCCTAGCGGTCCTCCGCCATATCCCGCAGTATTGCTGTTTCACGGATCGGGTCGCCAGGCGAGGGATCTTTCGACCGCGCGCTGGTTCGCGGAACAAGGATTCGCAGCGTTGGCATATGACAAGCGAGGCGTGGGCGACTCGACCGGCGATTTCCGTGCTGGGCCGTTCATGGACTTATGCGCGGATGGGTTGGCGGGCATCGAGTACTTCAAGTCCAGAAAGGAAATCGATCGGCGCCATATCGGTGTTTGGGGATTGAGCCAGGGAGGTTGGCTGGGTCCGCTTGCGGCTTCCCAATCGAGCGATATTTCTTTCGTGATCGCGGTGTCCGGGCCGGGCGTCTCCCCTGGGGAGCAGATGTTCGTATATTACGCCAACGAACTGCGCGACCAGGGAATGCCGGAAGCCGACGTTCGCGAAGCCGACGCGCTGCGGCGCGATGTCTGGAGTTATTTATTCACAGGGAAGGGATACGAGAGAGCGGATCGTGAGTTACGCCAGGCTCGCGCCAAACGATGGTTCGACGCCGTCAACGCGCAGCAGGATCATTTATTCGAGCCGCTGCAGAAGCCGTCCGATCTCGACAAACCCGGGAGCGCGATTCTGCGCTTCCGGCGCGAGATGACCTACGATCCGGTTCCCGCATTACGCGCGTTGCGCGTCCCGGCGCTGTTCCTGTTCGGGTCGGAAGATCGCGTGATCCCCGTCGAGAAGAGTGTATCGGTGATTCGCGAAGTTCTGACGGAAAGTCACGCCGATTTCAGCATTCAGGTGTTCGACGGCGACAACCACGGCATGTTCGGGTCGAACGGTGTGCGGGATCCCCGATATCTGAACGCCATGCGGAAGTGGCTGGATGAGCGGTTGCGGAGTTCCCGTGCGCGGTGAGCTTTCGGGATTCCTCAAATCGGGATGATGGAACAAGTCGGGTCCAGCCGCCTCAGGTCGCGCGGATCGCTGGTGACGATGTAGTCGCCGCGCGCCCTGGCCAGAATCACAACCGAAGCGTCGATGATGTCGGCGGTCTTGGTGGCGCCGCAGAGTTCTCCGCAGGCGCGGGCGAGTTGTTCATCCAGGGGAACAATTTCGACTTCGTGAATCCGCAAGAAGCGCGCCAGTGCGACTTGAACACGGCCATTGTGCCAGGCTTGCCCCACCACACCGGAGGGGACTCGAAATGGAAGGCGCTGTGCGAGAGCGCGAGCGAGAAGAGCGATCAGCCGCTTGTCGCCGCGATCCAGGGCGATCAAAGCGCCGGCGTCGAGGGTTATCCCCGTCCGCGCCGCGGGAGCATGCGTTCTGCCCATTGAATGTCCTCCGGCGCCGGCTCGCCATGTTGTTCGATCAGATCACGAAGAAGCGTCCGGAGCGAGTCACGCTTCTCCTGTTCTTCCAGAACGCCGGCAATATAGCCCGAAACCGAATCCGCTCTTCCGGCGCGCACTTCCCGGTGGACTCTGGCGAGTTGATGCTTCGGCAGGCTGATGGCAATCTTCGCTCTGGTCATACCATGATCATACTACGGGCAGACACATCGGGGTTTGCGCTCTGAGGAGTGGGCGGCCATTAGAGGCGCGGTTAAACTAGTGCATGGCCGGAACTCAAATGCGAGAAATGCTTCCAGTTCGGAAGCCCCCATTCCAGATTTCAAAACTCGCGAGGGCGTGCCTCGGCCAACCCGGTACCTGGCACCGCTGCTTGAAGCAGAGGGCGAGGCTGGCGGTGTCGACAACCTCGAGTAGACCAGCTAAGGCTGCTTCTCGCTGGCTCACGCTTGGACCGAAACACACGGCTTGCGTCTTCGCGGTTGTCAACTTTCTCGAAAACGCTCGAGTGTGCGAAGTATCGTTCCGGTTTGCGGCGGGTGGAGGAGCAGCGTCAGGCCTTGTCCCAATCGCTGGCCTTAACACCGGCTTGACGGAGGATTTCTTTCAATAGGGACCAGTCAATGCTTCCGCCCTTGTGCGGATTTGGAATTCGAACCTTGAGTTCGCCCTTTGCACAACGTGATGGCGGCTGCCGGAGATTGGTCCACCTGTGAAGCCCAGGTTGCGGAAACGCGGGATCAGTTCTCTGCGGGAAATCGGCTTGCCTTCACGCGGCTTTGAGCGATACGCCGACTCGGCCGAGGCGGGGGATAGGATCGTTGTCGCGGATCTTAACAATCAGCCATTCTTCGAGAACCTCTTGGAGCACGTCACGGCAGGCGTCGACGGTGGCCTCATTCGCCCACACGCCGCGCAGTCCGGGAATCTCGCCGAAGTAAGTGCCGTCGTCGAGAGTCTTGAACCGGGCTCTCTTCATCGCCTCACGAATGTAGCGCGTCAACACTACAGAAACGATAGCAGGGTGGGGGACGATGCCTCTACTGGACGACTTCACTGATCTGCACGACGGCTGGCGCGTCGGTGTAATGGTGCTGGTCCTCGATGAACTCCGCGGCGGTGGCTTGTAATGCCCTCTCCACCTCGGCCATCGTTTCAAAGAAGAGATGGCCGACCGCGTGATACGGGGGAGGAGCTCCGGGACCTAGACCGGCGAGGCCGCGATCGATCTCCGTGCGGACGAGACCCCGGGAACCGAGGAGTTGGCGCGCGAGTTCCAGATGCGGACCGAGGTAATAGTCCCAATCGAAGCGCGAGCCCGGCGTTGCAGGGTACATCACACTGACTCGAATCATGGTCGAGCGTAGCAGGTCTTACAGCACGTGGTAGTAATCGCCGCGGTGGAGGACTTCTACCGGGAGTCCGAAGACCTCGCTGAGGGGGGCGGGTTGGAGGACTTGGTCCTTGGGGCCGTCGCTGTGGATGCGGCCATCCTTTATTAAAACGACTCTTTCGATCTCGGGAATGATGTCGGGGAGGTGGTGGGTGACGAGGATGAGGCTGATGCCCTTGCGGGTCAGTTTTCTCAGGACCTCGCGGAGGTCATGGGTGGAGTGGAGGTCGAGGCTCGCCGTGGGTTCGTCGAGGACTAGCGCTTGGGGGTCGTGGACCAGCGCTCGGGCGATGAGGATGCGGCGGGCTTCTCCGGAGGACATCTCGTTGGTGGGGCGGTCGGCGAGGTGGGAGATTTCGAGGAGGTCCAGGACTTCGCGGGTCTTGGTTTCCATCTCGGGAGTGACTTCGTGCCAGGGCCAGATTCCGACGGCGCCGAAGAAGCCGGAGAGGACGATTTCGTGGCCGGAGTAGTCGCGGGTGCAGAGGGCCATCCAGTCGTTGGAGACGAGGCCGAGGTGGCTGCGTAGATCGTCGATATGCCAGCGGTCGCGGCCCAGGATTTCGAGGCGCCAGGGTTCGGGTTTGAGGCGGGGGTAGAGTTCGCGGTCGATTAGTTTGATGAGGGTGGATTTGCCGGAGCCGTTGGGGCCGAGGATGGCGATGTGTTCGCCTTGGGCGATGGAGAGGGTCATGTCGTGGAGGACGATGTTGTCTCCGCGTTGGACGGTTACGTTCTGGAGGTCGAGGAGGGGGGGCCGGGGGCTGGGGGACTGGGGCTGGGGATTAGTGAGGAGCGTAGACATTTTGGTTAGTGAGTGAGCCACGGGTTGCGGGCACGGAGGCTAAAGCCTTTCTCTCGGCGAACGTAATCGGCACGACTGAAGTCGTGCCCTGATACCAAGCGTGCTCCGATACGGGGCGTCACAGTAATTCCGCCGTGAAGCGGGCTAGGGCTTCGGCTTTCGATTTGGCGGCTCCGGTGTCGATCGAGACGGCGGCGAGGGCCGCTCCTTCGAGGAAGACTTCGACTTGGCCGGCGGCTACCAGGGCGGCGGCGGCGTTCGCGATTACGATGTCGCGGTGGGGACCGCGCTGACCTGCTAGGACCGCGTTGGCGATTTCGAGATTGCGGGCGGGGTCTCCGCCTTTGAGGTCGGCTGGAGTGGCGGGGTGGACTCCGAAATCTTCGGGCTCGAGGGTGCGGCGCTCGACTTTGCCTTCGCGGATTTCGAAGGCGAGGGTCGGGCCGGTGGTGGTGATTTCGTCGAGTCCGTCCGAGCCGTGGACGACGAAGCCTCGGCGGAGGCCGAGGGTCGCGAGGGCTTCCGCCATGAGTTCCGCGGCGTGCTCGGAGGGGGCTCCGACGAGTTGGGCGCTGGCTCCGGCGGGATTCGTGAGGGGTCCGAGGAGGTTGAACACCGTTCGGAGCTTCAGGTCGACTCGGACCGGCTGGGCGTGGCGCATCGCGGTGTGGACCGCGGGTGCGAATAAGAAGCCGATGCCGATTTCGCGGATGGCGCGGGCGGAGTCGGCGGGGGCGATGGCGATGCGGATTCCCATCGAGTCGAGGAGGTCGGCGCTGCCGCATTTGCTCGAGATGGAGCGGTTGCCGTGCTTGGCGACGTGGACTCCGGCGCCGGCGACGACGAAGGCGGCGACGGTCGAGATATTGAAGGTGTCGCTGCGGTCGCCGCCGGTGCCGCAGGTGTCGATGAGGGGGGCGCCGTCGAGTTGGGGGTCGACGGGGACGGCCATGGCGCGCATGGCGCGGGCGAAGCCGGCGAGCTCTCCGGCGGTCTCTCCTTTCATGCGGAGAGCGACGAGGAAAGCGGCGATTTGGGGGTGGCTCGCTTCGCCCGCGAGGATTGTGCGCATCGCGTTCTCGGCGTCGGCGGCGGAGAGGTTGTCGCGAGACACAATGCGGTCGATGAAGGGCAAAAGCGACATGGTATATTCAGTTTTAGTCTGGCTTTTCTGTCAGCCTAACATAGCGATTCCATGAAAATTCACGAGTATCAGGCGAAGGCCATTCTGGCCCAATATAACGTTCCTGTGCCGCGCGGCCAGGTAGCGTTCACCGCCGAGGAAGCGGAAAAGGCCGCGCAGTCGCTGGGCGGCAGCGTGGTGGTGAAGGCGCAGATTCACGCGGGCGGCCGAGGCAAGGGCGGCGGCGTGAAGATCGCGAAGGACGCGAAGGAAGCGAAAGAGCTGGCGTCGAAGATTCTCGGCATGACGCTCATCACGCACCAGACGGGACCGGAAGGTCGCGTGGTGAAGCGGCTGCTGATTGAAGAGACGCTGCCGATCGAGCGCGAACTCTACCTCGGAATCGTGCTGGACCGCGTGCAGGGCAAGCCGGTGTTCATGGCGTCTGCGGCGGGCGGCATGGAGATCGAAGAGGTCGCGGCGAAGACGCCGGAGCTGATCCTCAAAGAGCCGCTCAATCTGGCGACCGGACTCTCGCCGTATCAGGCGCGCAAGCTCGCGTTCGGGATCGGGATTCCGGCGGCGAGCGTGAACGCAGCGGCAGCGGCGATGACGGCGCTGGCCAAGGCGTGCATCGCGACGGACGCGTCGCTGGCGGAGATCAACCCGTTCATCCTGACGAAGGACGGGAAGGTGGTGGCGCTCGACGCGAAGATCAACTTCGACGACAACGCGCTGTATCGCCACAAGGATCTGGCGGAACTGCGCGATCTCGATGAGGAAGATCCGCTCGAAGTCGAGGCGTCGAAATTCGGGCTGAACTACATCAAGCTGGACGGCACGGTCGGGTGCATGGTGAACGGCGCCGGGCTGGCGATGGCGACGATGGACATCATCAAGTACGCGGGCGGGAGCCCGGCGAATTTCCTGGATGTCGGCGGCGGCGCGAGTCCCGAGCAGGTGAAGAACGCGTTCCGGATCATCCTCTCGGACGAGAACGTGAAGGCGGTGCTGATCAACGTCTTCGGCGGCATTCTGCGGTGCGACCGCCTGGCCACGGGCGTCGTGGAAGCGGCGCGCGATCTGCACATCCAAGTGCCGATCGTGGTGCGGATGGAAGGCACAAACGTCGAGTTGGGACGGAAGATCCTGATGGAATCGGGCTTCAACTTCACGGTCGGCGAAGATATGCGGGACGCGGCGAATAAGGTTGTCGCGCTGGCGGGGGCACGGAAATGAGCGTACTCGTAGATCAGAATACTCGCCTGCTGGTGCAGGGGTTCACGGGGAAGGAAGGCACGTTCCACGCGGAGCAGGCCATCGCGTACGGGACGAAGGTCGTCGGCGGCGTGGTGCCCGGCAAAGGCGGGACGACGCACATCGGGCTGCCGGTGTTCGACACGGTGGCGGAGGCGGTGAAGGAGACCGGGGCGAACGCGTCGGTGATCTTCGTGCCGCCGCCGTTCGCGGCGGACGCGATTATGGAGGCCGCGGACGCGGGCCTGCCGCTGGTCGTGTGCATCACAGAAGGAATTCCGGCGCTCGATATGGTGCGGGCGTGGGAGTTCCTGAAGGGGAAGTCGACGCGGCTGATCGGACCGAACTGTCCGGGGATTATTTCGCCGGGCAAGGCGAAGATCGGGATCATGCCGGGGGCGATTCATAAAGAGGGTAAGGTCGGTGTGGTGTCGCGCTCGGGCACGTTGACGTACGAGGCGGTCGGACAGCTTTCGAAGCTGGGGATCGGACAATCGACGTGCATCGGGATCGGCGGCGATCCGATCATCGGGACGAATTTCGTGGACGCGCTGAAGCTGTTCAACGAGGACCCGCAGACGGAGGCGATCATCATGATCGGCGAGATCGGCGGGAACGCGGAAGAGACGGCGGCGGCGTACGTGAAGGCGAACGTGAAGAAGCCGGTGGTGGGATTCATCGCGGGACAGACCGCGCCTCCGGGACGGCGCATGGGACACGCGGGCGCGATCATCGCGGGCGGGTCGGGGAAGGCGTCGGACAAGATTGCCGCGATGCAGGCCGCCGGGATTACGGTGTGCGCGTCGCCGGCTGAAATGGGAGAGAAAATTCAGGGTCTTTTATGAGCGTGGAACGGACATTTTCGATTATCAAACCGGACGCCGTCGCGGCCGGACAAGCGGGCGAGATTCTCGCCATGCTGACGCAGGCGGGCTTCAAGATCATCGGGCTGCGGATGACGCGGCTCTCGCAGGCGCAGGCCGAAGGGTTTTACGCCGTGCATAAAGAGAGGCCGTTCTTCGGCGGGCTGGTCAAATTCATGACCGAAGGTCCGATCGTGGTGATGGCTCTCGAGCGCGAAGACGCGGTCAAAAAGCTGCGTGAAGTGATGGGCGCGACGAATCCGGCGAACGCTGCCGAGGGGACGGTGCGGAAACGCTTCGCCGCGAATATTGAAAGAAACTGCATTCATGGGTCGGATGCTCCGGAGACGGCCGCGCAAGAGCTGGCGTACTTCTTTACAGGCTCGGAGCTGATCTAAGAAAACATTTTGGGCCACGAATGAACACGAATGAACGCGAATAAGGCACACGCTTTATTCGTGTGAATTCGTGTTCATTCGTGGCCATTCCTTTATTAGATATAATCTAAGTACGGTTTTCATGGACACGGATGGGATCAAGCGTTCTTTGGCGGACAGCGGTCTGCGGAACACTCCCCAGCGGTACGCTGTCATGGCTTTCTTGATGGAGCAAGCCGAACATCCCACGGCGGCGGAGATTTTCGAAGCCGTTAACCGCGTCGATCCGCGGTCTTCCCGGGCCACGATCTATAACAACTTGCGCGATTTGGTGGAGGCTGGTTTGGTGCGCGAAGTGGCCATCGAGGGCCGTGCGGCGCGATTCGAGGCGAAAGGAGCGCGGCATCACCACTTCATCTGCGACCAATGCGGCAATGTCGAGGACATGGAGTGGTATGACGTGCCGCGGCCTGCCGCAGGCACGCTCGGTAAACGCGTGCTTCGCGAATGTGAACTCATCTTCCGGGGCCTTTGCAGCAGGTGCGCGCCCCGGCACTCTTCCCGCTCGTAATCTAATTTTAAGGAAAGGATAACCAGATGGAAAAAGAGACGAAAGAGGCAACGTCGAAGTGCCCGGTAGCACACGGCGCGCGCGGGCGCAGGAACCGCGATTGGTGGCCGGACGCCCTGGACATCTCGGTTCTTCACCGGAACTCCAGTTTGTCCGACCCGATGGGCGTTGGGTTCGACTATGCGAAGGAGTTTGAAACCCTCGACCTCAAGGCGGTCATCAAGGACCTTCACGCCCTCATGACCGACTCCCAGGATTGGTGGCCGGCCGATTTCGGTCACTATGGCGGGCTGATGGTCCGCATGGCGTGGCACAGCGCCGGCACGTATCGGATTACGGATGGGCGCGGCGGCGCCGGCGCAGGGCAGCAGCGGTTCGCGCCACTGAATAGCTGGCCGGACAACGCGAATCTCGATAAGGCGCGGCGCCTGCTCTGGCCGATCAAGCAGAAATATGGCGAGAAGCTCTCGTGGGCCGACCTGATGGTCCTCGCGGGGAACGTGGCGTTGGAATCGATGGGCTTCAAGACCTTCGGCTTCGGGGGCGGACGCTCCGACGTGTGGGAGCCCGAGGAGTTGTACTGGGGTCCGGAAGGGACGTGGTTGGGCGATGAACGGTATAGCGGCGAGCGTCAATTGTCGGAGCCGCTCGGTGCGGTGCAAATGGGCCTGATTTACGTGAATCCCGAGGGTCCGAACGGCAATCCCGATCCGGTCGCAGCGGCGAAGGATATCCGCGAGACGTTCTTCCGGATGGCCATGAACGACGAGGAGACGGTCGCGCTGATCGCGGGCGGCCACACGTTTGGCAAGACGCACGGCGCGGGCGACCCGTCGTTGGTGGGGCCGGAGCCCGAGAGCGGCGCGCTGGAAGACCAAGGGCTCGGATGGAAGAGCAAGTTCGGCACGGGATTCGGAGCCGATGCCATCACGGGTGGTCCGGAAGTCATTTGGTCGCAGACGCCGACGAAGTGGAGCAACCACTTCTTCAAGAACCTGTTCGAGAACGAGTGGGAGCTGACCAAGAGCCCGGCGGGAGCGCAACAGTGGCAGGCGAAGAATGGACAGAAAGACGTCCCGGACCCGTTCGATAGCAAGAAGAAGCGCCTGCCCACGATGCTGACCACCGACTTGGCGCTGCGCTTCGATCCGGCATACGAGAAGATCTCGCGGCGGTTCTACGAACACCCGGACCAGTTCGCCGACGCCTTCGCCCGCGCGTGGTTCAAGCTCACGCACCGCGATATGGGGCCGATCCAGCGTTACCTCGGCCCGCTCGTGCCGAAGGAGACGCTGATCTGGCAGGACCCGATTCCCGCGGCGGATCATCCGCCGATCGCGGAAAGCGATGCTGCTGCATTGAAGGCGAAGATTCTCGCCTCCGGGCTTTCGGTTTCCGAGCTCGTGTCGACCGCCTGGGCGTCGGCATCGACATTCCGAGGCTCCGATAAGCGCGGCGGAGCGAACGGCGCGCGCATTCGGTTGGCTCCCCAGAAGGATTGGGAGGTGAATCAGCCCAAGCAACTGGCGAAGGTGCTGGACAAGCTCGAAAGTATCCGCAAGGATTTCGGGAAGAAGGTCTCACTTGCCGACGTGATCGTCCTGGCAGGATCCGCCGCTGTCGAAAAGGCCGCGAAGGACGCCGGGGTCGAGGTGAAAGTGCCGTTTACGCCGGGACGTATGGACGCGTCGCAGGAACAAACGGACGTCGCGTCTTTCGCTCCTCTGGAGCCGCGGGCGGATGGCTTCCGTAACTACATCAGCGGCAGGACGCAGTTCCTCCAGCCCGAGGAGGCGTTGGTCGACCGCGCGCAGTTGTTGAGGCTGACCGGTCCCGAGATGACGGTGCTGGTCGGCGGACTTCGTGTGCTCGGAGCGAATGCAGGCGGGTCGAAGCATGGTGTCTTCACTAAGACGCCCGGAGTTTTGACGAACGACTTCTTCGTCAATCTCCTGGACATGGGGACGCAATGGCAGCCGGCCGGTGAAGAAGGTGTGTACGAGAGCCGCGACCGTAAGACAAACGATCGCAAGTGGACCGGGACGCGCGTGGACCTGATCTTCGGTTCGCACTCGCAACTGCGCGCGTTTGCAGAGGTCTATGCGTGCGCGGGATCGAAGGAGCGGTTCGTGAAAGACTTTGTGGCCGCATGGAGCAAGGTCATGGACCTGGATCGCTACGACGTCGCGCGGCGTGGAGAGACTAAAGAAGCTGCGTAAGCTAGTTTGGGCGCGCGTGCGGGCCGGCGCGCGCCCAAGCGGCTCCTCTGCTGTTCGAAGCTGGCGGACTCACCGGGAGGGTGGTCCCTGCCGGACTGCTAGACTAGGCGTATGTTCGACCGGATCACGTTCGATCCCATGGTCATGGGAGGACGCGCCTGCATTCGCGGGATGCGTATCACCGTCGCCCTGGTTGTCAATCTGGTAGCGAACGGGATGTCGACAGCCGATATCATCCGCGAGTATCCCGACCTTGAAGGGGACGACATCCGCCAGTCCCTGCAATACGCCTCCGCGCTGGCGAACGAAGAGATCGGCTTCTTTAAGAGCCCTGCCGCTTGAGATTCCTGGCCGACATGGGCGTGTCGCTGACGACCGTGGGAGCGTTGCGCGCGGCTAATCATGACGCTGTCCATCTCCGCGACGAAGGCCTGATTCGTCTGCCCGATCCCAGGATCGCAGCTAAAGCGGTGGCAGAAGACAGAATTGTCCTTACCTTCGATCTGGATTTTGGAGAGATTCTCGCGATCGCCGGGAGCGCGGGCCCAAGCGTCGTCATCTTTCGACTTCGTGATCAGACGCCGGCTGCCGTAAATCCACGACTCTTTCGGGTGATCTCCGAGTGCGCGGAGGAATTGGCCGGCGGAGCGATCGTTATCGTCGAAGACGAACGCTTTCGCGTGCGGCGGCTGCCGATACGGTCGTGATGCCGAGCACTGTGGAACGGCGGCTGCGCTTCGAACTTGGTCCGGCAATTCGAGATTTCAGACGTGCGGCCCCTTGTCCAGTGATCCTGGCCCATCCATGCCGAGGGAACCGCGGCCGGGCGTCTAATCCGGCCAATGCTCGAACTGCGCAACGTGACCAAACGGTTCACCGGAGTGGTCGCCGTCAATGGCGTCAGTTTCCAGGCCCGACGCGGCGAAGTCACCGGCTACCTCGGACCGAATGGCTCCGGGAAATCCACCACGATGAAGCTGATCACCGCGCTGATCGATCGCACCGCCGGTGAAATCCTCTTCGAAGGCGAACCAATCCACAACGACCTCGCCACGTACAAACAGCGCATGGGGTACGTGCCCGAGGAGCCCCACCTTTACCAGCACCTCACCGGCCTTGAGTACCTGATCATGATCGGCCAGCTCCGTGGACTCCCGGCCAAAGCTACGGCCGACCGCATCGACGGCCTTCTCCGCCTCTTTTCGCTCAGCGCCGACCGCCACGTCCCCATCTCGTCCTACTCGAAAGGCATGCGCCAGAAGGTGCTGCTCTCGGCCGCCCTCCTCCACAACCCAGACCTCATCCTCCTCGACGAGCCGTTCTCCGGCCTCGACGTGGAGTCCGCCCTCGTCATGCGCAGCCTCATCCAGGAACTGGCCGCGCGCGGGAAAGTCGTGCTCTTCAGCTCCCACGAACTCGAGATCGTCGAGAAGGTCTGTTCGCACGTCGTCATTCTTCACCGCGGCAAGGTCGTGGCTGACGACTCCATCGAGCGGCTCCGCACCCTCATGGCCCTCCCCACCCTGGAGGAAATTTTCTCCCAACTCGCCGTCGAGCAGGATATCGCCGCTATCTCCCGTGAGATTGCCGACCTGGTGATCGCATGACCCGCCTTCAATTCCGCGTCCTCTATCGCGAGTTTCTCTTCCGGGTCGTCGATCTCGAACTGCTTGCCGAGGATGGCGACATCAGCAAGCTCCTCGGGCAGTTCGCCGCGCTCCTGATCTTCTGCAGCCTCTGGCTGACGCCCGTAGCGGGCCTCGCCGGATCGGCCGCCGGTCACAATCCAATGCTGGGAATGATGGCGAGGTGGGTCGCCCAGCATTTCCTCACCGCCACCACCATGCTGGCGGTCGGCCTCTTCGCCGTCATGAGTTGGGAGTCCCCCTTCCCCGACCGCCGCGACGTATTCGTGCTGTCGCCACTGCCCATCCGGGCCCGCACGATGCTCACGGCCAAGGTCGCGGCCGTGGCCACCGCCCTGAGCATCACGGTGCTGGCATTGAACAGTCTCACCGGCCTCTTCCTGCCGATGAGCTATGGCTTCGGAGGCGTCGTCTCGGCGGTGCGCGCCTTCAGCGCGTGGTGGATCACGCAGTTCGCCGCCGGCATCTTCATCTTCTTCTCCGTGCTCACCGTGCAAGGGCTGGCGCAGTTGCTCCCGCGCCAGGTCTTCCTGCGGCTGTCCTCCTGGATCCAGACCGGTTTTTTCGTCCTCATGGTCACGGTGTATTTTCTGCAGCCGCCCTTTTCCGAACTGCGCAACCTTCTGGCGAATGAGCGCGCACTGCGCTGGGTACCTTCCTACTGGTTCTTCGCGCTGTTTCAAGAGCTGAACGGAACCGCGCTCCCTCAGCTCGATTTCCTGGTGCACCGCGCCTGGACCGGCCTTCTGATCGCCGCCGCCGGAGCCGCCGCAGCGTACCTCATCTGTTATCTCCGAACGCTTCGCAAGATCGGCGAGCAGCCCGACATTCTTCCCGCGCAGCGCGGCCTGCACTGGCTTCCGCCCTTCGGCGATTCCCTGCAGACGGCGGTGGCGCATTTCAGCGTGCGTACGCTGCTGCGCAGCCGGTCGCATCGCGTGGTCCTCACGTTCTACCTGGGAATCGGGCTCGGCCTCTCGATGTTCGTCTCTCACCTACCGGAGGTCTACGATCGCGCGTCCGGCTTCGGCGCTTGGTACCGGCTGAACGGGCCGCTGTTGTTAGCCAGCATGCTGATCACCTGTGCCGCGATCGTCGGGACCCGCGTCGTGTTCGCCATGCCGCTTCAGGCGCGCGCCAACTGGATCTTCCGCATGATGCCCCACGCCGGCGTCGCCCGCTGTCTGTCGGCGAGTCGCCGCTCCCTTTACACGCTCTCCCTGGCGCCCGTCTGGACTGCGTGTGCCGTGCTGTTCTTTTTTCTATGGCCTTGGCGTCTGGCCGCAGAGCACCTTACGATGCTCGCGGTCTTGGGAGTCCTGGTAGCCGAGCTAAGCCTGCTCCACTTCCACAAGATCCCCTTCACTTGCTCCTACCTGCCCGGCAAGACCAAGTTCAACATGGCGCTCGTCTACCTGGCGTTGTTCTTTTTTGTGACTCAGTGGGCCGTGGACCGCGAAATGGCCGCCTTGGCCGACCTCGTCCTATACGCCAAGACTTTCGGCCTGCTGCTGGTGCTGGCCGTGCTGGCCCACTGGCGGACCTCATCCGCGAGCCACTCCGAAGAAGGACACGTGCATTTCGAGGAGACGCCCGATCCGGTTGTCTTTGCCCTGGACCTTCACAGGGACGGCGTCACGACCCTGCAATAAATCGGCATCGCGATGTCATCAGCCGTGTGAATTCGTGTTCCTTCGTCTTTCGTCGACCGCCGTCATCACCTTGGCGACGCTTTCCTCCAGCGTTTCGCGATCGGTGTGGCATTCGACGTCGGGCGTGAGCGGCGGTTCGTAGGGGTCATCCAGGCCTGTGACGCCGTGCAGTTCTCCCGCACGGCCTCGGCGGTAGATTCCTTTTACATCGCGCTGCTCCACGACTTCGAGGGGCGCATTCACATAGACTTCGAGAAAATTGCCGATGCGTTCGCGCATCTCGTCTCGAATGGCGCGGTAGGGTGAAATGGCTGCCACCAGGACGATCGCGCCGTTGCGAGTCAACCGGTCGGCGAGAAAGCCGATGCGGCGGATGTTCTCGTCGCGGTCGGCCTTGCTGAAGCCGAGCCCCTTCGAGAGATGCTGCCGGACGACGTCACCGTCGAGCAGTTCCACGCGGAGTCCCTTGGCCCGGAGGTTTTCGTAGACGGCGGAGCTAATCGTCGACTTGCCTGCGGAGCTCAGACCCGTGAACCAGACGGTGAGACCAGTGGAAGCGGAGCGTCGAAGTTCCTCGTTCTGAAGGAGCGCCAGCCGGAGGTCTTCCAGTGCGGTGAGGTGCTCGCGGTCGTATGCCAATTGGCGGCGAGTCACCGAATCCCAGGCGCTTCCCGGTGTTGGATGGCGAGACTCGACAGGCAGCGGCAGCACGTCATAGATCTCGCGGCCAAAGGGAGTCAGGTCGCGTGACTGGATTGCGCCGTCGGCCAAACTGACGCGGTGCAGCAGGCAGTGAAGCGAAGCTCTGGATTGCGCCGGAGGGTCGTTGAGAACGCCCTTGCTCTTCGATCGGAGCCGATGGGAGCTGGCGCCAACATACATATAAGCGGCGTCGAAGGCGATGCCTCGTAGATATCCGGGTAATTCGCAGAACGGCGCCGGAACGTCGGCAGCCAGGTCGTCTATCGGTATTCGCCACACCTGGCCACGAAGAGACTCCAGGCAGTACAGGTGATTCTGAAAAACCGCCAGACTATGCGGTTGGAGTAGCGAGAGCGACAGCGCCCGGCGGCCGTCGGTGTCGAGAATTCGCCCGACTCTCGCGCCGTCGGCTGAGTCCGGCCCGAACATCGATAGGAAGTGGCGCCCGTCGACGACGGTGATGCCATTCAGGTGGTGTTCATCCGCTCGAACCTCACCCAGTTTCCAGAACGATTCCTCGTCGACTCTCGAGTTCGCGACGTCCAGCTTCAGCCGGACGACTTCATTGGTTCCCGTGCTCACGACGTAAAGGCAACCCTCATGAGCGGCGAGGGAGTGGCCATCGCTGACGATCCGCAGACGTTGCGCAAAGAGCGGCCGCAACTCCAGGTCGTAGAGTGCGAGCGTAGAGGGCCAGCCTGGAAGACGGTTCTGCAGCAAGACAGCATACGCGTCTTCCAGGCGGCAGATCCCGGTTGCGCCGCCGACGACTCCGGCGCCGGTTGGAGTTTCGATCCACTCCAGGTCCTCGGTTTCGAAATCGTAGGCGGCTAATGGAAAGCCTTGCGGCAAGGTGTTGCAGAAAGTAATTAAGAAACGGCTCATTCCGCTTTGCCGTCGCCTTTACTTCGCGGGCTCGCAGGCTCTCCACACGGTGTGGGTGGTCATTTTCAGGATGCCTTCGCGGGTGAAGGGTTCCTTCTTGAGGAGCGCTTCGATTTCGGGCCAGTTGGTTCCGGCGAAGATGAGCACTCCTCTTCCATCGTCGGTGGGGCCGGAGCTGACGATTTTGCCTTCCTTCATCAGTTTGTTCAGATTGGCGAGGTGCTCGTCGTAGAACTTGTCGATCAGGGGCATTTTGTCCTGGACGAGGTCGTAGATGACGAGCGTGCGTTCCGGACATTGCATGCCCGGCGGCGGCCACGGACGCTGTGCCAGCGCTACCGCGGATGCTAGAAGTAACAATCCGAAGACAATCTTCCGCATGAAGTTGAGGATACCGTAAACTGGTTACTGCCATGGCCTTACGGGTAGGTGTGGTTTGCGAATCGGCCCCGGGAGAGCGTCGCGTCGCGATGGTCCCGGGCGCTTTAGCGGTGCTGAGTAAATCGGGCGTCGAGTTCCTGATGGAGACCGGCGCAGGGGCGCGGGCGGGATTTCCCGACGCGGAGTACGCCGAGAAGGGCGTGCGGATCGTCTCGCGGCAGGAGGTGTTCGACGCGGCGGACGTGATTGCGCAAGTGCGGTCGCCGGGCGCCAATCCGGACGGCGCCGCGGCGGACCTTGCGCTGATGCGGCGCGGACAGACCGTGATCGGCTTCGGCGAGCCGCTGACCGCGATCGAGACGGCGCGCCTGCTGGCGGAACGCGGCGTGACGTTCCTCTCGATGGAGCTGATGCCGCGGATCACACGCGCGCAGAGCATGGACGCGCTCTCCTCGATGGCCACGATCGCCGGGTATAAAGCGGTGCTGATCGCGGCCGATACACTGCCACGCATGTTCCCGATGTTGATGACGGCCGCGGGCACGATCACGCCGGCGCGCGTTCTGGTGATCGGCGCGGGAGTCGCGGGATTGCAGGCGATCGCAACGGCGCGGCGGCTGGGCGCGATCGTCAGCGGCTACGACATTCGCGCGGCGGTCAAGGAACAGATCGAGAGTCTCGGCGCGCGCTTTGTGGTGTTGAACGTGGAGGCGGCGGGCGCGGAGGATAAGGGCGGCTACGCGAAGGCGATGGGCGAGGAGTTCTATCGCAAGCAGCGGCAGGCGCTGGGCGATGTGCTGGCCGAGCAGAACGTCGTGATCACGACGGCGGCGGTGCCGGGTCGGCGCGCGCCGATTCTGATCACGGCGGAAATGGCGGCGCGGATGGCGCCGGGGTCGGTGATTGTCGATATCGCGGCGGAGCGCGGCGGCAATTGCGAGCTGACGCGGCCGGGCGAGACGGTCATCAACAACGGCGTGCAGATCCTCGGTCCGCTGAACCTGCCGTCCTCGATTCCGTATCACGCGAGCCAGATGTACGCCAAGAATGTCGCGACGTTTCTGAAGCACCTGATCAAGGATGGGGTCCTGAACTTGAATCGCGAGGACGAGATCGTGAAGGAGACGCTGGTGACGGAAGGCGGGTCGGTGGTGCACGCGCGCGTTCTGGAGGCGATGGGGGCGGTGAATGCTCAATAACCTGGAGGTCGGACTCTACGTTTTCATGCTGGCGACGTTCGTGGGGCTGGAGGTGATCCGCAAGGTGTCGCCGCTGCTGCACACGCCGCTGATGTCGTTGACGAACGCGATCTCGGCGATCTCGGTGGTGGGAGCGATCCTGATCACGGGACGCGAGGGCGCGACGGACCTGAGCAAGATCCTCGGGTTCATCGCGATCACGGCGGCGGTGACGAACATCGTGAGCGGCTTCCTGATCACGGACCGCATGTTGAAGATGTTCAAGCGGCGCGAGGTGAAGAAGTAGATGGGCTACATCTACATTCTCTCGGCGGCGTTGTTCATCCTCTCGTTGAAGTGGATGAATCATCCGCCGACGGCGCGGCGCGGCGTGTTCGCGGGTGAGATCGGAATGTTGCTGGCAGTGGTCGGGACCCTGGTGGGCGGCCACGTCATGAACTGGACGTGGGTGATGGCGGCGATCGTGCTGGGGTCGGCGATCGGGGCGCCGATCGCGTACATCATGCCGATGACGGCGGTGCCGCAGCGGACGGCGATGTCGCACGCGTGCGGCGCGCTGGCGGCGGCGCTGGTGGGCACGGCGGAGTTCTACGCGGGGCAGCACGAACCGGGTCGGCTGACCACGATGATGATGGTCCCGCTGATTTTGGAGACGCTGCTCGGGTACCTGACGTTCACGGGCAGTTTGATGGCGATGGGGAAATTGCAGGAGATTCTGCCGTCGCGCCCGATTACGTACAAGAACCAGAACGTGATCAACGCAGTGCTGTTCGCGATCGCGGTGGCGCTCGGCGTGCGGCTGATTATGGTTCCGACGGACACGCTGCTATTCCCGATCTTCGCGGGACTCTCGCTGCTGTTCGGCGTGCTGCTGATCATCCCGATCGGCGGCGCGGATATGCCGACGGTAATCGCGCTGCTGAATTCGTACGCGGGACTCTCGGCATGCGCAATGGGCTTCGCTCTCGATAACAATCTGCTGATCGTGGCGGGCGCGCTCGACGGGTCGAGCGGTTTGATCCTGTCGATCATCATGTGCAAGGCGATGAACCGGTCGTTCACGAACGTGCTGTTCGGGGCGTTCGGACAGATTCAGGCGGCGAAGACGACGGGCGGCGAACAGCGGAACTACCGGAGCGCGAGCGCGGAGGAAGCGGCGGCGATCCTGGAGGCGGCGTCGAGCGTGATCATCGTGCCGGGATACGGGTTGGCGGTGGCGCAGGCGCAGCACAAGATCCGCGAACTCTACGACAACCTGATGCGGCGCGGGATCGACGTGAAGTTCGCGATCCATCCGGTGGCGGGCCGTATGCCGGGGCATATGAACGTCCTGCTTGCGGAGGCGGATATTCCCTACGACAAGCTGATCGAGATGGACGAGATCAACGGGGAGTTCCCGCAGTGCGACGTGGCTCTGGTGATCGGCGCGAACGACGTGACGAACCCGGCGGCGCGGAGTGACGAGTCGAGTCCGATTTACGGGATGCCCATTCTGGACGTGGATAAAGCGCACACCGTGATGGTGATCAAACGGTCGATGAGCCCGGGGTTCGCCGGGATCGACAACGATCTGTACTATATGGACAAGACGCTGATGCTGTTCGGCGACGCGAAGGCGTTCGTGAGCGAAATTGTGAAGGAACTCCCCGCCAAGGCTGCGGCGTAAGATTCGTCACTCGGAATTCGCCGGAATAACCAAAGGGAAGGTTGCGGGTCGGCCGAACGGGATCGACAATTCAGTCAATTGCGATGCGACTGATTTTGCGATATTCGAACGGACGGCGGACCGAGGCTCTGCTGCTCTCGCGCGGTGCGAGGTTGCTGCGGGTGACGGTCCCAGGGTGCAACGATACTTTGGAATTGAGCATGGAGGGAGAGCATTGGGTCGACGAGCAGGGGTGGCGGGTGTCGATCGAGGCGATGCTGAGCGCTCCGGTGGCGGTGGTGGAGCGGCCGCGGACTATGGCGATGGGATGAGGCGAACGCGGCGGCGAGCGAACGTCGCTTACCATGGGATTTGACCCAACGTCCTCTGTTCGTTTTGGCCGCGCTGGCGCTGCTCTGCGCCATTGCTTATGGGCCGCTGCTTTCGGTGCCGCTCATTGAGGACGACTATCCCAGCCTTGCGCAGGCGCAGGTGCTCGGCGCTCCCCATCAGATCGGCGATCTCGCCCATAACGCCGTATTCCGGGTGCGTGCCACTAGCGTATGGAGCATGTATGCGCTGTGGCAGGTGTTCCACCTGACGCCGGCCGCGTATCACGCGTTCAGCCTGCTGCTGCACATTCTGAATACGTGGCTGGTGTACGCGATCGTGGCGGCGTGGACCAGGACGCGGGCTCCGGCGTTTTGGGCGGCGGCGTTTTTCGCGGTCCAGGAAGGGCACCAGGAAGCGGTGATGTGGTTCACCGCGATCAATGAGCTGTGGATGTTCGTGTTCGGCGCTGCGGCGCTCTGGTGGGGGATTCAGCGCGGACATCGTATCGCCGGTCCGGTCCTGTTTTTCCTCGCGCTGATCTCGAAGGAGTCGGCGATCATCTTCCTGCCGCTCTATTGGCTGGTCGAGCCAAACTGGCGGAAGCTGATCCCGTACGCTGCGATCGGGGTTGCGGTGACGGGGTCGATCTTCCTGTTTCGCGACGCCTCGTTTCGCTTCTCGGACGGGAGTTTCTCGCTGCACGCGCCGTTCTGGCTGACGTGGCCGCGCGGCATCGGAAGGGTGCTGTGGATTTGGGGGTGGATCGCGGCGGTCATCCTCTGGTGGCGCGGCAATCGCGAGCAGCGGCGGTTTGCGCTGCTGGCGGGCGCGTGGATCGCGGTGGCGCTGATCCCGTACGTGTTCCTGACGTACTCCACCAACATTCCGAGCCGGCAGACGTACCTGGCGACGGTCGGACTTTCGCTGCTGGTCGGGCTGGCCATCGACACGATCGAACGGCGGGAGGCGCGGGTCGCGCTGGTGGCGGTGATGCTGATCCACAACGTCGGGTACCTCTGGACGAAAAAGCGGGCGCAGTTCGTTCAACGGGCCGAACCTACGGAAAGGCTGATCCGTCTTGCGAAAGAGACCGACGGTCCGATCTGGGTTCGGTGCTTCCCACGGACGGACTGGATCGCGAAAGAGGCGGTGCATCTCGGGGCGGGGAAGTCCGAAAACATTCTCGTTTGGAGTGCGGACGACGCTCGCGCTCAGGGCGCACAGACCGTCTTCTGCTATCAGGAAAAAAGATAGGGCCACGAATGAACACGAATTCACACGAATAAAGGCCTTGGTTTTGATTCGTGTCCATTCGTGTTCATTCGTGGCCCATACGGTTTTTCTCTCCACGCGCTATCATGTTTCTCATTCATGTCCAGCGCCATGGTAGTGTCCCGCCGATTCCCTCTCGTCATGCTTCTGCTTTTGGGCAGCGGCTGCTCGGCCTTGATTTACGAGATCGTCTGGTACCACATGTTGCAGCTCAACATCGGGTCCACCGCTGTGTCTTTGGGCGTTTTGCTCGCGACGTATATGGGCGGGCTTTGCATCGGTAGCGCGGGGTTTTCGCGGCTGCGGCGCGTCGGCGGACATCCCTTGCGGCTGTACGGCTTGCTCGAGATCGGGATCGCGCTGCTGGCTATCCTCGTGCTTTTGATCATGCCGTTCGTGGGGAGCGCTTATGCCGCCGGCGCCGAGCACGGGCTGCCGAGCATGCTGCTGCGTAGCGTCCTCGCGGCGATTTGTCTGCTACCCCCGACCATCCTCATGGGCGCCTCGCTGCCCGCGGTGTCCCGGTGGCTCGAAGCCAGTCCCGAGGGCCGCTCGCGCGTCGGATTGCTGTACGGCGTGAACACGGTCGGCGCGGTCATTGGGTGTCTGCTCGCCGGGTTCTACCTCATCCGGTTGTACAACGTTCAGGTCGCGACGATGGTCGCGGCCGGGATCAACCTCGTCGTCGCGGCAGGCAGCATGTGGCTGGCGCGCGTGACGCCGGACTTCCCCGAAGCGGTCGTCGAGACCGAGCCCGAGAAGTCTTCCGCGCCGATGGCGGTGTACCTCACGATCGCGATCTCGGGCGCCGGGGCGCTCGGCGCGGAGGTGGTCTGGACCCGGCTGCTCGGCATGCTGCTCGGGTCTACGGTGTACGTTTTCGCGATCATCCTCGCCGTCTTTCTGGCGGGCCTCGCGATCGGCAGCGGTCTCGGCTCCTGGGCCGCCAAGAGTCTTCGCGACTCGGATCGCGCCCGCATCGCTCTCGGGTGGTGCCAGCTTCTTTTGGTGGCGGGCATCGGATGGGCCGCGTTCATGATCGCGGACTCACTCCCGTTCTGGCCCATCGACTCCTTCCTCAGCACGAGCAACTGGTTCACCTTCCAACTCGACATCGTCCGCGTGCTGTGGGCGGTTCTGCCGCCGACGCTGTTCTGGGGCGCGAGTTTCCCGCTCGCTCTCGCCGCCGCCGCGAAGCCCGGCGAGGACCCGGCCCGTCTGGTCGGCGCCGTCTATGCCGCGAACACGCTTGGCGCGATTATCGGGGCGCTCGCCGTCAGTCTGTACCTGGTGCCCGCGATCGGCACGCGCGCGACCCAGCAGGTGCTCCTCGTGCTCACCGCGGCCAGCGCGTGGATCATGCTCGCGCCGAAATACACGCAGAAATCGGTCGCAGTGGCGCTCGCGGCCTCCGTCGCTCTGACGGCGATCATCGTCCCTCGCATCGACGCGATCCCGCCGGAAGTAATCGCCTTCGGCCGTCAGATCGCGACCAATCGCGGCAAGGCGACGATCGTCGAAGTGAAGGAGGGGCGCAACTCCTCCGCCGTGATTTCGCGGTGGTCGGACGGCGCCGCGCAGATCGATGTCAACGGCCACGTCGAGGCCACCAACGAGCCGTTCGACATGAAGTTGCAGCGGATGGTCGGCCACCTTGCCGCCCTGATCCACCCGAATCCCCGCCGGGTCCTCGGGATCGGCTTCGGCGCGGGCGTCTCCGCCGGGACCTTCACTCGGTATGCGAGCGTCGAGAGCATCACGGTGTGCGAGATCGAGCCCGTCATTCCGCCGCTCTCGACCAAGTACTTCGCCAAGGAGGATTACGACGTCCTCCACAATCCGAAGACCCGGATCGTGTTCGACGACGCGCGCCATTACATGATGACCGCGCCCGATAAGTACGACATCATCGCGTCCGATCCGCTCGACGTGTTCGTGAAGGGGACGGCGGCGCTGTACACGCAGGAGTACTTCGAGGCGGTGAAGCGGCACCTCAATCCGGGCGGCCTGTTCACCCTCTACGTCCCGCTTTACGAGAGCGATTTCCGCACCGTCAAGAGCGAGCTCGCGACCTTCTTCGAGGCATTTCCGAACTCCACCGTCTGGGCGAACACGGTCGACGGCGTGGGCTACGACATGGTCTTCATGGGACACCTCGACCAGCCGAAGATCGATATCGACGCCGCCGAGGAGCGGCTGCGCCGTCCCGAGTTCGCGCCGGTGGCCGAGTCGCTGCGCGAAATCGGGTCGAACTCCGCGATCGATCTGTTCACCAACTACATGGGCCAGCGCTCGGATCTCGGGAAGTGGACCGCGGGCGCGGAGATCAATCGCGATCGCGATCTCCGCCTGCAGTATCTCGGCGGGTGGGGCATCAACTCGAATCTGGCGGACCCGATCTATCGCGAGATGATGAAGTACCGGCGATTGTCGGAGCACCCGTTCATCGGCTCGCCGGAGCACGTCGCGGGACTGCTCGGGTACCTGGCGGGTTTCCGGTAGCGGCGAGCAGCGCGGCGACGGCCGCGCGTGCCTTTTTCACGTCGGCATTGGCAGGGTCCTGCGCGACGATGCGGTCGTAGATTGCGGCGGCGCGCTCCGCCAAAGCGCGAGCTTCCCGGGTCCGGCCCGAGAGCGCCAGCGACTCGGCGTACCACCAGCAGACGTTCCCGACGTCCTGCTGCGCTTCGTTGTTGTGCGGATCTCGCGCGGCAATCGCTTCGAAGCGCGCCAGCGAATCGCGGAATTTCACTTCCGCTTCGGGGAAGCGTCCGAGCTTCGTAAGCGTGTGCCCGATGTCGTTCAGGTTATCGGCTACCGATCGTGCGAACCTGGCCCGCTTTGGCTCAGCCTGTGCCAATTGCCGCACGATTTCGGCGCCGCGGAGTTGATGATCGAGAGTTGCTTCCAACTCGCTCGAATCGCCCGTAATCTCGGCCAGATGCCAATGTGCGTAGCTGATGTGGAAGTGGCAGATGGCGATATTGTGGAGCAGCACCAACTGGTTGATTGCTGGACGGGCCATGAGGACATCCATCGCCGATTGGTACGTCGCCAGACTTTCACGCACGATCGGCGCGGACCGTAACGCCTCTCCCCGTTGATCCAGGGATTGGCCCGACGCGATCATGGCCGAAGCGAATTGGAAGGCCCGTTCCCCATTGTGCGGTTCCAGCCTCCGCAGTTCCGTCGCAATCGCGACGGCGCGGTCGAACATTTGTTGTGCTTCGTCCATCCGCCCGGCCCGCAGCAGAACCGCGCCCGTCTGTTGAGAGACCCCGTATAACTCCGCCCGGGCCGTGATGTCAGACGGACGTTGCGTCACGAGGCTCTCCAGGATGCTCTGCGCCTTGCCGAATGAACTCAATGCGCCTGAGGTGTCGCCCAGGTTCGGGCCGAGGGGAAGTCCTTGTATGGCACCCAACCGCACGTACGTCTGGGCGATGTTGAGCAACAAAGCAGGATCTCGGCCGGCCTCCCGCAGCAGCCGATCGAGATACACGCTGCCACGATCGATCATGCTCTTGCGGAGCCTCACAGAACTGGTCGTCTCCACCACGGAGTCGTACAGATCGTAAAAGAGGTAGTGGGCCAGACCGCGGACTTCCTCGAACCTTCGGTTCGCTTTCCGGGATTCCACCCAACTGGAGGCGAAGCCCGCTGTAAGACCAGCCACCGCGAGCGTCGCTGCAGCAACCGAGACTCGATTCCGGCGTAGAAAGCGCGAGGCACGGTACGCAGGTGTTTGGCGGCGCGCCTGGACCGGGCGGCTTTCCAAGAACGCCTGCACGTCCGCCGCGAGCCGGTCTACCGACGCGTACCGCCGCTCCGGCTCCTTGCGCGTCGCCATCGCGATGATGTTGCGCAGGTCGGGCGCAAGCTCGCGGCGCGCAGCCAGGTCAAGCTCGGTCTCGCAAACCGCGCGCGCGAGTTCGCGGGGATCGTCGCTCGCGGCGTACGGAGGCTGTCCGGTCAAGAGGGCATACAAGACCACCCCGAGCGAATACACGTCGGACGCGGTCGTCACCGGCGCGCCGTTGATCTGTTCGGGACTGGCATAGCGAGGGGTCAACAGGGGCAGCGTCCCGCCTCGCAACAACGTCCCGTCCAGTAGTTTCGAGATGCCGAAATCCAGCAGCTTCGGGACTCCGCCGGAGCCCACCAGGACGTTGGACGGCTTCAAGTCGCAATGCACCACGAGGCGGCGGTGGGCGTATTCGACGGCTCCACAGACCTGTAGGAACAGCCGCAGCCGTTCTTCCATCGAGAGCGCGTGCTCTTCGGCAAACCGGTCGAGGGGCGAGCCTTCGACGTACTCCATCACCAGGTACGGCGCGCCGTCGATGGTCGCTCCGCCATCCAGCAAGGCCGCGATATTCGGGTGCTCGAGTGTCGCGAGGATCTGCCGCTCGCGATAGAAGCTCTCGACGCGGCTGGCGGTTTCAAAACCGCAGGGCAGGACCTTGATGGCTACGGTCTTCTGAAAATCGTCGTCGCGGACGGCCTTGTAGACGACGCCCATACCGCCGGCGCCGATGCGCTCGCGGACGCGATATGGACCAAAGCGCCGTCCCGACGGTTCCTCTGCCAGCTCGGCGGCAGAGCGGGTCGCCTCGAATTCCAGGGCCGAGCCGGCGGGCAGAACATCGGGCAGCGATTCCAATTTCAGAAGGTCATGCACGGCGCGTTTCAATTCGTCGTCGCCGTGGCACGAAAGGTCGAGAAACACCGTGCGGTCGCCGGCCGGAAGATCGGCCGCGGCGTGGAAGAGCTCCTCGACGCGCGGAGTCAAACGAGGATCAAGCGGGTCGGGTGATTTCATCGCGCAACCATACCCTTGCAAACCGCCAGTCCCGTTCCACCGAAGCGGTCGAGATTCCGAGCACGGCGGCCGTCTCGGCGGTGTCGAGGCCTCCGAAAAACCGTAGCTCCACCACGCGTCCCGGCCGCGGGAAATGCTTGCTGAGCTTCCCCAGCGCCATGTCGATTTCTATGAGGTCGACATCGCTGGCATCGGCGCGGAGCTCGCCGCGTATCCGGGTCTCGTCGGGAAAACTGCGCTTGCGGGCGTTTCGGCGCCGAGCGTGGTCCACGAGGATGCCGCGCATGAGGTTCGTCACAACGGCAAGGAAGTGCGCTCGCGTCTCCCAATCGACGTCCTGTCTGCCATGGATCCGCAGGTAGACCTCGTGGACCAGAGCCGTGGCGTCCAACGTGTGGCCGGCGCGTTCGTGTTGCAGATGGTGCGCGGCGAGCCGCCGCAGGTCCTGATAGATCAACGCGGTTACGCGGTCGATGGCCGAGGAATCCCCGGCTTTCCAGTCGTGCAACAGCTCCGTGATGCTGTCCGCGGAAGGCAACGCAGAATTTTAGCAGTTGCGTGATGGGTTTCACCAGCGTTTTGCGCTTATTGGTCGCATACATCCTCCATCATGATCGAGTTCCGTCAGATGAAGTACTTCATCGGCGTCGCCGAAGAGTTGCACTTCGGGCGCGCGGCCGCGCGGATGCACATTGCGCATTCGGCGTTGAGCGAGCAGATCAAGCTGTTGGAGGAGACGCTTGGCGTCGAATTGCTGCTCCGCACCACGCGCACCGTGCGGCTGACCGTGGCCGGGAGCATCTTTCTGGCGCACTGCCGTCTGCTGCTTCAGCACCTCGATACGGCGGTGGCTCTAACGCGGATGAGCGCGAAGGAAATCGTTAACGAACCGCAGTAGTACCGCGGGTTGGATTGTTCTAAAACGACGCATAATGGCGGGTCCGTTCTCGCCGATGATGAGATTTCCAGAATCAGCGCGGAACGAAATAAATCCGCGAAACAGCTTGGACCCATCGGAGGGATGCTCTTCGTGTCTTCATTGATCAGACGTTTCGTCTTCCTGTCCAGCGCGGTGGCGATACTCACCGCCGCCGCAACCACTGCGAGCGCCACCACGATCTATTACACGCCTACGCAGACGGGCACGACCGTCAATGGCACGACGTGGTCGACGGAGTTCCAGGTGGTCGGCCACACCTTCAATTCCAATGAGTTCCTGGCCGTCATCTTTCCGTACGCTCAATATCTGAACGACATCACCGACACCACTCCTCCCGATCCGAATTGGAGCAGTCAGATTTTCGAGCCCGACCTCGTCCTCGGAATTCCGACGGATGGTGAAGTCGATTTCATTCCCTCCGCCGATGGCGTCACCGCGCCCAATTTCTTTCTGACCTACACGTATCTTGCAGCCGATCCGCGGCCTGTGCCGCAGGATTGGCAGATCCTCGACTCGACCACCTTCGCCACTCTGGATAGCGGACAAACCATTCCGACTCCGGAGCCGGCGACGGCGCTGCTGTTGGGCGGCGGTCTGACCCTGGCCTGGATCCTCCGCAAACGCCGCTTACAGCCCTCCCTTTAATTTCAGGTACGCACACATGAACAAGTCCGCCGCCGTCCGTTTCGCCGCGATGCTGGCCATCGCGGCGGGCACGAGTAGTCTCGCCCACGCCCAGTTGAGCGCCGTCAACCTGACCCTGGTCAGTTCGACGCGCGTCACGCTGACGCAGTATGAGTACACGTACAACGTGTCGGCGCACAGCGCCGGGCCGGCGTACAACGGCGTCACCGCCACGGTGCAGAGCATCTCGCCCAATACCATCGTGATCGACGGCTACCTGACGTTCGGCAATGTGCCCGCGGGCGGCACGGTGCAGAGCACCAACACCTTTAAGATCCGGCAGAACCGCACCGTGGCGTTCGACCCGGCTTCGCTCGTTTACGCCTTCTCCTCGGCGAGCGTGCCGACGGCCAACGCGGGCTCGCCGCAGTACGTCGCGGTCTCGACGACGGTGACGCTCGACGGCACGGGCTCGAGCGATCCGAACGGCGCGGCGCTCACGTATGCGTGGTCGTTCAGCACGAAACCCGCGAGCAGCGTCGCGATCCTCACCGGCGCGACAACGGCGCGCCCGACGTTCGTTCCCGATGTGGCCGGCACGTATCGCGTGCAGTTGGTCGTGTCGAACGGCGGCGCCAGCAGTCCGCCGGCGTACGTGGTGGTGAGCACGACGGCGGTCTTCCCGGTCGCCAATGCCGGCCCGAATCAGACCATCTCGATCCCGCGCACGGTGCAGCTCGACGGCAGCGGCTCGACCGATAGCGCCGGCAATCCGCTGACGTACAGTTGGTCGGTCCTGTCGAAACCGGCGGGGGCGACGGCCGTGCTCTCGAACGTGGGCGCGGTGAAGCCGACGTTCCTCGCCGACGTGGCAGGCACGTACGTCGTGCAACTCGTGGCCTACGATAGCGGGTTCGCCAGCAATCCGTCGATTGTGACGATCACGACTGCGAATACCGCGCCGGTCGCCAATTCCGGACCGGATCAGAAGGTGTCGCTCGGCGCGACCGTGCAGCTCGACGGCAGCGGCTCGACGGATGTGAACGGCGATGCGCTGACGTATTCGTGGGCGTTGAGCTCGGTCCCGGCGGGCAGCGCGGCGGCCCTTTCCAGTGCGTCCACCGTGTCTCCGACGTTCGTGGCCGACGTGGCGGGAACGTACGTCGTGCAGTTGACGGTCTCCGATGGAACCGCCAGTTCGACCTCGACCGTGCAGGTGACGACGCTGACGTGCTGTGCCGCTCCCGTGGCGAATGCAGGCGTGCAGCAACGTGCGACGCAGGGCGCGACCGTAAACCTCACGGGCGCGACGTCCACCGATCCCTTTGGGCAGACGCTGACGTACCAGTGGTCGCTGCTCTCGCGGCCCGCCGGCAGTACGGCAACTCTGAGCAATCCCACGACGGCCACGCCGTCCTTCACGGCGGACGCGGCAGGCACGTACGTCGCGCAGTTGATCGTGAGCGACTCGGTCCGCGCCAGCGCACCGGCTACGGTCACGATCTCGACCGTGAACTCGTCGCCGCTCGCCAACGCCGGTCCCGACCAGAGCGGCATCGTTCTCGGCAGCACCGTGAACCTGAACGGCGGTTCGTCGTTCGATCCCGACGCCAGTCCGCTCTCCTATCATTGGTCGATGCTCGCGAGGCCCGCGGGCAGCTCCGCGGCGCTCTCCAGCGCTTCGGTTTCGAATCCCAGTTTCACCGGCGACGTCGGCGGCACGTACGTCCTGCAGTTGATCGTCAACGACGGCGGGATCGATAGCGCGCCCGACACCGTCGTAGTGAATGTCTTCCCGAACCGCGCTCCGACGGCGACCGCGCAGACGGTCGCGACGGACCAAAACACGGCGCTGCCGCTCACGCTCGCCGGCGCCGATCTCGACGGCAACGCCCTGACGTTCACGGTTGTCAGCGGTCCGTCGCATGGCGGGCTGAACTCCTCCAGCGGCGCGATGACCTGCTCCGGCACGCCGAGCAGTTGCACCGCCGCGACCACGTACACGCCGACGACGGGCTACACCGGGTCGGACAGTTTCACGTACAAGGTCAACGACGGGTCGCTCGATTCGGCGACGGTGACGATCGCGATCACGGTCAATGTGGTGAACGCGGCGCCGACCCCGACCGGCCAGTCGGTGAGCACGAACGAAGACACGGCGCTGCCTATCACTCTCGGCGCAGCCGATCCCGATGGCAACAACCTCACGTTCACGGTGGTCAGCGCGCCGTCGCACGGCAACCTGAGCCTTTCGACGGGCGCGATGACGTGCGCCGGCACGCCGAGCGCCTGCACGAAGTCGATCACGTACACGCCGAACGCCGACTACAACGGGTCGGACAGCTTTACGTTCAAGGTGAATGACGGCACGGTGGATTCCGCCTCCGCCGCGACGGTCAGCATCACGGTGACGGCGGTCAACGACGCGCCGAGCTTCACCAAGGGCGCGGACCAGACCGTGCTCGAAGACTCGGGCGCGGCGACCGTCAACGGTTGGGCCACCGCGATCAGCGCGGGTCCCGCCGATGAATCCGGTCAGTCCGTCAACTTCATCGTCAGTAACAACAACAACTCGCTCTTCTCGACGCAGCCGTCTATCGACGCTTCCGGCAAGCTGACCTATACTCCGGCCGCCAATGCCTTCGGAGTCGCGACCGTCACGGTTCAGGTCCACGATAACGGCGGCACTGCGAACGGCGGCGCGGACACGAGCGCATCCCAGACCTTCACCATCACCGTCACGGCGGTCAACGACGCGCCGAGCTTCACCAAGGGCGCGGACCAGACCGTCGCCGAAGACTCCGGCGCCGCGACCGTCGCGGGCTGGGCGTCCGCGATCAGCGCCGGCCCCGGCGAGTCGGGCCAGGCCGTCAACTTCATCGTCAGCAACAACAACAACTCGCTCTTCAGCGTCCAGCCCGCCATTTCCGCGGGCGGCGCGCTGACCTTCACTCCTGCGCCCGACGCCTTCGGTTCCGCGACCGTCACCGTCCAGTTGCATGACGATGGCGGCACGGCCAACGGCGGCGTCGACACCAGCGCCTCGCAGACGTTCACCATCGCGGTGAGCGCCGTAAACGACGCGCCCATCGCCGCGGCTCAGACCGTCACCACCAACGAGGACAACCCGGTCAGCATCGTTATTACCGGCACGGACATCGATAGCGCGGCCCTCACCTACACGGTCGTCAGCGGTCCGAGCCATGGCACGATCCTGCCCGGCAACACGGGAACCATGACGTGCACGCCCGGCACGACCACCATTACCGGAACGCCTTCGAACTGCACCAAGTCGTTGTCCTACTCGCCGTCTGGCAACTACAACGGGTCCGACAGCTTCACGTACAAGGTCAACGACGGCAGCGCCGATTCCGCGACCGTGACGATCAGTATCACCGTCAATGCCGTCAACGACGCGCCGAGCTTCACGAAGGGCGCGAATCAGACTGTCATCGAAGATTCCGGCGCGGCATCCGTTACGGGTTGGGCGACGTCCATCAGCAAGGGTCCGGCGGACGAGTCGGGTCAGACGGTGGACTTCATCGTCTCGAACAACAATAACGGGTTGTTCTCGGTGCAGCCCGCCGTCAGCGCGGCCGGAGTCCTGACGTACACGCCCGCGGCGAATGCCAACGGGACGGCCACCGTCACGATCCAGATTCACGACGACGGCGGCACGGCCAATGGCGGCGTCGATACCAGCGGCGCGCAGACGTTCACGATCACGGTCACGGCGGTCAACGACGTCCCGAGCTTCACCAAGGGCACGGACCAGCAGGTGCTCAAGAATTCCGGCGCGGCAAGCGTCGCGGGTTGGGCGACCAACCTGAGCGCGGGTCCGGCCGACGAGTCGGGCCAGACGCTCAACTTCATCGTCAGCGGGAACACCAACGCGGCGCTGTTCTCGGCCGCCCCGGCCGTCAGCGCGACCGGCACGCTGACGTTCACGCCTGCCACGAATGCCACCGGCACGTCGACGATCACGATCGCGATCCACGACAACGGCGGCACGGCCAACAGCGGAGTCGACACGAGCGCGACGCAGACGTTCGTCATCACGGTCGTCGAGCCGCCCTCGATCACGAGCGCGAATGCGGTGACGTTTGCGCCGGGCAAGACGGGGCAGTCGTTCACCGTAACGACGACCGGCTATCCGACCCCGGCGCTCACCCGGACCGGCACGCTGCCTACCGGCGTCAGCTTCGCCGACAACGGCAATGGCACCGCGACCATCAACGGGACGCCCGCCGCGCACACGCAGGATAGCTCGCCGTACGCGCAGTCGATCAAGGCGGCGAACACGATCTCGCCGGACGCCACCCAAGCGTTCACGCTCAACATCACGTGCCCGACGATCACCGTGACGGGCTCGGCGTCGCTGAGCTTCACGTACAACGTCGCCGCGAATTCGACGTATAGCCAGAGCGGCGGCAACGGGACGATCGCGTGGTCGGCGAGCGGACTGCCGACGAACCTCTCGATCAACAGCGGCACCGGCGCGATCACCGGCACACCGAACGTGACCGGCACGTTCCCGGTGACCGTCACCGCGACGGACGCGGGCGCGTGCACCGGCACGAAGGTCATCACGGTCTCGGTGGGTCCGAACCTCGCCAGCCAAGGCTACACCGGGGTAGGGAACACGCAGTTCTTCATCAGCAGCGTCGCCGGCGCGCCAACGACTCCGGCCGTTTCGAGCGGCTCGACGCTCCTCGTCGGCGCCACGCCTGCCACTCCGACCGTCACAGGCGCAAGCTGCACTTCCGGCGGCACGATCACGACCGTGGACAGCACGGGCAAGTTCATCTTCACGCCGAACGTGAGCGCCACGAGCGCGACGTGTACGTATACCGCGTCGAGCAATACGGGAGCGGGCAGCACGGGCGCCGCGTCGACGACCGCGAGCCTGACGTTCACGCTCAACAACAAGGTCTGGTACATCGACAACGCAACGGGATCTTCGACGAACGACGGACGTTCCAACACGCCGTTCAAGACGATGCCGGGCTCCGGAGTGACCGGGAGCGGCGACTACATCTACGTCGCGAAAGGGACGGGAAGCACCACAGGCGCGTACGCGCTACTGGCGAATCAGTCGCTGATCGGCGCGGGCGTGAACCTCAGTGTCGGAGGCATTTTGTCCGTCGCCGGCGCCGTCGCCAACACGCCGACGCTCTCGGGAACGCTCTCCGCCAGCAGCGCGACCGGCCTCACGGTCAACGGCATCAGCATGTCGACCGGGAGTTCGACCGCTGTCAACCTGGTCAATTCGGATGGCACGTTCAACTTCCTGTCGATTTCGGCGAGTGGCGGCTCAAACGGAGTGATCTGGAATAACTCGAGTGCTGCAACCGGGAGCTTCACGGTCACCGGTACGGCCGGTTCTACATCGAACGACGGCAGCGGAGGCACGATTCAGAGCTTGACTGGCGCGGAGGCCAGCCCCGTCGAAAACGCAACTCTCGGCGTCGGCGTCTATCTGAAGAATGCGAAGAACGTTTCGCTGAATCACATGAATTTGCACGATTTCTCGAACTACGCGCTGGCGGGGACCAATGTGAACGGGTTCACCATGACGTACTCGACGATCAACGGTGTCAACGGCACTGGCGCCAACCGGTATGGCGGGCTTGGCGAGGGCTCCGTCAATTTCCAAGGCCTCAGCGGCTCGGCCACAGTGGACCATTCCAACTTCAGCGGTGGCGCGAACAACACGTTCATGGTGTTCAACAATGGCAGCCAGACGCTAAACCGCGTCACCTTCACATTCTGCTCGTTCGCCCAGACGGACACCACTGGCAACGATGCCCTGGTATTCCAGGGCACGGGAGGGACGCTCAATGTGACGGTACAGGATTCGACCTTCACGGCGGCGCGTGGAGATCTGTTCCAGATCGACCTGCACGGCACCATCAGCTCCGACTTGGTGTTCGGCGGCGCCGGGCATGGCAACACGCTGTCGAACGGTAACACCAACAGCCTCGGTGGCGGGATCACACTCGGGGGCGGCGGCGCCAATCAGGTGGATACTTTCACCTTTAATATCTCGGACAACACGATGCAAGGGGCCAAGGCGAGCGCGATCGCCATTGGCGCGGGCACTGGGGCCGGGACCAATCACAACTACTCGGGAACGATCAACAACAACACCATCGGCGTACCGGGAACCGCGAACAGTGGCTCCTTTGGAGGCTCCGATATCGCGTTCATCTTCGGCGATGCCGGCACCGCAAACGTCAGCATCACCAACAACCACCTCTATCAGTACAACAATGAGGGCATCAATCTGAACTACGGCGCATTCGGCTCCGCGAATCCGTACGTGCAGACGACCGTCACCGGAAACACCGTTGCCAATCCGGGCAGTTTTGGATCGCAGGGAATCCTCCTCACCGCCGGAACAGGCCCGCTGCCTGACACCGGAAGGGTCTGCTTGACGCTCGGCGGCGCCGGCGCACTGGCGAACTCGGTGACGGGCTCGGGAGGGAATGGGGCCAGCGACCTCCGGATTCGCAACCGCTTCGACGTGAAGGTCGGCCTGCCTGGCTACGCCGGTAGCTCGATCGACGGTACCGCGGCGGCGGCGTTCATAGCGGCGCGAAACGGTGGCGCAAGCGCGACTGCTCCGAATCCTGCATCAGGGACAACGAACGGCACAACGAACGGCTTCTTCGGATCGTGTCCCCCGTAAACCTGATGCGAGCATCGCGCCGCATCGCCGGCTCGACTTTTCGTTGTCACGGCGTCGGAAAAAATATTTTGCGAAGGGGCTCAGTGACTTACGGCCGGGCCTGGCAGGAACGCGAAATCGGCGGTGTATAGTGTGCGCGGCTGGAGGGGGTCCGGACAAATGTCCGGGTTTCCTTTTTGCCGCTAATTGAAATCAACAACTTAGGAGAAGAGAGCCGGACACCATGTCCGGCTTTTGCTATTTATGGACCAATCGATTGCACAGACAGCGGACCCGGGGGGCGTCGCCCTTGGCCGGTGGTTGGGACGGCGCGATGCCTTCGCCGCCGTTGCCGGCCGCTGCAGCGCGGCAGAGGCGCAAAGTCTACAGCAGATCCGGGAGACCCGGGCGTACAAAGAAGTGGAGCCCAACTGGGAGGAATTCTGCGCCCGGCACGTCGGCGTCAGCCGGCGCCAGGTCGATCGCACCATCCGCCTGCTCGAGGAGTTCGGGCCGGCGTATTTCCACGTGGCGCAGATGACGCACGTGACGCCCGACGAGTACCGAGCGATCGCGCCGCACGTCGGGGAGGACGGCGTCCGGGTGGACGGGACCGTCATCGCGCTCCTGCCGGAAAACAGCGAGAAGGTCTCGTCGGCGGTTGCCGAGTTGGTGAAGCGGCAGAAGCCGGCCGCGCCCTCGGGACAGCCGCCGCTCCTTGCCGTGGAGACGGTGCTCAAGAAGTTCGAGGCGCTGCGGCTGGCCGTGGCGGGGATGCAGATGCCGGATGCGCGCGAGCAGTCGCTGCTCCTGTACGAAGCGATGGCCCTCGCGCACACGCTCGACTTCAAGGACGTGCACTTACCGGAGTGGTAGCGAAGCATCGCTCTCGCAAAGGCGCAAAGCCGCAGAGAACACAAGTTCCTATTCGTGTTCTTTGCGGATCTGCGTCTTTGCGAGAGATTCTCTTTCTAATCGCCCGCCATCGCCGGCTCGCTCAGCACCGTCGTCTTGGCTTGGCGCGGCTCCGGGCGCACGATGTCGATGCTGCCCTTGAAGTAGGCGCCGTCGTCGATGCTGATGCCGGCGGTCTTGATGTCGCCGATCACGCTCCCCTTGTCGCGGATCGCGATCTTCTCCGACACCTCGACGTTCCCGCGGACGATCCCGTAGACGGCCACCTCGCGCGCTTTGATGTTCGCCTTCACCTTGCCGTTCGGCCCGATCGTGATGCTGCTCTGGGACTCGACGACGCCGTCGACCTCACCCTCGATCACGAGCTCCTCGCGGCTGCGGATCTCTCCCTTGATCTGCATCGACGCGCCGACGATCGCGGCGTGACGGGTTGCTACTGCGGTGGGCGGGGGCAGGGTGACAGTCCTGGGGGAATCGTTCTCTTCACGTTTATTCCACATGCGGTTTCTCCTGATTGGGGTTGCGGAGGAGCGACAAGAGCACTCCGGGCGCCGTTCGCTAACCCAAAACATTTTCATGTGAGAATGTATTCATTGCACGGCGCCTCGTAAGTTTTACCAGTTCCCTTTTTCCCTGTCGCAGCCGTAGCATTGAAGATGACACTGCGCCTTCGCGCGGCCCTTACCTTGCAAATGACCATGACCCATTTTTGGAACGATCTCGAAGGCGTGTCCCTCGCCGGACGCTACTGGCTCAAGCAGTGCCTCAGCGAGTCCGCCGACGACGCCTGGTACCTCATCCGTCTCGACCCCTCGCGCGACGCCGCCGTGCGAGTCCTCCGCGCCGACTCCGTCGATGCCGAGGCGCAGCTCGCCCTCTGGAACGACGCCGTCGCCCTCGATCACCCGAACGTCGTGAAGATGTTCGACGCCGGCCGCACCGAAGTCTCGGGCGTGGACCTGCTCTACGCGGTCTGCGAATATCCCGACGACTTCCTGGCCGCCGCCCTCACCGAACGCCCGCTCTCGACCGCGGAGGCCGGCGAGGTCCTGCGCGCGTGCGTCTCGGCCCTCGGCTATCTCCACGGCAATGGGCTGGTCCAGGGGGCCCTCGATCCGCAGCACATCATGGCCTTCGGCGACACCATCAAGCTGCCGTCCGACTCGATCCGCCGCGGCGACCCAGCGGACGACATGTGGTCGCTCGGCATGTTGCTGGTCGAGATCCTGACGCGCCAACGTCCGGTGCTCGAACCTGGTGACGAAGCGCCGTTCCTGCCCGAACCCTTCGGCTCGATCGCGCAGAACACGCTGCGGCACGACCCCGCGTCACGCTGGACGATCGCGGATGTCGAGAGCCATCTGCGTCCGGCGATCGTCGCGGTCGTGCCGGAACCGGTGGCCGTGGAGGAGCCCAAGCCCGTTCCAGTTGTGCCCGTCCTGCCGCCGCCTGTGCCTCGCGAAGAGATCGCCGAGCCTCGCCGCCTGCCGTTCCGGTGGATTCCGATTGTCGGTCTCGCGGCCGCGGCCGTGTTGGGCTTCGTGTTCCTGCGGCACAGCAGCGAGCCCGTGGTGGCGACTCCCGTGCCGCCCGCCGCGGTTCGGCCCGCGCCTGTAGCGCCGCCGCCCGCGCCCGTGGCCACGCCCGCGACGCCGCATCACGACGCGTCGGCGATCTGGCGTGTGGTGGCGTTCGAATACTCCAAGCGCGCGCAGGCCGAGCACAAGGCGCGGACGATCAACGAGAAACATCCGGCCTTGCACGCCGAAGTCTTCGCCCCGAAAGGCAACCGCGCGCCGTTTTTCGTTTCGTTAGGCGGCCGCCTCACGTTCCAGGAAGCCGAACAACTCCGCCGCGAAGCGCGCGCCAAGGGACTCCCGCGCGACACCTTCGTCCGCAACTTCAACAACTAAGCGCTGCGCATGCGATGAGAACGGAAACGTTCCGTCTGTCCCCAGGTTTTGAGCGGGTCGATAGCGCTAAAATAGTCGCCGATGAGACTCGTCACTCTTTTGCTGCTTGCCGCCTGCGCTCTCCCGGCCCAGGTGAAGATCACCAACGGCGCCGAGAAGATCGCCGTCGAGATCAACGGCAAGCCGTTCACCGACTTCTACATCGCCGGCCCGGAAGTCGCCAAGCCCTATCTGTGGCCGCTGCGCGCCGCCTCCGGGACGTACGTCACGCGCGCGTGGCCAATGGAGAAGGCTGAGGACGAGGCGAACGTCGCGAAGCCGGACCATCCGCACCAGCGCGGACTGTGGTTCGCGCACGCTAGCGTCAATCATCTCGATTTCTGGAACATCGCGCCGCTCGACCAGAAGCCGTACAACCAGCCGGACCGCGGCAAGATCGTCCTGAATAAAGTCGGCGCCGTGAAGAGCGGCAAGGACCAGGGCTCGATCGCCGCCACCTTCGACTGGAAGGACCACGATGGGAAGACGCTGCTCACCGAGTCGCGCGTCACCACCTTCTACGCCGATCCGTCGCTGCGCACCATCGACTTCGACATCACGCTCACGGCGGTCACCAAGGTAGAGTTCGGCGACGAGAAGGACGGCCTGTTCGGCATCCGCATGCGCCCCGTCCTGCAGGAGGACAAGGGCACCGGCCACATCTCGAATGCGGACGGCCTCGAAGGCGAGAAGGCGGTCTGGGGCAAGCCGTCGAACTGGTGCGATTATTCGGGCGAGATCGCGGGCGAGAAGGTCGGCATCGCGATCCTCGACCATCCGTCGAATCCGCACCACCCGGTCCGCTGGCATGCCCGCGCGTACGGACTGTTCGCCGCCAATCCGTTCGGCGCGCACGCGTTCGATAAGGCCGTGCCGGAGAGCCCGACGGTGATCGAACCGGGCCAGACGCTACGCTTCCGCTATCGCGTGATCATCCACCCCGGCGACGGCAAGGCCGCCAACATCGCGGCGCAGTGGTCGAAATACACGAAGTAATTATTCCTGGAGTTTCGGGAAGAGCACGCGGTCGAGGATCAGGCGCGTCAGTTCGTCCATGCTCAAGTATTGATCCGCCGCAACATCCAGATAGAAAACGCGATCGCCGGGCAGGATGCCGACCTTGATCTGGCGCGCGGAGTCGTTGCGCCGGATTTCGATGCCCGGCACTTCCAGGAGAGGGTTGACCTCGGCCGTCCCGCCGTCGCCGGTCACCGATAGCTTCAGTCCATCGCGGCGCAGGCGCGCCGACTCGCCGCCGAACTCTGTCTTGAAGGCGCTGACGCACGTGGCCAAGCTGCTTTCGAGCTCGTCGAAGGCGCGCGGCAGGCGAGCCAGCACTTCGGCCTCGCGGTCGCGCCGGTCCCGCTCCTCACCGATTCGCATGTGCAGCCACTGAAACGACATGGACTTCCGATTATCCCATTGACACGGGACCCTCTAGTGCTACATCCTGTAGCGCAAGGAGACCTTCGAGTGAAGCTGCTGCTGTTCCTCGCCATTACCGCCGCTTACGGGCAGTCCGTGAACTTCGAGGTCGTCTCGATCAAGCCCGCCCCGCCACCCGAGCCAGGACGCGGCATGCGGGTGGGCGTCAACGGCGGACCAGGGTCGAAAGATCCCGGCCGCTGGACCTGCGAGAACCTGAGCCTCTCGAACCTGGTCTCGAATGCGTTCGAGCTCCGCCCGTACCAGCTCAACGCTCCCGACTGGTCGAATAACGCGCGGTTCAACATCAACGCCAAGATCCCGGAAGGCACGACTAAAGAGCAGTTTCGCCAGATGATGCAGAACATGCTCATCGAGCGCTTCGGCCTCAAGTTCCACCGCGAGCAAAAAGAGATGCAGGGCTACGAACTCGTGGTCGGCAAGAACGGGCCGAAGCTCAAGGAGTCCGAGCCGGAGAAGCCCAAGGATCCGAACGCCGAAGCGCCCCCGGGGCCCAGCTTTCCGCAGCGGCCGGCGATCGGGAAAGACGGTTTCCCCGAGATGCCGGCCGGCGTTCAGGGCACGATCATGATGAACGGGCGGGCGCGCCAGCAGTGGGTCCGCGCCGGCATGGACAATCTCGCGACCAACCTCTCGTTTCAAGTCGGAAAGCCGGTCAGCGACGGCACCGCGCTCAAGGGCAAGTACGACTTCGCGCTCTTCTGGGTGACCAGCAACGGTCCGCCACCTCCGCCGCCTCCGTCGGGCGCTGCGGGCGGCGATATCATCGCGGCCGCGTCGGACGTTTCGGGCCCGACCATCTTCTCCGCGGTCCAGGAACAACTCGGCCTGCGGCTGGAGGCGAAGAAGGTGACGATCGACATTCTGATCGTCGACCACCTCGAGAAATCGGCGTCGGAGAACTGACGCGGGCACCGAACGCCGCGTCCCGGAGTCTAACTGTCCGTGCGATTTCAGACCGCTGCATCTCTAATGTTGCTCGCCGCGGCCGCGCTCGCCGAACAGCCGCTCAGCTTTGAAGTGGCGTCGGTGAAGGCGTCGACCCAGCCGGACTGGGCCCACGGGGTCCGCAGCACGCAAAGCGGCGGTCCCGGGACGCCCGACCCCGGGCGCTGGACGTGCGACCACATGCCGCTCGACAGCCTGCTGCTGACGGCGTACAAGCTCCAGGCATTCCAACTCTCCGCGCCGGCGTGGATGCAGAGTGAATACTACGCGATCACGGCGAAGGTACCGGCCGGCGCCACGCGCGACGGCTTCCGTACGATGCTCCAGAACCTGCTGACGGAGCGTTTTCAGATGAAGATCCGGCGCGAATCGAAGGAAGTCGCGGGGTATGAGTTGGTCGTGGCGAAGGGCGGGGTGAGGCTGAAGGAGTCGGCGCCGTTGAAGGAAGGAGAGCCTGAAGTGCCGCCGCCGCCCGCATCGCGGCCTCGAATCACGCTGGGGGACGACGGCTATCCGGTGGTTCCGCCCGGTCTGAATCTGGCGATGACGCTCGGCTTCCGGGCGCGGACACAGGCGGTCCGTCAGACGACGGACATGTTGGCGCAATTCCTCTCTTCTCTGGTGGACCGTCCCGTCGCCAATGCCACTGGGCTTACGGGCAAGTACGACTACAGCATCTTCTATATTCACCACGGTCCCGGATCGCCGCCGATGCCCGCCCCGGGCACGACGCCCGTGAATCCGGCCGCCGATCCCAGCGGTCCCACGATCTTCAAGGCGATTCAGGATCAGTTAGGGCTGAGGCTGGAGCCCAAGAAGGTCGCGGTCGACTTCCTGACCGTGGAACGGGCGGAGAAGGCCCCAGTCGAGAATTAGTACCTAGACCGGGAGATTTGCATCCATGTTCGGCAGGACGCTCGCTCCCTAACGGTCGCGGCTCTGATCGGAGCCGCGAGCGTGAGCGAGCGTCCGTGGAGCGGTCACGGCACTAGTCAAGCAGAGCCGCGACAGTTATGGAGCGGTAGTTCGCGCGGACGAATCGGCACTGGAGCGACCGCTCCATCCTGTCGCGGCTCTGTTTACAGCCACTCCGCGGCGGTCGACACCGGAGTTGCCGCCGACCGTGGCCGGCCCTCGCCGCGCCGTCCGCGCACGGCCGCGACCGGGAGCGAGGCGGGCTCGAATGAGAACCACTGCGCCAGTTCCGCGTCGGCGACCCGACGGCGGCCCATGATTTCGCGCCGTTGCCGTAGCGCTCGGGGCAGCGCCTTCGCGACTTCCCAGAACGCCCGAAGGGACGACGGCTCCCAGAGCAACGTTCCGCCGAGCACGACCAGGTCGCGCGCCAGCATCGGCGCCCAGCAGTGGCGCACGACTCCCATGGTTGTGTTCTTCACCCGCATGAGGAAGCGGTTCTTCACCGAGTGCATGTTGATGACGGAGGGGATGCTGCGCCGGTTCGCCGGGGTCACCGTCCGCACGTGGTGTCCGACCGCCGCCGGTGTATAGATGCACCGCCAGCCGAGCAGTTGGGCGCGCCAGGCGACGTCGGCGTCCTCGCGGTAGACGAAGAAATCGGGGTCGAAGAAGCTTCCGGCGATCGCGACGTCCTCGATCATCCGCCGGCGGAACAGGGCGGCCGCGGCGCTCGCGCCGAAGACGTACTCCATCGCCGCCGGGCCGTCCGAGGCAGGCTCATGCCAGCCGCGGTCGAAATGCCGCATTGCCGGGGTGAAGAAGATCCCGGTCGAATCGATGCGCGGCTCCGAGAGCGGCACAAATCCCGGTCCGATCGAAAGCAGCTTGCCGCAGACGGCGCCGGTCCTGGGATCGGACTCGCCGGCATCCACCAGTTGCCGGAGGAACCCGGGTTCGAGGAGGACGTCCGGGTTCAACGTCAGGACCCAATCGGCGTTGTTCGCGCGGATGGCCCGATTCTGACCCTCCGCGAACCCCAGGTTCCGGTCGCTCAGGACTACCCGGATTCGGCCCTTGAATTCCTTTAGAATCTTACGAGTACGATCGGTCGAGGCGTTGTCGAAGACGACCACTTCGAGCGCTACGTCCTTCTGCTCCAATACGGTCTCTAGGCAGCGGCGAATATATCGCTCGCTGTTGAAAGTCACAACAGTAACGCAAACGCTGGGATTAGCCAATGGATCAGTCCGCCTATCCAAAGACCCCAGTTTCCCTCACTCAACTACACTGGAGGCGGGAAGTTCCACGATTTCGACGAAAAAAATATTTTGCGAGGTGTAGTTGGATTCGTTGGACCGGAGTCTTTGGTATGGCCTGTAACGATGTCGGTGTACCCCTTGAGTGAGAGGATGGCGATCCTCCGGCAGGAACGGTCAGCCTCGGCGTTGCAGGACCGGGTGAGCCAACTCTATGAGGAGGCTCGGGATGACGTTTACCGGTACCTGTTGACCCTGGGCTTGCATCCACCGCGCGCTCAGGAGGCGGTACAGGAAGTTTTCCTTCGGCTCTACGCCACGATGAAGAAGGGCGAAGAGATCGAAAGCCCGAGGGCGTGGGTGTTTCGCGTAGCCCACAACTACGGGTTGAAGGTACGGGAGCGGCAGATCACGGAGACGCCGTTCGATCCCGGATTGGAAGCGGTGCTGGTCAGCCCCGGGGATAACCCGGAAAAGGCCTTGCTGGAGCGGGAACGTATGACGCGCTTTCATCACGCAGTCGAGGGGCTTTCCGAGCAACAGAAGCGGTGCCTCTTTCTGCGCATGGAAGGCCTGCGGTATCCCGAAATCGGCTCGGCTCTGGGAATCAGCGCTTCGGCGGTGGGAGAGTTTTTACGCCGGGCCACGGCCCGGTTGAAGAAGGCCGGCAATGAGTAGCCTCCAGACACATCCGGAAGAGGGACTGCTGCTCCGCTATCTCGATGGCGAGCTGCCCGGGCGGAAATCGCGCCAGGTGCGCGGCCATCTGGAAGCGTGCTGGCAGTGCCGCAGCGCCGTCGAAGAACTGGAAGGCGCGATTGCCGCCTGCATGGAATATCGCAAAGAGGTGCTTCAGGGGCATCTTCCGCCACCGCCAACTCCTTGGGCGGATTTAACGGCGGGTTTCGCTCGGATCGATTCCGAGGTCGCCGCGGATGGGTGGGGAACACGGCTGGGCAACTGGCTCACCGGGCCCCGCCTGCAGCGGTTTGCGCTGACCGCCGCCGCTGTCGGGCTGGTGGCGGTCGGCGTCTACTACCAGGTTCTGCATACCCCGTCGGTTCAGGCCGCGACGATGCTGCGTCGCGCTGTTGCCGCTACGGCGAATCCGGCTCCCGCAAAGCCCGTTCGCATGCGCGGTAATTTCACCAGTCGCGCCGCCGTTGCCTCCAAGCTTCGGGCGGCGCATTATCCCGACGGCGACCCCCTGAACCCGAAGTCTTTTCAGCAGTGGCGCGACGGCCTGCCGCAGAAGCAGGACGAGATCGCCACGGTTTCCAACCCCGAAATCCCCTCCGAAGCCTGGTTTCGCATCAAGACCATGCCGGTGGAGGGCGAACTGGCGGCCGCCAGCTTCCTGCTGCGCGCCTCCGACTTCCACCCGGTCGGCAGCCGCTTCGAGTTTCGCGATCGGGAATGGGTGGAATACAACGAGTTTTCGGATACTCCAGCGACGGACGGTGGGACTCCTGCCGTTTCGCGACTGGATGCTCCGATGCGGCGGGTCGTACCAAGCCGGCCTTCCGCCATACCGTCCGGTGAATCGGCTTCGATCTCGGAGGAGCTGCGCGTCCTCGCTGCGCTCCACGAGATCGGAGCCGACCTGGGCGATCCTCTCGATATCACGCGTTCCGGCGGCAAGGTGATGGTGAGCGGCGTCGGCATTCCCGGTGGACGCCAGCGCGAAATTCACCGCGCCCTCGACCCGCTCTCGAACGTCACGGTGCAGTTCGTCGATCCGGCGACCGGCGCCGCATCCGCCGCCGTCGAGACGGCCGAAGTCAGGCCCGATAGCGTGGCACGCTCTCCGATTGAAACGCGCCTCGAACAGCAACTCGGCTCCCGCGCCGCGTTCGAACGCTTGCTCGATGCCGTCGACAATGCGATGGCGCACGCCTACGCGCTGCGGTCGCTCGCGCAGCGGTTCCCCGAAGGGACCCCGATGAGCGATCCCGATCGCGCGCTCCTGGCCGAGCTGGCGCGCACGCACCTGAAAACCCTTTCGTCCCAGATCAACGAGCTTCATCGCACGTTGGCTCCCGCGCTGGTCTCCCTGGGCGGCGCAACCGCCCAGGGACGTCCGGCATCCAACGCCCGCGCCTGGCAGACCGGCGCCGAGGACACCTTCGCGGCCGCGCGGCGTGTCGAGGTCCTGCTCTCGAATCTGGTCGGCGCGACGGCGGAAGCGCCGAATGCGCAGGTGCCGTCCGATCTGCTGGCCGCTTTCGCGAACCTTCGTTCGGCAATCGAGGATTGCCAGAAGCGTCTCTAGACTTCTTTTCCCCGCAAGCAGTGGGCAGGTGGCTTCGGCTGCCTGCCCTTTTGTTTTAAGATCGCTGATACGAAGCCCGCCCGATTACAGCCCGGAGACCGTGTACGATTCGTCTCTCCCGCCAGCACGCCCGATCGCGATCAGGTCGCTTATGGGGCGAAGCTTTTCGAAAGTTGGGGCCTCCAGGTCGAAATCGGCGACCACGTCTTCGACACGTACGGTCACTACCTCGCGGGGAAAGACGATGATCGCCTCTCCGATCTGAACGACGCGCTGCGCGATCCCGGCGTTCGCGCAGTCATCACGACCAGAGGCGGCAAAGGCGCCCATCGCATCGCGCACGCGCTCGATTTCGACGCTGCCCGCCGCGATCCGAAACCCCTGATCGGCTACAGCGACATCACGTTCCTCCAACTCGCCCTCTGGAAGGAATGCGGCGTGCCCGGTTTCCACGGGCCGCACGCCGGTTGGGACCGCAAGTATTACGGCGCTGCCGCGGCGGAGCGATTACGGCGCGCCCTCATGGAACCCGCGCCCGTGATCGTCCATCAGGATCCCGATGAGACGTCCGCGGACGTCGGACTCGCGGGCACGGCGAGCGGCATTCTGATCGGAGGCAACCTCGCAGTGCTCGGAAGGGCCGTCGGCTGGGCGTGCCCGAGCTTCGCCGGCTGCATTCTCGTCATCGAAGCCATCGACATGTTCATCGGACAGATCGACGCGACGCTCACGCAACTCCGCCGCTCCGGCGTTCTCGATGGTCTAAGGGGTGTCGCGGTGGGCCAGTTCATCCGCTCCGCCGATTCGAAACGGGGGAAGTGGTCATTTGTAGACGTCCTCAATGACCACTTTCGCGGTTGGGGTGTGCCCGTGTTAGGTGGACTACCCATCGGTCACGGTCCGCATCCGCTCACGATCCCGCTCGGAACCGAAGCTACGCTGGACACCGCGGCCCGCACGTTGACGATCGAGCCGGGTGTCCGATGACCGTCACTTCCCGCGTTTCTTCGACGCCGTGTCTACCGCCGGTGCGAAGTACTTGTTGCCCTTGTTGAAGCCGGCGAACGCGTCGGGCGACACGCCGAACGCCTGTGCGAAGACGGCGTCCCCCAGTCCTTCCAGCCCGACCGGAATGCCGATGTCCGTCGGCATTGTGCTGTTGAAGGTCAGCAGGAGCTTGAGATCGCCGGGGCTGATGCACTTGATGGCGTGGAACCACCCCTGCGGAATGAAGATGATCTGACCGGGCTTGAGGTCGATCACCTGCTGCACCTGATTGCCCGCGTTGTCCGGGCCGGTTATCCAGAAGCGAGCTTCGCCTTCCAGGCAATAGTCCAACTCCCACGCATTCGGATGCCAGTGCGGAACGCGCAGCGCGCCGGGCTTCATTTCGATCGCGAAGAATGCGACCCCGTTGCCCGTGAGAATCGGAAAGTCGTTTTGATTGGCTTCGCGGATCGTGTTGCCATGCTCGCTGATCGTCGGCTGGCTCGCGGCGAGGTCGAACCGGAAGGCCGGCTGCAGCGGGGCGGGGGAGGGTAGCGCGGATTTCTTCATAGTGGTCTATTAAGACAGAAGTATCGGCATCTGTATACGGCCCAGCATTTGACAAAGTATCAAATTAGATATAGTCTAAAAACTTCACATGGACATGGAAGGGATCAAGCGCTCGCTGGAGGCGTGCGGCCTGCGCTGCACCGCGCAGCGCTACGCCGTGATGGCCTTCCTGCTCGAACACGCGGGACATCCCACCGCCGCCGAGATTTTCGAAGCGGTGAACCGCGTCGATCCCCGCTCTTCCAGGGCGACCACTTATAACAATCTGAGAGACCTGGTGCAGGCGGGACTGGTGCGCGAAGTCGCGGTCGAGGGCCGCGCCGCGCGGTTCGACGCGACCGGCATGCGCCACCACCACTTCATCTGCGACCGCTGCGGCAACGTCGAGGACATCGACTGGTACGAGGTCCCGAAGCCCGCCTCGTCCTCCATCGGCAAGCGGATTCTTCGCGAATGCGAACTCATTTTTCGAGGGCTCTGCACGAAGTGTGCTCCGCGGCACGCCACCGGGTAAAGCAGTTCTACGGACCTAACGAAGGAAACGAAACGCATGGAAAACAAACTCACCACGGCAGTCGGGGCCGCCGCCCCTCAGGAACTCAAGCAGACCACCGAATCCAAATGCCCGATGGGGGGCGGCGCCGCTCGCCGCCACACCGCCGCCAATTCGGGCTGGTGGCCGAACCAGCTCAACCTCAAAATCCTGCACCAGCACTCGCCCTTGTCCGATCCCATGGACAAGGATTTCAACTACGCCGAAGAATTCAAGACGCTCGACCTGAATGCCGTCATTCAGGACCTGCACGCTCTGATGACCGCGTCGCAGGACTGGTGGCCCGCCGACTATGGCCACTACGGCCCGTTCTTCATCCGCATGGCGTGGCATAGCGCCGGTTCGTACCGCATTGCCGACGGACGCGGCGGAGCGGGGTCGGGCGGACAGCGCTTCGCGCCGCTGAATAGCTGGCCCGACAATGTCAGCCTCGACAAGGCGCGGCGCCTGCTCTGGCCCATCAAGCAGAAGTACGGCCGCAAGATCTCGTGGGCCGACCTCATGATCCTCGCCGGCAACGTCGCACTGGAATCGATGGGCTTTAAGACCTTCGGCTTCGGCGGCGGCCGCGCGGACGTCTGGGAACCGCTCGAGGACATCTACTGGGGTCCCGAAGGCAAGTGGCTGGCCGACGAGCGCTACAGCGGCGATCGCGACCTCGCGAATCCGCTGGCCGCCGTGCAGATGGGTCTGATTTATGTGAATCCGGAAGGACCCAACGGCAAGCCCGATCCGGCCGCTGCCGCGCGCGACATCCGCGAGACCTTCGCGCGTATGGCGATGAATGACGAGGAGACCGTCGCGCTGATCGCGGGCGGACACACGTTCGGCAAGGCGCACGGCGCGGCCGACCCGAGCAAGTACGTCGGACCCGAGCCCGAGGGCGCCAGCATCGAAGAGCAGGGCTTCGGCTGGAAGAACACCTTCGGAACCGGCAAGGGCGGCGACACGATCTCCAGCGGCCTGGAAGGCGCCTGGACCAACAACCCGATCCGCTGGGACAACAACTACTTCGAGAACCTCTTCCAGTACGATTGGGAACTCACGAAGAGTCCCGCCGGCGCTCAGCAGTGGACCCCCAAGGACGCCTCCGGCGCCGCCGTCGTTCCCGATGCGCACGATCCGGCGAAGAAGCACGCGCCGATCATGTTCACGACCGATCTCGCGCTGCGGACCGACCCCGCCTACGAGAAGATCTCGAAGCGCTTCCTCGACAATCCGCAGGCGTTCGCGGATGCGTTCGCCAAGGCGTGGTTCAAGCTGACGCACCGCGACATGGGCCCGCTGCCGCGCTACCTCGGTCCGCTGGTTCCGGCCGAGCCGCAGTTGTGGCAGGACCCGGTTCCCGCAGTCGATCATAAGCTCATCGGCGAGCAGGACATCGCGGCGCTGAAGGCCAAGATCCTCGCATCCGGACTCACGATCGCGCAGCTCGTCACGACGGCATGGGCGTCGGCGGCGACGTTCCGCGGCGGCGACATGCGCGGCGGGGCGAACGGCGCCCGCATCCGCCTCGAGCCTCAGAAAAACTGGGACGTCAACCAGCCGGCCGAATTATCCAAGGTCCTCGCCAAGCTGGAGACGATCCAGAAGGAGTTCAACGGCGCCCAGTCCGGCAAGAAAGTTTCGCTGGCGGACCTGATCGTTCTCGGCGGCTGCGCGGCTGTCGAGGCCGCGGCGAAGAAGGCCGGTCACGACGTGAAGGTCCCCTTCACACCCGGCCGCACCGACGCGTCGCAGGAGCAGACCGATGCTCACTCCTTCGCGCCGCTCGAACCGCTCGCCGACGGCTTCCGCAATTATTTACGCGTCGGACAGCCGCTATCCGCTGAAGAGCTGCTCGTGGACCGCGCGCAGTTGCTGAAACTCACCGCTCCCGAGATGACCGTGCTCGTCGGCGGCATGCGCGCGCTCAACGCAAACTACGGCCAGACCAAGCACGGCGTCTTCACCGATCGTCCCGAGACGTTGACGAACGATTTCTTCGTCAACCTGCTCGATATGGGAACCAAGTGGCAGCCGTCCACGACCGCCGAAGGGGTGTTCGAAGGCCGCGATCGGGTCTCCGGTGAAGTGAAGTGGACCGGCACCCGCGTCGACCTCGTCTTCGGGTCCAACTCCCAGCTCCGCGCGCTCGCCGAGGTCTATGCCTCCAGCGATTCGAAAGAGTCGTTCGTGAAGGACTTCGTCGCCGCGTGGAACAAGGTGATGAACCTCGACCGGTACGACGTCGCCGTCAGCTAGGCGGCATCGGAGGGGGCTATCCCGCTCGCGCGGGACGAATCGCCCCCTCCGATTCTGTGGGTTGCCTGAATCGATGAAATCGCCCGTGTAGCTTGCACGCTCCCGGTCGAATTACCGGAACTGATCGTGACGGTGAGAGAATCCGGTTCCTTTATTCACTTCGTAGTAGCCGGCCCGTCGCGCCCACTTCCCAAGCGGACCGTGCGGGCGGGAACGTGCACGGATACTCCTCCCAGGCGACCGTGCAGGAGCATGGGAAGACGAATTCAACCAGCTCCGCGAGTTGCTCGATCGAGTTGCGCAGTTCCTCCCCAACTTCGGAAAGTGCGACATGCGATGGTCGCAGCGCCGCGATGGCATGCGCCAAACCTCGTATTCCCAGGTGGTTCCGGTAAAAGCCGGGCGTGTCGCCGAAAAGGGCGCCATAAATTTCGACTGGGTCCACCGTGCTCACATGGCCCACTAGAACGCACTGTTGGTGACGTAGCGAGCGGTACAGCTCAGCGATCTCGTCGTCCCACGACGTGTCGCCAGTGACCACCAAACGCGTCTCCTTCGGCGTGACGTCGAAGACCAACCCGACTCCCGTGTTTTCTCCGAGTATGGAGTGCCGAGTCCGAATCGGACGCATGCTCACGCCGGGGGCGCGCCGGATGGAGCGCGCAGGACCGGGCGTGAGAACAACCCGCTCGCCCCCAAATGCTCCCGAAGAAATGAGCGGCTCGAACATGCGGGACGTTGTCGCATCCAAATATAGATCGACCTTCGCCTGCGGCTCCTGCTTGTGCCGCTGGTAGAGGAGCGATAGGAGGGCGGGCAGATCGGCATAGTGGTCGTCATGAAAATGAGTCACGCAGATGCCGTCGATGTCGAAAAGGGAGCGGTTTGCGCGGAAAAAGTTGTCCAGGAAGTGATGCCCGGGATCGATTACACACCCATAGTCGCCGAAATAGGCGAAATAGCCGCCTCCGAACCGCGCCGCGTCCGACCGCGACAGAATCGGGGTGAAGGAGGAGAAGCGTTTTAGAAATTGTATGCCGTAGGCTGCGGATTCGAGCGTGCGCTGCCGCCGCAATTCGCCCGTCAACTCCGCTTTCGCCAACACCGCATCGAGTCCCGGAGGGACATCCTTCCGTCCACGTTCGAAATAGAACCGCTTCACGAAGTTTTCCGGGTCGGCGCTTCTCTCGTCGCCACTCCCAGGGAATGCCCATTTCACCAATTCGCCTAGACATGCTCGCAAAGCTGTCGAGTACAACCGATACTCCGGCGTCAAAAGCGTCTTCGCGATCAGGCGGCTGGCGTCTGAGTGCAGTTGAGCACGCTTATTCTGGTCCAGCCTCGGATCGGACGCGCGGGCGCGCAGCAGCAGGCTGCTGGCGGTGTCCTTCACCCCGCCGGCCGGCAAGGCTCGGACGATGCGCTCGGCCGATTCGATCCGTAACGCCTCGATCTCTGCCTGCACCTCAGCGAGCTTCGGCTCCTCACACATGCTGTTCCTTGTATTCCAAGGGGAGCTTGGCCGCCGCCTGCTTCAGCTTCGCCAGCACCTCGTCCGTCCTCGGGGCGTACGCTTGCAAATCGGTCTCGAACTTCCCGAGCCTCTGGCGGATTTTCTCCGCCAGTTCCGCCACGTCCCCCAGTCCCGCGTTTACCAACCCGCACAGAACGAGCGCGTTGGTGCCGACCCGGGTCTCCTCCGAATCCGCATCGAGTTCCGCGCAGGCGTTGAGGACGCCTTCGAATTCCTCTGGGTGCTGCCCCAGTCGCTCCGCCAGGATCCCGGCGCAAATCCTCGAGACGATTGAGCGCGGATCCGTCGCGTGGCGGATACCTTGTAGTAGCAGATCGACACCGACACTGTAATCGCCACTGCCGTCGCGAACCTGCAGCCGCTCATTGAAATTCACGGCCCAGTCGAACACCTGTGGGTCGCCTTTACAGGGCAGCCCGTCCCATGTCTCTTTATCCAGGAGAATCGCCTTCACTTGCGCCAGTGTGTCGGCAACATATCGCGGCGGCACGCCGCGCGCTACCGTCCGGTCCGGTCCCGCATACGTGCCCGATCGCAGGTGAACGGTGGCGATGTGCTCGGGCCCTAATACCAGGCTCGGGGGCTCGATGTCATTATCTAAACGGTCGCCGATCATTGCGAACTTCAGCTCCGCCTTCTTCAGCCGGCCGTCGATCAGGTGGGCGAACGACCGCAACTCGTCTCGCGGCGATTCGGGATTCCTCAGGATTGCCCGGATCACCGCCGCATAAAACGCTCTCCCGCCTTTCTTGGCCATCCGTTTGAGCACCAGTCCCACAAACTTCACGGCGTCAAACTGCAACTTGACGCGGCGGATGTGCGCTTCGAGGTCCTTGATTTCCTGTGGCAGCGGCCAAAGGTGCGGACCGAATCCTTCTTCGACCACGTGCGCCGCGCCCGCTTCCGGCGGGATCATCGATGTGATGTAGCCTTTGATGCCGGCGAGGTCCTGGAGTTTGCGCCGTAGCGCCTCCACCTTCGTCTGCTTCTCGGCGAGTTCTCGCTCGAGACGGCTCCGCTCTTCACCGACCCGCGCCATCTCCTCGATGGGCGCCGCAGCCTCGCCGGTGGTCAGCACCGATTGCCGCTTGAAGAACGCGTCCAATCCGGCGTTCTTGATCTTCAGCCACTGCGTTTCCGGGTCGCCCTCCGAAACCACGTACAACGAAAAGGAACCCGTGAGTTCGAGAGAGCGCAGCAGATCGCGCGCCTCTTTCGATGGCTGCAGCGGCACCTCCTCAAACACCGATCTGGCCGCCCGGATCTGGTCGGAATTGTCTTGGAGCACCTGTCGATAACTACGCTGGAATCCATTCCAGAACTGCGTCCACGACGGGTGTCCGCAGACTCGCCGTGCCTGTTCCTGTTCGTTTACGCCCGCCGGGCGGGAGCGCCAGAAGGCACGGATTTGCTCAGCCATTTCCGGAGCGTTCGCCAGCGCAATGAAGCTCGCGTACCAGCCTTGCTGATTCCAAATCTGGCGGTAGTCGCCCATCTCCATGTGCGCGTAAAGCGGCCAGAGCTTATACACGTGCTCCGTGAAAAAATCCGCGGCCTCTTCGGCCGTTTCGAAGCGCGAGACAGCGCCCTTCTTAATGAGGCTTTCCAAAGCCGGCAGGAGCGCCATTTTCCGCTGTTCCGTCGAGTCCATCAGCGTGGAGTCCAGGTCGAGGAGAATGGCGGCGCTGGGCGCCTGCACGGGGCTGAGCCTTCGTTTGGCGCACCCGGCGTCGCATCGCGGCGATGTCGGGCTGCAAATCGAGAGATCCCGGCAGAGTTCCCGAGCCGGCGTCAAGCTGTTACGCCGCCGGTGCCCTGCGAGGCGGGCAAGATCCGCGCACGTCCCCTCGTCCAGCCGAAGACGCCGGAACGACTCGCCCGGCATCTTCACCGTCACGCCGCGCAAGGGCTGAAAATCGCTGGTCGGTAGGTGCGGACTGTCGACCCCGCAAGCGCTGAGGACCTGCCTCTGCAGATCCTCGCCGGGGTTCGTCCGCGCTACCGCCATCCCGTACGCGAGGATCCACTCCCACTCATCTGTAGGCCACTGGGCGAGCAGCGCCCTGCGCAGGTTCGGAACGTTCGCCAGATTGACGTCTCCGAGACTCTCGAACAACGTGCTCGCGAGCAGCACACCGGCCTTGAACCGCTCCGGAACGTCTTCGACCGCGAAATCGATGCCCGGTTGCGTCGTGGTGTGTCCGCCCGCGGGCGCGTAGTAGGTCACCGACGTTCCGTACTCCACAATGCCTACGTCGAATCGCCCACAGAGCTCGGAGGAGGAGCCCACCTGCGCCTTCTTCCACAACTCATGCGCGTCCGGCGCAGGCAGAAACAGGACGAGCTTGGCCGCCCTTCCTCCACTCGTCGCATCCCGGCGCTTCTTCAACTGCGCTATCAACGTCTCGAAGTTCGTGTCATGCGCACGGGTCGTGTCGATATACAGCAGCCGTCCGGGATGGTCCGCGTAATCCAGGATCTCCTCAAGGAGTGGCACGAAATGCGGTGTGCTGATCGACGTCAGGCAGATCGTCTTCACGTCCGCCATCAATTTCGGCGCGCGTCCTTCCCGAAGGCAGGCGCGCTTGAGTTCCTGTTCCGGATCCGGATCCTCGGCGGTGATGTTCCGCGGGTCCATGAGAAGGGCGCAGCGCGGCTGGTCTTCATGCACCAAGATCGTGTCGAGATCGAGATGACGGGCTGGCCGCTTCGATCCGCGGAGCGTAAACTCGTCGGCGAGCAACAGGCGCCCCAAGTTGCCCGTCCTCGTCATCAGGTGTACCCGATAGGTGGCGTCGTTTTCGTCTTGTAGGTGGAGCAGGTTACACGCGATGCGCGCCGCCCGCCCGCCGACCGCGCATACTTTGCCCTCGGACACGTGATCCTCTCTGCGCATGGCGTAAGGTCGGAAGTCGAACACGAGGTCCGGCAGCAGTAGGATGCTGAGGGGCATTCCCTGTCCGGTCGGCACCTCTCCATTCCTCGTGCCGACGTATTTCAAACACTCCAACTGAGTCTGGATGGTCTCGATGGCCGATTTCGTCAACTCGGCCACGACACTACGCTGTTCTTTCGGACTATGATGCGTTTTTTTCATGGCTACTCCCTGGCCCTGCCTCGCAGCGGAATCTCGGATGATTGGACTGACCGCACGAGTCGCTCTTCGCGGTCATCTGAGGCATTCCTGCGCTCTCCTGTTCTGAACCTCTATCCCGTTACGGCGATCCGCCGCAGGGCCTCGGGGTTGGACTGCCGCGATTCAACCGCCGGGTAGACATCGACGGAACGCGGGGTGGGCAAGCAAGCCACACTGAGTATATTCGAGCGCACGTGCGAGCGAAATCCCCGGAATGCTCCACCCTAGCGGTATTGGTTGTTCTCGTTCTTCGTCCACCTGCTCGACATGGATAGGAACTGGCAGCCCTTTCGAAGTCCGAAGGCGTGTATGAGAGGCGCGATCACGCAACGGGCGACATCAAGTGGACCGCCACGATTCGAAAGAGTCGTTCGTGAAGGACTTCGTCGCCGCGTGGAATAAAGTGATGAACCTCGACCGGTACGACGTCGCCGTCAGCTAGGCGGGATCGGAGGCCGGCCGTCGGAGCGATGGCAGCGCGCTGCCCGCAAGAAGGTCGCCGAATTGGATGCGCTGCTGGTCCATAACCGATGACTCGACACCAGGAGTGGGGCAGGCGTTCAGCCTGCGGAGGGCTTTAGCCCGACTATCGCGGAGTCGGACTGAAGTCCTCCGCAGACTGAAGTCTGCCCCACATTCAGATCCGCCGTCCTGCCGAGCGTGGATACAAATCTGCGTCATCGAGTAGAGGATGTAGGTTTCGCCGCGGTCCGCCCTTACTGGAACGAAAACGGCAGCGTGATGGTCTGGTCGTTCACCGGTTTGCCGAGGAAGAAGTCCAGCATCACGCGCGTGAGGTCCGGGCTGCTGGAGAACATCCGCCCATGCGAGACGTTCTCCAACAGTACGGCGACGCTGTTGGGAAACCCGCCGCGCACTTCCGCGGCGTCTTCGAGTGAGGTGCGGCCGTCCAGAGTGGCGCTTACGAACAGGGCCGGCACGGAGGACGTCACCGGCATCCGAAATTCCGGTCCCAGATCACCCGCATTCCAAGCCTCACAGACGCGCGGATCGGCAAACGGGAAATTGATGGCATTGCCGAGCAGCGCCCCGTCTTTTTGCGTGTCGATCAAGGCCAGTCTCTCCGCCGATACTCCGGAAGCGCAGTGCATTGTGTAACGAACAGCCGGCCCGATTTCCGACGCTTTGAGCGCGAGCAAGATGGCCGCCGGTGTCGAGAAGTTGTTGTTGGCCATGCCAAAGAAAAGAGCGGGAATGGCGCGGATGAAATCGATGTCGCCCAGCTCCAGCGCCGTCAACACTTGCAGATCCTCTTTTCCCAGGGTGACGATCGTGCTCGTTCCGGGCCCGGTCGGCACAGTGACGGAGACGGGGCGATCGGCCAATCCGGCTAACACTTGGGAGACCAGTGCCCGGAGGTCGGGGATTCGCGGGCCCCAGCGCGGGTCCGCCTGGACAAGCACGCCGAGACGGGCGAACAGCCGGTCCGCGTCGGCCGGCAGACGCCAGCGGTGGTCGGGGCCGTTGACGCCTCCCATCACGATTCTGTCGACGGAAGCTTCGTGTCTACGCACAAACGCCAGCGCGAGATGAGTTCCGTAGCTGTGCGCCCAGATCCGCACGCGGTCCACGCCCAAGGCGGCGCGGAGCAACTCGAGATCGTCGGCGCTTTCGTTGGTGTTATAGGAGGACAAGTCGATTCCACGATCGCGGAGATCTCCCGCAGCCTTCTGGAGAGACGCCTCCAGGGAGGCGATTGCGGCCGGGGATGCGATCGGCTCCCCCGGCGCGACTCCGAAGGTCGAGTGCGCGTTCAAGTCCGGCGTCGACATTCCCGTTCCCCGCTGATCGATCACGATGACGTCGCCGGCGGTCTGTAGCGCGGCGACGGTGGTCGACAGATCGCCGCGCGCATCGTCGATCCCCGAGGCGCCCGGTCCACCGGCGAGATAGAAGATCGGCGGTCCGGGGATAGCGGAAGTCGACCGGAATCGGACGAACACGATGGTAGCCACCGGTCCGTCGGGTGTGCTCCGGTTTTGGGGAACGGCCAAATGGCCGAGTTCCGCCGCCACGGTCGTGCCGCCCTCCGTCAGAAAAGTGTAAGGCTCGACCGTCAGGTCTCCGGCCTTCGGCCCCTCGGCCCCTGCCAGAGTCAAAGTTGCGGCCACCGCCGCCAGGATCCCACGCCAGTATGAGTTCACGCTTGTCCCCCCTTTCGATGCGAAACGCCGTTCGCAGCTCCAGTTTGCTTGGAAATACGGGGGTTGTCGTCCGGCGGGCTGTACTGGACGTCCAAAAATACGTTTTTAGGACATCCCGGCCGCCCGAAACTCCGAGGGCGTCATCGATGTGTGCTTCTTAAAGGTGAGATTGAAGCTCGATTTCGAGCCGAAGCCGACGTCTTCGGCGAGGGCGAGCAGAGTCGAGCTGTCATAACGCGGGTCCAGCAGCAGGCGCTTGGCCTCTTCGATGCGGTAGCGATTGATAAAGTCGGTGACGTTTTGCCCGAACTCCCGGTTCACCAGTTCGGAAAGGCTGCGCGGCGGAACGCCGGCCCGTTCGGCGAGTTGGTGGAGATTGAGCCGCGGCTCCCGGAACGTCTGCTGCTTTTCCATCAAGTCCAGCAGTTTGGCGCGAAGCTGCTCAGAGGCGGGATCTCGCACTGGTTTGGCCGGCGGAGCGGATTTCGACTGTTCCCGCGCCACCTGCGCCGGCTGGCGCAATGCGGTCAGCACGAAGTAGCTCATGACGCAGGAAGCCAGTAGGGGAATCACCAGGTTCTCCTGGAGTTGCAGGGCGTCAAAGACGCCGTATAGACTCAGCAGCCGCATGCCGCCCAAGGTTAAGGCGGCGAGGGCGAGCCAGATCAGCAGCCGCTGCCGAATCCCGCTGAATGCCAGCGCGCGCTGTCCCGTGGGGAATACCAGGACAGCCAAATACCCCACCGCCAATCCCAGGACCGCCGCGGATCGCCAGGCGAACCACGGTAAACCGTACTGGTATGCGCGCACCAGAACCGGGAGCTTCGCGGAGGCCGGCTGAACATACCAGGGGACGAGAATGCAAAAGCATACCAGCGCCGGCAGGAAGTGCCAGGAGTCCCGCCACCGCAGCGGCGGCGCGGATGTTTGGCTGGAGCGGCAATAGAGGTACAGGAGAGGCGCGGAGGTGAACTCGATCGGGTCGTGGACGAAGCTGAGGTTGGGAAACCGGAGAATTGCGCGCGTGCTGAGCAAGACGGCGCCGAGAATGAACGCCGCAATGGAGAGGCACAGAAGTCCCAGCAGCCGATCGCGCTGCGGGGCATTCCGTCGCGACGCCAGGGCGACCCCGAGGACCGCGGCCTGGCCTAACCCGGCACAACTGATCACAGCCAGAATCCCGAAGCCCGGTTCCATAATTCTGGTCGTATTCTAACGTAAATGGGTCCGATCTAATGCGTCATCGAGTAGAGGATGTAGTTGACGCCGATGCGGATGCCGAGGGCGGCGTAGTCCGCGGGATACGTCGCCGAATCCGCCCATTCCCACGAGTCTCCGACGTCCGACTGATACGTGATCGCCACCATCAGGCGGCCGCGATCGTCGTAGATCCCGCGCCATTTATCGGGACATGGGCTGCACTTATAGGTGACGCCGCGGTTCACCGAGCCCTGGCTCGCGATCTGATAGCGCTCGTCGAGATCGTAGACGACGTGGAAGATCGGCGAGTCGTTGGGCAGGTCGACGATCTCTCGTTCGGGGAAGACGCGCTTCATGCTGGCGAGGAAGATCTGCCACTCGTTTTCGCCCCAGAAATCGTCGCACATGAAAAACCCGCCGCGGAGTAGATACTCGCGCATCGCGGCGGCCTGGCGATCGCTCAGATTCCAGTGGCCCACTTGGACCGCGTAGAGCCAGGGCCAATCGTAGACGTCGCCTTCGTCGAGATTGATCGGCTGCTCGACGGAGCGCACGTGCAGCCGGGTCAGACGGCGGACGGCGAGGACGAAGTGGCGGTCGGCGCGGGGATAGTCCTGGGTCCACATGGAGTTGCCGTGCTCCCAGTCGGCGCTGCCCGCGCGCCCAAAGCGGCCGTAGCCGCCCCTGCCTCCAGGCGCGAGCGGATACATCAGGCGCGCGAACGTCCACTCGGTCTTTTCCTGATAGTCCGGCGGAAGCTGGATGTCGCCGACGCGGTACTCGACGCCGGGAAACTCGCGGAATGGCCGCTGGAAGGCGTACACCGTCCCCAGCAACCCGGCGGCGACGGCGACCCGCGCAAGGAATGACATGCGCCCCTCCGCGTCAGGATAGCATTCGCGCTCCCAGCCCGACCCGCGGGGGCGGCCTGTTCGCCGCTTGATACAATGAGCGCGAAAAGGAGTCTCGCATTGTCTGATCCTAAAACCCGCAGGTTTTTTCTCGGAGCTCTGACCGCCGCATCCGCCGTCCGAGTCTGGGGCGCCAATGACAAGGTGAACGTCGGTATCGTCGGACTCGGCGGCCGCGGCAGCAGCCACCTCGGCACCTATCTGGGCCTCGGCGAGGCGCAGGTCGTGGGCCTTTGCGACGTCAACCAGGCCGCGCGCGAGCGGGCTCAGGCAACCATGGCCCGGCGCAACGCCGAGAAGGCCAAAGAGTTTGAGGACATGCGGCAGATGTTTGCCGACCCCAAGGTCGAGGCGGTCTCCATCGCCACCCCGAACCATTGGCACGCGCTCTCCGCCATCTGGGCGATGAAGGCCGGCAAGGACGTCTACGGTGAAAAGCCTGCCTGCTACAACATCTACGAAGGCATGCGCATGATCCAGACGCAGCGCGACACCAAGCGCATCATGCAGGTCGGGTCGCAGCACCGGAGCTGGCCGTTCAAGGTCAAGGCCATTGCGGCGTTGCAACAGGGTCTGATCGGCAAGCTCTACATGAGCAAGGCGCTGTGCTACAAGCTGCGCCCCTCGATCGGCCACACGCCGGACACGCCGACGCCCGCCGGCTTAAATTGGGATCTCTTCCTCGGACCGGCGCCGATGCGTCCGTTCAACGAGAAGCGTTTCGCGTATTACTGGCACTGGTTCTGGGACACCGGGAACGGCGACATCGGCAATCAGGGCGTGCATGAAACCGGGATCGCGCGGTGGGCGCTCGGCGATCCGCTTTGGCCCAAAACGGCGATGGCGTTCGGCGGAAAGTTCGGCATCGACGACGACACGGAAACGCCCAATACGCTGACGGCCGGCTTCAGCTACGGCGGCGAGCAGCTCGTCGTCGAGGTGCGCGGCAAAATGACCAACGGCGAAGGCGTTCGGCAGGCGCGGGTCGTGACCGCCGGACCGTCGGCCGCCGGACGCGGTGGTCGTGGCGGACGCGGCGCAGGCGCACCGCCCGCGGAAGGCGCGGCTCCGCCGGCAGCCCCTCCGGCCGCTGCGGCGCCCACGCAGGTCGGCCCGGCCAGCAACCCGCTCAACATCGGAGTCGGCAACCTCTTCTATGGCGCCGACGGCTGGGCCGCGATGAGCGATGGCGGCTTCCAGGCCTACAAGGGCGATTCGAGCGAGCTGATTATGGAAGAGCGCCCCGAGCGTGGCGGCGGCGATTCCACTGCGCTCCATATGCAGAATTTCCTGGCGTGCGTGAAATCGCGCCGCGAACAGGATCTCCACGATCCCATCGCCAACGCCGTGCCCAGCGCCAATCTCTGCCATATGGCCAACATCAGCTACCGCGTCGGACGCGCGCTGAAGGTCGAGCCCGGTCCGACCCCGAAATTCACGGGCGACGCCGAGGCGACCAAGATGGTCACGCGCCCGGCGTATCGCAAGCCCTACGAAGTCTAATGGCGTGAGGTTGTATCAGGGCACGACTTAATGAGTCGTGCCCTGGCAGGCGAAACCGCCTGCCCCACCGAACCCCAGCCCTGAGTGAAAGGCCTTCCAAGGCAGATACGCCGTCGCGCGACCGCGCTATCTAGTCGGTAACGTCTCCCCGGCAGTGGCAGTTCCACTCCGATTTCTGGATCGTGAGAATGCCGCTTTCGTACGCTCCGCCATTGGCCCCGCCGGCAAAGTAGCGGTAGTCGACCAGTTTCTTCTGCTTCGTGAAGGAGGCCGGGCAGTCTTTCGGGCAGTCGAGCTCGTCGGCGCAGCGCTGCGCCGCGGCGAGGTTGAGCAGCGCGGTCACATTGGCCTCGCCGATCGGTTGTTCCCCCGGGGCCAAGTCGTTGTTATAGGCGCCGACGATCTGCGCTCTCTTGTCGCAGGCCTCGCCCTCGATCTCGCGGCAACACGTCCAGATCGTCGCGTTGAGTGGCATGAAGAGGCCGGTCTTCGCCTTCGGTTTGCCAAAGCCGCGGATCGAGGTCAGGCTCGCCAGCAGTTGCTGCGGCCGCGTAACGGCGCCGGTGAAGGGCGCGCCCTGCAGTGCGGTGAGCAGGACTCGGAGCGCGCGCGGGATCCGCGGCGCCCGCGCCGTGGTTTTGTGTGTGGGCATCGGCGGAATTGTGTCAAAAATCCCCCTGCGGCTCAAGCGTCCTTTCCGTTCGGGCGCTGACCATCCAGCAGGCGGCCGTGAATCGGACTTCCGCTCCGCGAACGTACGGGGCAAAGGCGGCCGTCATGCTCTCGATCACCTGGGCGCGGGTGCGGTCGTCCAGCCCGTTCCAGGCGCGGCCGACGGGACCCAACCGCGTCGCATAGCGGACCAGCTCCGTTTTCGGCAGCGTGCAAACGACGTCGATGGGCTGGATTTCGATCGCGCTCCAACCGCTCTGTTCGAGGATGCGCTGGACGCGCTCGCGATCCGCGAGGGCGAACTGGCCCGGCTCATGCGGGCGTCGCGCGGGCAGCGTCAACAGCGGCGCAGCGGCGCGCTCTGCCGTCGTCATGAACGGATTCTCGTCAGCGCCGCGCCACGCGGCGAAGTGTAGTGCAGCGTGGTCCGCGGCGGCGCGTCGCAGGTTCGTAAACGCCGCGACCGGGTCGTCGAAGAACATCACGCCGAAACGCGAAACAATCCGGTCGAAGGTGGCGCGCTCGAACGGGTGCGACTCGGCGTCGGCGCAGACGAAGCTCGCGGGCGCGCCTTCCCGTTCGGCGCGGCTGCGGGCCGCGGCGATCATCGCCTCGGAGATGTCGACGCCGACGGCTTGCCCGGTCGCTCGGGCGAACGCCAGAGTGAGACTGCCCGCGCCGCACCCGACGTCGAGGACGCAGTCTCCGGGGAGTGCGCCGGCCGCTTCGACGAGCAGTTGCTCGAACGGCCGGAATATGTCGTCCAGCAGTTCCTGCGTCTCGACCCAGGCGTCTGCGGTTGGGCCATTCCAGTCGATGCGGGTGTTGGCGTCGTCAGTCACTTCTGTATGATGCAAGCTAAAGTCGACTTGAGGTCAAGAGGAAAATTGTGGACATAGCGGAAGTCGCGAAACGCACCGGCCTTCCTGCCTCGACGCTGCGGTATTACGAGGAGAAGGGGCTGATCGCCTCCGTCGGCCGACAGGGGCTGCGACGAGTATTCGGCGCCGGTGTGTTGGAACGGCTCGCGCTGATCGCGGTGGGACGCTCCGGCGGATTTTCTTTAGACGAGATCGCGGCGATGTTCGGGCCCGGCGGCAAGCCGTCGATCGACCGGCAGATATTGTCGGCGAAGGCGGACGAGTTGGACCGCACGATTCGCAAACTCACCGCCATGCGCAACGGCCTGCGCCACGCAGCGGCCTGCCCCGCGCCGAGCCACATGGAGTGTCCCACGTTCCGACGGCTGCTCCGCGCGGCTGCCTCCGGCGCGCTCGGGACCCGCAGGAAAAAGCCGCCCTCAGAGCGGTGAGGAGACCAGTCGCCTCTCCGCGGCCTCCGCGAGTTCGGCGCACTGCGCAGCCGAGCCGTCTACCACGACGAGGCCGAGGAAATGGCCCGTTTCGAAGCCTGCGACCTGTTCCTCGCCGCGCCGGATCGTGCGCACCCTTTCGGCCGGACCGCTGTGTGGCGAGACGAAAACCGAATACCGCCGCGTTCCGCTGGAGAATACGAGATGCAGCATCCGCCGTCCGTCGATCCCGCAGACTCTCGCTCCTTCCAACCGGTAGCCAGCCGCCGCCATCGCAGTTAGGTGTTCGAGTCGCAGGCCCGTTTGCGCCGCCAGTCCCGCAAGCTCGACGTCGCTGGACCGCCAGCGGCGCGGTTGCCGTTCGATCACCTCGGCTCGATGATCGACCGCGGCGTCGGCGTACGCTTGCGGGGGTCTGGTCCAACGCGCCCAGGCGAGCGCTGCCCCGATGAGCAGTGCGACGGTCGCGGCGATTGCGCCCGCCTCCGCCCAACGCCGCCGGCTGCGATCGACCGCGATTTTCCCTTGCACGGTCTGCGCCAAGCGGCTCGTATCGGGAGTGACGGCGTCGAATGCCGAACGGAGCGCCGCGTCGAGACTCCGATCCTCCGCGATCTGCGCCGAGCATGCGGAGCAATGGGCGAGGTGCGCCGCGAACGCCGCGCGGTCCTCCGCAGCCATCTCTCCGGAGAGATACAGCGGAGCCTCGATCCGAATGTCGGCGCAAGTATTCATCGGACCACTTCCGAAAGCAATTCGCGCATCGCCTCACGCGCGCGGCTGAGGCGCGACATGACGGTGCCGATCGGGATGTCGAGGATTTGGGAAATCTCCCGGCACGTGAAGCCCTCGACGGCTGCGAGCAGTAGCACGGTGCGTTGATCGCTCGCCAAACGGTCGAACGCCTGCATCACTTCCACCGGCGCGTGACTCGAGGACTGCGCTGCCGGAACGGCGTCTCCCAGAGGCTCGGTGAGCAACGACGTCCGCCCCTTCCGCTGCTGCTGGCGGAAGGCGTTCATTAGGATCTGGAACAGCCAGGCGTGCGCGTTGGTCCCCGGTTCGAACTGTCCGAAGCCGCGCCAGGCGAGCAGCAGGGTCTCCTGTGTAAGGTCCTCGGCGTGAAAGGAATTGCCGGTGAGCCGGCGGGCGAAGCGAAGCAGGCTGGGCGCGTGCGGCAGCATGACCCTCTCGAAATCGCCGTCGCGACGCGCCATTCGGATCGATTATATCGACTAGTGCTTCCCGAGTTCCGTGAGGTCCGCGAGCACCTCGCCGCTATGCGGATTCGGGTTCACCTTCGTATAGACTTTGCGGATCATGCCGTTGGGGTCGATGAGGAAGGTGTTGCGCGCCGCGACCGCGCCATTGCCGGCCAGCGACCCATAGCTCGCGATGACTTCTTTGCCGGGGTCCGCCAACAAGCGGAAAGTCAGGCTCTCCTTGGTGCAGAACTGCTGGTGCGAATCGATCGAGTCCGCGCTGACGCCTACGATGGCCGCGTGCTTCGCCGTGTACTGATCGAGGTCCCGCTGGAAGTTGTGGGCTTCGATGGTGCATCCCTGGGTCATGTCTTTCGGATAGAAGTACAACACTACCCACTGGCCTTTGAAGTCCTTGAGGCTGACTGTCTTGCCCTCCTGAGACTGGAGAGTGAATTCGGGAGCCTTCGATCCCGCGGCGGGAAGGTCGGCGGCCTGCAAGGCGACGGAGCAGAGGAGGAGGGAGGACAGCAATAGGATTCGGTTCATACCCTGTACAATGCGCGGGAGGCGAGAATTCATCCACGAAGGCGCAATTGGGTTCTTTACAGCCCCGCCTTACTGCGGGCGCCGGAACAGCCCGCCGTAGACCGCCTTCGCCAGAATGTGCCCTTGGATTGCCTTCAGGACGTTCGCGCGCGTCTCGAACGCATCCCCCGACGGCTTCACGTCCAGCTTGGTGTCGAGCGTGTAGAGCTCAAACACATAATGGTGGAAGGCACCATTCGCGGCAGCTCCGGGACCGCGGTACATCGGTCCCGTGGCGCTGATCTGATAACTGCCGTCGGCCAACTGCGAGCCTTTCGGTACGCCTTCCGGCAGTCCGGTCGCCGACGCCGGAATATTCCAGAGGACCCAGTGCGGCTGGTCGTCGGTGGTCTTATTCCGCGCGAGGTCCAGGTCGTGCGCGTGCAGGAAGAAGCTCTGCGTGCCGGCCGGCGCGTTTTGCCAACTCATCGCCGGCGAAGTGCCCTCGCCCGGCGCTACTCCCGGCGCAGCTTGACTGAATTTGACGGGAATCTGGCCGCCGTCCGGGAATCGTCAAAATCATGGGACGATCTTAGCTTATGGGACTGAGGCGACGCCGGGTCCGTCGCCGTTGGCGGTGCAGAATCCCGGCGCGAAGGTGTCGGCTCGCGATCGAGGTGGGGGAGATATCGGCCGCTATATACTTGGGCCGTGCTGCGGGTCATCATGCTTCTCGTCGCGGCGTGCAGTTGTCTCGCTGCTCAAACAACCCTCTCCGCCAAGACGGCCGTGATCTCGTTTGTGGAAGGCCCCGTTTCCGCGGGCGGAGCGCCGATTGTTCCGACCCCCCGGGATTGGCCCCAGGTGCCCGAAGGAGTGTCGCTGCGGACCTCGGAACGTGGACGCGCGGAACTATTGTCGAATAGTTGTGTCGTGTTGCACCTCGACGTGGGAAGTGCGGTGACGGTGGTCTCCAATCGGGCGGAAGACACGCGGGTCGAACTGCTCAAGGGCGCGGCCATGGTCGAGGCCGATGCGGTGCTGCGTGGGACACGGGTTACGGTCGTCGTGGGCGGCGCGAACGTGCCGGTGACACGTCCAGGATTATTTCGTTTCGATGCCGATCCGGCGCGCTTGCGCGTTTTCGGCGGCAGCGCCACCGTGCAGCGCAAGGGCGGCGCGAGAGTGACCGTCCGCAAGGGGCATGACGTACCGCTGGACGGCAGCGCCGCAGGCTCGAAGTTCGACCCCGACCGCCGATCGGACGCCTTGGGCCGATGGAGCGAGGCGCGCATCCGAACGCTCGCCACCCTCAGTGGGCAGGGCGCCGTAGACGCACGCGAGGAGGAGCGGCGGCAGGCAGCGCTAACCTCCTCGGCGCAGATCGGCGGCACTCCACGTCCGCTTCCGCGGCCAATGGCTGAAGACTATCCGATGCAGCCACTGCCGTCGACCTCCGACGTGGTCCTCGCCCACCCGGTCGACGTGACGCGGATTTGCGCAGGGCCGCGCTGGTAGTCACACCGATCGGAAACTGATCGGTCAGCGAAATGTGAGTGCTGCGATGTTGACGCTGCCCCTCATGAGTTCCGGCGGTTTCCCGTCGCGGCAATCGTCTTCGCTCTGCGATGCGTCTTCAAATTCGAGCACGGTATCGGAAGTCCATTTCAGCTGTCGAATCGTGTCGAGGCCTTCGTTGACTATGGCGGCACGGCGGTTCCAAAGATCCACGAACTCGATCGCTGCGGTGTTTGCGCATGCCCCGCCATGGTACCCGCTGACATAAGCCAAGTACCTGCCGGAACGCGAGACGGCGCCGATGCCCAAGCCAGCCGCCCAAGTATTCGTGAACCGCCTGATCCGGCGTGTGACGATGCTGTAGCTGAAGATGGTCCAAGGGTTGTTTCTGGCCGTTTCGGTGCCGACGGCGAAATGGAGCCGCTGGTGCTGCTCGTCCCAAGCGAGGAATTCGACTCTCCGGGGACACGCGGGACACGGAGTGGTTGGGCCTCCGGGGCAGCTTCCGGCGCCGATCTCATCGAGGGAGGAGCAGTCGTTCCTGCGAACGACTCTGGACAGGTCCACGCGCCACGTCTTACCTTCGCGGCGCATGTGCAACTCGTTGACGCTCGACCTCTCGACGGAAACTGAGCCGAATCGGACCTCGGACGAATACTGCGCGGTTAGTGAACTGGCGAACACGCCGACGAACGCCGCCGCCCCAAGGTTCCGAACCGCTATCCTCCAATCCATGGTTCGCCGATCATAACTCACTAGCGTGCCGCTTCAGTCGACGTGCCGTCAGTCGAGCTCGCTCCGCGATTATGCGCTCACCGCGAAATGTCCCTCCGCGAGTAGAGCAGATACGCGATCGCGAACGCCGCCATCGAGACTCCTCCCAACACGTACAGACTCTTTGCCGGCACGTCCCCGCCCATCACGAACTGAAAAGGCGTGTAATACCGGAAGGGCGAAAGCCACGCGATGGAGTCCGCCGGTTTCCATGCCCGTCCCACGTAGTCGGTGAGGTACGCGGTCAACGCCAGCAAGCCCGCGATGGCGCCGGCGGAGCCCCTTCTGCGGCAGGCGCAGCCGATCGCCATTGCGATCGCCGCCCAGCAGAGCATGAGAAATCCCAGATTGATGGCCAGCGAGCCAACCAGCTTGACCGAGGGCCACGCCGCATTCTTGGCGGCGAAGCGGCTCAGCCCAAGCCAGGTTCCGAGCGCCATCATGCCGAGTAGATAGGCAGTGGCAATCACGGCCACCAGAATCGAACGGGTCACGATCCAGTGCCTCGCCAGGGGACGGGCCAGCACCAGATCGATGAAGCCGCTCTCGATCTCCAGCACCGGCGTGGTCGCCAGCGCAACGGACACCGAGACGAGCGCTCCCATCACGATCGGGTGAAAATACCCCAGGCACACGATCCCCTTGAAGGTCAGAAACATGACGAAGGACGGCCCCATCATTTCCCGCGCGAACGACGGCATCAACTCGCCCATTTTCGCGAACGAATTGGAGGCTTGAATCGAATTCGCCTGGAGAATCAGGACCACCTGAAAACCCGCCAGCAACAGACCCGACGCCAGCAGAAATTTTCGGACCCGCCGCAGCGACTGCACGACGAGAGCGTAGAGCGCCGTCATGCGGCGGCCCCCCGGTAATACTGGACGAGCACATCTTCCAGTCTCGCCTCTTCCACCGCGATGTCGGCCACCGGCAGCGCTGCCAGAAACGAAGGCAGCCCGCCGAGCGTCCCCGTTACGCGCAAACTCCACGTCCGCGGTTTCGCGACGGTCATCTCATAACCCTCGGGCAGGGTAGCCGGAACGCCGACATCTTGGTGGAATTCGACGCGCACGCGCCGCGGCGCGAGTTTGCGCGCGTCCTCGACGGAAGAGAGCAGCACCACCTCACCCTTCCGCAACACGGCGATCCGGTCGCAAACGCGCTCTACTTCGTGCAGCACGTGCGACGACATGAAGACCGTGCGCCCCCGATCGCGGGCTTCGGCGAGCAGGTCATAGAACGCTTCCTGCATGAGGGGATCGAGACCCTCGGTGGGCTCGTCCAGGATCAACAGCGGCGGGTCGCCCTGAAACGCCTGGATTAAGCCGAGTTTGCGTTTCATCCCCGTGCTGTACTCGCGCAGCTTCCGCGAGAGCTCGCGGTCGTTGAGCTCGAAGCGTTCGAATAGGCTGTCGCGATGCTTTCGGGAGACGGCCCCGCCGCCGAGCCGCTCCAGGAACAGCAGCAATTCGCGGCCGGTCAAATCGGAGTAGACGCCCATTTCGCCCGGCAAATAGCCGACGGAAGAGCGAGCCTGCAAGCTGTCGGACTGGCAATCGTGGCCAAAGATAGCGGCGCTGCCGGAGGTGGGGCGCAACAGGTCGAGGAGGATTCGGATGGTGGTCGTTTTGCCGGCGCCGTTCAGTCCGAGGAAGCCAAAGATCTCGCCGCGTTGAACCTCGAGGTTGAGATGATCGACGGCGAGGAGTTTGCCGTAACGTTTCGTCAGTCCGCTAATGGAGATGGCGGGGGGGCCGGAGGGCACACCAGATTCTAGCGCAACGCGTCGCGCAAGGAATCCTAGGACGCGTGGCTGGCGAGGGCGACTTGCAAGGCCTGCTTCATCTGACGGCTCTTGCGGAGCCGCGTGAACTCGGCGGTGGTCAGTTTCACGGAGCCGGCGATGGCCACCAGGCAGGTAACGATCTCGACTGAGACGATCATGTGGTTTACTATGCCGCAGGTCGTCTTCGCCGCCCAGTCATGCTCGTACCACTGCCCGGTCCCGCCCGTACGGGGGAATAGCGGTAGTGTTAACTACCTCCGGGAAATTCCCGAGCCCCCGGCCCCCCGGGAACTTTCCCGCCGCGGTGGTGTCTACTCCTTTGCAAGGCACAAATTTTCCTGGTACGGTGAGATCAGGAAAAAGACGTGAGGCTGCCAGTGGCCACCTCAATATTGGACTTCAGTCCGGAGCGATCGGCGGATGCGAATGTCGCGCCCGAGGATCTTCGCCTCGTCGAAGAGCTTCGTGCCGGTTCCGAGCGAGCTTACGAGGATCTGATCAGCCGCTTTCAGCAGCCGGTCTACAACCTTGCTTTACGTCTTCTGAACGACCAGGCGGATGCCTGCGACGTGGTTCAGGAAGTCTTCCTCAAGGTCTTCCGCAATGTCGGGAACTTCCGGGGGCAGAGTAGCTTAAAAACCTGGATTTACCGGATCACCGTGAACGAGGCGCATAACGCCCGCCGGTGGTTTTTCCGGCATCGCCGGCGCGAGGTCGAACTCGACACTTCGCCCGAGGACACTCGGAATTGGAAGGAGATGATCGCCGATCACAGCCGGTCGCCGTTCGACGAAGCATCCGATCGCGAACAGCACGTGCTGATTGAAGCGGCACTCGACAAAATTAATCCGATCTTCCGCGAATCGGTGGTGTTGCGAGACATTGCCGATCTCTCTTACGACGAGATCGCGGAGGTCCTGGGCGTTTCACTGGGGACTGTGAAATCGCGGATTCTGAGGGGCCGTGAAGCCCTTCGAGAACAGCTCGCGGGGAGCCTCGATAAGAGACCTGCCCTGCGATTGGCGCCGATCCCGGCAGAATGATCGTATGAGTTGCGATAACGTGCAAGAACGGATCTCTTCATTCCTCGACCGCGATGGCGCGGGCGCGGAGCGGGAGAATGTGTTGGCGCACATCGGCTCCTGCCCCGACTGCAGCGCGTATTTGGCCGCCCAGCAGTCCGCGCGCGACGCGCTTCGGAGCTTGAGCGCTCCCCCCATGCCTGCTGCCCTTGCCTCGAAGTTGAGCGTCATGGCGTCCCATGAACGGCAGCGTCGCCTCGCGCGCATCAGCGTAGCCGCGCGCCTGCACGAGTGGAATTCGCGCTTCCAACTCTTCCTCGACAACCTCATGCGGCCCCTGGCGTTTCCGTTCGCTGGCGGCCTCGTTTCGTCGCTCATGATCTTCGGCCTGCTGGTGCCGAGCCTCACTTTCCAGCACGCCTTTGCCGACCAGGCGCTCTTCACCTACGCCGATGGCGAGGTCGTCATCCTGGCGCCGAACGGCAACTACGAGTCGAGCACCTCGGACTACACACCCCGGATTCAACGGGCCAACCTGACGCCTCCCGATCAGTCCAACGTCGTCGATCTGGTGGTCGATCCTAATGGCCGCGTTTCCGATTGGTCCGTGAGCCGCGGCGAACTGACCCCCGACCTGGCGAATATCATCATGTTCGGCCAGTTCAATCCGGCCACCCAGATGGGCGTGCCGATTCCCAGCCGCGTGCGCGCGTTCCAGATCCGCAGCGTCTCCACGCCGCCGATCCGCGTTCGCAGCTAACCGGTGGGGCAACGGCTCGGGCAGCATTTCTTAATCAGTTCCTCGATCCTCGATCGCATTGCCGCGGCCGCGTGTCCGGAGAGGGTTCCTCTGGCCCTTGAGATCGGACCCGGCCGCGGCGCCCTCACCGAAAAACTCCTCGAACGCGCCGATCGCGTCATTGCGATCGAACTCGACATCGATCTCGTCGGACACCTCCGCGCCCGCTTCGACCACCGCCTCGAAGTAATTCACTCCGACATCCTCGCCGTCGATCTGGGGCAGTTCGGTCCCGTCCCAATCGTGGGAAACCTCCCGTACTACATCACCTCGCCGATCCTGGAGAAGGTCGCGCGCCTGGACTTTCCGCGCGCCGTGTTCCTGATGCAAAGAGAGGTCGCCGAGCGGCTCACCGCCGTGCCGGGGACTCGTGACTACGGGTATCTGAGCGTGCAAACGGGCGTATTCGCTCAAAGTCGTATCCTGTTTCACGTCAAGCCGGGCGCCTTCCGGCCGCCTCCGAAGGTCGATTCTTCCGTCGTCCTGCTCGAACGCCGCGCCGCGCCGCTGACCGATACCGAGGGCTTTCTGGCGTTCGCTTCCGCGTGCTTTCGCCAGAAACGCAAGACCTTACGGAATAATCTGGTCGAGACGTATGGGAAAGCGGCGGTGGACGCACTTCCCGAAGCCGCGAAACGAGCGGAACAGCTCTCGATTGCCCAATTGGTTTCCGTTTACGAACGTCTGAAGGGCGATCCGATTGCATCTAAAGAGGCATGAAAGCCTTCGGAATCCTTCTGCTCGCCGCGGCGGCGGCCTTCGCCCAGAACGCCAATCAAGTGCGCGATCGCGGGCAAACCCAACCGCAAGACGAAAGTCAAAGCTTGACCCGTGGCCGTCTCGGAACTCAGAAGCCGCTGCCGAAAGGTGTTCAGGAATACTCCGGGCTCCTGGTGGACGGAACTTGCAGCGATCGTACTTCGCTGAATCTTCGCGAGAAGCCCATGCAACCGGCGATGGCGCAATCGCCGGGTCCGGGTTCCGGAAGTGAAGGGTCCTCCGGCGGTGTTTCGGTTGACTCGAAGACGATGCAGAATGAGCGCTCCGAAGCGCTCTCCCATCAGGTCCCGGACCTGACCTCGCGGCAATCCGATCCGTCCTGCGCCATTACCGGCTCGACGCGCGAGTTCTCGCTCCTCACGCGCGAAGGCCGCCTGCTGAATCTCGACGAGGGCGGCACGACCTACGCTTGGCAAACGATCCACTCTCTGCCGGAAGGACGCGCGCTGTTGAATGGAAGCGGCGGCGGCGTGAAGCCGCAAGTGCAGATCCGCGGACGCGTGCAAGGCGACCGGCTGATTGTGGAGAAGTTCCTGAAGCCGTAAGCTAGAACGGATGCTGCCACTTCGCCGTGTCGCGGTGCTGGGCGCCGGGACCATGGGCGCGCGGATCGCCGCCCACTTTGCGAGCGCCGGGTATCCGGTCGACTTGCTCGATCTGACCTCGAAGGCCGCGCTCGACGGAATCGAGAAGGTCAAGTTCTATTCGGAAGCCGCGCGCCGGTTGATCGCGCCCGGAAGCTTCGACGACGATCTTGGGCGCGTCGGCGGTTGCGACTGGATCGTCGAAGCGGTCGCCGAGAATCTGGAAATCAAGCGCCGTCTCTGGACCCGCGTGGCGGCGCTGCGGACTCCCGGAACGATCGTCTCGACCAATACCAGCGGCATCCCGCTCGCCCACATTTCAGACGGGTTCGAGCCGGAGTTCCGCGAACACTTCCTCGGGACGCACTTCTTCAACCCGCCGCGCTATCTCCACCTGGTCGAGGTCATCCCGGGACCGAGCACCAAGTCCACGATCCTGGCGAGCGTCTCGGAGTTCTGCGACGTGCGCCTGGGCAAGGGCGTCGTGCCGTGTAAGGACACGCCGAACTTTATCGCCAACCGGATCGGGTCGTTCTTCGGCGCCACCATTCACCTGCTGACCGCGAAGGGCGACTACACGGTCGAGGAGGTGGACGCGCTTACGGGGCCGCTGATCGGGCTGCCGAAGAGCGCCAGCTTCCGGCTGGTCGACATCATCGGTCTCGATGTCTGGGTTCACGTCCTGCGGAATCTGTACGACCTGGTGCCGCACGATCCGGCGCGCGCGCGGTACACGGTCCCGGGGTTTATGGAACAGATGATGGAGCGCGGGTGGCTCGGGGAGAAGCGCGGGCAGGGCTTCTACAAGCGGGTCGGGAAGGAGAAGGCGATCCACGCGCTCGACCTGCACACTTTCGAATACCATCCCGCGGTCAAGCCGACCTTCGCGGCAGCGGGGTCGCTGCCGGAGCGCCTGCGCGCGCTCGTGGCGGGCAACGATCGGGCGGGCCAGTTTCTTTGGCCGCTGTTCCGCGATTACCTGATCTACTCGGCCCAAATGGTTCCCGAGATCTCCGACCGGATCGTCGAGATCGATCGGGCGATGCGCTGGGGCTACAACTTCACTTACGGTCCGTTCGAGTTGTGGGATGCGCTCGGCGTGCCGGAGACGGTCGCGCGCATGGAGGGAGAGGGCTGCGAGGTCCCGAAGTCGGTGCGCGGGGTGCAGTCGTTCTATGCGGTCGACGACCACGACGGTCGGCCCGGAAAGCGCTACTTCGACATCGTTGGCGGCCATTACGAGAGGCTGGAGGAACGGCCGGGCGTGCTGGTGCTGGCCGACTGGAAGCGTGTCCGTGGCGAGGTGAAGCGGAATGCCGGGGCGTCGCTGGTCGATCTCGGCGACGGCGTCTTCTGCGTCGAGTTCCACAGCAAGATGAACGCGCTCGGCGACGATGCCGTGGAGATGATCCACGAGGGCATCGCGGAGACGACGCGGAACGGTGCGGCGATGGTGGTGGCGAATCAGGGCGATACGTTCAGTGCGGGCGCCGATCTGAATCTGGTCCTGACGTCGGCGCGCGCGGGGAAGTGGGACGAACTCGACGCGGCGGTGCGGCGGTTCCAGGGCGCGATGATGGCGATGAAGTACGCGCCGGCTCCGGTAGTCGCGGCGCCCTTCGGGATGACGCTCGGCGGCGGGTGCGAGGTGGTGCTGCATTCGGCGCACGCTCAGGCGTCGGCGGAGACGTACATGGGGCTCGTCGAGACGGGCGTCGGAGTGATCCCGGCGGGCGGCGGCTGCAAGGAGATGCTGCTGCGGCTGGGCAGCGCGAAGGCGGCGTTCGAGCTGATCGGGTACGCGAAGATGTCGGGGAGCGCGGCGGAGGCTCGGGAACTCGGGTTGCTGCGCGCGACCGACGGCGTCACCATGAACGCCGAGCGGCTGATCGCGGATGCCAAGGCCGCGGCGCTCGCGCTGGTCGGGTCGTATGCGCCGGGCGGGCCGCGGCAGGACATCGCGGTCGGGGGCGAGGGCGCGTACGCGCTGCTGAAGGTGGCGCTGTATCTGGCGCGCGAGGCGGGATACATCTCCGATTACGACGTCGTGGTCGGGGAGAAGCTGGCGCATGTGTTGAGCGGCGGGCGGCTCACGGGCGAGCCGCGCGTCTCCGAGCAGTACCTGCTCGACCTGGAGCGCGAAGCGTTCCTGAGCCTGTGCGGGAACGCGCAGACGCAGGAACGAATGGAGCACACGCTGAAGACCGGGAAGCCACTGAGGAACTAGCCACCATGCCGGAAGCTGTGATTGTCGATTGTCTGCGAACCGCGGTCGGGAAGGCGCCCCGCGGAACCCTGCGAAATGTGCGCCCGGACGATTTGGGTGCGACCGTGATTGCGGCGCTGCTGGCGCGGTATCCGGCGGCAAAAGACGCGATCGAGGACGTGATTCTCGGGTGCGCCATGCCGGAAGGGAAGGCCGGGAACAACATGGCGCGGCAGTCGTCGCTGCGCGCCGGATTACCGGACAGCGTCCCGGCGATGACGATCAATCGGTTCTGCAGCTCCGGGTTGCAGGCGATCGCGCTGGCGGCGGAGCGAATCCGGTCGGGTGGAGCGGACGCGATCATCGCGGGCGGAGCCGAGTCGATGAGCATGACACCGCCGGGCGGCCGCGATCCGGCGCCGAACCCGTGGTTCGCCGAGAATCATCCCGAAGTCTACATGTCGATGGGGTTGACGGCCGAGCGGTTACAGCGGAAGTACGGCGTCACGCGCGAGGACGCGGATCGATTTGCGCTGCGCAGCCATCAAAACGCGATTCGCGCGATCGAGCAGGGACACTTCGAAGAGGAGATCGTGCCGGTGGAGGTGGAGAACGTGACGCCGGCGGGGCGGGATAGCTTCGAGTTCCTCCGCGACGAGGGTCCGCGCGCCGACACGAATCTCGAAACGCTGCTCAAACTACGGGCGGTGTTCCACGCGAAGGGGACGGTAACGGCGGGGAACTCGTCGCAGACCAGCGACGGCGCGGCGGCGGCGATCGTGATGTCCGAGGAGAAGGCGCGCGAGCTCGGGCTGAAGCCGATGGCGCGGTTCGTGAGCTTTGCGACCGCCGGAGTGCCGCCGGAGATCATGGGGATCGGTCCGGTGGCGGCGATCCCGAAAGCGCTGGCGAAGGCTGGGCTGAAGCTCGACGACATCGGCGTGATCGAGTTGAATGAGGCGTTCGCGGTGCAGGCGCTGGCGGTCATGCGCGAGTCGGGGATCGACGAGAGCCGCGTGAATCCGAACGGCGGCGCGATCGCGCTCGGACATCCGCTGGGCGCCACGGGGGCCAAATTGACGGCGACCATCCTGCGCGAAATGCGAAGACGCGGCGCGCGGTATGGAATGGTGACGATGTGCGTCGGCGGAGGGCAGGGCGCGGCGGGGATCTTCGAGTGGCTTCAATAGTGAGAATGCTACTGGCCCTGATGGCCTGCGCCGTGGTGGCGGCGGGGCAGGTAAAGATCGGCGCGAAGGCCGGCGTAGTGTCGTACCAGGAGCGTGGCCGGTCGGAGGCCATGCTGAACGCCTGCGCGGTGATGCACCTGGACGTGAACAGCTCGATGCGCATGGTGTCGGACCGGCTCGACGATGCGCGGGTGGAACTGCTCTCGGGGTCGGCACTGGTACACGTGGACGAGGTTGTGAGGCAGACGAAGATCACGATCGTCGTGAAAGGGGTCGCGGTGCCGCTGACGGTACGAGGATTGTACCGGTTCGACGTCGATCCGCCGCGTTTACGGGTGTGGAAAGGCAAGGCACTCTCGGCGCGGGCGGGCCGGGAGGTGGCGCTGGACGGGTCGTCGAAGAGGGCGAAGTTCAATATCGAGCGACAGGACGCGTTAGACCGGTGGAGCGAACGGCGGATGGCGGTGCTGTCACGGGAGAGCGGTATGACTGCCCACACGGCTCGGGCGCGGGCTGAGGCTGCCGCGGAGGCGCGAAAGAACGCCGAAGTGCGGAACCGGGAGCGCGACATCATGTTGGCCGACGGGACGCCGCCATTCATGCCGCCGACCGTGATGCCGGGGCCGACGGGTCCACGGATTTGCACGGAGTCGGTGCAGTAGGGCTGGGACCGCAGGCGTTTTCTCTGGACTGTGCAAATATGCATTCGAAATGCATAATTGCAAGGGAAGGATGCCTGGCCGGCTACCGCGCCGTCTTGCGCGAGTCGTAGTCGAGGACAGGGCCGCCGGCCCAGAGTCCTCGGGCGGTGATCGTAAACCAGGTGGGGTGGGCGGCGGGCTCGCAGGTGACGTGGACCCAATATTGTCCGACCTGGGCTTCGTTGCGCTCGACGCCGCCTAGCGCGGTGTTCGCGCGCCAAGGCACGTCGCCGACTGGCGCGTCGCAGGTGTAGCCGGCGCCGGGATGGGCGGCGGCGTAGTCTTTCTCGGCGGCGGCGATGCGTTGGATGAGTGTGGACATCTTCTGAGCATCGACGGCGGCGGCGCGGGTGGTGTCGATCCGCGCGAAGACGAGCAGGCCGGCTCCCACGAAGAGCGGTCCGATGGGCGCCCACACGGGGAGTCTCCAATGGCGGGCGAGGGTCGCGCCCAAGCCGGCGACGACCGCCGCGATCACCCCGCCGATCGTGAAGAGGATCAGGGCGAGGCCGAAGAGGTTGCTCGACCGCGCCGAGCCGGCGAGCGCGGCATACCATAGCGGGACCGCGGGAATAAAGGCGACTCCGAAATACAACGGCTCGATCGGAGGGCACAGCGCGATGCCGAGGGCGAATAGGGTGGAGGCGATGAGTGCGACCTTCCACTCGATCGGGGGCGAGCCCGCGCCGGCCGATGCGGCTTGGATCGCATTCAACAGGGCGAGCACGGCGAGAGGCGTGACGAATCCCGCAGCCATGCCGACGAGAGCTTTCCGGAGGCGCATTGGTGACAGTATATCGGGGCCAACGGATTTTTCTTGTAAGGAGTTTCGCGGGGAGCGGACTATACGGACGTCATGATTGAGGTTCGAAACCTGCGGAAACAATTTGGCGCCGTGGCCGTGCTCCGGGACGTTTCGTTCCGCGCGTCCGACGGCGAGATCACGGGACTGCTGGGCGCCAATGGCGCCGGCAAATCCACTACACTGCGAACGATCTGCGGAGTGTTGAAGCCCGGCGGCGGCGAGGCGCGCATCGACGGCGGCGTTGGCGGGCTGTTGGATCATGCCGGGCTCTATTCCCGATTGACCCCGCGCGAGATCTTCACCTTTTCCGGACAACTGCACGGAATCCCGCGGCCGCGCCTCCGCGAACGGGTCGAGGAAGTATTGGACTTTCTGGGCATGCGCCCGCTGGCCGATCGGCGGACCGGAGGGTTTTCTCAGGGCGAGCGCATGAAGACGGCGTTGGGGCGCGCCGTGATCCACTCACCCAAAAACCTGCTGCTGGATGAACCGACCAATGGGCTGGATGTGCCTTCGGTGCGCGCGCTGCGCCTCTTATTGCGGCGGATGCGCGATATGGGGACATGCATCCTTTTTTCCAGCCACGTGCTGGATGAGGTTCGGGCGCTATGCGACAGAGTCGTGGTCCTTTCCGGAGGGCGAGTGGCCGGGGAAGGGACTCCCGCCGACCTCTGCAGGCAGGCGGGGGTCCGCACTCTGGAGGACGCGTTCGTGGCGTTGACCGGAACTGCGGAGGTGTCGTCATGCTAAAGCAAGTGCGCATCATCGCGGGTAAAGAACTGATGGATAGCTGGCGCGATCGCCGCGGGCTGCTATCGGCCGCGCTATACAGCTTGATGGGGCCGGTCGTCGTTTGGCTGGTGTCACTCGCGCTTCGGAAGGGGGGCAATGCCGGCAAGACCGAGGTGCTCATCGCCATGATGTCCGTCTTCACCCTGGTGTCGGCTTTCGTGGGCGGGATGAATGTGGCGATGGATTCCGTTGCCGGAGAACGCGAGCGCCGATCGCTGCTGCCGCTGTTGATGCATCCAGTGAGCCGGCGGAACGTGCTGCTCGGGAAATGGCTGGCAGTGGCGGTCTTTTCGACTGCCGGTCTGACCGTCAACGTCCTTGGGTTCGGTCTGTTGTTGGGGCGCTGGCCGCCGGCGGCGCTCGCCCTGTGCCTGGTTCCCCTGTCGCCGATGGCCGCGGCGCTGGAGATCTGGGTTTCGACGGTGTGCCGCGGCATCAAGGAGGCGCACACCTACCTTTCGATGCTGGTGTTTCTTCCGATGGGAGTGGGTATGTCGATGGTGTTCTCGCCGCTCGCCGTCCGCCCGTGGTGGAACCTCTTGCCTGTGGCGGGCCAGCAACTCCAACTGGAGGCCGGTCTGGGGAGGGGGGAATGGGGGCTGTTGCGGATCCTCGTCCTGGCGCTCGCGACCGCGGTGTTGACGGCCTTAGCGCTGATTGCCGCCGCCGATCGCCTGGAGCAGGACAATGTGGTTTACGGAGGCTGAGCGTGCCGCGCAGGAAACCGGATTGAGAAGCGCGGACCGAGAGGAACTGGAACGGCGCTTCGACCGGCTGCTGGCGGAGAACGGCGGCGCGCTTTCACGCCTGGCAGCGAGCTACACCAATTCCGCGGCCGACCGTGACGACCTGGTGCAGGAGATCGCGCTGGCACTCTGGCGGGCGCTGCCGAACTTTCGCGGCGAGTGCTCCGAACGCACGTTCACGTTTCGCATCGCGCACAATCGGGCAGTCACGTATCTGACCCGCCGCCGCGCGCAAACGACCGGGGAGGCGGCGGACGTCGAGGTGGCGGACACGACGCCGAATGCGGAGGCGGGCCTGGCGCGCGAGCAGCAGGGCTCCCGGCTGCGCCGTGCGGTTCACGGTTTGCCGGTGCTCTATCGGCAGGTGGTCACGCTGATGCTGGAAGGCATGGAATATGACGAGATCGCCCAGGTTTTGGGCATCTCGGAAAGCAACGTGGGCGTTCGCTTGAGCCGTGCGCGCCAGATGTTGCGGGAGTCGATGGAGGTTTCCCGGTGAAGGCGGATTTAGAGCTGCAAGCCTGGCGAGAACAGTGGCAGGCCGATACGGAAGTTCCCGCGGACCTGCGCCGCAAAGTTGAACGCGGGTCGCGGAACATGCGGCTGCTGGTGGCGGTGGAAGTGATCATCACGGCGGTGCTGGGCGGGGGCTCGACCGTACGGGCGGCGCTGGAGCCGCGCACCGAGATGCGCGTGCTTTCGGCCGCGATCTGGCTATTCCTGGCCGCCGCGTGGACGTTCGCGATTGTGAACCGGCGCGGCAACTGGTCGCCGGCCGCCGTTAGCGCAACGGAGTTCGTCAATCTATCGATCCGCCGCTGCCAGCGGGGAATGTCTGCGTCGGCGTTCGGCGCCGGTCTCTACTTTGTGGAGATGGCCTTCTGCTTGACGTGGCTCTACTGGGACCCGGCCCGGCGAGGGCCCTTGCCGGCACTCATCTTCGCTGTGGCCACGCCGGTCTTACTGGCGGGTCTGGCCCGCTATCGCCGCATGAAAAGGGCGGAGATGGACAGGCTGATGGAATTGCGGAGACAGCAGCAGTAGCGCGGTCACTGGGGTCCGGTTCACTTTCGATACGGCCTTGGCGCGCGGGCAACCGCTCCATGCTGTCGCGGCTCTGTTTAGCGGATGACTTGGAGGTCGGCGCCGTAGATGACTTCGCCTTGGAAGAAGGGCCGGATTTCCTGGATGGCCTGGTCGGGCGGTTGGCCCATCGGGAGCTCGTGGTAAAGGACCAGTTTCTTGGGCTGGATTCGCGCGGCGAGTTTGCCGAGGTCGGGGGCGGAGGTGTGATACGCCGCGTGATACTTCTGCCAGTCGGGAGTGCGCTGCTCCCAGCCTTTCTGCGTGTAGAACTCGTGGACCAGGATGTCGCAGCCTTTGGCCGCCGCGACGAGATTTTCATTCGGCGTAGTGTCGCCTGAGATCACGATCGATTTATCCGGAGCGTCGAAGCGGTAGGCGTAGGCGTGCTTCCACGCTCCGTGCGTGACCGGGATCGCGGTGACGCGGACGGCCGCGTCGCGATAGATTTCGCCGGGCTTCCCATCGTGCGCGTGGACGACGTAAGCTTCCTTGACCGCGGGCTCGAGGCCGTGGAGCCGAACGTGCATATCTTCGCGCCAGGCGCTCATCACATGCTTGGTCATCCGGCGGACTCCAGGCGGGCCGTAGAGCTCGAAGGCTTCGAGGCGGCCCGTCACGGCCGGCGTGAAGATCAGGTCCGGCAGTCCGACGGTGTGGTCGGAATGCAAGTGCGTAATAAAGGCCCGCGTGAGTTGTTCCATGCGGATGCCGGCTTGCGCGGCGCGCCGCACGACCCCTGCGCCCGCGTCCACGACATACACATTTGTTCCGCTCACGATCGCGACCGCGGGTCCGCTGTGGTCGGGTTCGGGGTTCGGCGTTCCTGTGCCGAGCAGGATCACGTGTGTGTCCTGCGCAACGGCGGCGAGCAGAAAAACGGCGATGGCGGCGGGCGGCATCGATTGAGTGTAAACCCCGCGGAGGAAAAATCGGTCTACACATGCGAATGATGGCAGCAGGCGAACCCCGGCCGGACGAGTTGGCGGATTTCGATGCGTTGGTCGAGGCGCATCGGCCGCGGATTTTCCGGTTCATCCTGGCGTCGCTGCGCAATCGGGAGACGGCTGAAAACCTCACGCAGGACTGCTTCGTGAGGGCCTATCAGGCGCGCGACCGGTTCCGCGGCGCATCGAGTCCAGCCACCTGGTTTATGCAGATCGCGGCGAATCTGATCCGCGATCACGAAACGAACAGCCGGCTGCGCTTCTGGCGCAGCAAGCTGCAGGGCGACGCGGACCTGGCCGATCTGGCGGGCGCGATTCCCGACCGGCAGCAGCAATCGCCGGAGGCGCGCGCGCTGGTGGAGGAGCAGGTGGCGGCCATCTGGAACGCGGCGGCGCGTCTTCCGGCGCGCCAGCGCGAAGTGTTTCTTCTGCGATTCGTCGAAGATTTGGAACTTCTCGAAATCGCGGAGGTGACGGGGATGAAGGAAGGCACCGTGAAGACCCACCTCTTTCGGGCGTTGCAGGCGGTGCGCGCCCGGCTGGAGGTTACGAAATGAAACAGCACTTATCCGAACAAGGAGTTTCCATGTACGTCATCGGCGAAGCGAGTGTCGAAGAACGGCAGCACGCGGAACAGTGCGCGGCATGTCAGGCAAAGATCGCGGGCCTGGTGGGCTCGCTGGCGAATTTCCGCGGGACAGTCCGCAACTGGAGCGAGCGCGCGGCCAACGATCGCGCGGCAGAGATGCGGTGGACGGTGATCCCGGCGGCGGACCCGTTGTCGCGGATGCTGGTGCCGTCGCTGGAACTGCCGTGGTACCGGTCGTTGTGGAGCAACGTGCGCGACTTCTTCCAGGCGGAGGAGCCGGTCCCCGATATTACGTCGAAGCCGGTGCTGGTGCGCGACATCTGGGGGCAGTACGGGCGGCAGAAGAAGTCGTGGCTGATGTCGTTCGCGTTGCAGGCCGGCGTAGTGGCGGTGGTGCTCGGGGCAACGGCGACGACCGTGTTGCCACCTTCGAAGATGCGGGTGACGCTGCTCGACCCGGCGATCGAGGCGTGGATGCCGAAGGCGGCGCCGAAACAGAACACGATGCAGGGCGGGGGAGGCGGCGGCGATCGCTCTCTGCTGCCGGCGAGCAAAGGACGGCTGCCGAAAGCGTCGCTAAAGCAGTTCGTGCCGCCGGTCGCGGTGGCCAATAATCTCGACCCGAGATTGACGATGGAGCCGAGCATTATTGCGCCGCCGGACATCGCGCTACCGCAGGTGAATATGATGGCGTACGGCGATCCTCTGGGGAAGCTCGGGCCGCCGTCGAACGGGACTGGGTCGGGCGGTGGGATCGGTAGCGGGAGGGGCGGGGGTGTGGGACCCGGGACTGGGGGCGGCCTTGGTTCGGGGGAAGGCGGCGGCGTCAGCGGCGGAGTCTATCGCACCGGCGGCGGCGTCAGCAGGCCGGTCCTGATGGCGAAGGTCGAGCCGGAATACTCGGAGGAGGCGCGGAAGGCGAAGTATCAGGGGACGGTGCTCCTGTACGTCGAGATCGACACGGGCGGCCATGCGACCAATATCAAGGTGCAGCGGAGTCTCGGCCTCGGGCTCGACGAGAAGGCGATCGAGGCGGTGAAGCAGTGGAAGTTCAAGCCGGGATATAAGGACGGAAAACCGGTGATGGTGGCGGCGACGATCGAGGTGAATTTCCGGCTGCTGTAAGGTGGCGGGGCTGAAGCCCCGCGCAGACTGAAGTCTGCCCCACGTGCTGTGTGAGAGGTCTGTACGATAGGGGAATGGCAAATCGCCGTGAGTTTTTCAGCCGCGCAGGGGCCGGGTTTCTGGCCTTCTGCGCGGCCGCTTGTCGTAAGGCGGCGCCGGGGACGGCGTCGGAGACTCCGGGCGCGCCTCCGGCGTTCGGGACCGCTCCCGAGGTCGGGCCTCCGGTTTCCAGCGCCACGTTCGTCGAAGCCGAGAAACTCATGCAGTTCGAGATTCGGCCGGACGAGCGGAAGCTGGTGGCGAGCAACTGGCGGCGGACGATGGCGCCGTTGTATGAGCGGCGCGAGGGTCCGCATAAGTATGCGCCGGGTCCTGCGATGTCGCCGGCGACGGTGTGGAATCCGGTGCTGCCCGGCCGCACGGCGGGTCCCGACCGCGACCGCTTCGTGCGGACGCCAGGCGCGGATGCGCCGCTGCCATCGAACGACGCAGACATCGCCTTCGCGCCGGTGACGCAGCTCTCGCGGTGGATCGAGTCGCGGCAACTCTCGTCGGAGCGGCTCACGCAGATCTATCTGACGCGGCTGCAGCAGTTCGATCCGAAGCTGCGGTGTGTGATCACGTTGACGAGGGATCTGGCGTTGGCGCAGGCGCAGCAGGCGGACCGTGAGATCGCGGCCGGCAAGTATCGCGGGCCGCTGCACGGGATTCCGTGGGGCGGCAAGGATCTGCTCGACACGGCCGGCATCCCAACCACATACGGCGCGGAGCCTTATCGCAGTCGCGTTCCGACCGAGGACGCCGCGGTGGTGAAGCGGCTGCGCGACGCGGGCGCGGTGCTGGTGGCGAAGCTCAGTCTCGGAGCGCTGGCGCTCAACGACGTCTGGTTCGGCGGACAGACGATGAATCCGTGGCTGCTGGAAGAGGGCGCGTCGGGCTCGAGTGCGGGACCGGGTGCGGCGACGGCCGCGGGACTGGTCGGGTTTTCGATCGGCAGCGAGACCGGCGGCAGTATCGTGAGCCCCTCGATGCGCTGCGGCCTGACGGGCCTGCGTCCCACATATGGCAAGGTTGCGCGGACGGGCGCGATGACGCTGTGCTGGTCGTTGGACAAACTGGGTCCGATGACGCGCGGGGTCGAAGATGCGCTCCTCGTGTTGCAGGCGATCTCGGGGCCGGACGCGGGCGATGTGGCGAGTGTCCCGAGCCGCCTGGATTTCGATGGCACGTCGCCGGTGGCGGGGCTGCGCGTTGGCTACATCCCGGCGTGGATGAAAGAGGCGCCGGCAACCGACGTCGACCGCGCTGCGCTGGAGACGGCGCGGCAGATCGGGATGACGCCGGTCGAGGTGTCGATTCCGGATTGGCCGTACGATTCGCTGGGGCTGATCTTGTTCGCCGAGGCGGCGGCCGCGTTTGAGGAACTGACGCTGAGCGGCGGATTGCGGCAGCTCAAAATGCAAGTCACGGATGCGTGGCCGAATCTGTTTCGCCAGGCGCGATTTCTCTCGGCAGTGGACTTCGTGCAGACGGACCGGTTCCGGCGCGCGGTCGCGGAGGAGATGGCGCGCGTGTTCACGCAGGTGGATGTGCTGCTCGTGCCGTCGCTGCGTGACGAGATGCTGACGATCACGAACTTCACGGGGCATCCGTCACTAACGCTGCGCGCGGGCTTCGTGCAGGTCGGCGAGGCGCGCAGCGATTGGGCGCCGGACCCGGACCGTCCGCTGCCGAAATTCAATCCGCCGCGCCGCGTGCCGCATGGGGTGACGCTGATCGGTCGTTTGTTCGATGAGGGAACGCTCGGTCGCGCGGGCGTGGCGCTGGAGCGAGCTTTCCGGGTGTCCGGAGAACGGCCCGCAGGGTTCTGAAATCACAGGGCTGGCCCCCTTCGTGCACAGGTAAATGCCGGAGGGTGGATGCGGGCACTGTTCGCACTCGTACTGATGGCGGGATGCGCGGGCGCGGTTGCGCCCAAACGGTCGCAAGTGCGGGAGCTTCGCCATAACGTCGCAGGGAAGCATGCTCTCGTCGGGGCCGGCGCGAATGCCGCGATCGGTACTGCACGCAACCACCCTCACGAATGGGGACGGGGTCCGACGGGTGCGGTCAAGCGCTTCGGGTCGAACCTCGGGCAGCACGCATTGAAAGAGGGGATTCAGTTCGGCGTGGCCGCGGCGCACCACGAAAATCTGCACTACCAGCGATCGAACAAGCACGGGACACTGCCGCGGATGGGGTATGCGCTGAAGAGCACGTTCATCGTGCCGAAGACGAACAAGCGCGGGAAGAAGACGGTCGCGATGGGGCGAGTGGCGGGGAATATGGGCGCGGGTGTGATCTCGCGAGCGTGGCAACCGGCGAGCACGGCAGGCCTGGGGGCAGGCTTGGCGACAGGCGGAATCGGTCTCGGCGCGGACGTGGGCGCGAACATGGCGCGAGAGTTCTGGCCGAAGAAGAAGCGACACAAAAAGCGCTTGGGCCACGAATGAACACGAATGGACACGAATTAGCGTGTCATTAGCCCGATTCGATTTACTCCTGCGCCTCTGGCTATGTCGATGACTTGGGCGACTTCGGCGAAGGGCAGACTCTTGTCGCCTTTCACGAAGACTACGGCGTTCGCTCCCGTTTTGAAGAGGGCTAGCAGGCGGGCGTGTAGCGCGGCGATGTCCATCTCTTCCTGATTCAGACTCACGCGGCCATCGCCGTTGACCGTCACTACGATCTCGTGACGCTCCGGCTGGGGCGTGACCGGGCCTTCCGAGTTCTGCGGAATCAGCGCGTCGAGGCCTCGCGACTTCGTCGGCGCGATCACCATGAAGATGATGATCAGGACGAGTAAGACGTCGATCATCGGCGTCATGTTGATGTCGGCCTTTTGACCGCCCTTGCTTCCCAGTGACATTCCCATATGCCGCCTCCTGGCACATTGGAAACCGGGAGCGCTGCTAAGTTCCCGCTATTTGTTTTCGAGAAGGCGGCGGAGATACTCGATTTGGAGTTGCAGCGCTTCCACCGAAGGGCGCTCGGCCTTGCTGGACGCCTCATGAAGCTGCGCTTCGAGACGCGCGAGTTGGGACCGGAGGGCGTTGGTCTCCGCCTGTTTGGCGTGTTGGGCGTGGTCGATCTGGGCTTCGAGTTGGCGCGCCGCTTCGCGGTCGCCGGTCGCCTTTACTTCTTCGAGCTGCTTTTCGCGCAATTCGAGTTGGATGCGCGCCATGTTCGCCCATTCAGCGGACGTCAAGCGGCGTTGGAGGTCCGCAACGATCAGATCGAGCTCGCGGGCCATGGCTTGCGATTGCTGGTCGGAGCGCTGGCGGTAGCGCTGGAGTTGCAGCGTCCTGGCGTTCAGCTCGTCGGCTAAGAAGTTCGAGGTTGCTTGGAGCGACTCGAGCTTTCCGCGCTCAGCCTGTGCGCGTGTGAAGTCGCTGCGCAAGCGCAGGGCTTCGTCCATTTGTTGCCGTGCGGAATCGAGCTGCTTTTGCGCCGCGTAGGCCAAGCCGAGGTTGAGGTGTGCGACGGGATTCTCTGGGACGCGTTCGAGCACCCGTTCGAGAATGCGGATGGCTTCGACGGTGTCGCCGCGATCGACGAGCGCAGCCGCGCGGAGGGTGAGAGCGTCGGTGTCGTCGGGGTGGTTCTGGAGAAGATCGTCATTGACTGCGTAGGCGTCGGCTTTGCGGTTCATCCGCATGAGCGTCTCGATCGTGCGCTTCTGATAGGTGACGCGGTCCTCGGGATGGCGGGCCATGCCTTCGCGATATCTTTCCAGAGCGCGATCGTTGGAGCCGGCGCGGAGCAGGGTGTCGCCGGCGCGGAGGTAGTCCTCGGTTGGCTGGGACTGGGCGCGGGTCCAATGCACGGTCGCTCCGAGTAAGGCGACGGCGAGGATCACGGCGGCGATGCCGGAGGCTCGCGACGGTCCGTCGGGCGAGGCCGCGGCCCCGACGATCCGCTGGATGCGATAGAGGAGTGGTCCGCCCGTGCCGGCGAGGGCGGCGGCGGGCGTGGCTCCGCGCATCTTTTCCAGCGCGGTGAGGGCGCGGGCGTAGCAGACCGGCGCGGCGCAGGCGCGGACGGCGAGATCGTCGCAGCAGAGCTCGCGCTCGTCCCGAATGCGCGACGAGATCCACCAGACGGCGGGGTGGTAGAAGAGGAGTGTTTCGACCGCGATTTGCAGCCAGTTCACGAGATAGTCGTGGCGGCGAATGTGGGCGAGTTCGTGGGCGAGGACAGCTTCGAGTTGGTCGGGTGTGAGGCCGGCGAGGGCGGCGGCGGGCAGCAGAATCGCGGGGCGGAGCCAGCCGACAACGCACGGTCCGCCCGTCCACGTCGAGATCAGGACGCGGGCGCGGCGGGTGACGCCGAGGCGGCGGCTCAATTCGGCGACGATCTCCTGGATGGCGGTAGCGGCCGGCGCCGAGCGGCGACGGAGAGCGGCCACCTGGGCGCACGCCCACAGCATCCGCAGGGAGCAGAGCGCGACTCCGAAGGCCCAGACGGGGAGAATCCACGGTCGGAGGATTGCAGACCACGAGGTGGTCGGCATGGCGGGAGCGGCGGCGGCGATGAGCAGCGGCGCGGCGAAGAGGGATGGCGAACCGGCCGCCGCCGGTCGATACAGGATGGCCGCTGTGATCACAGGAGCCGCGGCGAGGATCGCGAGGGCGGCGCAGTTTACGGCATAGCGCGCGTTCGCCGAGCGGTGGCGGAGCAGGAAGAGCGCGGTGCGGAGCAGGATGAAGACGAGCAGTCCCTGCCAAAGGAAATGCAGTAAGGCGGCGGTGAGAACGGACGTCATTTCTTGTCTCCCTCCATGCGATCCAGGAGTTGCTCGACCTCGTGTAGCTCCTCGGGTGTCGACCGTTTCGTCGCGAGCGCCTGCAAGACGAGACTCTTCACGCTGCCGCCGAAGGCGCGCTGCATCAGGTCGCCGAGGAGGCGGCGCTGTGTGTGTTCGCGCGAGTAGCGCGTCCGGTAGATCTGCGGGCGGACGGTCTCATCGCGGTCGACCAGGCCCTTCTCCGTCATGATCTGGATGGTCTTGAGGACGGTGGTGTAGCCGGTCGGTTTGGCGGTGTTCAGCACCTGTTGGATGGCGCGGACGGATTGGGGTCCACCGTCCCACAGCGTCTGCAGGATCGCGAGTTCGGCTTCCGTGGGCCGGGGTGATTGAGATGCCACGAGAGCATTATTGACGAAAGTCTTCGTCACTGTCAACGAAAACTTTCGTCATTCGACGATCGGGAAGCGGGTGCCCTTGGGGAAGTGGAGATCGAAATGGGTCTCGAGAACTTCGAGGAGGCCGTCGCCTTCGGGTACCGTCGACTCGGTGATGCCCGTGGCGGAGCGCTCGGAGAGCGTGTGGTTGATCAGCAGGCGGCTGACGTCGGGGCCCGGGAGTTGGACGCGGAGCATCTTGCGGAAGATGGAGGTCGGGTAGGTGGAGGTGTAATAGTTCGCGACCTGGTAATCGAGCGCGTAGGTGGGTTCGAGGTCGAAAGCGTAAAGGTCGAGCCAACCGTCGGGGCGCCACGATTGCAGCACGTAGACGGAGCCTTCCTGCATGACGCGGTACTTCCAGGAAAACTGGGGCGCGGTCTCGCCGAGGCGGAAGGGGATGGGGTGGAGCAGACCGTCGCCGCCGAAGCCGACGTCGCAGAGCCATTGCTCGCGATCGATCTCGGCGAGGAAGAGCATGTGGCTGCGGGGGCGTACGCCGGTGGATCCCATGCGGACGCGGGCGGAGAGGCGGCGGACGCGAAAGCCGGCCTCCTCGACGATGGCAGAGAAAAGTGAGTTCTGTTCGAAGCAGTACCCGCCGCGGCCGCCTTCGACCATCTTGCGCCACATGCTCTCCAGGTCGAGCTGGATCGGGCGGCCGAGCAGGACGTCGAGGTTTTCGAACGGGATATGCGTGGCGTGGGCGTAGTGCAGATTGCGGAGCGTGTCGAGAGTCGGGGAGAAGCCGCCGGTGTAGCCGACGCGGGCGGCGTAGGTTTTCAGGTCCACGACCTCACTATTGCGAATACCAGGCGGCGAGCGCAACCACGGCGACCAGCACGGCGATGACGAGGGCGATCGTAAGACGGGTGGAGGCGGGTCGGCGATGCGGCCGGCCGTGGGCGCCGGAGGTTTTGGGAGTCCAGGGTGAGCGCCAGCGCCAGGCCATGGTCGATTGTTGCGTGAAGCGCAGCGGGGACGCGGTGGCGGAACGCACAGGCGCGGCGGTAGTTCGCTACTTGCGGTGACTGGTCGTGGTGCTTGACGACGACTGGTGCGACGCCTCGACGTGATGCTCCTGTACGGACGAGTGTGATTCCACGTGCGACGGGGTGGGCGCGGGGGCCGGGGCGGGCGCAGGGTCCGAGTGATGCGACGGCTCGGGCGCGTGGCTGGGCTCGTCATTGTGCGAACTGGGACTGGAGGAGTCCACCTGGTGGCGCGGCGGCTCCTCGTAATGGGTCGAGCTGTCCTGGTGGTGAGGCTCTTCGGCTGCCATTACGACGGGCGAGGGTTGTTGGGGCTGTTGGCGGTGCGCCGGGGGCGTCGGCGGCGGCGCGACGATGGCGCGGGCTTCGACTTCGGGTTTGGCCCGATGGATCACGCTGCCGAAGTAGGCCTCGGGGGCTGGCTCGACCGCGGGTGTCTTGGAAGTGTAGGCGACGGGACTGTCGGCGAGCCGAGCGGGTCCGATAGGCCGCGACGCGCGGAAGGCGGCGACTTCGGAGGACGTGGAGCCGTCGCGATTGCGGCGCGCTCCGGCGGCAGCGGTCTCGCCGGGCGCGAGCGGCGCCCAACGCACCACACCGCCTCCCGCTCCGCCGAACGCGACGGTCGCGGGCGAGTACGGCTCCTTGCGGTGGCGATGGTCGGGGACCCAGCCCCAACCGTGCTTGATCTTGGCCCAGCGTCCGAAGTGCGAGGGCGCGAAGCCCCAAGGCGCGGCGTCGACCCACGTCCAGCCCCACGGGAGTTTGAAGATCCAGCGGCCGTTGCGGAACGGCGCCCAGCTCTCGTCGACGGCGCTGGGAGCCCAGTATGCGCCGAGTTCGGCGTCGGTCTCCCAATCGCCATTGCCGGCGAGGTCCTCGGCGCCGGGCATGTCCCAAGAGACGTAGGGCTCGGCTTGTTCGATGCCGCGCTCGGACGCTTGATCGCGGTCGGCGCACCACTCGTCCCAGGCGTCGAGCGGCAGCGCTTCGAGCATCTCGACTGTCGCGGGATTGCCGGCCAGGACGATGCGCTGTCCCGGTGCGATTTCCTGCGTGAGCGGACCGGCGGTCGCTTGAGCGAGCCCGGAACGCACCGAGAGAGTGATGTAGTTTCCGGCGAGGACGGCGTCGACCCGGTAGCTGCCGGGTCGCAGCAGGTGGAAGGTTCCGGTGGGAGTCACGAGGTCGACCGTCTCGCCGTCGTCGAGGCGCGCGATCCAGATGTTGACGGCGCCTTCGGAGACGGCGAGGCGCGCGGTCGTGCTATTCAACTGGACGATCGAGAAGCCGGTGTGCGGAGCGAGGTGCACCGCCGCCGGACCCGCCCAGACCTCGGCCTGAGCGTTCAGATCGGTCCAGAGGTGGTCGCCGTCGGAGAGCGGCAGGTTGAGTGTGGCATCGCCCCAATCCTGCGTCGTGCCGGGGCGGAATGACACCGGCCCGTACAGGAAGCTGAGCCGTCCGATCCGGTCCGGCGGCGCTTGCGCCCAGAGTCCGGCCGCAACGAAGAAGCCCGTGAGAAGCCGAGCCTTCATATGTCACCCAGCTTGAGAGTAGACCTTTTCGAAGTTCGCATCGATAGCTCTTTCGGGGTGTAAAATGCCCACGTGAACATACCTCGTCGCGATCTCTTCAAATACGCTTCGATGGCGGCGGCTGCCGCGATCGGGCAAACGTATGGCAAGGCGGCGACGTCGAAGCCGGGGATGCCGGGGCCGTTCCCCGGGATTGTGAGCGCGGTGGAGCATCCAGGCTCGATCGCCGGCGGCAAGTATCAGGCGGAGGCGGTCCGCGCCATGATGGAGCGCGGCTTGACGGGGCTGACGGGCGCGCCGGCGTGGGCCGACGCATGGCGGTCGTTCTTCGAGAAGGGCGACGTGGTGGCGATCAAGGTTTCGCCCGTAGGCGGACCGACGCTCTCCTCCGACGCTACCGTGCTTCACAACATCCTTGACGGATTGAAGAGCGCGGGCGTGGAGGCTCGCGATGTGATCGTGTACAACCGGTATCGCGAGGAGACGCTGGCGGCGGGGATCGACAAGTGGGTTCCGGCGGGCGTGCGGATGGAGTTCGGGTCGGCTGCGTACAACGACACGCAGCTCGATATGGACGGGTACGATCGCGATCAGTATATGGAGATCGCGCTGATCAAGCCGGGCGAGAGTTGGAGCGATCCGCACTTCCGGCGGTCGTATGTGGCGAAGACGATCTCGAAGAACGTGAACAAGTTCATCAACCTGTGCGTGCTGAAGCATCACCAGTCGGCTGGGGTGACGATCGCGTTGAAGAACATGTCGCACGGGATGGTCAACAACGTGAATCGCAGCCACCTGACGTCGACGGCGAATGCCTGCGGGATCTTCATCCCGTCGGTGGTGAGCCTGCCGGTGATTCGCGAGAAGGCGGTGCTGCATATCTGCGATGGCGTGAAGGCGTCGTACCACGGCGGCCCGGGCGCGCGGCCGCAGTTCGTTTGGGAGCACAAGACGATGTACTTCGCGACGGACCCGGTGGCGCTCGACAAGACGGGATGGCAGGCGATCGACGCGCGGCGCGCGCAGGCGGGGATGGCGCCGATCGCGATGTCGAAACCGGACCGGGCGAGCACGTTCCTGAACTGCCAGGTGGAGCACATCGAGATCGCGGGGTCGCTGGGGCTGGGCGTATTCGACGATAAAAAGATTCAGGTCCGCCGCGTTACCTTGTAGGACTATGTCCACACTGGTCTGGTTGTTCCTGGCCGCGTCGCTGGAGGCGGGCGGAGATGCTTTGGTGCGCGGCGGATTGAAGGGGTCGGGAGCGGCGCGGGTGGCGTGGTTCGTCGCGGTGGTCACTTGGGTGGATGTGAGCGGGCGTGTGGGGCGGCCAATCGTGGCCGCGAACCCGCTTTCAGCGGGTTCAGCCGCCTCGAAAGGCGGCTGCGGGCAAGATTGCCCGCCCCACGGGTCTAGCGCACCGGACCGTCCCAGCGAAGGCCGACCCGGTAGAGGCGGGGGGCTCCGATTTGGGGGGCGGGGGTGCGGCCGGTCAGGTAGACCTTGTCGAGGGCGTTCTCCATTTCGAAGCGGGCGGAGAGCGACTTCGTCAGATTCTGGCGCGCGGAGAATTGGAGCACCAGATAGCCGGGCAGCGGCAGCGTGTTGAGATCGTCTTCGAATTGCAGCGAGTAGACGCGCAGCGAACTCGAGACGAAGGTCCTCTTGTGCAGCCAGGTGAGGCTGCTGGAGCCCTGCTGTTTCGCGACTTGCGGGATGCGCAGGCCCGTCACGTAGCGGGAATCGACGAACAGGTAGGAAAGCTCGCCCTGCCAGTGCGCTCCGAAATTCTGCCGTAGATTCGCCTCGATGCCGTGGGTGACGGCGGAGGCGGCGTTCTGCCGCTGTTTCGTGATGAGCGTGGGAGCACTGCTGAGGGTGACGTTGGTGATCACGTCGTCGATCGCATTGCGGAAGAGGGTAAAGCTGAGGCGGCGCGTTTCGCCGACGATGTCGAAGCCGGTCTCGGCGCCGAAGAGGGTCTCGGGGAGCAGGTTCGCATTGGCCTGCGTGACCGTGTTGCCGGCGCGGAAGGTGCGGTAGAGCTCGTTGAGCGTCGGCGAGCGGAAGCTGCGATAGGCGGATGCACGGACGCGGAAGAGGCCGCGGCCCGCGGTGACGCCGCCGCTCGGGCTGAAGAACTTGTCCTGGCCGGTGAAGTCCTCGCGCGCGCCGAGGAAGAGGGAGACGGGGCCGGTCTTGCCATTCAATTGTCCGAAGAAACCGCGCGACCAGCGGACGCCTTCGCCGAAGCGGATGCCCGTGGGCAGGAGATTGTCCGCGCTATACCCGGCGGTGCGGACGACGTCGCCGCCGACGATCGTGGTCCACTTCGACTGCGTGTGACGCCAAAGACCCGCCGTGCCGGCCTCATCGGAGGGCGCGTGCTGCATGAACGAGAGCGTCTCGGTCTTGCGTCCGGCGCCGATCGCGGAGAACCAGGCGTGGTAGTTCTCGCGCGTGTGATAAGCGGAGATCAGGAGGCCGTCGTGGGTGGTATCGTGCGCCCAACTGGCGGCGAGCGAGCCGAGGCCGGTGGAGTTCGGGGTCAGGTTGGTGCCGTTCTTGCGGTCCTCGGCGAGCGTGTCGAGGCGGAGGAAGAGTTTGTCGCGGCGGAGCAGATAGTCGAAGCGAATCGTGCCCGCGACGAACTCGACGCCGGCCGGTTGGTCGACGGGACCGCGTATGTCGGCAGGCAGGATGTAGTAGCCGTCCGTGCGGTAGGACCGCACGTGTGCGCTGACGCCGAGGCGACTCCTCCAGAGGTGCGAGAATCCGCCGTAGAGTTGGACCTGGCCGTCGTTGCCGCCGTCGGAACCGAGTTGGAGGTGATAAGGCTCGGGCGGGCGGGAGAAGATGTTGATCGAGCCTCCCATCGCCTTATCGCCGAAGATACTGGTGGAGGCGCCGCGCGAGAGTTCGACGCGCTCGATGTCCTCGGGCGCGAGGCGATCCCAGTAAATCCAGCCGCCAAACGGGGAGTTGACGGGGATGCCGTCCCAGAGCAGGAGCGTTCGGCTGGCGCCCGAGGAGCCGAGACCGCGGAGCGAGATGCCCTGCGTCGTCGGATTGGCGGCGAGGCTCGACGAGCGGCGGAACATGCTGAAGCCGGGGACATAGCGCAGGCGGTCGTCGAGGTTCTCGCCGGGGAGCTGTTGGAGCTGCGGGCGGCCGAGCTCGACGATGGAGGCGGGCGCCTCGGCGGCAATGTCGGCGTTGACCGTGATGGATTGTTTCAGCGGGTCGATCTTCGTGGGGTCGGGCGGCGGCGCCGTTTGAGCGAACGCGGACACACCGAGCAGGCAGAGGAGAAGCGGTCGACCCATAAGCAATTTAGTCTATTATTGTCCGGGCTCAGAATGTGAGGCGGTCTTTTTTTGCCTCGATTTTGGCCGGGTCGATGCCGGGGACCTTCTTGAGGTCGTCGATGGACTTGAACGGCCCGTTTTTGGTGCGGTAGTCGATGATGGCGGCGGCCTCGGAGCGTTTGAGGCTGAGGGTGCTTTCGAGCTCGATGGACCGCGCTGTGTTTACATTTAAGCGCGGCGTCTCGTCGGCGGGATAGTGGGCGGCGAGATAGTCGAGGACGAGGCCGAGTTCCTTGTCGGAGGCCTTGGCCCCGAGGTTCACCATTTTGTCGATGGTGGCCTGCCAGCCGACGCGGTCCTGACGCAGGGAGATGGAGCGCTCGATCTCGTGACACTGCGAGCAGACCTTGTCGGTCTCGGCCTTGCCGGGACCGTCGGGGAGCTGGGCGAAAGCGGCAGGCGCGAGTGCCACGACTGCGACGAGTAAGAGGCTACGATTCACGAACACCCTCCTATCTTAATCTTCGCGCATCAGCCTCGAGGGGTCGACCGCGAGGGCGCGGACGGCGGGGATGGCGGACGCGGCGACGCCCAGGAGCGCCATCGTGAGCACCGCTCCTCCGACGACGACAGGGTCCCGCGGATTTGCCTGATAGACGATCTGGTTCAGCAGACGAGAGGCGAAGACGCCGGAGAACAGGCCGAGCAGCGAACCCACGCCGAGCAGGACGATCGGCCGTCCGACCGCGGCGGTCATCACTTGCGTTTTGCGCGCGCCCAGCGCCACGCGGATCCCGAGCTCCTTTTTGCGGCGGCTGACCGTGTAGGCGGCCATGCCGAAGATGCCGGTGACGGAGAGCATCGCGGCGAGCAGTCCCATCGCGCCGAGGGCGACGGTCGCGGCGCGGGCGGGGAAGAGCTGGCTGGCGACGTCATCGGACCAGTCCTTTACGGAGATCGGGGCGTTCGGGGCGAGGCTGCCGAGGGCCTGGCGCAGGGTGGCCGCCATCTCGCTCGCGGTGCGGCGGGAGCGGACTACGAAGACGGTCGAGTTCGAGTCGCTCTGCGAGACGGGGATATAGGCGGCGGGCTGCGGCGACTCTTGCAGGTCGTGATACTTGCCGTCCTCGGCGATGCCGACGACTTCGGTGAGCGTGCTTATGAGGAGAAAACGCTGTCCGATCGGCGGCATGCCGGGCCACATTCGACGCGCGAACGCCTGGTTGACGACCGCGATATGCGGCGTGGCGGCGGTGTCGTGCTCGGAGATGTCGCGGCCGGCGAGGAGTCGCGTGCCGGCGGCGTCGAGATAGCCCGGGGATGTCGAAAAGACGTAGGGCGCCAGGACGGAGTTCTGCAGCTTGAATTCGGTAGTGCCCGGACGGAAGACCGGCACGCCGTGGAGACCGCCGGTGAATGGTGTCCGGTTGATCGTGCCGGCGGTGGTGACTCCGGGGAGGCCGCGCATCGCGGCGAGGATCGCTGCCGGTTTCGCACTGGATTCGCTGAGGTCGACATTGGCGAGCATCGCGCCTTGGGGCTGAAAGCCGAGGGGCACGTGGAGCGCGCTCACCATGCCGCGGACGGCTACCAGCGAGCCCGTCACGAGCAGCGTGCAGATGGCAATTTGCACACCGAGGAGGATGTCGCGAAGGGCGAAACGGCGGACGCGCGGTTTCGGTTTGGGGCCGGCCTGCCATGCCGGCGCCAGTCCGAATAGGAGGGCGCTCGCCAGCGTCAGGACGAGGCCCGCGAGGTATACGCGCGAGTCGACGGTTACGGTGAGAGCTCCACGGAACGCGGCCGACCGGTTCAGTGCGGCGACGATCAGGTGGGCAGCGACCAGTCCCGCGGCGCCGCCGAGCAGCGAGACCAGGATGGCTTCGGTCAGGAGCTGGCGGGCCAGGCGTCCACGGCTCGATCCTAGAGCGATGCGCAGCGCGAGTTCCCGGCTGCGGTCGGCTGTGCGCGCCGCGAACAGGGTCGCGAGGTTGGCGCAGGCCGCCGCCAGAACGAGCAGCGCCAGCAGGGTCACGCTGTAGAGGAAGCCGCGGATGACGTCGCCTTCGTCGCCGAGAAGGCCGGGGTGGACGAGGCGGAGCGGCTGTCCGTCGTCGGTCTCGGGATATTCCTTCGCGAGCTGCGCCGAGATCGCATTCAGATTGTCGGTGGCCCACTCGGGCGTGACTCCGGGCTTGAGACGGCCCAACACCGTGACGTCGATGACGGAGCGGCTCGGCGTCGGGCTCATGGGCAGCCAGAAGTCGGGCCAGACGAACCGCTCCGCGCCGTGGAAGCTCGCCGGCGCGACGCCGATGACGGTGTAGGGTCGCTTGTCGAACTCGACTTTCGTGCCGACCACCGTGGGGTCGGCGTGGAAGGCCTTGCGCCAGAGCGAGTCGCTTAAGACGAGGTAGGGAGCGGAACGCTCGTCGGAGTCGTGGAAGAAGCGGCCGAGCGCGGGCTCGACGCCGAGCACGTCGAAGTAGTTCGTGGTGACATCGTCGCCGCGGACAGCAAGCAACCCGTCGCGCCAGCGCAGGCGGCCGGCGGAGTAGCCATACACGCCGATCAGGGCGGTGAAGGCTGTGTTCCTCCGCTGGTAGTCCTCGAAGGCCGGGTAGGAGGTGGTCAGGAGGCGTCCGGTGGTCCACTGCTTGTGACGAAGCTGATAGAGACTGGCGGGGTCGCTGACGCCGAGCGGCTTGAGCAGGACGGCGTTCAGAACTCCGAAGACGACGACGTTGGCGCCGATCCCGAGCATCAGCGTGACCAGGGCTACGAGCGAGAACGCGGGCGATTTGCGGAGGACGCGAAGGGCATAGCGGACGTCGAGCAGGAAGCCTTCGAGGTAGGGGAGACTGCGTTCGTCTTGCCAGGCGTCGCGGACGGCTGCGGGTCCACCGAACTTCAGACGAGCCTGGCGGCGGGCTTCGGCGGGCGGCATCCCGACGCGGAGATTCTCTTCCGTCTGGAGCGCGAGGTGCGAATCGATCTCTTCGCGGAGGCGATCGTCGGTGCGGCGGCGGGTCGCGAAGTTCAGCAGGCGGTTGAGGAGCCTCACGCGAGGTCCTCCGCTTTCACATGGAAGAATCGCGCGATGATGGCGGCGGTCTGCTCCCAATCGTGGGTCTCGGTGGCGAGGAGTTTGTGGCCGGTTCGCGTCAGGCGATAGAAGCGCGCGCGGCGGTTGTTCTCCGAAGGTCCCCAATCGGAGGCGACGGCGCCCTCCTGCTCGAGCCGGAGCAGGACCGGATAGAGGGTGCCCTGATTGACGGAGAGCAGGTCGCCGCTGATCTGCTCGATGCGGCGGGCGATGCCGTAGCCGTGCTGCGGTCCGAGGACATCGAGCGTCTTCAGGACCATCAGGGCGAGCGTGCCTTGGGGGACGGTCATTTGGCTTACCAACATGAGCATGCCACGGCTCCACTGGGAAAGCAACAGGGAGCGACGCGGTCCTATAATCGAACCATCTATGCGCCGATTGCTTGTGTCCGCTCTGCTGCTGGGGAGTGTGGCAGCGGCGGCGGGAATGCCGCCCGTACTGACGATCGCGCTCGAAAACGTGATCACCCAGCCGCAACGGAAGGGGCAAGGACGGCTGATTCGTCCGCTGGTTCTGTACGTATCCGACTGGTCGACGGCGACGCCTCATGTCGAGGCCTATACGTACACGGGCGTCGTGACGGCGACGCTGACGCCGGTGAAATCGGCGACGGGACACTGGGACGCCGCGGTCAAGTACACCGTCACGGCGGAAGCGGGCGGCCCATCGTACGCGGGCGAACTCGCGCTTCACCTGACGCTTCACGGCGTGACGGTATTGGGGACCTATGAGGGCGCGTTCAACGGCATCGCAGCGAAAGGGGCGGCGGACGCGGGGCTCACGTGGCTGTACTCGGACGCCACTCGGCACGGACTGCTGCTTTGGTTGCCGGACCCGGCGCGTAAGGTGCGGGCGCTCGTGCTGTGGGGTAACGGTCCCGGGTTGAGCGCGAAGCACATCGCGCTGCGGCAGGATCTGCAGGCGTTCGCCGCAGCCAATGACGTCGCGGTCATCGGGATGGATGGCTACGGACTCAACATGCAGGATAGGGACGGCCCGGCGATTCACCAGGGGCTGCGGTCGCTGGCAGAAGCGAGTGGGCACGCCGAGCTTGCCACCGCGCCGATTCTGTTCTCCGGGCACTCAATGGGTGGACAGATCGCGTACGAGTACAACGCCTGGAATCCGGAACGGGTGATCGCGTTCACAGTGTCGAAGGCCGGAGGCTATCGGAAATTGTCGCCGGAGGCCGGCGCGACTCCTGCCGTACTAGTAGCCGGAGAGAAGGACTTAGAGGGGCGCGTCCGGTCGATCCAGCAGATGTTCGCGATCCAACGGCCGTTGGGCGCGCCCTGGTCGATCGAAATCGAAGAAGGCGCGGCGCATGAATTCGGACGAAGCCTCCCGCTGTTCCTGATCCACTTCCAGCACGCGCTCGATCGACGGCTAGTGAATGGAAAACTGCTTCCCGTCGACGCCGGCCGTGGGTGGCTGGCGGACAATTCGACGTGGAAGGACGGCATCACAAAGATCGTTCCGGTCTCCGGATTCAAGGGCGATGCCTCGCGCCTGAGCTGGCTGCTCGACGAGGACGTCGCGTACGTCTACCGCGGCGTGGCGACGTACGGCAACCCGCTGACGGTGAAGCTCGGCGACGAGCACGGGATGCAATACTTCGCCGGTGAACCCGTCGTGCTCGATTGCGGGGGGCTCGACGCGGACTGGAAGTCCGTCGCCGTCTACGATGGCGCGAGGCGGATCGCAGCGGTCACGAAGGAACGGGTTACGCTGCCGAGGCAGAAGGTCGGGACCCACGCGGGTATTCTGGTCGGCGAACGGAGGGACGGCAAACTCCGCACGTCGTGGCCGGTGGCGTGGGTGGTCCGACCGGCGCTGTGACGCGCAGGCCGGCTACTGCTCTCTCGCTCTCAAAATCGCTGCCATCGTGCGCGGATTGCGATGGCCGTGCATAACGGCGACGACCCACAGAGGCTTCTCATCGGGGGCATAAGCGATGAGGTAATTCCTGACACGGATAAAACGCAAGGCTGCTCGTCTTGCTGCCAAGGGGCTGTCTTGGGCTATATATTCCCAGATTTCGGTGATGTCCCGTGCGGCGGCGGGGTGAAGTTTAAATGCCGCCATTTAGGAGGGTTTCAGAAGTTCGTCTTCACGGTGACGGAGGCTTTCAAAAAACGCCTCGCCCTCAATCGGTTCCACCGCGCCAAGCTTCATGTCGTCGTAGCGACCGTCCAGCATTTCCCGAGTTTCCGCAAGCTCATCGAACATGGCCGCTCTGCGATGCAAGTTCGTTCAACTTTCTATCGAGATCCGCGGTGAAATGCACTTCCATGACTGATTTCCTATTTTCAAGATACCGGATATGGAGCCGCCTGTCATTTCCCCGCTCGACCGCCGTGTCGCGGCGACGAAAGTCCAGCGGTGCGAGAGGCAACCGCTTACTTCGTGCGCGGCTCTGTTTCGATGTGAACGTGTTTAGTGTTCGACCGGGAAGCCGAAGCCGTAAATCGTGCCGTCGAACGTTCCCAGGAAGACTTGAGTTCCGCCGCCCGAGAGTCCTCCGTTGCGCGGCATGTACGAGGTAATAGTCTTGCCGCTATTCCAGAGTTCCTTGCCGGTTCCGCCATCGAGCGCGTAGAGCACCGACGGGGTAGCGCGCTGTCCCGTGGACGCGGCGAACACCACTCCGTTGACGACGATCGGCGTGACCGGCGCGGTAATGTCGCGCGACGTCCAGCCCTTCTGCAACGAGACGGCGCCGTTCTGTTCGACGATCTTCCACGCGGAGACCGCGCTCGAGGTGGGCGCGAGGAGCCAACGTGTGCCGTCCGTGTCCTGCCAGGTCGAGAGGGCTCCGGCCGCTACGCCGGCGGCTGCGGGGGCCGACAGCGGCGCCTTCAGCGAGGCCGCGTCGAGCACGTGGATGTTGCCATCCTTGGTGGCGGCGGCGACCAGCGCCTTGTCCTTGTACTGGAAGAGAATCGGCGAAGTAGTGAACTCCTGCTTCGCGCCGTAGACGTCCTTGACCTTGAGCGTCTTGGGCTCGAGCGCCACCAGATCGCCGCCGGTCGTGGTGACGAACACGGTGCCGTCACCGCCGAAGGCGAAGCCGGTCGAGCCGGCGGTCTTGGCGGCGTAGCTGGAGACCTGTTTGGATTCGAGGTCGAGCGCCCAGAGGCCGTCGGCGACATTGCCGCAGCCGCCGGACGTCACCGTGTAGGCCACATTGTCGACGATCATCAGCCCGTTCGCATTGGCGTTCGCGCCGAGGAACTTGATGGCGGGCTCGGGCTCCTCGCCGTTCGAGACGTACATGCCGTGCAGCATGCCGTCGGCGCCGATTGCGTAGACGTAGTTGGGCATGCGCCGGGGCGCGCCGCCGGCGCCGCGTCCGCCGCGGCCGGGGTTCGCGGGCGCATTCGCGCCGCGCCGGGCCGCTGCCGCCGCCTGCGTCTCTTCGATGGTCTTCAGAATCGGCGCGCCTTCGCCGGGCTGTCCGACGTCGCTCTTGGCGGCGTTGGCGCGGCCACCACCGCCGCCGCGCCCGCCTTGGGAGGCGAGAGTCGGGAAGGCCGTCTGGACGGGACGCGCGACATTGGACGTGATGCCGCCGACGCAGTTCGCGCCCACGGACCCCGTAGCGGCGGGCAGCGACTTCTGCCACTCGACGCGGCCGACGTCGATCTCCATGCCGTAGATCTTGTCCGAACTGCCGCTGAGGAAGCCGAGCGAGCGAAAGCCTCGGTACCCGATATAGCCGGTCATGATCAGCGCCGGCGTGAGAGCGTTGGCCCCGCGCGCCGCATTGTCGAGCTTCACCTTCCACGTCATGGTGAAGCCGGGCTTCGCCAGCGTGGCGCGCGAGATCTTGCCATCGGTGGGCGTCCAGAACGAGCGGTGCGCGTCGCCGCCGGCGGTATTCCATTCGCCCGCGCCGCGTCCGAACTGCGCGTGCGCCACGCCGGAAAGCAGCGCGCCCGAGATCGCGAGAGTGGTGGTGAGTCTTCGCATCGTCAGCTCCTTCGTCATTTGGTTCCGAGCGCCTCCGCGATCGCCTTTTCGGCGAGCGGGGCCATGCGTTCGTAGCCGGCCTCGTTGGGCACGAGGCCGTCGGCTGTCAGTTCTTTTTTGAAATTGCGGCCATCGGCGAGCGCCGCGTAATAGTTGAGATATACGGAGCGGCTCTCCGCCGCGTAGTCCTTGATCCAGCCGTTCAGGCCGATGATCTTGCCTTGCGGACGGCGCGCGGTCTGATTAACGTAGCAATCGCAAACCGGCGTCACGGAGGCCAGCACGACACGAATTCCGTGCAACTTCGCCAGCTCGACCATCGACATCACATTCTCCGCGATCATTTTCTCGGTCGAGGGTCCGGTGATGCTGGCGAGGTCGTTCGTCCCCGCCTCGATGATGACGACTTTCGGCATCAGCGAGATCACGTCCTGCCGGAAGCGGACCAGCATCTGCGGGCTGGTCTGGTCGGCGATGCCGCGGTTCAAGTACGGGCGGCCGGGGAAGAACGGCTTCCAGTTCTCGGTGATCTGGTCGCCCAGGAAGACGACGCGGTTCTCGTCCGGTTTCGGCTTGGGCAGCTCGGTGTCCTCGCTGCCGTACCGGGTGAGGCTGGCCCAATCGAGCAGCAGCCGGCGGACGTGGTCGGACTCCTGGGCCGGGGCCGCGCATGCGAGCATGCAGAGCCCCGCCAATACGCGCTTCATTTCTTGATCCCGAAGCAGTACAGATAACCGTCGAACGTGGCGATGTAGACGCGGCCATTGGCGACCGACAGGCCGCTCCAGTGGTTCCACGACTTGATCTGATCGCCGCTGGACCACAGCTCTTTGCCGGTCTGCGCGTCGAGCGCGTAGAGGACCGCCTTGGTCGATGCGGGAATGCGCCGATCGGCGGTGTCGGCGAGGCCGACGTCGGGATACGCCTGGTCGGTGTTCTCGCCGTTGCCGTACGCGAACACGACGCCATTGGCGATGACGGGCGGCTCGGCGCGGTTCATGTCGCGGGAGACCCATGCGGGAGTCAAGGTCGGCTTGCCGCCTTTATCCTCGACCTTGAATGCGACGATCGCGCCGTCCTTCACCTTGCCGTACTCGATCGGCGCATGGAACTGCGAGTGCTTCGCTCCCCAGAACGGGGTCAAGACCCAGCGCGTACCCTTCGAATCTTCCCAACTCGCGAGCGAGCCCCAAATGCCGGCGGACGCGAAGTTGACGTCCTCATTGCAGAGCAGGGGACTGCGGTAGAGCGGCGTGCGGTGATCGTCGCCGCCGATGGACTTGGTGTCCATCAGGAGCATGCGGCACTCCTTGCCGGCGTCGGCCATGAGCTCGCGGCCCTTGTAGTCGAAGATGACGGGCGTGACCTGCATGTCGAGGTCGCGCTTCCAGAGCCACTCGGCGTTGGAGGGTCCGTAGTAATCCTCGAGCTGGAGCATCTTGGTCTGGGGATCGGGCTTGAGGCCGACGATGCCGTTGCCGTAGACGCCTTCCTCGGGGGCCCAGCGGCCGTCGCCGGTGCCGGTGTACATCGTGCCGTTGGAGCTGATCGCGGGACCGGTGCGGCCCCACATGCCGCCTCCCGCGGGTCCCCAAGTGCCGACCTTTTTGGTCGGAAGGTCGTACACGTACGCCATGTTGGGATTGCCGCCGCAGCCCTGCGCGGTGTGGGTGTAGATCATGTTGTTGAAGAGGTTCAGGGCGTACGGCTTGCCGTTGGGCGGCATGAACTTCGCCGGCGGAGTCAGCTCTTCGCCATCGGCGGCGTTGATCTGGTGCAACTCGCCGCTCCAGGAGACGGCGTAGATGGTGTACTTGCCGTTGCCCGTGGGCGCGATCACCGGGGTCGCGGTGATGCCGCCGGGGCAGAGAATGCCGCCGCTGCGTCCGCCATTCGCCGGAGTGTAGGTGAAGTGCTTTTTCCAGATCTGCTGGCCGGTCTCGACGTCGATGCCGTAGAGATTGTCGGAGACGCCGGTTTCGATGAGGACCTGTTTCGCTCCGCCGGGCGTGTTCACCTTATCGACAATCAGCGGCGGGAAAAGGTTGTGCATCTCCCGAGGCTCGTTATCGAGCTTGACCTTCCAGAGCAGCTTGATGTCCTTGGCATTGGCGGTAGAGAAGATCTTCTCGTCGCGCTGCCAGGCCGTGCGCTTGGTATCGAAGCCATCGGTGAGCCAGTCGGCCCCCCAGCTCAGGGCGCAGGCGGACAAGGCCAGCAGAATTCGTGTGGTGCGCATGCGAAACCTCCGTTGGGCGAAACGGTCGCTGAACGGAACCCCTCCGGTCAGTTGAAACGTATCAAGCCTATATCTGTCGAGAGGGGCGCGTCAAGGGGGTTGTAGGAAAATCGGCGGCGGATAAGATGGGCAACATTGGGCGTCAAGGTGAAGCCGCAGGAACTTGTCGACGCGATGGGTTTTCAGTCGGACGAGGTTTACCAGTACGTCGATCGCGATACGGGTGAGATCCAGTTGGTCGAAGGCATTCTCCTGCGCGCGGCGGAAGCGGGCGACGAGACGCCGTCCCTGCCGGAGTGGCAAAAGCCGCAATGGTTGGCCGCCCAAAAGGCGGTATCGTCGGACCGCGCGATCCACGGAAATGGCGCGTTTCGAATGTTCAAGGACGCGGTTCGCCGGCTGGATCTCCGTGACGATTGGGACGAGTTCGAGGAGGAGGCGCTGCGGGAAATCGCGATCTAGTGGTGCGACGAGAACGATCTAGAGTGGGAATAGGTTGTCCGGCCGCCTGCATTTAATCTACAATGCAGAACTAATGGCCGATCATCTGGGAGAATTCGAGCAGATCGTGCTGCTCGCCGTGCTGCGGTTGGGGGACGACGCTTACGGCGTGCCGATCCGGCGCGAGATCGAGAAGCAGGCGGGGCGGAAGACTACGGTGGGGGCGCTGTATTCCACGCTCGACCGGTTGGAGGCGAAGGGTTACGTCGGATCGTGGTTCGCCGACCCTACGGCGGAACGCGGAGGAAGGTCGCGGCGGTACTTCCGCGTAGAGCCCACCGGGGTCGAGGCCTTAGCGCGAGCGCGGGAGATGTTCGACCGGATGTGGAAGGGGGTGCGCCTTGTCTGACCGGCCGCCCAAACTCGCCGAGCGCCTGCTGCGCTGGCTCGTGCCGGGCAGGGAAGGCGAGATCATCGCGGGCGACCTCCGGGAGGAGTTCCGCGAGCGCGGAGGCGGACGCCTTTGGTACTGGAAAGAGGCGCTGAGCTGCGCCGCGGTGCGGTTCTCGCCGCATCGACTGACCGCGCCCGACCTGCGGCAGGACCTGCACTACGCGGTCCGTCTGCTGCGGCGGAATCCCGGCTACGCGGCGACGGCGATGCTGTGCCTTGCGCTCGGCATCGGCGTCAACGCCACCGTCTTCAGCATGGTCAACGAGCTGTTCTGGCAGCCGCTGCCCGTGCCGCATTCCGATCGTGTGGCCGTGATCGGACGCTCGGGCGACGAGTCGGTCTGTTCCTACCGCGACTACGTCGAGTTCCAGCGGCGGTCCGGGGGACTGCTCACCGGGCTGCTGGCGTACGACGAGATGCCGACCTCCGTCGACAGCGAAGGCGTGAGCCGGATGGCGATGGCCGAGGGGGTCACGGCGAACTTCGCCGACGTGTTGCAACTTCGGGCGCAGGCCGGCCGATGGTTCACCGCGGAGGATGAGCGTCCCGGCGCCGACCCCGTGGTGGTGCTCGGCGATGGCGCGTGGTCGCGGCGGTTCGGACGCAGTCCCGCCGCGGTGGGGCAGCGCTTGCGGATCGAGTCCCGTTGGTATCGGATTATCGGTGTGGCGCCGGCCGGGTTCATCGGCGTATCACCGCCGCATACGGCAGAGGTCTGGGTGCCGCTGCTGTCGCAGCGGTACGTGCAGGAGGCTCTGGCGAATCCCGGAGAACGGGAGCGTCCTCGCGTTCGGATGATTGGACGGCTGGCAGCGGGGACGTCGTTGCGCACGGTCGAGAGCGGGCTGCGCACGATCGATGCCCAGATCCTGCGCGAGTTCCCGCGCGAGAATCCGCCGCGCGGCGGTCTGACGGCGGATGTCGCGGCGGGCGCGTCGATGCCCGCGGTCCGCGAGTTCGCCGGGATGATGGCGGCGCTGCTACTGGGCGTTACCGGGATCGTCCTGCTGATCGCGTGCGTCAACATTGCGAATCTGCTGTTGGCGCGGTCGGCGGTGCGGCGGCGCGAGATGGCCGTACGGCAGGCGCTAGGGGCGTCGCGATGGCGGCTGGCACGGCAGACGCTCGCGGAGGGGCTCACAATTTCCGTGGGAGGCGCAGCGCTCGGCCTCGTCTTCGGCTACTTCTGCAGCCGGCTGATGGCGCGGTCGATGCCCGCTTTACCGCACATTGGGACGGTCACGTTGGAGGGGAGGATCGACTGGCGCGTAGCGGCCTTCGCCGCGGCGATCGGACTCTTCAGCGCGCTGTTGTTCAGCTTCGCCCCGGCGATCGAGCAATCGCGCGTGGGGCTGACGGCGTGGATGAAGGGCGATGGCCCGTCGAAACGCCTCCGTCAGCGCGACGTGTACGTGGTGGCGCAGGTGGCGCTTTCGCTGGTGCTACTGATCGCCGCGACTCTGTTGCTGCGGGCGCTCGGCCGCGCGCAGCAGGCGGAGCCCGGATATGCGATGGCGGGACGGCTCGCCGCGCGGATCTACGTCTCCGAGCCCGAATACTCCGAACAGAGCGGCCGGCTGTTCTTCGACCGCGCGCTGGCCCGCGTCCGGTCGACCCCCGGGGTGCGCAGCGCCACCCTGAGTTATACGACACCGCTGGGTTTCACGAGTTCGGCGTGTGTGGCTCCGGACGCGGCCACGCGCCGCAGGCGCGTCTCCTCCGACGTCATCGTGCCCGGCTACTTCGACACCATCGGCATTCCCATCGTCCGAGGGCGGCAGTTCACGGCGGCGGATTCGGGCGGAGCGCCGCGCGTCGCCGTGATCAACCAGACGTTCGCCGACCGCTACTGGCCTGGAGAGGATGCGATCGGCAAAACGCTGTGGGTCGGCTGCGACCAGAAGAGCGGCCGGGTCGAGGCGCAGGTCGTCGGCGTGGCGCGCGACGCAAAGTACGAGTCGCTCGACGAGGCGCCGCGTCCCTTCCTCTACACGCCGTTGGCGCAGGACTGGGTCGGTTACATGGCGATGATCGTCGAGACGTCGGGGAATCCCGCCGACTTCACCGCGCCGCTCCGTGGCATCCTCCACGACGTCGACCCGTCGCTGCGGGTCTACGAGATCGAAACGCTGGAGCAGTACGCCGCCGAGTCGTTGTGGAAGACACGCTGGCAGGCGTCGCTGCTGGCCGCGTTCGGCGCGTTGGCGATGGCGCTGGCGGCGGTCGGGCTCTACGGCGTTGTGGCGTACAGCGTGGCGCAGCGGACCCGCGAGATCGGCGTGCGTCTGGCGATGGGCGCGCAACGCGGCGACGTGATGTGGATGGTGCTGGGGCGCGGACTTGGATTGACGGCGGCCGGAATCGCGCTGGGGATCGTGCTGAGTGCGATGGCGACACGGCTGATCGGACGTCTGCTGCTCGGGCTCAGTCCGCTGGACCCGGTGTCGTTCGGCGCGGCATCGCTGGCGTGGCTCGCGATCGCGATGCTCGCGACCTACGTGCCGGCAAGGCGGGCGATGCGCGTCGATCCGGTGGTCGCGCTGCGCTGGGAGTAGCGGCCGGGGTGTGGTTTACCATCGGAAGGTGCCCGCGCCCGCGCTGCTCGAAATCTGCGATGTCTCGTATGCGATCGGCGGACGCCCGGTGCTGCGCGGCGTCAGCCTGACCGTCGGCGAAGGCGAGACTCTGGTACTGCTGGGGCGCAGCGGGTCGGGGAAGACGACCCTGTTGAAGTGCGTTAACGGGCTGGTCCGGCCGGACGCCGGCGAGATCCGCTTCGAGGGCCGGACGATCGCGCGCGAGGAACTGATTCGAAGTCGGCGGCGTATGGGCTACGTGATCCAGGACGGCGGCCTGTTTCCGCACTGGACCGTTGAAGCGAATGTGGGGCTCGTGCCGCGGCTGGAAGGCTGGGCGCCGGAAAAGGTCGCGGGCCGCGTCGAGGAGTTGCTGCGGTTGGTGGGGCTCGACCCCGCCGAGTACCGCGCGCGATATCCGCGCCAACTCTCGGGCGGGCAGAAACAGCGGGTCGGAATCGCACGCGCCTTGGCCGCCGGTCCGCCGCTGCTGCTGCTCGACGAGCCCTTCGCGGCGCTCGACCCGATCACGCGGTACGAACTCCAGCGCCAGTTTCTGGAACTTCGCCGGCAACTCGGCACGGCCGCGCTGTTCGTCACTCACGACGTCCGCGAGGCGCTCATGATGGCGACGCGGATCGCGCTGCTGCGGGACGGCGCAGTGGAGTTGGTCGCAACGCCAGAGCAGTTTCGCGCTGCGCAGGGCGCCGAGGCGCGCGCCTTTCTGGCGGGACTGGAGGGCGGATGAATCGCGCGCTGCTGTCCGAGATCGCCTCGTTGTCGGCGCAACATCTCGAGCTGGTGCTGATCGCGATCGCGATTGCATCGGCCATGGGACTGCCGCTCGCCATCGCGCTGACGCGACGTGCGAGGGTGCGTAGGCTCGCGGTGGGCTTCGCGAATATCGCGCAGACCATTCCGAGCCTGGCGCTCTTCGGCTTTCTCGTGCCGTTCGCCGGGATCGGTAAGACGACGGCGGTGGTCGCGCTGTGTCTCTACGCGCTGCTGCCCATTTTGCGCAATACGCTCACCGGGATTCTCGGCGTCGACCGTGCGATCTGCGAGTCCGCGGCGGCGATGGGGATGACGGGGCGGCAGATCCTGTGGCAGGTCGAATTGCCGCTGGCGGTCCCGTCGATCGTTGCCGGGGTGCGGATCGCGACGGTGACGACGATCGGCACCGCGACCATCGCGGCCGCGATCGGCGCCGGTGGACTAGGCGTTTTCATTTTCCGCGGGATCTCGATGTTCGACCGTAATACCGTGCTGGCGGGCGCGATTCCCGCGGCGCTGCTGGCGCTTGCCGCCGATGAGGTTTTGGAATGGATCGAACGAAAACTATCGCCGCTCTGATGCTGCTCGCCGCGGGGTGCGGCAAGCCTGCGCACGTGGTGGTCGGGTCGAAGAACTTCAGCGAGCAGGTGCTGCTGGGCGAGATTCTGGCGCAGCAGATCGAGCGCCGCACCGGCCTGCCCGTCGAACGCAAGCTGAATCTCGGCGGGACCATGCTGGCGCAGGAAGCGCTCGCGAAGGGCGATCTCGACCTCTACCCGGAGTACACGGGCACGGCGCTGACCGCGGTCCTGAAGCAGCCGCCGGTCGCCGATCGCGCGGCGGCGCTGGCGGCCGTGCGCTCGGCGTATCGCGAACGTTGGAAGCTCGAATGGATGCCGCCGCTCGGGTTCAACGACACGTTCGCGATGATCGTCCGCGGGGAGACCGCCCGCGCCGGAAATCTGCGGACGCTATCGGAGGCCGCGGCGTCGCAGACGTGGCGGCTCGGGATCGGGTACGAGTTCCAGCAGCGGCCCGACGGTCTCGCGGGACTGGTAAAGGCCTACGGGCTCCGCATGGCGGGAGACCCAGTGACCATGGATCTCGGGCTGTTGTACCAGGCGCTGAACGCGCGCAAAGTCGACCTGATCGCGGCGAATTCGACCGACGGTCTAATCTCCGCGCTCGACGTGAAGGTGCTGGAGGACGACCGGCATTACTTCCCGCCGTACGAGTGCGCGGTGGTCGTTCGCCAGGAGTCGTTGCAGCGGTACCCGAAGCTGCGGGCGGCGCTGGAGGAGCTATCGGGGAAGTTGTCGGATGAGACGATGCGGCGGCTCAATTACGAGGTCGACGGCAAGCATCGCGCGGTCGCCGAGGTGGCGGCGGAATTCCTTCGGTCGTACTAACTGCTACTAACTTTTGGCAACTTTCGCGGCGGCGCGCCGCTTGTCAACATAGAGTCTCGGGACCTGTATGTTTCGCGCGCTCGGCATGTTCGGACTCGGAATCGTGTTCCTCGTGATCTCGGACTCTCTACGAGCCTCCGTGATGAACGGTCTCGATTCCTTGAGCAAGGCGATTCAAGTGTACAGCCCGTTTTCCTACGTCGGCATTGGGCTCGGTATCCTCGCCGGTCTCATGTTCGGCCTGTATAAAGCGGCGCAGCCCCGGGTGTAGGTCATTCGGACGGCCATGGCCGCGACCGCGACGGATTCCAGCCCAACTCCCGTATCGCTCTCAGCCCCGACACCATGCAGTCGATAGCCAGCGCATCTGCCAAAGGACCCATTGTCCGCTGCGCGTCTTCGAGCGGAAGAGCTTCGAGCTTCGCTCCGCCGGCGAAGGCCTGCGCCACGATCGGTACTGGCACAGCGGGTCCCGTCGCAGCGAAGTAGAGCGACCCGGCTGTCGCTTCGATCGCCTTCACGTATAGCTCGGCGAGATCGTCGACATGCACGGTGGACCAGCGATTCTCGCCCGTTCCGACGTAATGGACGACGCCCTCCGCATCCGGCTGGAACAGCGACGCGACGAAGCCGCCGCCACGGCCGAACACCATCGCCGGGCGGATCACGATACCGCGAACGCCTTCCGCTTTGCGCACCCGGTCTTCGTGCGCGGGCCGCCAGGCGACCATTGGGACGGGGTTGACCGGCGCCTCCTCATCGACCACATGGCCGCCGGTGCTTCCCATCACCCAAACGCCGCTGGTGTAAACGAAGGGTTTGCCGCCGGCGCCGAGGCCGCGTAAGATCGCGTCCACGGCAATGGCGTCGAGGCGCGGCGCATTCGCCGAGAAATCCATGGCGAGGTGGATGGCGCCGTCCGCTTCGGCGGCGCCGCGCGCGATCGCGTCGCCGTCGTCGAGGCTGCCGCGGACCGCCTCGGCGCGCGCCGCCGCCAAGCGTTGCGCAGACTCGTCCGACCTTGCCAGTCCGGTGACTGGGTGACCCGCCGCGAGAAGCTTTTCCGTGACTACCGACCCGATGTAGCCCGTCGCGCCCGTCATGAAGATGCGCATGTGGCTATCGTAGCGTGCGCGGCTTCGCATACGCCGCGCAGGCCGTGTCTTTACAATCGGAAGAGATGAAGCTGCCGGCAACGCTTCGCGCGCTGCAATACCGGAATTTCCAGATCTTCGCTTCCGGGCAACTGGTGTCCCTGATCGGCACGTGGATGCAGAATGTGGCGGAGGCGTGGCTCGTATACCGGCTGACCGGCTCGTCGGTGCTGTTGGGGGCGGTGGGATTTTGCTCACAAATCCCGGTGTTCCTGATCTCACCGATCGGCGGCATCGTTGCCGACCGGTACAGCCGCCACCGCGTCGTGATTGCGACGCAGACGGCGTCGATGCTGCTGGCGTTCACGCTTTCGATCCTGACCCTGACGCACAAGGTGCAGATCTGGCACGTCTTCACGTTGGCCGCGCTGCTCGGCGTGGTCAACGCGTTCGATATTCCGGCGCGCCAGTCGTTCATCGTCGATATGGTGTCGCGCAGCGACCTGATGAACGCCATCGCGCTGAACTCGTCGATGTTCAATGCGTCCCGCGTGGTCGGTCCGGCGATCGCCGGGATACTGGTCGCGAGCATCGGGGAGGGCTGGTGTTTCTTCTCGAACGCGGTGAGCTACATCGCGGTGATCACGGGGCTGTTGATGATGCGCGTTCCGCCGCATCTGCCGGCGCCGCGGACGGGGTCGCCTGCCGCGAATATCGCCGAGGGATTCCGTTTCGTCATCCAGAATCCGCCGGTGTACGTGCTGATGTTGCTGCTGGGAGTCGTGAGCTTGACCGGCATGCCGTACGCGGTCCTGATGCCGATCTTCGCGGACCGGATCCTGCACGGCGGCGCGACCGCGCTCGGATCGTTGATGGGCGCGTCGGGGGTCGGGGCGTTGTGCGGGGCGCTGCTGTTGGCGAGCCGCCGCGATTTGAAAGGCCTGGGAACCTGGGTCGCGGTGGCGGCCGCGGGATTCGGTGTCGGGCTCGTTGCCTTCTCGTTCTCACGCTTCTTCTGGCTCTCGGCGGCGATTCTGATTCCCATCGGCTTCTCGATGATGATCGAGATGGGCTCGTCGAATACGCTGATCCAGAGCATGGTCCCGGACGCGCTCCGCGGGCGTGTGATGTCGGTCTACTCGATGATGTTTATGGGCATGGCGCCCATCGGGTCGCTGCTCGCCGGCGCCGCCGCGGGACACATCGGCGCGCCATGGACGGTCGCCATCGGCGGCATCGTCTGTACCATAGCGGCAGGACTCTTCGCGATTCGCTTGCCCGGGATTCGCGTCCACGCTCGCCGATTGATCGTGGCGCAGCAAATGGCGGGCGGAGATCCGCCGCAGGAGATGACGGGCGGGTCGCTCGATCTCGAGGACGAGGTCAGACCCGTCGGGCGACCAGGAGCGTGATGTCGTCGGCCTGCGGAGCCGTGCCGGTGAATTCGGCCAGCGCCGCTGTCACCGCCTCGACGATTTGGGAGGCCGGTTCGGTTCGATTGCGGCGGAGCACCTCGATGAAGCGCTCCTCGTCGAACTCTTCATAATCGAGATTGGTGGCCTCGGTGACGCCGTCGCTATAGAGGACGAGCATGTCGCCCGGTTCCAGGCGGTCCGAGTCCTCTTTGTAGGGCGCGATCGAGAGGATGCCGAGCACGGGGCCGCCGCCTTCGAGCATCTTCACTTCGCCCGAAGCGCGGACGAGGATCGGCGGATTGTGGCCGGCGTTGGCGAAGCGCAGCTCTCCGCTCGTGGTGTCGAGCACGCAGAAGAAGAACGTGATGAAGCGGTTGCTCGGGCACTTGACGCACGTCGCTTTGTTCAGCCGGACCATGAACGCGCCGAGATCGGTCGGGTCTTCGGCAAGGACCTGGATGCGCGCCTGCAGTCCCATCATCATGAGCGACGCGGGCATGCCTTTGCCGGAGACGTCGCCGAGCGCGAGGCCGATGCGCCCGTCGGGGTAGGGGAAGAAATCGTAGTAGTCGCCGCCGACGGTGCGGCACGCGGCGTTGTAGCCGGCGAGGTCGACGCCCGCGACGATCGGCGCCTGATCGGGCAGCATGCCCTTCTGAATATCGGCAGCCTGCGAGAGGTCGCGGCGAATCAGCTTCTCCGCCTCCTCGGCCTCGGTGAGCAGCGCGCTCACAATGCGGAACGCGGCCTGGTTGGCCATGATCGTGAGCAGGTTGAGGTCGTCCTTGGTGAACTCGCGGAGGACGAACGGCGAATCGAGGTACAGCAGACCGATGATGCGGTCCTTGGTCTGCAGCGGGACCGCCATCATGGTGTGGACCTTCTGTTCCACGATGCTCATGCGGCCCTTCAGCGCGTCGTCCAGTTGGGCGTCACGGACCAGGATCGAGGAGCGCTCCTTGATGACGCGGTCGCGGACGGCCGTGCTGATGCGGAAGCCCTCGCCCTTATGCGCCTTGGGCACGAGCGTCTCGCCTTCGAGGAACAGGAGGACGCCGCGTTGCGCGTTCACCGCCTCGATGGCCATCTCGAGCACCACCGGGAAAAGCTCGTTGATGGTGCGCGCCTCCGCGAAGGCCTGTCCGGCGCGGATCAGCGCTTGCAGCGGCGCCGACGCTTTCGCTCCGCCGCGTTCGAACGCGATCGTCTGATTACTGAGGGCGCCTTCGAGGCTCGTCACGACAGTCGACGTGCTCGGCGATTGGTCGCCGCCCTCGAAGACGACGACGCCGTCGTCAGGATCGTCCGACGGCGCGTAGACCACGACGAGGTGTCCGGCGGTGATGCGGTCGCCCGGCTTGAGAATCAGCCGCGCCTTGAGCGGGATGTTGTTGACGTAGGTTCCGTTCTTGCTGCCGAGGTCTTGGACGGTCCAGTCGGTGTCCTGGTATTCGAAGGCGAAGTGCTGGCGCGAGAGACCGGCGTCCTCGGGAAAGCACAGCTCGGCGGCGCTCGAACGCCCCACAGCGAGGCGCTCGCCCGTCAACGGGATGGTCTTGGACTGGCCATCCGGCGTTTGGATCAGGAGTTCCGCGGGCATACGGGAATTATAGAGCCTACTTCCCGCCGACTGAATAGGCGAGCAGGACATTTCCGGGCGCGCCGCCGAGGAGTGCGTAGCCGGAATTGACGTAGAGGATGCCGTTCACGACCACCGGTCCGGGGCCGTCGATCGAGCCGCCGGTTCCTTTGACGCCGTTCACAGTCTCGAATTCGCGTGCGGTATCGGTGTCCCAAAGGATGCGCCCGTCGGCCGTCGCGTAGGCCCGCAGGTGGCCGTCGACTCCGCCGGAGAAGATCGCGCCGGGAATCAGCGTCACGGCGGCAGATTGCGCGGGGCTGCAGCCGGGCTTCGTGCAGCCGGGGTGGGGCGTGGTCCAGACGCGCTTGCCGTCGGCGAGACGGAGGGCGAACACTCCGCCTCCCGCTTTGGAGTCGATCTCGACGGGGCTGCCCAAGCTCATCTGCGTGTTGGGTCCTGGCTTCTCCACCGGCTTGACTTTGAAGTCGGAGACGGCGACGTAGATGTTGCGGTCGTCGACCGCGGAGCCCCATTGGACGCCTCCCAGCGAACCGCCCTCGCCGACGCGCGTCTCCCAGAGAACCTCGCCCTGCTGGTCGGGATCGACCGCGTGGACGACGCCAGACTTCTGGCCGGCGACGAGAGCGCGCTTGCAGTTGGCGAGCGTGACCAGGATCGGGGAAGAGGAGAAATCGTGGTCGGGGCCCGCGGGCTGCGGGCAGTTCAGCGGGCTCGGCCCGCCGCACGCGATGTTGAAAGCGTCGCCTGCCGTGAACTGGCGCGACCAGAGCAGCTTGCCGCTGTCGAGATCGAATGCCATAAACGCGTCGCTGGTCTTGGCCGCGGGGTCGGAATAGGAATCGCCGGTGGCTACGTAGAGCGCGTGTTTGCGGAGGTCGATCGTCGGCGAGCCCCAGACGCCCGCACCGGACGGTCCCCATAACTGGACGCCGGCGGCGTTCTTGCGAACCGGTTTGGCGGGCTCGGGAATGGTGTACGCGCGCCAGACCTCCTTGCCGGTGGCGGCGTCGAGCGCGACCACGCTGCCGCGAAACTTGCAGCACTCGTACGGGCTGAAGGCGCCGATCACCTCCTCGCCGGAAGAGACGGGGACATACAAGCGGCCGTCGTGAAGTTTGGGAGCGCCGGTGACGAGCGCGCCGGGATAATCGTCGGCGCGGACCTTCCAGATGGAGGCGCCGGTGGTGGCGTCGACCGCGTACACAAATCCGCCCTGGTCGCCGAAGTACGCGGCCCACTTCGTGCCGATCTGGCCGAGCGAGATGGCGGTGCGGACGCCGAATTCGGTATCGATCGCCCAGCGGACGCAGCCCGTCGAGGCGTCGAGCGCGAAGACCTGACGGGCGGCGCTGCCGGCGAACAGCCAGCCAGCGGCGATGGTCGGCTGTCCATACGAGCGGCTCGCGCCGGGGAAGGCGAAGGCCCACTTGAGACGGAGCTGCGGCACGGATTTAGCGTCGAGCTTCGCCATGTCGGCGGATTGCGAACGGCGATTCTCGGGGTCGACGCCCCAGCCGATCCAGCGCGGTCCAGAGAGCGGGTTCGTCAGCGTGGCGGCGGGTCCGGAGCAGTAAGCCGACTTCGGGAGCGCGCTGCCGTTGCCGAAGGCTTTCCCGGTGACGAACGTCGCGACGGCCTTGATCGCGGAGCTCGACAGGCCCATGCCGACGAGCGCCATCTTTCCGGTCGTCAGAGAGCCCTGGACGCTCTCGGGAGACATCTGCTGGAGCGTGGCGATGGCGGGCGCGCGATTCGCGCCGGTGTCGTGGCACATGGCGCAACTCTGTTTGTAAATCGCGGCCCCGTTCTGGGCGAAGAGGGGAAGGCAGAGGAAGAGGAACAGCATCCGGTGCAGCATCAGGGATATGCTACACCCGAACAGAGCCGCGACAGTTATGGAGCGGTTGTTCCAGCCAACCCAAACTGCCGGACCGCCGTGTCGCGGCGACGCGATTCCGGCGGAGCGAGAGGCAACCGCTCCATAACTGTCGCGGCTCTGTTTGGGACTATCGGCCCCACATCGCGACGGCGAGGGCGGCCGCGCCGAGAAAGCTGCCGAAGGGGAGTTCATAGGTCGCGGCGTCTTTGCGGGCGATCCAGATGTAGAGGAGGCTCACCACCGAACCCACGATCGAGCCGGTGAGCAGGGTCATCAGGGTTGCTTGTAGTCCGAGGAAGGCTCCGATCGTGACCATCAGTTTGACGTCTCCGAGGCCCAGGCCTTCACGATGCCGGACCTTGAGGTAGAGCCAGCCACCGCCCCAAAGAAAGAACGCCGGAACTGCCGCGCCGAGCGCCGCCTGGCACAGCGAGAGCAGGCGCCCTTCGAGCGTGACGCCCATTAGCCACAGCAGACCTTGCGACGACTCGTCCTGCAGCGGGACGAACAGGGCGAACGCCAGTCCGATGAGCGCGCCGCCGAGAGTCAGTTCGTCGGGGAGGAGCCGCTTTTCGAAATCGGAGAAGACCAGCGCGATCAGGATTGCGGCGAAGACGCAGAACTTCACGGCGAGCAGAGTAGGCCCGTAGCGCCAGACGAAGTAGAAGAACACGAGTCCGGTGAGCAGCTCGACGGCCGGGTAGCGCGCCGAGATGTGGCGTCCGCAGTGCCGGCATTTTCCGCCGAGCAGCAAGTAGCTGAGGACCGGGATATTGTCGTACCACGCGATGGTTTTTCGGCAGCGGACGCAGTGCGACCGGGGACGCACCACCGACCGGCCGCGCGGCCAGCGGTGGATGCACACATTGAGGAAGCTGCCGATCAGGAGGCCGAACAGCAGCGCGAGGATGGCTTCGATCAAACGAGCACCTGCCGGTAAACTTCCATGGTACGGCGGACCATGTGGTCGACGGTGAACCGTTCGCGGACGGAGCGTCGGCCTGCGGCGCCGAGCCGCCGCGCGCGCTCGGGGTCGGCGAGAACTTTGCGGATCGCGTCGGCGATGGCGGCGGCGTTGTTCTCGACGATCAGACCGGTCTCCCCGTGGCGGACGATCTCCGGCAGTCCGCCGATTTTGCTCGCGATCACGGGCACGCCGGCGGACATCGCCAGCAGCGCCGCCGATCCGAGTCCTTCCGCATGAGTGACGTAAAGGAACAGGCGCGCGTGGAGGAGGTCGCGGGAGAGGTCGGTGGAAGCGGTGAGGGTGACGCCGGCGAGCGCGGCGCCCTCGGTGGCGAGCGGCAGACCCTTCTGCGGGTCGTGCTCGTTGGCGGGGGTGACGATCAGGTCTCCGCGACCTTCTTCCAGGACGGGGACGCCGTCGTAGACCACGGCGATGCGCTCGTCGGGCACGCCGCCTGCGATCAGGACGCCCTTCACGTATTCGGAGACGGCGATGTATCGCGCGGCGCGCCCGTACTTCCACTTCGATCCGATGGCGAAAGCGACTCGTCGCGAAACGATGAGAGGAGCCCCGCGGACGATCGCGCTCATGGTGTGGGTGCGGGCGTCGTGGGCGTGTATGAGGTCGTGCTTGCGCGCGTGGCGTAGGGCGCGCATCAGGCCGAGCGGCTCGACGCGCAGGCCGAGTTTCCGCGCCGCGGTGTACAACGGGAAGCCCTCGCGCGCGAGCAGGGTCGACTCGACGCCCGCCGCGGCCAGCCCTTCGACGAGCCGCAGCGCCTGCCATTGTCCGCCGCGCATCTCGCGGCCCGCGTCCAGGTGCAGGATGCGCATTAAATAAACACGTCCACCGAAACCCGGAAGAACTCAGCCAACTTCTTGGCCTGTTGCTTGCTGATCCCTCGCCTGCCGGTCACAATATCCGAAACCTGGGCGCGGGTGCCAATCACCGAAACCAGATCCGCCTGCTTCATTCCGCGCGCATTCATCAGGTATTCGAGCATTTCGTTCGGCGGCACATCGGGAAGTTCCACGCGGTCGTCGTAGTCCTCGGTGAGTCGTTCCAGCAGGGCGAGCAAAGCGCGTTCTTCGTCGGTCAGCGTGGCATGTCGGCGATCCAGGTCTTCCATCACGTGGACGAAATGACGGAACTCCTCGTCGCTCTCGATCACCTTCGGCAACGTCTTCGCGAGCAGTTGTCCATAGGCTATTGCGCTTACGGCCATTGGTTTTTCCAAGCCCCCTTCGCATATTCCTTGTGCGTCAGCAGCGCCTTGATGTAGAGCTTCCGGCGTTCAAAGACCGGCAGGACAATCAAGCGGTACCGGTTATGCCGGATATTGAACACGAGCAGATGGTCTACCAAATCAGCGTCCGGAAACATCGTGCGTACAGCCTCGAAGTTCGGCCAGTCTGCGGCTCGGGCGATTCTGAACCATTTGTTGGCTTCGTCCTGAACGTCTTTCGATTTCCCGGCGATCGCTTCGAGGAGGCCATGCCTGCTGACGACGTTCACACTCGGATGTTAGCAAAACGCGTACAGTGGTGCAAGCAAAATGCGTACACGCCTCGCGCCATCAGCTCATGATTCTCGCTTTGGAGTACTTCAGAAACGTATAAAACGCGGCCATGTAGGCGATGGTCAGACCTTCCAGTCCGTCGAGGAAGCCGCGGTGGATGATGTAGCTCTTCACGAACGTCCAGGCCGGGTCGAGCACGATGCGATGCAGCGGGACGGGCAATTTCCGCGCGGCGATTTCCTGAGCGGCGAGGGTGGTGTAGCGGTCGAGCGTGCGCAGATGCTCGGAGAGGGAATCGCAGGTGAAGTGCAGGATGTTGCTGTCAAGGTGGCCGAGCTTGCCCTTGACCTCGACGCTCTCATGTACGAATTCGCCGACCCAACGCGCTTTGGCGCGGTGATACAGACGGATCTTGCGGTCGGGATACCAGCCCGAATGGAGGATCCAGCGGCCGAGATAGCGGGCCAGCCGCGGCATGGTGTAGGCGTCGTATTTCGGGCCGGATTTCTTGAGGCTCCAGATCTCGGCCTCGAGCGCCTCGCTGAGCGCCTCGTCGGCGTCGAGCGAGAGGATCCAGTCGTGGGCAGCTTCTTCGGCGGCGCGATTCTTCTGCGCCGCGTACCCGAGCCAGGGCGCTTCGATGACGCGCACGCCGAGGTTCTGCGCCAGTTCCACGGTGCGGTCGGTCGACCCGCTATCGACGATCAGGATCTCATCGCAGCAGCGCAGGCTCTCGATCGCGCGCGCGATGTTGCGCTCCTCGTTGAGGGTGATGATCGTCGCCGTGATCTTCATGCGCGGTTAGAAGTCCGGCGCCGGAAACGGGTCGAACATGAAGCAGAGCAGGAACATTGCGAGCGAGAGCCAGCCCAGCGCACGCCGGCCCGGGCTCATGGGAGAGGGGTCGTGGATCGCCGGATGACGGCGGCCGAGCCACAGTAGAATGGCGCCCCACAGCGACCATCCGAGCCACGTTTCGCGCAGCGGCAGCAGGCGGAGGCCGGTGTGGTGGTCGATCCAGACGATCGCCGGAATCAGCATCAAGGCGCAAACGATCTTGGACACGCGACGGTGCCCGCGCGGAAAAAAGGAGTACAGGATGTGGCCGCCATCGAGCTGTCCGATCGGCAGCAGATTCATGGCGGTCGCGAAGGAGCCTACCCATGCGGCGCGCGCCATCGGATGCAGGTAGATGTCCCCGATCGGGACGCCGGGGAAGATGGCCTTCGAGAGCAACCACTGCAGGCCGGAGAAGCCGAACCGGATCGCGCCGTGATCCGCGGTGTCGGGCACGACCTTGGAGAAGGCGAGCCCGATCGCCATCGTCGGCAGCAGCAGGACGAAGCCGGCGACCGGTCCTGAGACGCCGATATCGAACAGCGCCCGCATGGCATAGATCGGTCGGCGGATTCGAATGAAGGCTCCGAATGTGCCGAGGAACGGAGACGGCAGGAAGTAGGGCAGCGACGCGTCGACGCGGTGGTAGAGGGCGGCGAAGTAGTGGCCGAACTCGTGCGCCAGCAGGATCGAGAGCAGCGTAAGCGAGAAGGGCAGCCCTTGCAGCAGGAGGATCGGATGCCGCCACACGTCCGCGTACATGGGGAAGCTGTTCAGCAGATCGAACGGGATGTTGCGGTCGAAGTCCGCCTGCATGGCGGCGCCGGTCACGGTCGCGGTGACGAGAGTGAGGGCGAACAGCAGACAGTAGAGCCAATACCGTTCGCGCGGCCGCGACTCGGGTATCGAGTGGACCTCCGCCGCGCCGTTCTCGGTATAGAACGGGTACGGCGCGGGCGAGTAATCCTGGGATGACACAATGGGCCGCCGCGCGCGGGGGCTACTGCAGAGTTTGCAGTTCCTTGCCCGGCTTGAAGCGGACGGCCTTTCCCGGAGGAATCGAGACCTCCGCGCCGGTGCGCGGGTTGCGCCCGATGCCGGTCTTACGGGGCTTCACGTTGAAGACGCCGAAGCCGCGTAACTCGATGCGGTCCCCCTGTTCGAGCGCCTTCTTCATGGACTCGAAGACGGTTTCGACGGCCATCTCGGCCTTCGTTTTGGTGATGCCGGTGCGGTTCACGACCTCGTTGATGATGTCCAGCTTTATCAAAACAGCCTCCTGACCCAGCACGGGGGGTGCAGCTTCCCGCATCAGTCAACCACATGATAGGATTGAATTTATCCACATGTCAAGAGAGGATCTCGGGGTTACGCCAGACGATTTTCGCCGCGCTTGCGGCCGATTCGCCACCGGCGTGACCATTGCCACGGTTCTCGACCAGCAGGGAATGCCTCACGGCCTGACTGTCAGTTCGTTTACATCCGTCTCGTTGGAGCCGCCGCTGGTCTTGATCTGCCTGGGACATGCAGTGACGATTATCGACTCGTTCCGCGTCGCGACGCACTTCGGCATCAACGTCCTCTCGGCGACGCAGCAGGACCTATCCGACCGCTTCGCCCGCAAAGGCCACGACCGTTTCAACGGCCTCTCGTGGACTCCGGGCGAGACCGGTGTTCCGCTGTTGCCGGGCGTGCTGGCGGCGATCGAATGCGCGGTCGAGCAGCGCGTCACGTCGGGCGATCACGACATCCTGATCGGCCGCATGGTGCGCGCGCAGGTCGCCGAGGGCGAACCTCTCGTCTACTTCGCCAGCCAATACCGCGCGCTATCCTGAAGTAGTCCATGAACAATCCGCTGCAGTACCTGCACGATCAGATCGAGCAGTGGCGCGCCGAGGGCACTTACCAGCGCCTGCGCGTCCTGGAATCGGAGAGCGCGGCCGAGGCCCGCTTCGATGGCAAAGAGGTCGTCAACCTCGCCTCCAACAACTACTTAGGACTCACGACGCATCCCAAGCTCCGCGAGGCGGCGCTGGCCGCGACGAAGAAGTTCGGTGTCGGTTCGGGCGCGGTCCGCACGATCTCCGGGACGATGTCCCTCCACATGCAACTCGAGGAACGCATCGCGGCGTTTAAGAACGTCGAGGCGTGCGTGGTGTTTCAGTCGGGCTTCGCGGCGAATGCCGGGACCGTCTCGGCGATCCTCACGCCCGAGGACCACATCATCTCGGACGAGCTGAATCACGCCAGCATCATCGACGGCTGCCGGCTGTCGAAGGCGAAGATCCACGTGTTCCCGCACAAGGACGTCGCGCGCGCGGAGCAGATTTTGGCGGAATTGAACGGCGTTGCCGGGCGCAAGCTGCTCATCTCCGACGGCGTATTCTCGATGGACGGCGACATTGGACCGCTCCCCGGCTTGGTGGAGGCGGCGGAGAAGCACGGCGCGATCATGATGGTCGACGATGCCCACTCGTCGGGCGTCCTGGGACGGAACGGCCGCGGCACGATCGACCACTTCGGGTTGCATGGGCGCGTCCACGTGCAGGTCGGGACGCTGTCGAAGGCGATCGGGGTGCTCGGCGGGTACGTCTGCGGCAGCCGGGATCTGATCGACTTTCTGTACCATCGCGCCCGTCCGTTCCTGTTCTCGACGTCCCATCCGCCAGCCGTTGCAGCATCGTGCATTGCGGCGTTTGACGTCCTGGAGGAGGAGCCGGAGCGCATCGAACGTCTCTGGGACAACACCCGGTACTTCAAAAAGGGGCTGTCCGAGGCGGGGTTCAATACCGGGATTAGTGAGACGCCGATTACTCCGGTGATCGTCGGAGAAGCGGCGCTGGCGCACCAACTGTCGCGCGAACTGTTCCAGGAAGGCGTGCTGGCAACGGGGATCGGCTTCCCGACCGTCGCGAAGGGAAAGGCGCGGGTGCGGACGATCGTGAGCTCCGAGCACACGAAGGAAGAGCTCGATCGCGCGCTGGAGGCGTTCCGGAAGGTCGGGAAAAAGCTGGCGCTGATTTAGCCGGCGGCGGTCTTGAACATTCCCGTGTCGTCGTGGGCGATCGCGGTCTCGTACAGCTCCGAGAGTCGCAGCGTAAGACCGACGCTCGTCAGTTCGACTGAGCCGTCCAGTCCATCTGCTTCGGATAGCAGCCATGGGCCGCCCTCGACGCGCCGGAACAACTCGACGTGCAGCCGGTCCTGAGCAATGATGAGCAACTCCCGGAGGCTCGGAATCGCACGATAGAGTTCCGCCTTGCGGCCGCGATCGTACGCTTCGGTACTCGGCGAAAGGATCTCCACCAGGATCGTCGGGTTGAGCAGCGTGTCCACTTCCTTGTCGTAGAACTGCGCCTCGTCGCACGTGATCGAAAGGTCGGGATACGTGTAGAGGCCGCCAGGCGTGCGTACGCGCATATTGGCGGTGTACATCGCGCATCGGCCCTTGCGGAGATGTTGCCACACCAATCCGGTCAGTTGCATCGAAATGCGCTCGTGATGGCAGTTCCCGCCGGACATCGCGGACATTTCGCCTTTGTAATACTCGCTCTTGAATTCAGCCTTGCGCTCGATTTCGAGATATTCTTCCGGGGTGACCATTTGAGGGCCCTCAGTCCACCAGCGACTGGTACACGGCGTTCGAGAATTTCGGCTGGATGTCGGTCGCGTTGGGCATGAGCTGGATCATCAGAACGATCACCATGTGGCTCTTGGGGTCCACCTGATACGTCGTGCCGTAGGCTCCGCCCCAGCCGAAGGCGCCGACTTCCGCGAGGCCGCTGGCTCCATAGCGATCGACCGTTTCAAAGCCGAAACCGAAGCCGAGGCCGGTCGTCGAGTGCAGTGTGCCGGACTGGTTCGTGGTCATGAGCTCGACCGTCCGCGGGGCGAGGATGCGGACTCCGTCGAGCGCGCCTCCGTTGCGAATCATCTCTAAGAAGCGGGCGTAGTCGTGGGCGGTGGAGGTGAGGCCCGCGCCGCCGGCGAAGCTCTTGCGCGGCCCCTCGACGTAGTGTCCCTGGCCTTTCGATCCCTCCGGGGCGCGGACGATCTTGCCGTCGGGGCCGCTGCCGTAGACCGCGGCGAGGCGGTCGCGCTCGGCGGGCGGGACGTAGAAGCGCGTGTCCTTCAGACCGAGGGGCTGGGTGATGCGGGTGCGGATGAACTCGTCGAGCGGCATCCCCGACGCCTTCTCGACGATACAGCCGAGGATGTCCGTGTTGTAGCCGTAGACGAACGCCGTGCCGGGCTGGGCGACGAAGGGAAGCGTGCCGAGGCGCTCCATGGTGACGCAGATGGGCTCGTCCTTATCGGCGGTGTACCAGCCGTTGCCGGCGGCGGGTCCGAGTCCCTTCTCGCGATACTGGGCGGCGACGGTAGCGTCGGTGCCGTACGAGATACCGGCGGTATGGGTGAGCAGGTCCGCGATGGTGATGGCGCGGCGGGTGGGAACGGTCGTGATGGCGCCGGCGTCGTCGCGCATGACGACGGTGGTCCTCTTAAAGGTGGGGATGAAGTCGCCGACCTGCTGGGTGATCCCGATCTTGCCCTCTTCGACGAGCGCGAGGACGGCGGTACTGGTGAAGGCTTTGGTCTGGGAAGCGATGCGGAAGAGGGTATTGTCGGTCATCTTGCGGCCGGCTTCCTTGTCGGCCCAGCCGACGGCGCGCTGATAGACGGGCTTGCCGTCGCGGAGGACGAGGGCGACGGCTCCGGCGATACGGTTCTCGTCGACGTAGCGGGTGAGGAGTTGGTCGATGCGGGCGGTGCGCGCGGGGTCGAGTCCGGCCGCGGCGGCGCGGGGTTTCGTCTGGGCGAACGAGAGGGTGGCGAGGAGGAGTAGGAGGGCAAGGCGTTTCATGCGTGGATGATCGTAGCACAGCGACTCCCCCCGACAGACGATGGGGCTTGACAGTCCACCGCTTCCGGCGCATACTTCCATCGATAGACGATGGGACAACGCGACGCTTTGGAACTGCTGCCGGGGACTCTGGATCTTCTGATCCTGAAGACCGTCGCCCGGGGAAAAATGCATGGGTATGGGATCGCCCAGCAATTGAAGGAGACCTCCGATGAAGTCCTCGAGGTCGGCGAGAGCTCTCTATATCCGGCTCTGCAACGGCTCCTTTTGAATGGCTGGGTGAGCTCGGAGTGGGGCGCCTCGGAGAACAATCGGCGGGCCCGTTTCTACACGATCACGGCGGCGGGGCGGAAGCGTTTGGCCGCGGAGCGCGCGGATTTCGAGCGGATGGTCGCCGCGATTCAGAAGGTCCTATGCGCAAGCTGATGCGGCGGGTGCGGTATTGGTTCCAGCGGACGCGGCTGGAGGACGAGCTCGTCGAAGAGATGGAGTTCCATCGCGCGATGCTGGCTCGCGACGGCAAGGAGGCGGTGACGATGGGGAGCGTGACTCTGGCGCGGGAGGACGCGCGGGCGGTGTGGATTTGGCCGTGGCTGACGAGCGTCTGGCAGGACCTCGCCTACGGCGCGCGCACGCTGCGGCGGTCGCCCGGATTTACCATCACCGCGCTGGTCGCGCTGGGGTGCGCGATCGGGATCAATACGAGCCTGTTCACCATCTTCAACGCTTTTGCGCTGCGGCCGTGGCCCGCGCGGGATGCGGCGCGCGTGGTGGTGGCGCACCGCATGACGCGCCGCGGCGGAGGCGATTTCGGGATCGCGGAGTACCGATTCCTGGCGCAGCATTCGACGATGTTCAGTGGACTGATCGCCGTGCGCAGCGGCGAGCAGGTGAAACTCGGCGACCGCAAACTCGCACTGACGTACGTCAGCGGGAATTATTTCCAGGTGATGGGGATCGATCTGGAACGCGGCCGTGGGTTTACAGGCGAATCGGAAGCGGTGGCGGTGATCAGCCACGATCTGTGGCAGAACGGGTTTGACGGCGACCCGGGGATCGTCGGCAAGCCGGTGCGGCTGGACGATGTGCCGTTCACGGTCGTGGGCGTCGCGCCGGCGGAACTGAACGCGATGAACGGTCCGCCGTACTCCCTGCGGAACGACGTCTGGGTCACCCTGCAGGCGCGGAAATTGCTCCGGCCGAACGATCCTGCGGTGGACGCCTGGCTGACACGGCCGACCGACTGCTGCACGCCAATGGCGGGACGGCTGGCTCCCGGCGCGGGTCGTGCGGCGGCGGAGGCCGAACTGACGGCGCTCAGCCAGCGGTTCCGTGCAGCGAACGGAATCGAGGAGGACAACTCCCGCGTCGTGGTGGCGGGCACGGCGTGGATCGAGAGCCCGCGGAAGAAGCGGCAGGTGATTCCGATGATGGCCGCGCTATTCCTGGCGGTGACGCTGGTGCTGGCCCTGGCGTGCGCGAATGTGGGGAATTTGCTGCTGGCGCGGGCGGCGTCGCGGCGGCAGGAGATCGCAGTCCGGCTGTCGCTGGGGGCGAGCCGTTCCCGGCTGGTGCGGCAGTTTTTGGTAGAGAGCCTGATGCTGGCGGTCGCGGCCGCGGCGGCAGGTTTGGCCATTGCCGAGGTGCTGCCGGGCGCTTTGGTGAGACGGTTGGCGGGCGATCTGGTGATCCGAATCGTGCCCGACGGCCGCGTTCTCGCCTACACGATGGCGATCGCCGTGGTGTCTTGCCTCGCGTTCGGACTGGCTCCGGCGCTGCACGGGACGCGCGGCGCGATCTCGGTCGCACTTAAAGGGGGACGACTGCGGCTGCGCGGTATGCTGCTGGCGGTGCAGGTGGCGATCAGCGTGGTGCTGCTGACGAACGCGGCGCTACTGGTCCGCGGGATTCAGCGGGCTGAGGAGACCGACCTCGGCTTCGATGTGAAGAACGTGAGCGTGCTGTCGCTCGAGCTGCCGGCCAGTCAGTACGGCGGCGCGCGATCGGCCGCGTTGACATGGGAATTGGAGGCGGCGCTACGAGGGGCGCGGGACGTGCCCGCTTGGGCGTTGGCGATGACGGCGCCGTTGGGCGGGTCGCATTTCACTACGTCGTTCCAACTGCCGGAGGAGGGAGCGCGGATGCTGCAGATCGACAAGAACGAAGTGTCGCCTGGGTATTTCGACGCGCTCGGAATTCCACTGGTGGCGGGACGGAAACTGGTGGCGGAGGACGCCGACCGTGAGGTCGCGGTCGTGAATGCGGCGGCGGCGCGGCGCTGGTGGTCGGGCAGCGCGGTGGGGAAGACGTTCGTATCGAACGAGAAGGTGTGGACGGTCGTGGGCGTGGTGGGGGACGCGTACACGAACGACTTGACCGGTCTGGAGGCGCTGCTGTATTTTCCGCTGCGCGAGCCGCCGGGCGTACCGATGCTGCTCGTGCGGGATCGTCGCCCGGCCGTGACGGCAAGGATCGCGGGCATCGTACGGACGATTGAGCCGCGCGCCGAGGTGCATGTGGCGCCTCTGGAGGAAAGTGTGGGACAGCGACTCTTGCCCTCGACGATCGGCGCGGAGATCGCGGGGTTCCTGGGACTGCTGGCGATGGGCATCGCGTCGGTGGGGATGTTCGGCGTGTTCGCGTACGCGACTGGGCAGAGGACCCGCGAGATCGGGGTGCGCATGGCGTTGGGCGCGCGGCCGTCGGAGATCGTGCGGCTGGTGCTCGGTTCGAGCCTGTTGTCGCTGGGGCTGGGCGCCGCGGTCGGGATCGCCGCGGCGGCGGCGATGTCGGTGTTACTGGCGAACGCGCTGCCGGGCGTGAAGGCAGGCGATCCCGCGGCGTACGCGGCGGTCGTGGTGTTGCTGGCGGCGGCGGTGGCGCTGGCGAGCGCGATTCCGGCGCGTCGTGCGACGCGGGTGGACCCCGTGCGGGCGCTACGCTGGGAGTGATTAGCGAACGGCCTGAAAGAGACGGCTCCAGCGGATACGGGCGGGTGTGAAGAGGATCGGGACGCCGATTTGCGGCGGCCCGTTCAGCTCAGCGCTGGGAACGTCCGCGGAAAAGTAGCGGAAGAGCGGTTTGCCGATGATGTCGGCGCGGTCGAGGAATCCCCAATAGCGGCTGTCGAGGGAGTCGTCGCGGTTATCGCCGAGCGCGAAGTACTTTCCTGCGGGAACGACCAAGTCGCCGTCGACGATGTGGGTAGGGAACTCGGACTGCCAGGGGTCAAGCGCGAGCGGTTGACCGGCGGGGAAGTTGTCGCGGAACGGGCTCACGTATTCGGTCTTGTGGACGGCGTACGGTTCGTTCTGCGGGACGCCGTTCAGGACGAGCGTCTTGTCGTGGAAGCGTAGGCGGTCGCCCCCAACCGCGACGATGCGTTTAATGAAGATCTGTTTGGGATCGAGCGGATAATGGTGCGCGACGATGTCGCCTCGTGCCGGCGTGAACGGGCCTGTGACGCGAACATAAAGGTAGTCGCCGAGGAGGATGGTGTTCTCCATCGCGCCGCTCGGGACCACGAACGGCTTAAACGCGCATAGGAAGAGGAACGCGACGGCGGTGAGGGCCAGCCAGGCGGTCCGTTGGTCGCGAGGCTGGGCTGGAAGCGCGCGGCCGGCGCGGAAGAGGAGTAGCGCGAAGACGGCGCCGAACGCGGCGATCCCTGCCAAGCCAGGGAGGGGGGCCGCGCGGACACGGAGTTCGCTGACGAACAGGGCGAGAAGGATGGACGTGAGGAAGAGGGCGGGGCCGTAGCCGCTCCACGCATTCCCGCGACGAAGACCGAAGAAGGCGCAGAGGAACGCGACGGCGGGAATCCAACTTGTGACCGGCGACCAGAGGATTGCGACCCCGTAGAGGGCGGCGAGGATCAGGGCTGCCGCAAGCCCGTAGCGGACGGCGGACGGTCGGGGCATGGCGCCGAGCATCGTAGCATGAAGCGATGCCCAATGCGCTCCAGGAACAATTCGGGAATATCGATATCTACCTCTTCGACCAGATCCTGCGCGGGCGGGTTCCGCCCGGCGCGCGGATCTTCGACGCGGGCTGCGGGGGCGGACGGAATCTCGTCTGGTTCGTGCGGAACGGATACGAGGTGTTCGGAAACGATGCCGATCCGCGGGCGGTCGAGGCGGTGCGCCGGATGACGCCGTCCAGCGATTTCCGGGTTGAGGCGGTGGAGGCGTCGTCGTTCGCCGACTCGTCTGCGGATGTCGCGATTGCGAGCGCCGTGCTGCACTTCGCGCGCGACGATCGGCAGTGGCGCGCGATGGTCGACGCGACGTGGCGGGTTCTGCGTCCGGGCGGGCTGCTGTTCTGCCGGTTGGCGTCGACGATCGGGATCGAGTCGCAGGTGCGGCGGATCGACGGGCGGCGGTTCGATCTGCCGGACGGGTCGGAGCGGTACCTGGTCGACGAGGAACTGCTGATGCGGACGACCGCGGAACTCGGCGGGGAATTGGCAGACCCGCTCAAGACCACGGTTGTCCAAAATCAGCGGAGCATGACGACTTGGGTGTTGTGGAAAGGGCGCGGTTAGCGGAGCGGCGGCCCCGCCAACTCGAGGTTGTACTTCGCGAAGAGCGGGGCTAGCGCGACAGGGTCCGGCTTCGCCCCGCGTGGGACGGTGCGGTCGATTTCCTCGAAGAAGAGGTCGGCGCCTCCGGGGACGACCGTGGCCAGGGTGCGGCCGGGTGTGTCGCCGATATTCTGAAACGTGTGGACGCTGCCGCGCGGGGCGAACACGTCGGCGCCGGGCCCGGCAACGATTTCCCGCCCGTCGACGACGAAGCGGAACGTGCCTTCGAGGACGCGCCAATACTCATCCTGATCGTGGTGGATGTGGAGCGGCGGTCCGGTGAGGGGCTGCGTGATTCCTTCGAAGACGGCGAAAGCGCCATCGGTGTCGCGGCTCGAGACCTTGATGGTGAGGGTGGCTCCGAAGACATGGAGCGGCTCGGGGGTGCGGCCCTCGCCGGGGTCGACTTTGAAAGCTTCCAGGGTAGTGGCTGGCATCCTGATTTTCCTCTCTGTGTAGAAACGCGGACTACGGTGTGCAAATGGCTCACGCTTGTGCGCGGCCGTTTCGGGGACTAGCATCGGCGCAGAGGTGAGCTATGTCTCGATTACTGGTGGGTGTCCTGTTGGCGACGGTGTTAGTGGCAGCGGACGATCCCGGCAAACTGCCGGTCAAACGGGTGGTCCTGTATAAGAACGGGGTTGGGTATTTCGAGCATGTGGGGAAGGTGCAGGGGAAGCAGGACGTGACGATCTCGTTTACGTCCGGGCAGTTGAACGACGTGCTGAAGTCGCTGACGGTGCTGGATCTGGGCGGCGGTCGGATTACGGGGGTGGAGTACGGGTCGGCCGCGCCGGTGGAGCGGCAGATCGGGGACTTGCGGTTGCCGCTCGGCGAGAAGACGACGCTGACCGAGTACCTGTCGGCATTGCGCGGGGCGCGGCTCGAGGTGCGGAGCGGGACGAGCACGATCTCCGGCCGGCTGCTGAGTGTCGAGCGGAAGACGCGGATGGGCGGGGGCGCGACGCTGGAGGTGGACTATGTATCGCTGATCACGGATAGCGGAGAGCTGAAGACCACCGAGGTAGCCCCGTCGTTCTCGGTGAAATTACTCGACAAAGGGCTGGCGGGGAAGGTGGAGCGGTTCCTGGACATCATGTCGTCGGCACGGGACGAGGATGTGCGGCGGATGGTGATCACGACGGACGGGGCGGGGGATCGGCAGTTATTCGTGAGCTACATCAGCGAAGCGCCGGTGTGGAAGGCGACGTACCGGATCGTGCTCGACGGGAAGAACGGGAAGTCTCCGCTGCTACAGGGTTGGGCAATCGTGGACAACGTCGGGGGCGAGGACTGGGAGAACGTCCAGTTGTCGCTGGTGGCGGGGGCGCCGCAATCGTTCGTGCAGAATCTGTCGCAGCCTTATTACACGCGCCGGCCCGTGGTCGGGATGCCGGAGAGCGTGAATCTGGCTCCGCAGACGCATCAGGCGACGCTGATTCCGGGCGGGGCGATGCTGGCGGGGCGGGTCGCGGACCCGAACGGAGGAGCGGTCGCGGGCGCGAAGGTAAAGGCGCTCGACGCGAACGGAGCGGTCGTCGGCGAGACGGCGACGGATTCCGCCGGCGTATACGCGTTCGGCGCGCTGCCGAACGGCGCGGTTCGAGTGCAGGTGGAGTCTCCGGGGTTTTCGACGACGGTCGCGAACGGCTTGCAGGTGGCGTCGGGGCGGCAGGCGCAGCAGGACTTCACGCTGCAGGTCGGGTCGGTCTCGCAGACGGTGCAAGTGACGGCGCAATTGCCGATGTTCGCGTCCACAAATTCGAGTGTTTCCCGCGTGCCTCCTGGAGCAGGGTCCGGGCGAATGTTGGGGAGCGGGGCGGGCCTGGGCGGCGGGCAGCAGCCGCGACAATTCGCTGCCGCTGGAATCGGTACAGGCAGCGGCGGCGGGATTGGCAGCGGAGTCTATCGCGAGACCGTCGCGCAGGAGCTCGGCGACCTCTTCGAGTACAAGCTGAAGGACCCGATCACGATTCTGAAGAACCGGTCGGCGATGGCGCCGATCGTCCAGGCGGGGATCGGGGCGGAGAAGGTATCGATTTGGAATGAAGGCGCGGGGATGTCGCGGCCGGAGCGGGCGCTCTGGCTGACGAATACGACTGGCCTGACTCTCGACGGCGGCAGTTTCAGCGTGATGGAAGAGAAGACCTTCGCGGGGGAGGGGATATTCGAGCCGATCCGGCCGCAGGAAAAGCGGCTGGTGTCGTATGCGACGGACTTGGCGCTGATCGCGAGCTCCAAGATTGGGAGCGAGCAGCAGCGGGTGACCCGGGCGCGGGTAAAGGACGGCGTCCTGACCCAGGAGCACGAGGTGCGGGAACGGAAGGTGTACACGCTGCGGAACGAGGACACGTCGCCGAGGTCGGTGATTGTCGAGCATCCCGTGCGGGCGGGCTACGAGCTGCGGAGCGAGGTGAAGCCGGCGGAGACGACCAACAGTTGGATGCGCTTCCGCGTGGCGGTCCCGTCGAAGCAGACAGTGGCGCTCACCGTCGAGGAGGCGCGGCCGGTCTTCCAGACGGTGCAGATCTCGAACGTAACGGCGGAGCAGGTGGATCTGTTCGTGCGGCAGAAGTCGATCGACGGCGCGCTGGAGGCGGCGCTGCGCAAGGTGCTGGCGCAGAAGAAAGTGGTGGCGGATCTGGAAGCCGAAAGCAGCGCGCGGGAGGAGGAGTCGCAGAAGATCTTCGACGATCAGCAGCGGCTACGGGAGAACATCAAAGCCCTGAAGGGCTCGCCGGAGGAGAAAGCGCTGCTACAGAGGTACACGAAGCAACTCGACGCGCAGGAGACACGGCTGGAGTCGCTGCGGAAGGAGTCGGCGGAGATCGAGGCGAAGAAGGGTATCGCGCAGGGCGAACTGGAGCGGATGATCCAGGAGTTGGTGTTCGACGTGAGGCTATAAGATAGCTTTGACGGGCGACTTCGCAATCGGCGCGGTGGGAGAGCGTGGCGGATGTGCGGCTGGTTGACCCGCATGCAGACGGCGTCAGAGTGGGTGAGCGGTTCCAGGTCTCGGCGGCCTTGTTCTTCGGAAAACGGCCCCAGAGTTGCGGGACGCGAACCGATTCTGCTACACTTCCTTCTGTCCCTTTGAAAACTTCAGTGGGAGGTTCGTATGCCTGTACGGAACGGACCGCTTGCACCAATGAGGAACTATGGCTCGCAAACCAGGTAAGCAATACCAAAACGCTCAGAAACAAGTGGCCGCCAAAGAGTATTTACTCGAAGAGGCCATTCCCCTCGTTCAGAAAATCAAATTCGCCAAATTCGACGAGACCGTGGAAGTCCACATGCGTCTCGGCGTCGACCCGAAGCACGCCGACCAGATGGTCCGCGGCACCGTGGTGATGCCGAACGGGCTGGGCAAGTCCAAGAAAGTGCTCGTGATTGCCAGCGGCGACAAACAGCGGGAAGCAACCGAGGCGGGTGCGGACTTCGTCGGCGGTGAGGACATGGTCAACAAGATCCAGTCGGAAGGCTGGACCGATTACGACTCCGTCGTCGCCACCCCGGACATGATGCGCTCGGTCGGTAAGCTCGGCAAAATCCTCGGACCGCGCGGCCTCATGCCGAACCCCAAGACCGGCACGGTCACGGTGGATGTCGCGAAGGCCGTCCGAGAGGTGAAGGCCGGTAAAGTGGAGTTCCGCGTCGACAAGACCGGCATCATCCACGCTCCCGTCGGCAAGGTCAGCTTTTCGGCCGAAAAACTGATCGAAAACGCGTCGACCCTGATCACGGCTGTGATCAAGGCGAAGCCCGCGGTGGCCAAGGGCAAATACGTCCGCAGCGCCACGGTCTGCTCGACGATGGGTCCGGGCGTGGCCGTGGACACGGCTCCGTTCAGCGTGAAGGCGACGGCTTAATCGCCAGCAAGGTGCTCCGATGAAAAACAAGGATCAAAAGAAGAGCGAAATCGACGCTTTGCGCCAGGATCTGGAAAAAGCGCAGAACGTGTTCGTGACCGGCTACGAGAAGTTGAAGGTCGGACAGGACTTCGAACTGCGGAAGATCGTGCGCGGGGCGGGCGGCAAGTACCGGGTCGTGAAGAACAACCTGGCGGCGAAGGCGACGGAAGGGACTCCCGCGGGCCAGGTGCTCGGCAACCTGCGCGGGATGACTTCGGTGGCTTACACGGCGGGCGATCCGGTGGCGCTGGCGAAGGCGCTGACGGCGTACGCAAAGACGAACCCGACGTTCACGTTCAAGGCTGGAATCGTCGAGGGTCGCGCGATCGACATCGGCGCCATCAACGAACTGGCCACGATGCCGTCGAAGGAAGAGATCTTCTCCAAGCTGCTGTTCCTCATCAATGCTCCGGCACAGCGGCTGGTGACGGTGATGAACGCGGTCGGGCGGAACCTGGCTGTGGTCGTCGACCAGGGCGTCAAGGAAAACAAGTTTCAGGCATAGGGTTCCGCTTCGGCGGGGCCGGACAACGAATTCTCAATTTTCGAAGGAGTTTGGAGTTTTAACATGGCGGATATCAATTCGATTGCGGAACAGATTCAAGGCTTGACGCTTCTGGAGGCCTCCAGCCTCGTCAAGATGCTCGAGGAACGGCTGGGCGTGTCGGCTGCTGCGGCCGCTCCGGCGGCTGCTGCGGGCGGCGGGGCTGCCGCTGCTGCTGCTCCGGCGGCGGAAGAGAAGACCGAGTTCAACGTCATCCTGACGGCGGCGGGCGCGAACAAGATCAACGTGATCAAGGTCGTGCGCGAAGTCACCAGCCTGGGTCTCAAGGAAGCGAAGGACCTGGTCGACGGCGCTCCGAAGCCGATCAAGGAAGGCGTCAGCAAGGACGAGGCGGCTGCGATCCAGAAGAAGTTCGTGGACGCCGGCGCTTCTGTCGAAGTTAAGTAAGGCACCGGGGGGTCAGGGGCAGGGGGTCAGCGCGAACGCCGTATCGAAGGCTGCGGCGGTTTTCCTTCGCGCGTTTACAGAGGCAGGGACCGCGCAAGCGGCGTCCGGCCCCTGGCCCCCAACCCCCGGCCCCCATCTTTCCTATTTGCACAGGACGCAAAGTCCTGTTAGACTCAGTAGTTGGGCCTTCGATTCAGCCGGATTCGACCCCAATTGGTGACTGTGCTTCCCGAATCCTGGTACTTCAATTGCAGTTCGGCCGGAACTGCACACGGGAGACTTGTGCGCTCTCGCGCGTACACTACAGTTCCACCCGCAGATCCCATCTTCACCGCGCGCATTACACCGGAACCTAATCGATCTCTGCCCGCATGTCATCAGTCGTCGGCGCTCCGCGAGGTTTCGCCTCCCGGGGCGCCGTTGGTTTTGTGCTGTTAAGCGCAGTTCTTTGCGTTGTTGGCTCTCTTCGGCCGTCAGGAGTATAAATGGACAATTTACAAAACGGCGCCACTACCGAGCGAGTTGATTTTTCGAAAATCAAGACTTCGATCCCGATCCCGAACCTGATCGAGGTGCAAAAGAAGTCTTACGAACGTTTTTTGCAGATGGACCTCCTGCCCAACGAGCGCGAGGACATCGGTCTGCAGACCGTTTTCAACTCCGTCTTTCCGATTTCGGACTTCCGTGGCGTCAGCGACCTCGAATTCGTCGACTATTCAATCGGCAACTGGGAGTGCAAGTGCGGCAACCTCAAAGGGCTGCACCACCTTCGTTCGACGTGCCGGAGCTGCGGCGCGACCATCCGAACCGATCCCTTCCACGCCGGCGACATCCTTTGCCAGCATTGCGGCACGTTCAACAAGAACGTCGTCACCTTCTGTAATAAGTGCGGTGACCCGGTCGGCCTGCAACTCAAATATGACATGCAGGAGTGTCAGGAGCGTGGCATGACTTATGCCGCTCCGCTCAAGGTCACCATCCGGCTCACGGTGTACTCGAAAGATCCCGAGACGGGCAAGAAGTCCGTCCGCGACATCAAAGAGCAGGAAGTGTTCTTCGGCGAAATTCCGCTGATGACGGACAACGGAACGTTCATCATCAACGGCACCGAGCGCGTCATCGTTTCGCAGTTGCACCGCTCCCCCGGCGTGTTCTTCGAGCGCGTCCCGGCGCAGGGGTACTTCCTCGGCAAGATCATCCCGTACCGCGGGAGCTGGGTCGAGTTCGAGTACGACAACAAGAACATCCTCTATGTCCGTATCGACCGGAAACGTAAGTTTTACGGGTCGGTGTTCCTGCGGGCGCTTGGCCTCAAGACGGACGAGCAGATCCTGCGCGCGTTCTATCGGGTCTCGAAGCTCAGCATCAAGGACAAGAAGATCCTCTGGAACGTCGACGAGGGTCTGACCGGGCTCAAGCTCTCGCACGCGATCACGACCAAGGGCGGCGACACCGTCGTAGCTCAGGGCAAGAAGATCACGGCCGGCGTCTTCAAGGAAATTCAGAAGGCGAAGATCGCGCAGGTCGAAGTTGCGGCCAACGATATCGAAGGCGCGTATGTAGTGGCCGACGTCGTCGATATGTCGACGGGCGAGGTCCTCATCGACGCCAACAGCGAGCTGACCACGACCGCGCTCTCCAAGATCATCGAGGCGGGCATCGAGGATTTCGACATCTTCTTCCCCGAGCGCGATGACGTCGGCACGGTCATTTCGCAGACCATCCGCAAGGATGCGGTGAAGGCGCAGAACGAGGCGCTGATCGAGATCTACCGCAAGCTGCGTCCCGGCGATCCGCCGACGCTCGACACGGCAACCCAGCTCTTCCAGGGCATGTTCTTCGACCCGCGCAAGTACGACTTCTCGCGCGTGGGCCGCATGAAGTTCAACATCAAGTTGTTCGAGCGCGCCGACGCGACGACGCTCGACAAGCGCACCCTGGACGGCGAGGATTTCCGCTCCACCATTAAGTACCTGTTGAAACTGCGCAAGGGCATCGGCGCGGTGGACGACATCGATCACCTCGGCAATCGCCGCGTCCGCGCGGTCGGCGAGCTCCTCGAGAACCAGTTCCGCATCGGTCTGGTCCGCATGGAGCGCGCGATCAAGGAAAAGATGTCGGTGTACCAGGAAATGTCGACGGCCATGCCGCACGACCTGGTCAACGCCAAGCCGGTGATGGCGGCGATCCGCGAGTTCTTCGGATCGAGCCAGCTCTCGCAGTTCATGGATCAGACCAATCCGCTCTCGGAGATCACGCACAAGCGGCGTCTCTCCGCTCTCGGACCAGGCGGTCTGAGCCGCGAGCGCGCCGGATTCGAAGTCCGCGACGTTCACCCGACGCACTACGGCCGTATCTGCCCGATCGAAACGCCGGAAGGTCCGAACATCGGTCTGATCTCGTCGCTGTCGTGCTTTGCGCGGATCAACGAGTACGGCTTCATCGAGAGCCCGTACCGCAAGGTCGAGGGCGGGGTAGTGATCGACCATGTGGCGATCCTGAACCCCGGCGACACCAACTATAAGGTCGGCGACATCGTCCCGCGGCAGGAAGCCGAAGCGGCCAACCGCAAGGTGGGCGCGAAGAAGCAGCCGGCGGAGTTCGAAGCCCACTGCGAGTACCTCTCGGCGTGGGAAGAGGACAAGTACGTGGTCGCGCAGGCGAACGTGGAGCTCGACGAGAACGGGCAGATCGTGCCCGAACTTTCGAACGCGCGCCAGGCCGGCAACTTCGTCCTGAAGCCGAAGGACGAGATCGAGTACATCGACGTCAGCCCGAAGCAGTTGGTGTCGGTGGCGGCGAGCTTGATTCCGTTCCTCGAGAACGACGACGCGAACCGTGCGCTCATGGGATCGAACATGCAGCGCCAGGCCGTGCCGCTGCTGCGCGCCGACGCCCCCTACGTGGGCACCGGCATGGAGCATGTGACGGCGCGGGATTCGGGCGCGGTGGTGTTGTGCAAGCGGCCGGGAATCGTGGACTCGGTGGATTCGGAGCGCATCATCGTGCGCGTCGAGGGCGCCTCGCATGAAGGGCAGCTCTCGCGCGAGGTCGGCGCGGACATCTACCAGCTCACGAAGTTCAAGCGGTCGAACCAGAACACCTGCATCAACCAGAAGCCGATCGTGCGGGTCGGGCAGCGCGTGCCGAAGGGCGCGGTGCTGGCCGACGGTCCGTGCACGGACTTCGGGGAGCTGGCGCTGGGCCGGAACGTCCTGGTGGCGTTCATGCCGTGGCGCGGGTACAACTTCGAAGACGCGATCCTGGTCAGCGAAAAGCTGGTCAAGGAAGACTACTACACCTCGATCCACATCGAGGAGTTCGAGATCGAAGCGCGGGACACGAAGCTGGGACCCGAGGAAATCACGCGCGACATTCCGAATATCGCGGATTCGTTCCTGCGGAACCTGGACGAGAGCGGCATCATCCGCATCGGCGCCACGGTGAAGCCGGGCGACATCCTGGTGGGCAAGGTCACGCCGAAGGGCGAGACGCAGCTCACCCCTGAAGAAAAACTGCTCCGCGCGATCTTCGGCGAAAAGGCCGGAGACGTGAAGGACGCGTCGCTCTACTGCCCGCCGGGCATCGAGGGCACGATCGTCGATTGCAAGATCTTCTCCCGCAAGGGCCAGGAGAAGGACGAGCGGTCGAAGATGATCGAGGAGTCCCAGATCGCGCGTTTGCAGCGCAACCTGCAGGATGAAATCCGAATCCTGACGGACGAGCGCTCCAAGCGTTTGGCGGCCTTGCTCGAAGGCAAGAAGCTGCTGGCGGATCTGCACGACGAGAAGACCAACAAGAAGCTGCTCTCGAAGGACACGGACCTGACGCGGGACGTGATCGAGCGGATGAAGTCGCGCGACCTCAAGCGTATGCGGATTCCGAATAAGGATCCGCGGCTCAACGAGCAGATCGACGAAATCGAAGAGATGACGTCGCGCCAGATCGCGGTGCTCGAGAAGATCACCGAGGAGAAGGTCGGGAAGCTGCGCAAGGGCGATGAATTGCCTCCGGGCGTAATCAAGCTCGTGAAGGTCTACATCGCGATGAAGCGCAAGCTGTCGGTCGGCGATAAGATGGCCGGCCGCCACGGGAACAAGGGCGTGATCGCGCGCATCCTGCCGGAAGAGGACATGCCGTACCTCCCGGACGGGACGCCCGTCGAAATCGTGCTGAATCCGCTCGGCGTTCCTTCCCGTATGAACATCGGGCAGATTCTGGAGACGCACCTCGGGTGGGCAGCCAAGGCGCTCGGGCTGCACTACGCAACGCCGGTATTCGACGGCGCGACGGAGCGCGAGATCAAGAAGGCGTTGACCGACGCGAAGCTGCCGACCTCCGGTAAGACCGTGCTGTTCGACGGTATGACGGGGACGCAGTTCGAGCAGCCGGTGACGGTGGGCTACATCTACATGTTGAAGCTCTCCCACCTCGTCGACGACAAGATCCACGCCCGGTCGATCGGACCGTACTCGCTGATCACGCAGCAGCCTCTGGGCGGCAAGGCGCAGTTCGGCGGACAGCGTTTCGGCGAAATGGAAGTGTGGGCGCTCGAAGCCTACGGCGCCGCGTACATCCTGCAGGAACTGCTGACGGCGAAGTCCGACGATGTCTACGGGCGCGCCAAAATCTACGAGGCCATCGTCAAAGGCGAGGCCGCCATCGAGCCGGGCGTTCCGGAGAGCTTCAACGTGCTCATCCGCGAACTGCAGTCGCTCTGCCTCGATGTGGAACTGATGAAGAAGCCGCGCGAAATCGCAGACACTGCGCTGGCGGCTGACTAACAACATGACGCAGAGACGCAGAGACGCAGAGGAAAACGCAGAGAACTCCTTTTCTTTTCTCTGTGTCTCTGCGTCTCTGCGTCAAGGTTTTGATTGGAGGCAATTTTGAGATCCTCTCCTTACGATCGAGCGAATTTAATCGCGGACTTTGATTCCATCCGCATTTCTCTGGCTTCTCCGGAAAAAATCCGGAGCTGGTCCCATGGCGAAGTGACCAAGCCGGAGACGATCAATTACCGGACGTTCAAACCGGAGCGCGACGGGCTGTTCTGCGCGCGCATTTTCGGACCGACCCAGGATTGGGAGTGCTTGTGCGGCAAGTACAAGCGCATGAAGCACCGCGGAGTCATCTGCGATAAGTGCGGCGTGGAAGTGACGCTGGCGCGCGTGCGCCGCGAACGTCTGGGCCACATCGAGCTGGCGAGCCCGTGCTCCCACGTGTGGTTCTTCAAGGGTCTGCCGAGCCGCATCGGCCACCTGCTCGACATCACCCTGCGCGAGCTCGAGCGCGTTCTGTACTTCGAAGCCTACGTGATCGTGGACCCGGGCGAGGTCGATGGGATCAGCCAGGGCGAAGTGATCACCGACGAGCGGAAGCGGCAACTCGACCAGGAGAACCCCGGCAAGTTCATCGCGATGATGGGCGCCGAGGGCATCAAAGAGCTCCTCAAGAAGGTCGACGTCGAGTTCCTCAGCGAAGACATCCGCGAGAAGATGAAGACCGAGGCGTCGGTCCAGAAGAAGCTGAAGTACGCCAAGCGCCTGCGCGTGGTCGAATCGTTCCGCAAATCCGGCAACAAACCGGAGTGGATGATTCTCGACGTGATCCCGGTGATTCCGCCGGAACTGCGTCCGCTGGTGCCGCTGGATGGCGGCCGCTTCGCGACCTCCGATCTCAACGACCTATACCGCCGCGTGATCAACCGCAATAACCGGTTGAAGAAGCTCATCGAGCTGCACGCGCCGGACGTGATCGTCCGTAACGAAAAGCGCATGCTGCAGGAGGCCGTCGACGCATTGTTCGATAATGGCCGCCGCGGCCGCGTCCTGCGCGGCGCCAACAACCGCCCGCTCAAGTCGCTCTCCGACACCCTGAAGGGCAAGCAGGGCCGCTTCCGCCAGAACCTCCTCGGCAAGCGCGTCGACTATTCCGGCCGCTCCGTTATCGTCGTGGGTCCGGACCTCAAGCTGAACCAGTGCGGTCTCCCCAAGAAGATGGCGCTCGAGCTCTTCAAGCCGTTCATCTATCACCGGCTGGAACAGCGCGGTCACTGCACGACCATCAAGCAGGCGAAGGAACTGGTCGAGCAGCAGGATCCCGTCGTTTGGGACATCCTCGAAGAGGTGATCAAAGATCACCCGATCATGCTGAACCGCGCTCCCACGCTGCACCGCCTTGGCATTCAGGCGTTCGAGCCGGTGCTGGTCGAAGGCAAGGCCATCAAGATCCACCCGCTGGTCTGCACGGCGTTCAACGCCGACTTCGACGGCGACCAGATGGCGGTCCACATCCCCCTGTCGCCCGAAGCCCAGATCGAAGCATCGACCCTGATGCTCTCGTCGAACAACATCCTGTCTCCGGCGCACGGCGGTCCGATCGCCATCCCGACGCAGGACATGGTGCTCGGCTGCTACTACCTGACCAAGGCGCGTCCCGGGGCGAAGGGCGAAGGCCGCACCTTCGCGTCGACGGACGACGTTCTGATCGCGCTCGAAATGGGCGAGGTCGAGACGCTGACGCCGATCAAGCTGCGCTACACCGGTAAAGTCATCGATCTGGTGCATGCGTTCGACAACCAGAACGTCCTGCACACGGAGCCGATCGAGTTCATCAAGCAGTACATGGAGACGACGGTCGGGCGCGTAATCTTCAACGATGCGCTGCCGCAGGACATGCCGTTCATCAATGGCCTGCTCAAGAAGAAGGGCCTCGCGCAGCTCGTGCAGTACTGCTACCTCAAGTTCGGGCTGCAGATCACCGTCGTGATGCTCGACGAGGTGAAGGCGCTCGGGTTCCTGTACGCGACCCGCGCCGGCATTTCGATCGGCATCGACGACATGGTCGTCCCGAACGAGAAGGCGGGCCTGGTCCGCGACGCCGAGAAGGAAGTGGTCAACGTCGAAAGCCAGTATCAGGACGGCGCGATCACCCACGGCGAGCGCTACAACAAGATCGTCGAAATCTGGAGCAAGGTCACCGAGAAGGTTTCGGACGAGATGTTCACCGCGATGGAGGAGGACGACCGCACCGGCCGTTACCTCAATCCGATTTACATCATGGCCGACTCCGGCGCGCGCGGATCGAAACAGCAGATCCGCCAGCTCTCCGGTATGCGCGGACTAATGGCCAAGCCGTCGGGCGAGATTATCGAAACCCCGATCACGGCCAACTTCCGCGAAGGCCTGAACGTGCTGCAGTACTTCATCTCGACGCACGGCGCCCGTAAGGGTCTGGCCGATACCGCTCTCAAGACGGCGGATTCGGGCTACCTCACGCGGCGGCTGGTCGACGTGGCGCAGGACGTCATCATCACCGAGGACGATTGCGGCACCGGCGAAGGCATCTACGTCGAGCCGATCATCGAATCGGGCGAAATCATCGAGCCGTTGCGCGACCGCATCGTGGGCCGCGTGGCGCTCGAAGACCAGAAGGACTACGAAGGCAACATCATCGTCGGGGTCAACCAGCAGATCACGGAAGACCTGGCGGCGGCGATTCAGGCGGCCGGTATCGAGCGCGTAAAGATCCGCTCGGTGCTGACCTGCGAATCGAAGCGTGGTGTGTGCGTCATGTGCTACGGCCGCAACCTGGCAACGGGACGGCTGGTCGAGCGCGGCGAAGCGGTCGGCGTCATCGCGGCGCAGTCCATCGGCGAGCCCGGCACGCAGTTGACGATGCGCACGTTCCACATCGGCGGCACGGCGAGCCGAGTGAGCGAGCAGTCGACGCAGGACGCGAAGTCCGACGGTTTCGCGCGTTACATCGGCATCCAGACGGTCCGCAGCAAGACGGGCGAGATCATCGCGATGAACCGCGCCGGCATCATGGCGGTCGTGGACGATAAGGGTCGCGAAAAAGAACGCTACCCGGTCGTGTACGGCGCGCGCGTGCTGATCGAGGACGGCGCTCCGGTGAAGGCGAACCAGATCCTGATCGAGTGGGATCCGTACACGTTCTCGATCCTGACGGAAATCAGCGGCGTCATTCACTTCAAGGACCTGATCGACGGGCTCACGCTGCAGGAGCAGGTCGACGAGGTCACGGGTATGTCGCAGCTGGTCGTCACGGATTCGCCGGACGAGAAGCGGCAGCCGCAGATCGAAGTCCGGCCGGACGCGGCGGAACAGCCGGTGAAGAAATCGGATCGGATCGACAAGAAGAAGTACCTGATGCCGACCCACGCTCACTTGATGGTCCGCGACGGCGAGGAAGTCCACGCCGGCGACGTGCTGGCGAAGATCCCGCGCGAGACCACGAAGACCAAAGACATCACCGGCGGTCTGCCGCGCGTGGTGGAACTGTTCGAAGCGCGCAAGCCGCGTGAGACGGCCATCATCGCGGAGATCAACGGCGTCGTGAAATACGGCGAAATCAGCAAGGGTCTGCGCAAGATCCTGGTGGTGGGCGACGACGGCGAGCAGCGCGAATACTCGCTGCCGCGCGGCGTGCACATCAACGTTCAGGAGGGCGAGCGGGTGAAAGCCGGCGAGCCGCTCATGGACGGTCCGCGCGATCCGCACGACATCCTGGCAGTGCTCGGTGAAAAGGAACTGCAGAAGTACCTGGTCAACGAGATTCAGGAAGTCTACCGCCTGCAGGGCGTCAACATCAACGATAAGCACCTCGAAACCATTTCGCGCCAGATGATGCGCTGGGTGGAGATCGAGGACATCGGGGATACCGAGTTCCTGCCGCAGGAGATCGTCGACAAGTTCAAGTTCCGCCTCGAGAATCAGAAGACGATCGAAGCGGGCGGACGTCCGGCCGAGGGCAAAGCCAAGCTGCTCGGTATCACGAAGGCGTCGTTGTCGACCGATTCGTTCATTTCCGCGGCGTCCTTCCAGGAGACGACGAGGGTGCTCACCGAAGCCGCGATCAACGGCAAGGTGGATTACCTGCGCGGTCTCAAGGAGAACGTCATCATGGGCCGCCTCGTCCCTGCCGGAACCGGCATGGAGCATTATCGCCAGGTGAAGATCGCCGGCGAGGATGTGGTCGAGGAGCCCGTGGCCGAGCCCGCGCTCGACGTGATCCCCGGGTACGAAGAGGAGGCTCGCCTCCAGTACACCGGCGGCTTGTCCGAGGATACGGGCGAGGAATCGCTCGCGGAGTAAAGCTGTTATTCTGAAAGCCGGCGGCCGCTGTCACGCGGTGCGCCGGCTTTTTTGTTTTTATGCGGACTGCCGGCCTGATCAGCGTCGAGGAGTACCTTTCGACCAGCTACAGCCCCGATTGCGAGTACGTCTCGGGGGCGGTCGTGGAGCGAAACGTGGGCGAGAAGGACCATGGGAAGCTGCAGCGGGCTCTGATTATCTGGTTCCACGAGCATCGGCGGAAACTGCGCGCCCACGTGTTTCCGGAGCAGAGAATTCGTGTCGCGGCCGACCGGTTCCGCGTCCCCGATATTTGTGTGGTGCTCGGAGAAGAGCCTATGGAGCAGGTCTTCACCGCGCCTCCATTCATCTGCATCGAGATCCTTTCTCCGGAAGACCGTCTGGCGGCGATGCAAGAAAAGGTCCAGGACTTTATCCGGATGGGTGTTCCGTACGTGTGGATCATCAATCCTCGCAGCCGGGAGGCGTTCCGTTGCACGGCGGATGGGCTGCAACGAGTGCCGGAGTTGCGGACGGAAGACCCTGAGATCAGGATTCCGTTGGATGAATTGTTCGCTGAGTGATGGCGGAGATACTCGGAGAAGTCCGCTGTTCGTCACGCCGCATACACGAGCTGGGCTTCGCGTAGCACCGTCTCGCGAATGAAGGGCTTCAGTCCTCTCTTGGACACCAGATCCACCTTGCGTCCCAGCAACCCCGAGAGATCCTGCATGAGGCCGGCATAGTCCAGCAGCCCGACGTCAGCGCCGGGTTGGAAGTCGACGAGAAGGTCGAGGTCGCTGTCGGGGCGAGTCTCTCCGCGGGCCGCCGACCCGAACAGGGACAACTCGCGGACGTGATGTTCGCGGCACAAAGCCGCCAGCCGATCTTCGTCGACGACCACCGGTCCGACGCTCACCATGGTTTGATTATCTAACACCATGATATAGTTGTCTCCCGCCATGTCCCAGAGCCGCCGGCCCGGTAAACGCGCGTACCTGATGATCACGCTCTTCGCGCTGCTGCTTGTGCTGTTCCCGTTCCTCTTCTGGTACGGCACCTGGTTCGGCCGCCCTCTCTCCGACTCCGATCTCGACAAGTACTTCGCCGACACCGCCCACCCCCGTCATGCGCAGCACGCGCTGGTTCAGATCGGCGAGCGGATGTCACACAATCGCGACGTCTCGCGGTGGTACCCCGCGATCGTGCGCGCGGGCGAGAGTCCGAGCGCCGAGCTGCGTCAGACCGCCGCCTGGATCATGGGACAGGACCGCAATTACGCCCCGTTCCACGTCGCGTTGGCCCGAATGGTCCGCGATCCCGAGACGATGGTCCGCCGGAACGCAGCCCTAGGACTAGCGGCGTTCGGCGACCCGGCGGCACGTCCCGAACTGGTCGCGATGCTGCGCCCGTACACGGTGCAGTCGCCGGTGGCGGGCGCGGTGAAGTACCGCCTGAAACTGGGAGACTACGTGAATCCCGGGACGCTGGTGGCGCACGTCGGGACCGTCGAGGTGCGCGCAGCGGCCCCTGGCGAGGTCCGAAGTCTGGCGCGCAACGAAGGCGCCACCGTGCAATCCGCCGACGCCCTTGCCGAGCTCGCGCCCGACAAAGGTCACGCCTGGGAGGCGCTTCGCGCTCTGTACCTCATCGGCGAACCGGCCGACCTCGAAGACATCGAGCGCTTCACGCACGTGTCGCCCACCGTCTCCGAAACCCTCGCGAAGCAGGCCACTGAGGCGGCGGAAGCCATCCACGCGCGCGCCGCGCGCCAGTAGCGAATCGCACAATGGGCCTGCGTCTGCCTCCTGTTTAGGCATGAGACCGTTTGTAACGAAAGCTGCTCTAGGACTCCTCTTGATTGGCGGCCCCGCCCTGTTCGCTCAGACCGCGGGCCAGGACATGAAACAGGCCGGCAAGGACATGAAGACCGCCGGACAGGCCACCGGCAATGCCGCCAAGGACACCGGGACTGCGGTCGGCAAGACTGCCAAGAAGACCGGCAAAAAGGTGAAGCGCACCAGCAAGAAGGTCGTGAACAAGGCTGCCGGCGCGACCGAGAATGGCGCCGCCAAAGTGAAGGACAAGACGGACAAGTAGCCGCTTTCCGTAAGGCCCAAGCTGTGCCGGTCCCTGGGGCCGGCGCGGCTTGCGGGCGACCTCTGGGGCGATGCAAAGCGGGGCAGATTCATGCGATAGTAATATAGATCACGGCCTCCGCGCCTCGTCCCTGAGAGGTTCATTGAAGAAGCTGCTTTTTTTCTGCGCCATTGTTGTGTTCACATTCCAGGCCCGAACGTCCCCGTTCGCGATCGTGCTGTTGAGCGGCGCGAATTTGGGGAATGGACGCCTTCCCGCGGACTGGAATATCAAGGTCAACCACGGACGACCCGACGTCTCCGTCTGCACCGACCCCGCCGAGGGTCCCTGCGTGCATTTGAAGAGTGTCAAAGCGTCGTTCTCCGTCGAGCGCGGGGTCGACGTCGACCTCAAACAGACGCCCGTCCTCTCGTGGCGCTGGAAGGTCGCGCAACTGCCCACCGGCGGCGATTTCCGGCGTAGCGGCGCCGACGATCAGGCCGCGCAGGTGCTGGTCGCGTTCGCCGACCGCCGCATCCTGACCTACATCTGGGACACGAGCGCGCCCAAGGGTCTCGCGCAAAGCTCGAGCTCGATCCCGCTCGTCCACATCTTCGCGTTCGTCTGCGAATCGGGCGCGGCCGACCTGAACCGCTGGCTCCAGGAGAGCCGCAACGTCGCAGCCGATTACGAGAAGGCGTTCGGGAAGCCCGCCCCTCGCGTCAAGGGTCTGCGCCTGCAGATCAATTCCCAGCACACCGGCGCCACGGCCGAGAGTTACTTCGGCGACGTGGCCTTCCGCAGCGTTACCCAATAATGATTTTGGTCACCGGCGGAACCGGCTTCATTGGAAGCCACCTGCTCCCGCGCCTCGCCGCTGCCGGCGAGCGTGTGCGCTGTCTCGTGCGGCCGAATCGCGGTAAGCGCAAGCTGCCGGAGGGCGTGGACATCGCCGAGGCGGATCTCGCGAGCGGCCGCGGTGTCGATTCCGCGCTCGAGGGCGCCGACACAGTGCTGCACCTCGCCGGCGTGACCAAGGCGCTCGACGCCCGCGCGTATTACGAGGGAAACGCCCGCGCGACGGAGACGCTCGCGAAAGCGTGCTCGGGCCGCGACCTCCGCTTCGTCCACGTCAGCTCCCTGGCGGCGATCGGCCCCAGCGTTCATCGCGCCCCCGTGGCGGAGGACCAGTCGCCGCGTCCGATCGGCAATTACGGAAAATCCAAGCTCGAGGCCGAGCGAATCGTGCGCGCGCTGCTGCCGCGTGCCACGATCGTGCGTCCGCCGGTGGTCTACGGACCGCGCGACACGGACGTCTTCCAACTCCTGAAGTCGATCTCGAAAGGCCTCGTGCTGGAGATTGCCGGCGGCGAGCGGTGGTTCAGCGCGATCTATGTCGAGGACCTCGTCGACGGCATCCTCGCGGCATCCAATGTGCCCCAGGCCGAAGGGCGGGATTACTTCCTGGCGCATCCCAAGGCCGCGTCGTGGAGCGAGCTCGCCGGGATCGCGGCAGGGGTGATGCGCAAACGACCGCGCGTGATCCGCATTCCCGTGCCCTTGGCGTACGCGGTCGGCTGGGCAGGCGAGCTCTGGTCGACGATCACACGCGTCCCCGGAATCATCTCGCGCGAAAAAATCGACGAAGCGCGCTGCGAAGCGTGGACCTGCGACACGCGCCGCGCCGCCGCGGACTTCGGCTTCGAAGCCCAAACCCCCCTCGCCGATGGTCTCGCGAAAACGCTCGCGTGGTACAAGGAGGCCGGTTGGCTCACGTACTGACGGCCCGTCCCGCGAATCGCGAGTTCTGGCCCGTCGACAAGATCATCCTCGTGTACTTCGCCGCCAGCCTGATTCCAATCGTCGGCTGGTGGAGCCACATTCCCGACGCATGGTTTCACTTCACCTGGCACATCGTCGCGATCGCGCTCCTGATCTTTGAAGTGAAGTGGCCGAACCCCAGCAGTTGGGTTTTTCGGAACTGGTACATGTTGTTCTACGTAGCCACTTGTTACAAGGAGATGGCGCTCTTCATCACCGCCGTGGGCCGTCCGAGCGCGGACCAGGCGCTGGCCGCGATCGACCAGCGGTTGTGGGGAGCGAACCCGAGCGTGGCGCTGGAACAGATTCTCTCGCCGGCGCTAACCGAAACTTTGCAGATTGTCTACACGCTTTTCATACCGGCAGTACTGCTCGTGGCCGCCCTCCTGTGGCGCCAGCGGAAATACGCAGAATTCCAATATTATGCTTTTTTAATTGCTCTCGGATTTCTAGTGTCGTATATCGGATATTTTCTGGTGCCGGCGCGCGGACCCCGTTTCCTCCTAAAACATTTACAGCACATACCGTTACAGGGACTTTGGTTCTTTCAAACCATGCAGAGCAGTCTGGACCGCCTGGAATCGGCCCATTACGATTGTTTTCCGAGCGGACATACGGAGCTCACCATCCTCGCGTGGTGGGGATCCCGCATGGTTTCAAATCGGTTATTCAAGGCCTATTTTGCCTACACTCCGCCCCTCATTTTTGCTACAGTTTATCTTCGATACCACTACTCGGTTGACGTGTTAGCGGGGGCCGTCCTGGCAGCCGGTCTAATTGCATCCGCTCCGTTTATGTACCGGAAACTATCCAGGGGAGGTTCGGCGATTGGAAGCCGTTAAAGTCGTCGCCGTTGGCGAATCGGGCGGGTTGAAGGAGTTCGTCGAACTCCCCTACACGCTGTATCGCCACGACCCCTACTGGGTTCCGCCGCTCCGCATCGCAATCAAAGAGCTCCTCGACCGCAAGAAGCACCCGTTTTATGCCAATGCCGACGCGGAATTCTATATCGCGCGGCAGAACGGGCGCGTGGTCGGTCGCATCGCTGCCATCATCGACCGCGCCTACAATCGCTTCCACCAGGAGAATGCGGGCTTCTTCGGCTTCTTCGAATGCGTGAACGATGCGGCCGTCGCCGAGGCTCTCCTGAAGCGCGCGCGGCAATGGGTGGAGGATCGCGGCGCCAAGTTCCTGCGCGGCCCCGTGAGTCCCTCGACGAACTACGAGTGCGGCTTGTTAATCGACGGGTTCGACAGCAGTCCCATGGTGATGATGCCGTACAACTTCCGGTACTATCCCGAGCTGATGGACCGGACCGGCCTCACCAAGGCGAAAGACCTGCTCGCCTACAAAAGCCACGCCGACACCATCGAGATGGGCAAGATCGGCCGCGTCGCGGACCGCGTGCTCGCGCGCCAGGGCGTGACGGTGCGTCCCATCGACATGAAGAACTTCCAGAAGGAAGTCGAGCGGGTCTGGGACGTGTACGGCAGGGCGTGGGAGCACAACTGGGGCTTCGTCCCGATGACCCGCGAGGAATTCATGCTCATGGGCAAGGAGATGAAGCAGATCCTGAAGCCCGAGCTGGTGTTGATGGGAGAGGTGGGCGACCGGCTGGTCGGCTTTGCGCTCGCTTTGCCGGACATCAATTTTGCCTTGAAACCGGCCCGCGGCAGCCTGCTTCCCACGGGACTGTTGAAAATCCTGTATTATCAACGTTTGATCAAAAGTGTACGTGTTCTCGCACTCGGGGTGGAGAAGGAATACCAAAACTCCGGGGTAGGCGCGGCATTTTACGCGACGCTGGTGCGGAATGCCCGGAAATTAGGGTACGGCGACACTGAGATGTCCTGGATCCTGGAAGACAACACGCTGATGAATCGCGCGCTTGAGGTCATGGGCGCGAAGCGCTATAAAACGTACCGAATCTACGATTGGAATTGAGACCATGCGAGTATCCAGTAGCGATATCACCGGGAAGAAAAAGAGCACGGCATCGAATGACATTTTCGAAAAATGCCGCAACTTCACTCGCCCGAGTGACTTGCAGGCAGCCGGGCTGTACATGTACTTCGAAGTGTTCGGTGACCGCGACGGGTGTGGGCCCGGCGAGGTCCGCATGGGCAAGCGCAAAGTGTTGATGTTCGGGTCCAACGACTACCTCGATCTCATCAACCATCCCAAGGTCAAGGAAGCCGCAGTCCAGGCGCTGAAGAAGTACGGCAGCGGCTGCAGCGGCTCGCGGCTGCTCAACGGCACGCTCGATTTGCATATTAAGGTGGAATCCGAGCTTGCCTCGTTCGTCCACAAAGAGTCGGCAATCATCTTCGGCACGGGCTTCCAGGCCAATTACGCGACCCTTTCCGCTCTGACGGAGAAGGGCGACGTCATGATCTGCGACCACAACCTGCACGCCAGCCTGGTGGAAGGCGCGCTCCGGTCGCCCGCGCGGACCATGCGGTTCCGGCATAACGACATGGATCACTTCGAGCGGTGCCTGGAGAACTGCCCGCCCGAAGATAAGATCCTGGTCGTCTCCGAAGGCGTTTTCTCGATGGAAGGCGACGTCGCCGACCTGCCGGGCATCATGAAACTCGCCAAGCCGTACGGCGCGCGCGTGTACGTGGACGAAGCGCACGGCATCGGCGTCCTGGGACCGACGGGCGCGGGCGCGGCCGAACATCTCGGCGTGCTCGACGAAGTCGATATCATCATGGGGACGTTCAGCAAGTCCCTCGCGTCAGTCGGCGGCTTCATCGCCGGCGAACGCGCCGTCGTCGATTACCTGAAGCACACCGCGCGTCCGTTCGTGTTCTCCGCGAGTCTGCCGGCGGCCTCCGTGGCCGCGGTCGACGCCGCGCTGCAGATCATGAAGAAGGAGCCGGAGCGCCGCCAGCGTCTGCTGCGCGTGGCACAACTGCTGCGTGACGAGCTGCGCGCCCAGGGCTTCAATGTCCTGCCGGGTGAGACCGCGATCGTGCCGGTCGTCATCCAGAACGAGCTCGACCTTTGCCGCCTCTGCAAGGCGTTGCTCGAAGAGGGCATCTACATCAACCCGGTCCTGCGGCCGGCCGCGGCGCAGAACCTGCTCCGCATCTCCTGCACCGCCGCCCACACCGAAGCGCATGTCGAGCGCCTGGTCCGGACCTTGGTGCGGATCGCCGGCGATCTCGAGATCGAACGCTAGGTGGGGCAGATTTCACCTGCCCTGGAGTTTGGACCTTTCACTCAGGTCTGAGGGTTCGGTGGGGCAGGCGGTTTCGCCTGCCGCGGCACGACGTGCCGCTACCTCATCCCGTCAAACAGCGCTGCGCTCTCGCGTAGCACGCGCGCCGTGGTCTGCTCGTCGACGGCGAGGCTCCAGTTGCCTTCCTCGTGGCTACCACCGAGCAGAATCCCGTCGTGCCGAGGAAACATGTAGATGTCGCCGGGGCCGACCGTCATGTACTCGATCTCGGGCTGCGGCAGCAGGAAGGTGAGCTGTCCGCGGATCGGCGTCAACTCCTCGTCTCCAAACAGCGTGCGAGCGCCCAGGCCGGTGCAGTTGTAGATGGTGCTCTCGGATAACGCCGCCAATTCGGCGCGGCTCCGAAACTCCCGTATCACGACCTTGCCGCCTGCAATTTCAAAGTCCCGCAACAGCGCCGCGAGATAGATCGCGGGCTCGATCAGCATGCTGTGCTTGCGGTAGGCGAACGGCGCAGGGAAGGGATTCTCCGCTACCGTGAGCTGTCGCGCCGCAGGGTAGAGCGGCTCGACCGTGTAATTCGCGCTCTCCGGCGGCGGCATCTGGTGTGGGCCGTCGCGATCGAGCGAATAGAGCGGCAGCCAACGCACGCCATACCAGTCCCCCGCGAGCGACTGATAACGTCGGAACGCGATGGCTGCCGCGTCGGCGTACTGACGTTTGAACTCCGCGCTGATGCGAGTGTGGTCGTAGACCGTGACCGGCGACCACAGACCACCCGCGACATTCGATGTCGTGGCCGGCGGCATCTCGCGCGCATAGATGGTCGGATGGAAGCCCCGCTCCTGCAGGACGCGCGCCGTCGACAGCCCCACCACGCCGCATCCGACGACTGCGCAATCGCGTCCGCCGCCCTTCACACCCTCGTCGACGGCGAGTTGCGCGGTGCCCCAGGAGAGCGTGATCCCGGCCCCGCCGTGTCCGTAATTGTGGACCACGAGTTTATCGCCGACCTTCTCGGCGCGAACCACGAACCCGCTCGGGCGGAACGGACGCAGCCCAACGACCGTGCGGATCACGCGGTCGGGCGAGACATGGACGCGGGGAAGGCGCAGAGGGAACCTGAGTGTCGTACGCCGCGCCGCGCACCCCGAGAGGGCGGCGGCGCCGGAGAGAAGGAGCGTGCGTCGCGAAAGGCGCATTCGTAGAATCATAGCGCCTCAACGCGACGGGCTAATTGGATTTTGACTTTCCTTTGCGTCTTTGCGCCTTTGCGAGAGAAATGCCTTTCGTCCGCACCTCGGCAACCTCTCGAGCCCGCAGGATCTTCTTGCCGGGTTGTATACTTGTGGACCATAGCCGAGCGCCTATGAAACTCGCCCGCACTCTTTTTCTCACCTTCGCCGCCCTTGCTGCGTTCGCACAGCTCAAGCCGCAGGCCCAGGACGACGACTTCGCCAAACTCGTGAAGGAGTGGACGACCAGTCCCACCTTCATGAGCCCGCTGGTCGACCACCTGCCGAAAGCCGCCGGCGTTCCCACCCCCAAAGACGTGCTCGGCTATTATGTCGGGGCGCCGAAGCACCTGACGCACGTCGCCGATATCGGCAAGTATTACCGCGCGCTCGCCGCCGCCTCCAAACGCGTGAAGGTGCTGCCCGCCGGCACGACCGACGAGGGTCGCGAGTGCCTCATCGCCGTCGTCACCGACGAAGCCAATCTTCGCGACCTCGAAGCGAATCGCGCACGCCTGGCCCGCCTCGCCGATCCGCGCGGACTGAGCGAGGCCGAAGCCGCGAGCATCATCGCGCAGACCAAGCCGATCTACATGTTTACCGGAGGTCTCCACAGCTCGGAGACCGGTCCGCCCGAGATGCTGATGGAACTCGCATACCGGATCGCGACCGACGAGTCGCCGCTCTACGAGCAGATCCGTAAGAACGTCATCGTGATGATGACGAATGCCGCCGATCCGGACGGCCGCGACCGCTACGTCGACTGGTACAACAAATATCTGATCAGCCAGGAAACCGAGCAGGACCGCGTTCCCGGCCCGCCGTACTGGGGCAAGTACATCTTCCACGACAACAATCGCGACATCAACTACTCGCAGGTCACGATGCGGAACTGGCTCCAGTTCTATCTGCAGTGGCACCCGCCGATCATGCACGACCTGCACGAATCGCAGCCACTGCTCTACACCTTCAGCGGCCAATCGCCGCAGAACCCGACGCTCGACCCAATCCTGTACGCCGAGCTACCGTGGTTCTCGAATTTCGAGCTGACCAAGATGATTTCGTACGGGATGCCGGGCGTGTGGACCCACGCGTTTGTCGACATGTGGTCGCCGGGGTACCTCGGCTTCATGTCTTCCAACCACAACGGCATGCTGCGGATGTACGAGACGTTCGGCAACGGCGGCGCCAACACCATGCAGCGGACCATCGGCGGTGGCGCTCCCGGCGCCGAAGCGGCCCCGGCCGCAGAAGCGGGCGGTCGCGGCGGACGCGGCGGCGGTATGACGGCGCGCGAGTGGTATCGCCCGCTGCCTCCTCCGCAGCGGCTTTCGTGGTCGATGCGGAACAACACGAACTACATGGAGACGGGCGTGCTCTCGGCGCTCGAACTGACCGCCAACTTCTCGAAGACGATCGTCGAGAACTTTTATCGCAAGAGCGCGAACTCGGTGAAGTCGGGTGAGACCGAGGCGCCGTTCGCCTTCGTGCTCCCGGCGAACCAGCCGGATATGACTCGCGTGGCGTTCGTCGTAAACCTCCTCCGGCTGCAAGGCATCGAGGTCGGACGCGCCACCGCGGAGGTCAAGCTGAAGGACGGCACGTTCCCGGCAGGCTCGCTGATTGTGAAGCGCAATCAGCCCTACGGGCGTCTCGCGAAAATCCTTCTCGAGAAACAGAACTTCCCCGTCGATGCGACCACCACCTACGACGATACCGGCTGGACGATGGGCCTCATGAGCCACGCCGACGTCAAAGAGATCGGCGATAAAGCCGTCCTCGACGTGAAGACCGAGCCGGTCGCCACCATGGAAGTGACGGGCACGGTCAAGGGCGAGGGCGCGCTGCTTGCGGTGCTGCACAACGGGTCGAACAACCTGGTGACGCTGCGCTATCGCCTCAAGGATGTGAAGTTCGAGGCGATCGAGAAGGCGGCGAAGGCAGGCGACACGGACCTTCCGGCCGGCTCCTTCCTGGTCGAGAACAGCCCGCGCGTGCGTGGCGAGATCGCGAAGCTGGGCCTGAAAGCCGTGGCGATGGCGAAGGCCCCCGACGTCGCCAAGCACTCGATCGAGATTCCGCGCGTCGCCATGTTCAGCACGTGGGGCAGCACGCAGGACGTCGGCTGGGTCCGCTACGCCTTCGACCACTTCGAGCTGAACTACGACCTGATTTACAAGGAGCGCATTCGCAAGGGCAATCTGCGCGCCGATTACGACGTGATCGTGATTCCCAGCCAAGGCCGCGGCGGCGCTAAGGGCCTGATCTTCGACGTCGACCCGCGGCCCGGCCGCAAGGTCGCTTACACCAAGTCATCGGACTTCCCGAGCCTCGGAATGTACGGCGAGTCGGCGGACATCAGCGGCGGTATGGGACTGCCGGGCGTCGCCGAGCTCGACAAGTTCGTCAACGAGGGTGGCGTGCTGATCACGCTGGGCGCGTCGAGCTTCTTGCCGGCGGAGATGGGCATCACGCGCACGGTCGACGCCGCGCACACGACGGCGCAATTCTACGCTCCCGGTCCGATCGTCGAGGCGCAGGTGATGCGTCCCGAGCATCCGATCTTCTACGGCTACACGCAAACGACGCTGCCGGTCCGCTGGGCCGGCGGACCGCTGTTGCGCGTCGGAGCCCAGGATCGGAAGACGGTGCTGATGCAGTTCCCCGGCGCCGACCATTCGGTCCTCAGCGGCCTGATGCGCGGAGTCGCGGAAACCCGAAATCGTCCGGCGGTAGTCGACATGCCGGTCGGAGGAGGTCACGTAATTCTCTTCGCGACCAACCCGGCCTATCGCTGGCAAAACCTGGGAGAGTTCAACATGCTGGCGAACTCCATCCTGAACTTCAACGATCTGCCGAAAAGCGGGGAATGATTATTGGCCACGAATGAACACGAATGAACACGAATAACGCAAAAGCAATTTAGGGGTTTTTATTTATTCGTGTTCATTCGTGTTCATTCGTGGCCCAATTTCAGTCTCTCGAGCGTGTCGGTGACTTCTCTATGTTTCCCGCCATCGCACTCCACCGCCTTCCGGGCTTCCTCCAGGCTGCCCAGCATTTGCGCCAGGACCCAGTGAGGTTTGAACCAGTTCGGCCTTGCCGCGATACTTTCACGCAGGGCGGCTTCTGCCCCGGGGCCGTCGTTCACTTCCGCCCGGATCATCGCGACGTTGTACCATGCGTCGAACGGGTCTTCCGAATTCACCGTGGCGTGCTCCGCGGCCGTTCTCGCGAGTTGCATGGCCGCGATGCGGGTCCGCAGGTCCGGGGCGCGTTGCGCGATAGCGAACAGGCTTCGCGAGTACCATAGATCGGCGGAGCCTGGATACTTCGTTTGGAGATTCCCTGCGTCGAGCGCGCGACGCGTCAACTCCAGCGCATGGTCCTGAGAGACGGCGCGCCACGATAGGAAGACCAAGGGGAGGAGCAGAACAAGCCCGAGCGCCTGCGGTTTCCCGCTCTCTTTCGGTGCGGCCGTGCACAGCGCGACGGTCACGTAAAACAGCAGCGCCGTTGGGATCGTGAACACCGTGAATTGTTGCGCGACGATCCCCGCGGCCAGCGCCGCCGCTTCGAGCGGACGGCCATGGCGGAGGCCGAACCAGCAGAGTGCTGCCAGGCAGAGCAGCCCAGGGAGTCCTTCCGAGACGAGCGCGTCGAGGAACATGTTGTGCGGCGATTCGTGCAGGAAGTCGGGATAGGCGCGCGCCAGCTCGAGCGATTCGGCGTGGCGGGCGAAATCGGCGGTGAAGGTCTCCGGGCCATACCCCGTCGGCAGGCGATGGAGCGCCATCGAGAGACTGTCGCGCCAGAGCAGGGGACGCGCGCCCCCGAAACGATCCTCGGCGAACCAGCGGCTGCGGCTGCGCAGATTCCAACCGGCGGGAGAGAAGTAGAACGCAGCGGCGGCAGCGACGCAGAGCGCGCCCGCCACGAGAGCCCGGCGCGGCAACCGGAAGCCGCGTCGCCAGAGCCAGACGAGGAGTCCGACGGCCAGTCCCGCCATCGCCGCGCGCGTCCCGGTGAGCATCATCGCGATCCAGCACAGTCCCGCGACCGCGTACCCGGCGCGGCTTTCGAGCGTCAGACTGAGGAAGCCCGCCATCACCAGCCACGTCGCGAAGTAGCTCACGTACCCGAACGTTCCGGGGGGACGGACGATGGTCCAGATGCCTTCCCCGACGTGGTACGCCGCGGCGGGTAGGATGGGGTCCCAGCCGAAATACTGGCCGATGCCGTATGCCGCAGCGATGGCCGAAGCGATCGCGATACCGCCGATGATGACGCGGCGATTCCGCGTTGCCGCCACCGCCATCGCGAACACCACAATGGCAAGCTGTGCGGCGATGCCATACCGACGCCACGTCGAGCCGTACGCCGCGATCGCGCGATTGGTAGAGAATGCTGCCGAAAGCGCCAGCGCGCCGATACTAGCCAGCAGCGGGATGGAGAAGCGGCGGTCGAGTTTCACCGTGCCGATCAGCGGCAGGAGGCCCGCTCCGGCCAGCAGCACGGCGAACTTAGGCGTAACATCGAAGTAAAATAGCTGCCCCGGAACCAGAATTAACGCGGTCAGGCCGATCAGGGCAGCCAGCACGTAGGGCATATCGGCTACACTAGCGCAGGGAATTCAATGGCGGAAACCCTAGACCCCTTTCGTTACATAGGTTACCTTCGCGAGCGTTGGAAATTCATCGCGGCGAGTTGCGCGATCGCGATTGCCCTTGCGCTGGCCGTCAGCCTGGCAATGACGCGGCAGTACACGGCCACGGCGCGCATCGTGATCGAGCCTCCCGCGGGCACTGACCTGCGCGCGTCGGTAGCAGTCAGCCCGATCTACCTGGAGTCGCTGCGGACTTACGAGCAGTTTGCCTCGGGCGACAGCCTCTTCCAAAGGGCCGTCGAGAAATTCGGGCTGAAGGCCGGACCTATTGAATCGCAGAAACGCCGCGTGCTGAAGGTCGGGCTGGTGCGGAATACCCGCATCCTCGAAATCTCCGCGACGCTGCCGGATCCCGCGAAGGCCCAGGCGCTCGCGCAGTACCTGTCGCAGGCCACGATCGACATGAACCGCTCGCTCGCCGTCGATGGCGACCAGGATCTCGTGCATGGCCTCGTCGAGCAGCAACAGGAACTGCGCCGCCGTCTGGATGGCATCGACGCGGAGTTGGCGCAGGCGCTGGCGCGCGAGCCGGTCGAGGCGCTTCAGGCCGAGAGCACGAATGCGGCGGAGCTTCGGTCTGTGCTCGATCAGCAGCTCTCGAATGTGCAGTTGGAGCTCGCCGACGTCGCGGAGCGCGAGAAGAGCTCGCCGGCTTCGGACACCGCCGAGATTCGCCGGCAGGGGACCAATGCGAAGGCGCGGCTGGAGCAGTTGCGCGCACAACGCCAGACGCTCGACCGCGAAGCTGCGGAGCGTGAGAAGCTTCTCTCCGTGCGGCTCGCGCATAGGGAGCGGATCGAGTCCGGGCGCAAGGCGACGCAAGCCCAGTTGGTCGCGAGCGAGAATCAACTGCGCGAAGCGCGCGGAGGTTCCGCATTCCGCGGCGAGCGGCTGAAACTCATCGACCCCGGCATCGTGCCCGAGCGGCCGTCGTCCCCGAACATCCCCTTGAATGTCGCGGCGGCGTTTTTGGCCGGCTTGGTCCTGCCGATTTTGTGGCTGACCCTGCGCTTCGGAACTGCCGAGAGCGCACTAATATCGCGGCGTTCTCACTTGGCCCGCGTTCCCTACAATGAGTAGGAGGCAATGGCGTGCAGGCGGGACTAAAGTGGGTGGGGCAGGATTCATCCAGCGCCGGGCTTCAGCCCGGCTCTTGGCCCCAGCATGACTAGCCTGACCCGCACGAGACCTTTCGCCGGAGCGGCGTTCTTCGGACTCTGGGCCGCTGCTATCGCGGTCGCCCCTTCGCTGACCGTCAAAGCCGCGCTCGCCGCCCCCGCCCTGATCATCCCCGTAGCCTGGTGGACGATCCTTCGTCCCGGTCGTTGGGCCGCGCTCTTCCTCGCGACCGCCCTCCTGCTGCCTCCTCTGCCGATCGCGATCGGCGACTCCGGTCCGCACATCTGCCTCCTCTTTGCCGCCCTGGGACTCCTGTCGATGGCGATCTGGAGTCCCCAGTGGAATCTCGACCTCAGTGGCCCCGGCGCGGCGCTGGTCGCACTCTTCGGCATTCTCCTGGCGAGCGTGGCTTCGGCGGCCTGGCACTCCGGAATCCCCGTCGCAGCGGCGAGCTTCGCCCGCGTCGCGCTGTTCGGCATCTCGCTGGTGATCTACTTCGCCCCGCGCGACGGGACGCTCGGACTTCGTCCCCTCTATTGGATCGCCGCCGTGTCCGCGCTATTCGCGTGTGTCGACTTCTACTATCAGTTCCCCGCGCCGGCCGGCTACGGCCCGCAGTTCGTGTGGCTGGACAGCGGTGTCTACCGCCGCGCGCAGGGCTTCTTCTACGAAGCCAGCACCCTCGGCAATTTCTGTGCGTTCTTCCTGGTGATGATCGGGGTGGCGTTCTCGCGGCCGCGTGAAGTATCGCCGGTCTCCCGGACCGCCCTCGCAATCGGCGGCGCGATCTTCTCCGCTGCCCTAGTGCTCTCCTACTCCCGCGGCTCGCTGATCGCGTTGGCGGTCGCGGTCGCGGTGCTGGTATGGCAGAATCGGCAGCGCGTGCGCTTCGGCCGTCTGGCGGTCGGCGCCGTGGCCGCCGTTCTGCTGACCTGGCGGATCTTCCCGAGCTTCGCGGAGATGTACTGGCTGCGCCTCTCGGCGACGGCGGAGTACCTGTTCTCCGCGACCGAAGGCGTCCTCTCCGGCCGTGTCGCAAGTTGGAGGACTCTGCTGGCCTGGATCGAGGCCCACCCCTGGGAGACGATCTTCGGCATCGGCTACAAGACGCTGCCCTACACCGACTATCTCGGCGCCCCGATCATCGCCGACAACATGTACCTGAGCCTCCTGGTCGAGACCGGGATCGCGGGGCTGGCCGCGCTGATTTGGCTGAACGTCTCTGTGCTCCGCGCCGCCGGCCGCGCGACTCGTAGCGCCGACCCGCGCCGCGCCTTCTGCGCCACCTGGATCCTCTGCTTCTGGGCAGGCGAGATCGTGCAGATGGCCTCGGGCGACCTGCTGACGTATTGGCGCGTGCTGCCCGTCTACTGCTTCGTGCTGGCGCTCGCCGTGCGGCCATGAGACTCCTCGTCCTGGACCAGTTCAGCGACCCCGGCGGCGCGCAGCGCGGTCTGCTCGAACTCCTGCCGGCGTTCCGGGAGCGGGGATGGGACGCGGTCGTGGGACTGCCCGGCGCCGGCCGGTTGTTCGCCGATGTGCGCCAGTTGGGCTTCCGCGCGGAAACCATCGAATGCGGACCGTACGCCTCGGGGCGGAAAACGCTCGCAGATCTCGCGCGGTTCGGGCGCGACACGCCGCGTCTCGCGCGCCACATCAACGCACTGTCCGAAGGGACGGACGTCGTCTACGTCAACGGTCCGCGTCTGCTTCCCGCGGCGGCCCTGGCGAAGCTCGTGACCCCCGTCGTCTTTCACGCGCACAGCTTTCTCGGACCCGGACCGCTGCGCACGTTGGCGGGCCGCAGTCTGCGCCGGATGAACGCCTCCGTGATCGCCAACTGCGAGTTCGTCGCGGCGCCGTGGCGCGGGTATGTGTCCGAGGTGCGGGTGATCTACAACGGCGTCGGGAGCGCCCCGCGCCATCGGACTGTCGATGGTCCGCCGCGGGTCGCATGCCTGGGACGCATCGCGCCCGAGAAGGGCCATCTCGAGTTTCTCGCGGCAGCCGAGCGGATCTACGCCGCGCGGCCGGACTGCCGGTTCACGATCTACGGCGACGCGTTGTTCTCCGAACCCGGCGTCGAGCAGTACGCGCGCGAAGTGCGGGCGCACGCGGTCGGGCTGCCGGTGGAGTTCACGGGCTGGGTCGACGACCCTGCCGCGGCGCTGGCCGAGACCGACCTCCTCCTCGTCCCCTCGACACCGGTCGAGGCGACGACGCGCGTGATCCTCGAAGCCTACGCCGCCGGCACGCCGGTGATCGCGTTCGCCAACGGTGGCATTCCCGAGGTGGTCGACGACGGACGGACGGGAAGGCTGGTCCGCTCGGTCGAAGAGATGGCCGCCGCCGCGGTCGAACTGCTGGGCGACCCGGCGCGCCGCCAGTCGATGTCGGCGGCGGCGCGCGAGTGCTGGGAGCAGCGATTTACCCTGGAGCGCTATCGCGCAGAGATGATCGAAGCGCTGGAAGCCGCGCGCCGGCAATAACCTGGAATAACCTGGGGAATAACCTGGGGACAGACGGTGGAGTGAGCCCCGAAAGTGAGACACCGAAATAGGGGACAGTTCTACAGTAAATGGAGAACTGAACTCGATGAAGAGACGGATTTTTAGCGCGAAGTTTAAGG